>Ga0326727_10000317_pt1 | contig 203780 bp, 186 predicted proteins | sample MB2enrmetagenome_FD_207643 | JGI IMG/M metagenome (GOLD analysis project Ga0326727, IMG submission 207643) | Lab enriched peat soil microbial communities from McLean, Ithaca, NY, United States - MB29MY | ecosystem: Environmental > Terrestrial > Soil > Wetlands > Peat | place: USA: New York... | reverse complement strand
AAAAATACGATCACTTCATAGAGGCGCGCGGTCCTTTAGTTTGCCTTATTCTCTTTCTGGTTCCCGGGTTTCCCAAGGCAGCTCTTTGTTACATAATAGGATTAAGCCAGATGAATATCTGGATATTCATAGGCGTTTCCACTGTTGGTCGGTTATTCGGCACTATTTTGCTTTCAGTAAGTGGAGATAGTGTGAGATCCATGAGAATTACCGTTATTCTCATAATCTTAGGACTTGTAGCTGTCGTTTATTTGTTGGTTTACTTAAATCGACACAAATTAATGGAAATGACGAGAAAATAAGAAAAATAAATAACTTGAAATTCCCCCTTACAGTGAAGGGAAAATTTAAGGTTTTAGTTGCATCTTCCCGGAGTATTGTTTCTTCAATTTGGCCACCCAATACGGTTTATCTAAGGCCCTTTCTACGCGTACTTTCCATCCGTAATTATCGATACTGCCCCGACTCTTCTGTGATCACTATTCCATTGACACACAAGGCCGCCTGTCTTATGCTTCGCCCATAAAAAGGGAAGTTCTTATCAAGAAACTATTAGCTTACCTCAGCGCAGAACAGGACTGAATAGACAGACGCCTTTTTTCTTCTCATGTTCTCGCTGTCTTCCTTGCTGCTGCCACAAAAAAATCCAGGTCAACCCTTACGAAATCGCGCGGCTTGCCGCGAACCGGAGCCTGTCCACTGCCGAGTTCATCGAACACTTCACTCACGACAGCGGAACCATTCTGAATTGGGAAGAAGACGGCACCTGCGTCTTCCTCGATTCCAAGAAGTGCGGCGTCCATCCTGACCGCCCACTCTTCTGTCCCCTTTACCCCCTCAGCCGTCACGTCCTTTCCTCGGGAGAGGAGATCTTCTCGTAGATCGAGCCGGAGGGAGTGCAAGGGTGTCTATGGCGATAACGGCTTGATTACGGCGTATCTCGATTCGCAGGGCGCCCGCCCCTTCAGGGAGGCCGCCCACATGTATCTCGATCTCTTGTGGAAACTGTGTCTGATACTGCAAAAAGAGGCGGCTGAGCCAGAAATACAAAATGTCATCGTCAGCGTTTTCCAGAAGTTTGCCGGGAGCGACCTCAACGGTGACCTTAGATTCGCCGATTTTGATGCTATCGTAGCTGCCTTTTGCGAGAAACTATGTATATCGGTACCGAACAGTATAGACGACAAAATGTCGATGTACATACAGGCTGTTGAAGCTTGGGCAAATAACTCAGGGAGGAGACAAGAACATGAAGCCAAAAAAACGAAAAGAATCACAGCAAAAGGGCTCCGGAAAAAGCCCCATAAGGCAAGCCATTAGCGCCGCTACCGTTGTTGCCTCACGTGGAGCTTCCCTCGGCATCAGTGTTACTGATCTGTATGCTGCGGATCAGAAGGGCCCCGTTCGCAATGAAGCGGCACAGCAGAAGGATGCGGCGTCACGGGCTTGGGGAAATACAAACGCAACCCAGTTGAAAATCTCCGATCAGCTCAAAATTACCGAGGCAGCTCAGTTAAAATTTTGGAACCAGATCAAAGGGGAGTCACGGCAGCGAAAAATGTACGTGAATCGGTTCAAGGAATTGCAGGCAAATGAAAAGAAGATTACAGGCAAGTAATTACAAGCTGTCGAACCAGTTTAAGTTCTGGTGGTCGAATTTGCATAAGAGTGATCAGGCAGACCAACTCAAAATCGACGGCCTCGAAGCAAACGAACGGAAGATCTCGAACCAACTCACAATCTCAGAACAGATTAAAATTCTTCAGTCGAATTAGGGGAAGCATTGAGCCTTGATGAGGCTAGGTGAAAGAAATAAACTCCGCCCCTTGCAGCGGGCGGGATTCAACAATCAATTCCTGTTGCGGCGTAGGATGTATTACGTCTTCGACTTTTTCCAAAACGGGCCTGTCTTACCGATTTCTTTCATACCCTGAACCATCTCACGTGCATATTCATGTATGTGTGACAAATAGTCCATATCCATCCGCCGCCTGAAAAAAGGCCCGGAAAATAGCTTGCGCAGGTCGTCGAGGGACAGGATGCCCTCGTCAGTGCCTTGGACAAAGGACTTCCAGTTGCGGACGTGCTCTTCCGACCGGAAGAGATTCATGGTGCTTCAGGCATAACCCGGATCTTCAAACCATTTCCAGAAGGGCACAGCTACATAGGCCGTGTAACCCGAAACTTCACTGTTCAGAATAATCCCGTCCTGGATGACCAGATGGAGCGACACACCGCAGTCCAGGCAGGGGAAATCCACTGTCACTGCCTTGCCAGGGAATAGCCAGCAGACCGCCAGCGATTCGAATGCTCACTGGCCAAACCATTTCTGCTGACCGTCAATGGTGATCCGGTATTGGGTTGGAAGGTTGTTGAAGGGAGCGAAGGAGACGATGTGGTCGGTGCGGGGATACAGCCACGAAGGGATTCCCGAGGAGAACAGGTCGTGCATGACCTTCCGTCCTTTCTCAACGGGAAGTCCGAGATCGACGGCAAGTTCTGTGTAAAAGGGAGCCTGGCCGGTTTCTACCATGCGTTTCATTATGACGTGAAACGCCTTCTCGAGCAATGGGGGTGCGCTCATGGTATTTCCTCCTTTATAATTTTGGTTTCCAAATAACCTGTTTAGATGAAAGATTATTTATTCACTTCCTTCATAACCTCAAGGGATAAAGCGGGTTGTTGTGGTACAGGTTCAGTGCCGTTTCATGCATTTCCCTAGTGAAGGCAGCGCAGCAGTCTTCGAGGATACAGGCCTGGAAGTCATTAGACAGAGCGTCAAGGGCGGTAATGAGGATGCACCTTGCGTATACCGTATATCACAACCGTCTCCACTCCGTGCAGTCTGAGAATTCGATCCATGTCCATCTTGTAGGAGGCACCGAACCCCCCTTGGGGCTGTAAATATCCGTTGGCTTCTGAATCAGGACCCCCTTTACTACCGTGTACTTTGTCCGTCATATGGAGCGCTCTTTCATCTTTCCACCGAAGATGAGGTCTCCTTTCAGAAAACTGTCCCCGGTTCGGCTTCCAAGGAATCCTTAAACATGCCGACGATAATAATTGCGGGTTTCATCCACATCTCCGGCAAAATAAAAAGAGGCAAGTTAAAACGCCTTGCCTCTTTCTTCTTCATTTGATCTCCTCGATTATTCTTCCTTCATGCCCATGAGCTTTTTGGCCATTTTCTTTTTGGCATCAAAGTCCGTAAGCACAGAGATCATGAACCGCTGGGTCTGGGGGGCGCCGGCACCGTGCCAGGTACCCGTGCCATGCAGGCCTGCTGACCAGTGCTGCAGAAACTTTGCGACCTTGAGGCGCTTGTCCGCTGGGGCTACAGCCGCGAAAGCCTTCTTCAGCATGGGACCGACCTCTGGGTCTTCCAGATCCTTCAGTCTCGGCATGGTCACCACCAAGCCGCCGCCGATATCTCCGGCGTTCTTGATAATTTCCCAGAATCCATGGGCGATGTTCAGCTTGGCGGCGTTCCCGAAGAGATCATCCGGCAGGAATACACCGGATCCCTTTGGTTCTTCCCTTCCCCGCATGGCCGCCGCGATGGCGCAGGCGTGAGATGTCTCACTCAAGCGGACCATATCAATGATTTTCTCCTGGATGTGAGGGACCTTGTCCACACCGGTATATTCTGCGGCAAGTGCGGTGCCTCCAATAATCAGGTCGGCGAATCCCACCTTGCAGGCTCCGCCGCAGTTCATGCGGTGGGCCTTGGCGAACCGAGAAACCAGGCGCCCGCAATACTTGGTTTCACCGAAGAGGAATACACGCTCCCAGGGAATGAAGACATTGTCAAAAACCATTGTCGACGTTTCCCTCTGTCCGAAAACGGGATTCCCAATCTCGGCTTCGTCTTCACAATATTCCCGCTCTGCAGAGTACGCATTGTACTGGCAGATATACGTAAGCCCCGGTGCACCGTTCTGAACAGCGAAGCTCAGGGCAAATGCCTCTTCCCCTTCTTTCAAAGCGCCGCCCGGAAGAACAAGGGTTTCATGCGAACCTATGGCGCCACTCTGGCTCACCTTGATACCCCTGACCACGATCCCATCTTCCCGTTTTTCGACGAGGTGAATGAATGTATCGGGTTCATCCTGCTGTGAAGGTCTCTTCTTCCTGTCTCCTTTTGCATCGGTTATGGCGCCCGAGACGGCCAGGTCGTTAGCCTGTGCAAATGCAAGCCACTTGTTAAATCTTTCATTGTACTTAGTTTTCAGATCCCGGTCCATTTCCCACGTCGTGGAGGCAAGGCTGTTGAGGGCATCGCAACCTACGCAGCGGTAGTTGCAGGTGCCCACCGTCTGGCTCGTCAATAAAGCCATCTCCTGCCGCATGTCCAGGTCGTGAATGTTACGTGCAACGTTAAGGTTGCGGTTGATGGGCTCCCCCGTAAGGTGGGATGTAGCGACCATTATATCCTTGTATTTCGGGTCTCCAGCAAGGTCGTAAATCGCCGCGTTGGCCATGACCATGGAACGGGTAATTTTGTTATTGAGCAGACCCTTCACCCACTTCCCCCCGCAATATACACGGGGTGACAGCTTCTTTACGCTCTCCAGATACTCCTTTGAAGTTTTTAATGCCATAATATCCTCCGAATTAGTTTGCTTTTTTGGACCTTACGTCTATTATATATTTCACCTTGGCCCCGATACCGGGAAATGCCCCTATATTCTCGAAGGCAATATCCATGATCTCCCTCAATTCGCTCTCGGTCTTCTTTCCGGATAATACGAGCAGCATGCCTCCTTCATTGAGTTCAGCTTCAGAAATGAGTCCCTTTTCATGAAAACCCGGTATAGTCTTCTTGTCAAGACAGCTATACGCAAAACTAGCGAATGTGCCTCCCAGGCCACTATAGCTTCCCCGCACCTCCTGTCCGATCTTAACGGCTATTGTCTCCAATCCCGCATCGTTCTCTAATGCCAACTTCAAGCCCTCTCATTACTCCTGAGCGTTATACGTTCTGGAAATTTTTGTTCATTACCTCCCTGATTTACATCTTTCCCCTGAGAGACTGGGCCGTGATGTGGATGGCATCCCAGGCGCCTCCAAAGGGCGGCGCATATGGTAGATCAAGGTAGCCGACCTCATCCACGGAAAGTCCCGCCCACAGAGCGACAGAAATGATGCTGGCCCTTTGAACGGCCCCTTTCTCTCCGATGCACTGGCCACCGAGAAGTTTTCCCGTCACCTTGTCTCCGACAAGTTTCACGCCCAGCTTTTCCCCCTTAGCCATGGGACGCCCGACGGGAAGACCCCAAATCGTGGCGCTCACCGGCTGGAACCCGTATTTGGCGGCTTCCTCTTCTGTAAGTCCCGTGGCAGCAACCTCTAGGTTGAAGACCTTGAAGGCCTGAGCGCCAACGATGCCCGGAAATTCCGCCGGATAACCACCGATATTCTGACCGGCAATACGACCCTGCTTGTTGGCAATATCGCCGAGAGGAAAATAGACCCATCTTCCGGCGATCTTGTGAAAGACCTCGCAACAGTCTCCCACTGCATAGACCCCTTCATGGGATGTCTTCTGCCGGAAGTCCACTTTGATAGCGCCGCTTTCCCCCAAGGCAAGTCCCATGGATTCGGCAAGCAAGGCGTTCCGCTTTGTACCCACTCCCATCAGCACGAGATCGGCATCCAGCTGGCCTCCGCTGGTCTGCAGTTTCAACCGGTATTCCTTGCCCTTTTCAATGGCTAGAGGTTTTGTCTCCGGAAGGAACTCCACCTGATTCTTGGTCAGTTCTTCCACGATCATCTTCGTGAATTCGGCATCCCACCGTACGGCAGGTCGGGACAGGATGTCCATGACCTTCACTTCAATTCCCAGGCTTCTTAGCGCCTCGCACATCTCCATACCGATATATCCTGCACCGATCAGAACGGCCTTCTTGCAATTCTGTTCGTTCAGGTAGGATTTCATCTTCAAGGCGTGGGTCAAGTCCCTGAAAACGTAGACGCCTTCCAGGTCTCTGCCCGGAATATCCAGACGCGCCGCTTCGGCCCCTGTTGCCATGACCAAGAGGTCGTAGGGAATACTTGTGCCGTCAGATAAAGAAAGCGATCCCTTCTTTGGGTCGACACCATCCACGCGTGTCTTGATCTTTACTTCGATGCCCGTTTTTTTGAATTCTTCCGGCGTACGGATAACGAGTTTCTTTGACTCTTTGATTACACCACCGATGTAATAAGGCATCGGTCAGGCCGCGTAGGAAACAAAGTCACCCCTTTCAATCATCGTCACTTCAAGAGAGGGGTTTCTTCTTTTGGCCTCGGTAGCCGTAGACGGGCCTGCTGCCCCGCCTCCCACAATAACCAGTTTTTGAGCCATTGAATAACCTCCCCGGTTAGCATTTCAGTCTCATCACGACTGTTCATATTTCTATGGATTTCATTAATCCTTGAGATTTTCCACATTTTCACCGAAGGGCTTCGCTGCCAGTTCATCCTTATCGGACAGGACAAGGTCCGCTGCAATACCAGCTGCATCGGTGATGACATCACGGCAGTATAGCGCATGCTCCTTGCACAGCCATGTGCCCTGCCACGGCACCGTCAATTCTCGGCAGAGGGTCTTTCCATATTTCGCCTTGAAACGGTTGGGTACCAGATTAAATATCCTGTAAACACCGGGCTTCCCATAGAACTGGGCCTTCGATTTCATTGCCACGTCCTTTTGATCCGTTCCTTCAGGAAGTGAAGCCCTGCCATGGACAGCACTCACGGCCATTACGGCGCCTGCCAGGGCGCCGCAAGTATCTCCGAAAAGCCCTATGCCGCCTCCAAACCCGGTTGCGACTTTTTTGACTGCCGGAGGCAGTCCCGTATCCACCAGACTTAGAACCGCTTCGGTGACGCATTCCGCACAATTATAGCCTAAAGAAAAATTCTTTCGGGCACGCTGACGGATTTCCTCGATCTTCTCCTCTTTAGTCATTGATCCTTCCTCCTTTTTTAAATCGTTTCCAAGATACTTGTCTCGGCACATTTCCGCAATAGTCATTTCCCAGAAGAAACTGTCTATGTGCACCACATGCTCACGGAATGCCAAAAATAGCACCATTTCTTTAGCTAAATATCAATACTGAAAAACTACGCATAGTATACGTATTTTTTCTAAGTAGTCAATTGGGTCGCGATAAGACGATATTATAGAGATAAAAGATGGGATCTCAGGTTTGCCTTCTTCTTGTTCAATCTCAACTTTCTTCTAATATGATTGCGGTGGACCTCGACTGTCCTCGCTGACGCATTCAACAGTCTTGCCATTTCTTTTGTCGTGCGCCCTTCTTTTATCAAATTGATGACTTTGATTTCCGTTGGCGTGAGATCGGGATATTTTGAAGAGAGGGTACGGAGGAACGGGGAAACGATTTCATTAAGATTTCTCTCAAGTATTATTAATTGATTCAATTGATGACTGTCAAGCCGGGTCATCTTTAGATTCTCGATGTACGGGAGAATTAACTCCCTCATGTTGCAGGTAACCTTTTCCTCAAGTTCCGTTTTGTCTTCCTCCCTTCGCTTGAGCAGGACTTTCATGGCCGTATTGGCATCTTCCAGATTGCGAGACTTTTCTTCCAGTTCCCGTTCCCTCTTTTTCAAGGCCTCTTCCATCTTTTTTCGTTCCGTAATGTTACGGGCGATGCCGTGGATCGAGACCCGTCTGCCGTTTTCTTCCATTCCCCGGGCATTGACCTCTACCCATACGGCTTCGCCGTCTTTTGTATACGTGAGAAACTCCTGCGGGTTCTGAACATGCATATTGTCAAGTCTGTTACGGATAAGCTCTCGTACGACAGGCAGATAATCCGTATCCAGAAGATTCTCTATGTTGAGTCCCAGCAACTGCGCCTGTTCGTAGCCGTATGTCTTGGAGGCGGCAGCATTGCACGATAAGATTTGACCGTCGAAATCAAGTATAAAAATTATGTCATTGGCATTTTCGAAAAGTTCCCGGTACTTCTGCTCCGATTGCCTCATTGCCTCTTGCGCCCTTCTCCGTTCGGTTATGTCCGTAACTATCTCCACGATACCGATAAGAGAGCCTCTTTCGTCCCGCACTGGATAGCTGCGTAGAACCCAATTTTTCTTGTAAGATGAAAAATCGACTACTTCCTGAGGTTCACCCGTTTTAAGAGTTTTTACAGCCGGACAAATACGGCATGCCCTGCTTCTATTATGAAGTGCATCATAGCAGTGTTTTTTATTCAATCTGCTGGGTGCCAGCTTAAACGCATCCTGCATTGCCTTATTAGCCCAGATCACCCTTAAATCCGTATCAAGGTACAAGACCAGTTCGGTCATGGCATCGAGAATAACGGATTTCTCCTGCTCTGATTTTCTAAGCTTTTCAAACAGAGGAAGATATTCTTTTTCGACTTGGTGGGTCGACAAATTTGAGTTGTCAGGCTCACTTATTTTTTTCATCTATACCTCTAATTACAATTAGGCATCGTCTTTCTATATTTTTATTACACCGGTTTTTCTTCCGGCAGTTTTTCGCCTAACGCTAACCGGCAAATGTCGCTGATCATGAAATTTTTCATGTCCGCATCACGTACCTTCTTGTTGAGCGTAGCGAAGCACATGGCGCAGAGATAGACCATCGCCTCGGCGCCGTGATCCTTCGCATCCTTGATGTTCTTTACCCGAAAGGGCTCGAAGTTCTTTCCTCTTGGGAAGAGCTTCAGCCCCGGGCCCGCCACCTCCACACCGCAGCATATGGCATTTGTGCCGTCATACTCCCGTATTACCCGCTCCACGCCGATCAACTCGAAAATTTCGTCCACTAGGCAATCCTTCTCGGGCGTATACCGGGAGGCGCAGGGACGCTGGTAGGCAACTTTCATATTCAGTTTTCTGACTTTGCTTTTATTTTCTTTGAGATAGTCCCTGAGGTATTCAAATAGGTGAACCGGCTGAAAGGGAATCTTGATGCCGTATTCAGGCGCAATACCCTTAAGGACAGCATAGCAGTCGTCGTGTACGAAGATGATCTCCTTTGCCCCGGACTTGGCTAGGTTGTCAACCATTGCCTGCAGACGATTACCCATGATCGATTCGTCCCCCATATGGGCAAATAGGACATTGCAGAAGTAGTGCTTTCCTTTGAGCAGCGGCATCGTCTCGAAGAGCTGTCCCTGAATCGCCCAAGGCATGTTGCCCTGCATAACGCAGATGGACATTGCCCGGTCTTTGGGCGCCACCGGTTTCGGCTCGCCTTCAGGCTTAAATCTGTCAGCCATCTGTGCCTTCAGCGCCGGGTCGGTGAAACTACCGTCTTCTTCCAGCCGCTTCAGGATCATGTCGAAGGGACGGGCTCCCTTGGGGCAGTATTCATTACAGGCGATACATGTCACACAGTCCTTCAGCCAAGCAACCTTTTCACCCTGTACAAGTTTCTTAAATTCAGTGCCCCCGCTTTCCCTGACGATATCCAGGTAGCGGCACAGATTAAGACACTCGCCACAATAATCGCATTTATCTTCGTGAAACATAACCTCTCCTTACTAATCTTATTTGAGCCCCAATCTATGACAAGGTTTTACGTCTTGAGGCCGCTATGTTGTTGAGTTATTACCTATCAGAAAAAGGTCTCCGACAATAGCATTTTTATACCTTTGCATGGCCCAACCTCCACGGTTACTCTTCATTTTTCTTAGGCTTGCATTTATGGCAGAAACCGTAAAATTGCATAAGATGATTAATGATTGTAAAATCATACTTCTTGGCTAAGCCGGCTGCCGTCTTTTTCAAGAGGACCAACTCCTCATCGATGAAGTCCGCATAATCAATGATACGGCCGCAGCTGGTGCACACCAGATGATGGTGGTGCGCCTCTCCCCTGCAACCTTCGGCTATCTCGTATCTGGCCCTCCCGTCGCCAAAATCAAACTTATAGACCATCCCGGTACCGACAAGAACCTCCAGGGTTCTGTAAACGGATGTCAAACCAATAGCTGGATAGGCGGTACAAGCTTTTATATAGATGTCTTCCGCGCTTAGATGATCCTTCGTCGCTGCCAGAACATTCAAAATAGCCTCACGGCCCTGAGTAATCCGGTATCCGTATGCCTTAAGTTTCCCTTGCAACAGCGGCGGCTCATGTCTGCTTTTCATGAATCATCCTCCCAATTGTTAATGAATGCCATTTTCATTTACTTCTTGCAATCGCGTCCGTCAAGGATTAATATTCGAGAGCAAGCCTTCATGTTCGCTTTGTTATTGCCGGAGATTACTCTTGCATTATTTTTTTTCTTGTGGCAGTTTAAAACCTCTAAAAGAACGGTGCCTTGTAATCATACCAGTCTCAGGCGGCAACCTCCATATACGTTATGTTTTTTCTTATTGTGTTTCTTTGTTCTCATCGCAACTGGCAAGCATTAGGGTGGTCATGAGTTAGTAAAGTAGCTACCTTGCATAATGATTGCGGGTGAATATATTTTTTGAGAGTAGTGAGACGATGCAAAATTTCATATTCGACAATCCCACCAGGATCATCTTCGGCAAGGGAACAATTGCCCGCATAGGAAATGAAGTTAAACGATTCGGCACCCATGTACTGCTTGTCTACGGTCAGGGAAGCATCAAAAAACATGGAATTTATGACCAGGTCATCTCGTCTCTGACGGAAGCAAACCTTTCAATCGCGGAGTTTCACGGCGTCAAAGCAAATCCTGTAATATCCTATGTTATTAAAGGAATAGAGATTGCCAGAAACGAAGGCGTTGATGTTGTTCTTGCCGTGGGGGGAGGCAGTGTGATTGATACGGCAAAGACCATCTCCGTGGGCGTAAAGACAAATCCGGGGGACGAAATCTGGGAGTTTTTCACCTTCAGGAAAAAAATACGGGCTGCCCTTCCCGTGTTGACGGTAGTCACTGTTGCCGCCAGCGCTTCGGAGATGAATCCCATAGCTGTGATTACAAAGGAGGAAGGGGCCCAGAAATTCAGTATCAACTCTCCTTTGATACAACCGAAGGCTTCAGTCCTAGATCCGACCATGCTGTTTTCACTCACCGCTGAGTGCAGCGCTTACAGCGCTGTAGACATAATCACGCATCTGCTGGAAGGATATTTTAACAACACAGAACCGCAAAGCCCGCTTCAGAACAGACTTGTCGAAGGAATTATGAAAACAGTCATGGAAAGCACGGAGGTTATCCTCAAAGATCCTCAAAATTATAATGCCAGGGCTAACATGATGTGGTCGGCAACACTGGCCTTTAACGGCTTGACGTCCGCAGGCATGGGGCTGATAAGCCTGCCCGCTCATATGATCGAACATTCGCTCAGTGCCCTGTACGATATCGCACACGGAGCCGGGCTCAGCATAATATTTCCCGGCTGGATGAAATATTTTGTGCGCAGGAAACCTGCGAAATTTGCCCGGTTGGGAAGAGAAATTTTTGACATTAAAGAAACCGATGACCTGAAGGCGGCAGTTGAGGGGATCAATCGGTTAGAGCGGTGGTTTTCATCCATCGGCAGCCCCACATCATTGAAAGAGGCCGGCATACCCGGATCTGATATAGACAGAATAGCAGAAAATTCAGCAGTGTTGGCCAAGTTGTGGGGATTGAAAGATTACACCCGGGAGGTCATTGTAGAAGTATTGCGTCTCTGCAAGGCATAAGGAACCACCTGGGCAGTAAATTTCTTTGACATTAGGGGGAATCTGTATGAAGCGGTATGGAGATTTTATCACATCCGAGGAAGATCTCGCCTTCTTGACGGTAATCCGGAAATATGTTGACAATGACATGATGCCAGTTCGTCTCAAGCTGGACGAGGATTATTTCGTCTTCGAGAAAGTCTATGAGGGACTGGTGGCACTCGGTGTCCAGAAACGGGGGTTTTCTCCCGAATACGGGGGTCTGGGAATCAGGTCCGCAACAACGGTCTGTGCCATTACTGAAGAATTATCCCGAGGTGACAGCGGCGTGTCCCTTCATTCGCTTATCATACCTTGGTGTCTGGCGGGAGCGATGGGTGCACGCAATAAAGTCCTCATGGATAAGTTCATTCCCATGTTCTGCGGAGACACGCCGCGCTGCGGCTGTCTGGCTATTACCGAACCGGCCGGGGGCTGCAATATCGAAGATGCGGCAGAACACGGCCTCACCATTCGAACCAAGGCCAAACTGGACGGAAATGAATGGGTGATTAACGGTGAAAAGATGTGGCCCAGCGGCGCCAGCATTGCGGACCTCTACTGTGTCGTCTGCACAACCGATCCCAGCCAGAAGGAAAATGGTATGGCGCTCATCTACGTTCCCAGGGATACCGCCGGACTTTCCTTTGGCAAAGCGGAAGAAAAATGGGCATGAAAGTGACGGACGTGAATACGGCCATCTACTTCGATAACGTGAGGGTACCCAAAGAATACAGAGCCGGGGGCCCCGGCATTGACTGGCAGCTTTTCAGAGCTAACATAGGCTGGGGACGACTGACGAGCGCTCCCATGACACTGGGAAACGCCCAGGCCGTTTTGGAGATCGTTATAGAGTTTACCAAGAATAGATTCTATGGAGGGAAGCCTGTCCGCAGCCATTCCCTGCAGGCCGCCATGATCGCAGATATGGCCATCGGCATCGAATCAGCGCGCGCATTTTACCTCTCCGTGGCAGCCATGTTCAACAACCGAAGGAAATATGGAAATCCCGGTGAGGATTATCTGATGGCTCGCGCCAGTGCAGCAAAAGTGTACGCCTGCGATGTCACCGAGACGGTCTGTAATAGGGCTATGGAACTCATGGGTTCATACGGATATGCCCGCGATTACCATGTGGAAAAATATCTTAGGGACAGTAAGATTATCCAGATCTGGCTCGGTGGCGGACAATTGGGAAGGCTGGACGTGGTCCAAAGCTACTACCCTTATGTTGAGAGTTACAAGTGACACATAATTCTAATATTTAGGAGCAATTGATATGGCACTAAAGACACCCGAACAATATGAAGACAGTCTGCGTAAAATGAATTTTAAAATCTACCTGATGGGTGAGCAAGTAGAAAATCCCGTGGATCATCCGATCATCAGGCCTTCAATGAATTCGGTAAAGATGACATACACCCTGGCCCAGAATCCCCAGCATGAAGACCTGATGACGGCGACATCGCACCTGACAGGAAAAAAGATCAACCGTTTCTGTCACATACACCGGAACACCGAGGATTTGATAAAAAAGGTAAAGATGCAGAGGCTCATGGGACAGAAAACGGGGGCCTGTTTTCAGCGCTGCGTGGGTATGGATGCCATCAATGCCGTGGACAGCGTCGCCTTCGAGATGGATAAGAAACTTGGCACTAAATACCATGAGCGATTCATCAAGTTCCTACTGATGATGCAGGAAGAAGACCTCACTGTGGATGGCGCCATGACGGACCCTAAGGGTGACCGCAGCCTGCCGCCCGGTAAGCAAGCCGATCCTGACCTGTTCACGCGCGTGGTGGAAAAAAGAAAAGACGGCATTGTCGTCCGGGGCGCGAAGGCCCACCAAACGGGAGCCCTCAATTCCCACTGGATTCTTGTCATGCCCACGATGACAATGACAAAGGAGGACAGTGATTATGCCCTGTCCTTTGTGGCGCCTGCCGACGCCGAGGGCATACTTTACATTTACGGCCGCCAGTCCTGCGATACGCGGAAACTCGAAGGCGGTGAAATCGACGTGGGTAATAAAGAATTCGGAGGCCATGAGGCACTGATGATATTTGACAATCTATTTGTCCCCTGGGAAAACGTATTCATGTGCGGCGAGTACGAATACAGCGCCGCCTTGGTGGAAAGGTTTGCCGGGTATCACCGCCAGAGCTATGGCGGCTGCAAGGTCGGTGTCGGCGACGTGCTCATCGGCGCTGCGGCCCTGGCTGCCGATTACAACGGTGCGGCCAAGGCATCCCACATCAAGGATAAGCTGATCGAAATGATGCACCTCAATGAAACCCTCTACGCATGCGGGATTGCCTGCTCAGCGGAAGGGCACGAGACTGCATCCGGAAATTACCTGATTGATTTGCTTCTCGCCAATGTCTGCAAACAGAATGTTACGCGCCTCCCCTACGAGATCGCAAGACTAGCAGAGGATATTGCCGGCGGGTTGATGGTAACCATGGCCTCGGAACAGGATCTCCGCCACCCCAAGATCGGCAAGATAGTGGAAAAATATTTCAAAGGGGTTGCATCGGTTCCGACTGAACATCGCTGCCGCGTACTGCGGCTCATTGAAAATGTCACGCTCGGGACGGCGGCGGTAGGGTACCGGACCGAATCCATGCATGGTGCAGGCTCACCACAGGCGCAACGGATCATGATCTCTCGCCAGGGAAATCTCGATTATAAAAAGAAGCTGGCCAAAGAAATTGCCGGGATCAAAGATTGACCCGGGATATAAAATGAAAATCATGCATCTATCTGTCAAGACCGGTCCGGGCGGATTTTTTTATCGTTTTGCCGTATAAGGAGAGAGGAAGATGCCAGACGACGAGAAGGAATTACTGGAAGAGTCCCTGGTGGGCTATAAAGAAAAAATCGTACCCATCACAAAGACTACCCTGACTTGGGATAAGGATCTTATCTTTGTGGGCACAACCCAACAGGGATATGAAGTACAATTCGACGCCCATGCCCAATGGGGTTGCAAACCGACAGAGGCGCTGCTTCTTAGCCTCGCCGGTTGCATGGGGATCGACATGGTCATGTTTTTACAGAAGATGAGGGTCCAACTGACAAGTTTCAAGATGGAGCTCGTGGGACAGCGAAATCCTACACCACCGCAATACTTCAAGGCTATTGAGATCGTCTTGTATATTAGAGGGAAAAATCTTAATACCCAAAAAGTTGGTCGTGCCGTATCCTTGTCTCGTGACAAGTATTGTTCTGTTTATAACTCCCTCCGCAAGGATTTGGAACTGAAGGTCCGACACGTGCTCGAAGAATCAAAATAGCCCACCTCGCGTGGTTACGTGTGGTTAAGAATTGGAATAAAGTGAAAAACTTCTCCCGTCATGGAAGCAGAAGTTGATTGTCGCGGGATCTCGATTCGCCGACACTGGTGACATAGATGGCCGGCTGTCCGAGGACAGGGCACTTTGCCTCACAGAGCCCGCAGCCAATGCAGAGCTCAAGGTCGACCCTTGGCAGCTTTAATATCCTCTCTTTTCCCTCCCTGTTTCTGACCATTACCTGTTCAAACCAGATGGCCTTTTTCGGGGTGGGACAAACCTCCTCACAGACGATACACGGCGTCGCATGGGCATGGGGCAGGCATCTCCCCTTGTTGATCATGGCGAGTCCTATCTTCACTTTGTTTTTCTCAGGAAGCTCCAATCTCTTAATAGCCCCTGTGGGACAGACCTGACCGCAAAGGGTGCACCGGTATTCACAATAGCCAATGCGGGGAACAAGTACGGGCGACCATATCCCCTCAAGACCCGCCTCAAGGAACGTCGGCTGGAGACCATTTGTAATACAGACCTTCATACACTCGCCGCATTTTACGCATCTCCTGAGAAATTCCTTTTCCTCTAGGGAGCCCGGCGGCCTGATTAATCTGGGATCTGATACCCCTGCCCTGGCAATGGGTGTAATTCTCATCAGTGGTACGGCAACAATAGCCGTCAGGATTGACCCGATGACCCGCCTCTTGCCGAGGTCCATGCCGGCAACAGGCTGATTTTTCAGGAAACCAAAACGGACTGCATTCCTAGGACAGAGATCATCGCAGTCCATGCAATAGAGACACTCCGTGCTTTTCCAACTCTCCTTCTGATCGGGGGTTGCGCTCCCCTGACATTCCTGTGTACAAGCTCCGCAGTCATTGCAGTCTTCGCTAACAGACCTCTTAAGGAAGGCATACCGCGAAAGAATGCCAAGGAGTCCGCCTAAGGGGCAGAGATACTTGCACCAGAAACGTCTCTCCACAAGGTTCAGTGCCAGAATGAGAAGAAAGAGGAACCCCATAAGAGCGCTCTGTATATAGAAGGGCTGCTGGAAGGGGAGAAAAATCTTTTTCAGGATCGAGTAGATAAATTCGGAGACATTTACCAGAAAAGGTATATTTGCATTATAGAAGGCGTCAAAAGTTGCGTTCGTGGCATAACTCACCAGCGGATAGACAGCCAACGAAAACGACCTGATCAAGAGCGAAATCGGGTCGACAATTCCTGTGAGTTGAAGAGAGAAAAGGGACGACACCAGGAGAAAGATCAATACATAATACTTGAACCGATACCAGTTTACGGTCGATGTTTTGAGACGCCGTTTCTTTACGGAACCTACCACATTATTCAAGGTTCCGAGAGGGCACGCCCATCCGCAGAAGACCCTCCCTAGAAATACTGTGGCAACGATAACAAGAATGGCGAGGTAAAATGTCTGATACCACTCGCGGCTGGAAAGCATCGTCGTGATAAAAATAAGAGGGTCCGCATCCAGGAATATCTTTACGGGGTAGCCGAGGTCGTTCGCCCCTTTCGATTCGGTCTGAAGAAAAAGCCACAGGAAGAACAGCAAGAAGAGTCCCTGCGTTGCTATACGGATTTTCTTAGTCATTAAATATTGATTCTCTTGATTTTCAATTTCGCCAGGTCCATAGTACCGAGTCCTGCCTTGTGCCCTGCCATAACGTAGCCGATATCCGCTCCTTTCAAGCCGAAGAGTGTGGCTCCATAGGCATCAACCGCCACCTGATCTGTTCCCGCAATAACCGTGTTGAGTTGCTTCACATCTGAAAGGCTTCCTCCTTGTGGGCCGTTGGCGGTCAAGATGCGAACCGCATCGAGTATGACGAGGGAAGGCTTCATGAACATGGCAACATCGACAAGGCTTCCTTCTATCTTCTGGTGAATCCTGCCTCGCGATCCACCCATAATGCCCATCCAGTTTTTCATGCCGAGAGTGAGGGTGGAGAGTCCGTGCGTCTTAGCGATAGGGATATTAATGACCTTGTCCGCCTCAATTGCCTCCGTATATAAAGGCCATGATTTCAGTGCGATGCCCGGAAGTTTTACCTCCCTGAATTTTCTGTCATCCACAAAGCTCACGACGCCGCCCACGGCGGAAGCTGTTTCGACAATGCCGCTCTGCTTATAACACCGTCTCGGGTCTACAACAGCCCGGTCAAAGACCTTTACCTGTTTTGCTCCTGCCTCATAGCACAGCCTGATAACTGTCGAAACGACTTCAGGATTGGTAGTTGCCGCATATTCGGGCATTCTGTCCCATCCGATGTTCGGCTTAACAACTACGATGTCGCCCCTCGATATGAATTTTCTTATTCCGCCCAAAGCATCAATTGCTGCTTTAGTTATCCTTGCAGGTAAAACACCATGGGCGACGGCAAGGTCCACCTTATCTGCAGCTTCCAGGGAACTTAGGATCATGCTCGTATTACCCGGAAAGGTTAAGGTAACGCCTGCCACAATTGCAACTTTGATAAAATCCCTTCTCTTCATCGGCACTCCTTTATATCTGCTATCATGTCTGCTCACCGATCAGAGCCTGTTTCGGACTGGCTCGCGACTCGAAGAGAAACTTGACCCCAAAATAATATATACATTAATAAGTTGTTGTCCACTATTTTACAAAATACTGCAATATTCAGTCGTCATGAATCCAAACCATAATCGTATTTATATTTAGCACCATCAAAGTTGCACGTCAAGTGTCCCGGGTTTTTGCTTTCCCATGATTCAACAGTCATGGGACAAAAAAGTGTGGCAAAAATACCTTTTCACATTTATACTTTATACTTATAAAAGAAGCCCTAGTTCCGAGGTGATTATTGTTACTAGGGAGGGATAAGGAACTTTACAAAGAGATATTATGGGAGAAAAGCATGGAAAAACGTCATAGGTTTTCTATCTGGTACGTGCTTTTGGGCGTATGGGTGGTATTGATTATCCAGAGTTATATAGCGTCCATGTTTGCCGCCCAGGTGATACCGTATAGCCAGTTCCTTAACCTTCTCAAGGCTGGAAAGATAGTTGAGGTGGCGGTAACGGCCAATCAGATTCAGGGTAAAATGACGGTGGATGGAGGCACTCCCGGGGAGACGAAGGTTTTCAAAACAATCCGGGTTGACCCCGAATTGTCCACCTTACTTGAACAATACAAAGTTATTTTCAAAGGGGAAATCGAATCGACTTTTCTGCGCGACATCCTTTCGTGGATCTTCCCCATAATACTCTTTGTCGGCATCTGGTACTTCTTCATGAAGAAGATGGGATCTCAGCAGGCAGGTTTCCTGACCCTCGGCAAGAACAAGGCGAAGATATATATGGAAAATGAATTAAAAGTTACCTTCAAAGATGTTGCCGGTGTTGACGAGGCCAAGCAGGAACTGGTCGAAGTCGTCGAATTTTTAAAAAACCCGGGGAAATTTACTGCACTGGGAGGCAGGATACCCAAGGGCATCCTCCTGGTGGGCCCGCCGGGGACGGGAAAAACACTTTTGGCCAAGGCCGTCGCCGGTGAAAGCGGCGTGCCCTTTTTCAGCCTCTCCGGATCGGAATTTGTGGAGATGTTCGTGGGACTAGGAGCGGCTCGGGTGCGTGATCTTTTTGTGCAGGCCAAGGAGAAGGCTCCCTGTATCATCTTTATCGATGAACTCGACGCCCTGGGAAAGGCCCGCGGCATCGGAACATTTGGGGGACACGATGAACGGGAACAAACGCTAAATCAGCTTCTCGCGGAAATGGACGGTTTCGATCCGACGGTAGGGGTTATTCTCATGGCCGCAACGAACAGGCCAGAGATTTTGGACCCCGCACTCCTCAGACCCGGCCGGTTCGACCGTCATGTCCTTGTGGACCGCCCCGACAAGACCGGACGGGTGGAGATCCTGAAGGTTCACCTGAGAAATATAAAAGCAGCAAAAGACCTTGACTTAGACAAACTGGCAAACATGACGCCGGGTATGGTAGGTGCGGACCTCGCCAACCTGGTCAATGAAGCGGCGCTCCTCGCCGTCAGAAAAGAGAAAAAAGAGGTAGGCATGCCCGATTTCGAGGAGGCCGTGGAAAGGGTTGTGGCGGGACTCGAAAAAAAGAACCGTCTGATAAACACCGATGAGAGGAAAACCGTTGCCTATCACGAGATGGGTCATGCCATTGTGGCCTTATCTCTTCCGGGCACCGATCCGGTCCAAAAGATTTCCATAATACCTCGCGGCATTGCCGCTTTGGGTTACACCATGCAGGTTCCTACAGGGGATCGTTTCCTCATGAAGAAGACCGAACTCCTCAACAAGGTCGCCTCCCTCCTGGGAGGCAGGGCGGCGGAAGAAATCATATTCGGAGATATATCCACTGGCGCCCACAACGATCTTGCAAGGGCTACGGATATCACGAAGAGCATGATCAAAGAATACGGCATGAGCGACAGATTGGGTCAGGTGTACTTCGCTCGTGAGAAGCGAGAACAGTTCCTCGATATAGGGCTGCAGGCGGCTGGTGACTACAGCAACGCTACGGCGGAAGCCATCGATGAAGAAGTAAAAAAGATTATCAGCACGGAATATGCCAAAGCGCTCGATATTCTCAAAAGCAAGAAAGACATCCTGCAAAAAGGAGCCGAATTGCTGCTTGAAAAGGAAAAGATAGAAGGGGCGGAGATAAAGGCTTTGATGGAGAGCCAATAAGAGCAATATGAAAGGATTTTAAAGTGACCAAGAAAAAAGCAAAAGATAAAGTTGTTACCGGTAGTGGAATCAAGACATCGGCGGGCGCAGTTCTCCTCTCCTGTACATTGCACTGCCGCGTATGCGGAAGTTCTGAACTCTTCGAATGGCATGACAAAGAGATATGCCCTGAAGATGTGGAGGGTATTGACACAATGGGGCTCATAATGGCAGTTGCGCATAGCCAGAATTGGATTGCCCAGCGTGTTCGCAATATTCATGAGGGGGACAATTGCCTTTTTGTGCTGTGCCCAACCTGCCTGGCCCTTTTCTTCTCCGCCACGACAGCACCTGATGCAAGCGGGGAAGGAACTTCCTGAAGTCCATACCATGGACATTCTTACAACAAAGTCCCCCAACAGAATATTACCAAAATACTTGATCGCCTGACAGCGGTCACCGGTCACGGCATGACCAATCAACCATGCTGTAGAACCCCATTTCCCCCCATGTACAAAGACGGCTGACCGACAGTGGTATTGACTTTTTACATGCAAATGATGATAATATTAAAAAATGATTGAGGATGAAAATGGCACAGGACCAAATGATAATTAGGTGCCTCAACTGTGGAACACGGAATCGTATAAAAAAGGACCGTATTCACCACCGGCCTACGTGCGGCAGGTGCCATGCCCATCTCGATGATATGATTATCAGATGTCTAAGTTGCGGAACGAAAAATCGCATGCCTGAGAATCGTCTGAACGAACGCCCCCTGTGCGGGAAGTGCGGCGTGCCTCTCGTCATAAGGGGCGGTGAGGGGTATCCTCTCGATATAACTGATGAAACATTCTCAAGAGAAGTCCTTTCTTATGCCGGTTCCGTCCTGATGGATCTCTGGGCGCCATGGTGCGCTCCCTGTCGTACGATAGGCCCCATTCTCGAGGAACTTGCAGCAAAATATGCCGGCGGCGTCAAGATTGTCAAGCTGAATATAGATGAAAATCCCCTCACGGCGTCGAAATATGACGTTCGTAATATTCCGACTATGCTGTTGTTTAAAGACGGAGAGCTCTCAAACAGATTGGTCGGCGCTCTGCCCAAAGAAGAAATCGAACGACAACTGCTCGCCATCATGAAGACAAACTGATATCTTTCAAGAATATCCGCTTGGCTTTCCAACGGCTATGGCTTCCCGTCATGGTGTTATTTGAAAAGCAGAACGAACTTTTCGAAGAGGTCTCTATGGAAATGATGAATCATCTCGTCTTTCATCAATTGAAGGGCGCCAAAAGGGTCAAGTTTCTGTCTGTAGGAACGCTCCGATGTCAGTGCATCAAACACATCGGCGATTGAGCATATCCTCCCATACAGATGGATGTCGTCTCCTTCAAGCCCATGTGGATATCCTTTGCCGTCGTACCTCTCATGATGTTGCAGGACGATCTTCTTGCATTCATGGGTCAATTGATTAGTCTCATAGAGAAGCTTGTATCCCATGTGGGGGTGCTGCCTCATCTGGATCATTTCTTCTTCGGTCAACTTGCCGGGCTTGTTTATGATAGACGCGTCTACCTCCACCTTGCCCAGATCATGAAGAAAAAAACCAGCTCCCAATTCATGCATGTTGTGAGCAACTGACTTCTTGAAGAGGGACTTGGAGAGGGAAACCGCCAGAAAACCCACATTAACGGAGTGCGTATAGGTGTAAAAATCATGGGATGTAATATCAAGCAGGTATAGGGATGTTTCATCGTCAGTAAGAATCAGATCAACAACTTCAGCAATACCCTTTTTAACATCCCGAATATTTTCAGCAGTCGGGTTTTCAAGCAGGTTACTTATCATCGTGATGGAATGGGCTCTGACTGCTTTTGCCTTTTCCTGAGGAGCTAAATTTACATCGTGGATTGCATCCATGAGTCCGTCGGGTACGACGGTTCTGGATCCGGATGGCATTGTGATCTGTTCAGATTCGGCTTGAGGTGCGCAACTCTTTTTTTCTCCGGTAAAATTGCTTTTCTTGGTATCAAGGATAACTTCTATTATGCCGCATTCAGAAATTTTTTGTATCTGCTCTTCCGATTTAATGAGAAATTCGTTCTTTACGAAGGGGTGCTGATACCACGATAGCGGCAAAATTACATACATGCCGATTTTTAGGTTGTCCGTGTTAATTGTTTTTTGCATACCGTGGCCGAACATAGTGATCTCCAACTATCGAAGACCCGATTTCTCATATTCTATTATCGGCAGGTCTGCAAATTTACCTGAGCATTTTTTCCCTTTTTTCCAGTTGTACCTCCAGGCTTTTTAAAAGCTGAATATCTTTTTTCAGTTGCTCATTTTCCTGAATCATTTTCGCCGTTTCCTCAAGCAGACGCCGGTTGTCTTTCTTTACTTGTTCGTTCTCCTTAAGGAGTCTCGCGTTATCTTCTTTGGCCTTCTCGATAAATTGCGCATCCGTGCGACACGTTTCTTCATACAATTGCTCCATATCAATGAGGCGGATGAATGTCTCTGAGAGACCCCGCCACTTGCTCTTGGGGTATGTCTTTAGCACTTCATCGAATGCCGCCCTGGCTCTAACATAATCCGTCACTTTCTCCTTATCTCCCAAATATGATATCCCCTGATAAAAGATATCAATATCCGAAGGTGATCTCTTGAACCAGCTCCTTTCATTTGCCCGCGGAGGAGTCCCGGGAGGCGATGGTAGGGAAGAGCAGGCCCCCATTAGGACAAGGAGAAAAAATATTAAATATTTACGATAATTTTTCCACATATTCGAGTTTAACATAGTTGCTTCCCGGCAATGTCTTTGCATATTCCTTCAATTCTGCAGCCTTCTTCGCCATGTCCAAAGGTCCCTGAAATTTAGACCCGTCATCCGTTACTACTGCGATAGTCATAGTTACGAGAGGAAAGTTTTGCTGTTTTCCCTGTCTATCTTTCCCGAGGATAAATCCCTTCTGCCTATCTTTCTCGCTGTAAAACCTCATGCTACGGCGATCAAATTCTTCGACGATTTTTTTACATACCTGTTCCGCTCGCTCGGAGCCGAGAACGACAATAAAATCATCACCGCCTACATGGCCAACAAAGTCGCCATCAAGATCACTGGTATGCACATTTTCGGTCAGGATATGGGCCACCTCCTTTATGACCTCACTGCCCCATGCATAACCATATTTATCGGCGAAAGGCTTGAAATTATCAAGATCGACGTGGCAAAGGGAAAACGGTTTTTTTTCTGAAAGCCGTTTTTGAATCTCCATCTCAATCGCAATATTGCCGGGTAGCCCCGTTAAGGGACTCGCATCAAGGAGGAGACCTTCCAAGACTTTGAGTCGCTCCATCATAAAGCTGAAAGCATCAGCTAGGCTCCCTATCTCATCAGGGCGGTTGATATTCAGATTGTATTCAAACTTTCCCTCGGCAATATGTTCTGTGGCCTTTTTCAGCTCCTTTAGAGGTCTGGAAATATTATAAGTAATCATCAGAGCCAAAGCCAGTCCTACAAAGAGCCCGATGGCGCTGAGTGTCATTGTCATTCTCGAAGCCAGAATACCCCGCGTCTTAATAAGATTCATACGTGTATCTATATTATTTTCGGCCTTAGTGCGGATATCGCGCAATGCTGTTGCCATATCTTCAATAGCCCGTTGACTTTCCGTTTCGGAGATTTTAGTTGCATCCTCCATGTGATTGCCATTGACAAGTGTTACGGTCTGATTAAAAAAGTCATCATACTGCTTATGCATCAATGAAACTTGCGATAGCGTCTTTGCCATCCCTGGTATGTTATTCTTCCTGAGATTCTCGAGGCTGTCACCGAATTCATGGCTTCGCGACCAGAACAGCTCTGCGATTGACGGGTCTTTAAGAATAAGATATCTTTTCTCTGCACTTTCCTGGGCAAGGAGCGCATCCATCATATTCTTGCTGGTATCGACAACAAAAAAATCCTCGTCGATTATTGTATATGCCAATGCATTGAGATTATGAAGGCTGAAAATCGCATAGGCGCTTGCCAGAATGGCAAGCAGGGCCATGGCCAGGTAACTCGCGAACAATTTCCCGCTTATTGTCAGTTTCATTACTCGTACCGGTATTGTTAATTATCCTCGTACACCGCAGATAGACCAGTACCATATCCTGCCGATTTCCGCAAAGTAGAAAATCTCTTTCCTTGCCTAATGTTTGTTGCCCCCTGCATTAAGTTTTGGTATATTAAAGAAAAATCTCAGCGCAAATTGGAGGCTATAGATGATATATAATGAGGATTTCGAAACGTTGCCCCGCGAGGTTTTAGAAACCCTGCAGTTAAAGAGGTTGCAGCAGGTTGCACAGCGCGTCTATCATACGGTTGGCTTTTACAAGAAGGCTTTCGATAAGGCCGGCGTACAACCGGATGACATCAAGACATTGCCGGACATAACGCGGCTTCCCTTCACGACGAAGCAGGACCTGAGAGACAACTATCCTTTCGGACTCTTTGCGGCGCCGATGAGCAGCGTCGTCAGGCTTCATGCTTCTTCCGGTACAACAGGAAGGGCGGTCGTCGTCGGATATACAAAAAGAGATATTGATACCTGGTCGGAACTGATGGCTAGATGTTTTGTGGCCGCGGGCCTGACCAAGAACGACATTATCCATAACGCATACGGATATGGCCTCTTCACCGGGGGTCTCGGCTCTCATTACGGCGCAGAGAAGCTTGGCGCCAGCGTTATACCAATGTCAGGCGGCAATACAAAGAGGCAGATCATGATCTTACAGGACTTCGGTCCGACGGCAATCTGCTGTACGCCTTCCTATGCGCTGAACCTGGCAGAGCAGGGCACGGCGATGGGAGTTGATATGCGGTCACTAAAGCTTCGTGTCGGCATTTTTGGCGCCGAGCCGTGGTCTGAAAAGATGAGGGACGAAATAGAAAGTAAATTGAACCTTGCCGCTCTCAATATTTATGGCCTCTCAGAAGTGATGGGGCCCGGGGTTTCCATGGAGTGCATGGAAGGGCGATCCGGCATGCATGTATTTGAGGATCACTTCATTGTGGAGGTAATTAATCCGGAGACGGGTGAGACATTGCCATACGGCGAAGAAGGGGAACTGGTCTTCACTACCATCACGAAGGAGGCATTCCCTCTCGTCCGGTATCGCACCAGAGACATATCCCGCCTGATTACCGAGCCTTGCCGCTGCGGCAGGAGCCACATCAGAATGGACCGGATCACCGGCAGAAGTGACGATATGCTTATTATCCGAGGCGTCAACGTCTTTCCGTCCCAGATTGAGGCAGTTCTCATTGGCGTTACAGGGCTTGAACCGCATTATCAGCTTATTGTGGACAGGGCCGGCACGATGGATACCCTGGAAGTCCAGGTTGAAGTAAGTGAACGTGCATTTGCAAACGCGGATGAAATACGCTACCTGCAGAATTTAGAAAAAACCCTCGCCAAAGACCTGAAGGATTATCTCGGCGTAACCGCCAAGATAAAATTAGTAGAACCCAAATCACTTCAGCGTTCTGAAGGTAAGGCCAGCCGGATAATTGATAAACGAAAAATGTAGGGGAAGCGCTCACTTATTTTCCCTCACAATCAATTAGGAGGACATATGAAAGTAGAACAGATATCCATATTCCTGGAGAATAAACCAGGAGCCCTCGAAAGCGTCATGCGGCTGCTGAAGGATGCTAATGTTAATATCAGGAGCCTGTCTCTTGCTGATACGTCCGATTTCGGAATTCTCCGGCTGATTGTTAACGACGCAAATAAGGCCCTCAAAGTGCTGAATGACAATGGTTTGAGAGTCAGCCGGACAAGCGTGGTTGCCGTGGAAGTCCCTGACCGCCCGGGTGGTCTTCACAGTATCCTGGCAGTGCTGGCGCAGCACGGGATTAATGTCGAATACCTGTATGCATTCATCGAAAAAAGCGGCGAGAATGCCGTGATCATTTTCCGTTTCGATTCTACGGATGATGCTGTTGATGTCCTTCTGAAAAATGGATTTACGGTCCTGCCCGGCGAGAGGCTGTATTCTTTTTAATTGTGATGATCCCATAAAAAGCGCTATCCGGTTCAAGAATGAAACATCCGGCAGAGAAGGAGGTAGGTTCGTGAAGACACAGACTCGATCACTCAACCAGTTGGTTGATGAACAATTGAGAAAATGGCACGGTGCAATAGTGGAACGGAAATCTGTAAAGGCAAAGCCTAGTCCGGTTATCACCGTCTCGAGAGAACCGGGGAGCGGCGGCAGTGAGATATCGAGAAGGCTCGCGGAAATGCTGAAGATGGACCTCGTGGGCGCACAAATCATACAAAAGATCGCGGAAAGCGCCAATATGAGCGCAAAAGTCATTGAGTCCCTCGATGAGAAGGAGGTCACGCGGCGGGATGACTGGTTAAGCTCTCTGTTCGAAACTCGCCACCTCTGGGTGGATGATTATCTCCACCACCTGACAAAGGTCATCGGCACATTCGGAAGACAGGGCAACATGATCATCGTGGGCAGAGGCGCTCAGTATATCCTGCCTCCTGAGGACACTTTCAGATTGCGTTTCATTGCACCCATGGAAAGCAAGATCCAGAACGTGATGCGCTATGCCGGCTGCACTAAGGAAGATGCGAAAAAATATGTCATCAAGACAGATTCAGACCGCCGTGCATATTTACGCAAGTACTTCAATGCCGATGTGACGGATCCCTCAGACTACGACATGGTTCTGAACACGGGGAAAATCGGCTTAGACGGCTCTGTCGAAGCCGTTGCTGTTGCCTTCACTTTGTGGAAACAGAAGCGCGACCTCAACCCGTAATGGTCATGACCTGCCACCGTCATCGTCATTCCCGCCACGGGCAGTGACACTCGAGGGCACGCTCCTGCAGACACCGGTGAGTTCAATTTTGATAGACTGGCGAAAGAAGTGAAGCAACCCGATGATTTCAGATAGTAAAGGCTCTCTGCGATGAAGAAGATCGGTATTGCCTTGGGCGCAGGCGGCGCCAAAGGCTTGGCACACGTGCTGATACTCGAAGCACTGGATGAACTTGCACTTAAACCATCCTATGTCACGGGAACCAGTACCGGCGCGGTCGTCGGCGTTCTTTATTGTTCGGGGTTAAGTGCAAAGAAGTTGAAACGGGTTATGAGCAATATAAGTATTGGCGAAAATGACACACTGAGAGATGTCGTGACTAAGAAGCATGTGTTCAAGTGGTTGAACTTCAAGGCGCTGCAATTTGATGGCCGCGGTTTGCTAAAAGCGGAGCACTTTATAAACTATCTGTTCGAATCGATCGGGGCAAGGACATTTGAGGAACTGGTAATTCCTCTGCGTGTTGTTGCTTCGGACTTTTGGACTCACGAACAGGTGGTACTCGACAGTGGCGAATTGGCGCCCGCTATACAGGCAAGCATGTCGCTGCCCGGTGTATTCACGCCCGTCACATTGGGTGAGAATGTTTTAATCGATGGTGGGGCGGTCAATCCAGTGCCCTTTGACCTGTTGCCAAAAGATTGCGATCTCACCATTGCCATCGATGTTATTGGACGCCGTGAAGCAAGACCGGATCGCATGCCATCTCTGCAGGAAGCCATTTTTAACACCTTCCAAATCATGGAGAGAAGCATCGTCCGGGAAAAATTGCGCAACTCGTCACCGGACATTTATATTGAGATTGAAATTTCCAATATTCGCGCTCTGGAATTCTACAAGGCAGACCAGGTATTTAAACAGGCGCAAACGGCCAAGGATCAGCTTAAACGTGAATTGGAGAGGAGGATTTATCTTCACAACAGTTCATAAAATGAACCGTCACCCTTTGATGCAGCCTAACGCCCGGAGTCTCGCTACCTTTCTGGAGATGCCGGCTCTGTGGACGACATCCACTACCTGATCCAAATCTTTATAAGCCTCCGGCATCTCCTCACTGAGGGTTCCTTTGCCGGTGGCCATTATGATAATACCCTTGGCGGCCATTTCCCGCTCTATTGATCTTCCCCTGCTTGCCTTTTTCGCCTGGGTGCGGCTCATGACACGCCCGGCGCCGTGGCAGGTGCTTCCGAATGTCTCCGCAAATGCCTTCTCCGTCCCCGCAAGCACGTATGAACCCGCTCCCATATCGCCGGGTATCAATACAGGCTGACCTATATTGGCATACCGCGCCGGAAGCGCCGGATGCCCGGGAGGGAAAGCCCGAGTCGCTCCTTTCCTGTGCACGCAGAGCTTCGTTTCTTTACCATCGACGACAAACGTTTCGATCTTGGCAATGTTATGACAGACATCGTAAAGCAATCTCATCCCTAAATCGCGAGGACCCTTTTTCAGGGCACGCTCGAAGGTCTCCCGCGTCCAGTGCATCATCATCTGACGGTTGGCCCAGGCATAATTGGCGGCGCAAGCCATGGCTGCGAGATATTCCTTCCCTCGATTTGACGTGAGATACGAGCAGGCAAGCTGCCTATCGGGAAGTGAAATCTCCAGTTCGCCAAGATGTTTGACCATCCTCGCCAGATAATCATCGCAGACTTGATAGCCAAGTCCCCGTGAGCCGCTATGAATGAGAACGCAAACCTGATCCTGCTCAAGGCCAAAGGCGGCGGCCGCCGTTTTATCGAAGATCTCCTCGACCACCTCGATCTCCAGAAAGTGATTGCCCGATCCGAGCGTTCCCAACTGCTCCCGTCCGCGCTCGATAGCCCTTGCGCTGACCATTTCGGGATCGGCGCCTGCTATTCTTCCTCCGTCTTCCGTAGCTTCCAGATCCTCATGGGTGCCATATCCCCTCTCCACCGCCCATTTGGCCCCTTCGATAAGAACCTTTCTTTCTTCATTGGCGGAGAGTTTGAGGTCGCTCTTCGAACCCACACCGGTGGGAATATGATGATACAGAGTGCTTATCAGATTCTTTAAGCGATCCCTTATGTCTTCATGCGCCAGGCGGGTCGTCACCAGCCGGCATCCGCAGTTGATATCATAGCCCACGCCACCGGGAGAAATGACACCGTCTTGAAGACCGAAAGCGGCAACACCGCCTATCGGGAAACCATAACCCCAGTGAATGTCAGGCATGGCCAGTGAATATTTTACAATCCCGGGGAGATGCGCTACATTGGCCACCTGCTTCGGGCTCTCGTCCGAACCCATTTCCCTGATGAGGCGCTCACTCGAATAGATAATCCCGGGGACATTCATATTGCCCGTCTGGGGGATCATCCACCGGCAATTGTCGAGTTTTTTGAGTTCAGACATCAAAAATCACCCTTGCCATCCACATGCCCTGAGTTTGTTTCACGACGGCCTGATGATACGTTACCGCCTTGATCTCCATATTTATCGTATGCTTCGCGGGATCAAAAGGTTCTCCCGCAACATTCCCTTCCAAATGCCGCGGGTTGATATCAAGTACGGAAAACTCGTTGAGCAAGAATCCCTCGCCGTTATACATATAGAGGATTTCCCGCAGATAGTTCACCAGGAGGTCTCCCCAGCCGTCACCATTCACAACTATTTTTCTTTGCGCAATTGGGCTTACGTGTTTCAAGTCGGTAAGGATATCGAAGACGGCGAAGGCGGCATTGGTAAACAATTCATTTGCGGTCTTGCCGTATACCTCCACTCCTAAATCCGCAGTATGATCAAACAGCTTGTATCTGTGCATTTCAGTAATCGCAGTTTCGCGATAAGCTTATGATGGGCGCTAATGTATCCTTCCCACTCCTAACAACGATATTTGGAATCAGGCGGGTTCGGGCGTCTGGTATTTGTTTTGTAATTCCTGTACTCGCGGGGACTGCGGAGCCGACCTCCGAGATCAATTCGAGAATGACATTTGACCCTTTTGAAATCGCCACGCTCAATTCTTCCGCGCTGACTGGCAAATAAAAATTACGTCACGCTTCTTCTTCATCGTCCGCGGATAATTCCAGCTCGTTTATGGTTTCTTCCTCCACGTCTTCCAGCGGCAGGCCATTGTCCTTTTCTTCCGATTCTCTCTCGGCACGGGCGACACCAACCAGCTTCTCCTCGGGATCGAGTTCTATCAGCCTCACTCCTTGAGTACTTCTATGAAGCAGGGGAACTTCCGCGACCTTCAGGCGTATGATCTTTCCGGCATTGCTAATCAGCATGATATCTTCATCGCCCGTAACCTGAATGACCCCGGAGACATTTCCCACCTTGGAAACCGTTTTGAGATTGATAACCCCCTGGCCACCGCGGCTTTGCCGCCGGTATTCTTCCACATCGGTGCGCTTGCCGTAGCCGTTTTCAGAAACGGTTATAATGGAATTGCCTTCCGATGGGATCTCCATCCCGACCACGGCATCATCATCGTCCATGCGAATACCGATAACGCCCCTGGCAGTTCTCCCCATATCCCGGACGTCGTCTTCATGGAAACGGATGGACTGGCCTTTCCTAGTCCCCAAAAAGACATCCTGATCTCCATGGGTCAACTGAACAGCAATGAGCTCGTCTCCCTCGTCAATGGATATGGCGATGATTCCTCCGGAACGGGGGTTCGAATAAGCCGCCAGGTCGGTCTTTTTTGCTATGCCCTTCCTAGTTACCATAATCACATACTTCCCCTCGATGAACTCCCGGACGGGAAGGATCGCCGCGACCCTTTCCCCCGGCGACAGATTGACGAGATTGACAATTGCCTTTCCTTTCGATGCCCGCCCGGCCTGGGGAATCTGGTAAACCTTGAGCCAGTAGATTTTTCCCGCGCTCGTAAAGATCAGTATATAATTATGGGTGGAGGCGATAAATATCTTCTCGACAAAATCCTCTTCCTTGGTTCCCATTCCGACCTTTCCTTTACCGCCGCGGCGCTGGCTTCTGTAGAGGCTCACGGCGTTCCTCTTAATATAGCCGTAGTGGGACACGGTCACCACCATGTCTTCTTCCACGATCATGTCCTCGATATCAATGTCCTCCACGCTTTCCACAATCTCCGTGCGCCTTTCGTCACCGTACTTTTTCTTGATCTCTTCCAGTTCCGCTACAATGATATCGAGCACCTTTTGGGGGTCATCCAGAACCCCCTGCAGTTGGGCGACCAGTCGGGTGAGTTCCGCGTATTCATCCTCGACCTTGGCCCGCTCGAGACCTGTGAGCCTCTGCAGGCGCATATCGAGTATAGCCCGCGTCTGGATCTCCGAAAGGCCGAACCTCTCAGTGAGAGCCTGCGCTGCCTCTTGGGGGCTCTTGGATTTCTTGATGAGCTGAATTACGGCATCGATATTATTTAGGGCAATGATGAGCCCTTCCAGAATATGGGCCCGTTCCTTCGCTTTCCTGAGATCAAAGATTGTCCGTCGTGTAATGACCTCCTTACGGAAGTCCACAAATTTCTGGAGGACCCCCTTAAGATTGAGAACCTTCGGCTGGTTGCGGTCAATTGCCAGCATGATTACCCCGAAGCTCGTCCCCATCTGCGTATGCTTGTATAGTTGGTTGAGGATCACGCCGGAAGGCTCGTCCTTCTTCAAATCTATGACGATCCGTATCCCGTCCCGGTCCGATTCGTCCCTGAGATCGGAGATACCTTCCATCTTCTTCTCTTTCACAAGTTCGGAAATCTTCTCGATGAGATTGGCCTTATTCACGAGGTACGGAAGCTCCGTGACAACGATGCTCTCACGGTCGTTCCTAGCGTTTCTCTCGATGCTCGCCCTAGCCCTCATACGTATGGAACCCCTACCTGTAGCATATGCGGAGACGATCCCTTCCCTGCCGTTGATAAAACCGGCCGTCGGGAAATCAGGGCCTTTGATATGAACCATTAGTTCATCAATCGTGATCTCAGGATCGCGGATCAGGGCTATTGTCCCGTCGACGAGCTCACTTAAGTTATGGGGCGGGATATTTGTCGTCACGCCCACAGCGATCCCGGAAGTGCCGTTGAGGAGAAGCGCGGGCATACGCGCGGGCAGCACCGTTGGCTCCTGCATGGAGGCGTCATAGTTCGGAACAAAATCCACTGTTTCTTTTTCGAGGTCGGCAAGCATCTCCTCCGCAAGCCTAGCCATGCGGATCTCAGTGTAACGCATCGCCGCGGGTGGATCTCCGTCGACGCTCCCGAAATTTCCTTGACCGTCAATCAGGGGATAGCGCATGGAGAAGTCCTGAGCCATGCGGACGATAGTGTCATACGCGGCGGTATCGCCGTGGGGGTGATACTTACCGATGATATCCCCGACGATCCTGGCGGATTTCTTATAGGCCTTGTTCCAGACGTTTCCCATTTCTGACATGGCGAAGAGCACCCGGCGATGAACCGGTTTCATACCGTCCCGGACATCCGGGATAGCGCGGCCTATGATCACGCTCATCGCGTAATCCATGTAGGATTTTTTCATTTCATCTTCGATATTGATGGGGATATTCTTCTGGAAAAGCTGCTCCATAATTTTTCAAGTCCTCGCTATATGTTTTAGCTTCTAAAAACACCTGCAATTTCAAAGATTAACGCAGCATGCATTCTATGAAAACTTATACCATTTTTTGCCGCACAAGTCGCGTTATTTTTTATCTTTTTGACTGGCTAAATGCAGGTTTTTCATACAGCACTTTTGCGTTATTGCAATACTATGAGTAAGGAACAGCACCCTTTCTTTTCGACCGAAGGGAGATATCTTGGAGCCGATGCATGGCAAACAAATTCCCTCGGTCATATTTCACAAGAAATTTTATGCACCTTTGCGGCAAAGACTGATGAGAGGGAAGGTTTGATAGATTATGTCGCGAGGTGCAGGACGAAAGCGCAGTGATTAGTCCCCATTATCTGAACATTCAGGCGTTGTAATATATTCCTCTAAAACTGCAGTGATCGAACCGTGCTAGTCAAACCGATCACCGATTTTGTCTGCGACAATTTTCAGTTCGTCACCTGTTGTCGGATCACCCAAAAAGTGAACTTTCCGATGCTGTAATTTCAATAGTTTACGTATACCGGTCTACCAATATAAATAAAATAACTCAATTAATGAAATTTTCCGATAAAATTATATCTGACAAAGAGAAGATTGTTGAAAGCAAGATTTGCACTAGACGCGCTTGTGAAGCTGCTTTCAACTCGTTATACACAAGGGCGTGCAATGAAGATGAAATGCGCTGGTTATTGTCTTCACCTCCAACTGCTCAGCGGTGGGCCGTCGTAAGAACTAAGGATTTCAATTTAAACTAATCAATAAACATCCAGGCGCAGGATCTTCGGAATGCTGCAGACGAAATGCCGGAGGGGAACCTTTTTCAGCACATTTGTACATAACCACTCCCCGAATTCCGCCACCTGCTTCCGATAACCGGAAGAACAGAAGTGCAGAGTCAAGATTTTTTCAACTTTTCATCAATGACTGTGAAGCGGCGATGACATTCGGATAAAGTTTGCGTGATAGATCCGTGGGGGGGGCAGCTGTGGAATCATCCCGGACGTTTTAGCGACGAATCTGAGGAGATCACGCTTCTTGACTCTCGAGAGGTGAGTGGCATAGGCCCGCGTCATCGAAAGCCTGCTGAAGTAGTATGTCGTGGCTGCCCCTTTGCGGGATTCCACGTCGACGGCTCCTGCCCTCCCAACGAGGTCGACGATTTCGGCCTCCGGGAATCTCTCCCCGAAGATCTAGAGGGGCGCGAGCCTCGTCGCGGCGCTTTTAACCCGTATCGCTCCCGTATCGCTCGCCGATCTCCACGGACGAGTAACGTCGTAGCGCTCATAGTCGAGCCGGCCATCACTCGGGCTCGGAGGTCCAGCTCGGCCAACAATGCCACTGATTCCCCCAACGATATGGGTGCCAGGTAATCAAAGGGTCTCATTTGAATGCTTCTCCAAATGGAAAACCGTCTATGAACGGTCGTCTTACAGTGCCTCTCTGATTTTTTTGAGTTCCTCTGGGGTATTGACATTCGCAAACGATCTTCCGTCCCTGTCGAAATAAGCCAGTTTTTCACCTTCCACATATCTGATCGAGACCTGGGTAAAAACCCCTGATGCGCCTGTTTCCGCTTTCCAGAGGGTTCCTCATCGGTCCGAGGCAGCTCTTGGCGTAAAGCGCGAAAAGCGGTTCAAATCCGAGCGCGGTGTGTGGCACGATGGCGTCGAAACCCGCCCGGAGCGAACAGAGAAAAGGGAATATTTGACTGTTGGGAAAAGCGATATCACAGGTGGAGAAACAAAGATATGCCTCGTTTCGGCATGCTAGAGCGCGGTACAGAGTCCTCCAAGGGCACTGCCGGGATAGATATCGGACAACACGGGGATACCGTAACCGTCGAAGCGCTCCGCATGATCGCCCACCAGCATTAGCCGGTCAAATCTTTCCCAGAATATCTCCAAGACTCACTCGAAGAAGGTCTTACCGGCAATATGCAAGAATGCCTTATCATGTTCTATTCGGTAGCTTTTCTCGCCGACCAAGATGACGCCGGTTATGTCATGGTAACTGTCCTGATTCATAGCTGCGTATTCGACATCATCGGTCCCTAATGACCTCATTGACCATCCCGCGGGATGGGCGCTGATCACATTTCCTATCAAAGTGACCACATTGCAGCTTTGCGGAGCTACCATGTATGCGCACCCTTCGCAAGGGCCCTGGCCTCTTGCCGGATCAAGGGGTTGTTGGCCACCTCGGTATGGGTCACGGCGACCCCGATGAGGATTCACTCCTCCTTTATCCCTAGTCCGCGTCAAAGCATTGTTCCCGCTGCCGCAATTGGAGGAGCAGGTCTGTCGATTAAACTGGCCCGAAGGGTTGCTCAGATTCCCCCCATACAGAGGTACTTGATCTCAAGGAAGTCGTCGATGCCGTATCGGGACCCCTCGCGACCGATCCCGGACTCCTTCATCCCGCCGAACGGGGCAACTGCCGTGGAAATAAGGCCGGTATTGATGCCGACAATCCCGTACTCAAGAGCCTCGGATACCCGCCAGACCCGACCGACGTCCCGGCTGTAGAAGTAGGCGGCAAGGCCGAATTCGGTGTCATTTGCCATCCGGATTGCCTCTTCATCGGTCTTGAAACGGAAGAGGGGCGCCACTGGTCCGAATGTCTCTTCTCGGGCGACGGCCATTTCGCAGGTGACGTCGGCAAGTATCGTGGGCTGGAAAAAGGTACCACCAAGTGCGTGCCGCTGGCCGCCGAGGACGATCCGGGCCCCTTTTCCGACGGCATCGGCGATATGTGCTTCGACTTTCTCGACGGCGCGCATATCGATGAGGGGACCTTGCTGGGTTTCGCCTTTTAAGCCGTCCCCTACGGTGAATGTGCCGACCCGCACCGCCAGTTTCGCTGCGAAGGCGTCGTAGATCCCCTCTTGGATGAGGAAACGATTGGCGCAGACACAGGTCTGGCCCGTGTTGCGATACTTGGAAACGATGGCCCCCTCGACTGCGGCATCGAGATCGGCATCGTCGAACACGATGAATGGAGCGTTGCCGCCAAGCTCTAGGGCGACCTTCTTGACGGTTCCAACACATTGCTTCATGAGGAGCTTGCCCGTTTCGGTAGACCCCGTGAAAGTGAATTTACGGACAATCGGATTGCCGGTCATCTCGCGGCCAATGGCGTCGGAAGCGCCGGTGACAACATTAAAAACGCCGGCCGGGATCCCTGCCCTGTCGGCCAGAGCGGCAAGCGCTAGGGCCGAATAGGGAGTCTGGCTGGCCGGTTTCAGGATCATGGTGCACCCGACCGCGAGGGCAGGGGCGGCTTTGCGTGTGATCATGGCGGAGGGAAAGTTCCACGGGGTAATGGCAGCGCAGACCCCGATCGGCTCTTTGATGACGACAACCCGTTTATCCTTTGCAAAGGTCGGCATGGTGTCGCCGTAGACCCGTTTCCCCTCTTCGGCGAACCACTCAATGAAGGAAGCGGCGTAGGCTATTTCGCCGCGCGACTCGGCCATGGGTTTTCCCTGCTCGGCGGTCATCAGAACCGCAAGGTCCTCCTGGTGCTCAAGGATAATCTCAAACCAGCGACGCAGAAGGGCAGAACGGTCGGCAGCGGTCCTGCCACGCCAGGCAGGGTATGCTCTGTTTGCCGCCTCGATGGCAGCGCGGGTCTCTGTCGTGCCAAGCTTTGGAACCGTACCGATACTCTCACTTGTGGCGGGGTTGGTTACGGTTATCGTTCCGCCTTCGGCAGCATCTATCCACCGTCCGTTAACGTAGCACTGCTGGCGGAGAAGTGTTTTGTCTTTCAATACAACCATAGGTAACCTCCAATTGAATATTAATTACAGCCGGTTCATTCCTTCGTAGGGTTGATTGAGCACCGATGGAATGACAGCGAAATTTGGTTATGTCAAAAATAACATACTGTCAAGATAAATCACCAGGTCTTCTCTTGTTGGCGCACATTATCCTATTTTTTTTGTTTTCGATTAGCTGCTCGAAGTCACAGCTAGCTTTCATGAAGAGTGATTTCACATCCATGTCTAACTTTTCAAATCGATCCATGGTGGCCTTTGCCCTCAAATGGCAGATTTCTAACTTAACAAGTGTCGGATTACTCAAAAAGTGAAATTCCCGATGTCGTAATTTCAATAGCTTACATGAATGATCTACCAATATAGTGAAATAAAATAACTCAATTAATGAAATTTTCCATACTTTTTATGCCATAAAGTGATATTTTCCGACAAAATTACATTTAATCAAGAGAAGGTTGTTTATTGAAGGCAAGATTTGCACCGGACGCACTAGTGCAGCAGCTTTCAATCCGTTATACTCAAGGGCGAGTAATGAAAAACGCCCATTATTGACAACACAAAGAAACAAGCATTGTGAATAAATATTTTAATGTTGCACTTGAAACCCCCATGCCGCCCAGTCGGCACAAAAAAGAATGAAAATTATGGTTACATCCGAGGCCTCTGTTCGCTTATTAGATAGCATACTTTGAATACCGTGGAACAAAGGTCGATTATTACTGGTGGTTTAAGACCCAGGATTTGAAACCGACCTAAGCCAGTTATAAGAACAAACCAATGTTGCCATAGAGCACGCAGAAGAAATTATTGAAACCTCAACTGGCTACTCCACATGTAAAGAGGAGGTACTATTTGGATAATTAATTTTCAGGAGAAATTTTAATGAGCAATACAATGGATACCTCAGGATTTGATAGAGAATCCGTGGCTTGTTCGTTGAGATGGTAAAGTCTCAGTTGATCCTTATCCAGCAAGTTCTGTTCCTGGGGTGTGGCTGCTGGGGTTCCTCTATCAATCATTTCCAGTTAGATTAATATCATAACGCTTCCACGCGGCACGGAACATATCGATGTATTGGCGTACCGAACTGGTCCCGGTGCGTGTTTTTGGTCAAGCGGTTCACATTGGCTCCGTATTTCTTGCCATTATAAACAAGGCCGAACCCATGAGGAATAACCACATGACCAATATGCGCAGTATCCGACACTTCCAACTCAATCTCTTCGAAACCAGCCTCTGTCGTCACCCGAACTTGCTGACCATCTTTTAAATTCAGGGTTGCGGCATCAGCTGGATGCATCGCGAGCGTGCAGGCGCGCTTGCCTTCGTTCCATGCGGGATCACGCATCATCGTATTGGCATTTGTAGAAATATGTCTGCCGGCCATGAGGATCAATGGGAATTTGGGGTCAATCACCAACGCCGCTTCTTCCCGGGTCGCGTTAAGGCTTCTTAGTTCATCGAGAAGTTCCGGAATGTGCAGGCAGATTTTCCCATCAGCCGTTTTGAGGCTGGCCATTTTATTTTCCGGATTAACCCTTCCAACCCAGATACCTTCGGGATGATCGATGATCTGCTGAAAAATCTCCTCGCCCATCGTTGTTCCCATTTTAAATCCGGCTCGCCCGGCATTTTCATAAAAAGACTTGGGGGCAACCTGCAGCATTCCCCACAGCGCCGCCAAATGAACGGATCCCATTGTCTTGCCCAGCGTTTTTCCCAAAATAAAAGGCATGCTCTTTAACGCTTTTGGTTCCTTCATTGCGTATTCCATCAGGACTTTGGCAAAGGTTGCATGGCTCTCCTGTGCTGCTTTGTAGAGGGCGTCCGGAATCGGGGGAATTAAACCCAGCTTATCGGCAAGCCGTAGATGGATTTCGCCCAGCTCCAGCGGCTCTTCTTCGGGATCAACAATCGGCCGGCGCATCTGGAAGAAAATGCCCGGATAGGTGAGCGGGAAGAAAGTTCCATCCCATGACTCATAACCAGATCGTGAAGGCAGCACGTAGTGGGAAAGGACTGCCGTTTCGGTCATCGCCATCTCTGCCGTAACCAAAAGATCGAGACGGCGAAACGCTTTTTCATAGGCCGTCGTATCCGCATAGGAACGAAGTGGGTTGGAACCAGCAACCAAAACCGCCCGAAGTCTTTCGGGATGATCAGACATGATTTCTTCCGGCATGACGTTGGGTGGGAAAGTGCCACAGACCGGAAATGAGTTTGTCGCCAGTGTGCGCCAGACCTTGGGATCTCTTTCGTCCGTGTGGCCCCCGATGGGCATCATGTGGCCGTTGATGACATTGCCGCCTTCGACGCAAAGTCTTCCGCAGATGGCCTGGAGAATAACAATAAGATAGGACGACAAACCGCTGTGACGGCCCATGAAAATGCCCAGATCATAGCGCAGGGACGATTTACGGGTGGCATAAAGACGGCTGACCTCACGTACTTGATCATAATAAAGCTTGCAAGTCTTCACGGCCGCGCGGGTATCGAAATTCTGGAACAAAGATATAACTTGTTCAAATCCTGATGTATGATTTTCCAGGTAGGCCTTATTCTCCCAACCTTCCTGCAAGATAATGGTAATCATCGCCTTGAGGAGTAGAGCGTCCGTACCGGGACGAATGGGCAAATGGATGTCAGCGATTTTTGCTGTTTCGGAAAGCCGGGGATCAACAACGATCAGTAATTTATCGGAGTCTTTGGCAATACGTTGCAGTTGCCGCGGCGCCTGGGGAATCTGGTGGCTCTGCATGCCGTTCCAACCTAGTACCAAAAGGAGGTCGGTCTGGGCCACATCGGGTTGGTCATGAAGATTCTGACGTCCATGCGTCCGACCACACACCCAGAAGGCGCCCGCAAATTCCTGGGCCAGAGCGCTGTAATGATACTGGGAGCCGAGTCCCCGCAGCAGACGCACGCCGAATGCCGCTTCAAAATGGCAGCCCTGTCCGCCGCCGCCCATATAAGCAAAAGAACGCGGGCCGAACTGACCGATAATGTTCTTGAGTTTAGAGGCAATCTCATCGATCACCTGATCCCAAGAGATGCGCTTAAAACCTTCGCCTACGCGCTTCAAAGGATATTTTAGGCGGTCGGCGTTGTGCTGGTAGTAGCCAATGTTCATACCCTTCCGGCATAAATAGCCCTCACTTCTGACGTTGGATTTATCCGGCTTCACTTTAACAATGCGGTTATGTTCCACCTCAACTTCCAGCCCACAGTTCTGGGCGCAAAGAACACATCCTGTTTTATATGTTTTTCCCATGAGCGCTCATTTCTCTCTCTTGTCTGGCAAGATGTCTAATGCATATCTTTATGTGCGGGTTTTGATAAGAATTTGCTTTCCTGTGAAGAAAGCATAGGTAAATCACAATTGCATGTCAATGAAAAACCGGCCACAAAATGCGTGGTGCGGCATCGATGTTTGTCTTCGTGCGTAAATGTTGTTCATTACGGATTGAAGTCTTGCATTTTCTTCCAGGTTGACGCTTTACTGACAAGGAAGAAGGAAATGCTGTACTACTGTTGACCGTGAAGTATTCATTTATATCAACGATTAATAGGAAAAGTCCTCTATATGGATATGCCGGAATGCATCAGCCTGGACGAGATTGGTCAAAAAGCCAAATGACCTATTTGCCAGAACGCACCGGAAGTGCGCGGCTGCTTTTGATGAATGACTGGAGATGCCAGTACCTTAGGCCGGTATTGAAACCGAAGAAGAGGGCGGCGGCAGAACCGCGCGTCTCCGAGGCCCAATACCAATTACACGTAAGACGAATTAATTCTGTTATATGAACGGTCACTTCACAGGCAGACTCATAAGTTTTACTCTCATCATACAACCCCGCCAACTCATCCTGCGCCGGCATCCGCCAGTCGGCATATCCGCCCCCACGGTAGTTCTCACAATATAAATTGGCATCTACCCAATTTATATCACTCCCATTGTCTTTAGCTGCCCACATCAGGTTAGTCTTCGTGTCCAATACCGTCCCGTTGTCATAGGCAATGAAACGACCGTCCCTTCCAGTCTCCCCTGCTGTGGAATACTTCACCGTAATAAAAATTCCTATTAAAACAGCCAACGCAATTATAGCTACCATCTTTCCTAATGACTTTTTCATTAGCTGTTACTTCCTGCTCTATCGAGTTTTTTCTGCTTGAACTTCATAATTTTCCTGTCGGATATACCAAATGCTGAAATTTCCGATGCTGTAATATCAATAGCTTACATACATTGATTTACCAATATGATGAAATAAAATAACTCAATTAATGAAATTTTCCGTACTTTCTATACCATAAAGTGAAATTTTCCGACAAAATTATGTAAAAACATAACCTCTTCCACAAGTCGTCACAATTGATTTTTGAAAGCAAGAATTTGGGTGAAAGCGTTTGTGTAGCAGCTTCTTCAGTTGGTAATGCGAAGGAGTGATCAAGGGAAAAATGAATTGCGCCGATTATTGTCTCTACAAGTCCTTATCCGTGCAACGCTGAAAGATCCAGGAAAGGCCTTTGTATCCTTGAAGTGCGGACGTACAGGCTACCCTGGCGAAAGCAGCCGTCCGTGGCGAGAACATAGCAGTGAGGGTTAAATTCCTGCTGGAGGAGATAGTGTCCTTCCAAGGAAACCTGTGACGACATAGGTTAGCTTGACTACTATTTGATTATACCCGATACAGCCAGGAGCCCGATGGTAACCAGTATCCAGCCGATAAACGACAGGAAATATAAATAAAACCAGGATAGCCGATATTCCTGTTTAGGCTGCCAGGCTTTCCCGATCCTTAAATCCAGGAGGGGTATAAAAACGTTAAAGCTATATAAGAACCAGTTGTAAGGAGGGTGGTGCTTGTTTTGGTCAGTATGTTCCATGTACTTCTGGCGGAAGAAGATCCATCCTATAACAATAAAAAACATCCCCCAGGCAAAGGCCAATTCGGGTTTGCGTCCATGTCTTATGAAATATTTCATAAAGACATTCCCGAACTTTTTGAAGAGAGTCAGTTTCTGATATTCTTGGTCTTTGCGTTCAATATAAACATTGTCAGCCTGGTCAACTTCTCCTCTGTTTCTCAAAAATGCTTCTAGGGTTCCATAAACGCCAGCATCATATTCAGCCTTGTTGACTAGATCTAGGAAATTTCTTGATTCGGATCCACCTTTTTTTGTTTCCGAATACTTGATGTCTTCGTAGGTCATGCCCCTGAGAAAGATATTGCCTTTGCCTTCGGGAATTTCTGCTAAATTCAGATTAATAATGTTGAGATTCACAAATTTGCAATTTTCTAAATTTAATTCCTCTTTGATTATTATGTTTTTAATAAATGTCGGGCCAGAAACCTGAAGAGAAGGGGCCGTCAATTTCAGCAATTCCTGATTTTCAATTTCGAGCTTCCCGCTAACAATTGTTCGGGAGAGATCAAGTGCATATGATACAGGTTGCTGACTTTTTTCTTTAGGCCCATTGATTAACAGATTTAGAAATTTCGCATCAACTATACTCACTAACCCTGAAAATTTTACTGCTTCGAAATTGGCATCACTACCCACTTTTATGCTATCGAAACTCACTTTGTATTTTTTACTCTTGAATTCAGCGTTTTTTGCCTGAAATTGACCGAAAATGACCACCGCATCGAAATCCACGGGACCAAAAAATTTTGTCTTATCAAAAAGGCCACCGCCTTCTATTTTCATGCCAGTGAAATCTGCTTTTTTCTCGCCATTCTCAAACTTAGAATTTTTGGCCTGAAAGTATCCGGAAATATGCACTGCACCAAAGTTCACCGGTCCGGAGAATGCCGCATTATCAAAAAAGGCATGGCTACCCACTTTCATGCCGGCGAAAGTTACGATCTGCACTTTATTTTGGAACTTGGCACCTTGTGCCTGAAAGTTTCCTAAAATGTCTGAATAGGCGAAGCTCACCGGTCCTGAAAAAGTTGCATTATTAAACGAAACATGACCACTCACTTTTATGCCTTCGAAAGTTGCGGCATGCACTTTATTTTGGAACTGTGAACCTTCTGCTAAGAATAATCCTGAAATGTTTGCTAAGAGGAAGTTCACTGGTCCTGAAAATTTTACATTATCAAAAAAAGCATGGCCACCCACTTTCATACTGAGGAAATTTGCGGCCTGCGTTTTATTTTGGAACTTGGCACCATCTGCGTTGAAGTCTCCTGAAATGTCTGCTTCGAAGAAGCTCACCGGCCCTAAAAAATTTACATCATTACCAAAAAAGACACGACCACCCACTTTTATCCCGTCGAAATTTGCGATCTGCACTTTATTTTGGAACTTGGCACCTTGTGCCTGAAAGTTTCCTGAAATGTTTGCAGAAGAGAAGTTCACTGGTCCTGAAAATTTTGCATTATCAAAAAAGGCATGGCCACCCACTTTCATACTGAAGAAAATTGCGGCCTGTACTGTATTTTGGAACTTGGCACCTTGTGCCTGAAAGTTTCCTGAAATGTTTGAATAGGCGAAGCTCACCGGCCCCGAAAATTTTGCATTATCAAAAAAGGCATGGCCACCCACTTTTATCACGTCGAAAGTTGTGGCCTGCACTTCATTTTGGAACTCAGCATCATTTGCCTGGAAGCTTCCTGAAATGTTTGAATAGGTGAAGCTTGCCGGCCCCGAAAATTTTGCATTATCAAACAAAGCATGGCCACCCACTTTTATCCCGTCGAAAGTTGCGGCCTGTACTGTATTTTGGAACTTGGCACCTTGGAATGAGGCTTCGCCATCTACTTTAGTTCCTCTAAAATTGACCGATGCAGAAAAAAAAGACCGCTCCAAGGATAAATTCGAAGCAAAATGACTGTCGTTAAAATTTACCTTGTTTAAGAAGTGGCAATTAATCAATCGTACTTTGTGTAAGATATTTGCATTTTCAAGATCAAGGGTTTCATTGATGATGGCCCCCTCAATTTGTATTCCATGTCGGTGTATTTTTATGTCCCCAGAAACGCAGGTTAGCAACTTTTCGAGGAAAGATGCGCTCAATATACGGTCTTTCTTATACGTGAGGTCGACGATATCACCTGCAGCTATCTTTTCGAGAACCAAGGCCTCGGTTGGAGTTTTGGGAGTGTAGGAAAGCGTTTCAGCATAAATATAAGGAGGAGAAAAGAGGAGGGCGATTGAAAGGACCACCGCACTCAATAAATGACTGAAATATCTACTTGTATAACCTGATTTTTTCATTTTATCACCACCATATCGGAGGAGTCTGCCCCCCCCTTGCCATAGGTATAGCTAAATACCAGCTGTTGCCCTCCTTTGAGTTACGTCGTTTCTATAAGAAGTGTTCCTTTCTTTGCTCTCGGAAAGACTTTTCTTGGGTTACATTTTAACAAAACCCTCGTGGAGCTTAGTCCTAGCAGGATAGGATATTACTCGGACATAATGTCGTCCGGCATCCACATCCTCTTCGGTTTCCACATACGTGCAACCATTCTCATTGCCATCCACCCATGATCCACAGTTGGCGTAAATGTATGTCCAAGGGTCATTGGGTGACTGGTTCGCGGGATTCTCCAAAGGGTTGAGTCCACGCCCTACCAAGACTGGAATGTGCGTGTGTCCGAAAATGACGATGTTTGTGTTGGAGCCGAAATGTTCAAAATAGGCCGACGATGCACCTGGATAGAGATTTCCGAGGTCGTTGACAGTGGCTGCTAAGGAATTGCAATTTCCCGGCGTGTCGCTCCATTTTTGGACGAGGTTACGAAAACGATTCCCGATGTCACCCACGGTCGTCGTATTGGGATAGCCGGGCACTCCTTTTAAATCAATTGGAGCGTTTGGCGCCAGCCCGGCATCAGCGGCAACGGCATCAAATAAGTCTCCGACAACGTCATGATGATTCATGACCTGTGTCAGAAATTTGGTCAAGATGTCATAATAATCCTCCGACGTCCCGGTATGTTTGACTTTATAGGCCACAATTCGGGATATAAAGTATCCAAGCGGAAGAAAAGTATTGTTGGCAGTCCAGGTGTCAGGCGCGTTGAAAAGGCAGTAGTGGTTCCCATGCTCGGCAGCCAAAGTCCCCACATTGTAAACCCCCCAGGGTACCGCGGTATTGCAGAAAAAGCGGATACCTCGAAATTCTTGCTCCATGAACTGCTTTATCTGTATTATTCCATTTGCGTCCATGCCCATATCGTGATTGCCAGGTACGTAAGCGAGTTTGATGTCGGGACTTGCCGCGAGAGCCGCAAGTTTGTCGATAACCGGTTTATTTACCGGGTTGGAGCAGATATTAGCGAAGTTCGTAAGCGGGTCATAATTGGCGGGGATGACCCATGTATCGAAGAGATCGCCCAGTATCACCACCTCTTTCACGGTGGTATCTTTTAGTTGTTCATCCAGAAAGTCAGTCAAAACTTTTGCGTTATTCTTGAACCAGCAATAGGTATTGGGAGAGCTCATACTCCTATCGTCTCCCATATGAATGTCGCTAATGAAAATTCGCTTTGTCCTGCTTCCCATCACTTTTCCTCCTTTATCAAGTATATTTGCCCTAGTGTACGGCCAAAGGCTGAGGCTTAATACATTTCTAAATGTCCATTTGGGAAAGTTGGTCCTTCATGTGATGCCAAAAGTGGATGCGTTGGCAGCGATCCTAGCTGCTAGCCCGATCAAACTGGTGACAATATCGATAGCAACTTTCACTTTTTTTCGGTTGTTAATGTCGGTCTCAGCTTTCTTAAGCAGGTCCTCAATTTTGGTTTTTTCATCATCAGTAAAGGCGATAATTTCATTGAACCCAGCTGCGACCTGCACGTTTGCTCGCATTTGCTCAAGTACTGCAATGCGTTTGTTTAACGCCATCTGCTGTAATGTGTCATCTGTTTCTGAGAGCTCATTCTCAAATCCCGTAATAGCAGCATTAAGCGCACTTAAGCGATCCTGACCATTTTCAATGACAATTTTCCCACTCAGAGCATCAACGAATTTACTAGCCTGTTCGCTGCTCGTTTTTATGAGTTCTAATGTCTTCACATCTGAAATTACATCAGACGCATCTGTCTTGAGATTGTCCAACAGCGTCTTATTATTATTGATAAACTCAGTAACATCTTTAATATTCATAGTCGTTTACTCCTTCAAATCTAGCGACTTTTGTTAGCAAAGCATTCAATGCGTGCTTATTGCTTTGATCCTTCTGACTGCTTTAACTCTTTCAATCTCGACGAGATGAGGGAAAGGGTATCCACCAACTCCTTAATATTCGCATGCTGATCAGACACCTTGATATGTCCCAGAGTATCTTGAACAGATTCTCCGGCATCGGCAACTTGCTGTAGTATTTTCTTAGTTGAGTCGAATTCGGAAAGTGCTTCCCCTATGGTTGTTAAGTCTATAGTCTCCGCTGCAAATTTGTAGTTCGGCTCATGTACATATGAGTCTATCTGCTTGAGATTTTCCTGCACTTTCGATGCAGCAGTAACCACTTTCTCAAATGCCGTGGAAAGACCATCAGCTTGTGCTTCAAAATCCTTTTGCAGGCTGTCATATGCGTCAGTACGGTCAATCTCAAGTTGTGCGAATTGTATAAAGACGGCTTCCCTCACTAGCTTGTTCTGTAAGTCTCCGGGGCTTGCTGCAAAAATCTGAGCGCGCTTCAATTCCTTTTCCCATAACTTTAGGATTGTTAGATATCGTTTCTGGCTGTCTTTAAGGTCTGCAACTGCCTTCTTGATAGTTTCTGTCTTCGCCTTCAGACCTTGATTAATCCTTTCGAGACCGGTATTTTCCTTCTCGACAAGTTGTCGAATAGCATCCGAGCGGATCGATCCGGGACACCCGGTCAAACTGGCCAAGATAAAGATAACGCAAACCATTATCAAAATATACTTCCTGGCAGATGTTTTCATAGCTTGTTCCTCACTTCTTGATTGCTTTAATGTTAGTTATCGCCTCTTTCAATGTATTGGCATTGGGTGACAGATCTATTTGCAGATATTCACCAATTGTGTCGTGAATTACCACGAGGGCACTTATTTCTTTCGAGAGGTTTGCTTGCGAATTCTTTACATCATTCAATGTCTTGGTTATTGCCTCCACATCCCTTGCGGACATCGCCTGACTATGCTGAAGTGCATTCTCTAAAGAGGAGACGGATTTGTCATATATCTTTAGGATATCTTGCCTGCTCGGTGGAATCTTATCAAGGCTCTTTACGAGTTCACTGATCTCATTATAATTCTCTTTTGCCCATGTATCCGCTGGAAGCTTAGGCGCCTCATCGCCTGAAAGGCCCCGCACTATTGCCAACATTTCGATTCTATCCTGAGCTTGCCTATTCAGAAGGAACAGTTGATTGTTCAAGTTAATATAATTTTCTGTGAAACCCTGAAGCGCCGTCTGAAGTTCGCCATATGCATCCGATTGCTTCACTATCGCCTGCTTCACTGCTGCGGGGGTTGCACAAGCAGCCACCAAGAACACACCAAGAATTATCACTGCTCTTTTCATTTATCACTCCTATTCTTCATCTGAGAATTAATAGTGTTTCAAATTATTCCATGAAATTGTACGTTATTTCATTTTACCTTATGGCTTATTTTTTTCGTCCACATGCTTAACACCCAGATATGCCCCATTACTGACGCCCATCAAGATTAGCAACCCTCCTGAGACTTCCGGAATTGACGGGTTACCAGATTGACATTTGCACCAGAATGAGTACATGTGAACTGCCAGAATGACGATTGTCCAAATAAACATCTGTGTCCGAGGTAAATCAAGTGTACCCTTTGCGTCGAGAAATATATTCTTGTAGAAGTCTGGGGGGTCAGTGCTTGCCTTAAGCTTTGTTCGGTCTACGATGGCGGAAGACAGTACCGTAGTAAATCCGTTGATTCCCATAAGAATAGCGACGTTTTCGGGAATTGTTGGGAAAGAGCATGAAGCAAAGGCTACATAAGCGAATGCAATCACTACCCAGATCGTCCAAATATAAATCTGAAATCGAGATAGACTGTAAAAGTTGTCCTCGCTTGTAACGATGAGGTCAAAGAATTTCAAATTTGGTTTTCGCCCTCTTGCTTGACTGATGAGGAATCCTTGGAGCCCTATAAGAAATATCGCTGCAAAAAGAGCACCCAACCATCCGCGAACGCCGCTCGATTGAACATTAGATATCCAATACGATACGCCTGCTAAGACAATCAAATATAATAACCACATTTCTTGTCCTCCTTTCAGTGGATTCTCACACAGGTAAATAATCTTCAGCAGACCTGCGTCTTCTTAGTTTCTCATAAATGTAACGTGCGTGAAAAAGTTGTTAGATTTTATTCCTTGCGGTACCGCAGTTGATGGATATGTAGGTCATTCCATTTCGGTTCGCCATTCACATAAGGACTGCAATCAGACCTCTAACATGGTTTACTCACCGTACTGCAGGAGAAAGAGGGGGATCGTGAGCTTGCTGATAATTTTAGAATCTAAGCCGAGAAGGTTCTCGAAGCTCAAATTGATATATTGCCCAAAGTTTACCTTATATTTTGAAAAATGCAATGCTGAAAAAATACCATAATAATATCAGGTAAATTTAATATAAAATCTATGGACAGATCATAGTGTGATTTTACTTTTTGTCGCCTGAGTTGATGATCGGAAATAGTAAACATAGGAGCCGGAGTAGAAGCGATTCGCGCTCTCCTGCAAGTCTTATAACTTTAGAGCTTTTAATCCAGAGATATTTAGGATCTCTCTGCTTTAGACGATGCTTTCAGTCTTGCACCTAAAAAGGATCGTTAAAATGGACAGGAAAAAAGGGTATCAGGTTACAACTTACCACACACGTCTTTATCAACTAAGTGAGTAAACAGGGGCTTCCCGTCCTTATCATTATAAATGTATTCGTAAGCAAAACCGGAATTAATAAACTCCAAGGCCGATTTTTTGGAACATAATTCTGTAGAAAGGCTCTTTTTAAATTCATCTATTTTTTGCGGGTCGACGGTCGATGAGGCAACAGTTAATATTGTCCTGTAAAATCTCATCTTGTTGTTTAAAAATTCGGCCTTATCGTTACGCGTTATTCCGTCTTTGGCAACTGAGGGCATCTCCTTGTTCATTTCTTCAACCTTCTTGTTTAGTGAGGCTATGAGATTATCCCTGTACCGTTCTGCCTCCTTCTCGGGTGTCTCAAACTTCCCATTGCAAGATATCCCTCTTCCCATCCAGCCATCTTTGCCTTTGATAACAGCCATGTCGCAAAGCATCCCGCCTGCTTGAACTGCAACTATAGTATTACCGTCCTTTTCGTATGTTTTCAATATACTGATGTCCTTTTCCTGGACACCTGGAACAAACCCGGAAATGTAATTGTGTGCAAGTTTTGTTGCTTCAGTTTTGCCAGGGCTTGGCGAACAGCCACTGAGACTTAAAATGGCAGCCAGCAAAATGAGAAAGACTTGAAGTTTACGCATAACAATTCCTCCGATCCAAGGATTCATGATATCTGCTTTTGCAAGATACAGATTCTGTTGAATTTGTTCACAAAAAAGGTTACGCTCATCCCTCAAAACATGTCCGTTCCCGATTCATACCTATTCCGTCTTGTTTATATACTGAACGAGAGCTCCCGTGAGTAATGCCGATCCATAAGGATCTTCTATTATCCATATTTGTTGCTATCTACAAATAGCTTCCCTCCTTTACAAGTACTGTCCATTTTTTTAAGTTACTGACGTAATAAGTTGATAACGACCATACTATTTAATGCATAGCAGGAGGTAAGACAAAAAATGGCCGCAATCGCATACCTGAGAGTTTCCACTGATGCCCAGGACATCGACAAACAACGTCTGGAGATTTACGAGTTCGCACGCAAGTGTGATTTTAAGATCAAGGAATTGTAGCGTTTCAAAGGAAAGTGGACAGATGAGGAGATAAAATAAGAGACGGTTTTAGGTTATAATAACACCTGAGAAAGGAGAGGAGCAAATGGAACCTAAAGCCAAACAAAGCCCCGAATCTGTGGTGAGAGAGATCAAGAGACGTACCCGCCGTAAGTTCAATTCAGAAGAGAAAATCAGGATAATTCTGGAAGGCCTTCGAGGGGAGGACAGTATCGCAAATATCTGTCGGAAAGAAGGGATAGCCCCGGGCATTTACTACAAGTGGAGCAAGGCCTTTCTGGAGGCGGGCAAGCGGCAGTTAAGTGGCGACACCGTCAGGGAAGCCAACCGTGATGAAGTGTCAGATCTCCGGAATGAGAATGAGCAATTAAAACAGTTGGTGGCAGAGCTGAGCCTGAAGAACCGTATACTGAAAAAAAGTTTAAGTGGTCTGGAGTAGAGGTAGAGCGGTATATGCGGTACAGGCAGGCAGAGAAGCTTGAGATAATCAGGCTGGTGGAAGGTTCGCCGGTGAGCGTCAAGCAGACCCTTGAAGAGCTGAATATCAACCGCAGCACCTTTTACACCTGGTACCGCCGCTACGAGGAGGGCGGCTATGATGCCCTGGCAGGCCGGTACCGTCCACCGGAGCGGTTCTGGAACGAGATCCCTCCATGGGAGAAAAAACGAGTTGTGGAAACGGCTCTGGACTACCCTGAGAAATCTCCCCGCGAACTTGCGTGGCATATCACGGACAAAAGGGGCTATTACATCTCGGAATCCACTGTGTACCGTATTTTGAAGGCCCACGGCCTGGTGACCAGTCCCGTGTATGCGGTGGTAAGCGCCCATGAGAAGTTTCCCCAGCCGACGAAGGCTGTGAATGAGCTGTGGCAGACGGATTTCACCTTTTTCAAGGTGGTTCACTGGGGGTGGTATTATCTGTCCACCATTCTTGATGATTACAGCCGCTTTATTCTGGCATGGCGGTTGTGTCAGGGTATGTCGGCGGATGATGTAAAGCTGACTCTCGATGATGCGATTTTATTCACCGGCATACGCCACGCAACGGTGGTCTGCCGGCCTCGGCTCTTATCGGATAACGGCCCCTGCTATGTCTCGAAAGCCCTCGGTGACTATCTTGCGGAAGAAGGGATCGGCCACACCCGGGGCAAGCCGTATCATCCGATGACTCAAGGGAAGATCGAGCGGTATCACCGTTCCATGAAAAATCTCATTCTTCTGGAGCATTATTACAGTCCATCAGAGCTTGAGGATCAGGTCAGAGTATTTGTGGATTATTACAACCACGATCGGTATCATGAGGCGCTGGAAAACGTCACCCCTGCGGACGTATATTACGGCCGTGACCTGGAAGTGCTCGCCCGGCGCCAGCAGATTAAACAAAAGACGATGCTTTTACGAAGGAAGCAGAAACGCTTTTTGAGGCTTGCCTGAAAGGCAGGAATGGATTATATGAGTGCTGAAACCCTCTCTTAGTTTTTGATCCAATTTGTCCTAAACCATTTGAAGACGTACAGAGAAAAGAGACTTTTCATCTAGAACCCATCCAAGATCGTATAGTAGAATATATGATAACTTGGAAACCGCCAATCTGGATCCTGATCACGTAGTTTATTTCTTTGTTGCCGTAAACATGAAATTACATATGGACCATTCCGGCATCGTTGTAAAGGATATTACATATAGAAATGCGAAAGAATGTTTTCAAGAATACTGTATTGAACTCTCTAAAATCAAATGATCACTACCTAAGTGATCTAGGGAACAGCGCAATGAAGTGCAATGGGGCAATTTTTACGAAATTATGCATTTTCTTAAAAATCACCATGCCCCATGGGGGCACCACGAAGGTATGAAAATAAGTTGTTATAGTCTTTGGCGGTTTTATTTTCGTAGTAATACCTAGTTTTTGCCATAGTCGTTAAGTGCAAACAAACGTTTTGGAATATATGAAAGGATCGAGGATCTACGGTAGAAATACAGTTTTTGCCCACTGATAATTTAGTATGTTATCCCTTTAATTGCCCAAGTATACTGTCCCCGCTAATTTCCTAATTTCCTTTTCTATCATAAGAATAAATTTTATTTTATCTTGGTCCAGAGACAGACGGCTTGGGGTGAATGCACCGTAGCCAAGGCATATCACTATATCTCCAATAATTCCCAATTAGAAAAATCGTCAGGACTTAATTTGCTTCCCTGTCTTTTGTAACAAATCCAGCGACCCGAAAAATCTTTTGGCTTTGTGTTTGTTACAATACCACCGCTAATTCCTGCATGTTCTTTTAGATATTCTTGCAGACCATCGCTCTTTTCTCGCGCTGCTTTGATTGTCTGACCGCTTTTTGTATCGAATAATCCAAGTGATCCGTTTTTAAACCTCACAATGAAATCAATATAAAACGGTTTCTGTTCGCCATTCTCAACATAAGGAATGGCAAAAAATACTGCATCTCTGTCGCCATTTTTAAACCACCATTCAACTTGCTCCGACTTTTCTAAAAACTTGATAAATGCGTCTTCTGTTTTCCATTTGCTATCATAGTAAAAAGGCTGCATTGCCGATTTTTCAGCTTTTAACTCCATATAGTTTCCGCCGTAATTCAAAATTTTCGGCAATTCCCAATCAGATAATTTTTGCATTTCAATATCTCGCTTCTTTGTTTCATTAATGTACTTTTCCTTTGAGCTATCAATAACATTTACAAAGTGTTGAATATTTGTCGGGCTAAGAATGATATTAATAATTTCAGCGAAGCGGTCGCTATAGTCCATATCTAAACGCATTCGGAAGAACCTATAAATAGCTTCCTTTACTCTGCCGATTGAGCGATCTTCCGGATAGAAAGGTGAAAGATTTTTACGGACAAAGAAATCATAGAGTTTTTGTAGATCAGTTTCATTGTCGGGATTAAGTTTTTCTTCCCCTTTTATTTTTACCTTGACCAGCTTGTCAACGTTTGCTGCTTCATAATCAGAAATCAAAGAAAGCTCTAATTTTTGCCCTTTTGTTTTCAGTTTTTTTTCCAGATCATATTCTTTTGCTTCATGCAAAAAGAGTTTGATAAAAAGCGGACTCAAACGAGTTTTTTCTCTTTGTCGCAAACGATAAACTGATTCCAATTTGATCGGCTTGTAATTCTCAATTCTTTTGCTGGTGTAAACAGTTACATAATTCCTGGCAATATCTTCTGTGATTTCAATATTAGCTAGGTTCGTATAAACAAAACCATGATTCAGAATTTCGTTTTGATAGTGGCCAGTATCCGGTTCAGGCATACGCATAATGCGCCCTACTGTTTGTACTGAGAAGGTCAGACTTTTCCAATCTCTGAAAAGCACAAGGATTTGCGCTCGCGGACAATCCCAACCTAGCGCGATGGCCTGTTTAAAAATTAAAACTTGGGTTTCATGATCATTTTTTGCAATATTTTCAAGATTCTCTTTTTCTTCTGAAAGATAAATAGCAAGTTTTCCATTTTCCGTCGTCATTCCATGCTTATCTTTCAAAATCCGTATAACTTCATCTTTTATTAAGTCTTCTTGCTGTGTCTTCCTGTCGGGTAATTGAATAAGTAAAAGCGGATTGACATTTATTTCTGCCTCTTGATACGCTTTCACGATTTCGGTCCTTTTTTTCAACGCTTCCTCAAGCACCATTGCATCAGTTCCATCCGCAAGTGCAGTTTTCAAACTATCGCCATTTAAAACATTTTTAAAATTGTGGTTTAGAATAACCGATTTTTTGATCATTCCTTCCATCTTTACATCTTCCAATGGAACAGAGACAATCTCGTCAGCATTTTGAATAACAGGTGTCGCAGAAACCTCAATCGTCAATCTTGGTGCGATATCTGAAATCAAGTTTTGAGAGATTTCGCTAGTGGCGTGATGATGGCTTTCATCAATGATCAAAACAATTTCTCGCCCTTCGTCTTTTGTGTTCTCAATAATCTTGCCAAGATAAAATTCTTTCTCGTTTTCTTTAACGATAGTATTTTTGTCTTTTTTGTTTATGCTTTCCCAGTTCAAAAACAAAATTTCATTTTCCGCAATCTGCTTGTCAGTTAAATCCTCAAAATCGGAGCATTCAGTCGCTCGTGTGTCTTCGTAATATTTTTCCAGCTTTTGCTTGCTTTGGGTGTGTAGCTTTCTCGGGGCAGTCCAAATAAACGCAAGTGGCGTTTTAATTTCTTTGTCGTCAATAAGCTGTTTCAAATATTCCGCCGTCATAATGGTTTTGCCGGAGCCGGTCGGGGCTTTGAAAATAATGTTCTTCTCTCCACTTTGATCCAGCAATTCCTTGCTTCTTGAGAGAAGTTTTTTAATGGCAGTATTTTGATAATCTTTTAGTTGCATGGTTTTCCCAATTATTTAAATATTCTTCGATATACTCGCAGTATCGCCTCCGGTATTGGTGATAGTTTTACTTTTTTCATCATATCTTCAAATTCTTCATCAAAAGTGTCATCGCCAAGCGAAAACACATAGACACTGAATTTACCGTCCATCTTGGCAATTTCTTCTTTAAAATCATCAATGGCTTGATGATCAAAAATAATTCCGGTATATTGGTTTTTATTGCGGAATATTTTATATTGCGCATTGGATTTTACTTTCTTAAAAGTATCTTCCTTTACACAAAGCATTTCTGTTGCCTTTTGGGTGAGAAGAGTCTTGTTCTTGTCTGTTGGGTCGGCTGGAACAAAAGAAGTTTTGAAGTATTTTAGATTGCCACCTAGTCCCTCCATTTTACCGTCAATATATTTTTCACCAAACACCTTAACGCTATTGTCCTCAATATTTTTAATGATTTTTTTGTATTGATTTGAGTCTTTATTTTCTTCTGAAATCTCTGCAATATTTTCTAATACATCGTTAACTTTATCTAAAGAAGTGATGCTCAATTTAAAATTCAAAAGCTCTTCTTTTCTCTTACCTTTGTATTTATAACCTTTAATTACATTCGCAATTCTAGGGTATAATATTTCATCACAAATACCGTTTTCATTGTTGGTACAAAGGATAAATTTTCTACTACCACCATCTTTCTTATTCATTTCGAGTACCGCATGTGCTGTGGTTCCAGATCCCGCAAAAAAATCCAAAATGACCGCATTTTTATTATCAGTTCCTGCTTCAATACACTCGTCAGCGGCATATATGCTTTTGGGAAAAGGAAAATCGTTTTCTCCTATTATTTCGGTTAGTAACTCTGATCCATATGTACTGCCGTCATATTTTGAACCAACCCACACGGATTTTCTTCTGACAGGCTTACCTGGCTTCCAATAGTGAATTTCAATTTTATTTTTAATTACCTTTGCGTATACATGTCCTGCCTTTGCTTCGCTAAGCATGGTCTTTGATCCGTAATACCAACGTCTTTCTATTCCATTGCCATCAATAGGGAACACAAATTCAGTGTTTTTGTTTTTAGATTTTGGGAGAGGTTCACCTTCTGGAATAGGTTCAGTAGCAGATACTATCTTAAAAGTTTTATTATTAACTTCTATACCGTAAAACAGAGTTGGTGATTCATGTCTTCGTGATCCTTGCCCGGTTCTTCTTAGATTTCTTCGAATGTCCTCCGAAATCTCATTTTTTTTCGTTATTATATCTTCACCTTTATTAACAGCCCAGAGAGCATATTCGTGAGTTAACGCGAAATTGTTTTTCGCCCTGCCTCGATGATTATGTTCAATAACGGTAATAATGATTTCCTTATCAGGAAAAACATCTCCCATTAAATGACGCAAATTATGTAACTCATAGTTGTCTATGGTTACGCAGATAACCCCTTTTTTCTTCAATAGAGATTTTGCTAATTTTAATCTTTTCTGTATGAAAGATACCCACAGGCTGTGTCTGTATGGGTCTTCTTCATCAACGTAGTTATTGTTGTATTTCCATGTTTTGTTTCCCGTGTTATACGGAGGATCAATGTAAATGAAATCAATCCTTCCTTTATGCGTGTAATTCAGGACCGAAAGGGCATGATAATTATCGCCCTCAATTAATAGATTAACAGGTTTATCAGAGTCAGTTATAATTTCCCTGCTTCTAATTTCTTCTAAAACTGGCAATTCCTTTTTACATTGTTCAGCAACATCTTCCAACTTATCTTCCCAGACAAGCCCATATTTCTTACGCTTACGAAGTCGTTCAATCTCATTTATTAGCTCGTTTCTATCCCAGTTTGTGTAATCCTTTTTTGCCATAATTGAATCTTTACTAAATCTTCTAAAGTTATCCCCAAGTCATTGGTACTTTATGTAATTATCTGCAAAGAGTGGTTTTTAATTTTGGTTGATAAGAACTTCCTTCTTTGTGGGGGGAAGTATAGGGAGAACGGTCTTGTATGTCAATTCAATATTTATCACGAAATGTTGTGTGTGTGGTCGATGTTTATTGTCTGGCGTGCATTGTGTTTGTTACGACTTGAAGTCCTGTATCTTCATCGAGGTTGGCTGGTTGTGCAGTGCAAGAAAGGAGTATAATACCAGTATTTTAAAGAAAATATTTTTAGTACTTCATACATTTTCTTAAATATTTAAACTCCGAACGAGTTATTAAAAAGCCCTCTAAAAAGAGGGCTTTTGTATTTCACTTTATATAGAATCTAAAACCAAATTTAAACCGACATATCTTTTTCAGTTTCTGTGTCATTTTATTTCAAACCAATGTCATAATTTTCAGCATCTGTGTCATCTGACAATAATGTCGGATATACCAAATTGTGAAATTTCCGATGCTGTAATTTCAATAGGTTACATACATTGATTCATCAATATAATGAAATAAAATAACTCAATTAATGAAATTTTCCGTACTTTTTATACCATAAAGTGAAATTTTCCGACAAAATTATGTAAGGTATAATCGAACTGCTTATACCAGACAGGACCAATCATTTTTCCAGAGATTCCAACATATCCCCAATACATCGATCACCCATATAGCTGGGAGGGCAATTAGTGGGGCGTTTCATATTTAGCACTGCCGAGATTCTCATTAAATCCTCTTCCTTTTCTCTAATGAACTGATTAGCTCTCTTTTTCAGCTCTTTTATGTTGTCCTCAGTAGCATCATCCAAATCTCCAGTGAGTCCAGTCAAGTCAGGTTGTAAACGTAAGTAAGAATACTCTGGTTCACTCATTAAACGTTCTAAATCCTTCTCCACACCAGGATCTGAAATAGTGATATCAATGAGCGATTTAAACCAGCCAAATATCCCCCAATTATATGCTTCCTCGAACGGTATTCTATTATTAATAGTTCCGGTTCCAATTGAAAGCAAAAGTATATCATTTGACCTTTGTAGTGAAGCTGGATAAAATCGCGTGTTTGGAGCGTACCGCAGTGCATAGAGTGCTGGATTATTGGCAAAAACACCACCATCAATTAGAGTAATGTAGCCTTTAGAATTTATGTTTATTGGGATCGGAAGTCTCACCGGTGGGAAGAACGTTGGAGCAGCAGAAGTGGCGCGGGCAACGTCGCGCATGTAAAACATAACATTATGTTCATTATTCGTAAAAAAATAATGCTTTCGTTCTTCAATTTCATAGGCTGTGATTTGTATGTTTGTGAGTGCGTGACATAATGCCATATCTCCAAAATATTGTTTAAAGATTTTTTCAATCTCATCAGTATTATACTTTGGTCTAAAGATCCATTTAATCTCTCTCCAGCCCCTATTAGGAGAGGGAAATATGGCTTCCCCGTTTTTTTCATAAAATTCAACCAATTCTTGCGCTTTATATAGAGGTTTAAATGGATCTTTTGGATTCGGTACTGTAAGACCTAAAGCTATAATTCCCCCTGTCGAGGTACCCACAATGAGGTCAAAAAGGTCTGCAATTCGTTTTTGCGTTCGTCTCTCTATTTCAGCCAAGATCATCGCAGGAATAATACCACGAATGCCGCCGCCATCAATGGAGAGAACCCTTATGCATCTCGGCTCAAATGTACTTTCTGGAGCTGGAATACGCGTAACGGCTACTATAGTTTTGCCTCCAGGTGTGAATTCTTTTGGAAGTTCCGGTTTAGGTGGAATTTGGTTAGCGCACGCCGTTATGATAAAAACAAATAAAGCATGTAATAATATCTTTTTACTCATACGCTTATAGCCTCTGATCATGTTCTTTGACAATCTGACCTGCCCCAAGAACATGTACCACATGTTAAGTTAGAATTCTGCTATTTTGAGAGCTCCCCGTGAGTAAACGAAAGCCTCTTGACCATATAATCTACGATCTCTTTTTTCGTCTCCGCGCCTTACTGCCCAGCTGAAGACCCGCTCTGCACCGATGATGGAAGGGTTAGCCTTAAATTTTACTTCACCAAAGCCCGGATCAGCGAATGATATCGGTAATGATTGGTAACGATAAATTCTTCGTATATTTCTTCTTGGATGCCACTCAGTCGATGTACTTTCTGACAAGAGCTACTACGAATAGACTCCAAACCATAATGCCAAGAACAGACTCCAGTACAGCAAGAAGCCGCGCAAACCCAAGAGGCACTATATCTCCGTACCCAATTGTCGTCATGGTAACTCCTGAGAAGTAGCACGCAGTAAGAAAGTCGAGCCGAACCACTACCCCCCCTTCTAAGAATTGAAGTGGCAGATAACAATAAGCTAATGCCATGAAGAAAAGGACACTTAGTGCCGCACATAAGACTCGTGATGGCCTTTGAACTGCCCCAAGCAGTCTCACGGCAAGCGCTCCCCAAAAGGATCGTTGATACTGAGTACTCGCAATCAATCTAACGGTGTTGAGGGATCGACGATCTGATTCGAGAGCCGTTTGTTTCCTCAGAAAGGATAGTGTTTGGAACAGACTTTCTTTTTCTATATCTCCAGGATCAAACTCGCGGATGATCTCAAAGAATCCCTTCGGTAGATGCAATACATCATACCGCTCTGGTTTCTTCCGGCCTATTTCTTTGAGATCAAATTGCTCATGATCGATGCAGGTTTTTTTAACAGATAGCCTGCACAGCCGAGCAAATTGGATCTTGTTCCCGATCACAGACAAATCCTCCACGGACAAGTCCTCAAGGTACAGCGCAGATATCTTGCAAGTGGAAATACGAATAGATTGAACATTGGACGTTTTCACTTCGAGCGCGAAGCAGTTGCTGTTAACAATATCGATGGAACAAGCAGGCGATTCTATGCCGTACAAGACTATGCGGCCAAATACTAGACACCTATCGAGGTAAACTTTGCGCAAAGTCTTTTCGCTCATACTGACTTTCAAGTCCCCTACAATGATGCAATTGGTAATTTCTACGCTTTCGGAGTTCCTGAGCAACAAGCCAGAGAGATTGAGGATGGAGTCCCGAACAACAATATTCTCCTCATAGAGCCTGTGTTCTGAGTCTTCTAACCAACCAAGCTTCTCTGGGGTCATGATCCTAAATCTGCCATCTGGGGAGGGCCTACTTACGTCTACCTCAATGTCGGCAACTTCTTTCGTGGCATGCTGGATGTAGCTATTCAGACTATCCCACGAGGAGATGCCGCACTTTTGAAGCATCTCCAATTGAGGCCTCCCGATTTTGGGTTCTCTAAAGGATTGGGGTGTATCGGTGGGTGCCATTGTCAGCCCAGGAATATGCATCATAGACTGTGACGTACGGCGGCGTTCTGCCTTCTTTTTTTCTCTTACTGTCATAATTTCACGAACGGCACTAAAGATATGACAGAAATGGCTATCATTCTGATAGATCCATTATCACTAATTTCAAATGAAATCCAGCATGGAAGATACAAGATAAATCTACAGAGTAGAGGAAGGAGTCGTTAACTGAACAGATACGCTTAGCGTCAGGTCATGTGCCGATCAGGATATCATCCTATTGCAGATTCAGATAACTCCAAGACCTGCCGCCAAACTCTGTCGCTGACAATAGGATCTATAAGATTTGCTTTTTGAGTTGCCCAATCTAACCACTTCTCCAACTTTGTTCCCAGTTCAAATTCCCAACATCGGTTGTTAGCTACTTTCTTGACTTCTTCTATGTCTCCACATGTAAAGAGGAGGTACTATTTGGATAATTAATCTTCAGGAGAAAGGGTTGATCTAACACGCTAAGATCAGTAACAGCATAACGGAAGAGAAGAAAAAAAGAACGTTCCTTTCTTTTCCTTTCCGTCCACCTGTAATCCAAAAGCTCATTGCTTGCTTATTTCTTCAAGCTTCCGCAAAATTGCAACCATCCCCTCCGTATCCAACTTGCAGTATTCCAACAGGGATTTCCGGACATTCGCCTTCTCTTCCTTCTCTACGTCTCGGAAATGGGTGAGATAGTACTTGAGAGAAGCTATTTCACCTTCTCTTATCTCCATTTCCTCATAGCTCTTGCCCGTAAGGATAGGGAGGACCGTTTTTAATGATAAGCTGCCGTGCTGCTCGGGATGGTAGTATGAGAATGCCCTGAAGGGCTCCATGAGATCTCTCAGACGATCAGTGATGCTTTCCAGCCAGTCGGAATCTTTCGGCGACAATTCTGCCAACCCCTTAAGTACCTGCTTTTCAAAGCTCATATTATAAGCAAGCACTGTCCCCGTTGGGCCGATGACCTTTAAGGCTTTGATTAGTTCAGGTGCAAAATTATTCCGTCCATCGGCAAGGAAACTATGGGATTCAATATCCGAATTCATTTTTTTTGTCACATGGATGGAAAACTGGAAGGGGATCTTCTGGTAAGGCCTCGCTTTGTCAAAGGGTGGGACTGCAACGCCCAAGGTTTCAAAGTCGAGACAGTGTACAGGGTATTCAAGGCTCTTCAAGAATCTCTTAATACCCTCTTTGTCAATGAAGGGCTTCCGGGACTTTATGGCGGCAATCTGGATCCTCTGCTTATCGGAAATCTTAACCCCTGAAGGCAAGTCCATTATAGACAGGATGTCCTTATTAAGCATCTCATATTTTTTCTGCCCGAAGTAATAAAGCTCTGTAACGTTGTGCTCCGGCAGGAATGACCAGCATTTTTCAGAAAGTGGACAATCATACGGGGTACTGCAATGCGGTCCAATCGACATCGTGGGCGGCTTTTCGAGGGCAATGATCTTTTGCATCTTTATGATATTATCTGTTACATGGCTTAGCTTCCCGGCGACCTGGTCAGTGATGTTCTCCTCGGACAAGAACCCCCGCGGGTCGATATCACCATCCCGGACATATTCATTATTGACATAAATCTGGTGGCATTGTCTCACCTTCAGACCAGCACCCTCAACGACGGATCTCTGGAAAGCAACATCCTCGATGTGTTCGTCCTTCACTTGAGTGCTACTCTTGACTTCTATGATGTCCCACTCGTCTTTATTTGCTGGCTTAAGAATATCAACCTTCGCAAAAATGCCTTTGCAGGAAAAGGCCCCCTCAAAAATTGTATCCCGTTGAGAAACAAACTTTCTTGTCGCCTCAATAAAGTTATTGTCATCCGGGACCTCGACACCTTTCGGGAAAAGCTTTTTGGCGTAATTGCCAACTTCATGACCTTGGTCAAAGATAAACTGTTTATGCTCTTCGATTTTGGGGAGCTCCTCCGGAGAATTTACCACAAACCACAAAAGCCTAGGACACTGCAAGCCGTTCATGTACTTGGACTTTGATATAGTTGAACCCATTGACTGCCTCCCTCGCTTATAAGGTTAGTGATCGGTCTATATAAAAGTTCATAGAACCTAAAATTGCACAGTTCCCTGCCCATCCGCCTTCAGGATTCCCCGAAAAGAGAAAAGTCGGTTGAAGAAAAACCTCCAAGCAAATAAACGGATCATACTCATTTCACACTTCTTCTTTTATGCCTATATCTCCCATTGGTTGTCACGGGGCACCAAGACTTGTGGAGACGTATATTGTCCTTGAACCAACCGTAATGATTTAGATCATTCATGCTTCTTCCATCGCCCTGTGTCGAGTCTGTAGAAAAAGCCCTTTTACTGGGTTGTAGTATCCTGATCAAATTGGATTTTCTAGATCGTTAATTTAACTGAATGTTGTCAATATCCATTTCCCCTGTCATGTAACCCCTATCCTTCTTGAACCATCCATTATCCAAGATATAACTACGCAGATAAATAATTACCAATCTAAAGAGGGTGCTAATCTCTCAAATTCAAACAACGGATAATGACTTTTTATTGACATTGGGAATGCTAATAGTCTTTCTTGCGCGGTTGACGCCTTTATATTTTGTTTCAAAAGTGCGTGAGGAAAACGAATCTGAAGCCATCTATCATTCATCTCTTCATCTCTTGTCGAAGGCGCATATTCAGTTCCATAATAAAAGTCTATTACTTTGGTTCTGTTGGCGAGATACAAATCGGGTAGAGAGATTTCAGATAACCAAAAGAAGGGGGGTAAATCGGATAACAAAACATTCTTCTCTGTTTCTGAAAAACGGTTTCCCATAAAATCAGCATCGTCGAGACTAATTGCATAAGCATCTTTACTCAACAACATAGTTCTATGAACAACCGGTCTTGGAGAGCTAGCAATTCTATGAGACCACTCATCCAAACGAAATCCCGAATCGATCATATGCTTCAGATAGCTTTGTGTCACTATAGCGCTTGCTTTTTCCGCCTCCCAGGAAGGTGTTGTTACTCCCTCTGGAATAACAGCAATTGCACATTTAACTTCAAGTCCTGATATTGGTGGAATCCCCTGCTTCAAGGCATCAATCGGTAAACAAAAATACATCCCAAAATTATCGTCGTGTATGATGAAATGATCAACCCAAGCAGAACTTGATTTATAATTAAGGATACCACTGCCACCATTTAGATATAGAGATTCTGCCTCAGGTTTCCACATATCCGTGTTTAGAGTATGACCCAAGACCGGTACAATGTGTAATCCTCCACGTGTTGAAAAAACTAAAAAGACAGGACATTTACTTTCGATGTGTCTATAAACAAAATCTTTATAATCATAATCTGGATCAAGAGAAAAATCTCTTAGAATAGTTGAATACCCATATTTTTTCAGAACAAGTTCAATCTCGTCTGTTGTTAGCCCCATTCTTCCTGGGCCAATTTTGCTATTTACGTGATCCAGACTGACTATTTTATTTATATCTTCTGGAAAGATATCATTCTCTTCCCGAAAAGCCATAGTATTAATGGATGCACATAAAGACGCATGTGCACAAACAGACGTTATTGCGTTCTGTTGACAGAAATAAGTACCTATAATTTGAAATTGATGGACTTCTTGTTCGGATAACCTTATAGAACATTTAAATTTTTTATTAATATGAATATAATTATTTAATAGCGGGATAGTACTATAGCGGTCATTAAACCTTTTCAATAATGCAAGTAGCGGTTTATAAAAAAAGATGTCCTTCCATCTACTTTCAGGAATACTATAATTTATTATCTCACATTGTATTTCTGGTAGGGTAACGATGGCAGAATAAATGTAAGATTTCCATCCCTTATCGGGCGTATTAAAATTTATTATTGTTGAAATTGCTAAAAAGTCACGACTCCTTAATTTTCTTACTTCTTTTAAGCTTTCTACTGACTTAGTGACAAAAATTATACGGTAGGACTTAGACTCTATCGCCTTTCCATATCGTGAAGAGATCGCTATGCATTCAACACTTATCTCTGGGTCTCCTGGTTCTATCTCTTCTATGATGGCAGTATTAACATTCATTTTTCTCATAAGGGAACATAATCTGTGACCGGCTATATTAACCGCAATTCCGTCCCTTTCATCAAAACAATAATCCTTGATGAATGAAAAAAATGAATGCCCCTTTCCCACAGATCTGAATAATAGAGTTGCCATTATATTCTCAAAAAAAAGCCGACCGTTAATTTAATTGGTCGGCATTTTATCAGTTGTAGAATCAAATCATCATTCTGTAAGTATTCCTATCATAAAACTACTTCCTATAGGCTGTGATTCTGCTTTCCGAGTCCTATCTATTTCTTCTCTATCCTTATCAGTTAACTTACTGACTATTCCATTCTTAGGAAGTTTCGCTAATCCTGCCAAAATTTCTGACTCTTCTTTTTTCTTCTGCGTCTTTTTTAAGTCCAAGACCATAGTGCCTCCTTTCTATGACCTCAAGCAAAATATATTATAAACCTTTCTCCCATAAAAAAACGCACCAATCGGGTGCGTCATATAACGATCAATCCTCCATCTTGATTTTCCTTCTTTAGGTCAAACAATTTAACTTCAAGAAAATGATCAACCATTTCTCCCTGTTACTCTTGTTCCGACATAAAGCCTAACTTACATATACCAAAAAAAGAATTTGTCAAGTATAAAAATCGGCTCAATTCATAAGAATCTTTAATATGCTTCCAAATTTCAATCTTTTTATGCAACTGCGTAAAAATTCAATTCACAATTTTTCGACATATTTTGTTTAACTATATTCTTCTTTATCTAATCCGAGATGAATCTACATCTCTTAGATAGAAAACACCATCGGGAATATCCTGATTCTTGATTACGAAATTTCTGATTGCCCGGCGAAGTAAAAAAACTAATGCAAAGTTATATTCTCAACTCACACTTTATGGAGTCGCGTTGACTTATTCATTTTCTGAATTTTAGGTACCCATTAAGTTCCTCCAAATACGTATCTCCCGCATCCTCATATTCCTGTCCAGTCGGTTCGACATATAGAAAGCTCAAAACCTGCTTGTATCGCTTCAGAGGGATCGACAGTTCCTTGACTTCTATCTCTTGTTTAAGCTTGCGATCATCCAGCCAAGCATCAGCTGGCACAAGTTCAAAAGATCGCGGAAGAGTATTCCCCTCAAAAAATTCTATGGCTATTGATTTTTTGTCAAGCTTTCCACTCCCCCGGACAGAATATGGGAAATTGCCGCCCTTAAGAAACCATGCTATGCAGGAATTCTCAGAAACTATCATGGCGTAATCACCTGACAACTCCGTAAACCTGATACTTGTAGAAGTAAGGGAAGTCTCAAACTCAGATGTCAAGATTTGCAGAAAATCATAACTTAGGTCCTTCAGCCTTATTTTTTCTCTGAAAATATCCTCTGGCATCAGAAGCTCAGCCGCAAACGCATTAGCTTCAGCCTCCTTGCCTCCTTTCCTATCAAATGTATTGAGATCTTTATCTGTACAGCAGAAAAAATATTTTTCCGGACTAATGTGCTCAGGAATACTAAAATGCCCTATCTCGTGGGCAACGGTAAATCTCTTCTTGGAATATTCTTGTATATCAGACTTAATACTGATAAGAGCCTCACCCTCAACTACCAAAAGCATCCCCAAATAACTCTCACAGTCATCCTCTGTAACTTCAATATCCATTTCTCTGGCCATCCAAAAAGGGTCAACAGGAACATTTTTGATGCCAAATTTCTTAAGAAGGGATTTCGCATGATATTTGGCTAAACTCATTTCTCTTTTTCCTTGTCCATGGCCTTGGATTTAAGAAACTCAATATGGCTCAAAACAATATCTCTATCCTTCTTACTCAATCCCTTGAAATCTCGAAAAGCAGCAACCACATTACCACTAAGAAACATTTTTTCTTCATCAGAGGCTCCAAGCAAATAATCAGCCGAAACTCCAAGTTTGTTGGTGATACGAGCCAAAACTTCAGAAGACGGTTTTTTTTCTCCTTTCTCGAACTGATTAATCGCAGAGGGACTTACGTTCACTTTTTCTGCAAGCTCCTTCTGGCTCATACCAATTTTGTCTCTAGTCGCCTTGATCCTATTTCCAATTACTTCAGCAATATTCTTATTCATGATGCCCCCTTTTTAAATAAGTTACACTGTAAATATAAACTAAAGGGGAATTCTAGTCAAAGCATTATTAAACACTGGTTAATTTTTTTTTAACCTTTTCCCTTGACTTTTGATTAAGCAGCGCTTAATATAATATTAACTTAAGGGCGCGCATCGCCGCAACCTTATAAAAACAACAGGAGGTTTCTTATTATGCAAGAACATGAGAAAAATGAACATCGCGTAACAATCATCATTGAAACAACATTTGGCATCTGGGAACATCCATTTGAAAAGACGAATAAGATTCATGATGTCATACAAGCTGTTATCGAGCATTTTGGCTACGCAGCAAACGGGAATTACGAACTCCGCTTGGCGCGGGAGCCCCATCATGCTCTTGATCCTCAGCGTACACTAGAAAGCTATCACATTGTTAATCGTGACGTTTTGATTTTCACTGATCTAGGGGTTGCCGTATGAGCGTGGACAACAGAATTTCCTTAAATATCGTTAGGATGGAATTGCAGGATTGCCAAAAGGATGCGGAACTATTTGGATGGGATATTTCCGAAATAGATGAAAGCAACCACGTATTTACGGTGAAGATGATCTCTCCCATTGATGACGAGGGATACAAGATGGAGATAAGGTTCGATGACTACAAAGAATTGCCTTTACTAATTGAGTTCATCGATCCAAAAACGGGTGAAAAAGGCACCAAAAATGCTTACCCGGCAGACGGAGGAGGGAAGGCTGGAAACTTATTCCACAATCACCCCTGCATCTGCCACCCTTGCTCAAGAAAAGCTTATAAAGGATATAGTAATGTGCATGCAAATGATTGGAATCTCATAGGCTGGCAACAGAATCCAAAGGTAGATACGTTGACCAATATAAGAGCAATCCTTCGAGCAGTATACTTCAGAATCAGCAATGCTGAAATTTACAAAGGGAGGATGCATGGTTGATTTATTCTCGTACCTTTGGGCTAAGAAGCGTTATACTCCACATGATAAACTATCTTACGTCATACCCGTAAAGGCAGTCAAAGACACGGAAGGAGTCCTTAGAGAGTACGGAAGCCGGATTCCTTCCAATGAGGGTCTTGTTTATTGGGGTGGAAGGCAAGATACAAATGTAATAACTGTTTCCATGGTGATAGTGCCGAAGACTGAATCCAGTCGCGGGAGGGTCTCTACATCACAGAGATCCAATTTCGACTTCGTCAGGACATTAAATAGACATAAATCTATTCAAATAGCACAGGTGCACTCCCATCCAACAAATTGGATTGATCACTCGACAGGTGATGATGTACTTGCCGCTTTTAAAAGAGAGGGTTTACTCTCCATTGTCGTACCCTCATACTGTAGAAGAGGCATGACCCCTCTTACTTCCTGCGGTTGTCACAGGTTCACTCACACTACCTTCATCAGACTATCAAATAGATATATCGAGACGCATTTTACAATTGCTGAAAATATAAACTCAGTTTTCGAGGATCTCAGAAAATGAGACAGTTCTCTCTATCAAAGGATGAATGGTACACTCTACGCGATGACAGAACAAAAAGGGTTGATGGCATTAGTGGATTTGAAGACTTCAGTTTGGGAATAACAATTGATCAAACGACCTCTTTCGCATCACAGGTGATGGCCGTGATCGCGCTTAATATACTTTCCCGATGGTGTCGAAAAATAACGATAGAAATGCAGGTAGATTCCATTTGCCTGCTACCATATAAAAATGGCGAATTTCTTTCGAATGTACTGGGGCAAATGATGTCCGATGCGGATCCTTATGGGGAGTTTGTCTTCGGTTCCGTTGATGAAGATCGTGTAAACGAAATCCTAATTATCGGTGACTCTCAAAAAGCATATGGAAAGCCCCACGTCTGGATAAATGGCTCAGGATGGATCTCGGGAATTGGTTATAGTAAAACTGGTCTGCACTCATCAATAACTGATTGTAATATAGTCGGTCCAGCTTTCGCATCGAGTCTCGGTGTGGCTGAAATCTTTAAATGTGCAGTGGGCCTGCCTCCAAAAAGCCGATACCATACCTACTATTCATTATATGACTTTTCAAAGAGCAATCACTTCGGAGAAATCATTAGCCCGTCCATTTCATCAAGAGTTGACTTCGGAAGAGTATTTCAGATTGGTTGCGGAGCAGTCGGTTCTTCTGTTGATTTCCTGCTGTCTCTTACAAACTGGAATGCTGTCATTGATTTAATAGATTTTGATGAAGTTAAAGTCACAGACTCTAATAGGTCTCTGACCTTTAATGCATTCGATGCAATCGATAAAAAAGGGAAAGTTGACGTGTGTGCGGATTTATTTAAAACCTCTGCATTTATCCCTTCACCTTTCATGGGTGGTTTCAGTCAGTTTGTTTCCGAAGGAAGATATCTCGACACTCCTCCCGACCTCATTCTCTGCCTAGCAAATGAAGAAAATATTTGGTCGACAATACAGAACAATTATCCACCTCTAACCCTACATGCAACGACAACCCCAAATTGGGGCATAAACTTTGGAAGACACATTCCCAAAAAAGAATGGTGTATTATGTGCAGATTTTCTAAAGAAATAAAAAGTTTTTTTGCTCCACCTTGCAGCGAGGGGATTATTAGCAATAATGACGAGGGCGTGACAATACATGGGGTTCTGCCCTTCTTATCAACCACTGCCGCAATATTAATTTTAGCAGAGATGGCTAAAATGAATTTGAATGACTATCCTATGAACGACAACTTTATCCAGTTTTCTCATAAAGAATCTGAAAGTAGATTTATAAAACTTCAGAGACGAACTGATGCTAAGTGCGTTTGTAAAGATCAAATAGTTTATCAATATCCGCGAGAAATAAGAAATAGCAAGTTCTGGAAACTTGTTGAGTCATGAAAAGCGCTATGGTCTGGAGATCCCAAGAAGCCTCAGACTTCCTCCCCCTTCAAGGCCTCTGTACGGTATTAACAAAGGGCCGCATTTTGTCAACATTCTGAGGCGGCCACATCCCCACAAGAGGACAAAATCTTCATTTTGTGCGATGGAACTATTGACATTAAACATTGCAAAAAGTAGACAGAATTAACTGCGCAATATTTGAGAAAGGACCTTAAAAAATTTACGAGTCATCCATGGACAGCCCTTAATTGTGAAGAGCGCTGTTTCATCATTTGGCTGTTCTCGACATCTTTTCGTCTGAACCAATACTGCGGTCCTCCATCAATTTTTTTCCCTGAAATAGGAACTAACCCCTCGCTTATCAGCTTTTGAATTAGACGAACGGGAGAAGTCCCAAGATCTCGCGCATAACCTGAAATAACAGTATTCTCCTTCAAAAAATGCATTACATCAGTTCGCTTAACCAGCATACACGATAGATTCCCTATTTTTACCTTTTCCGACTTAAGCATCCCTCGCTTCACAAGTACACTAGCGCTCTCATGTTTCACCTTCATCAGTCTGGCTGCCCCCTCGATGGTCAACCTTCCGTCTCTCAGCTCTTCTGCTCTTTTATCTGAAAAGTTTCTTATTTCTCGGCCATCAAACATGAAGCTCACAAGTCCCGTTTTTTTGTTATCTTTGCCTCTCGGTATTATTGCACCTTTCAAAATAAGTCCCACAAATGTATTCAGTTTTATTCCCAAGCCATATAGCTTCTTCATGGCTTCATAAAATCCGATAAGTTCACCGTCATCATCCTTTTTCTGCGGGGATAACCTTCCATTTATCTCCATGAGCAGGTTATCAATCTCTTTTCTTTCAAATGACCTGCCCACTTGGCTTATAACCATTCCCTCCGGAACCGGTGACACATAGCCTTTACTTACAAGTGCTGCAAATGCCCTCGTTCCAATACCCAGAATTCCTGAGGCTTCGATTCCATTCAGGTGGGTTCCAAGTTTGGCCTTCATTTCCTTTGCGCTTTCAGTGTCGATCAGAAAGATTCTTCTGCCTTTTCGTGAAATTCTTACTACGCCCATAAGGTGTCCCTCATCTATATACTTTTCAACCGCCTCCCGTGACACACCGATCCTACTCGCTGCTTCTTCCCTCGATATATATTTTAATGAATTGCGTTTATCTTTTTTATTCATCCAGTCTCTGTACCCAGTATATCCTCCGTCCCATACCGTTGTTAGGTATTCGTATAACCCATTCCTGAGAATTTCCGAACCCTTTATTCCTTTTGCAACTGAGAAGTAAAAACGACCGAAGTCTTTTAACACACCTGTATTGTAAACACCACTGCTTGGATATTTTCCCTTAACATCGTCAAGAAATTTGAAATAGTTCCAGGGCCAATTTTCAAAGATTGAGCCGACTTGTGTGATTACGTTATGTATGCCCCAGTTGTTCATTTTAAAGATATTGAATTCCCCCGTTGAGCCAATGAACTTTTCCATCAGCCTAGACATGAGATAAACAGTGGATGTCAATTCATTCAAGCCAATCGACAGCAAGGGATTGGTTTGTGTGACACTTTCTTCCGCATATTCATCGGACGCCGTCAATGCCGCTTTTTCTCTGCATTCTTTGAAACCAGACAGTTGCAGTATTTGCCGTGAGAGAAAGATCTCTGTCTCCTGGACCTTTTCGGAATCTATGATCCGCCAATCGCAACCGCACTTGCATACAAAGACGCTGCTCCTGTCCCAGGAAATCCGCTTCATGCAGTTTGGACATTCATCAACAAGTATGTTCCCGTGTGCGGGACAGCAGGTGAACAGCCTCAAATCCCATAGTCTTCTCGCATAGCCAGTCTCTTTAAGGCAAGATGGGCAGACCTTTGGATAGTGCGGGTCAATCGCGTATTTATCAATAATACAGCCAAAAAGATTGTACGCCTTCGGGACCGGTCCTTCTATACCCCTCAGGTTGGCCATATCCTGGAGGACTGGAGCATCGACATTGAGCATTTCGGAAAGGTTCGTCAATAAGAAACCAAAGAAGTTTCCTCCTTTGGTCATCAGTTGCCCTCTATCTTGCCCACTGGCGAGCCGTAATAGGAATTTGGGGCTCTCGTATCCGTTTTCTTCGGCTACCCTCACTAGCAAGCCTTTAAAGCTTTCGTCAGGATACGGCCTCGGCGTTCTGAGCAATCTCTTGAAGTCTATCACCTTTCCATCCTTATAAACTTTCTACTTGTGCAACATGTTTGCCACGCTTCCCGCTCTTGTGCGTTTCTTATTGTTCCCTCCTCGCCTGCCACCTGCTTCATCAGATATCTGCGAATTCTGAGTTCGTTCAGGCAACTTTAGATCTCCACATTCAACTTGAAAAGGATTGGGCTCTGAGAGATCGTACACCGCAAGTTCCTTGTCATACGCCAGAGCCAGAACGCCCATTGTAATACATTCAAGTCCCTTTTCATAAGTTATTTGGGCAGCCTTGCTAATTAAATTTTTAATTCTCGATGTGATCCCTTTCGTAGCGCAGAACACTCGTAAAGCCATATCCTCCGCATACAGCTTCGATGGTTTCGACATTGGCATTGCCTGTTCCAGTACCTTCAAAAATCTTAGGAAATCGTTACGCTCTTCTTGTGGCTGCCATTCAAACGTCTTCAGTTCAACTTGGGCGGCAAATCTCCTCATCAACTGGGCATTCTCTGTCAGTATGCTGACCGAGCTCGGCATCCCGATAAGTATTACTGGCACCTTTGTCCTATTAAGAATCTCTTTCAGCCAGTCGGCCGTTGAATGTAGCACCTTTAGTGAGTCTCGATCGATTATGTGCTGGAATTCGTCGAGTATGATCAGTTGTACGCCGCATGCAACTACGAGCCTGCAGAACCTGCTTGTCATGCTCGCCTTTGTTCCTTTGTAATACAGAGGATCTCCGATATCTTCCAGAAGTCGTTCGGCGAGGCTCTTCACGGTGGCGCCTGATGGAATTATAGAATAAAGCACAGGGATGGTCGTGCCATCTTTATCAATTATTCTCGGATGGCGTTCGGCATAAAATTCACCAATTGTCGTTTTTCCAAGTCCAGTATCTCCAATAATTAGCATACACCTCGGCTCAACTGTGAGTTTAGATCTGCAATGGCATTCTTCTATCTTTTCTATAATATCCTTAAACCGCGGCGACTGAACTATTGTCTGCTCAATAAGTTTTACTTTGTCATCAATGGATAAAGGGCAATCTTTTATTGCAACGTTTTGCATAGATTTCTCCTTATTATCGGTTGATGTGACTGTATTCCCATCCTGTCAGGTCGAGAGGGCGCGTTTCTATTTCCTCTGCTTTCTTTTCTGAACTCTCATTTAAATCCTTGGCAATCGTTGTATCTCCGTCGGCTCCATTGACTAATTTGTGTTGGTTCTGTGTGTGAGCCTCCTTATCCTTTCCGGTTTTCCCTTTTCTTCTTTTCTTGTTTTCCTTTGTTCCAGCAAGCATGATCCCCTCCTTTGCAACTCTTGCAACCTTTGTTTTCTCAAAAGCATTGTCTTCGGCATTTACTGCCTGTCCTATCTCCGAAATGCCCTTCGCATGGTTTGCTTCGGCTTCCGGCATTACAATCGAAATTTCTTCTCCCTCAGGTTGTTCTTCCTGAGAACCTGCTCCATCAGCCCTTTGCTCCTCCTCGATGTTACCATTGCCGTCCAGTTGAGAACCAAGCCACCGTGCCATCTTCACACGGGTTTCGCTTTTGCCGATTCTTCCCCATTGAGCTTCAACCATTTCTTGTATTTCTGCCTTCGCAATGCACAGCTCGACCTCATTGCAGTTTTCTTTCATGTTCATTAGAGCATAGCGTTTGATTACTTTATGCTGCCACAGTGAAAGTCCTCTGGTATACTCCTGGTCTACAGCATGAACAGGGATATATGTTTTTGTCAGTTTATCAGCGACGTATAGTATTGACAGATCCTCGGGATCAATTTTGATCTTAACCTTGCCTTTTTCTTTCGTTTTGCGTCTAAATCTGCTCAGATTCTCATCATTATAGATAAGTCCGTCATACTCAATTCCTGACCTTGTAATAGTCCTTTCGTCCGTCATTCCGAGCATGATACGCAGCTCCGAAACACTTGCGGGCATTGCTGGTGGATAGACTTTTATCCCTTCTTCCCAGGCAACTCTGGGTATGCCCTTTAAACCTCTATGCGGCCGCCGGTGATATACGTCGATGATCCACTTGTGGATGGCCCACCGGAGTGCCGGCAGACTTATAACGGCATTTTTCTTCGGATCATAATCGCCTTTATCGACTATATTTGAGAATGTCGTCCCTGGCTGACCATGGAGTAACCCTGTATTCAGTGTGCCAAAGTATCTCTCGACAGTTCCTTTGTACCATGCAAGCTTTACCGGCGCATACTGGACCTCTATTCCGAGCTGCAGACAGGCATCCTCTAGGTCCTTACTCCAAAACTCCCGTCCGTTGTCTACGACAATCGTACCCATGAGACCATAGACATCCCACTTGTACTTTATTCCTTCGTATTCTTCCTCGACGTATCCTTTCGGCAGTATCGCGTTTAACATGCATTTCATGACGCTAAGATATGATGGAGGATTAAAGCTGATATAAATGCCAACGACACACCTTGAAAAGACATCTATCGCAGAGGTTAACCACGGGCGGCCTATCAACATCTTGCTCTCCCCGTCAACAACCATAAGATCCAACTTGGTGTGGTCAATCTCAACCCTCTCAAGTGGATATTTAGGCTTCGGCCCCTTCTTCATGGGATCAAATTGGCGATCCGCCATTAATTTCCCATACCTTGCTTTCATAACTTCATAGGGATCCAATTTTTTCACGTGTTCGCATACAGTTGGATACGACGGAATCCGAAGCTTTTGATCGTCGTCTCTCCATTCATTCTGCCGCCCTATTTCAGCGACTACCGCCTCATGCACTGTCTTGATAGTATGCCTTTCTCGGGTCAAATAATTCGCTCTAATAATAGGAGTGATTTCTTCTAATTCCTCCTTCGTAAGCTGCTCCCTGTTTCCCCGTTTAGAAAACATCGGTATCAGAGCCCTTATGTTTTCTCCCGACTTCCTATAATCTCTGTGCCACCTGTATACTTGCATTGGCGATGGTGGCTTAGGGTCACCAATAAGATGGCTTATTGCTTTGACTGGGGGCCCGAAGGCATCTGCCGTAAGCCGGTTTATTCCCATTTCAATCGCACCTCTTACATATGCATATCGTCTTTCGAACTGGGATTTGATCTTTTCCGGAAGCAGTGTTATATCGGCCTCCAGCATCTTTCCCATTTTCTCGCGCGCGTAAGACTCTGTCTGATCGTCATGAAGAAACTTCAGGCCCCCTTTTGCGAAAAGATTGAGAAGGCTCATTCTTGATCTTTGAACATACGTGTTTACAGCAATATCCCGAAGTTGAAGGTTGCCGTCACATAATTCCTGTTCGACAATATATTCTCTTTCTGCAATAAGTAACCGCTGTCCTACGCAAAACCTGTGAAACCTCATGTTTTTTACCTCCTTTCATCCGTTGAATTGATTGCAAAGCTCACCGCACTATCACCGTTTATCTCGTGTCTGAGATTTACAGATAATATGCCGTGACGGAGCAGTGCAAAAACCTCTTGTTTTGAAATTCTCTTTGATCCCAATAAAGTCATGACTTCCCCCAGTGGTATTTCTTTCCTGCAGGCAAAAAGATTGTTGAGGCATATCAAATGATTGTTCGATATGCGCACTTTGGCATATTTCTGCAGAAGTTTGAGATTGCGCAACAAGGGTTGGATCCGGATCATTCGGTCTGTTGCTACGATGAACTCATAGCCCTCACGCTGAAGGATTGGTCCGACACGCTGAAATAGTCGCTGGTACTCTTCGCTCTGTGCCGTTTTTTCATCTTTCACCTCGACGACTTGCTTTCTATTGCCTTTTCTTATTACTAGAATGTCCGGAGTATAACGGTGGATTTTGTGATCAGTGTCATCATAGTAGCGAACAATTAATGGCTGTTCCCAAAAAGAAATCACATCAACGTCAAACTCCACAAGGTACAGATAATCACGTTCTACCGGTGACTCCCATGTGATCATTCTTCCCATCTTACTGCTGGGAAATTTCCCTACGACCTTCCTGCCACTTTTTCTTATCTTCCTGGCGGGTCTATAAGTCACTATCCTCACCTCACCTCCTCCCTCATTAAGTAATATGTTTCTCTGTTTTTGGTTATAATAATACAAGACATTTGAAAAAGTCAAGTAAAATTATTACTTGACTTAAATCCTTTTATGACTTAATATGCACCTATGCAAAATTTAGCACTTTTTATTGGAATGGTAAGAGATGCTCAGGAAATCCGTCAGGCTAAACTAGCCGAAATGATTGAGGTTAGCCAGTCGGCAATCAATCGATTCGAAAATTTGAAATTATCACTATCCGATGAAACAATTATCAAGATGGCGCCCATATTGAACTTAAACCCTGAGTACATAGAAAAGAGATCCGGCAATCCTTTCAGGCAAGTTGATCCCCAAAAAATTATTAAGATGCTTTTCCCGGAGGATCGTTTAGGAACAATCGATTTTACCCTTGTTAATATAATTGCAACCACCAATGAAAAAGCTGTATTTTTCTTTTTACAGCCCAGTTTTTTTAGCAATCTAAGTATACCCAGCAGAATAATGGAACAAGGACACCCTGCCAGAAAGGAAATAACTCAATGGAGTAAACAGCGCAGAAAAGGTGAGTCAGTTTATGCCCTTTTTATTGAGGATGACGATAATAATTCTTTTCTTTTTAAGAGGAAAAACAACTTATTGTTCAACGAGAACGATGTCGCATTAAGCCTCCGAGAAATAGAGGCAAAAGATAGGAAGTATTTCGAAATTCAAATTATCAGCATGGGATTTGACGCATTTCAGAATATAAGAAATTGGTCTGATGCATTAGGAAAAGACTTTATTGAATATATTCAACAACAAAGGCATTTTGTGAACCGCGCATTTATTCTAAGATTAGTAAATGAGATATGGACTCGCACATTATTCGTGACGGACCAAAGAGGATATGAAAAGATTAGAAGCGCAATCAATGAAATGGATGAAGCAAAACTCAACCGACTATTAAAATATCTAATTCCGAAACTGGCTAAGGATATTAAGGAAGAAATACATTAACAGACAACAGCAAGTTTACTGTAGTATTTTAAAATTATATGCATTTTCTTAAAATATTCAGCGCTTTCTGAAAAAACATAAGATATTAATTCCTAATCGAGGCTTCTTTATACAGTTCATTTATTATTTGGAGACAATTTGCACGTAATGCTCAACCCATGTGATTTTCTGGCTCGCCGGGACGTACAACAGCAAGAACTTTTCATCTACTATTTTATTCCAACAAAGAAGAGTACTTAGCGCAAATTAAGCGCTACACACAACTGCTCGGTGGTATTCATTCATCAGAATTGAGAATTACGGTTGGAAAGAGACAACCCGAGCGACAGCGGAAACGGTCCTTTTCCACGATCCGCTGCACACATTGGTTGGATGTTTTTCTTCCTCCAAACAGAGCCAACTCAAAGACCTTGAAGAAAGAATTGACGTCCTGAAACCCTATGCCACGAAGCCATTGACACTGTGTTTCAACGGGGCAAGGATATTATCCTTGTTATCTTGTCCTACTCTCACAATAACTATGTATGGGCATAACAGCCGGGCTGATTGAATTCAAGCAGGTTTGACGGAACCTCCTTCTTGCACCATAAGTCCCAAAGCTCCCAACATTGGCTCAACGATCAATTCAAACACTGCGACCGATACCAAGAAGGCTTTTTTCGCTTCGGCTTCCGTGCACACAGCTCCTTGATGGATTACACGATTTCTTAACTTCTGCAATTCTTTGGACTCTATAAGCAACTTGGTTTCTGAATCCTTACGGCTGATCTCTTTGATATCCATTTTAGCAAGAGCCGCAAATAGGTCTTCCAGTAGACTCTCGTAGCGTTCGAAACCAGTCTGGCCAAGTGTGTAAGTAACTATAATATCAGCTAATGCTTCATGGTGGACCAAACCGTATACAACTGGCTTTAGCAAGGTTGCCTTAAGAAAAAGCTCTATAGATGATACAAAAAAAACGACCGCAGGTGAGTACCGCTTCATTGACAGCAACTCCGTGCCCTCATGAAGCGCCTCGAGAGCCGGGCGCATTACATCTGGGTATTTTATATAAAAGGAGCTGAGCCGCTCAGCAGTGAACTCATCAATTGCTTGTAGCCTATGCTCGGGGTAAAGTTCTCGACTGATCTGCTCATAGAACTCATCCCTCGCGGCGTCGTTCGGGTCATAACTCATAGCGAATAGATGGTTTAGCCTCCAAAGAACTTTTCATGCTTTTGAATATTTACAAACGAAATGTACACCCTTCTAACATAAATACTGGATTGGTTTTAGTGGGGCAGGTCATACTTTGCGCTTATTGTTAGGATAATTTTTCACTCTCTTATTGCTTCTATAATGACCTCACGAGGTGGTTGCATCCCAGCAATTCTCTGCCCCATATACATTTTCGTAATTGCAATAAGGGCACGAAAACGGGGGCAGTTAACTTCACTCTTGCCAAGTTGTTCCCATTTTAGGAACCCATTTAGGTCAAAGTTAAATGTATTCTTAAAGGCAGGTTCTTCAAACACGCTATTATCTCCGGGAGAAAGATAGGTATCAATCGCTTCGATTGCCATGCCATATAGTGAATCGGCGGCTTGTCTATTTCCATCCTGCGATAGTTTTATTATTGACTCGGAGAGGTTCTTGTGGGATGCATTTATATCAGCGCGGGAAAGCACTTCCTTCAGAAGATCTAAGACAACCATGTAAAATAAAAATCTTGTTTGTCTCCTACTGTTTCTATCCGCACCACGCCCAAATTTGAATCCATCAGCCACACATTGCAGAATAAAAGCGGCGTAAAGATCTTCCACGCCAAAATGCTCACCCTCATCGAGACCTTCTTGATTAATAATGCGCTTAAATATACTTCCATTCGGCAGAAATGGCGGGTTTTTACCAAAGGCTATGCCCGCTTCTCCCAACCATCCTGAACCATATACTTTAAGTAAATCAAAGGCATTTGCAGTCTTCTTGAATTGCTTTATTGTTGGTTTCTGTTTCTGTAATGCTTTTCGTGAATCCCACCCGCCTCGCTGAATTTCGAGAAAGACGTCATATCGTTCAGCCATCATCCGGGCCCAAGTTTGAAAATCAGACGTCAGAGCAAGAAAATCCTTCTCTCGAATAGCATTCTGGCTATTTGTGTATCGAGTTATTGCCTGGAGAAGCCTATCACCATCATTACCAACTTTCACTATTTTGGTAACAACGAGACCCTTTTGAGCTTTTTGACGCCATTCTTCTAGTTCTGGGTTACTTCCTGTGCCACCAGCCTCCAGCCGTTGATGACATACTTCCCAAATAGTTCGAGTTGTTTGACAACCATTCACTACATATGGATCAATCAGTTCAACTACATTGCCATCACTAAGCTTAACATCCGTTACTACTATAGTGATCCCATTATTATACAAACCAAATTTTTCCGGGGCGGATTTTAAGGTCTCTTGTATACCCTTGTTAACCTTTCCTCTGCCGCCAAGAAAGCGCCTCAAGTTCTTCTCATAAAGCTGGTCCAGATCTTCCGTTTGATCCCTATAAGTTCTCAAAAATGAATAGAGATCAAGCAGTGAAATAGAACCAACCCATAAATCTTCATCGGACTTTACAACATTAGAGTGAATCGGAACTGAGAGGCGGTTCAATGCAATAGCAGCAGCTTCTTCTAAAGTTCGCTTATAAATAGTTTCTATTGAGACAGACTCTACCTCAAAGATAGGTCCCAATCGTTCTCGACCAATTGCTCTTAAATCACCCATTGCACGTTTTTCGTCCTCTGAAAGCGCTCTTTCGGCAGCAAAGACCAAAATAATCTGATCATTTTCTGAGGCATTTTTCCGAAAAGTCGTCAGTCGTTCCAGTAGTCCTTCAGCCAACGATGATAATTTTGTCCTTTTACCATCAAGAGTATCAATAACTTTTTGGCCTTCAGTGAGCAATGTATTAATTCCTTGAAATGCTCTACCATACTTACTTTGAATCAAATACCATTTGTGACCGGTTGTAACATCCTCCGCTCCTTCTCCGTCTTCTCCTCGGTCTAGATAAGCAATATCAATACCCCCGTCACCCGAGCCGTCGCAATACACGAGATCTGTTGATGCATCATTTATGTCCAGCCATTGGGTCACAATCTTATGAGCAAATCGATTTCCTAGTTCGACATTAGTAGGATTACCTTCTGTAATATCGATGAGCCATTGGGAGCGAAAATCCTCAAACGATACCATATCATCCATAAAACTTTTCCCTCCTTTCAACAGCGATCATAATTCAGCGTTTATGCTGAGAATATCCGTTAAGACTATTTTTGAAATCCATTGACAAAAATGACCACCATGTGGTAAACTGAATTATCTGGTTAACTACTTGTAATATAATAATTATTTAACTTTTTGAATATATATAATGGAGACTACTAACGAGAATTATGCAAGATTACAAGACAATTAGTTTTCCGACAGATGAATCCGGCACCGATAAAGTTGAGCGCTTACGACTAAAGCTTCCGAATAATATAGATAGACCGTTTGCGTCTTGGTTGCTTGCACTGCACAGCTCTGATGCAAGGCATATTTTAGGTAAATCATATACTGAACTTGCTAAATATGCAAGGGATCAAAAAAGAACCCTTTCCAATATGGCCTTATATATCCTCGAACAAAAATTTAATGAGGGTAAAATTAAGGACATTTATAAGGCTCGTCAGCTTAATCTTTTCAACGATATTAGCGAAGAACTACCTTTTGGCGTTAAGGGAACTTTTTTCCCAAATCATAACGAGGCTATCCATCGTTGGTATCCATATATTGAAGGGTTTTCATCCTCATTTGTTGAGATGCTACTTAATAAATATTCTGAGCCTAACTTTTCAGTTTACGATCCCTTTGCGGGTGTAGGCACGACCGTAGCTGTTTCTGCGTTTATGAACATGCAATCTTACTATGCTGAGATTAACCCATTTCTGCGATTAGTTATTGAATGCAAAACAAACTATTTGCGAGAAATAATGAGTTCGAGGAAAACTAACCTGGTTAAGCATCTAGAAAATATTTATTCTGTGGCTGAGGCGAGTCTGCCATCCTTAGAAAGCGCTTTAGAATGTCAAAAGGCTGCATTTGGTAATAAAGCCTATTACTCGGGGAGAAGATTGATTGAAATAGTTGCATTAAAAAAAGCCATAGATAGTCACAAATCTTCCAAAGCATCTTTTCAGGCACTTGCAAAACTTATATTAGGTTCAATCGCAGTATCGTCTAGCGAGATGATTAGGGCGGCCGATTTGAGATATAGGACAGAAACAGAAAAGCTTAGAGAAGACTATTCAGTGCTCGAAAGTTATTTAGGAAAGATGAAACAAGTAATTTCAGACATAGATGCCTACAATAGTGATAATATTTCACCGGTCATACTTCTTACAAAATCTTCTCTCGAACCATCTCCAAAAGCCGAGATTCTTGATCTAATAATTACATCTCCACCTTATCTAAACGGTACTAATTATTTCCGCAATACAAAACTCGAATTATGGCTGTGTGGCTTTATAGAAAAGGAAAGTGAATTAGCCGATTACAGGCAACAAGCTTTAGCCGCTGGCATCAACAACATTGCTCAAAATAATCGTGCCCCTCAAAGAATACCAGCTGCTGAAGAAGTGGCTAGCAAATTGGACGCGGTGGCTTATGATAGACGCATCCCCGAACTAGTAAGAAGGTATTTCTCCGATTCATATCTATGGATAAAGAATTCTTTTCGTCTCTTGAAAGACGGAGGTAGGGCAATAATAGATATAGGTGATTCACAATTTGCAGGAATACATGTTCCAACAGATGAGATACTTATATCAATAGCAGAAGAATGCGGTTTCAAATTGGAAGAAGCACGTTTCGTGCGTAAACGTAGATCCAAAAGTGGCGCACCTCTTAAGCAAGTAATTATTATATTAAAAAAAACGACTGGGACGAATAAAATAAGCCTATCCACAATAGCCGCAAAAAATACTTACATACAGAAAGCGAAAGATTTTTCTGACAAGCTTCCGTATTTAATGGAACCCTATTGTAAGAGAAATTGGGGACACGGCCTTCATTCGCTATGTTCCTATCAAGGAAAATTAAAGCCTGCTATAGCTTACTTCTTGGTTAATTTATTTAGCTCACCTGGTGAGAAGATACTCGATCCCATGTCCGGGAGCGGAACTATACCCCTTGAGGCATTTTTGCAGGAAAGGGTATCATTGGGTAATGATTTGCAAGAGCTTGGCTTCTTCTTGACTCTTGCCAAAATCCAAAAGGGCACTCGCGAAGAAGCCATGCAAGTGTATGAGGCATTGGTTCAATATGTGGAAAAGAACCAAAGTATTCAAGATACCGCAAAATACTCTTCTTTCGGTTACAACGGAAAGATTCCAGAATACTTTCATAAAAAAACGCTAAAAGAAATTTTGGCAGCCCGAAACTTTATAAAAGATAACCCCTGCATGTCTTGGGGGCAGGCAATTGTTTATTCCTGTCTTCTACATATTCTTCACGGAAACCGACCTTATGCATTATCTCGAAAGTCGCACCCTGTAACTCCTTTTAAGCCATCTGGCGATTTTATTTATAAGTCACTAAAAGAAAAACTAAAGGAAAAAGTTGAGAGGACGTTGAACATACCAATGCCTGAGAACACATTGCCTGGTGGCGCAACAAATTTGCCATATGACCAATTGTCTTATGACAACGAAGTTGACGTCGTGATTACGTCGCCCCCGTTCTCTGCGTCGACCCGCTTCTTTATGTCCAACTGGATGAGGTTGTGGTTTGCTGGTTGGGAGCCTGAGGACTTTTCCATGAAGCCCGAATCATTCTTAGAAGTAAAACAAAAACTGTCAATGGATGCTTACAAGGAGTTTTTCAATTGTTGTTATAATTGGCTGCGACCAGGCGGGCGTCTAATTATGCATGTTGGAAAATCGTCTACATGCAATATGGCTGATGAATTGGCAGTGAGGGCATCCACAATATTTGAACTCATGTACGCTTTTGATGAAGATGTGACTTTAGGGGAAAAGTTTGGCATAAGAGATCAAGGTGCTACGACCTCTCACCAGTATCTTTTTTTCCAGGCGAGAAAATAGTGTCAGCTCTCACTGGAAACAGTTATAGGCCGTCTTCCGGTTTCTTTCCTGTATAGATCGACAAGATCTATCTCATAATCTGATGAATGTAGCACATCATGTAGCGATTTTAATATCAAATCTGCAGCCTTCTTGCCTTTTCTTATTTTCTGGTAATCTTCTGCAGATAAAAAACCATCAAAAAACCATTCAATTTTTTTCTTAAGGGCTTCCACCGCTTTGTGGTTAATAATCCTTGAAGAAAGCATGTCCATCGGTAGTGATGTAATTTCTGACAATTTAATGAGCTTGTCCCGCTTATAGAAATCCACAGGAAATCTATTGTGCTTCTCACTATTGCATGTTTGACACAAACACGTGGCTGTATCATCGAGCGGCCACAGGTAAGATAGTGGCATTGTATGATCTAAGTGCATGTCCGAGGGATTATTAAGTGGATCTTCGCAATTAAAGCATCTTCTGTCGAATTTATCCCAAATATATACGTCAAATTCTTTGCCTTTTGATAATCTATACTTGAAGTAAATCCATTTACGCCCCAACAGCTCATTCACTAACACTTCAAAAGCCCGTCTTCGCAGAGAATCCTCTCTGTGCTGAGTAGAGTCACGCATTGGATTTAACGGCGCGTTAACAAAAAATTTTTTACAGCATCTACATTCCAACTGATGACCACGGTATGAAACAATCTTACCATCATTAGTATATTTTGTAAGATATTGCTTAGGCACTCCAGACTCTATGGTGTAAGACGAGAAGGCACTATGCGAGCAAGGAGCCCGACTTACACAATGATTAGAGAAACCCAAGTGTTGTCTGTCATCTTCTATATTTATTGGTAGAAAACGCGAACACCTGTTACAAGATTTAGTAACTATTTGATGACCGGAACTTGTTACGTGGCCGATTACGACTTTATATGGCATGGTGTTTTTCGCTAGATCTAAATATAATATCTCAGGTATGTACATTAAGGTCTGCTTATCAAATTCTTCACTTACATCTGTTTCGATAAAATAATCATTGTTCAGAGCACCGAGCATTGGACCATAAATACTGACGGGTTTATTTGTCTTTAAACGTAACGTTAAAATTACATCGGAGATGGTCTCTTGTTTGTTTGTTACTTTCACCTTCGATACCAAACCCATCCTGGCCCACATCATTTCCTTAAATTTAAATGTATTCTTCTCCTCTTTTTTTGTATCACCTCGTTCCTTCCATGATAGTATTGCCTGAGCAATACATTTGCCCTCCGGTCGAAGATAAATCCCTCCCCCCAAAATGCCCAATTGCCTTTTGAAAAGATTTTGCAGCAGAAGTTTTCTATCTTGTATCACTATTTCGAGTTCGTCCGAGGTTGGATGGAGCAGCACAGTATCTTCAATTTTGCAAGTACTTCCCGTACCGAGACCTGAAACCGAAAAACCACTCCTTTGCCTTGTTTTTCTACGAACCGGCGATCGGAACTTTGTCATGATAGCCTCACAATAAATCAATACGCAGCCTGCGCAGAGAGGTGTAATGCAGGCAGATATGGTCAACGATCTCTTTCTACCTATATCCGCAGTAGTCGTGCCATGGCTGTTCACCAGCACGGCTTCATGCTCTTACTCGGTAGCCTTTTTCAAATCATCCACATCTATGAACACTTCTTTGATGAACGGTGACAAGACAGTCTGGGTAATTCCCATATGCGTCTTTATCAGCGTGAGGGCGCCCTGCCATTCCCCAACGGTTGAAGGGCCATTCATTGTCTCCTCGTTTATGAAGTAGATGTTCACAAGATATGCATCCAAACCGTTCAACTCGCGAAGCAGATAGAGATGAGCGATACGGTTTGAATACTGGTAGAATGTTCGTGTCCAGTCCACCAACGGCTTTCCGCCGAGGAATGTCCTTGTCTGGCCAAGACTCCTCGCGATTAACTCCAAAGACTTCGGCGATGCACCCGAATTAGGGGAGTCGATCTCAGGAATGTGTGCTTTGGCTTCACAGAGGATGATCTTTCCTCTGGTCGTCTTGGCAAGTGCATCCCAGACAGGGCCACCATTTGGCCAAAATTTTTTGAGAGGAACCTTGCGGAGGTCGATGCCGAGCTCTCGCAAGAACGCGCCGTCTTTAAATTCAGTGTATTTCGGTTTTAGCGGAGAAACCCAGTTTATTTTCTCATCGGGCTGTAATCCTAACTCATGGCCTACCGCAGAATTTAGCAAATTCCTAGCACTGTTAACGGCTACTCGCAACCAATACTGGCTGCCGTATTGTTTCCCCTCATTACTCATTTTTATCCACCAAATACGCTCGCGATCAACGCAGTAGTTTGCTGCGCCCCCATGGATTCGTTTCTTAGCCCAATTCTTCGATTATTTTGTCCAAGCGATCTTGAGAAAAATATCTTAATTCATCATGCCATCGCGTTTTCATGCCTACATTGTTTCCCCGCGGAATAGTACCATAACGTTCCCTGAAGCGGATGATTAGTGCACGCTCCAGTTTCTTCCAAGTCTCTACACCTTGGTGTTTCCCACAAACAACAACGTTTAGCTCAAGGTGTTTTACACCATACTCAAAAAGCAAGTCGGAACCTTTCCACACAGCGCTGGAGGCAATCCTGCGAGCCCCCTTCTTTGTTGTTCCAATGTATGCAATTCTGGATCCTCCCAAAGGATATTTGATTTTTTTGTTCGCTCGAGCAACATAAACAAGCTTGGTCGCTTTAAAAGCAATTCGATTAATAACAACCGCAGGTTGCTTGTGGTATTTTACGACAAGTTTTTTCGGCATATTTTACCCTCTCGGAACAATAATCTGCTTCCTCCCCAGAATTCAAACTTCTTTGAGCCTAGATCATTTAGGTACGCCTCAAACGCGAAAGCATGAAGCAAAATGCGGACTTGTTATGCATTTTTGCCAACGAAGGTGATTTCGAAGTTATCACCATCCCATAATGTAACTTTTCCTAACCAATCTTCCCTGACATGAAATGTGTTATTTAATTGACTGGCGTCTTCACCGAGATCAACAGCCGCCTTATTATCAGTTTTTGAGATTACACTACGAACAACTTGATTGGTTTTAGACGCCTTTTCTATTCTTTTACGAAATTCCGCATTCCCATTCCCCGACCATCTGGAAACGCGATCGACGTATTTTATTGTATTCCCTTCTGGCCTTTTAAAATAGTGCTGCCACAAACTTAAAATCAATTCGCCAGCCTCATTCTCAGCTGACACTGACCAATTGACATTGTTTAGGGTGGCTCCGTACTTAGCGAATGCCTCAGAAATCCTCATTTCAGTACCCTTGTTGTAATCCTTAACCGCCTGCTGATATTTGCCAAGCTTGGCGTTAGCAAGCCCCCTTTGGTTACATTGACTATCTGCTGATACCAGCGTCAGACACTTTTTAGCAGACCGAAAGCTTCATTTATTAACGGGATAAGCTCATCACGCGTTAGTTTCTTTGATGGGGTATCGACAATTTCGCCGTGGTGCGGACCACTTGTCACGTTGCACAGGTCGAACATCCGTGGTTGCAGGGCTACATCGAGGATCCCTGCGCCATAAAGCGTTTGAAGAATTTTAGCAAACCCTTTCTTCCGTTTAATGTCATCCGCTAAAGCGAGATAGTATTTGGTCTTCAAAACAACCTCAAACACTTTCCGAATATTGCCCTGCATCGATTCAGGATTTGGGCCAAAATCCTCCTCGAGGTATCGTTCCATGTCTTCGACCATGTGGACGTACTCTCCCTTGCGGTCGTGCTCCACATCAAACGGTTCAAGCCAACTCCCGTTCTTCTTGTCAAAACGAACTCGAAGGGTCTTGTTGTCTGGCATCTTATCGCAAAGCATGTATAGGAAGTCCTTCTTGTGCGTGTACACGTTCAGTTGGTTCACGGTTGGCGATATGGCCAGTAGCAAACGAGCCGTCGCTTCGCGGCGGGTTTCGTCTAGGCTTGAAAGCGGATCATCAAAAACGACGACTTGCCTGCCGAGTTCCGGCGTCTTCTCCAGTGCCGCGATGAAGAACGCAAAGGCCAAGGTGCTCTTATCACCCTCGCTCAGCGTATTCTTGAAGCAGGGTGCATCATCTGTGCGTGTTGTCAAAGGAACTGTCTGTTGCAAGATGAGAAAGCCGAAATCGCTGTAACTCTCGTTTGCACGCTCGTCCGTCTTCCCGGTCAAGCCGGTAATAGCGAAGTCAGTTCCGAGTGTGACGAGAAGTTCATTGATGCGTTTCTGGTACACGTTGAAAATGGTCTTACTGTAATTCTCAAGTTCCTGCTGCTTTGTATTCTTCTGCGTCAGGAGATCTTGCGCGTCTTTCTTGGCCGCCCTATAGTCGGTTGCCCACTTTTTCCATTCCGGGGAGAACCTTATCTTGATCTCCTGCGCCTTCGCTAGAGCTGCGCGTATTGAAGCGATGTCAGACTTTGGTAAGTCTGCAACGTGCTGCTTAGCCTTCTCGGACAAAGCGATTACCGCAGCATTGTATGCTTGGATCGCGGTCTTCAACGCGGCAAGTTGAGTCGATAGCGCGTCAAACAGCGACAGGTCGGCATCAGCATTTGGGTCCTTCTGCTTCTTCTCCAATTCAGAGATAACCTTGATCTTCAATTTGGCAAGGTCAGCCCGGAACTTCTGAACGGTGCTAGCGGCATCAGGTAAACCGATTGCACCAAGGTAAGGCTCCCACTGGCGCAGCACCGCAAGATTCGCATTGTAGGTCGCGACCAGCTCCGTCAGGGCGTTGTCGAGATTCCATTTCGTCAGGGATTCTATCTCCTGAGCAACGTTCTGCAAATAAACGCGAAAGACCTCGTCAAAAAATTCTCGGTATGCCTTCAACAGGTCAGCGGCGCATTTGAGGTCTTGGCCGCAGAAAGGGCAATCTGCGTGCAGCAGATCAAGGCCCTGCCTGATGAACTGCCTTGCTTGGGTCCTGTCCTTGATATTTCGGTCAATGTGGTCAAGCACTCGTTTTTCGGCAGTTTCGTGGGCCGTAGCCAGTTTCTTGGCGGCAAGTGTCTTTGCCGTGGATACATCGAACGAGGGGATGGTTGCCTGAATAGCGGAGCCGAGACCTCGAACAACTGCTTCGGATTCCTTGGACTTGATATCCTTTTCAAGTTTCTGAATGCGTTCGCCGATTGTAGCTTCCTCTTTCGGAAGAATCGCAAGGAAAGCGTCCAACGAGAACGTATACCCGCTCCTGTTGAATCGCTCGGTCAGCTTGGCAACTTCCTGACCCTTAGCCTTTTCCTTCAGCTTCAGCGTGGCCAATTCCTCAGCCAGTTTGATTCCCTGTTCGCCGATGATAATCTTGTGAATGTTCTTCTTGTGTTCATGGAAGATATCATGCGCAAGGATGTTGGTATGGATGAAGGGCACGTCGAAAATCTTGATCGAGGCAAAAGACTTGTCCCACCGTCTACCATCGAAGATATGGTTTGTCCCATCGATTACGATGACGGCTTGTGGTGAGCCCGCTGCGCCTAGGGTCTTGCGGGCGCGAATCAGGTTTGGGTCGCTGTCACGTAGAGAGCGGAGAACATTAACGAGGGTTGACTTGCCGTAAGCGTTCGGGGCAAAGACAAAGGTATTCCTGTGCCAATCTAGCGCGTTCTCTGTTCCTGAGAAGTCGTAGAACTTGCCGATTATCTTGAGCCGCTTTACCTTGGTAATCACGTCAACTTACCTATCCTGTTATGCCCAACATTTATTTCATAGCTTATTCTATGAAATATAAAAGAAATGTGATGTAAAGTCAAAAAATGAATAAATCCTCAAGAATCTTAAGAGGGCAACGCAGCAATTTGGTATACGGGTAAATGGACATGATTTATAGGGAATCAGCATAAGTTATCTCAGAATTATCTAGGTTGATGTCTGATAACATTGATAATTTTCCGAAAGAAATGCTGCATTTACATGAAGACTTGAGCAATCTTTGTTTCAGGAAGAAATAAACGAACTGGACTCACAAAAGTCGCCGATGTTTTGTGGCGCGCTTATCGACCCAAGGACCTTCTTGATTTTTTTGTCACCGGAACGGGTGTGAGAGCATCCTTTCGATGGCTGTTCTGCAACGGGTGAAGATCGCTTGCAGCCCCGCTCACCACGCTTTCCACTTGTGGATGTCACGGCTCCCGAGCAACGGCTTGACAAAGTCGGCGCGTTTGTGGACCTCTGCTGTGAACTGTTTGCGGGTTGCCCCTTCAATCACGAAGCTTCGTTCAGACCGGTTAAGACATCGCGGAAAATTTTCCCTGAACATACTCGCCAAGCGGTCGGCAATCTTTCTAAGCTTCTCCACAAAGGAAAAAACGTCAACGTCAAGCCTTCGTATTTCAGCGAAGCAACAGGAATCGCAGAAGCTTTACCAAAATGTGTATCTCCCGCCACATCAATGTGGTTTCTATTATACATTTCAAATCATCTTATCCCAACCAGCTGTATATAAATCATATAAATAAATACAACCACTTGTATCTAATAGCAGGTACGAGCCTTGCAAAATTATTTAAGTAAAATTTGTGAAGGAGGTGGTCTTATGAAGGCAATTGGTTATGCCAGGGTGAGCACCGATGAACAGACGCTGCAAGGTGTATCTCTGTCCCACCAGGAAGAGAAGATCCGGGCCTATTGCATTGCCAAAGATTGGGAAATCAATTCAGTCATAAGGGATGAAGGATATTCAGGCAAGGATCTCAACCGGCCCGGTATGCAGGGAATAATTAAAGGGTGTCGTAAGAAGGAATTCGGTGTCATCGTTACCCTGAAACTGGATAGGTTGACCCGTTCAGTGAAGGACCTCGGCTATCTTGTGGAGGATGTGTTCAATAAGAATGATATCGCATTTTCAAGTTTGCAGGACAATTTCGACACATCCACGGCCAACGGAAGGATGATGATGAACATACTGGCGACCTTGGCTCAGTGGGAGAGGGATATCATATCCGAGCGAACGCGAGACGCAATGCAGTTCATGAAGAATTCACTCAAGTTGATCGGTGCAGTCCCATTCGGGTTTGACCTTGCTGGTAACGAGATTACGCCGAATCCGGACGAGATGAAGACCGCATTGAAATTGATCGCAATGAAAGGGCAGGGCGCCTCTTATCAAAAGATTGCAAGGCAGCTCAATGCGGATGCAGTTTCAGCTAAGAACGGCGGGAAGTGGCACCCGAAGACGGTCATGGGTGTGGTGCGCTACTTTCATTCATTACCAGGGGACCCCCGGGTAATGATTCTTTCAGTACTTCATACATTTTCTTAAATATTTAAGCTCCAATCGAATTATTAAAAAAGCCCTCTAATAAAGAGGGCTTTTTTATTCCATTTTATGCACGATCTAATACTAAAATTTAACCGAATGGTGAATCCAACAAAGTAATTTCACTTTTTGATTTATTCAATTTCATTTTTTGGTTTATTCAATTTCATTTTTTGGTTAACGAATTTCACTTTTTGGTTTATCCGGCAAATAAGGCAGGTCACACATCAAGGTTCGATGCGTAGAGGGCGTTCTTATAAATGAATTCTTTGCGGGGTTCGACATGGTCTCCCATAAGAGTCGTGAAGATTTCATCGGCGGTGACATAGTCTTCCAGCTTGACCTGGAGGAGGGTTCTCTTGTCCGGATTCATGGTGGTCTCCCATAGTTGCTCGGGGTTCATCTCGCCAAGGCCCTTGTAGCGCTGTATTGAAAGCCCTTTCTGCCCCATGGCCGTCACGTATTCCACGAGGGCAGTCATGCTTGTGAGCTCCTTCTTGCCCTTTTCCTCATCGTCCGTAACCACCATGTAGGGCGGCTCGCCGAGGGCGCTTACCTGATTGAGTAGATCCTTGATTTCGATGAATCTCGGTGATTTGAATATCTCACGGTCAAGGACTGTTCTAAAGATCTGCCCCTTCATCCGGTAATCGAGAATGAGCCTGTAACCATCGTCATATTCCGGATCAGTCTCAGGTCTGTAGTTCACCAGCCTTTCTCCAATTGCCTTGCTGGTTCGTTTCGCAACTTTCTGGAGGGCCTTTTCGCTCTTGAAGTCATTAGGTGAAAAGGCTGGATCAGCGGCTAATATGCGCATGACCGTCTTGTTCTTATCTTCTTTCTCAAAGCGATCGAGAACGGTTTCGATTCTCATCACCTTCTTCACAAGATTGAGGAGGCGGTTGCCCGTGATGCTGTTTCCATTGCCCGCAAGGAGGGAAAGTTTGCTTACCCCGTTATCGAGGACATAATCCTTCATTTCCTCCTCGTTGCTGATGTAGAGTTCTTTCTTGCGATCCATTACCTTGAAGAGGGGCGGTTGGGCGATATAGAGGTAGCCCCGCTCAATCAACTCACGCATTTGCCGGAAAAAGAATGTAAGTAGCAGCGTCCGGATATGCAGGCCGTCCACATCTGCATCTGTCATGATGATAACCTTGTGGTACCGCAGCTTGCTTACATCGAAGTCCTCTGTCCCGATCCCAGTCCCCAGGGCCGTTACCATAACCTTGATCTCCTCGTTTTGCAGCATCTTGTCGAAGCGGGCCTTTTCCACGTTGAGGACTTTGCCGCGGAGAGGGAGAATGGCCTGGTTCCTGCGGTCCCTGCCTTGCTTGGCGCTATTATGCACAAACACGCCGCTGGCAAGTGCAAAATTGTGCGTATTCGGAATTTCTATATCGTAGACATTCAATTTATCATTCAGATGCTCGATCCTTTTTACTTTGTGGTTGTAGTTATTAAGTGCCTCCAGCAACTTCTGCTCATTGTTGTGCGGTTCGTTATTCTTCTTATCAAAATTTATATGTTGCTTATGTTCTCCATCGGAAATTTCATAAATATCGTACGCCAAACTATATTCGTCAGTCAACAAATGGGCAAAAACCCATCTGTTCCACTTCGTATCGAATATCATAGGATAACCTTCTTTCGTTATCCTCCCTTCTATTTTTGACAATTTTTTTATGAAGGGCATGAGAGACATCTGTGGCAATAAATCTTTTGCTTCAATATACGAACCATCTCTCAGCATGACCTTATGATCTGGTGTACAAACTATCTCCTGTCCATTATCCAGGATGATCTTTATGACATCAGCTCCTTGTCTAGTACAACGAGGATGTCGTATTTTCTCAATGCCCACCGAACCGTCATTTTTTATTGTATAGCAATAGTGGTCCTTGCCTTCTGCATTTTCTCTCATCAGTTCGAAAAAGCTCACGTCTCTGCCATCCGCAAGAGCTATTTTAGTATCAGCCGAAAAGCAGCCGCCAGCGCTGTCGCCTTCCACAAGGTAAACCTCGCTGCGGCCGGGATCGCGCTCTTGGCAGTCCGCAAGTTTACCGGGCAGGGCGCCGACTTCCAGTGCGCTCTTTCGCCGCGTGAGTTCCTTGGCGCGCCGCGCCGCGTCTCTGGCCCTCGCGGCATCAAGTGACTTGCCTAAGATCTGTTTTGCGACTGGGGGGTTCTCTTCCAGATAACTCCCCATCTTGTCGTAGACGACTCCCTCGACGAGCCCCTTCACCTCACTATTTCCCAGCTTCGTTTTTGTCTGCCCTTCAAACTGGGGCTCCTTCAGCTTGACGCTGATAACGCAGGAGAGCCCCTCCCGGACATCTTCGCCCCGGATGGAATCTTTACCGTTTTTTACAAGGTTGTTGTTGGCCGCATAATTGTTGATTACCCTAGTCAGAGCGGACTTGAAGCCGCTTAAATGCGTTCCGCCTTCTGTAGTGTTAATGCTGTTTACATAGGAAAAGATGCCCTCTGAGTATGTGTCGTTATATTGGAGGGCTACCTCCACATAACAATCTTCTTTCTCTCCTTCAAAATATATCGGTTTTTTATGAAGGACACCCTTATTGCGGTTGATATACTCCACGAAGGATACGATCCCGCCCTTGTAAAAGAATTCGCTCTTCTTGCCGTCCCTTTCGTCCGTCAGGACTATTCTAAGTCCCTTATTCAGGAAGGCCAGCTCGCGGAGACGGTTGGAAAGGACATCGAAGCTGAACTCAACTTCCTCGAATATCTCGTCATCGGGCTTGAAGGTGACCTTTGTTCCCCGGCTCCTCGTCTTCCCCACGATTTCCAACTTGCTCGTGGGCTCGCCTCTCGAGTAAGACTGCCTGTAAACCTTCCCGTCTCTCCTCACTTCCAACTCGAGGTATGAGGAAAGGGCGTTGACGACCGAAACGCCGACGCCGTGAAGTCCGCCAGAAATCTTGTAGCTTTCGTTGGAAAATTTCGCGCCGGAGTGAAGCTTGGTGAGAACAACCTGTGCTGCCGGAATTCCTTCTTCCTTATGCATGTCCACGGGAATCCCGCGGCCGTTGTCATCTACCATGACACTGTTATCAGCCCGAACACGAACATCTATAGTATCGCAAAAGCCGGCTGCTGCTTCATCTACACTGTTATCGACGACTTCGTATACCAAATGGTGCAGACCATCTTTTCCGGTACTGCCTATGTACATGGCGGGCCTCTTGCGTACCGCCTCAAGACCTTCCAATACTTTTATACTGTCTGCCTCGTACCGCTCTGTCATATTTTCCTTATTCCTTCCACTTTTTCCAATATACTTTACTACTCTTCGTCCGTGCGAGGAGGACCGTAGCCAAGACACAAAAGTCTCCGAGATTGCCACGGTGCTCCACGCCTCGCAATTACGAACCGCCTTCTATTGAAGCTTCAGCGGCATTACGATACACAGATAATCATCGCTATCGGCAGGCTTAATGACGCCAGGTTTCATCCCCGCCCCTATTTCAAAAATGACCGTTTTCTCATCGATCACTTCTATGGCATCAATCAAGTATTTAACGTTATAGCCTACGGAGAACTCACTGTCGTGATAGTCTACTTCAATCTCATCTTTTGCTTCCCCAACATCAGGATTAGCCGATTCCAACACCATTCTACCATTCTCTAATTTAATTATAACTCCACTATACCTTTCGCTTGATATGACGCTCATCCTTTTCAAGGCATGCAGAATCGCATCCTTATCGAATTCCACGAGGACTCCCTTTTCCGTGGGTATAACCCGCTTATAGTCCGGATAATCCGCATCAACTAGGCTAACCTTTAACATGGTGCTGTCCGTTTTGATGACGCACATGCCCTGCCGTACCCCTACGAATATATCCTCGGGTGCGTTGTCGATGAGCCTTCTGATTTCACCCAATCCCTTTCTGGGAATTATCACGCCCTTTTCCATCCGCAGGAACTCTGTCCCCTCTGTGTCCACATTAGCCATAGCTAGACGATGACCATCAGTTGCTATCATGCGCAGTTTTTTCTTACCACCATCATCTATAGTTTCAAAAAAGACTCCATTTAAATTCTTTCTCATTTCGTCTGCCGACATAGCAAATGATGTCTTATGAATTAGTCTCTCAATCAATTTCCCTTTGATCTTATAAAAATTCAATTCACTGCGGTCATCAGCGACACTGGGAAAATCGTCTGCTGACAAGCCTGGTATCTTGTAGATTATCTTCTTAGCTGTCAGTGTTACCCTCTGGCTCTCGTTTGCTTCACACAGAATGGTATCACCTTCAATCTCTCTTATCATTTCATAGAGTTTTCTTGCAGAAACGGTAACATCGCCTTTATTTATGATTTCTGCCTGATAGTCTGCCACCAATCCTATCTCCCTGTCAGTCGCCACAATTGTTATTTTATCTTTTTCCGCTTTGATTAGAACATTATTGAGGATCGGCATGGTTGTTTTCTTCTCCACGATGCTGAGCGTCTTTTGGATGCCTTCCAGAAAAGATTCTCTCTGTATACTAAATTTCATTACCGTACCCTCCCTATATTTTAAGTTACTTTATATAATAAATAATAGTTATAGTAATAGTTACTGTTACGATTGTTTATAGGTATACTTACTTAAATCGTCTCGCAAACATAGATCAAATATAATTGTTGATAACCTGTCAGGCTGAAAGTTGTTAACTTCTCTGTTGTAAAGACTCCTCAATTTCCTGGACGATTTTTTTTAGATTTTTATCATCTTCACAACCCTTTTTCATCTTATTGTTAGCGTAGATGACTGTAGAATGGTCCCTTCCACCTATTTTTTCCCCGATGTCGGGGAATGATAAGGCAGTCAATTTTCTGGCAAGATACATGGCAATCTGTCTTGCAAACACAAGATTTTTATTCTTTTTCTGTGATTTGATGTCTGATATCTTTACGTTGAGTTTAGCGGCTATAGTTTTCATAATTTCCTCGATTGTGACTTCTTCCTTTTCGATTCTCTTTAGAATTCTTTTTAAGACCTCTTTGGTAAGGCTTATATCAATTTCCTTGCCTGTAAGAGAGGAGAAAGCGGAAATTCGTATAAGATAGCCCTCAAGTTCCCTGATATTAGATTCCACCTGGGATGCTACATAGTGCGCCACATTAGTTGGCAGGGTCAGATTATTTTCTTGGGCCTTTTTTTCCAGGATAGCGATTTTCGTCTCAATCTCCGGGGGATGAATATCGGCGATAAGGCCCCACTCGAAGCGTGAACGCAACCTATTTTCCATGTTCGGTATGTCTTTGGGAAACTTGTCACTCGAGACGACAATCTGTTTTCCGGAATCGTGCAGGGTATTAAAAGTATGAAAAAATTCCTCCTGCGTCTTTTCCTTCCCGGCAACAAACTGAATGTCATCGATTAAAAGACAGTCGATATTTCTGTATTTCTCCCTGAACTTCGGCATCCTGTCATACCTAATGGAATTGATCAATTCGTTCATGAATTCTTCTGCGGAGACATACACAACGTTCATGTCAGGATGGCGCGAAAGCGCGCGAAGCCCGATTGCATTAAGCAGGTGTGTTTTTCCCAGACCAACACCGCCATAGATAAATAGGGGATTATAATTCTTGGCAGGCTGCTCAGCTACAGATACGGATGCTGCATGAGCGAATTGGTTGCATGGTCCCACTACAAATCTTTCAAAACTGTAATGAGGATTCAATGACTGATTAATTCCTGAGCGGACACGCTTACTCTGAGAGCGTGTCTTTTCCTGGTGTTCCCCGTGGCGGCGGACTGATGTTTGGCCTTTTTTCATTTCCTGGCCGATTTGAAGTTCGACTTTCAAGTCGAGGCCCGCTACCTTAGCGATAGCCTCCTTGATGACATATTGGTAGTTTTCTATCAGCCAGTCTTTGAAAAACTTATTGGGGACATTCAAGGTGACATTGTTCCCCTCCAGGGAAGACATTTTGATTGGCCTGATCCACGTCTCGAAGTTCTGCGGACTTACCTTTTCTTTAATGATTTGAATACTCTTTTCCCAAAGCATGTCCAATGCTGCTCACCTTGTAAACAATGTTGTCAACACCTGTTGATAAATCAATTTACCTGGAAATTCGCTTACTGTCGACGACATTCATCAGTAATGTCACGAGTCTATTCAGTTCTTCCGCTGTCTTAAACATGATATCTATCGCCCCTTTGTTCTTGCGCTGACGAATATGAATCTCTGTCATCAGTTTTGAAGAAAGCTCTTTTTCAAGATCGCGCAGAAACGGGTCCTTTTTCTTGCCCTTCTTTTCCGATGGCGTTTTTCTCAGTTTTTGAATCAGGCCTTCTGTCTCTCGAACGCTGAGAGCCTTTTTCGTGATGATATTGAGGAATCTAATTTGTTCCCCCGGCGAATCGAGCATGAGTATGGATCTGGCATGCCCGGAACTAATGGTTCTATTAATCAGGGCCGACCTGATTTCCCGAGGCAGTTTCAGCAACCTTAATGTGTTGGCAATAGTTGAGCGATCCTTCCCCACCCTGGAAGAGAGCTCCTCCTGCGACAGGCTGAACTTAGTGATCAGGGTCTGGTAAGCCTCAGCCTCTTCAAGAGGATTCAAATTTTCACGCAGAAGGTTTTCTAACAAAGACAATTCTGCAGCAGCAGCGTCTGGAGCCTCTCTGATAACAACCGGCACTTCTTTGAGGCCTGCTTCCTGAGCGGCCCTCCAGCGCCTCTCCCCAGCTATAATCTCATAGCCCGAATCGGATCTCCGCACAACGATAGGCTGAATAATACCATTCTTCTTTATGGAAGCGACAAGGTGTTTCTGTTCCCTGTCGTTAAAATCCTTGCGGGCCTGAAACCGGTTCGGAGAAAGTTCTTCAATTCCGCATACAATGTATGAAGGCCTTGTGCTGATATTATCAAGCAGGTCAGGGAACAACGCACCTAGCCCCTTGCCGAGGGAACTTTTTGGCTGCATCTAAATCCTCCCGTTTACCAGGATTTCGCGAGCGAGGTCCATGTAGGAAACAGCGCCGCGGGATTTGATATCATAGAGAATAATTGGGAGACCATGACTCGGACTTTCAGATAATCTGACATTTCTCGGTATAATAGTATTAAAAACTTTCGCCCCCAAATGCCTTCTCACATCCTCGCTCACCCTGTGGGACAGCGAATTTCTCGTATCAAACATGGTAAGGAGAATGCCTCCCAGCGACAAGGATGGATTCAGCCTTGCTTTAACCAATTTGACCGTATTGAGCAAATATCCGAGGCCTTCCATAGCGAAATATTCACACTGTAAAGGTATGATCACGGAATCTGAAGCGACAAGCGCATTGACCGTCAAAAATCCGAGAGACGGCGGACAATCGATGATGATGTAGTCGTACGCAGTATCAAGGCTCTTCAAAAGGTCGCGGAGCTTTTTTTCCCTGTCTTCAAGATTTACGAATTCTACCTCGATCCCTATCAAATCCTGGTTGGCAGGCGCCACGTCAAGGTAGGACAACTGGGTGCCAACGATCACCTCCTTTAAGGGGACCTTACCAATAAGGGAATGATAAAGATTCTTCTTGTCGATGGTTTCCCTGTCTATGCCCATGCCGCTCGACGCATTGCCCTGAGAGTCGCAGTCGATGAGCAGGGTTCTCTTTTCCGCCGCCGCCAGAGTTGCAGCGAGATTAATGGCAGTGGTTGTCTTGCCGACACCCCCTTTTTGATTCGCTATGCATATGATTTTACGCATTATTTGGCAGGGCACACAAACGGCGTTTTGAAACGTAAATTTTGAAGAAACGATAGCACAAAACACAACTCTTTAGAAGGAATATTTGTCTTGCAAAGAAAGTTTTTCGTAAATGATAATTGTTCGAAAATCGCCGGTTATAGGCAACGTTAATTCATGTCTTCTGATGTCTTCTAATCCTAGACTGTGAGATATCTCGCCGGCAGCAGTCAGTTCTTGATTGGACGTTTTTCCTTTCATTGCTATCAGGGAACCTTTCGGGGCAAGAAAAAATGTGCCCATCCGTAGAAGTTTTGGCAATTTAAATGTGGCCCTCGATGTGACGATCTGAAAAAAATCCCTGCAGGTTTCGTCTTTCATCAAAGATTCAGCCCGGTTGTGGATGACCACGATGTCTGCGAGGCCTAAACAGCGGATGACATGCTTCAGAAATGACGTCTTTTTGCGTGATGACTCGAGGAGGAAGACCTTCAATGAATTTACCGTGATCTTTAAAGGGATACCGGGGAATCCGGCTCCTGAGCCGATATCGAGAACCCGACAGGTTTCAGATTTGATATACGGCAAGAGAGTCAAAGAGTCAATGAAATGTTTTATGATAATGTCCTTTTCTGATTTCGAGGAAATCAGATTTATCTTTTTGTTCCAGGCTAGAAGTTCCTGGTAATAGGTTGCAAACAGGGAAAGCTCGCCCTTTCCAAGTGCTATTCCCATTGCATTTGCGCCAGCGATAAGTATTTGCGATATCTTCTCTTCCATTGGTTACTTCTTTACAGAGGTCGCTTGGTATGTCAACCTTTTCTTATCCTGTTCTGATTCCCTGAATCATCAATGGGGATGTTTGAGCTGATGGCAATGCAACTTTTTAGTAGAAATAATATCCATTATCTAATAAATGCAAGAGAGTGAGATGGGAGATGCCAGTGAGAGCAAAAACTGAAAATATCACCATCGTCCTGAACAAGCCTAAATATCCAGGCAATGTCGGATCCGTGGCGAGGTGCGCCAGGAATATGGGAATCGACAAAATCTCTGTTGTGGGGAATAGAGACCTTGCTCCCGAAGAGATGAAGCAGCTGGCCACACATTTTGCTGCCGGAATTGTGGAGGGTATTAAACATTTCGACAGCTTGGATGAGGCCTTGGCGCGGTTTCAGTATATCGTCGGAGCAACATCGAGGCGCGGCTCTGCGAGAGGCCCAGTTGTCTCTCCCCGGGAGATGGCGGCACGCATCGTGGATGTATCCCAGGTGAATGAAGTAGCCCTGCTCATCGGACCTGAGGATACGGGATTGTCTAATGATGATCTCCGGTTCTGTCACCTTTTGGTAACCATACCTACATCCAAAAATAACAAATCCATCAATCTTTCTCACGCAGCCATGATTCTCTGCTATGAACTCTTCGTGGCCCACATGGAATCGCTGGAGACATTTACACCCCGTCTGGCTCAATCAATAGAGCTCGAAGGGATGTATGATCACATGAAGGCGTTATTGATGAAGATCGGGTTTCTGAATCCTGACAACCCGGACTTCTGGATGATGCATATCCGACGTTTCCTTTTCCGGACAAACCTTTTGTCCAAGGAGGTGAAGATTATCAGAGGCGTCTGCCGGCAGTTAGACTGGTATCTGAAAAACAAAAAGACTTGACTTTCCAGCGACAGAAACTTATTACTCATTGAAATTCCATGGGGGTGCAATCATGTACAAAAATTTCTCCTTTACGGGTGCCAAGAAAATCATCTTTGGCAACGGCACCTTAGAGACCCTCGCAGAACATATTCGCGAACTTAGGGCGACCCGTCCCCTCATTGTCCTTGACAGGAATCTGGCCAAAACAGACCTCAAGGGGAAGGTCTTGGACATACTTGGTGACGGTGATTTAAAGGCGACCCTGTTTGATCAGAAGGTTGAGGCTGAGCCAAGGCTTGAAGTAGCCGATGAGGGGGTCAAAGCAGCCCAGAAGGGGAGATGTGACGCAGTAGTTGGCATTGGTGGCGGAAGCGCCATGGATGTGGCAAAAGCCATTGCCGTCCTGGCAGCTAATAACGGCAGGGCCAAGGATTATTTGGGGCTAAACAAAGTGCCCGGACCAGGCCTTCCCAAGATCATGATCCCTACTACGGCAGGAACGGGAAGCGAAGTTACCTTTACTGCCGTTTTTGTCAGGCAGAGCCTGAAGAAAAAAGAAGGGATGAACAGCCCCCACCTTTATCCCGATCTTGCCATCCTCGATCCGACTCTTACACTGTCTCTCCCTGCTGTCTCCACGGCGTCAACAGGAATAGACGCCCTCTGTCATGCCATAGAATCCTACACATCAATTAATGCCTCTCCCATGAGTGAGCTGCTTTCCCTGGAGGCCATTTATTTGATTTCGTCGAATCTCCGTACATGCGTCCATGACGGCAGCAACCTGGAGGCAAGGGGCAATATGCTCCTGGGAAGTCTTTATGCGGGACTGGGTCTCGCCAACGCCGGAGTTGGCGCTGTTCATTCCCTATCCTATCCTCTGGGGGGGAAATATGGTGTCTCTCATGGTCTCGCCAACACCATCATGCTGCCACATGTGATGGCCTTCAATCTGCCGGGAACCCTCGAAAAATTTGCCGTCATTGCCGAAACGATGGGAGAGGTTATCGATACACTGCCCCTCCGCGAAGCCGCGTTTATGGCGGTAGAAGCAGTGCAGGCGCTGATTGAAGACTGCGGCATTTACACTACCCTGGAGGACTTGAGTATACCCGAGGAGGCGCTACCTGAGCTTGCCGAGGTGGCCCTGACTGTTCTGAGGCCTTTGGAGAACAATCCCAGGAAATTAACCATAGAGGATGCGATAGATATATATGGAGAGGCATATTAGGCGAGGGTTCACCGAGGATATTTTCGATGTGCATGTGTAGAACTAATCAAATGTGTCATTTCAGAGGGAGCTTAATGAAGCCAGAGATTACAGTAAATAGAGAACTGCGATACGTTATCGATGTGGGATGATATCAAGGCAGTGGAGGTAGTGATATGGCCGGTGCGGAGCTGATTGGAAAAGAAGAAATAAAAGAAATTATGGAAGTCATGGAAACAGGCATCCTAATGAGATACGGATTTGACAAGGAGAGAAAGGGAGTCTTTAAGGTGCGGGAATTCGAAGAGGCCTTCGCGGGCTACTGCCAGGCAAGATACGCCCTTGGTGTTACATCCGGATCCACCGCACTCAAAGTGGCCCTTGCGGCTATGGATGTGGGACCGGGGGATGAGGTCATCGTGCCGGCCTTCACCTTCATAGCTACGTATGAGGCGGTATTGGAAGTTGGCGCAATTCCCATCATGGCTGACATTGATGAGACCTTGAATATGGATCCCGGCGATATAGAAAAGAGGATCACACCTTACTCGAAGGCCGTCATTCCTGTACATATGTGCGGGGCGCCGGCACATATAGACAAGATCATGGCTATTGCGAGAAAAAATAAACTTCTCGTCCTCGAAGATAATGCCCAGGCATCAGGTGGAAGCTATCGCGGGAAGAAGCTGGGGACGTTCGGCGACATGGGCATCTTCAGTTTTGACTACTATAAAACCCTTACCACTGGCGAAGGGGGAATGGTCCTGACTGATAATAAAGATTTCTACCTTCGCGCCGAGTGGTACCACGATCACGGCCATGATCATAATCCCAATGTCAGCAGAGCCCTTGAAGGACGGACGAATCTGGGCTTTAATTACCGAATGAACGAACTTCAGGGCGCCCTTGGCCTTGCCCAGTTGAGGAAGCTTGATACGATTATTGCCGAGCAGAAAAAAAACAAAAAAGCGATTAAAGATGTCCTTAGCAAAATCAAGGGTATTAAGTTCAGGGATATCCCGGATCCCGACGGAGACACGGCAACATTTCTGGCGTTCAATCTGTCTGATGAGAATGCCGCAGCGCGGTTTCAGAAGGCACTCTCCGGTGAAGGAGTCGATACGGTCTGCTTCAAAAAAAATCTATGGCACTATCTTCCTAACTGGGAGCATTTTCTGGCGCGCTCAACAGCGAACTCGAAGAGGTATCCTTTCACCGACCCGTCTTACAAAGGAAATGTGAGCTATGACAGAGCAACCATACCCCAGGCGGAGGATATACTCGGCCGTACTCTGGTCATGAACATATCTGTGATAATGCACAAAGAAAAATTTGCGAAGATCAAAGAAGGGATTGAGAAGGCAGCACAAAGCCTATAGGGAGAAAGTTTCATGATCATCGTCACCGGCGGCGCCGGATTCATCGGAAGCGCCTTTCTCTGGAAACTCAATCGAGAAGGTATTGACGACATCTTAATCGTTGATGAACTTGGAGAGTCGGACAAGTGGAAGAATCTGGTGAACCGGCGTTACGTTGAGTACATCCACAAAGATGTTTTCCTCAGGATGATCCGCAACGAACAAATGCCCTTCACGCCGCGGGCAATCATCCACATGGGGGCGTGCTCGTCCACGACGGAGCGTGATGCGGACTTCTTGATGGATAATAACTATCACTACACGTGCCGGCTGGCAGAGTGGGCGCTGCCGCAGAAAATTCGCTTTATCTATGCAAGTTCGGCCGCCACGTATGGCGATGGCTCCAAGGGATTTTCGGACGACAGTTCTGTAACAGCGACGCTTCGCCCTATGAATATGTACGGATATTCAAAGCAGGTTTTCGACCTTTGGGTTCTACGCCAGCAGGTGGAAAAGCAGGTTGTGGGTATAAAGTTTTTCAACGTCTTTGGTCCCAACGAGTATCATAAAGGTGACATGCGGAGCGTTGTCCATAAGGCATTTGAACAGATTAGGGACACAGGAAAGGTCCGGCTCTTCAAATCTCACAGGCCTGAATACATAGATGGCGGGCAGATGCGTGATTTTGTCTATGTCAAAGATTGCGTTGAAGTCATGTGGTGGTTGCTCGAACATCCGGAGACAAACGGCATATTCAATGTAGGGACAGGCAAAGCCCGTACGTGGAATGATCTCGTACTTGCGCTTTTTTCGGCCATGGAAATGAAACCTAATGTAGAGTATTTCGACATGCCGCTGGCGATCCGTGACCAGTACCAGTATCTGACGGAGGCAAAAATGGATAAACTCCGCGCGACAGGATGCCCGGTCAACTTTACTCTATTAGAAGATGCTGTTAAAGACTACGTGCTGAACTATCTAAAGAAACCTGATCCGCATCTATGAAAGTCATCTGCATTATTCCTGCCCGTTATGCTTCCACTCGCTTTCCGGGAAAGTCCCTTGCGGAGCTCTTGGGAAAGCCGATGATCCAGCATGTGTACGAACGTGTGTTGAAGGCCGGCATTGTATCCTTTGCCGCTGTGGCAACTGACGATGAAAGGATCATTGCCGCTGTTGAAAGATTCGGGGGCCGCGCCATTATGACGGCGGCGTCACACAGGTCCGGAACAGACCGCATAGCAGAAGCTGTTTCCCGCCTCGATATTATTGATTCTGATATCGTAGTTAATATTCAGGGCGATCAACCCCTCTTCGAACCTTCGCAGATTGACGAGGTAGCGAAGCCGCTCTTGGACGACCAAACCATTTCCATGTCCACTCTTATATATAAAATCATGAGGGAAGAAGAGATTACCCATCCGAATGCGGTAAAGGTGGTTTTTGATCAGGATCACTTTGCCCTCTACTTTTCCCGATCAACGATCCCTTGTGTAAGAGACAGGGGAAGAAAGGCGTCATATTACAAGCACCACGGCATTTACGCCTACAGAAGGGCATTCCTGAGAGAGTTTACCAAGTTCCCTGAAGGTACTCTTGAGAAACTGGAAGCCCTCGAGCAGCTGAGAGCTCTTGAGCACGGATACAGGATCAAGGTCGTAGAGACAGCTTACGACTCCCTGGAAGTTGACACACCACAGGAGTTGGAGAGGGTAAGGCGCCTCCTAGAAGCCAAGGGGAATTCGTAAACAGGAAGCAAGAATGATCGATATTGACTATTTGAAAAAGATCAAGCTGGCAACCTCACCCATGGGTCAACAGTTCATTGCGGCGTTATTGCTCTTTCCTAATTACCGTATTTTCGCCAATGTAGATATCCAGATCGAAAATGTCGAGCATATTCCCAGGGACGAGAATGTGATCTTTGCGATGAATCACACGGATCGTTTCAACTACTGGCCTTTCCAGTATAAACTCTGGAGTATGAAATGTTTCTCATATACCACGGTCTGGGTTAAGGCAAAGTACTACAGAAATGCACTATTGGCAAAGGGGCTCGACCTGTGTAACCTCATTCCCGTCCCCTCCATGGGTTATTTGATCGAGGAATTCTACAGGAAGAAATTTAAACAGCGGCTCGATAAGAACGTTTATAGGGCTATTAAAGATATCATTGACGGCAAATATGAAAGTATCGATGCCTACCCGAGCAAGGCAGCAGAGGCGCTCAATGCATTAGGGGAACAGTTTGTTGACTTTGTGAGTGGCTACTATGATCTCATTATGGAGCGGGTAGCGGAATTGAGCAGGGCAGCCCTCTCCGAAAAGAAACTAAATATCATCATCTTTCCTGAAGGAACAAGGGGCACCCAGTTGGGTGAAGGAAGAACAGGTCTAGCGCAACTTGCATTATCCACGGGGACAAAGATCATTCCCGTCGGTTGTAACAATTCGGATCGGTTATATACAGGGAGCCTGCCTTTCGCCAAAAGCGGGCGGATTGTCTATAGAGTGGGAGAGCCTCTTTCCCTGGACAAGCAATTGCGGGAATTCGCGATTGACCAACCGTTCAAGCTGTTTTCCAAGGAATCGCAAAGGAAGTACAAGAGACAGTTCGAGGAGGTGACAAGAATTGTCATGGAAAACATCAACAAGCTCCTGGACGAGAATTACAGGCGCGCCTTCACCAGATCATGATCTTATGGAAATTTACAATCCAGCCCATTTCACCAACTAAACAGGAGTGGCCATATGAGTGCCGTCGCGATCATTCAAGAACTTATCAAGCCCCTGCACCCCCTTGCATCGCGGTAAGACCGCGATGGTATGGCAGACGCGCGTAAATTCCGAAAATGGCAAGCTCTGTGCTGTCGTCATTCAAACGCAGATGGTGCTTCCTGCCTGATGCCTTTCCTGTGGTGTTCGGTCTCTTTGTCGCGTCCTTGATTTTTTTTGGTATTTCAGAAGGGAAAGAGCGTCCATATATGCTAACGGACGCTCTTTTTGTTCGGTTGAGACAGGTTTGAATTGTAAAAAGGTTTGTCAGTCTTTTAAAATGGCGCCGGTGCTTGCGGAGGTAACGAGCTTAGCATACCGTACCAAATAGCCGCTTTTAACCGCCGGGGACCGTGGTTTAAACTTAGCCTGTCTTTTCTTTAATTCGTCCGGACTGACCTTGAGAGAGATTGTTTTTTTCGGGATATCAATTGCGATAATATCGCCCTCCCTGACAAGACCTATGGGGCCTCCCTCGGCAGCTTCCGGAGAAATGTGTCCGATAGCCGCCCCACGGGTTCCACCGCTGAACCTGCCATCAGTCAGAAGAGCCACCGTCGTATCAAGACCCATACCGGCTATAACCGATGTCGGCGCCAGCATCTCGCGCATACCCGGCCCGCCTTTCGGACCCTCATAGCGGATGACGACGATGTCGCCTCCTTTGATCTTCCCGCCGAGGATGGCGGCAATGGCATCATCCTCAGAATCAAAGACCCGAGCCTGACCTTCATTGACGAGCATCCTCTCCGCAACAGCGGACTGCTTGACGACAGCTCCATCGGGGGCCAGATTACCTCTCAGGATGGCGATTCCCCCTTCTTTCGAATAAGGGTTATTAAGCGGCCGAATGACGTCGCTGTTTAACACCGCGGCCCCTTTCAGATTTGCACCTAACGCCTGACCCGTAACTGTCAAGGCCTTCAGATCGATGACGTCCAGCTTACTGATTTGTTTCATCACCGCTTGGACACCACCCGCCATGTCCAAGTCTTCTAAATGGTGTTGCCCCGCGGGACTGAGCTTGCAGATATTAGGCGTTTTCTTACTGATCTCATTAAAAAGGTCGAGATCCAGTTTAATTCCCCCCTCATGGGCAATGGCAGGAATATGGAGAACCGTGTTGGTCGAGCATCCCAGGGCCATGTCCACGGCTATGGCATTTTTGAAGGCCGAAAGGGTCGCGATTTTCCGCGGACGGATATCTTTCTTGAGAAGTTCCATTATTTTCATGCCGGCCCTCTTTGCCAGACGCCGCCGGGCCGCTTGGACGGCAGGGACGGTGCCATTACCGGGAAGGCCGAGGCCTAGGGCCTCGGTGACGCAGTTCATGGAATTTGCAGTGTACATGCCTGAGCATGATCCACAGCCCGGACAGGCGTAGTCTTCCAAGGCCTTGAGATATTGCTCTTTCATCTGGCGAGATTTCACTTTTCCCACACCTTCGAAGACGCTGATGAGATCAACAGTCTTCCCCTCCAGGGTTCCTGCCATCATAGGACCACCGCTGATGAAGATGGTGGGGATGTTCAGGCGAAGGGCCGCCATCAACATTCCGGGGATGATCTTATCGCAATTGGGGATCATAACCAAGGCATCAAAGGGATGGGCGACAGCCATGACCTCAATGGAATCGGCGATCAGCTCGCGGCTGGCAAGGGAGTATTTCATGCCTGTATGTCCCATGGCAATCCCGTCGCAAACGCCTATGACGGGGAATTCGACAGGCGTTCCGCCTGCCATGCGGATGCCTGATTTTACGTCTTCGGTAATGAGATCCAAATGGATATGCCCGGGTATTATTTCATTGGCGGAATTTACAACGCCTATCAAGGGCTGTGCAATTTCTTCATCCGTATACCCCATGGCTTTGAAAAGAGTTCTGTGGGGCGCTCTTTCAAGCCCCTTTTTCATCAGGTCGCTTCGCATGCTTACCTCCTTATGTTTTCTTGCAATAAGTGGAACGTAGAGAGGCTCGTATTGCAACTCTCCCTCCTAGTCATCTCCTACTTTTTTCTTCGCTCCGGTCTGAGTGCACGAACCACTGCGCCTGCCTGCCACATCTCGCTGTTTTTCATGGTGTCTAGTTCTTTCTGCAGTTTCTCCCTGTAATCTGGAGCAGAGTTTACTTCCAGGACTATTGCAGTTTCTTTGCCGGAAGCGACTCTATCATACAACTCGGCGAATACAGGAGCCACAGCATCACGGAATCTGTTTTTCCAGTCCAAGGCACCCCTCTGGGCAGTTGTGCTGCAATTGGCATACATCCAGTCCATACCATTTTGCGCTACAAGTGGCATGAGGCTCTGGGTCAACTCCTCGACAGTTTCATTGAAGGCTTCACTGGGGCTGTGTCCATGCTTGCGGAGAATATTATACTGCGCCTCCAGGACACCGGCCAGACAACCCATGAGGACTCCTCGCTCACCTGTGAGGTCGCTGTAGACTTCCTGTTCAAAGGTGGTGGGAAACAGATATCCCGATCCTATGGCAATGCCGATGGCAAGAGTCCGATCCAGGGCCTTTCCTGTGGAGTCTTGGAAAACGGCGTAACTCGAATTAATGCCGCTTCCCGCAAGAAAATTATCACGGACGGTGCGTCCGGCGCCTTTAGGCGCGACCAGTATAACATCGATATCTGCCGGAGGGATCACGCCGGTCTGATCTTTATAAACGATGGAGAATCCATGAGAAAAATAGAGGGCATTTCCTTTTGTCAGTTGGGGTTTGAGTTCCGGCCACATTGCCTTCTGACCCGCATCTGACATCAGGTACTGAATAATTGTGCCGCGTTTTGCAGCCTCTATTGGTGGGAAAAGCGTCTCGCCAGGTTTGAAACCTTCATCAATGGCCTTCTGCCAGTTGAAGTCACCTTCACCGACGATACAGCGAATTCCATTATCCCTCATGTTTAGGGCCTGACCGCGTCCTTGTACACCGTAGCCTATCACAGCAACTGTTTCATCCTTGAGCACTTTACGCGCCTTTTCGAGGGTAAACTCTTCTGATGTGACAACCTCTTCCATGACCCCGCCGATTTTGATTTTAGGCATCTTGGCACCTCCTTATCGTTATAAATTGAATGAACAATAGTACTGCGTAGTATGCAGTCTGAAATCTCCTGATTTACAGCTAATTCTGATGCTCCACAGCGACAACCCCTGTTCTCGTAAAATCATCCAAACCCATCTTGTCTAAAAAAGCAAGGGCATCGTCGATTTCTTTCTTACCACCCGTTACTTCCAGTATGCAAGTGTCAGCATCCATCTTTACAATCTTCCACTTAAGCGTGTCAACAGTCTGCATGATTTTCACTTGATTGGCATCGCTTATTTTCATCCTCACCAGAACCATTTCGCGGCAGGCCGCATTGACGCGCGTCAGATCCTTTACTTCAAGGACATCGATAATTTTTGTCAGTTGCTTCTCAAGTTTGATAACGGTCTCGCGGTTGCCCAGGGTGGTAATAACGATTCTGGTAATTTCAGGATTCCTCGTGATATTTGCCGAGATGCTTTCGATGTTGAAGCCCCGGCCACTGAAAGTTCCCGCAATCCTGGCCAGAACGTCTGGCTTGTTATTTACCAGGATGGAAATGGTGTTTTCTTTCACTTCCATAAGCTGAATCACCTCACAATGAATTTGATATATTCCAAGCTGTCCTATTTGCTCAAGACCATATCTGAGATCGCCGCACCCGGTGAAACCATGGGATATACGCCCTCCTCAGGTTCAACATGGAAATCCATTATGACAGTCTTTGCGGTATCAAGACCCTTCCTTAATGTGGCCTCTACCTCTTCGGGGCGTGTCGCCCGCAGGCCGACAGCGCCATAAGCCTCGGCAAGCTTCACAAAATCAGGCACATTGGATATATTGCTGTGGGAATAACGTTTCCCGTAGAAGAGTTCCTGCCATTGGCGAACCATGCCTAAGAATCCGTTATTGAGGATGACTATCTTAACAGGGAGGTCATAATTAACGGCCGTTGCGAGTTCCTGAATGTTCATCTGGATACTTCCATCTCCCGCAATATCTACGACGACCTTGTCAGGACGCGCAACCTGCGCGCCGATGGCAGCCGGGAATCCATAGCCCATTGTTCCTAGGCCGCCCGATGTAATGAATGAATTGGGGTAATCGAAATGATAGAACTGCGCCGCCCACATCTGGTTCTGTCCCACTTCTGTCGAGATGATCGCTTTTCCTTCCGTGAGGCGATAAAGTGTTTCCACGACATGTTGAGGCTTGAGTTTGTCAGACTGAAAATATGTCATGGGTGCAAACTCTTTCCATTTCTGAATTTGCTCGAGCCATGTCTTTGTTTGCTTTTCTGACATTGCAAAACTCTTATCGGAAATCCACTTATTTAGTAGCTGTAATACAGGCTTGCAATCGCTTGCAATCGACAGGTGCGTCTTGACAAATTTATCAATGGAAGCCGGGTCAATATCGATGTGAAGGACCTTGGCGTGGGGTGCAAAGGCATCAAGCTTCGACGTTACCCGATCATCAAAACGGACACCAAGCGCGATCAAAAGGTCACAATGACTGATTGCCATATTGGCGTAATATGTGCCATGCATACCAGGCATACCAAGCCAGTGTGGGTCGGATGCGGGGAATGCCCCAAGCCCCATGAGTGTCGAGGTGATGGGTACGTTGAGCATTCTCACAAAAGTTCTCAACTCGTCCCAGGCCCGCCCGAGCAACACGCCGCCACCTGAGATGATGAGCGGTTTTTCGGCCTTCCTGATCATGTCGAGTGCCTTTACACATGCGTCGTCGATAGAAGCCTTCTTGTTGTTATTAGGGAGACTCGATGTCCAGGATACATCAGAATCTTCTATAAGGGACCTAGTGATATCCTTGGGAATGTCGATAAGAACAGGACCGGGTCGACCTGAGCGGGCAATATCAAAGGCCTCCCTGACGATGCGTCCTAGATCGTCGATACGTCTGACCAGAAAATTATGTTTCGTGCATGGCCTTGTAATGCCGGTTATGTCCACCTCCTGAAAGGCGTCGCCACCAATTAAGGAGGTTGCCACCTGACCTGTCAATACGACGACAGGTATCGAATCCATGAACGCATTCGCTATACCGGTCACCGTGTTTGTTGCTCCTGGCCCGGATGTAACTAAGCATACACCAACCTTGCCGGAAACCCTCGCGTATCCGTCTGCTGCGTGTATGGCGCCCTGTTCATGCCGGACCAAAATATTTCTAATCTTTCTTCTGTACAGTTCATCAAAAATGTCAAGTACAGCTCCACCGGGAAACCCAAAGATCGTATCGACATTTTCCTTTTGCAAGGCCTCAAAAAGGACTTGTGCTCCCGTTAACTTCACTTTTCTGAACCTCCTTGTTGTAAATCCCCTCCGTCAGCTCCCACATCCACTTGGGGAGCAAGGATGGGCATTTCCCTGCTCAACGTCTGCAGGGACATCTCTCCAAAAAAAAACCGTTACCTTTGGCTGGTAACGGTTTTTCAACTGCGAACTATCTGCTAAACGCAAACCATCATCCAGCCCTCCTATGGAAGGGAATGATTATCCCGATAATAATTATGATGATGTTTGCGATAGTAACTACGTGCATGTCGTTATCGATCCCCACTTTGTGACCTTTCTAACAGCCGCCCATGGTATTGTCAAGAATATTTTTGTCAGGTTCCTATACTTTTCTCTTGGGCCTGGTTCTTTGTAGGACGATTAATCCAGTTCTATTTATTTCCTCCACACCGAATGATTGGAAGAATTTCAGGAATGCTGCAGTTTCATCCGGCTGACCCGTCAATTCCAGGATGAAATAATCCGGCGTCATGGTGACGATTCTGCAGCCGAACAGTTCAATTGCCCGCAGGATTTCTAAATAGGCCCCCTCTTTGACAGTGACGCCGATCAACATTAATTCTCTCTGAATGTAGGACTGTCCTGAAACGTCGGAGACATCGATGATATCTACAAGCTTGTCCAGTTGTTTTTTTATCTTTTCAGTAAAATCAGGGTCCGATTCACTGGTCAGGGTGATTCTTGAAACCTCAGGGTTTGTCGTTTCAGCCACGCAGAGACTCTTGATGTTGTATCCATGGCGGCCAAATACACCTCCCACACGGGACAGAACGCCCGGTTGATTGTTTACCAGAATAGAAATGGTCTGTTCCTGTTCGCGCACTTTTTTCAGCATGGTATATCCTCCGCAGTTGTTTTTCAGTCAAGCCTGTCGTACATCATCTCGATATTCGAGCATCCCGGCGGAATGATGGGGTATACATAGTTCTCCGGATCAACAACGGCTTCGAGGAGATATGGGCCATCGGCCCTTACCATAGCGTCGATGCCGGCCATCGGATCTTTAGCCACAGCAATTCTGCTCCCCGGGATGCCAAAGCCCCGGGCCACAGCGACAAAATCAACCTTACTTCCCAGGTCAACGGTGGTAAAGCGGGCATTGTAAAAAAGATCCTGTATCTGGCGAATCATTCCCAGATGACCGTTATTGATGACGACGATCTTTATGGGTAAGTTGTAGTAGCTAATGGTGGCCAGTTCCTGGATGTTCATATAAAATCCTCCATCGCCTGTGATAGCGACGACCGTCCTTTCCGGAGTGCCGACCTTGGCACCGATCGCGGCGGGGAGGCTGAATCCCATAGTCCCCATGCCGCCACTTGTAATAAGACTGCGGGGGCTCCGTGCCTGCCAGGTTCGCACTGTCCATATCTGATTCAGTCCCACATCAGCAGTAACCGTTGTCTCGACAGGCATGGCTTCCTGTACCATCCGAATAAAATCTCCCGCCTGTCCGCATCCGGTGTCAGCGGCTTTACCGTCAATGGCTTCACGCTCCGCCTGGATCCTCTGTAGCCACTCCGACTTCTCCTTCTCATCCACGAGGGGCAGCAATGCCATAAGCGCCTCACGAATGTCACCGACATGCGGCAGATTAATCTTGATGCTCTTGCCGATTGAGGTGGGATCGATATCTATCTGGGCAATTTTCGCGAGAGGTGCGAATTCTTCTATAAGTGCTGTACTGCGATCTGAGAAACGAGTACCTACGGCCAGAATGAAATCGCATTGGTGCACCATCCGGTTTGCCAGTTCGTTTCCGTGTGTTCCTATCAAACCCAGGTTGTATCCATTAACGGAATCGACGGAACCGAGGCCCATCATCGTTGTAACGAAGGGGATCTTCGCCTTTTCTATAAGCTCGCGTATCAGGCGAAAAGCATTGCAAAGTTTAACACCTCCTCCAATGATGAGGATAGGTCTTTCACTCTGATTCAATGTCTTGGCAATTCTCTCCAGTTGCTCGTGATCTTCCACTGCTTTATTGTTTATCTTAGACGATGCCAACTGTTTTTCCGCCAATCTGCATTTCGACGACAGAATATCGCGGGGGATATCCACTAAGACCGGACCCGGCCTGCCGGTCTTGGCGAGTTCAAATGCTTGCCTTACTGTTGCCGCAAGCTTATTCACATCATGCACCTGGTAACTGTGTTTTGTGATAGGCAAGGTTATCCCGATGATGTCTGTTTCCTGGAAGGCATCATGTCCCAGGAGACTTGTACTCACCTGTGCCGTAAGGGCGACCATGGGCGTTGAGTCCATGAACGCCGTGGCAATTCCCGTCACCAAGTTGGTTGCCCCCGGACCTGATGTTGCGATGCAAACGCCCACTTTTCCGGTGGCACGAGCGTAGCCATCGGCAGCGTGAGCTACTGCCTGTTCGTGCCGCATGAGATAATGGCAGACCTGGCTGTTTATTAGCCGGTCATGAAGGGGCAGAGTGTTTGCCCCCGGGTATCCGAAAATTACATCAACTTCTTCCTCCCGTAAGACTTGTATGATTATATCTGCGCCAATGGTTTCCATATTCGCTTCTTGCTCCTTGCTGTTCGGAAAATAAAAAGCCGCCAGTTCATCTGCGCAGCGGCTTGTAAGGCATAAAAAAGCCGCGGGTCACAGGGGCCCGCGGCTCTTCGTTCTATGTCATTCCATCACAGAAACCGAGCGGCGGTCCCCCGAAGTACAGATACTACTACTACGGCTACAACAATAGTACTGGCGCTCAGGCTGTAACGGGTCATCTGCTTACCTTTATTCATTAATCTAGATGTAATCTTATATGAGAAATCAGATTTGTCAAGCAATTTTTGGGCAGTGCCATTAACGGAAGCTATCCTTATCGCTTCTGTTAGTTTCCTCCTGCGTTTCCTTGATTTCTATGGGTACAGCACGAGTCCCGGTTGTACCTTCGAGAAAGCTCTCGAATATTGCATCTTGGGTGGAGCGTGTAGCAGGAATTCCCGTGTGAGGTTCTACCTTGATGAAAACAATTCCGTCCGGCACAGGAAAAACTTCCCTGGGTTTTCCTTTCAGGGCTTTTTCCATAAAATAGAGCCATATGGGAGCTGCAGCCCTCCCTCCAACTTCTTCTCTGCCTAGGGAGATTTCATGGTCAAACCCAACCCATACCCCCGCCACTAGAGACGGCGTAAAGCCAATGAACCACGCATCTCTTGTATCATCTGTCGTTCCCGTTTTACCTGCAACAGGCCTGCCGATGCTCTTTACCCGTCTCCCTGTTCCGCTTTCCACTACATCCTGCATGACATAGGATGTCATAAATGCTATTCGCGGGTCAATTACCTCCTCACTTCTTACCTGGGTCTCTTCAAAGACATGACCCGTCCTATCAACAATCTTTTTGATGAAAAAAGGAACGACCCTCTTGCCTTGATTTGCAAGGACACCGTATCCCCTTACCATTTCCTGCAGGGTGACCTCCGATGTCCCTAGTGCCAGAGAGAGGTTCTTCGACAAGGGAGAAGTTATCCCCATGTTCGTGGCATATGCGGCGGCATAGTCGACTCCAATCTCCTGGAGAATCTTTATCGTAATGATATTTCTTGACTGTACGAGGGCGTTTCTAAGAGTGGTCGGCCCATTGAATTTACCGTCGAAGTTTTTTGGTTTCCAGAAGCCATCAGGAGATGAGCTGTCCTCATATACGATGGGGGCATCCAGTATACGCGTCGAAGGTGTCATTCCCTTGTCGAAGGCGGCTGTGTATATAAATGGTTTAAATGCCGATCCCGGCTGTCTCCGTGACTGGGTGGCACGGTTGAATTCACTCTTTTTGAAATCTCTGCCTCCGACCATAGCCGTAATAGCACCGGTCTTTACCTCCATACAGAGAAGAGCCCCCTGAACGAGCCCCTTCTCATACTTCTCTCGGGTTTCCAATTCTTGAAGTCCCTTTTCTACTGCGTCACGTGCCGCCTTCTGCATGTCTATGTTCAGGGTCGTATAGACCTCAAGGCCCTCCTTGTACAACACGTCGCTACCGTATTTTTCCAAAATGTATTTCCGTATGTTTTCGACAAAATAAGGAGCAATCTTTTCTTTAGGTCTGATGGACTTGAGGACTATAGGCGCTGCCAGTGCCCGCTCTTTCTCTGCCGCGGTGATATATTCGTCTTCGATCATCCTGTCAAGCACGTATGCCTGTCTCTGGCGCGCCTTGTCCAGATGGAGAAAAGGAGAATAGGTGCTGGGAGCCTTGGGAAGACCAGCTAGGAGCGAGGCTTCAGCGAGGTTCAGGTATCTGGCGCTTTTTCCAAAATACCCTTCTGATGCTGCCTCAATGCCGTAAGTGCCGTGCCCTAAATATATGTGGTTGAGGTATAAGTTCATAATTTCGTCTTTGGAAAGATACTTGTCAATCTTATAGGCTAATATGGCCTCCTTGATTTTTCTCATGTAACTTTTTTCCGAAGACAGATAGAGGGATTTAGCCACCTGCTGTGTTATGGTGCTTCCGCCCTGAACTATGTGACCGGCTTCGATATTCTTATAAAAAGCCCTTGTCATGCTCACCAAATCAAAGCCAGTATGCTGATAGAATCTCGCATCTTCCGCGGCCACAAAGGCCTGAATGACCACCTTTGGAACTTCTGACAGCTTAATGATTTTTCTGTCTTCCATGAAAAATTCATCGATTAATTCATTATTGTCTGCATACACCCGCGTGGCGATGCTGGGACGGTAGTCCTTTAAGGCGGCAATGCTGGGCAATTCCTCGTGAAGCACATAGTACAAGATGCTGCTTACTATGATTGCCAGAACGACAAAGCACAGTGAGGCTACTAGCAATACTGTGCGAAGGCTAGAGCTTTTAGGTTGCGGTTTCTTGTCTTTGGGTCTCATATGTCCCTTTGATCTTCTTTCAAATCTTCTGCCTTGGGGCGTTTCTTTTCGGCCAATTTGGCTACGATTATACCAATCTCATAAAGGCCTATCAAGGGTACAGCCATAATGATCTGGGTGATAGCATCAGGGGAAGGCGTTAGGATAGCAGCAGCGATAAATATTATAAGGATGGCGTAACGCCTGTTTCGCGACAGCATTTTTGAACTTACAACACCGATTTTGGCTAAGAAAAAGATAACTACGGGGAGTTCAAAGGACACACCAAACGCAAGCAGGAGTTTCAGGGAGAGAGAAAGATACTCCCGCAGTGAAAACATGGGCTTGAGAAAGTCCGATGAAAATTCCACAAAAAAGCTGAATGCAGGAGGAAGGGCAAGATAATATCCGAACAGTATGCCGCAGATAAACAACATCGTGGAAGAGATAACGAAGGGAAGCATATATTTTTTTTCTGCCTTATAGAGGCCGGGCGAAATGAATTTCCATAGTTGATAAAGAATATAAGGGCTTGTAAGAAAAAGGGACGCGTAGAAAGAGATTTTCATGTAGTTAAAAAACGCCTCCGGCAGGCTGGTATATATCATAAAGCTGTTTGAGGGCAGGACCTGGCGAAGAGGTCTTGTAATGATCTGGAACAGCCATTCCTTAAAATACCAACAGACGCCGAAACCGATAGCTGTTGCAATCACTATACGGATGATTCTGGTCCGTAATTCTTCCAGGTGAGAGGTAAAGGGCATTTTTTCTTCTATAGGGTCTTCCATAGATTAATTGTCAGCAGCTCCTTTTAATACGATGAATTCTCTCTGTCGATGTGTGAAATCAAGATTGAGCTTTAGAGGTGTAATCCTTGTGGGGGTTTTCTTTTGTGCCCTTCTCGCTTGGCGGAGAGTACTTATGGTCATCATGACCGTTATTTTTACCAGAGAGCAGTGAATCTTTAAAGTCATTGACTTCTTTCTTAACATCATCCGGCTTGAGAGTTTCCTTGACGTATTCCGACCTGCGAAATTCGGAGAGATCCTTGCCCAAGGATTTGGCAAGACTTGGTAGCTTCTTGGGATCCACGACGATCAATGCGACGACGGCAATTACGATGAGATCAGGCAAACCGATGCCGAACATGATTTCAACCTCTTATTCGCTAAACGACCTTGAATATATATACATTTGCACATTTGTCAATGTTTTTCCAGGAACGGATAATGCTATCATCACGCTTTGAAAATTTTTGCGTTCTCATTGCTTTTGTGCTAATAGCTTGTGCCTGTGTAGAAAAACCCTTCCAGGGATGGTGACCAATGTTTCGAAAAACGGGTATTGTTAAGGATGAAAGGTATTTAAGGCATGACGCAGGATTCGGACATCCCGAATCGCCACAGCGGCTTGGAGCGACCTACGCTATGCTCGACGCCCCTGATATGGCCGGGCAGTTTGTCGCAATTGAACCGCGTTATGCCACCCATGAAGAGATTGCAATGATTCATTCTCTTTCTTACATAAATCTTGTCGCCTCAACTGCGGGGAAGATGTTCGTTCCCCTTGATCCCGATACGGCAGCCACGCCGGAATCCTATGATGTTGCAAAGCTGGCAGTGGGAGGGCTGTTTAAAGCCATCGACAGCGTTGTATCGGGTGAAGTTGACAATGCCTTTGCTCTTGTCAGACCTCCAGGTCATCACGCAGGAGTATCCAACGCGGCCGGCTTCTGCCTTTTCAATAATGTTGCCATAGGCGCCATGCATGCTATTTCCAAACACAAGATGGAGAGGATTCTGATAGTCGACTGGGATCTACACCACGGCAATGGCACCCAAGCGCAGTTCTATGAGGATCCGAGGGTTTTGTATTTCTCAACGCATCAGTATCCATATTATCCGGGCACAGGCGCCATAGAAGAAATCGGACGGGGGAAAGGTATTGGATACAACGTCAACGTCCCCTTGAGACCCGGTACGGACAGCGCTCAGTATGTAAAAATTTTCAGAAATATTATTTATCCCATCTCCATGAAGTTTAAGCCCGAACTGGTCATTATCTCAGCCGGGTTCGATCCTTATTACAAGGATCCTCTGGGAGGAATGAAGGTTACGCCTGCCGGGTTTGCCAGTCTGACACGTATTCTCATGGATATCGCAGATCAGTGCTGCGGTGGAAAAGTGGTTGCAACCCTTGAAGGCGGATATCATATCAGCGGGCTCGCAGAGTCGATAAAGGCCGCACTTATCGAAATGAGGGACGGTACGCATGTGACTGGTGATGAGCTTGAGCAAATTTCAAATGAGGCAGACAGCAATACGGATCCCGTCATCAAGAAAGTGATTGATCAGATAAATCCTTACTGGCGGTTGTCATGAGTTCATTTTTGCAGTTATGAGGATGCGGAGTTGAAGATTACAAAAGAAGAAGTTGAATACGTAGCTCACCTAGCGAGGCTCAATTTCAGCGAAGGAGAAAAGGTAAAATTTACCTCACAGCTAAACGATATACTAATGTATATGGATAAGCTCAATGAGGTCGACACAGCGTGCATCGAACCAATGAGTCATGCCATTGCCCTTCAGAACGCCTTCAGAGACGATATTGTCAAAGATTCTCTCAGCCAAGAAGTTTCCCTGTCCAATACCCCGGATGCGAGAGGCCCGTTTTTCCGGGTACCGAAAGTTATAGAATAGCGTAGGGGCGTCATGGAACTCCATCAGTTAACGATACACGAGTTGCAGAAACTAATCAGGTCGAAGGAGGTAACTTCCTCGGATATAGTTAAATCCGTATACAAGAGGATTGACGCTGTAGAAGTCAGTGTTCATGCATATATTTCCTTGATGAAGGAATATGCATTTGAGGAGGCCGCAAAAGCAGACCACAGTATCAAGGAAGGAAACATCCAAGCGCTGACGGGAATACCCATCGCCCTCAAAGATATCGTCTGCACGAAGGGTTTCTTGACGACCTGCGGATCCCGCATCCTGTACAACTATATCCCGCCTTACAACGCCACAGTGGTGGAGAAATTGAGGGAAGCCGGTGCAGTGTTCATCGGCAAGACAAATATGGATGAATTCGCTATGGGTTCATCCACAGAAACCTCACATTTTGGAATAACCAGAAATCCCTGGGACCTCGAAAGGATACCCGGCGGGTCGAGCGGCGGGTCCGCTGCCGCTGTGGCTGCTGACGAGTGTATTGCCTCTATCGGGTCCGATACGGGTGGCTCCATCAGACAGCCCGCAGCTTTATGCGGTGTTGTAGGAATGAAACCGACCTACGGAAGGGTATCCCGGTATGGACTCATCGCCTTTGCCTCCTCCCTGGATCAGATTGGTCCCCTTACAAAAGATGTTGAAGACTGCGCCATCATGATGAATGCTATTGCCGGCCATGACCCGAGAGAGTCTACATCTGTTCCCCTGGACGTGCCCGATTACACAGCGTTTCTCTCACGGGGGATCGATGGCTTCAAAGTGGGGATTCCGACGGAGTACTTCATCGAGGGCATTGACCCGGAGATAACGAAGGCCATTAACGGAGCCATGAAGGCCATCGAGGGACTGGGAGCAACTTGTATCGAGACATCTCTTCCCTATACCGAATATTGCTTGGCTGTGTATTACATAATTGCCCCCGCGGAGGCCAGTTCCAATCTGGCCCGCTATGACGGGGTAAAATATGGATTCCGCGCGGACGACTGCAAGGACCTTCTGGATATGTACAAGAAGTCACGGTCAGCCGGTTTCGGGGCTGAGGTAAAAAGACGGATAATGATAGGGACGTATGCGCTGTCTTCCGGCTATTACGATGCTTACTATAAGAAAGCTTCCCAGGTGCGGGCGCTGATTAAGCGAGATTTTGAAAAAGCATTGAAACATTGCGACGTAATCCTTACACCGACAACGCCCACTCCCGCATTTAAGATCGGCGAGAAGATGGATGATCCACTGCAAATGTACCTCTCCGACATATTCACCATATCAACAAACCTGGCGGGTATACCGGGCATATCTGTGCCGTGCGGATTTACGCGGCAAGGACTCCCTATAGGAGCCCAGTTTCTGGCAGGGCATTTTGAAGAAGGGAAATTAATTCAAATTGCTGCTGCACTTGAAAAGCATGCAAACTTAAAGCAGAGGAAACCAAATCTTTGATGGCATATGAACCGGTCATAGGGCTGGAAATACATGCCCAGCTTCTTACAAAATCAAAAATATTCTGCAGCTGCTCAACGCTGTTCGGGGCTGAACCCAATACCCACACCTGTGCGGTGTGTATGGGGATGCCCGGTGTCCTTCCCGTCTTGAATAGGATGGTGGTTGAGTATACGATTAAAATGGCGCTCGCGACCAAATGTGCAATAAACGAGTCATGTAATTTCGCGAGGAAAAACTATTTCTATCCCGACCTCCCCAAAGGGTATCAGATCTCCCAGTATGCCCAGCCTCTTTCCGAACATGGATACGTCGATATTGAACAGAACAATGGAAAAAAGAGGATCGGTATAACGCGGATTCACATGGAGGAAGATGCAGGCAAAATGATTCACGATGAGCATATGCCATCGAGTTACATCGATCTCAACAGGACAGGGGTGCCGCTCATCGAGATCGTCAGCGAACCGGATATGAGAAGCCCCGAGGAAGCCTCCGCCTTTTTGAGAAGACTGCACGAAATACTCGTTTATCTGGAGATCTGTGACGGGAACATGGAAGAAGGGAGCTTCCGCTGTGATGCCAATGTATCCATCAGGCCAAGAGGAGAACAAGCCTTCGGTACACGCACAGAACTGAAAAATATGAATTCCTTCAGAAATGTTCAGCGTGCCCTGGACTATGAAATCAAGCGGCAGCAGTATATCCTGGAGAGTGGCCAGGAGGTGATTCAGGAAACTAGGCTGTGGGATGATTCACAGGGTGTTACCCTGTCCATGCGGGGCAAAGAAGAAGCCCACGATTACCGATATTTTCCCGATCCCGATCTCGTTCCTATAGTAATAGATGAGTCATGGATGGAGGAAGTCAGAAAAAAGCTTCCTGAACTGCCACTCGTGAAACGGGAGCGGTTTATGAGAGATTATCAACTCCCTTCCTATGACGCCGGTGTGTTAACGTCAAGCCGAGTACTTGCTGATTACTTCGAAGATGTGGCCAGGCTTTCTGGAAAACCGAAAGCGGCGAGCAACTGGGTCATGGGGGACATCCTTCGATTCCTCAATATGGAAAAACGAGATATTAAGGAATGCCCTATTCTACCCGAATCACTCGCGGAGCTGATTCAGCTCATTGAAAATGGAACCATCAGCGGTAAGATGGCTAAGGATATTATTGAGGAGATGTACAGCACAGGCAAGCCGCCGAAGACGATTATTGAAGAGAAGGGCATGGTTCAGATTACCGATGAGGCGGCTCTCGCGAAAACTATTTCCGAGATTCTGGAAGCAAATAAGGCACAGGTTGAGCAGTACCGGGGCGGGAAAGAGAAGCTCTTTGGATATTTTGTAGGTCAGGTGATGAAAGCAACCCGGGGAAAGGCCAATCCCCAGCGGATCAATGACCTTCTTAAAAAGATGCTAGCAGCGGCGTAATCATCTGGGGTCTTGGTGGTAAGATTTCTCAGAATAGGTTCATCGGGGCTAAAAATATTTTTTCGCAGTTTGCAATAGCGGTTCATATACCAATGGGAGTGAAGGTTGTACAAACATCTGTCATTGAGAAAAATTCCTTGGTTTGCAGTTCAGAACCCCTTCTGAAAGCTCCCCAACAAGTTATTATTTTCTCATTGCGGGTATGACGCAGGCAGACGAAGCAAGCTTGTTTACATCTAAAGAGGGAAAACTTACAAGATGAGCAGTGCCATCAGGACGATTTTCTGGAAAGATGACGCGGTCGTCATGATCGACCAGAAGGCCCTGCCGCATGAAGAGCGCCACCTGAGGTTTACTGATTATCGGGATGTCATTGCGGCAATCAAGGATCTGACCGTCCGCGGCGCACCTGCAATTGGAGTAGCTGCTGCAATGGGCATTGCGCTCGGCACGCTCCATATTTGCGCCTCATCAAAAGAAGACTTCAAGGTCGAGTTCCATGAAATCTGTGATGAGTTTTCCCAAACCCGCCCCACGGCGAGGAATCTCTTTTGGGCCATAGAGAGGATGAGAGCGCATTTCAATGAAGCGTTCTTAGCACCTACGGATCAGATCAAGAGGATTCTTGTGGAAGAAGCCATACGCATCTGTGAGGAAGATATTGCCATAAATGGGAGAATCGGCATTAATGGAAGATCACTGATTCAAGACGGCGATAAAATCCTCACACACTGCAATGCCGGCGCCTTGGCTACGGCCGGGTGTGGGACAGCCCTCGGTGTGGTCAGAGCCGCTTGGGAGGAAGGGAAAAAAATCCATGTCTTTGTCGATGAAACACGACCCGTCCTTCAGGGAGCGCGGCTCACCGCCTGGGAACTCATGCAAGAGAAGATCCCTGCGACGCTCATAGCCGATAGCATGGCAGGTCTTATAATGAAGCAAGGAAAGATCAGCAAAGTTATTGTCGGGGCGGACCGAATCGCCGCCAACGGTGATGTGGCAAACAAGATCGGCACATATTCCCTCGCTATCCTAGCCAAAGAGCATAATATTCCTTTTTATGTGGCAGCACCTTTATCGACCATAGACGTGTCCCTTCAAAACGGCGATGAGATTCCCATCGAGGAAAGAGATGCGGAAGAGATCACAACGATTCGAGGAATAAGAGTGGCGCCTGAGGGGGCGCATGTTTATAACCCAGCCTTTGATGTTACCCCAAACCGTTTTATCACTGCTATTATAACTGAAGCTGGTGTTGTCTTACCTCCTTATCGCATGGGGGAAATAACACAGCATCCTAAAGAATGATGGAAGAGCTAAAAGATCCTATAAGTGGTCTTATATACTGCTGCTTATACGGGACATCCTCAATCACTTCGAAGTCTTTTCGACACATCTCTTGCATTTCACGTTTCCCATAAATTGATCTGCTTCACTTCATTCTAATCTTAAAGATTCTCTCTGGAAGATCGGGGGATTTGCTTATGCGTGATTGCTCAAATCTCTCTGAGAGCAAATTTTGTCTGCAAAATGGAGGATGTTCTTAAAGAAATAGTAAAATTGTCCGATTAAACGAATGGTGTTTCCACCAGAAAAAATGAATTCTGCGAGGTAACTATGAAGAATGCAAGATTAAGTCTCAAATTAATCGGGGGTTTTATGATTGTTGCCTGCCTGCTCCTGGTGGGCGGCTTTGCCGGGTGGTACAGTGTTACTCTCTTGAGTAACTGTATTGAAAAAATCAATGACAGCCGTATACCCGAAATAAGAGGGCTTGCGATGATCAGTGAAGCCCATGTTGCGATACAAAAAGGCGAGCGTAGTCTGTTGATACCCGAGTTTTTCAAAGATGACAACGAAAAGGCACAACAGATGAGCTCTCTCGCAAAAGATTGGCAAATGACAGAGCGGGCCTTTAAGATGGTTGATCCCTTGCCTCGGACAAAGGAAGAGACGGAAATCTGGAACAATTTCAAAATCGCATGGCAAACCTGGCAAAAGGAGCACAATCAGGCAATCGAACTTCTCAAAATGGACAAACGTGATGAAGCGCTAGCCCAATCATCGGGCGAAACAAGAAAAGCTGTCATAACTGTTGATAAGCTCTTAGACGATCTAGTCTCAGTTAATGAGAAATTAGCGGCGGAAGAAAATGAATCCACGGCCCTGACAGTAAGGTTGACTAAGATTGTGACCTCTGTCGGCACCGGGATAGGCATCGTAGTCGCTTTTTTACTTGGGGCTTTCTTCGCTAATTATATCACAAAACCGATCAATCACGTCATTAAGCGCCTCATCGAAAGCGCAGATCACGTGGCGGCAGCCTCGTCGGAGGTGACGGCTGCTAGCCAATCCCTTGCCGAAGGGGCATCCGAACAGGCCGCTGCTGTTGAGGAAACGTCTTCATCTCTCGAAGAAATGTCTTCCATGACGAAGAATAATGCCGATAATGCGCAACAGGCAAGTCTGCTCATGTCGCAGGACGCTGGGACGAGTTATCGTGTGATAACTGAAAAAATGACCCAGATGAAGGAAGTCATTAATGCGAGTGTCGCAGCGAGTGTGGAGACAGCAAAGATAATCAAGACCATTGATGAAATAGCTTTTCAAACAAACCTGCTTGCCTTAAATGCCGCTGTGGAGGCGGCGAGGGCTGGCGAAACAGGCGCCAGTTTTGCCGTCGTGGCTGAGGAGGTGCGGAACTTGGCTATGCGGTCGGCGGAAGAGGCAAAAAATACGGAAACCCTGATTGCAGACTCAACCGCGAAAATACAAGAAGCATCTACCCTCTTCGAACAAATTAACACCGAGTTGTCAGGCAACCGTCAAATTGCCAGAAAAGTGACGGAACTCATCGGCGCTATTGCGGCAGCATCGCAGGAACAGGCTCAAGGCATAAATCAGATAAATAATGCCGTTATGGAGATGGACAAGGTGGTGCAGTTGAATGCCGCCAGTGCGGAAGAATATTCCGGTGCCTCGGCGGAGATGAATACACAGGCAAATTATCTAAAGAATATTGTTGGGAATCTGAAAGATTTGGTCGAAGGTCAATCAAGGGACACTGCAAGTATAAGGGAAGTGCATTCCGTCGCTCACAGACTTAAGGCATTAATGGCAGACACAACGGAAATCAGGGCTGCAAAGACTAAATAGCCGTGGCCGTAATGAACTGAATTCAAAAGTTGTATCATGCCTAGAAGTGCACCAATTTCAATGACATGCATGAAGGTTAAGATTATTGAGTCTGTTCAAGAAACCTTAGCATATTGAAAAAAGTGAAATAAACCTTGACTTTCAACTTTGATCGTACTAAATACACTTTAAAATCTGTACCCTTTAGAAGTGATAGGGTGTAGTAGAAGTTGGATCAGACATATTGAAGTGCAAAGGTTGGCCACCATGCCCTTTAGGTCTTGGTGGTCTTTTTCTTTCTGTCACAGTTGAAATCCGACTTTGAGAAAACTTTGAGAAAGGAGGATTTAAACGATGCCAGAAGGTAAAGTAAAGTGGTTTAATGAGCAAAAGGGCTTCGGTTTCATCGAAAAAGATGACGGTGGCGATGTGTTTGTTCATCACAGCGCTATTCAAGCCGAAGGTTTCAAGACGTTATACGAAGGTCAGCGAGTGAGCTTCGACGTTCAGCAGGGCAAGAAAGGCCCGGCAGCAGACAACGTGAAAGCCCTGTAAAAGCACCATTGCCAAAAAAAGGGAGGCACTCCTCTATAGGTTCCTATTATACTGGGGTGCCTTTGCTTTTTTAAGAAACTATCCATACTATTAGTAGTCATCACCCTGAAGTGTGCCAGTTAGGGCTCATTTTGCAGGAGGGTAAGTCATGCATAAATTTTCAATTTCTCTTTTCGCGGCTATCGCTATTATTCTTATGATGGTCCTGAACTACGAATACAGATTTGTAGGGGAACCCTCTTTATATCAAGAAGCCCGCGATAATAGAGTAGAAAAGGCCATAGTTAAATCTGCAATATGGGCCACAGACGAACAGATTCGCAAATTGGCTGAGATTATAGAGAAAAAATACGGCAGCCAAATCGAACAGATTTCAAGAAAGTATTACGCTTCCCCGGAAGATATCAAGGCTATTGCTATTGTCGAGTCTTTGACTGATGAGAACGCCGAGTCCAGTGCCGGCGCAGTAGGCTTAATGGGAGTTAAACGAACGACGGGCAAGGAAATGGGGTTTGATGATATTGATGGTCCCATAAATAACCTTAAGGCCGGAACGAAATATTATAAGATGTTGCTCAAAAAATTTAAAGATCGGGAACTGGCCCTCGCAGCTTATAACCTTGGTCCAAGTGAAGTGGGAATCAGATTGAACAAGGGATTTGACCCTGAAACAATCGACTATATCTGGAAAATCAGAAGAGTGAGCCGACTCGTTATTTAAAGATGCAATGAACTTCTTTTACCCCAATTTCTTTAGGTCCTTAACCATTAGAATTACTTCCTGGTATTGACAGTCTCGACCTTTTTCTCTATACTTCTCTGCTTTAAACAATCAAGATTCGGTATTTAATTAGTGATTTATCTAAATAACATCTCCCTTTCCTTCGCCGACAACAAGATTTTCGACAACATCACCTGGATGATTCCGGAAAAAAGCAGGATTGGTCTCGTAGGAGATAACGGCACCGGGAAAACCACCCTTTTTAAAGCTATCTTGGGGATGGTCGATATTGATGAGGGCACCATAGAGATTCCGAACAGGAAAAACAAGATAATGGGCTATCTCCCGCAGGATCTGGTAGAATTGGAGCCCTTTCCCCTCATAGAATATCTGAGAAAGAAGAGCGGCATAGACGATATCGAACAGACCCTGAAACATCATGAAAGGCGTATGTCCCAATGTGATCCGGACTCGGCCGAGTATCAGGAGATAATGAAGGCATACGAAGCCGCGACTGCCCGCTTTCAGGCCGCTGAGGGATACCGTTTCGACGCAAAGGCAAAGCAGATACTAAACGGCTTCGGATTCCGTGAAAAGGATTTCTCCAAAAACTGCACCGAATTTTCCGGCGGCTGGAAGATGCGCATATTCATCGCCTTGATCTTACTATCCGCCCCGGATATCATGCTCCTCGACGAACCGACCAATCACCTGGATACGGAAAGCATGGAGTGGCTGGAAAGCTATCTGAAGAATTACCATGGCACCCTGCTTGCTATTGCCCACGACCGCGTGTTCCTGGATAAGATGGTCAATCAGATAGTGGAGCTGTCCAATCATCGACTCACCGTCTATAAGGGAAAATACTCCTACTATCTCGCGGAAAAGGGACGGCGTCTGGAAGCCCTGAAAAAACAGATGGCCCTTCAGCTTGGAGAAATAAAAAGGACGCAGGAATTCATCGAGCGGTTCCGGTATAAAGCTACCAAGGCCAAGCAGGTCCAGAGCCGCATCAAGATGCTCGAACGGTTTGAAGTCATTGAACACGAAAGAAACAGGAGACAGGTTCATATCAGGTTTCCCGAAGCGCCGAAAAGCGGCAGGGATGTTGTGTCTGCAAGACAGATATCCAAAAGCTACGGGAGCCTGAATGTTTTTAGCTCCTTTGATTTGACAATACATAGGGGTGAAAAAATCGCTCTCGTTGGCGTCAACGGGGTGGGTAAATCCACACTGGCCAGGATTCTGAGCCTTACGGAAGATCCGTCTTCCGGTACGGTGACCTACGGGCTCAACGTGAGCATGGGCTTCTTTTCTCAGGAGAGCGCCCAGAATCTCGACTATGGTCGTACCATCTGGGACGACGTTTGCCTGACCGGCAATCGCAGTAATGATCAGGAAAAACGGAACCTCCTTGGGACCTTTCTCTTCTCCGGGAATGATATATATAAGGAGATTTCCGTGCTGTCCGGCGGGGAAAAGTCCCGCCTTGCCCTGCTGAAAATGCTTCTCCAAGATTCCAATCTGCTGATCCTTGACGAACCCACCAATCATCTGGACCTGAAAACGAAAGAGATTCTCCAAGATGCCCTGCTCGGCTATAAGGGTACAGTGGTAATAGTTTCCCATGACCGGTTCTTCCTGGACCGGCTTGTCACTAGGGTGATCGAGATTCGCGACGGGCGATTCTACGAGTATCTTGGCAACTACTCTTACTTCATTCAAAAGCGCGGCGAAATGACGGCGACTATCTCGGACACAGATGGCAAGCGGCAGTTTCAGAGAGCAGCGGGTTCATCTTTTGCCGGCAATTCATCTGCAACGGCATCACCGGACGAAGTAAATGGGGGGATGCCTGGCCGGAGGCCTGTTAAGACAAAGGAGGAAAAACGGCTGGAGGCGGAGGAAAGAAACCGACTTTCGCGTATTATGAGAGACTTCAAGATGAAACTGAAGGCGCTAGAGAATCACATTATCGGTCTCGAAGAGAAGAAGGCGGATAACGAAAAAATTCTCTGTGAGCCTAACATTCACAGGGAACCACAGAAAATCAAAATGCTGAATCAGGAGCTGCATGATATCGCCAAAGAACTCGAAAATCTTTATGCTTCATGGGACACGCTCACTCAAGAAATTGAAGCTTACGAAGATGCAAGCGCTGTCGAACAATAAGACTGATCAGAAGCGGTCCCCTCACATAGTATAATAGCGTAGGACTGCAACAGTTATCATATAGCAGAACAAATCACTGTGGGTGGGTGCTGCAGATGAAGACGTTGATGGTGAGCGAGACGGAAATTGATCGGGCTGTAAAAAGGGCGATAGAACGGATCCCATTGGAAATAAGGCACCATCTGAAAAATATCGTCATTTCCGTCCAGAAGCGTCCTTCTAAGGAAATTCTTGCGGAGATGGGTCTACATCGGAATGAACCTTTGCTTGGCATGTACAGGGGTACAGCGCTCATGGATCGTTCCGTGTTCTATCCGCCTCTTTACCCAGACACTATTATCTTATTTCAGGAACCTCTGGAAAGAATATGCCACACAATAGACGAACTTGAGGAACAAATAGAGATTACTGTGGTGCATGAAATCGCGCATTTTCTGGGAATTAGTGAGGAAAGGCTTGCGGAACTTGGATACGGTTGAGGAGCTTCCTCGGTGCTCTCGGGAAGAAATCCAGGAAAAAGGGCGGTTGAAGGATCCTCCTACCGCCCGGGAGTGCAATCATTTAAGGTTGGTTTCAAAAAAATAAAATTACAGAAGTTCCACTTTTATAGGCGTTGTGTTGGCCAAATTATCTGAAACGGGACACCTGCTTTCTAATTCATGTACAAAAGCTTCCTTTTCCTCCTTTGACATATCTGCATCGATATTCAAAGTGACATTTATGCCTGCAATTCCAGCCCTGTTTTCCTTGCTTTTGCCGAGTATCGTCTCCTGATCAAATGTTCCTTCCACCTTCATCTGCACGCCGTTCAGTTTTATCCTCTTTTGAATGGCGATGATTCGCGCCGTTGTAGCAATACAACCTGCAAGAGACGTGAATAAGTATTCAAGAGGGTTTGGTCCTGCATCGGCGCCACCGCCGGTGGTAGGTTGATCGACGTAAAGAGTATGGTTTCCTGCTTTCACTTCAACTTTGAATCTTTCATCAGACTTTGCCTCAATACTGACCGTTTTCATCTTTGCCATTGCATTCTCTCCTGAATTTATTTTATTTCATGCCTTCGGCGCTTTGAGCAAAGGCGTGCCATAACATTTTTCCGTGCAGATTTTGACATCGCGGTTATGATTAAGGTTCTTGCTTTCATAGCGGCCGCTGGATGCGTTTTAAAGAATGATGATTCAGCGTGATCCGTTAAGTCTCTCTTCGAATTCCTCAGGGCCGAACCTGTAATCCTGGGTGCCATAACACTCTACGGCGAAGGAAGCGCAAACGCTGCCCATCCTCGCGCACTGTTCGATATCCTTGCCCCGGATCAGTCCGCCTATCAACCCGCCCCTGTATGAATCGCCGGCGCCTGTCGGGTCTTCCACCTTCCTCGGCTTAACGACGGGAATGTTTATTTCGCCATCCGCCGTGATAACTCGCGAACCTTTCTCCGCTAAGGTGACAATGACTGTCCCTGCCCGCCGTGTCAAATCTTTTTTGTCTAAGGAGGTCTTGCTCATGATCAGGTCCAATTCATAATCATTGGATATCAGTATCCGGCATCCGTCTATTGCGGTTGCAACATCCTTGGCATCGAGCACGGGCAGAGATTGTCCGGGATCAAAGATGTAGCCGATTCCTCTTTGCTTGCAGATGCGCGGGTAATTTACCATGTCACCAAGATTACCGGGGGAGATGATGGCGATAGTATCCTCAGGATTGAGATTGTCGAAATCCAGAGATGAAGAATATTTCATGGCGCCGGGATTGAAGCCGGTGATCTGGTTGTCGGCAAGGTCGGTGGTTATGAAAGCGCTCGCCGTGAATTCGTCCTCTATGATTTTGATTGCGTCTGTTGATATCCCGTTTTTTGCCATCCAGTCAAAGTACCTGTGATAATCATGGCCGATAGCGGCAGAGATGATCGGCTTTTCGCCTAGGAGAGACAGTGCGTAGGCAATATTTCCCGCCGTGCCGCCGAATTTTTCCCTCATGCCGTTAACCTGAAAGCAAACGTTTAAGACGTGTATCTTCCCGGGGAGGATATGATCCGAGAAGTGCCCCGGGAAATTCATGATCCTGTCATATGCGAGAGACCCGGAAATGATTATATTCATATTCATGAGCCTCTCAAATCAATTCAAAGTCGTCATCGGTGATGCAATGTAACCAATCACGCGCACCGGGTTCCGTTGACGGGAACCGGAACATCTCGGAATCGGCAATGATCTGATCAATTGTAATGATGCATACGGGCCAGCCCGGGAAAGCTGTGCCTGACATGACAGTTATCGTTTATCCGATAGACAAGAAACTTTTTCTTACTGCAGAATATCCGATATCTCCTGTCACGGTGCCTGATGTGGGGCATCTGATTGAGCCATCCTTTAGCTTCAAAGACGGAGACAAGGCTCTCAAGTGCATCATGCGGTTTATTTTCGGCTGTCATCTCCCCTATTCCGTTCTTTTGGTCATTCACGTCTGCCGAAAGGAGTAAATAAAATGCATTTGAATGTCAAGGGTTATTTGGGAACATCGGATAGAGCGCCATTACGGACGGAGCGTAGCTGTGGTCATAACTCAATCGATGAAACCGGTCACAATCTCAAACAAAATTGACCCTCTCTGAAAAAGGTGATAGCTTTTATTTGTTTTTTAAAATTGCGGGCGGAACCATTCAGACGAACGCTGGAGGAACTGTTTATCCATGACAAAAGAGAAAGCTATTTTTGACGAATGGCCTGAAAAGTATGACCAATGGTTCACGACCCCTATCGGTTCCCTCGTAAGAAAATATGAAAGCGAGCTAATATTGGATTTTTTGAATCTCACTCCCGGAGAAATAATCCTTGATGCAGGCTGCGGCACGGGGGTATTTACGCGCGATATCATCTCTTCTGGATCAAAGGTGATAGGGCTCGATGTATCTCTTCCAATGCTCAGGCGCGCAAGGGAAAAGTCCGGAAGCATCCGATTTCTGCCAATAAGGGGCGATATATCATCCCTGCCCTTCCGTGAAGAATCCTTTGACAAGGTCGTTTCAATCACCGTCCTTGAGTTCATTGCCGAGGCCAAGAAGGCTATGGCTGAGTTATTTCGTGTTGCAAGAAGAGGCGGTGTCGTTGTGGTGGCGACCCTAAACAGCCGGAGCCCCTGGGCAGCGCGCAGAAGGGAGGAGGCGAGAAAGGGGCACTCCATATTCAGCAAGGCAATCTTGAGATCCCCTGATGAAATGCTTGCCCTTTCACCAGTCCACGGCATGGTGAGAACTGCAATCCATTTTGACAAAGAAGATTTGCCTGAGAAAACCGTGGAGGCCGAGCATGAAGGTCAGGCGAAGAGGTCTATGACAGGCGCGTTTGTCGCCGTGCGATGGCTCAAGCCATGAGGCATAAATCCATTCCCGTTTCAGGGAACTATATTGCCCAAAAATGCCGCACACAGGGGAATCCATTTTTTTCTATACCGTAATTGAGAAAAGAAGTATGTATAAGCCTGCGATGGAAGGAAAAGGAAAGGCGCACAAATTACTGCCTGCCCCAAGACAATGGAAAGCGAGTTTATAAATGCAGAAATTTCTTGACCCAGCGTCAGTTGCCCTCATCGGCGTCCCGCGTAACACCGGCAATGGTTCTTTCAATAACGCAGAAACACTGTTGCGTTACGGCTATGAAGGAAAGGTCTTTCCGGTCAATCCAAACACAACGGAGATTTGTGGTCTCAAGACTTATGCTTCTATGGCTGATGTCCCAGAAACGGTTGACTTGGCTGTGATATCCGTTGGCAGAGAACGGGTCATTCAGATACTGGATCAGTGTATTTCAGCCGGTGCCAGACGGATGATTATTATCACACAGGGCTTTGCCGACGCCGATAGGAAAGGAAAAGAACTGCAGAGGGAAATCATAGCGAGGGCCAGGGCAAATGGCGTCCGCATCTTGGGTCCCAACACAATGGGAGTTCTGAATAATTTCAGAAAATTTACTACCTCTTTTATCGATGTGATCCGTCCCGAGACTTTTTCACCAGTTTCGCTTATCGCCCAAACCGGGGTCATTCAGGTTGCATCGCAGAACATGGCATACAGGGATTGGGGAAAGGCAATCGATATAGGTAACGGATGTGACATTGATGTGGTGGACTCCCTCACCTATCTCGCTGACGACCCGGAGACAAAAATTATTGTCATTTACATCGAAGGGATTAAACGCGGCTCTGATTTCCTGAAGCTTGCATCTCGGGTTACGCTTCATAAACCTGTCATTGCCTTTAAGTCAGGCCGCAGCCAGGCAGGAGCCAAAGCCGCCCTTTCTCATACCGGTTCACTGGTCGGAGAGGATCATGTCTTTGATGCTGCCTGTAAACGGGCCGGAATAATCCGCGTGAAAAACGGAGCCGACCTGACCGATGCGATTCGCGCTCTTCTACTCATGAAAGAGATGGAAGGACCTCGCCTGGGAGTGGTGTCTGTAACTGGAGCCGGATGCATCATGACAGCAGATGCCTGTGAAGATTATGGCCTAGAATTGGCAAAGATTCCCGGAGGTTTGGCGGATGAGCTATCCGCTGGGCTGCCGGACTGGGTTCATGTCGGCAATCCGATAGACATCTGGCCCATTGGCATGATTGGCGGCAATTATACCCGGTCATTCGGCACTGCGCTCACAGAATTGCTGCGCTCAGATGAAGTGGATGGAGTTTTGGCCATCCTGCCTACGTCGAACTCTCCACTCCATCAGACTCTCAACATGGTTGAATGTGTCAAGGAATCAAGAAATAATGCAGGCAATATGAAGCCCCTTTCATTATGGCCGTATCTCGACACCTCTTTTTCTATCGATAAATTTGAAAGTATTCCCGGAGTGGCCTGCTTTAATACTATAGAACAGGCGGTTCAAGGACTTGCATTCTGCTACAGATATCACCAGGCTATGAAACGCAATATTCCATCGCAGAGAACATTCCCCGTCGATCTTGAAAAATTGCGGCCTCTCGTCGAGAAGGGCAGATCGCAGAAGCTGTTGGTCGGAGATGATGCGCTGATGCTACTAGATCTCTTTGGCATCCCCGTTGTCAAAAGCGGCATCGCAAGAAGCCGCAAAGAATTGGAGTACATCGCATCATCAATGACCTACCCGCTTGTACTGAAGTTGACCGGAGCCGCATTCCTGCACAAGACGGAGTGGGGAGGCGTTATGACGGGAATCAGGGATTTGAAAGATCTCCACCGTGCATTTGACCGAATCGTTCATAATGTCAGTACGCGTCAACCTGATGCAAAAGTTGAATCCGTTCAGGTTCAGGAACAGATCCATGGGCACGAATTGCTCTTGGGTTTGAAGAGAGACCATGAATTCGGCCACGCTATCGCCTGCGGCCTTGGCGGTATTTATACAGAAGTTTTCAAGGACATCAGTCGGGCAATTGTCCCTGTCGATCAGGAAGAGGCCGATGGCATGCTAACATCTCTCAAGATAGCGCCCATATTGAAAGGTTTAAGGGGTGAGGTGGGGATTGACTGGACGGGCCTTATCGAAATTTTGGAAAGACTTTCTTTTCTTGCATGTACGCTATCGGATATCTCGGAGCTGGACATCAATCCCGTTATGGCTACAAGCAGCAAATGTATTGCTGTGGATGCCCGGATATTGTGGTAGAGTGGATCTACCTAGCCCATGTCATTCCCGTGCAGGGGGGAATCCAGGTAGTACGTTTATGAACCATCCCCCGTTTTCCAACATACCCATGCGGAGGAGGAATAAATGATGAAAAATATGGAATGGAAGAATCCACCCGGATTGCAGATTGACCCGGCCAAGACATACAAGGCCATCATTGAAACCGACAGAGGTGTTATTGAATTGGCGTTATATCCGCAACATGCCCCTAAAACGGTTAATAACTTCCTCTTCCTGGCGAAAGAGGGTTTCTATGATGAAGTATCTTTTCATCGGGTAATAAAAAATTTCATGATACAGGGCGGAGATCCAACAGGAACAGGAAGGGGCGGCCCCGGCTACAAGTTTGCGGATGAGTTGAAGAAAAATCCATTGAGGCATGAAACAGGAGTCATCTCGATGGCGAATTCTGGGCCGAACACGAACGGGAGCCAGTTCTTCATCACCCACTCCCCTCAGCCGCACCTGGATGGCAGGCACACGGTATTCGGTAAAGTGGTGAGTGGCCAGGACGTAGTCGATGCAATTCAGCAGGGAGATAAAATGCTGCACATAGAAATACAGGAGGGTTAGAAAGCACAAAGTCATTGCGAGGGAGTGAAACGACGAAGCAATCTCTCAATTTATTTAAAATGCAAAAATTGCCACGCTCAGTTTGCTCGCTCGTAATGACAAACAGCCATGGCCTTCCCTCCGCTCTGTGTGAGGGACTGAGGGAGGGGGATCATCTCTCATTAACGTCATTCCAGTGCAGACGGGAATTCAGGCGCAGTTTTCGCAGGGACAAATTATACTTTTTGAGACACTATGCTGTTTAGGAAGAAAGACAAGATAACGAGAGATTCAGGAATCGCTGATATCTCCTGTATTCAAGAAGGACAGAGAGTTAGGATTGCAACCGTTGTCGATAATAATGATTGGGTGAAAACCAGTGCGCGGGAAATAGATCTAGATAAAGAACTGCATTTGGCCGAAGGCCTCGATAGAATCATGAGACACATGAGAGACCTGTATAAGTTTGTCGGCGTCAGCTCTAACAATATATACTGGACCTTGACACAAGAGCCAATCAGGCAAATACTCATTCCGATAACTGAAAGAAAATATATTTCCGTTATAAACCCGGAAATTATCAAGCTGGAGGGGCAAGAGACTAACTACGTAGAGGCATGCGGTTCAGTACCAAACAAAGTCTATATAGTCAGACGAAAACCATATGTATTACTCTCCGGATATACAATCGAGAAACAGCGTATTGAATTAGAATATGGATCAAAGGACTTTGACGCAGGAGGGGATCCCATATGTTCGTCATACAGCAATATAGAATGGATTATTCAGCACGAAATGGATCACCTTGACGGAATAACAATTCAAGACAAGGGAGCCGTATTGATCTGAAAAGTATCTTAATCTAATATGTAATATGTCCTGATAAATCCTTTCATCCGACGTCTATGGTGTTACGTATAACTTCCTCTACTATGCTATCAGGCAGAGTCAGGAAAAGTTGATGATAGTAATTAGCAAATAACAGCTGATGATCATTATCTCATTGACAAACAAATTTATCCTGTCTAGACTTTATCAATAGGGATCTAATGGCTTATCAGCAGGAGAGGCGGAAGTTTAATGAATGTGAAGGCACATGGCAAATGTGGGAAAGCTTCCGAATGACAAACGCACAAGCGCCGATGCATAGAGCATGCGGAGTAATTCTTTAAGTATTGCGGCTTACGGTACAATCGCGCAGATGGCACTTTTCTTGAGATCGGCAATGAAAGGAGAATAATGTTATGGCTACTCCAGAATTCAAGTACCAGGACCCATTTCCACTCGGCTCGGACAGCACCAAGTACCGCCTGCTGACCAAGGAAGGCGTATCAGTCGCCACCTTCGAGGGGAAGGAAATATTAAAAGTCAACCCGGCTGTCCTCACCAACCTCGCCAACCAGGCCATGCGGGATGTTTCATTCCTCCTGCGCCCCGAGCATAACGAGATGGTTGCGAAGATCCTCGCCGACCCGGAGGCATCCATGAACGAGAAGGGGATTGCCATCGCCATGCTGCGCAACGCCGAAGTTTCCGCCAAGTTTGTTCTTCCCCTCTGCCAGGACACCGGCACAGCCACCATCGTCGGCAAGAAAGGACAGCAGGTATGGACAGGTGTGAAGGACGAGGAGTACCTCACCAAAGGGGTCTACAAGACCTACACCGAAGAGAACCTCCGCTATTCCCAGACCGTGGCGCTGGACATGTATAAGGAGATCAACACCGGCACCAACCTGCCTGCCCAGATCGACATCTACGCAACCGAAGGAATGGAGTACAAGTTCCTCTTCGTTGCCAAAGGCGGAGGTTCCGCGAATAAAGCCATGCTCTATCAGGAGACCAAGGCCCTCCTCACCCCGACGAATCTCCTCAAGTATCTTGTAGAAAAAATGAAGTCTCTGGGCACAGCAGCATGTCCGCCGTACCACATCGCATTTGTTGTCGGCGGCACGAGCGCTGAAACATGCCTGAAGACTGTGAAGCTTGCTTCAACCAAATACTATGACAATCTCCCCACCAGAGGGAACGAACTCGGTCAGGCTTTCCGTGATGTGGAGTTGGAGAAGAAACTCCTTGAGGCAGCCCAGAAACTTGGAATCGGTGCCCAGTTCGGCGGTAAGTACTTCGCCTACGATGTACGCGTGATTCGTCTGCAGCGCCACGGCGCCTCCTTACCGGTTGGGATGGGCGTTTCCTGCGCTGCTGATCGCAACGTCAAGGCAAAGATCAACAAAGACGGTATCTGGCTCGAGGAACTCGACCGCGACCCGGGTCGTCTCATCCCGGATGCATACCGCCGCAAGCACGATCACGGAGTGAAGATCAACCTCAATAGGCCGATGAAGGAGATACTGGCCGAGCTGACCAAATACCCGGTCTCCACATCATTGATGCTCACCGGCACCATCGTCGTTGGCCGCGACATTGCCCATGCCAAGTTCAAGGAGCTCATCGACGCCGGCAAGCCGGTCCCTGAATATCTCCTCAAACACCCAATCTACTATGCCGGTCCGGCCAAGCAACCGGCAAATAGACCTTCCGGCTCCTTCGGCCCGACCACAGCGGGCCGCATGGACTCGTACGTCGATTTGCTTCAGTCCAAGGGCGCTTCACTGATCATGATTGCCAAAGGAAACCGGAGCCAGCAAGTAACGGACGCTTGCAAGAAGTATGGCGGCTTCTACCTCGGTTCCATCGGCGGTCCGGCTGCACTTCTCGCTGATGAGAACATCAAGAAGGTCGAATGCATTGACTTCCCCGAACTCGGTATGGAGGCGGTCTGGAAGATTGAGGTTGTAGACTTCCCGGCATTTATCCTGGTGGATGACAAGGGAAATGATTTCTATAAACAGTTAGGTTGTTAATATAAAAAACTAATCCCCCGGTTGTAGTAACGCGGCTGGGGGATTTTTTTATCTTAATATGGATATATAAGTCATGGAGGGAATGAATATGAGATGTTTAAAAATTATCGCCCATTTTATCTGTCTGGCTTTATTTGTCTTTTCGGGATTCCTGGCTGATAGCAAATACAAATTCGCAGATCGTTTTGTCAGAGTAACTAATTGAATACTAGATGAAATACGCTACTCCTTGACAGCTTATTCCCAGCGCATGCAACCTGCGGCTGCGCTTCCTGTAAGTCATACCCATCTAAACTTCTTTTCATAGTAGATTTCTAATATAAATCGTGATATTCAAGTCTTATATGAATTAGGGCCATCAGAAATTTTCTTAGCTCCATAATCATTATTTGAGGACGGCATGGACTGTGGTAAAGAAACCCCGTTTTGTGAGAGGACGGCATCTTGTGTTTCGTCTGATAGGACAATGAAAATAATTGTCGGCGTAACTGATCCTCCCCTATTGAATTTAGAATCAATAGTATACTCAGAAATGACCATTCATCATTTTATTGGTTAAGAAAAAATTTGATTATGAATAGATCAGGGACGATTTTGATATTGACACTATTGTTATTATTAGTGCCTGGTAATGGCATAACAATGGTGGATGTTCACAGGGTCGGCGTACTGCCTTTTGCAAATGCAAACAATGACCCGTCTCTCGATTGGCTCACCCAAGGCATTCCAGAAACTATAACAAGCGATTTGCAGGCTTTTCGGGGCATGGTTCTTGTTGAAAGGCTTCAGATAAGAAAGGTGATGGATGAGCAAAAGCTTCAGCATACAGGTCTAATTGATGAAGATGCTGTTGTCAAACTCGGGAGACTAATAGGAGCAAATATTCTGGTTGTAGGCGCTTTTCAGAAGCAGGGAGAATTGATACGGCTTACCGCAAGATTTGTTGATGTCCAGACAGGAGGTATCATACAAACGGCAAAGAGCACGGGCAAGATGGAAGATATCTTTGATCTTCAGGACCAGATCGTGCAGAATTTGATTAAGAACCTGAATATTGAGTCGAAGCAAGGGGAACTTGCGAAGATTGGCACGAGAACCTCTCTTGAAGCTTATAAGCATTTTGGGCAGGGCGCCCTTCTTCAAGCAAGGAAGGATTATCAAGGAGCTGCGGAGGAATTTGGCAAAGCAGTTAAAACTGACCCGGCATTTACAGCGGCAAAAGAAAAATTCAAAGAGGCATTCTGGTCTTTAAACAGGAATAATTATTGGGCATATGCATGGGTATATGCATCCGGCAAAAACCTTGAAGAAGACCTGAAAGTTGTCAAATCAGGTGAAGTAGTTCGGCATGCAGGCGGGAAAGAATATTTTGACAATAAAGAGGTGTTTACTTACATCGAGGACAGCCATGTTCTCATGAAAGACTACGAAATCATAGATACCCATACTAATTATTATATGAAAGGCGATGAAGGAATTTATGATGCCGGCAGTAGATCAGTGACCAATTCTCGTGTAGGTTCTTCGACTCACGTATCAAAGTATGATCCTCTACCTTTACTGTTCCCTTATGAGCTCAAGGTCGGGAAAGAATGGAAGACTACATACAAGTCGTATTATTCCAATAATTCACATTTGGTTTCTAATGTTGAAGAAGTTTGTAAAATCGTCGGCAAAGAAAGGATTTCTGTACCTGCAGGCACTTTTGATTGTTACATTATAGAAAGGATGCTTGCTGAGAAGGAAACGGAGCAGGCAGTGAGACAGTGGTTTTCTCCGGGAATAGGCATAGTAAAAATAGCCAGTACCGTCAATGTCAAAATCAGCGGTGACACAAAGAGGGCGGAACTCATGAAGAGATTAGTGCAAGCGCGTCCTCAAGAACTTCAACTTACAAAGTATCATATAGAAGAATAAAAAAGTCTTTTGCGGGTTTGTCAAATATTTGTGAGAGGCAGAATTCAATATGACAGTCACTATCAGTTAGACTATAACTTCCTGAAAGCGTTAGGCCGAATAATTCTATTGCCGTAGTAGATTTCAAATGCAAATCGTGATAGCTAAAAAAGAGATCACCACCATCGTGGATCGCGTTTGAACTATTTGAACTGCTCGAAGGGACATGAAGAATTCATTCGAAAAACAGTTTCGAAAACGCTCGGGTTTTTCGTTGTGCCCCGAAGGTGAACAATCGACAATAACCTACACGTAAATAAAGGAGGGTTTGCTATGCATAAACCAACCATGGGATCAATTCTAATCGGTATAATTCCCTTTCTCGCCATGTGCATCTCCGTTCCTCTATGGGACCGGATTTATCCCCTTGTCCTCGGGCTTCCCTTCAATGTTTTCTGGATCGTTCTCTGGATACTTCTGACACCGCTCTGCATGTTCTTCGCCTACAGGATTGAGAGAAAGGAAATTGATGCAACGGAACGCGCCGAGAAAGGAGGTGTCCAACATGGATAGCTCGACTATAGCTTTAAGTGTCATCTTCGTCATAGTCTTGATAAGCTCAATCGTCGGCATGTACGCGGGATCGAGGTACAAAATGGATCTGGAGCAGTGGACGGTTGCCGGACGCGGGTTTGGACTTGTCCTTGTATGGCTGTTGATGGCTGGCGAGGTTTATACGACCTTCGCCTTTCTCGGAGCGAGCGGCTGGGCCTATTCTCGCGGCGCTCCCACTCTTTACATTATGGCCTACCTGACGCTGGCCTATGTGTTCTCCTTCTATTTTCTTCCTCAAATCTGGGAAATCGGCAAGAAGTTCAGCATGCAGACCCAATCTGACTTCTTCCGTCAGCGTTACGGAAGCAAGAACCTGGCTGCCTTCGCATCGCTGGTTGGCGTCGTTTTCATTATTCCCTATCTTCAACTACAGCTCACCGGTCTCGGGATTATTGTAGAGGTATCGGGCTTTGGCGGTATCAGCAGGGCAACAGCTATACTCATCGCCTTCGCGCTTGTTGCCGCATTTGTGTTTGTCAGCGGCGTCCGCGCCGTTGCGTGGATCAGCGTAATCAAGGACTTTCTCATGCTCTTTGCCGCCTTCTTCATAGGCATCGGGCTTCCTTACATGTATTTCGGCGGCATTGGCGAGATGTTCACCGCCCTGATCAACGCAAAACCCGCTCACCTCATCTTACCTGGCTCGACAAAGACAATGGGGCAGTCCTGGTTTGTCTCTACAGTGCTCTTGACTTCCCTCGGATTCTACATGTGGCCGCACCTGTTCAGCGCGGCCTTTACGGCGAAGAATAACAATACCCTCCGGAGAAACGCGGTAATCATGCCCCTCTATACGATTACTATGCCCCTCATCTTCCTCGTCGGGTTTACGGCCATTCTGGTTGTGCCGGGTCTCAGCAACGGCGACCTGGCGCTGCTCACGATTGTGCGCCAGAGCTATCCGGCATGGTTTATGGGCATTATTGGCGCGGCGGGAGCCTTGACCGCCATGGTACCCGCAGCCATTCTGATTCTTGCAGCGGCGGCATTGTTTGCCAAGAATTTTTACCGGGAGATGTTTGCTCCCAACATGACTGATGAGCAGGTAGAGAAGCTGGCGCGCGTAATGGTTATTGTGATCACTCTGATCGCGCTTTACTTTGCCATATACAGCTCGACCACGCTCGTTAACCTGCTCCTGCTCGGATATGCCGGAGTAACGCAATTCCTGCCGGGCGTACTGTTTGGTCTCTATTGGAGTCGTGTAACCAAGAAGGGCGTTTTCTCCGGTCTAGTAGTAGGAATCGCCGTGGTTGCTTTCTTGGTGCTTACCAAGCAGGATCCTTTCATTGGCATCAACGCGGGTTTCTTTGCTCTTTGTATCAACTTCGCTGTCACTGTTACTGTGAGCCTCTCTACGCAGCGGGAACCTAACCGATTTGACGAGAAGCCCGTTGTGGCCGCTCGAGAGTGAATCTCTTATGAACAAATGCAGAAATCATAAATCGGAAGAGACTATCGCCTTTCATTATCCGGAAGCAGTTGAATGGCGCCGCGCTTTGCACCGTTACCCTCAACCTTCCTGGCTGGAGTTGTATGCTACGGCCTTTGTGGCAGAGAAGCTTGCAGAGTGGGGCTACGAAATTCACATGGGCCGGGAAGTAGTTGCGGAGGATAAACTCCTGCTTCTGCCTGAGACGGAAAAGCTGGAGGAAGAATACAGGCGGGCGCTAAAAGCCGGGGCCAATAAGAAGTACCTGGACCAGGCCCGGGGCGGATTCACCGGGGTGGTAGCAGTCCTGAAGGGCGATATGACGGGGCCCAGCATAGGGTTTCGTTTTGATATAGACTCTAATGAAGTGACAGAGTCCTCGGACGCATCGCATTTTCCGGCGAAGTGGGGCTTCGTTTCACAGATTCCGGGTTATGCCCACATGTGCGGGCATGATGCCCATACTGCAACAGGCCTTCTCCTAGCCAGACATTTTGCCGAGAACACGAAAAAGGTGAAAGGCAGCATCAAACTGATATTTCAGCCCAATGAGGAAAACCTGTCTGGAGCCGCCGCCATGATTGAAAAAGGAGCTGTTGATGATCTTGATTACCTCATCGGCGGGCATATCGGACTGTCTCTCAAAGAGCTGGGACAGATATCATTCAACATCCACAGTTTCATGGCCATGTCCCGTTTCGAAGTCACCTTCTCCGGCCGCCCATCCCACGCCGCAGTTCGCCCCGACTTGGGCAAGAACGCCCTTCTTGGTTCCTGCGCTGCTATTACCAACCTTTACGCTATCGCGCGTCATGGGCTCGGCGCCACACGGATCAATGTCGGTTACCATCAGGCGGGAAGTACATGGAATGTAATTCCGGAGAAGGCGTACTTCCGCATGGAGACCCGTGGAGTCACCAATGAACTCAATAAGTATATGGAGGAGAAATCCCGCGAAGTGATTGAAGGAGCGGCCAAGATGTATGAGCTCGCTGTGGAGATAAAACCAGCTGCTTTCGGCGTGACGGCCGAGAATTCCCCCGAAATGATTGCTGTGGCCGACCACATTGCCCGCCTGCTTCCGTCTGTCAGTGAAGTTGTACCGAGTTGCGCCTTCAACGCATCGGAAGACGTTACGCTCATGATGGAGAGAGTGCAGAGGAGAGGAGGGAAGGCCCTCTTTGTCGTCTTCGGGACCCCCATTTATGGTGGACACCACACGTCGACGTTTGATATAGACGAAAAGGTTATTAGCAATGCCGCCGAATTTTACGCGGCCCTTTACAGGGAACTGATTCAAATGAAGAATTCCTGACAAAGGATCTCTTCAGGATCGATCCCTGTCCACAGCATAATTTGAAGCCGACAGCCGGGCTCATTGATTGCTTCCTGAAGTCAATAGGCCTGCCTTTCTCTGATAAATACAAGGCTTCAATTGGAAATAAATGGAAACGGGTCTCACAGATAATAGGAGCCCTCAAAATTGACCTGCCCCCTAAAAGCGTTACAGTTTTTGTATTAGGATTCCAGTATACTGTGGAAAGCGAATAGCGGTAACCACCATATTGCATAAGGAGCTTGTCTTGACATACAAGAATCTCTTTCCCTATACTTTACCCAGACAGAAGCAACTGCTTATCAAATAAAATACAACAAGACCGGAGTTCTTATTTCGTGCAGATCTGAATTTCTTCGAAGGGAGCAATAGCCTATGAGTGGAGAACATTCCTATCAACCCGTAACTCAAGAGATCGTAGTCCAGCTGCAATCAATAGTTGGGGGAAAAAATATCATCTTCAATGACGTTGAACGCATGCAAGACTACTCACACGACGAGGTGGCTGACCCGATATATTCTCACATGCCTGAGGTGGTAGTCAAACCTCAATCCGCGCAAGAAATTTCGCAAATAATGAAACTGGCCAATAAATATCGGATCCCCGTCACTCCCCGGGGAGGAGGAACAGGCCTTTCCTGCGGTGCAGTTCCTGTTTTAGGCGGTATCCTTCTTTCTCTTGAGAGGATGAACCGCATCCTGGAAATCGATAAAGAAAACATGATGGTTGTGGTAGAGCCTGGAGTTGTCACCCGTGAGATTAATATTGCCGTTCAGGAATATGGCCTTTTCTATGCGGGTTATCCCATGAGCTTTGAATCATGTTTTATTGGAGGCAATGTAGCAGAAAATGCCGGTGGTGGTCGCGCAATTAAATACGGGGTCACCGGACATTACGTCGTTGGCCTGGAGGTAGTTTTACCTTCTGGGGAGATTGTGGAGATGGGAGGTAAACGTATCAAAGACGTTACAGGATATGACATCATACACCTTATGGTAGGCTCGGAAGGGACCCTGGGTATCTTTTCAAAGATCATCCTGAGGCTGCTCCCTCTACCCACTGCCACGGCTGTAATCTTAATCCCTTTTGAGAATGCTGCTGCCGCTGTTGCCGCTTTTCCCAAAGTAATTGCCCAGGTTGGAATCCTACCTTCATCCATTGAGTTTATGGACAGCCTTTCTGTGGAAACGGCGTACAAGTTCTTGGCGGAAACACCCCCAAGACCCGATATAGGGGCCATGCTGCTTGTTGAAGTGGATGGGACGAGCCGAGAAAAGGTTGACGGCGATTGTCAGAAAATCGGTGAGCAATTTCTTGAGGCAGGGGCTCTAGATGTTTATATTGGCAATACTCCGACCATTGAGAGAAAAATGTGGAACCCCCGCCTGAAACTTGCCGAGGCATTTAAGGCCATCTGCCCTGTACAAAGCCTTGAGGATATAGTGGTTCCCACGGCACGGATTCCTGATCTTATTAGAGAGCTGGAGCGACTTTCTAGAAAATATGATGTTCTGATTCCCTGCTATGGCCATGCAGGTGATGGGAACTTGCACGCTACCCCGGTGATGAAGCCGGAAACCCGTCTGGACATCTGGAAAGAAAAACTCCCGTCGTTACTTACGGAACTTTATCAGGCAGTACATCGTCTGGGAGGAACCATCAGCGGAGAACATGGCATAGGTTCCAAGCGAGCATCCTATCTTCCCCTGGTGATGAACTCCGACCTAATCTCACTCGAAGAGAGGATCAAACAGGCTTTTGACCCTTTGAATATTCTCAATCCCGGGAAAATTTTTCCATTCAGACGGAATGGATATAATTAGCAGTTTAAGTCAGAATTCTACGATTTTTCTATTTATGAGGCGCACTGAGATAATACGAATAACCTTTTAACAAGGGCGATAAGAACGATGTTCATTGTGAGCAGCGCTCTTATTTTCGTCTTCAAGTAACGGTAAGTGCTGGACGAAGCGCCCAACCTTCACAATAGTAGAACAGGAGTCTCGCTGTTTTCAGTTCTAGTATTTAATGGTGTAACTTGCATTGTGTCATTTCGACCGCAGGGAGAAATCTTTTTTAACGATATTGTGCATCACTCAGTCAATCCGACCGCTCTACATGACATCTTTTTTGCGGGTTGGTTCAAGGAATAGGATTTTATCTTTGATTCCCTTGACGATTCAGAATTAAGAAAAGATTGATCCGCGAAAAGAAATTGACTCTGATTGCTGTTCTCTGGCATTGAAACATAATAAAGGATCCCTCATGGAGCTCAAATATAAAGGCTGGTTCGAAAAAGACGGGAAAGCCATCTTTGGAAGCGGGCGCAGGGAATTGTTAAGGGCTGTTGACACTTACAACAGTCTACATGCGGCTGCCAAACACTTAAACATGTCCTACTGGGCGGCATGGGGAAAAATCCGGGCCTCGGAAGCAAGGCTGGGTGTGAAACTCGTTGAACCCTATCAGTCCGGAAGATCTCTCCATTTGACGGCAGACGCCAGGGCATTGCTAAAAAGATTTGATGAATTGGACAGGAAAGTAGGCGATCTCGTGCTTAAGACCGGTCAGAAAATGGTGATAATGAACAACTCTTAAGCTGCTCCTCCTTAAGATAACTGCGGCGTCTAGTGAATATCCGATTTTTACCCTAAGACCTTTTTAAAAACTCGCTTTGTCATTACGAGCAAAGTGAAACAGTCGCGTGAACGTGGATCGTCATGACCTATTGGATCTTACGATGACTGTATACATGTTTTTTTCATCAATGATCTTAATGGGAAGAATCGGGGTTGCCTTATTATATTAAGTCAAGAATGACACAATATTTCTTGACATTATGCTATAAATGACATAGTTGTTTCATCAAGTCAGCAATTCATCGATAGGTAAAACTCGTTAGAATTACTGAAATTTTGATATTAAGTGAGAGAGACAGAGATTAGCATCAATGCATAACATAAGCGGTTTCACTAAACCGTTTCTCAATACTAACGGGAATGAAGCCTGACCAGTCATTCCCTTTTTTTGTTTATGCTGACCGTAACAAAATGAAACGTTACACATTTTTCCTTCTGGCTCTTCTTCTATTTGTTTTTTCTTCTACCGCAACCGCCGGTGAATCATTAAACGCGGCTGTCGCAGCGAACTTCATGCAGCCGTTCAAGGAGATTGCGAAGTCATTTGAATCCAAAAATGCCGTTTCCGTGAACGCCACCTTCGCCTCCTCCGGCCATCTCTCCGGTCAGATTATACATGGCGCCCCCTACGATATCTTTCTGTCGGCAGATGAGGAGCGGCCTGCGGTTCTTTTCCAAAAAGGCCTGGCGGAGAAACCCTTCGTCTATGCCCGCGGCCGGGTGGTCCTCTGGTCGGCAAAGCTGGGGTTGTGCGGCGCATCAGGATGGCAGGAGGTTGTTAAGAATCCCTCTGTGAAAAGGATCGCCGTTGCTGCGCCATCGGTCGCTCCCTACGGGGCAGCAGCGATGGCCGCCCTGGAACAGAGCCGCCTCCGGGATACGTTGCTGCAAAAATTTGTCTACCCGGAAAATATCGCCCAGGCTTTTCAATACGCCGCGACGGAAAGTGTGGATGCCGCCTTCTGCGCCCTTTCGTCGGCATTATCGGAGCAAGGCAAAAAGGGCTGTTATTTCGAAGTGGCCGAAGCCCCTGCCGTCGTACAGGGCGCATGTGTGCTGGTGCGGGCTAAGGACAGAGAAGCAGTGAAAAAATTCGTGGGTTTCCTCGATTCTCCAGAGGCAAATTCCATAAAAAAGAAATACGGGTACAAATAGGTTATGGATTGGCAGCCCCTTTTTCTTTCCTTGAAACTCGCCTCCGTCAGCACCTTTCTGCTCATTATCCTGGCGGCGCCCCTGGCATATGTCCTCGCCCTTGCGCGTTTCGCGGGGAAGGCCTTCCTGGAGGCGTTGATCAATCTGCCGATGGCTCTACCTCCCACGGTACTGGGATTCTACCTCCTTGTCATCATGGGTCCGAAAGGATTCCTCGGCCGCTGCTGGGAGACCATTGCCGGCTCTACCCTCGTGTTCACATTTCAGGGTATTACTATTGCCCTTCTCATTTATTGTCTGCCATTCGCCATTCAGCCCATGAAGGCCGCCTTCGAAAAGATTGACCGCACCATGCTGGAAAGCGCGTATGTTCTGGGGCTTTCTCCACTGTCCACGTTTTTCCGGGTCATTATCCCCAATAGCGTAAGTGGGCTTGCAGCAGCGGCCATCCTTGTTTTTATCCACAGCATCGGCGCCTTCGGCGTGCTCCTCATGGTGGGCGGCAGCATCCCGGGAGAGACGAAAGTGGTGTCCATTGCCATCTATGAAGCGGTTGAATCCCTCGCATACAGGGAGGCGGGGTTGATGTGCCTGGTTCTGATCCCGATCAGCTATTCCTTTCTCCTCCTTCTCAATCTGATTACCCGGAGGAGCAGAGCATGGAACTGAAAATATCTGTCAAAAAAAAGCTCCCGTTGTTTGAGCTGGATGTCGCCTTCTCCTGTTCACCGGATAAGCTATTGGTGCTCATCGGGCCGTCGGGCGCAGGCAAGACAACCATCATCAGGATGCTCGCCGGACTGGATAAACCGGATGAAGGGACCATTACTTTCAACGGCGAGACCTGGGTCGACACGCAGGAGGGCGTATTTGTCCCCCCGCAGAAACGCCAGCTGGGATATGTGTTTCAGGATTACCCCCTTTTCCCCCATCTCAATGTTCAGAAAAACGTCGCCTTTGCCGCTTATGACGATACCTGTGTGGAAAAACTGATGAAACGTTTTGACATTTGGCATCTCCGGAACAGGAAGGTAGCCATGATCTCCGGTGGCGAGCGCCAGCGCTCGGCCATCTGCCAGAACTTGGCCCGCAAACCACACGTACTTCTCATGGACGAACCGTTTTCGGCCCTCGATGCCGTCAGCCGCAAGAATCTCCGGAAAGAGCTCAAGCAATTGAAAGGGGAGCTTTGCATCCCCATAATCCATGTCACCCATGATATATCGGAAGCAACCCAGATCGGGGACGAGCTTCTGCCCATTGTTCAGGGCAGGATCGTACCACGGTGGCTGTTCCAGTTTCGCCTCAAGGACCTCTCCTTTAGGCGCCGCGCCTGCACCGAAGATATCTGGGGACAGAGTGACGCATACAATGATGACATCGAGGTATCCAGTTTATGAACATCGGTCCTTATACGTTAGAAGAGTACAAGAATCTCGTAAAATCCTTCCATGGTTATGTTGCGCCGGGTCTCCTGGTCGGCGGTTACATGGTGGACCATGCCTTGAAGCACCTGCCGGAGGGCGACTTCTTCGACGCCGTCTGTGAGACGAGGGCCTGCCTGCCCGACGCGATACAACTGCTTACGCCCTGTACAATCGGTAACGGGTGGCTCAAAATCCTTGACCTGGGAAGGTATGCACTGACCTTGTATTACAAATATGGCGGGAAGGGCGTGCGGGTGTATGTGGATGTCCGCAAGCTGGATCCGTGGCCTGACATCAAAAACTGGTTTCTGAAGCAGAAGCCGAAGGATCAACAGGATTCAAATGCCCTGCTGGAGGAGATCTGCGAAGCACAGGCGGCCATACTGGGAACGGCCATGGTGGAAGTACGCCTTGACCATCTCGAAAAAAGACACAAGGATCTAATCGCTGTCTGCCCTGCCTGCGGCGAGGCATATTCTGCGATGGCACAGGGCTTATGCAAGGCATGCCGCGGTGAAGTGGCATATTTAAAGGCAGATGATCATGTTAAGGAAAAGAAGGGAGGCGAGCCTAAGCTCACTCTGGTACCACTGGAAAAGGCCGTGGGCCGCCGTGCGTTGCATGACATGACACGCATCATCCCGGAAAGGGAAAAAGGGGTTGCTTTCCACCGTGGACAAACGATTACCGCAGGTGATGTCTGCCGTCTTCAGCAAATGGGAAGGCTGAATGTATACGTAGAAGACGATAAGATATGCGATTCCGAATGGGTGCATGAAGACGAGGCGGCCCTCGCCTTTGCTGGGGCAATGGTCGGCGATGGGGTCTCCTTTTCCGACACGCCGCGGGAAGGAAAAGTAAATATGACGGCAGAGAGGAATGGCCTGCTTGTCATTGACACCAAGCGGCTCCTTTCCTTTAATATGCTTCCCGATGTCATCTGCGCTTCCCGCCAAAGCTATTCCATAGTCGAACAGGGACACAAGGTCGCGGGAGTCAGGGCCATACCCCTGTACCTGAACCGGGAAGGATTCCGCAAGGCGCTGAATACATTAAACGGAGCGCCCTTATTCCGGGTACTCCCCCTGAGGAAAGCGAAGGCGGGCATCCTGGTGACTGGTACGGAGGTATTTCAAGGGCTGGTGGAGGACAAATTTATCCCCATCATCGGCGGCAAGTTGGAACACTACGGATGTGAGGTCATTAAGACACGGATTGTGCCCGATGATCGGAAAATTATCAGTCAGACTATCGGTGAACTTCTCGCCGGCGGGATTGATCTCCTTGTGACTACTGCCGGCCTTTCCGTAGATCCTGATGATGTTACCAGACAGGGTCTCCAGGATGCGGGAGCGACTGATATGCTCTACGGGATGTCGGTGATACCAGGGGCCATGACGTTGCTGGCGCGTATTGGCCAGGTTCAAGTGATCGGCGTTCCGGCCTGCGCCCTGTATTTCAAAACGACCGGGTTTGATCTCTTGCTCCCACGACTCTTGGCGGATCAGTTCCCCACGCGGGAAGATCTGGCTATCATCGGTCATGGAGCACTCTGTCTGGAGTGCGAGGAGTGCAGCTTTCCCCACTGCGCCTTCGGCAGATGATATTAACGATCTCACAAGAAGCCCATTTAACCATCGTTGCGAGCCGAGCGAAGCAATCTCATAGCAACGACAGTTGATAATTTATTGCTTTGTGGCACCCTTCGGGCGTATGATAGTTTATTACCCAAAGGTGTATTTTCCTCGGTAGCACAGGCTAGACGCCAGTCTCTGCCATAAATTATTGAGCATATAAATGAGGGCACCGTAGTATTAAGCATAATGAGGGAATAGCACATATCGAAAAGAGGCAGTGCAGGAAGCATGGCGCTGCATACAGTGCCAGTGTTTAGAATGCGTAGAGGTATGCGCTTATCTGGAACACTACGGCAGCTATCCCAAGAAGTACGTGAGGGAGGTTTACAATAACCTCTCGATCGTCATGGGTCATCGCCAGGCCAACCAGTTTATCAATTCATGTAGTCGATGCTCCCTGTGTCGCAAGGTTTGTCCGAATGATCTTGACATGGGTGCAGTTTGCCGGCAGGCAAGGATGACAATGGTGGATCAGGGTCGTATGCCAGGCTCCACCCACGAATTTGCCCTTGGACGTCATCAGCCGACGACCACGGCGAGCGATTATGTTTTTTTTCCGGGATGCCAGCTCAGCGCCTCGGCTCCAGAGCAGGTGGAGGCATCTATGCTTATCTGCGAGAGACCCTGGGTGTCCAGATAGGGCTGATCTTGAGGTGTTGTGGCGCCCCGGCCGAGTGGGCAGGGCGCATGGACTTGTTTGAGAGTGCTCTTGCGGATTTCCGTCGCATACACCAAGATCTTGGTAGCCCCCGAGTCGTCTTGGCCTGTTCGACGTGCTACCAAATGTTTCAGACCTATCTGCCCGAGGTCGAGATTGTATCCCTCTGGGTACTCTTTGATCGGCAGGGGTTTCCGGTGCGATCAACTCCGTCCGCTAAGAAGGGAGTCATTTCGATACATGATCCCTGCACCACGCGCTGCGAGCGGTCCGTCCAGGATAGCGTTCGGAGGATCATTGACCGACTGGGTTACCAAGTCGAGGAATTGCCATTGAGTGGGGAAAAGACTGAGTGCTGCAGTTACGGGGGGTTGATGTGGCTGGCAAATCGGTCATTAGCGAAGGAGGTCGTCGAGAGACGAATTACGGAAAGCCCGTTGGATTATGTTACCTATTGCGCCATGTGCCGGGACTTATTTGCCGCACAAGGCAAGCGCACGCTGCACCTTCTCGATCTTCTCTTTGAAACGGCCCCGGAAGCACGAGCGGTGCGCGGTGGTCCGGGATATTCCCAGCGGCACGAGAATCGAGTGCGGCTCAAACGCAAGCTCATCAGGGAGGTATGGGGAGAGGAGATGGCTGGGTCACAAGATTATGACAATATTAAGCTGAATATCGCGGCGGATGTGCAAGCACGCATGGAAGAACGGCTTATCCTGGTGGAGGACATCCAACAAGTGATCGCTCATGCGGAGGGTAGCGGACGGAAGCTTGCGAACCCGCAAACGGGCCATTTTTTGGCCTATCATCGCCCGGGTAACGTAACTTACTGGGTGGAGTATTCCCCTACGCCGAAGGGAGATGGGTTCGCCATTCACAATGCCTATAGTCATCGGATGCTCATCGAAGAGAGCAAGAAGCTATGACCAAAACAATAAACCAGACCGAGCGGAACAATTGGTTATGTGCCAGCTGCGGAATTGCCTTGGAGCCAGGCAAAGTTACCGTTTCTTATCTGGGCAATGCCTACCCGGTGGATCTGCTCCGCTGTCCCCGCTGTGGGCTGACATGGGTGCCGGAAGAGCTTGCCTTGGGCAAGATGGCAGAGGTAAAAAAACCCTCGAAGACAAGTGAAATTACCACCGACGAACATTCTCAAAGTAGCAGCCATAAGTCCTATAACAGGTTATTGGCAAAAAAAGAGAAGACAAGTATATGGTTAAGCTGATGCGAACGGTGAACCATTTGCTGGAGGAAGGAGAAGACCTGATACTGGCCACAATTATCAGCCAAACCGGTTCCACTCCCCGTTCTGTAGGAACTAAGATGGTCGTGCGCAGGAACGGGACCATTGTCGGAACGATTGGCGGCGGCTTAGTGGAAGCCGAGATTTTGAAGCTCGCCCCGGAGGTTTTCGAGACGGCCAGATCCCAGGTGAAAACGATTGAACTTATGGGCGCCACGGCGGCCACCGCCGATCAAATGATCTGCGGGGGACGTCTGATGATTATGCTCGAATATCTCGCTGCACATCCCCAGACCATAAGGGAAATCCAGGATTTGATCGCGGTTCTGCAAAAGGGACGCAAAGGATACCTGATAAAATCTTTGCAAATCTGCCCGGAAGCAGGGCGGGGAGAAATTTTTTTGATACATGATGGAGAGATAGTTTTCGGCCGTTCCTTTCTTTCAGAATCATGGCTCCGAGATTTTGCTCCAGAGGCTGACAAGATAAGAACCTCCTTCATAATGGAGGCGGAAAACCAGCGGTTTTTCATCGAGCCGACCTTCGTTCCAGGAACGGTTTTTCTTTTTGGGGCCGGCCATGTTTCCCAGCAGGTGGCGGAGATCGCCGCCCTGGTGAAATTCCGTACCGTTGTTCTGGACGACCGAGAGGCGTTTGCCAATCCGCAACGGTTTTCCAAGGCGGACGAGATCATCGTACTTCCTTCCTTTGAGCAGGCTTTTGCTGGACTGGAGATTGATTCGGATAGCTACGTGGTGATTGTCACCAGGGGACACTTGCACGATAAAACCGTGCTTGAGCGAGTTCTCCGGACCAAAGCGGGATATATCGGAATGATTGGGAGCCGGCGGAAGAGGGATATTCTTTATCAAACGCTGTTGAGTGAAGGATTTATCCAGGAGGATATTGACCGTGTACATTGTCCGATCGGATTGAATATCGGGGGAGAGACTCCTGAGGAAATTGCCGTCAGCATCGTGGCGGAATTGATTAAAGTGCGATCCGGAATCAACTAGGCATGAAACCGCAAAAAGTTACGGCCGTCATCCTTGCGGCCGGTATTTCTTCCCGCATGAGGGATTTTAAGCCCCTGCTTTTCCTAGGGGGAATGAGCATCCTGGAGAGGGTCATTCGCCTATTTCACCAAAATGGGATCCACGATACACGAGTAGTTGTGGGGCATCGGTCGGAGGACTTGTTTCCCCTGCTCGAATCTTGCGGGGCCAGGTGGGTAATCAATGAAAGTTACCGGAAAGGAATGTTTTCTTCAGTCATCGCAGGAATAAGCCGATTGGAGGTCGCTCGAGAGGCGTTCTTTCTACTGCCCATGGACATCCCACTCGTTAGACCCCGGACGATTAGAGATCTGCTGAAGGCTTATCCCAGGACGGGGAAACACATTTTGTATCCGACTTTTCAAGGAAGGCGGGGGCATCCGCCATTGATCGCCACCGCTTTCGCAGAAGAAATCCGCCTCTGGAAGGGTGAAGGCGGACTCCGGTCTTTTTTGAGACAATATGAAACTCAAACCCTGGAAGTGGAAGTGGCCGACGAGTATATTCTTCGAGATGTTGACACCCAAGTGGACTACCAGGAATTAATGTTACGGTACCAGAATTATGAGATTCCCAGTCTCATGGAATGCCGAGTGCTTTTGACCAAGAAGTTTCCCGTTGCCAGATCCTTGCTGGAACACTGTCAAAAGGTGGCCCAGGTTGCCTCACGCTTGGTCGAGGAATTGAATCGGTCAGGATACCAATTGAATTCGAACCTGGTCGTGGCCGCTGGCCTATTCCACGACATGGCCAAAGGCCAACCCAATCATGCCAAGACCGGGGAAAAAATTTTGAAGGAATTAGGTTTTCCCGCAGTTGCTAAAGTCGTGGGGACCCATAGGGATATATTCCCCCGGAAAAAGAATCGGCTAATTGAAGAGGAAGTCCTTTATCTGGCCGACAAAATGGTCCGGGGCAATCAGCTTGTGCCGCTGCAGGAAGGCTATCAAATCGCAAAAGAGCGTTTTTCCTCCGACCCACGGGCAGGCATTGCGGCGGAGAAACGGTGGGCCGATGCCTTCTTGATAAAAGAAAAAGTGGAAAAGAAGATGGGCCGGACGTTGGAGTTTTTTTTCGCGGAGACACTGCCGAATGATCTATTTACTGAGACATGGTGAAATTGAGCAGAGCGAAGAAAAGCGCTTTGTCGGGCAGGCAGATTTGCCTTTGAATGAAAATGGGTTACATCAGGCCTGCTTGTGGCAGCAGAAACTCAAGACCGGATTATTTGAAAAAATTTACTCCAGTGACCTTCGTCGGGCCAGCCAAACCGCGCTTATCATCGCTGGCCATCACAAGGGGAAAGTTCATGTCCTTCCGGCGTTGCGGGAAATCAATCTAGGTAAATGGGAAGGGCTGTCTGTGGCGGACGCACAAGCTCTTTTTCCCGAGGAGTGGCAGCGTCGCGAGAAAGATTTGGTGACCTTCCGTCCCCCGGGAGGGGAAAGCTTCAGGGATCTGGCTCTCCGGATTGGGCCCGTTTTTGACCAAATTGTTCAAGGGCTTGAAGGAGATATTTTGATTGTTGCCCACGCAGGTGTGAACCGGGTCATCATATGCCAGGTGTTGGGAATGGATCTGGCCAACCTTTTCCGGCTTGGGCAAGACTATGGTTCATTGAATCTCCTCGAGTATAACAAGGATGAATGGCGGGTAGTCGCCATGAATATTCCAGCGGATCATTATGAACCACCAGCCTAAGAGAGGGAAGCTAAAAGGATGTTTTTATGGACGATATGGAACGTATGAAGGAGCTGAAACAGCAAGGATTTTTTGCAGCCAGATACTGATCATTCTAGGACTGGAACTGCAGGGGAAATCGAATCCCGACTTGGTGCGCTGCATGCATGGGCTGGTAGGCGGCCTTGGCTTCATGGGTGAAACTTGCGGAACCCATACCGGCGGTGCCTGCCTTTTGGGGCTTTACGCCGGCAAGGGGGAGCCAGCAGAGGAGTTTGACCCGCGTCTGTTGTTTATGACCGAAGCCCTCGTGAAGTGGTTCAAAGAAAAATTTGGCGCACAATACGGTGGCATCACCTGCAATCATATTCTTGAAGATAACCCCAGAAACCAATTAACCCGTTGCCCGCAGTTGGTTGCGGAAACATATCAAAAGATCAAAGAACTCCTCGTTGAAAATGGTTTTGATCTCTCCGGAACAGATCATGAATCGTGATCGCAAGGTTGTCTCGACAACCGAAAGCTTGTGTCCAGAGTGCCTAGCCGGAGCCGTCATGAAAGACGACTATATCAATGCCATTAAAAAGGCTAGCTTTCAGGACGTCAAAATCATGGGTGAAAAATCTTTCATGATGAAAGATCTGGCCGGTCATCCGGAAGCTAAGTTCAGCAAGAGGATAGGTGGTGAGAACCTCACGATATCTATTGCAAGCATCAAAATCTATGCGATCAAGCCGGAAACGGGTATACGCATGGCTCAGTAGAAGAAATGACGCAGATGATCTTTCGACTCACATTAAAACTATACCGTAGGGTTTCAACGAGCCGGGATACGCTGACGGGACCGGCGGGTAGTTGGCCGCCTTTGTTCCTCTCAGCAATTTCCTGCGTCACGCCAAACCCTGTATTCCAGGGGATCCTTCACAAGCGGCGCTGCACTTGATCGTGCTTGACCCCTGTAAGCAAACATTATTCAGTCTTGCAACCCATAATCATCAACTACGAGACCAGACGGCACTTGAAGACAAGAAGGTGTAATAAATAATCACTCAATAATCATACAGCACTATCTACTACCGCCAGAGAACGGCAAGCTGTAAAGCGGAAGCCGGGATGGCGCGTATTTTTATATCGTGAATACTTCCTCCGCCATTTCGATAGGTGTCCTGTCTCCGACCTTTATCGCTTCACACCTCGCCTTGACCGTGGAAAGAATATTCAGCGCGAAGAATCTGGCAGCGGCGATCTTCCCGTTATAGAAGGCGACGTCCCTGTTTTCACGGATGAGGGCCCTCTGTTTTGCCTTCGATCCTTTTGCGTCCTTTTCCGTATATATGGAGCTTAGTTTTTCATTCGCAATCGTAGCTGCCTGCATCAGGAGCGATCCTACGGCAACATCACCAAAAAGCTCAAGGTATGGAGAAGCATTAAGGACGGGGATCAAGAAACTTGCGCCCCTGCTTAACCGGTAAAAATGTGTAGTCAGATCGGAGAAGGCCTTCAGAGATTCTTCCAGGTAGTTGCATGGCACGGTCAGATCTTCAAAGCCCTTGCTCCTTGTTATGACACTGTACACTTCGCTATAGAGATTCATCATAAACTCGCCTCTTCTCTGCGCGAGTTTCCTGCCGACAAGGTCAAGGGCCTGAACCGCGTTCGTCCCCTCATAGATGGTCGTAATCTTGCAGTCGCGCAAGTACTGCTCAATAGGATATTCGCTGCAGTAACCGTAGCCGCCATATATGTCGATGGCCTTCGAACAGACCTGCATGGCCTTGTCTGAGGAATAGGCCTTGCAGATTGGAATCAAAAGTTCCGCCAGTCCCTGCCACTTTGCCTTGTCTATCTTGGTTTCGGAGATATCCGCCATATCAAGGCAGTAGGCCGTATAATAAAGTAATATCCTTATCCCTTCCACATGGGCCTTCATCCAGAGAAGCGTTCGTTTGACATCGGGATGCTGGATGATGGGCACGGGCTTCGCATCGGGATTTTTCATATCCCATATGGCAACGCCTTGAACTCTTTCCTTCGCATATGCCACGGCGTGTTCGTACGCCGCCGTTGCAACGCCTAGCGCCTGCACGCCGACCTCAAGCCTGGCATCGTTCATCATCTGGAACATGATCGCCATGCCTGCCCTCTCTTTTCCGAGGAGCTCGCCTATACATTTCCCGTCGTCACCGAAATTGAGGGTACATGTGGCGGAGCCCTTGATCCCCATCTTATGTTCAATGTTTCCCGTGCGTACGTCGTTCGATTCCCCCAGACTGCCATCGTCATTAACCCGAAACTTGGGGACGATGAAGATGGAGATGCCCTTTGTTCCCGCTGCATCCCCTTCGATCCTCGCGAGAACGGGATGGACGATATTCGGGCAGAGGTCATGGTCTCCACCGGAGATGAAGATCTTGGTCCCCGTGATGCTGTATCTCCCGTCGGGCAATTTCTTCGCCGTTGTCTTCAGGGCGCCAACATCGGTTCCCGCTCCCGGCTCGGTCAGACACATCGTTCCGCCCCACTCGCCTGCAAACATCTTGTACATGTATTTGTTCTTCTGCTCTTCCGTGCCGAAACGTTCTATGAGAGAGGCAGCCCCGGTAGTAAGGAGAGGGTACATGAGGAGAGGGTAGTTTGCGGCCTGAAAAAGTTCAAAGCATGCGGTGGAAACACTTATCGGCATTCCCTGCCCACCCACCTCGGGGTCTTTTATCGCGCACTGCCAGCCGGCTCCGACAAATTTTCTGTATGCCTGGTGGAAGCTCTTCGGCACATAGACCTTTCCGTCCTTGAACGTGCATCCCTCCCTGTCCCCGTCCACATACGTAGGCAGGATTACATCGAGGGCCATCTTCTCCGCTTCCGTAAGCACCATGTCCACGGTTTCTTTCGCGTAGTCCGCATACTTGGCCTTGAAAATATTCTCTATACCGAGCTGTTCATAAAGGACGAATTGCTGATCTCTCGTATTCACCAATAAGTTGCTCATAAAGACCTCCTTAAAAAAAGCGAATGAACAGATTCCAAAAACTTCCGTATGACAAAAAGACCTGAATGAAGCAATTGATGGAATGCTAATATATGTTTAACAATTTCAATTTGATTTTATACATACATAACCATAGCATGCTTTGCAAGGGTTCCTTTGGCATTGGTCAGGAGCCTGAAGCTAATGAATTCACCATTTTGGCTAATATTGAAAATTTATGAAAATTATGCAATTAATACAAGAATAAAGAGAACGTTGACGACATTATTTATATCGAGGAGAAGATTGACATGAAAAATTTATTAGACAATATCGAAGAGATCCTGCTCATGGGTCCCGGCCCTTCCTGCGTGCCTCCTCAAGTCTATGCGGCCCTTAGCCGGAAAACCCTCGGACATCTGGATCCCTATTTCTTGAAGATCATGGATGAGCTCATGGAGATGCTCCGCCGGCTTATGAACACGAGGAACAAACTCACGATCCCCATATCGGGAACAGGTTCCGCGGGCATGGAGGCATGCTTCGTGAATCTGGTGGAGCCGGGTGACAAGGTTCTCATCATTACCAACGGCGTCTTCGGTGTGAGGATGCAGGATGTGGCCGGCCGGCTTGGCGCGAAGGTTGATGCGTTGGAGTTCGCCTGGGGGACCCCGGTTGTGCCGGAGGAGGTACAAAAAAAGCTACGGCAGGATTCCTATAAGATAGTCGCTGTGGTCCATGCCGAGACCTCAACGGGCGTGAAGAATCCCGTTGCCGAAATCGGAGCGCTCCTCAAGGGCAGCGATGCCATCTATCTGGTGGATACCGTCACCAGTCTCGGAGGCATCGAAGTCATGATGGATGACTGGAACATAGACGCCCTCTACAGCGGCACGCAGAAATGCCTCTCCTGTCCTCCAGGGCTTGCCCCCCTTTCATTTTCCGACAAGGCAATGGCCAAGCTGAACGGACGCAAGACGAAAGTGCCCAACTGGTATCTCGATATTTCTCTCATAGCGAACTACTGGGGAAAGAACCGCGTTTACCATCATACGGCGCCTGTGAACATGATCTATGGCCTGTACGAGGCCCTCTTTGTCATCTTTGAGGAAAAGCCGGAAAAGGTATTCCGGCGGCACATGGAAAGTCACCGTGCTTTGGTGGAAGAGTTGAAGAATATGGGACTGAGGATGCTGGTGGAAGAGCCTTACAGACTGCCGATGTTGAATGCCGTGTGTGTGCCTGATGGTGTGCATGAACTCGCTATCCGGCAGCGTTTGCGAAGCGAATTCAGGATCGAGATCGGCGCCGGCCTCGGACCCCTCGCTGGGAAAATATGGCGTGTGGGGTTAATGGGGCACACGTCGAGAAAAGAAAACGTTGCGAGATTCATTGCGGCCTTGAAGGAAGTGCTGCAAGACAAATGAAAGTATAGTGCAGACCTTTAGGTGCGCTTTATTGGCGGGACTAAGGTCCTGCGCTACGTTTGTCAAAAAATCCGCCTGCATCCCCCTTTAGGAAAAGGGGAGCACGCACTGCGTGCGCTGTCTTTGACATCCTTTTTTTTCAATATATAGTTTATTTGTAGAATCCGGACAGAATGCATAGAAACGATATCCTTATGGAAGAACCGCTCAAGATAGTATACCGCAATATCCTGCTGGCTCATAAAGAGGACTTAGATCCGATAATCAGGAAGCACGCTGCCAAGCTGGACAAGTGCGTTCCCAAGATAGTCAATTGTCGCATCATGGTAGAAAGGCTCCAATGGCGGCGTCACGTAGGTGATCTCTAAAGACCGATCATAACGCTTGCAGTGTCGCATGGAGAGATCGTCGTGAATAGTGAGCATCCCTACCACCACAGCCACGAAGACATGTTTGTTACGGTAGGCATGCCTTCGATGATGCAGGACGGCAATTTTGAAGAATATGCGCATATGCGGGATAAAGAGCTAAAAGACGGCGATTTGCTGCCTCACGGCCTGATCCATAAACTCTGCCTTAAGGATGGTTATGGATTTATACAAGGACTAGGCGGTAAAGGAATTTACTTCCATCGGGACAGTGTATTAGACGCATTCGAGAACATTGAGATCGGAGCAGAGGTCCGTTTTGAGGAGGGGGAAGGGGAGAAATGCCCGCAGGCAAGCACCGTCAAGATTGTGAGGAAGGAATACGCCCATCACAGACATTAAGGGTTCGTGAATTGCAAGGCGGCCGGTGCGGTAATGGATGGCGGCCTTTGCGTGCATATATTATTTCGCTTAGAAGAATAAGTTTACCGCGCTGCCCCCGCAACGGCTCTTTTTCGTCCATTTTTCTTGACATCCTTGAAAGGCACCTTGCCGCGGGAAGGGTACAGTTCCTTTTCTGAAAAGTCTTCTTCGATAGGCGTTTCTTCCCCGAATTCAAGGACTTCCATCAGAGGCTCCTCGTTTTCGTAATCGCCGAGTTTCCAGATCATCTCATCGAGGTCTCTGTCACGGTCTCTATCTCTCCCGCTTTCAAATTCCATCGTAATGTCGTTTAGAAATGTGTCGAGCGGTATCACTCTCTCGTAACGTGCCATCTTAACCCTCCTTCTTATTTTGTCATCTCCACTCTAATTACAATCACAAAATTCATCCATCGTGCAATGTATGAAATCTCAGTTATAAAAAATCTGAATTTCGGATCAGGGAATGGATGATGGGTGGGGTTTCTTTGTGCGGTTTAGGCAGCCTCTCTTTCTACGAGGCAATTCTTCCCATTGACACACCCACCCTTTTTCTTTTATGCTTCTAACTTCAAACTCTTTTAGGCAGGAATGACAACTTTTTTTGAACTCAACCACAGTTATGCAGGGTAAATCAGAAACAGAAGAAGGCCGTTTGCGGATCAAGTGTGTAGAGGAGCTGGTCCGCAGAGAGGGGCTGGACGAGGGGGAAGCGCTGATAATCGACGAGCGGCTGCTCGCGCTGATGCAGATTATCTCCACGGGATTGGGAGATGATATTCACCTGAAAATTGCCCCGGGTGACAACTGGAGATATAACAGCGAGACCAACGAAATCGTATTTCCGGTAGGGTTGCTATTGTCCTCTTCAGCAGAAGAGGTCATCGCCTTTTGCGCCCATGAGGCGGGACACAGGCAAATATCCCGACGGATCTTGAGGAAGGCGGTGTTCAAGACATTCGCCGCCACGGAACCCACGAGGCTTCTCTTGAATGCCATTGAAGACAGCCGTGTAGATAACTGGCTGATGAGCGTTTTTAAGGGAATTAAACACTACCTGGATATTGCCTATGACGAAATGCTCCCCCGTGATTTGTCCACATCGTCGTACGTAAACTATCTGAAGGGTGAAATCTCCGAGAGGGCGAGCACCTCCTGCCATCCGTATCTCCTGTATCCGCACCTGGAATACCTGCTCGGTATGCGCTATTACTGGTTGTATGGCCGCCTTCCCTCCCGGTTGATGAATCCGGAAGTGGGCGATGCTCTTGCCCGGACGCACGGGGATTTTGAGGCGATCTTCAATCACTATCCTCCCCGGCGGGTCTCGGAAAAAGAAAAAACGAGATTTGCGGAGGAGACTGTCCTGATGGTGAGGGATAAGATTCTTCCGGAGTATGAAAACCTTGTCCGACTGGCGATAGTGAAGCTCGCGGAAGCCATAAAAGACAGTCGACTACAGGTCAAGGAGAAGAAATGCGCCTCCGAGGAATTGAGCCCGGATGAGATCGAGGAAGAGGCTATAAAATTATTAAAGCTCAAAGCCAGGGAGCTGGCGGACAAATTATCCTCGAAGACAGAAAAGCACACCTGGAAAGCGGAGGAATACAGAAGGGTATCCGCTGAAGAAACAGATGCGCGCATGGAAAGTGAAAAATCCGCCGGGGAGAGAACGGCGCTCTTACCCACAGAGACTCTCCGCGACCTCATCAAGAAGCAGCGAAGGATAGACCGCGAAGAGGACGCGAAGATGGGCGAGTACGAGAGGGTCTACAGGCTGATATCCGACTTGGTTCAGGCCTTAAGCGGTGTTTTGGAAAATCACTTCGCGAAAAATAAAATGCCTTCCTTCAAGGGCTATTTTCCTTCCGGCCAGAAGCCGGATTTGCGGAGGGCCATGGAGCTTTCCCGGAAATTGGGCGAGGGGATTCCCGTGCAGGATAAGGATCTGAAGGTCTTCCTAAAGAGGAGACTTCCGACACAGAGGGATCACAAGATAATCCTCGCACTCGATGAATCGGGTTCCATGGATGAACCAAAGAGGACCTCTGCCCTCGCAGGTCTTCTCGTTTTTATGGAGGCTCTCGATCATATCGGCATCGATTATGGGGTGATCGGATTTTCTGATAGCCCCATTATGCATAAGGAGTTGGGCGTGAAGCTGGATACTGCAGGCCGGCGGGTGTTGTTCGATGAAGTCTCCCTATGCATACCTGGAGGCTCTACCGCCGATGCGGATGCGCTCCAGTTGGCGATGAATATATTAAAGGATCAACCAGAGGATTCATCAAGGTGGATCATCATGGTCACAGATGGAGAAGGAAACGTGAATACAACTGGTAAGACATTTGTCGAGCTTCAGAAGGAGGCTCTTGACCAAAAGATAGAGGTGCTGGGTGTGGGTTTGGGAGAAGAGGTAACGGAGGTCATAAAGAGGTATGCAAGCGGCATGCAGATTGACGCGGTGGAAGAGTTACCGAACGTCCTCTCGGCCATACTGGAGGAAAAACTTGTTACGCATGATGTATACTGGGATAGTTTTCTAACGCCCCGGCATGGCGCCCACGTGGAGAAAGAGGATACCGATGTGTCCCTGCCACCGGATTTGTCCGAGCTCTTGGCGTCTCTGTATCTTTGCCTGAAGCAGAATACCTCGGCCTTCAATGTTAGGCATCTGAAGAGGGCGTCGGAGCTCTTGGGGTTCTTGATGAACCGCGGTTATCCGGAAAGAGAAGCGTTCGGAAGGAGCCTGAAATACGCCTTTATAGACTCACAGGAACAACCGCATAGGGTGAGAGACCTTCTCCTCGAAAGGATTGAAGAGATGCGGAAGGTATTTCCTGACATCACCCGAGAAAACTTGCCGCAGGAATTCCACTCAGCGTCTTTGCAGACGGACGTTCCCGTGTCTTCGATTCCCCGTGACCTGGCTTCCGTTCTGGATATTTTAATGAAGAACAACACTCATCAGATCCAGAAGGCACTCTCATTGTTGAAGGCGTTGGTCAGTTCCTCTGACGTAGCATTCGTGAGCATCCCAGGACTGGAAGCGAGCATCCGAGTCATTGACGATGAACTTCTAAAGGAAATAGCCATAGAGGAGCTCGAGAAAAAATCGGAGGATAAGAGCTGGGCTGTCCGTCAGCCCGCAGCCTTAGCCCTGGGCCGGGTTTATCTCTCACTAATCAAACAGGGAAAGGATGTCGACTTGCGGCTGATCGAGGGAATGCTGAAGGATGAAGACCCGTCTGTCTGCCGCGCTGCCGCACAGGCCCTAAGCCGGATCTGGTTTCATCATTATCGCAAGGGAAAAATAACGGTGGGGACATTGGAGCGCAAGCTGAAAGATGAGAACTGGGCCGTCCGCCAAGCTGCGGCAAGGGCTTTAGGCAGGATATATCCTTCCCTTATGGAACAGGGAACGGATGTTGACATCAGCAAATTGGAAGAAGGATTGTGGAATAAAAACTGGTTTGTCCGCCAGGCCGAGGCTGAGGCCTTGGGGCAGACCTATCCCGATTTCATCAGGAAAAGAATAGAGATCAGTCTGGAGGGACTAGAAGAAAGATTGAAAGATAAGAACGTACTGACCCGTCAAACTGCCGCCCTAGCCTTGGGACAGGTCTATCCGCCCCTCATGAAACAAGGGCGAGATATTAATTTAGTAAAATTGGAAGAAAGGCTCGACGATGATGACTGGTCGGTCCGTCAGGCCGCTAGCGTGGCCTTAGGCCGGATATGGTTCCATAGCTATTGCCATGGGAAGATAGTTTTGAAAGATTTGGAAAAAAAGCTCGAAGACCCAAGCTGGCCTGTCCGCCAGGCTGCATGCCAGGCCCTGGGGCAGATCTACCCCGCCCTCATCGAACGGGGGGAAAATGTGAACTTAGGGAAATTGGAAGACAGGTTAAGAGACACGGATGTGGACAGGTCGGTCTGCCAGGCCGCAGCCCAGGCCCTGGGCCGGATCTGGCCTCTGAGCTATCATCGGAAGAAGATAAGCTTGAAGGAATTGGAAGAGAGGTCAAAGGATGAAAACTGGTTTATCCACCAGGCTGCAGCGCTCGCCTTAGTCCGGATACACCGTGCCCTTGTCAAACGGGGGCATGATGCCGAATTAAACAAACTGGAAAAGAGATTGAAGGATAAAATCTGGTCGGTCCGCCAGGCCGCTGCACGGGAATCGATAAAAATCTTTTCGGATATAATCTCGGGCAGGGAGAAGGAATTCAGCAAGGTGCTCGCTTCCTTCAATGAGATGCTAAGTAAACCTATGGTAAATACCTTAGCAGGCACACATTCGGGCCAAGTGCAGATTGGTGAAAAATCTTTAATAGTGGGAGATCTGGGCTTAGACAGGGTGTCACGCAGGGATGATATACCTGCCTGCGTGATGACTGAATCCGGCTATCACATTTTGCAGACATTATGCATAGGCTACCTATTGAGACACTCCGTCCTGCTCTTGGGTCCTACATCGACAGGGAAGAGCTTCTTGATCAAATGGCTCGCTTATCTGTTGGGCTATGAGCACCTCTCGTATTCCATCAATCCCTACACCTCCAAGTTTGAGATAATCGGCGGCATTAAACCCGACAGGGAAGGCAGATTCGTCTGGCAGGATGGCATTCTTCTGAATGCGGCGCGAGACGGTCTTTGGCTGACTCTCGAAGAGATAAACCTCGCATCTTCCGAAGTGGTCGAGATAATGAACGACTATCTCATTACGGGAAGGATATCCTACTCGGCAAACGGGGAGCAAAAAGAATTGTATCCCCATCCCGCTTTCAGACTCTTTGCCACAGGAAACCCGGAAAGTTACAGCCAGAGGCAGAAACTCTCGGAGGTATTTCTATCCAGGTTCAAGATCCTCTACCAAAAAGAACTCTCTGAAGAGGAACTGTCCCAGATATTAAGTTCCTTATTTGGAATAACTTCCGCCTCGGCCCTTCCCATTGCCAGATTCCACACCACCTTGCAGAATCAGGCGGACAGCCGCATCATCGGTAAGGCGGAAAAAGACCCATATACATTTACCCTCAGAGACATAATAAGGCTGGGGAGGAGATTGGGACCGCTCCTAGCGAATAAATCAGCCGACAAGGAATATTTCAAAAAGTTTTTTCTGGAGTTCTTCAGTGTTTATATAGGGAGGCTGAGGGACAGCGCCGAGAGAGAGGCAGTGGTCAGTTTATTGGATGCGCATTTTGGTTTCAGGGCTGAGGGTCTGGACCTAAAAGAAGTGCTTAGGTCCGCCTCTCTGGACCTAAACTCCTTGCTTGCTGCTTTAACATCTTCAAAGGGAGATGAACTGATTCCCCGACATGACGCAACAATTGTGCCTACACCGACACAGAGGATAACCCTCTATCTCATCCTGAAGGCTCTGATAAATAACGAACCTCTTCTTGTGGCAGGAAATCCGGCCTCAGGAAAGACCACTCTCATCAGATATCTGGCCGGTCTAAAAGGGACGAACCTCTACTATGTCAACCTCTCCTCCGATACAGGCTTGGAAGAGCTTCTCGGCGGTTATACCCAAGACAAGAAAGGGAAATGGCATTACAGGAAAGGCCTTCTATTCATGGCCATGGAGGAGGGAGGCTGGCTGCTCATAGATGAAGCGAATTTGTCTCCCTTATCCGAATACTTAAACACACTCCTGGACTTTGGCTACGTCATTGATGGAGAAGAGAACGTGTGTTACACCCATCCTAATTTCAGAATATTTCTTTCGATGAATCCTCCTTCCGTGCATCAATCACGAAACTTACTGTCGCCTGCCCTGAGGTCAAGATTTACAGAAGTCTGGGTTGAGGAGCTGACCAATTTAGGAGAACTGGCCGGTTTAGTAGATACCTGGAGCAACGCCCACGGGGCGGCGCCCGCATCTCACAAAAAAGGGAAGAGGAACAAGAGGAGAGATGCACTCGATGAAAAAATTTCCACGAATAAAAAACCGGTAAAACCGGATGCAAAAAAAGAGGGTGAGGAATTTGCATCAGGCAAACGATTTACCCATTATTCGGCATAAGCGCTATGCTTCCAAGAGGTGAAATAGCCCGGCGTCTCTTTGACAGTGTGTCTCCTAAGGGAGGAGACGCCGTGATCGAAGAGGCTCGCATCGGCCTCGGTTATGTCGGGGTGCGGCTGGATGAAGGGCGCATGGGGCTTGCGGCCATGTTGCTCCACGATCTACCATCGGGCTGTTCCGTTTTTCCTAATGCCGGAAGACTTGCCGGATCAAAGACATCTTCTCTCCTCGTTAACATCATAGAAGGCAGGGGACCCCTAAAAAAAGCCTTAGGTCTTGCTGCCGTGAATGCCGTTCTTCATACGGAATTCACCGAAGAGGAAAGAGACTCCCTCTCGATTATGAAATTGATGCCCGCAGATCATGTGGCTATGGTCGGTCTCTTCACGCCGATGATTCCAAAGATAGAAGCAACGGGAGCAAAGCTCACCGTCATCGAACGGAATCCAGCCCGCCTGGCAGTTCTCGATAAAAAAGATAGTGACAGAATATTGAAGGAATGCACTGTAGCTATTATTACAGCAACCACGCTTCTTAACGACACACTTGAAGAAGTTCTGAACGGCCTCGGTGATCCAAGGCACGTGGCTATCCTCGGCCCTTCGACGCCACTTCTGCCTGAAATTTTTCAGGGAACACCCGTCCATCACCTGGGAGGCGCGATAGTCCAGGATACCGGGAAAGTCATGCAGATAATTTCCGAAGGTGGAGGCACACCGGCAATGCGCCCCTATCTCAGGTTCATAAACCTGCTTGTCAAATAATAATGCAGTCATACAGATACATCTTTCTATTTGAAATAAAGGAGTGGGATGATTAAATAGGATCTGTTAGAAACAAGCTTTGTCGACAAAGGATTAGACCATGCCTGATTTCTCAACTTACTTACGACGGTTTCAAGCGGGCGAAAAGGGCCTAAACCCCTATCTCGATTATTTTGAAATTACTCTCGAAGAGGTGCGCGAAGGATATGCGCGTTTCCGGATGCCGTTCCGCCCAGATTACTTGCAGGTGGGCGGATTCTTGCAAGGAGGACTTATCGTCGCCTTGGCCGATGAGGCTATTGCCCATGCCGCCATGACGGTCCTGGAACCTGCTTCCGGGATAACGACCGTTGAATTGAAATGTAATTTCCTGGCCCCGGTTACAAAAGATGAACTGATTGCAGAAGCCAGCATTTTCAAGAAAGGGCGTACCTTAATTATAGGTGATTGCCTGGTCAAGGATGAAAATGGCAAAGCCGTGCTCCGCTGCACTGCGACATTCTTGATGTTTCCTGACAGGAAGGGCTTCGAATGACGAGCGAGCCTGAGATACGTCCCTGCGAGGAAAGGGACATCGAAATTATCTATGAAATTATTAACGATGCTGCACAGGCATACAGAGGCATTATTCCTGCGGACAGATGGAAGGAACCTTACATGTCGGAAGCTGAACTGCGACATGAAATCGATGAAGGAGTAAAATTCTGGTGTTATATAGAAGACGGGGAACTTCTGGGAGTCATGGGCATGCAGGAAATCGAGGATGTCATGTTGATAAGACATGCATACGTGCGCACGGCAAGGCGACGTGAGGGTGTAGGCGGCAGTCTGCTGTCTCTACTCCGGGGAAAAACGTCCCGCCCGATTCTGATTGGCACCTGGGCGGCGGCAGTGTGGGCGGTTTGTTTCTATGAGGCGCATGGCTTTTGTCTGGTCTCTCCGGAAGAAAAGGATCGCCTGCTGAAACGATACTGGTCAATACCAGAACGTCAGGTTGAAACATCCGTGGTTCTTGCGGAGCGGCGGTCTTTCGCTATGAGGGGGAAAAACACTTGATACCCATAGTGTCTATAGTCGGTCGCTCGAATACCGGGAAGACGACATTGATCGAAAAATTGATACCGGAACTAAGGCAAAGGGGTTATCGAATAGCTACTATAAAACACAACATCCATGGGTTTGACATAGACCACGAGGGCAAGGACAGCTGGCGTTATAAAAAGGCTGGTGCACGCCTCACGGTCATCGCATCGCCACAACGGATTGCAGTTATTGAAGATGCAAGTAAAGACTATGAATTATCGGAATTGAGAGATCGCTATATACGGGACGTCGACGTCATCCTTTCCGAAGGCTTTAAAGGAAATCCGCATCCAAAGATTGAAGTGGTTCGATCGGAAATGAAGCACGAGCCCCTCTGCTCCGTAGAAGATAATCTTATGGCCATTGTGAGTGACGAGTCCGTAGAAAGAGGAGTGCCCTGCCTGAATATCGATGACATCCGGGGCATTGCCGATCTCATAGAAGATAAGATTATGAAAGGGAAGACGGCGTAGAACTCACGCGTTTGCGGCAAAGACATAGGCGGCAAAGAGGCCGTCATGACTGAGGCTGACATCAATCGCTGCGGGCTTGCCGTTTATACAGATGAACGGCGGCCCCAGACCATAGGAACTCTTCACCCGCCTGACTTCGATATTTTCCGGAGATTCATCATAACATTTTGAGAGGCGGAGCTTGAGAGCTTTACGCACGAAAGCTGATTCATAATCGAGAGAAGCCTGTGAATCAGGGCTGATGCGGTCCACATGCCAGACGAGTGTATCCATCTCATCGGGCACCGATGTAGTTCCGATACAATGGACATAGTCGGAGGTTATGAAAACCTTGATCTTTATTCTACCATACGGCGTATCGACGAATCCTGTAAGAGTATCGCTTCCGTGAGGAAGTCGAACTGATGCCTCCACGTGATCCAAACTTACTTCATATAACCGGGGGACGGATGTGGCGGAATGGTCATGCTTCTTGACAAGCTTGTACGCCGTTTCCTTGCCTGCCCAGAGAGCCCATAAGACGGCGTCCTGGTTATGAGCACGGGATATTACTTCTTGTTCATGGGTTGTGAAGACGCGGTTAATGAATCGCGTATTCCGACTCTTCCCCATATTGTGTGGATCGGTCAGATCCACAATATCGTTGCCGATGCGAATCAAAATAACCTTTCTCCATTTGTGCCATGTGTTTGATGATCTGCTTTGCATAGTGACGCTGAGCCCTGAGTCCGTTTTCTTTTGTCAGTTCGGGTTGGAAGACTTCCACTTTCACCGAAAAACGATCGCGAAATCTGGGAATGAAGCCGTAAGAATGCTGGCTATCACCTCGCAGATAGATACACATTATCTTGCAGTTTTCAAAATCCTTGATGAACCGGCCCACACCATAGGAAAAACTCTCGGTATTCACGCGGCCTGTCCGAGAGCGCCCTCCTTCAGGAAATATCAGTAATGGCTGTTTCCATTCGAGAAGGGATGTGCATTTATCAAGGGTTAGTTTCATCTCTTCACGATTGCCGCCCCTGTTAATGGGGATGCACTTGGCCAGGTAGCACAGGACTGTCAGGAAGATATTCCGCTGGAAATTGTTTCTTTCCGGCAAATTCCAGGGTAGCTCACGATAATGCAGTAAATTACGCATGAAAGAAAATGTCGCGTATGTAATGATCATGGAATCAATCATCGTGAGGTGATTTGCGCACATGATCCACGGCCCTTCGTAATTCCTGAAATGACGGGAGCACTCCTCCCTGATCTTCAGTATATTCCGCACCCTGTAGCCCATGAGCCAGATGACTGAAAAATAAAGCGGGGCGATAACAAAGATAGCAATTCGACCGAGCATGTATTGAATTAGCAGAGGGCCTTGAAGGATCAACTTCTTCTTCATGACTGACCTTATCCTAATTTGCTCTTGATGATAGCAACAGCATCTCCGACTGTGCCAATCTTATCTGCCTCGTCATCGTCTACTGTGATGCCGAATGTGTCCTCACACTTTATAATGACATCTACCAGCCTTGCGGAATTAACCTTCAGGTCATTCAGAATATGGGTATCCTTTGTCGCCTTGTCCAGCAGGCTCGGATCCTTTGTGTAGCCCCTAAGGATATCGATCATTTTGTTAAAGATTGTCTGTTCGTCCATTTCTTAATAGCTCCTTTGATTATTATTCCATTTCTTAAAGAGTAAACAGCTGTTAACATCGCCGAAGCCGAAACCGGCTTTGGCGATAATATTTAATTCGGGATAGTCCATGCACTTCTGCGGCACCTTATCTCCAAATTCAGCAATATCTGGGTGTATATCCTCACAATTAACAGAAGGATGGAGGAAACCTTTGTACAATTGCATTACGACGGCAACGCTCTCTATGGCACCTGCTGCGCCTAAGCAATGTCCCACCATGGATTTTGTGGAATTGATGTAGGGAAAATTAGCGGGGCCGCGCTCGAGGGCTTGAGACCAGTTCTTCACTTCATAAGGGTCGGCAAAGGTTGCCGTTAAGTGGCCGTTAATTGAATCGATATCACTTGGCACGATGCAAGCGTCAGATATGGCGGCCTTGATGCAACGTTTGACACCCTCGGGATTCGGTGCGGTAATGGAGCCGCCCATGCGATGCCCTCCGCAATTGACAGCGCCTCCGAGAACTTCAGCATAAATTCTCGCTCCACGTTCCAAGGCGGATTCCATGTCTTCAAGCACCAGAATTCCAGCGCCCGAGCCAGGGACAAAACCGCACGCCGTGGCGCTCATCGGCCGTGAAGCAGCCTCCGGGTGATCATTAAATTTTTTGCAGATGACGCGCATGGCCTCGAATCCGGCCCAGATAAAGGGGGATTGGCCTTCAGAACCTCCGGCTAGGATTCTTTTCGCTAGACCATTTCGTATTCTCCACATCCCTTCAACAATCGCTTCATTTCCCGTGCTGCAGGCGGAAGAATTTGAAGTTACCTGATTTCCGAGGGCCAGGATACCGGCGATACTTGCGCTTGTTCCGCTATTCATGACCTGCTCCACTATCCGGCTCCCCATGCGGCGCACTTTTCCTTGGGAGACCATGGGCACGAGAGTGCCTGTGATTGTATCCATGCCGCCAATACCGGAGCCGACAATCACACCTGTATCCCAGTCCACAGTGTCATCGTGAATGTCAGGCATCTTGAAACCTGCATCGGTCCATGCGTCTACGGCGGAAACAGCGGCGTATCCGATGTTTTCGTTCATCGACATCAGTGTATCTTCATTAAAATAACCCTTACGGATATTGTCAAAATCCTGAGGGGCAGCGCCTATCTGGCAGGAAAAGTTCAATTCCTTGAGTTCAGGAAAAAACCGGATGCCAGAACGTCCTTGTCGCAAGGCTTCTTCGAAATTAACTAAACCATGGGCATTGGGAGCTGCTATTCCCATCCCGGTTATGACGACTCTTCTTTTCAACTGAAGTAGACCTCCATAGAAATCAATGAGCGCTAAATGCGGGAAGGCACTCCCTTCCCGGCAAGTATACCGAAACTTACAGTCTCGCCATTTTCCCTTTCCATGGAAACCTTCATTTTAAGATTTCCCATGCGAAAATATATTTTGTGACCTTTAACGATCACTCGCTCACCGGGATGTACGACCCCCGTAAACTCCACCCCTTCGGCAAGGGTAAATAGTGTTGTCAACTTTTTTGCATCCTCCACCGTTGTATGCATATGCCTCATGTGAAGATAAAGGCCGAATGCGACAACACCCGTCTGTGCCATGGCTTCAATGAGAATGACACCCGGGGTGATCGGTTGGTCGGGGAAGTGTCCTTTATAAAAATACTCATCCTCGCGAAAGCGGTAAGTGCCTACAATGTGCTCATCGTCAAGCTCCAATATATCGTCGATAAAGCGAAAAGGATATTCCTGGGGAACACTGTTCAGAATCCTTATCATTGTTTCCCGATCAGCCGCCATAAAGCCCACCATTCGTGTGGATGACGCTTCCAGATATGTAGGATCCCTTTGTTGCGAGAAAGGACACCACCTCAGCCACTTCCTCGGGACGTCCTATGCGGCCCAGGGCAATATTGTCGAGGATCTTCTTTTGCACATCGGCGGGAAGATTTTGTGTCATCTCTGTCTCAATGAATCCCGGGGCAACGGAATTGACGAGGATATTCCTTCCTGCCAGTTCTTTCGATAGAGACTTTGTAAAAGCATCAAGGGCTGCCTTTTCCATGGTGTAAGGGATCTGGCCCGCATTGCCGGTATGTCCCACGACACTGGATATATTTATGATGCGGCCTTCTCTCTGACGAAGCATAAAGAGGCGGATTATTCGTTTGGTCAGATACCAAATGCCGCGCATCAATGCCCGCTGGGCGTCGAACTGCTCAATCTTCATGGTGACGATATCGGCATTGAGAGATAGTCCGGCGTTATTGACAAGGACATCCACGCGGCCCGCTTCCTCTTTAATCTTGTTAATCAGGACTTCCACCTGTTCTACATCTGCCAGATCAGCTGGAAGAAGCAAGCCGTCACCTATCTCAGAGAGCAAAGTCCTTGCCTGTTCCTCGCTGTTCCGGTAGTGAATACCCACCAGAAACCCTTCTTGGGACAGCGCACGGCAGCAGGCCGCGCCTATTCCTCTTCCACCACCCGTTACAATGGCAATAGGTTTCCCGCTCATTAGCTGCTCCTCATGATGCCGCCGATCGAGTTTACCGATCGTTTCGGATAGTCGGGATAAATAATCCCTTTGAAAACACCCGTACGGGCATCTTTGATATGAGCAATCAGTTCATTGTCAACAAAAACTTTTCCGTCTCCAATTGCAATGCTTGCGCCTGAGTTCTTCAATTGGGCGAAGCGCCTCACTTCAATATCGTAGCGAACACATTTATTGTAAGGGCGAATCTGGCCGCTAAAATTAATCTCACTGCAGCCCAGGGCTCTGCCAGCACCTAATGCGCCGCGCCAGACACAGTAAAAACCCAGAAGTTGCCATACTGCATCTACACAGAGGCAGCCCGGCTGGACAGGATCCCCGGGCATGTGGCACTGAAAATACCAGGCATCCAGTTTGATATCCTGTTCAGCTACAATCGAACCTTGTCTGCCGACAGTAGTAAATGAGAGCACCCGATCTACCATGAGAAAAGGAGGAGCCGGTAAACGGGCCTCAAAATTTGCAGGCGGGTCGTCTACCAGGGTCCCATAGGAAAAAGCGATGAGTTGCTCCACCCCGAAGCTCTGACATTCTCTGAATTCCGCATAATTCATGATTATTCCTTCACCTGTAAGATCATATGAACCCAGGACAATCCAGCCCCGACAATTGCAATGGCCACATGATCGCCCGGCCGAAGATCATTCCAGCGTTGGCTCAAAACGGTCGATGCTCCGGAACAGCCGGTGTTGCCAAAAAATTCCACATTGTGCCAATGATTATTTTCCGCAATTTGAGAACGTTCGCAGACAGTTTGCAGCATACCCAGATTGGCCTGATGACCGATAAAAATGAAGCGATTGCCATTGAGGGCATAGATTTTTTGCAGCATGCGAATAGACTCTGTTGTCTTTCGAATGGCAAAGCCCTGCACGGAGTTCCCGTCCTGCTGGAAGTAACCCATGCGGGGTATTCCAACTTTATTCCAGTCTGATGGTTTTGTCTCATAAGCGCAGGCCGTGAAGGATTTGCGCGAAGGCACTGTGGCAGATACAATGGCCGCAGAACTGCCGTCACCGAAAAGTACCGCAGATCTTCGATCGGAGTAGTCCACGCAGCGAGTGAGATTTTCCGGATTGACCAGGAGTACAAAGGGCGGCAGCGCATCGGGTCTCATGAGGCTGACAAAATTCACCTGCGTGCCAAAGCTGGTGCAGGCGGAATTAACATCGAAGCAAGGTACGTCGATTCCCAGTTCTGCAGCTACGGTCGAGGCTTCCGCAGGTGATACATTATCTGCGGCCGAGCTGCCGGAAATGACAAGCCCGATATCTTCCTTCTTGAGTCCGGCACGTTCAATGGCCATCCGTGCGGCAGAAGCTCCCGTTTGCGCGTTATTGTAAAGACCTGCCGCTAAAGCTTCTCTCTGGTCCCTGTTTCTCGTCTTCTTTATATAGTCCAAAGGAAGCACGGTGCGTCGTGTATGAATGCCGACCCTCTCCATGATCCATGTCTCATTTGTTCCGATATCCATCTCTTCCAAGAATCTATTGGTGATAACATTCTCCGGGTGGAAATGGCCCATACCGTGAAGATAGAGTGTGCTCATATAAGCTCCCTTCCGATAATCATGTTCTGGACCTCCCGCACGCCCTCGTAAATGTCGATGATGTGTGCATCCCTTGCCAGCTTTGAAATTTCATATTCCGACATGAATCCATATCCGCCGTGGAGATGCAGGCCTTCGTTGGCGCAGAACAAAGCCGCCTCCGCGGCTGCATTCTTCGCGAGGGAGGCATACATGCTCCTGTCGTCAGCTTTTTCCTGAACCTTGAAGGCCGCTTTTATCAGCGCCATGTCCGCGAGTTCGAGCTTTTTCCACATTTGCACCAATGTTTCTCTTGCAACCGGCAAATCACAAATTCTTTGCCCGAATTGCTTGCGCTCTTTTGTGTATTCCAAAGTGACATCCAATGCCCGTTTGGCAAGCCCCACACCAATTGCCGCAACCATGGGGCGCGCATAGTCAAGAACGTCGATGACATACTTGAAACCCTGCCTCCGATCTCCGATTATCTGATTGTCATTGATGACTACATTCTCAAAGGTGACAGCCGCCGTATTTGATAAACGCTGTCCCAGCTTATCTTCCGGTTTTCCGATGATGATCTTTCCTCCTGTGGGGAGAATTATCTCTTTGCCCTGCGCGACATGCGGATCTGAATTGGAGGGAAGCACCAGCAGAGCGGGAACAATTAAGCAGGCCATGAAATTACCGGTCGGCTTCCCGACCTTACAAAAAACGGTAAACTGAGATGCGTAAGACGCATTGGTGATGAAGCACTTGCTGCCGTTGAGGATATACGTTCCATCCGCGCTCTTTTTGATGAACGTCCTCATGGCAGAGTTGTCGGAACCAGCTCCTGGTTCCGTCAGGCAGAAAGAGGCCATGATAGGATTCTCGACAAAGGGGCCTAAGAAAAGAGTCTTCTGTTCGTCCGTACCATGCTGGGCAATAACCGTATTTGCCAAGTCATTGCACATTGCTGAGGTGGAAATCCCCGTATCTCCATAGGACAGTTCTTTGATGATAAGAGCTGTGGATACGGGGTCAACCTCAAATCCCTTAACCGATTCCGGGATGCTCAGATTCAAAATTCCGAGGTCCCATGCCTTCTGGATAATTTTCCAGGGAAAAGCATGGTTCTTCTCTAACTCCATTACCTGCGGTATGATTCCATACCTGACAAATCTCTTAACTGTATCCACATACATCTGTTGAGCGCTTGTGAGATTAAAATCCATTTCTAAAATCCTTAGTGCAAATCATTTTGCCGTAAATTTCTAGGCACGCAGCATTATCTGTGCCACCATGGTGATTGACACTCTTCTGTGCATTGCAATTGTCCATAATCATTGACTAATTTGTGCTTATTTTGATTTTTCCGGATGGTTTTCAGAAGGAGATATTCCGAGCTTATGATGCGTAATTTCATTTGCAGTGTGAACGGGGCTACGCATCATATGGTATTGCAAAAATATAGACCATTCCTGCTGATCAATATGATTGGCAGATGTCTTCAAAGGGTGAAAGATTTATCTTGACAAGGTAAAAATATATGGAGTATCTTCCCAGCATCAAGGAACGGGTTGATTTACCAACGACAGAAACTTTTTTCACAAAGGAGGTAAGAATCGATGAGGAAACTGCTTGCAATCATTTTATCAATTCTTTTCGTTGTGGCGGTTACGTTCACATTAGTAGGCTGCCCATCAGCACCAGAGAAGAAACCGCCTGAGCCTGCCAAGAAAGAAGCGGCGGCCCCGGCCCCAGCTCCTGCCCCAGCACCGGCTCCAGGAGCGCCAGCGGCCCCACCAGCGCCACCGGCACCAGCGGCACCAGCGCATAAGTAGCATCGGTGATATCTTGAAAGAAAAAAGGCGGCCGAGCATGTTATAGGCATACTCGGCCTTTTTTTCTCCCCGCGTTTAGGCATATCTTTCTTGTCTTGCTTGACATCCTCGTTTTTTATCTATATCTTCATCTATATATCTCTATTCAACAAGACAATTCTTTATGGAAACCTTTACATTAGCAACGGTCAGCCTGATAATTTCTCTCACCCTGATTATAAATAAAAAAAAAGTTTCTGCCCATCTCTCTTTTGCTTCCCTCTGTCTCGCCATATTTTTCTATAAGAGCGGCACGTTTTTCGATGATATTTTTACCGGTCATATATGGAAAGTTACAGAATACATGGGATTGATAGCCATCCCTCCTTGCTCGGTGAAATTCGCCCGCTCTCTCCTTCGAGAACAGACATTCTTAACTAAAAGAGATGTCATATCCACCACAATTTTCAGTTTTCTCCTTGCCATTGCCGTTTTCTCCCCGCTTTACAGCTGGCCATACCTGAAAGCTGTTTTTTTAATATATGCCGGCGCCGCACTTTCTGTCTGTTATATTGGCCTCATCCTTTATATTAGAAATAGGCCCATAGGTGTAGAAAGGACCCGGATGGTGTATCTGGCTTTTGCCTGTGGGGTAACTGCAGTCCTCAGCGCTTTTGATATATTCTATTATTATGGATTTTCTTTTCCTCCCGTATCCAACCTGTTTATTGCAATCTTTCTTTATTTTGTTCTTATTCTTATTACACACCCCCGTCTGCCGGAGTTGCATGAACTTATGGGAAGGGCCCTTGTACTTTCTATCATCACTCTTTTTGCTGTTATTGTATTTACTCTTATCATTGGATTGTTCGGGAAGGGGGAAACGCCCCCCTTCACCCATATTTTGCTGGCATCACTAATAATTGTCATTGCCATCGAACCTTTAAAACTCGTCTTAAAGATGCTGTTCAGTTATTTCTACCCGGGAGGCAAGGACGTATTCACATCACTTTATGCCTTCGATGAAATGCTCGAGAAAGAGAAGTCTCTCCTCCTCGAGGAAATGGCGCCCGTTTTGGCCCATGAAATACGAAATCCTCTGGGTTCCATCAAAGGCGCCGCACAGTACCTCAGATCGGAATCGAACTCCGGCGACCATCAGAGGCTGTTAGATGTTATAATAGAAGAGGTAGACCGGTTGAACAGCGTCGTATCTCAGTTTCTCAATTATGCCAAACCGTATACCCTTAAACTGAAGATGCAGGATGTTAATCAGGTTATTGAGAAGGCCATATCAGTCATCCAAGCGAGCCCACGTTCAGAGAATGTCGTCATTGACAAAGAGCTGCGTCCTGATTTACCTCTTATAGAGGTTGATGCAGAACAGCTAGTTCAAGTAATTTTAAATGTTGCATTCAACGCCATAGAGGCAATGGAGGAGGGTGGGACCCTGATTTTCAGGACGTCCAAGATTAGCAGTGGTGACGGCGAGGCAGTAGGCATTTCCATCAGGGATACGGGGAAAGGAATCAAGAAAGAGGAAATGAAGAATATTTTCAAACCATTCTTTACAACGAAAGAACGGGGAGTCGGTCTTGGCCTCGCCATCAGCCAGAGGATCATCAAAAATCATGGCGGCCATATCAAGGTCAAATCCATTCCTCTTCAGGGGAGCATATTTTATATCAGGCTGGGTGTAACGACCTGAGAACCGTGAGATAAAGACAGCAAGGAATTATAAGGCATACTATGGCGGAGAAAATACTGGTCGTTGATGATGAGCTCAATATGCGGCTGGTCTTGAAGGCCCTGCTGAATAAGGAAGGCTATGACGTGGCCACGGCAGCGGATGGAATCGAAGCTTTAAAGATCATCAAGAGTGGCGGCGTGCAAGTCGTCGTGACTGATCTAAGAATGCCGAAACTCGATGGCGTGGGTCTCCTAGAACGGGTGATTCATGAATATCCATCTACGCCGGTTATTATTATCACCGCTCACGGGACTATTGCCACTGCAGTGGACGCTTTAAAGAAGGGGGCATTCGATTATATTACCAAACCTTTTGAACGTGATGAGTTGAAAAATATAATCCATAAGGCCATCAGGACCAGAAGGCTCAATGAGGAAGAGCTCCTCGTCAGCCCCGACGATATAGACCGGCAAGGTATAATCGGTTCCAGTGAGCCGATGTCGAAAATCTATGATACGATCAAGAAAGTGGCGCCAACGCCGACGACCGTGCTGATATCAGGCGAAACGGGCACAGGGAAAGATCTCATAGCATATGCGATTCACAGAAATAGCCCGCGCAGGGATAATCCGTTCGTCAAGATTAACTGTGCTGCTATTGCGGAAAATCTCATAGAGAGTGAACTGTTCGGGTATGAAAAGGGGGCTTTCACGGGAGCAGTGTCCACGAAGCCTGGGAGGTTTGAGCTAGCGGATAAGGGGACCCTATTTCTTGACGAAGTAGGAGAAATTCCCCGGGACATGCAGGTGAAGCTCCTTCGTGTTATCCAGGATCATGAATTCGAGCGTGTCGGCGGGCTGCGTACAATTAGAGTGGATGTAAGGTTGATTGCTGCGACGAACAGGAATCTCCTCCAGGACGTGAAAGACGGCAGATTTAGAGAAGATCTATACTACAGGCTCAATGTCTTTCCCACACACCTCCCTCCCCTCAGGGAAAGAAGAGAGGACATTCTTCCCCTTACAGATTACTTTATCGAGAAATTCAATGGCAAGTTAGACAGAGAAGTTGAACATGTCGATTCGCGTGTGAAAGATGTGCTTGTCAATTATGATTGGCCCGGCAACATCAGAGAGTTGGAAAATTTCATAGAGCGCATTGTTCTCATGGCCGGCGGAAGTACGATTACTTTCGAAGATATTCCGCCCGAATGGAAATCAGCCGCCGAAGCAATCTCCGTCTCTCAAAGGGGCGAGCAAAAGAAACCTTTCAAAGATTTCGTGAAGGGCCACATGGAGGAGGTCGAGAAACAGAGCATCATACATTGCCTGGAGGAGGTGGGCGGCAATGTTACAAAAGCGGCTCAGCGTCTCGGTCTCAGCAGAAAGGGTCTGCAATTGAAGATGATAAAATATAATCTTCGCAAGTAAAGAGGCATGAACGGCAAGCGTAAAACCTGTCACCTGAAAATTTTCAGGTGGAGATATGGAAACATTGATCTTTACAAAGATGGATATCGAAAAGGTGTTAACGCCGTCGGTGGCCAACAAGACAGTGGAAAAGGCATTCAAGGCGTATGGACTGGGTGAGGCCGATATGCCTGCAAAGAGTTATCTCTACTTTGAAAAAGGGGATCTCAGATCCATGCCCGCTTATCAGGCTCTCAAAGACAAGCCGGGCATTTAACGGATAGAATTATTTTAAGCCGATTGAACTTGGCTTTTTTCAAGGCGGGTTCTCTGAAATAGGATTTAGCCGAATCGACCTGCAGTGAGTGAAACTGGCCAGGGGCTTTGGGCTCAGTCTTCGTTTCTTTCGAGGTGGCTGGCCTTCATGCCGACGAGCCGCACTCTCTTCTTGAGTTCGACCCTCTTGAGGGAGGCGAACGCCGCTTTCCTTATCTCCTCTTCTCTGTCCGTCGCATACGGGATGGTTGTGGCCCTCGTGACTGTTTCGAAATCGCTGAATCGTACTTTTACGGTGACCGTCCTTGCCTTGAAGTTGCTGTCTTTCATGTCTGTGACGACGCCCCTCGTCAGATCCGCCAGTGTCTTGGCTATAAACTGCCAGTTTGCTATATCTTTCTGGAATGTTGTTTCCCTGCTTATGGATTTGGGTTCCCAGTCGGTGATCAGGGGGCTGTCGTCGATCCCCCGGGAGGCGTGATAAAGATAATTCCCATAAGATAAGCCGAAACTGTCAACCAAACGATCGATGTCAAGGGAGGCAAGTTCTCCCACAGTTTCAATGCCCATGTCCTTCAGGTATTTCTCTGTTTTTGGCCCGATTCCCCAGAGTTTCCTCACGGGCAGCGGCTTGAGGATGGAGATAACATCCTCTGCAAGGATCACGATGAGGCCATCCGGTTTATCCATGTCCGAGGCGATCTTGGCAAGAAGCTTGTTGGGGGCAATGCCTATGGAGCACGTTAAGCCAGTCTCATCTTTTATCTCTTTCTTGATTCGTTGCGAGATGTTTTCCGAAGGTTCATTGATTGCCGATATGTCGAGAAAAGCCTCATCGATACCGACATCTTCAATGGCAGGAGTGAGCTTCCTGAGGATGCTCTTCACCTTCTGTGATTCCCTCTCATATGCTTCGTAATCGACACGAAGAAAAAAGGCCTGGGGACAGAGGCTGTAAGCCGTCTTCAAAGGCATGGCAGAATGTATGCCGAACTTTCTTGCTTCGTAGGAAGCGGTGGCTACGACCCCTCTTTTGGTTGGGTCCCCACTGCCCCCTATTACCACGGGCTTGCCGATTAACTCGGGGCGTCTCTTCTGCTCCACTGCTGCAAAAAAGGCATCCATGTCGATGTGGAGGATTAGTCTCAAGGATAATTGCTCAGATTATTTTCCAAGACCGGCTCCAGAGGCGAATACCTGGTTATACAGAGAGGCGAAGCCGCCCTTGCCGGTTGCGAGCATCAGTGCGAGCGGCATCGATTCTTTACCCAGTTTTACCATCTCTTCTGCCGTCCTTCTTATGTCCCATTGGGCATGCGTATCCGCCCGCAGGCGGGCAATGTGGTAGAGCTCCCTTGCATTAATTTTCATAGAGACGCGCCTGCGATGGGCATTGGTGAGGATATAGCCGGAAGCAAGCGGGGAGAGCTCCTTAATCCGCTTATATATTTCTTCGCTTCGGATGACGATTTCCATGAAGGCGTCATGCATGCCAATTTCCGATACGGCAGGTGGAACTGTTGCTCCGAGGGCGGGATCATAATCCTGAAAGGTTATGGTTGCCATGCGATGGCGCTTCATCTGGGCAAAGCAGCTCGCGCTGATGAGCAGTTCAAAATGGAGTTCCGCATTTTCGAATTCACGGAGGACTGGATCGTAGGACTTGATGTGCCTTAGAGCTGTCTTCATCAGAGATTCTTTTTCGCGTCTATTCATGGAAGAGACCATTTGCATGCACTGGATCATTGGCAAATCCGACGATGAGTGTATAAGTGAGGCCATGATTCTATCGTCCCCACCGGGAGTGGCATAGATGAGGGAAACGTATTGTCCTTTCAGTTCCGCTGGTGCATTTGTGGCTTCAAGTGTCTTTTGCCGCTTCAGTGCGGATATCTCTTCCCTTAGATGCCGCCTCGTCAGACGGTCGTGATCCGTGGCCTCCGTATAGCGGATAAGAGAGGGGGCGGTATCTTTCGTTGCCTCATAGAGCTTCCGACTGTACTCCTTTGCCTCGGCGAGGGGGTGGGCAGCAAGACGGCGGAGCATGAGTTCGAGATTCCTCGCATTGATGGTCATTCCCAACTGCGTCTCCGTGGCAAGGGAAATGGAGTAGCGGGCGTCTTCCTTGGCCCAGCCTTCCAGCATGGAGTGATTGGCAGGGTCCGCTGCGAGGTCCTTGTGCTTTTCAAAGATGTGGGGCTTCAATTTCTCGAAGAGTTCGTGATATAATCTATTCTGCTTGCTGATGATGTCCACAAAGGGCCCGTCCATGGGGGTCCCGCGGATTTCTTCGGGGATGACGAAATCGTCTTTCAGCCTCACGTAGCGCTGCGATTTTTCCGTATAAGAACACAGGCGAAATTTTTCTATTTCCTCCACAAGCAGCCGGGAAACGCCGAGAACATCGATGTTGAATACGGCATGCTCGGCTACGGAGTTGTGTCCCATCTCAAAAACGATGTTCTTGTTGGACTGCCTCGCCTTTTCCACTTCTTGCCTGGCAACGCCGCGCAATTCGTCAACAGGCTTGGAACTGCGGCTGATCCGGGCGTAGGCGGCGGAGATCGTCTCCGGTGTGAGATACTGCGCATCCGGACGCAGCTTTTGAAAATCCCGGATTGTTTCGAAATCGAGATTGTAGCCGGCGAGGATAATTTTCATGAGATTGACATCCCTACAATTTAACGAGTTCAACATGGGACAGCGTCCGCCCCAAGAACCCTTCACCGATCGTCTGGAAATGATAGGGTAGATCGGTGACAAAGAACCGGTATTTCGGCTCCGTGCGCTTATGATTTCCAAGATGCCTCTCGGCGAGGAGATGCGCCGTTATATCCGCCATAGCTTCGGCGGAGTCCACAAAGCGAATATCAGGCCCTGCGATCTCCTGTAGAAGAGGTTTGATCAATGGATAGTGAGTGCACCCCAGGACAAGGGTATCAATATGCTCCGCCAGAACCGGCCGTAAGTACTCCTGGGCGGTAAGCCGGGTGACAGGGTGATTCCACCATCCTTCTTCGACCAGTGGTACAAACAGGGGGCAGGCCTGGGAGAAAACCCGGATGCCCGGGTCGTGCTGGTGAATGGCACGGGCATAGGCATTGCTGTTTATGGTTGCCGGCGTGCCAATGACACCAATACATTTGCTTGACGTTTCGGCTGCAGCTCTGCGAGCTCCTGCATCGATTACGTCGAGGACGGAAACAGGAGAAATGTCTTTGACCGCCTGATAGGCGACCGCGGCCATGGTGTTGCATGCGACAATTAGCAGTTTCACATCTTTTTGCAGCAGGAAATTTGTGATCTCGGCAGCGTATTGCGTGATCGTTTCCGGTGATTTCACACCGTATGGCACCCGTGCAGTATCGCCGAAATAGACGATGTTTTCGAAAGGCAGGCGTTCCATGAGGGCGCGAAAGACAGTCAGTCCTCCGATACCGGAATCAAACACTCCGATGGGATGGCTGGATATTGACTGCATGAGAAATCCTTTTTTCGTTGAAACGGTTTCCTATTTAACACAGCCTCTGCGAAAATCAAAGTCAAGAATTGGCTCTCCCAATAAGCTTTCTGTTGAAATTATCGGATAAATAGGATATTTCTTCAGAAACCATATCGCCTGGGGAATAAATCCTCTCTTAGAGCGGGATTGTCATGCGCGCTTCAAATGTCCAGAACATACTTTTTTTCACGTTTATGATCTTTGTCTTTCTTCTGTTTCTCTATCTGCTTGCGCCTTTCTTTTTCCCCATTTTCTGGGCGGCCGTCATTTCAACTATTTTCAGTCCTCTCTACAAATATCTCAACAGGAAATTGCATAATCCCAGTGCGGCTGCTGCCATTATTTTTCTGGTGGTTGCTGTAATTATAATACTGCCGGGAAGCATCATCGGCAGTGTGTTGTTTGGAGAGTCCATGCGCATGTATGAATCCCTCGATGCAGACGGCGGCAATATAGACAATATTGTAAAGGGTATTACGAGTATAGTAAAAGATAACGCGTATGTTGCACAATTGCATATCAATGAACAATTCTGGACCGAAAAGTTTTCTGAAATCACCAGAACTATTTCCAACTATATCTTTATCAACCTGAAGGACCTCACGCAGAACACATTTGTTTTTATAGTTCAATTCGCTGTCATGCTCTATACACTGTTTTACTTTATTCGTGACGGCGATAAGCTTCTTGGAAAAGTTGTTCGTGTGTTTTCTCTGGGGCAGGAGAGAGAAAAAGTTCTCTACGAACGCTTTGTAACGGCGGCGAAGGCCACTTTGAAGGTGACACTTATTATCGGGGGCATTCAGGGAACGCTGGGAGGGATGCTTTTCTGGTTCACTGGCATTCAAGGACCGCTGATGTGGGGAGCCGTTATGATATTTACGGCCATTGTACCGGTCGTCGGCTGTTCAATCATCTGGGGGCCCGCCGGCGTGATAATGCTGATAACGGGACATTTTTGGAAAGGTGTCATCATTCTCGCTTTCGGCGTTCTCGTAATCAGCATGGTGGACCATTTTCTTCGTCCCATACTAATCGGCAGAGATGTGCAGATGCATCCGCTGATGGTTTTCCTATCTACCTTGGGGGGGTTATCGTTGTTTGGATTTTCCGGCTTCATAATCGGCCCTATTATCGCTTCCCTGCTCCTCGCTATCTGGGCGATGTATGAAGAATTCTACCGGGGCACATGGTCAAGAGAATAGCGAGAAATTTATCTGGGACCTGTCTCACGTCCTAAATACCGTTCCTGCATAGTTACCAGATGAAGTGCGTGGCGACATGGATAGCAGCGGAAATCAAGGCTGCCATGGGAATCGTCAATATCCAGGCCCAGATGATGTTTCCGGCCACCCCCCAGCGAACGGCGGTGAGCCTTTTAGTCGAACCCACCCCCACGATGGCACCAGTAACTGTGTGTGTTGTACTTACAGGGATACCAGCTAACGATGCACCTATGATGGAAATAGCGGCTGCCATTTCTACACAAAATCCCCCGGTGGGCTGAAGTTTTGTTATCTTCGTGCCCATCGTTTTAACAATGCGCCATCCCCCGGACATTATTCCCAGGGAAATGACAAGATAACATGCGATTATGACCCACGTGGGAACGAAGAAGGTCGGACCAAGCATCCCATGACTAAATAGAATCATGGCTATTACCCCCATGGTTTTCTGTGCGTCATTGGATCCATGCCCCATACAATAGATGGCTGATGAGACTAGTTGCAACCTTCGGTAAAACCTGTTCGTTTTTTGGGGGGAGAAAGATTGGCTTAAATTCAATACGAGAATCATAAGAGATAGGCCGAGCACCATCCCGATAGCGGGAGATAAAACGATAAAGACGGCTGTTTTTATGATACCATTCCAGACAAGAACCTTCATCCCTCCCTCCAGGAAACCGGCGCCGATGAGGCCGCCGATAAGGGCGTGAGAGGAACTGCTGGGGAGTCCGAAATACCAGGTAATGATGTTCCAGATAATAGCACCGCCGAGGGCGGCAAGGACGATAGAATCGTTCACTATGGTGGGATCGATGATGCCTGTACCTACGGTTTTAGCTACATGGACTCCAATGAAGAAAACAGCGGCAAACTCGAAGAATGCGGCCCACAGAACTGCATATTTCGGAGGGAGTACCCTGGTTGATACAACGGTCGAAATTGCATTGGCAGAGTCATGGAAGCCATTGAGAAAATCAAAGACTAGAGCTACGAGGATGAGAAGAAGAACAAATCCAAAGGAATCAGGCATGTTTCAGGACGATGCCCTCCACAATGTTTGAAACGTCCTCACACACGTCAAGGGCCTCTTCAATACGTTCAAAGATTTCCTTCCATTTGATCAACTCGATGGCATCTTTTTCATGTTCGAATAGGTCGACCATCGCCGTTCTCATAACAATGTCGCCTTCGTTTTCGAGAGTGTTTATCTCCACACACGCATCGATAATCATCTTTGAATTTTTCATGTCTCTCATGGCGTAAACGATGAGCTTGACTTTGCTGATGGCATCGTTGAGAATCCTTGCCTGATCGATAATTACCTTCGTCGGCTTCTTTACCTTATAAAGATTCATTCTGGCCGCTGACGCCTCAATCATGTCCAGGATACTATCCATCTTATTTACCAGAGCATAAATGTCCTCCCTGTCCAAGGGAGTAAGGAAGGACTTGTGCATCTTTTCATAGGTTCTGTGGGTGATGACATCCGCCTCATGCTCCAGCTCTTTGAGTTTGGTTATCTTTGGAAGGGGATATTCATACTGTTCAACCATGCACAGAAAGATCTTTCCCCCTTCTTCGATTTTATTGATGAGTTCCTCAAATAGATCATAAAATTTTTCTTCTTTGGGAATAAAGCGCATCTGCCCTCCGCAACGATTCGAGCGTGCTTCTACGTGTTATTATGTGCCATCCCTTAGCAAACAGGGCCTCAACGATTCGTCATTTCTTAAGGCAAAATCATAAGCGAATGCTATCTACAGGATTAACGTTGAAAAAGCAACTGTTTTTGGCCGTTAATATGAAGGTAGGTACTATGGGAAAGTTTCCGGATGGATCGCCTTTGATTATAGTATCTTATCATGTCCTAGCGCAAAAAAATCAGGTTGATATTGCATCTCGAATAATCTGTTCAATTGCCCGGACAAAGCTTAAACCCGATCGCTCTATGGCAGCATAAAATCCTCCGTCCGGAGAAAGGCACGGATTTGTATTTACTTCCAGCACCCACGGCTTTCCTGCACCGTCGATACGGAAATCCACCCTTGCGTATCCTTGCAGGCCAAACAGCCGCCAGCACTGAAGGGCTAGGTCCTTCAATCGGAGAAGCAAGGGTGCATCCTCCTCGGAAAAGTCAAAACACCGTGGCGTGTGATGATATTCGAAGGAGTCTTCGACCCATTTGGAGAGGTAATCAACTACCCTGACCTTGCCCGGAGGGAAATCGTCAAAACGAATCTCAGCCGGGGGAAGGACTTGCGGCCCTCCCTCTCCTGCGAGGAGGGAGAGATTAAATTCTCTTCCCTCAATGAATGCTTCCGCAAAACACGCCATGCCGAGTTGCTTCTGCATGGATCCAATTGCCTCGCGGAGTTTATATGGATCTCTTGCATAGATGAAGGAATCGTTACCGAGCCAAGTGGATGCGTGTTCCCAGACAGCCTTGATGATATATGTGTCTTCGACAAAATGTGCACCGTAATTCTCATGGGGCAAAAACAATGGAGGTGTGGCGATGCCCGCTGCATTCAAGATTTTTTTGGCGAGAACCTTGTTAGACGTGAGGAACGTAGCTTCTGTAGTTGCGCCTGTATAGGGGATTCTTAAAAAATCCAAAACGGATGGAGCTATGTGGATCAGACTCCCCTGTCCCGCCATCGTTTCCACAATATTGAAAACAAAGGCAGGCCGCAGATCCCGCAGCTTGTAGATTATGTGGGCGACGTTGAGCGAGAAGGGTATGGTGGTGGATTCATATCCCAGTTCCGAAAGGGCAGAGGATACAACTGCGGCCTGAACGAGGGCGTCCTTTTCATCCATGCCGGCATCTTCCGGCACATCGCTGTGCAGCACGACTGCCTTCATGGATGATGGATCAACGTGGTGACTCATCGCTGTTGCGACAGGTGAGACAGGTATGATAATACCGTGACAGGGCGGGTTCAGCGGTTGGGCAAACAGTATACGTGCCTTGGATACGTTTTCGCGCCGATTCCATGATCATGTTGATGAGTTCATGATAGGTAATACCGGCAAGCTTGCAGATTATAGGCAGGTCTGAATGGTCCGGATGCAGACCCGCTAACGGGTTAATTTCCAGGAAATGCGGCAATCCCTTTTGATCGGCACGGAGGTCGACTCTGCCTGCGTCTTTGCAACCGAGTCCCCTCCATGCAGCAAGGGCTGTTTCCTGCACTGTCTGGGCCATTGAGTCATTGGCCAGCCGATATTCCACAAGCTCCTCGCAGTTCTCTTTGTTTATGTAGGAGTAGACTCCTTTCTCCGCATCGTCTTTAAGATGGACTTCCATGACCCCGAGTGCGACGGCGTCTTTTCCCGTTCCGATAATACCCACAGTGAACTCCCGGCCGGGAAGAAAGCGCTCGACAAGGATGGGTTGCCGGAACGTGGTTAACAGAGACCGGCATACGAAGGACAGCTGCTTTCGGGAAGTTATCTTTGAACGGGCGTCAATGCCTTTGCTGGTTCCTTCGGCCGCTGGCTTCGCAAAGAGCGGAAACGGAAGCGAAACCGTGTCGATATCACCCTCTTCGTGCACAACCACAAAATCCGGCGTCGGGATACCGAGGTCGCGTATGACATGCTTGGTCAGGCCTTTATGTAGGGTGAGCGAGAGAATGAGAGGATCGGAAAAGGTGTAAGGGATGTTATAGACGTCAAGCATAGCCGGCACTTGGGCTTCTCTGCCAAGCCCCTCGATGCCTTCGGCGATGTTAAAGACTATGTCCCATCTATCGCCGCATGCCAGCCTTTTAACAAGTGACTTGATGTTGCCTATGCGATCGGTGGCATAACCTAAATCCTGCAGCGTCTGCTCAATTGCATCTATCGTGTCAGCACGGTCAAACTCTGCAGTCTCTTCTTCATTGTATCCCTCAGCGATATAATCATCGCGAAGGTCGTATGTAATTCCCGTTCTCAAGAACGATACCTCAGGGATTATCCGTTTGCGGAAACTGGCAATCCGGATAACGATATATTTTGCCCTCGTAATTTCGGAGCATCAGATCCTTGCCGTCTCGGCCAACGGCATAATCAGGTATCAGGGGGATTTTGCCTCCGCCGCCAGGGGCGTCGATAACGTATGTCGGTACTGCATAGCCTGTCGTATGCCCGCGCAGACCTTCGATGATATCGAGTCCAGCTTTTACGGGAGTGCGAAAATGCGATGATCCGGGGATCGGATCACACTGATAGAGGTAGTAAGGTTTGACCCGTACCTTAAGCAGGCCGAGAACCAGCCGCTTCATGGTCTCCACATCGTCATTTATCTTGTTGAGCAATACCGTCTGGCTGCCGAGCGGTATGCCCGCATTGGCAAGGCGAATGCATGCCTGACTCATTTCAGGCGTTAACTCATCCGGATGGTTCACGTGGATGCTCATCCATAGAGGGTGAAAACGCTTTAGCATGTAAGTCAGTTTCGGAGTTATTCTCTGCGGCAGAACAACGGGCATCTTGGTGCCGATACGCAGGATCTCTATATGGGGAATTTTTCTCAGCCGGCCGAGAAGCCATTCCAATCTCTCGTCGGAAAGGGTCAGCGGATCACCGCCGGACAAGAGCACGTCACGAATCTGAGGATTCGCTTCTATGTATTCTATGGCGCCTTCCCACGCCTCGGTGTTTGACATGGCCCTGCCGTGGCTCCCGACCATACGTGAGCGCGTGCAATACCGGCAGTACGCTGAACAAGTGTCCGTAACAAGGAATAGGACGCGATCTGGATAGCGGTGTACGATTCCCGGGACAGGGCTGTCATGCTCTTCTCCCAATGGATCATCGGCTTCGACCGCAGTACGGTGGCGTTCACCGGTTACAGGCACCACCATCCGTCGCAGCGGCTGGCATGAATCGAATTCGTCAAGAAGGCTTGCATAATAAGGCGTGATGGCGACCGGCATCGAGCCCTCATGATGGCTCATGGCATTCCGTTCGTCTTCCGACAGCCAGATGAATTGCGAAAGCGCATCGACATCCTTTATGCGGTTGACGTATTGCCAGTGCCAGTTGCTCCATTCGAGGGATGTTACTTCAGGATAGAAACGCTTCCGAAAAGCCCGTGTACGAGGGCTCTCCTTAAAACGAAAAACATATTGGACACCCTTTGTCTTAATGACCGAAGGGTTAAGGAGAGTATTATATGGTGTTAATATGTCGTCTGTGTAATTTTCAATACCAACAAGACCTGTTGAACTACCCGGAGGTTCAATATCCTCCGTAAAAAGGGTCTCGTTTTCCATTCTGTTATCCTCCTCCGTATCCAGGGATGATAAAAAAATTCCCCTTTCTTTTTTTTGTAATATATTTTTTTGTGTACGCTGTTTAGAAATGCTTGTCAATATTTTTTTCAATTTTTTTGAAAAAAAATTTATTTTTCTTGAAACAAAAAAAATCAAACCGTACAATGCAGAAAAAATTTTCGACGAGAGCATATGCCCGAACTTCCTGAAGTAGAAACTTTGTGCCTACAATTGAGACGAGTGATTGCAGATAAAGAGATCATCAGCGTGGAAATACTCGATCCCAGGTTGGGAGTTGTGGACGGACTGGTGGGAAGGAAGATCACGACCGTTACTCGTCAGGGCAAGGCCGTGGAGATGAAGCTTGATAACGATACGCGGCTTCTTCTCCATCTCCGCATGACGGGAAACATGCAGTGGCAGAGCGCGTTTCAGGCACTGCCTCCTCACACCCGTTTCATAATTTCATTTCCTCATGGCAGGCTTCTTTGTATCGATACCCGGCGTTTTGCGACGCTTGCCATTAAGGCGGATGGAAGCTCTCAAGCTTTCGTCAAGGAGCCCTTGCTTGATTTCCGGACCGAAGAGCTGCACAAGATTGCGTGCGTGAAAAGACTTCCCGTGAAATCATTCCTGATGGATCAGCGACAGATTGCCGGCATTGGAAACATATATGCCTGTGAAATTCTCCATGAGGTATCCATCAATCCTTGGCGGCCCGTATGCGGAGTGTCCCTGCGGGAATGGAGGAAGATTGAGAGAGCGACGAAAGAGATCCTTGAGAAAGCCATTAGCTGCCGGGGTACAACTGTATCTGATTGGCGCGATCTGTTCGGCCTACAGGGTGAGTATCAACATGCATTGAAAGTTTATGACCGTGAGGGACTGCCGTGTCTTCGCTGTCACGGCAGTATTCAGCGTTTGCGCCTGGGAGGCCGAGGGACATATTTCTGTCCCTCCTGCCAGAAAAGATAATGATCCGATAACCGGAGCACAATAATCTCGGGGAAGAAAACCTATGGCAGAAGAATCTGATCTTTCCGAAGAAGGCCGGAGGACGAACAGCAAGAGAGAGGCTTCGTCAAGTTTCAACGACGAACATGCCCTTGGTGACGAGAGATCACTCTACCGCTTAGCTGTTAAGGTCGCACGCAGCATCCCGAGACCATTTCTGATTTCAAACGTGCCTACGTATTTGCGGATGTCATCGCTCGCGAACTTGATAATGCAGGTCGGGGTTGATTTAGCCTGATATGTATTTATGATCTTATTGAGCGCCGGATACACCGGCGACAGGTCGTAAACCACAATGTGAACTCCCTCCGCCTTCAGCGCTTTTTTGAGGTCATTTTCACTCTGAGCGGCATAATTTCTTGCCAGAGAGAACAGCACCTGACGCGCATGGAGGATATCCTCGTAATTCTTTGCCGCCTTTGCCGCATACAAATAGTACTGGGCAAAGAGACGGGTTTCCTTATGGAGAGGGAGGTCGACGAAGGTCACCCTCACGCCTCCTCCGGACAGGAATTCTTTCACCGCAGGATCAAGCTCAGACTCCATGGACTGGCAAGGAGGGCAGAAATAATCCGTGAAGATGATCAACTCGTATGTGCCGGAACCGTAAGAAGGCACAATCGATTTTTCCGCACCATATGCGGGTGTCGCAGAGCCAGAAAATGTGATGGCCACGAAACTAAATCCCAGGATAACGAAAGCAAGAAGGGGCAAAGGCCTCTTGACAGCAGGAGGAAGATCTACTGCACCGAGGCCATAGACGATTCGGTTTACCCAGCCTCTCTCGGGTGTGAGATCTTTTTCGTGGTTCAGAATAAATGCTATGATAATCATGGAAGCAAAGGCTAGGCAATAAGGACAAAACACATCCTCTCTGAACTGAAAAGCGATGAGATACACCTCGACACCAATCCCTGCTGCTAGAAGAACGCGAACGTACGGCATTTTTCTCGTGGCGGCAAAGACGATGATCAGGAGCATATACACAATACCGATGTATGAAAGGTCTATCCCGAAGATATCCCCCTGCAGGTAAGTACAGGCAGTTTCACATGCCTTATAATAAAGCATGAATCCAATACCTGCTGCCGCGAGTACAATTGTTATGACATTTTTCTGTGCTTTTATCTTTTCCACTTTACTTATTTTGATGCCAGTGAGTTACCATGCATCATGGCTTGACATTTTTCATATGAACTTTATCAATTTCACCTCGCGCAATCAAGTGATGAATTGTGATGCATCGCGCAAATCGTGCTTACTCCTTTTCGATGCCCGATTTTTTTATCCACGACGAGACTGCCTTGTCTTCGGGGATGGACATATCCAAGGGCATCAATGTCCATTGAAAGTGGTTATTCCGGAAAGGAGGCTCTTTGGAAGTCCTCAGCCCATTCCCTGATGAAGCCGGCTGCCTTGTTTGCTCCTCCATCCGTTCGTATTTGAAAGGTGAGGAGGCATTAACATAGCTGATCTGCAGCTTGCCTGCATACATACCGTATCTGTAGGATTCGAGGATGGGTGTCTGTCCTTCCCAAAGAGGTAACTTGACATACCTGCCGTCGCGTCCGCCCAAGACAAAATGAATCCCCGGGGCTGCCTTAATGACCTCCTGCTGATTGTCCGAAGGTAGATCCGAGAGAAGTATAGTTACATCCGCCTTGCCGCGAAGCGTACCGGTGATTTCCTGCGCCGCCCTGACCGGATCTTTAACCAGGAATTGTTTCCCTGCTTCCTTATACATATCCGTCCTGATGTTTGGAGAAAGAAGGCCGAAAAAAGCAACGCGGATGGCGCCGACCCTTTTTATGATGTATGGCCTGAAGATCGAGATCTTTGTCGCCGGGTTGACGAGATTGGCAGAGACGAGCGGAAGACCGCGGGATGCCTCCTTGCGCAGGAATTCCAAGCCCTGTAGTAAATCCAAGGCACCCACATTTATTGCCGCTGCTCCCATGCGCATGTATGCGCGACTGATCAGCCGTGCCTTCATGATGGACTGCTTCTGATTAGCGCCTCTCCATGCGGCCGTAAAGAGATTGCCGGAATCGACTATCAGAAGCGCCCCGTCTTCGCTGTTTGACTTCTCCGCGAGGGATACACGCTTGGCGAGACCGCCGAGCACCCTCTCGCCTCAGGTAGGGCAGGGGAACAGGTGGCCCTGCACATTGCTGCTTTGAATTACCGTAAATTGCACTTCATCGGCAAATGCATCTGTAAAAGGGAAGGTATGGACAGCGCAGAGAAGAACCGCAGACGCTATAATGAAAGTTCGCGCGTAACTGATTAAGGCGCTATATTTATCACAAACCCTCATTTTCTGAACTCATTGATGGTATCGGATCTTTGAAAATCTATGCCTGGTAATATTGCGTCGTTGTGCCGCATCCCCGGGGCCGCAATGCTATCAGGCACGTAAGCCTGTCTTGTGCAGGAAGAACAGGGCACTCACTCTCCTTCTTCCGGCTCTGCGTGATGGACATTTACAGGGCAGGAGAGAATTCCTGTCACCGGACATGATGTTGCCTCAAATTGCAAAACAGGATGATCGATGGAAAAACGGCAAAGGAGTTCATGTCGTATCTTGGCGGCAATGTCATCGACTTTGCTCAACATCTGATCTTGGACGACGACGTGGGCAATGAGGGCGACGCCTTCAGTTGCAATATTCCATACGTGGAGATGGTGAATCTTCTCCACACCGGGCACGGCTTCTATCTCCTTTTGTATAGCATGAAGATCGATGCCGACGGGTGTGGCATTCATAAGGATTCTGAAGGCGTCTTTCAGAAGATCAAACCCGCTGTACAGGATCAGGATCACAATGACCCATGATATGATAGGATCGAGCCAGTACCAGGGCTTCAATATCCATATGATACCCAAAAAAACCACCCCAAGAGAGGTTATGGCATCGGTCAGCATGTGCAGGAAGGCGCTTCGTATGTTGAGATTATCATGAGCTTCCGGCCGCAGCATCAACGTCGATAACATGTTTGCCAGGAAAGCTATGGAGGCGACGAGTATAACAATGTTGCCCTGTATGGGCCGCGGATTCTGGAGGCGGTGCCATCCCTCAATGCTGATAATGAGGCCGGCGCCGAAGAGCACAGCCACATTAAACACAGCCGCGAAGACCTCCATGCGTTTGAAGCCGAATGTATGTTTCAACGTGGGTTCACGCTGTCCGATACGCACGGCTGAATAGCTGATCAACACGGACGTAAAATCACTCAGATTGTGGAGGGCATCGCTGATGAGCGCCATACTTCCCGATATGATGCCACCGTAGAACTGAACGGTGGGGATAATCAGGTTCATGGTCATGGTCGCTATCAGCCGCTTGCTCAGATCCAATGATTTGAAATAATGCCCTGTATGTCTTTCCATTTTGTCAGCAGATAAACTCCACAACAGCTCAACCCCTGTTATCTCCCCTGTTATCTCTTGTCAGTTCTTCACAACTCATAGATAATACTAACCGATATTGCAGAGCCTGCACAAGGAATTTATGATAGATTTTATTATTGTCAAGGAGAAAAAGCGAGATTTTGTAAGCTCGCTTTCGTGAAGGAGTGACGGGTGGACCTGTTTATCCATTGACGTATCAGAAATCAAATCTTATAATGATAGGGAAGATATGAAGGTCAGACGCAGACAAAAGGCGTCAAGGGACGAACATGGGAAATATCCGTAAAGGAGAAACGATGATGAAGAAGATATGGGGTCTCTTGATTTCGCTGACATTTCTTTTTGTCTATTTTGGTCTCGACGAGTCAGGTGCACAAGTCAAAGGAGGTAATAATATGGAAATCAAAAGCTCAGCCTTCAAGAATGGCGCGAGAATACCGGCAAAGTATACCTGTGACGGCGTGGATGTTTCACCTCCTCTAGCGTGGGGCAAATTGCCGGCAGGCACGAAATATCTGGCCCTCATCTGCGATGATCCCGATGCCCCGATGGGCACATGGGTTCACTGGGTAATCTATGATATACCCGCGAACATTACAAGCATGTCGGAGAAATTGCCGCCGCTGAAAGAAGTTGCCAATAGCACAAAACAGGGCATGAATGATTTCCGCGCCATCGGCTATGGAGGACCCTGCCCCCCGTCCGGAGAGCACCGCTACTTTTTTAAACTCTACGCCCTCGATGGTCTTACAGGGCTGAAGCCCGGCGCAACGAAGGAGCAACTCCTGGCAGCCATGAAAGGACACATACTTGCGGAAGCGGAGTTGATGGGAAAATATAAAAGGTAGCAAAAAAGGAAATGCACACGCCTTCCTATCTGAAACTCTACAGAGAGGGAAAGCTTCAGGACTGCATTGACAGGACGCAGGAGCTGATGAAGAATTGCTCACTGTGTCCCCGGGAATGCCATGTAGATCGGCTCTCAAGGGGGCTTGGGTTTTGCCGCACAGGGGAAAAAGCAAGAGTGGCAAGCCTGCATGCCCACTTTGGAGAAGAGTCCCCCCTCGTGGGAACAGGCGGTTCAGGCACCATCTTTTTCAGATCCTGCAACCTCCTTTGTTACTTCTGCCAGAACTATGACATCAGCCACGATGCAGAAGGCGGTGAGGTGGGACCAAGAGACCTTGCCGACATGATGCTTAGTCTCCAGAAGCGGGGATGTCACAATATCAACTTTGTAACACCTTCTCACGTAGTTCCGCAGATACTTCAAGGACTTCTCATCGCCATAGAGCGCGGCCTCAGGGTGCCACTCGTCTACAACACAGGCGGATACGATAAGGTTGAAACATTAAAGATTCTGGAAGATGTTTTTGATATCTATATGCCTGACTTCAAGTTCTGGGAAGCAAGGTGGTCTGAACAATTCTGCAAGGCCCCTGATTACAGAAAAATAGCCACGGCGGCCATAAAAGAGATGCACCGCCAGGTGGGTGACCTGCTCATCGATAAATTGGGTATTGCAGAAAAAGGGTTGCTGGTGCGCCACCTTGTCATGCCTAACAACGTTGCAAATACGAAGGAGGTCATGACGTTTCTCGCCGAGAAGATTTCGGAAGACACTTATGTAAATGTGATGGATCAGTACCATCCATGCGGCAAGGCAATGTTGGACCCCACAATCAATCGCCGTCTTACTACGAAGGAGTATGTTGAAGCTGTCCGGCTCACCAGAGAAGCTGGCATTCGCAGAATGGATTCCTGGCACTGAAGAAGCAAACCGAAAGCAAATTTGAGAAAAGCGTGCGTGATGAAAAGCCCAATCGGGATGGTCAGCTTTTCTTGTTTTGCAGGTAGTCTCTCATACCCCTGATGCTGTTGGCGGAAAAAATCCTCTCCCGTGACTGAATATCTTTAGGAAGGGCGCCGTAAGTGGATAACCCCCTGTCATTTTTCAGCAGGTCCGCGTAAACGCTTTCCTCGAATGGATCGCTTCCCATCCGATGATGTCTCTCCACTGTAGCAAGCCAGTTGTCCAACTGGTTGAGCGCCGTATCAAATACATTTTTTACGTCCTGCCTGTAACCGTAATGTCCGAAGCATACACGAGAAACGTTGAGAGAGGCCGCTCTTTCCAGTGAATTGCGGTAGGTCTCATAGCTGAAAGGAGGTGGTGTCGCGATGCGCAGATACAGCCCCTGGTCCAGGGGATAGTTTATTCCCGCCGCTTCTCCCAGAAATAAGAGATTCGCGATCTGATAGCAGAGATGGCTCGGTGCATGGCCCGGAGTCTCGAAGACGTCGATTGTTACACCATCCGCCTCGACCGGATTCTTATAGCTGATGTTCTTCTCGGGAATCGCGGCAATATCTCCGTATACATCTGCGACTTTTCCCAGGAAGCTGCGTGAGCCTTCCCAGAGCTTCGTAGGATCAATCATATGGCGGATCCCCTTGGGGTGGCAGATGACCATGGCATCCGGATAATGATCCACTAGGAGCCCCGCACCCCCCGCATGATCAATGTGTATATGCGTAAGGAGGATATAGTCGAGCTTTTTCACGTCGAGGTCCTTCAATGCCTTCACGAGAACGGGAATGGTGGAGCGGGGACCCGGATCGACGAGGATGGTCATGCCGTCCCGCCGGTATACCCAACTATTTAGGAAATTGTAAAATCCCTCCAAGGGTTGATCTAGATCCACGATGTAGAGATTTTTCAAGGGTTCATGTGTCGCCATTTCCCGCCTCCTTATATATATATCAGTGTGTATCTGAAAACCTTCCCGCTCAAACTCATGAGCAAAGGGGGATTAGAAAATCGCTAATGCCGGGTTAATATACCCTATTATCTAAGTTTGCAGAGGGTGTCCGCCAAGGAAATTCAGAACAAGGGAGTTGAACTTCCCGGGTCTTTCTAAATTCGGCATATGGCCGCACTTCTCAAATATATAAAAATGGGAATCCGGTATCTTTTCTCTGGCAAAGTATGCATGCCCGACAGGGAAGAGGCGGTCCTCTCTCCCCCAGATAATAAGAGTTGGTATCTTTATCTTATTGAGATTCTTTATAACAGGGTCGAGGACATCCGGGCGTGCGCCCTGGACTGTCATGCAGGCGCGGAGGACATTAAGAACGGTACTCACTGCTCCCAGAGAGAAATTAAGCTCACAATGGATGTCTATCAGCTCGTCGGTGATAACAGCCGGGCCGTACGCCAAATGTTTCAGTACAAAGGCCATTCCCGCCCGCGATGGCATTACCATCAATTCGCCCAGGAGAGGGAGTGTTGCGAGCCGCATCGCTAAGGGCATCTCCCTGCCCAAACCGGCGCTGTCCACAAGCACCAGCTTTTGCACCCCGCCGGAGGACCGGAGTTGATGCATGAGGGCCACGCCACCCCCTAAAGACTGTCCTATGAGGCAGGCATCCTTTATACTAAGTGCTGTCATGAAATCGTTGATAAAGGCGGCCATGCACGTTGGGGAATATTGCACTTCCGGCTTCTCGGAGTGGCCGAAACCGACGAGGTCGGGGACATAGACACGGTATCCAGAGGCTATGGCCGAAATATTGTGCATCCAGATATCCGCGGATGCGCCGAGCCCATGGATGAGAATCACATTCGATCCCTTACCCCCTTCGTCCCAGTAACGTGTATTGATGTTACCGATCTTGATGTATTTATCATGGGGCATTGTCATATTACAGGCATGTACTGCGTTATGTGCTGCGTCAGACACCGGAAAATTCTCAGCCCGGGACGATTAATGGTTCTGGTGCAATAAGGATAAAGCTGTCAGAATGTTCTCTTCTTTTCTAAGAGGGTCTCGAGCACTGTGTCTACTGCCCAATATTTTCTGGTCAATACCTTTCCATCCCGACTGATCAGGACCATAGCCGGTATGCCAGCAATGTCATAGGCGCCTGCCACATGCCCCTTTTCATCCAAGAGTGTTCTGTAGGGGATCTGGTTTTTGACCGCAAACCGTGACACCCTGTTTTTGGTTTCCTCGATGTCGATACCCACGACTTCGAGTCCGCGCCGAACGTAGACTCCATAAATTTCCTTATAATGAGGTATCTCGGAACGGCAGATAGGACACCACGTTGTGAGAAATATCAGCAGCACTGGTTTGCCCTTTGCGGCGCTGAGTTTGAAGTCCGCGCCCGTTATGTCTTTCAGGATGAAATCAGGCGCTGCAGGATCGGATATAGTTCGCCCAGCGGCGGGCTGTTCACTTTTGGAGCATGAGAACACTGATGATAATACGATGGCGATCAGTCCTGCGACCAATAAGAAGAAAAACCTGCCCCTTATCCCCATTATAGACTCCCTCATATCCAGAGCATCCCTGCTTGGATAAGAAAATACTCTCCTACTGCTAGCAGTATCCATCCGCCTATGTGGCTCACCCTGGTCATCCACATGCCTGGTTTTGGCAGGTTCGTCAAAAGGCCGGCGAACGTTCCCAAAATAATAAGTAATGTTCCCATTCCAAAAGCGAAGATGAAAAAAAGGCTCATTCCGAAGACGATATTCTGATTCGTCGCTACAAAACTTAGCAGCACCGCAAGCACGGGAGTTGTGCAGGGACCGACTATCAGGCCCGATAGTGCTCCCACAAGAAAGCTTGCCACATAGCCCTTTTTTTTCGGCTGAGATTTCGCCAGGAAGTCTGGTATGCGTATGGGTAGCACGAAGACATCGAGCATGGATAATCCCATAAGGACACAGACATTGGCTACGATAAAGTTCGTCCAGGGGTTCGCCTGTATCTGCCCGAATAGTTTGCCCGTCAAGGCGGCAATCGCGGCAAGGGAAGTGTATGTGACAGACATGCCCAAAACATAAACAATCGAAAGCAAAAGTCCCTTAAGTTTAGAGCCGCTGCCGTGGGTTCCAATGAAGGCGATGGTAATGGGAATCGTGGGGTACATGCAGGGAGTGAAACTCATCAAAACGCCCCCGAGATAGACGGCTGCATATGCCAGGATAAAAGACCCGTGGAGATAAATGGACAGTCCTTCAATAAAATTTTCCATTATTTCTTTCCCGCAAAGGGCTTGCAATACGTCTTCGTATCAATTCAACTAATTGTATTTGCAGAATAGCATAATATATTTCCAACATCAACACATACCGATAGAAAGGCTCTTTGTCTTGCCCTGTCCCAAGAGACGTTAATCTTCGACGAGAAGGTCGCATATGAAGGATATCAGTAAGAAGCATTGACCAGGTAAATGGTGTCGGTTGGATTTACAAATGATACTTATTGCTTGCTCTGTTATCACAAAAGGTATATACACCTATCGACTTATCTAAAAGAGATATGAGGAGATTTTGTTTGCATGGCGAAGATGTTGAAGGATGCTTTGAAGACCATAGAAAAATACAAGAATATAACCCCCCACTATGGGGAGTTACTGGATATCCTGGGGGAAATATTAATCCTCAGGGAAGAATACCGGCGCAAGATGAAAAAGGTGATCTTTCCCATTGACGAGGGGCTCATCGAGACGAAAATATACGGCGGTCTGCCGCTGATTGATTTTTCCACCGGTACATTCGACTTAACAGAACCCAGGAAGTACTTTACTGCACTTTTGGAAATTGCGGAAAAGCGGGCACCCGGTGAAACGAAAGAAGTACTTCAGATGATTCAGGACGGGAGCTTCAATTTTGAGAAAATGATTTCCGATTCCTTCAATTCAATTCAAGATGAAGAAGTCACTGAAGATATTGACGACGATGTCATTGATCTTGTTGATCTGTTCCTGGAAGAAAGTTTGAGGCCGGCTCTGGAAAAGGTCGTGGAGAAGTACGGGAAGAGTATTGCCAAGGCAGGATGGGCCGAGGGCTACTGCCCGATCTGCGGCAAGGAGCCGAAGATTGGAGAGATAAGAGAGGAAGAGGGGAGACGGTTTCTATTCTGTACGCAGTGCGGATTTGAGTGGCGTTTCATGCGCATCAAATGCCCATTCTGTGGCAATGAGGAGCAGCAAACGCTGGCCTACTTCAGCATCGAAGGAGAGGAAAAATACCGGGTCGATGTCTGCAATGAGTGCAAGCGATATATCAAGACGGTCGATTTCAGAGAAGCAGAGGAAGAGGCTAATCTCGATGTTGAGGATATTGCTACGTTGCATCTTGACATGCTTGCCAATGAAGAAGGGTATGATTAGAACCATAGCGCGTGCGCATGTATGAATAACCGTGACATAAGTAAAGTCATTCGCCTCCTTGAGAAAGAGGTCGCTAAATGGGAACTTCCCATAGTATCTTCACTGGCCGAGGAGCATAGCGGTCCATTTCCCATCCTCATCTCAACAATCCTGAGCCTGAGGACGAAAGATGAAGTAACGGCGATAGCTGCGGAACGCCTGCTGGCACTAGCCAGGACCCCGGAGGAAATGTTAAAACTCTCCGAAGGGAAAATCATAAAAGCAATTTATCCTGTTGGGTTTTACCGGACAAAAGCTAAAACGATCCTCCATATATCGAAAGAACTTATAGACCGTTTTCAATCACGGGTTCCTGATACAATCGAGCAGTTACTCACCCTGAAGGGTGTGGGTAGGAAAACGGCTAACCTTGTTGTGGCTCTTGGATATAATAAGGAAGGGTTGTGCGTTGACACGCATGTCCACAGGATATCGAATCGCTTGGGCTACGTGAAAACAAAAACCCCCGACGAAACGGAATTTGCCCTGAGAAAAAAGCTTCCATCAAAATATTGGCTCCGGTATAATACTTTAATGGTTGCCTTCGGTCGGCATGTCTGTGTTCCCATCTCTCCGTTCTGCAGTAGCTGCCCCGTCTTTGCTTACTGTGACAGGGTTAACGTAGTAAGAAGCAGATAGGGTGAAAAAGAGTCGTTGGGTTGCCTAAGTACATATGTTTATTTAATAGGTAATTTTTTAAAGCTTGAGTAAGGAGGTATGTCATGGGTGTGAAAGTTGCGATTAATGGTTTCGGAAGGGTTGGAAGGAGTCTTGTCCGTTCATGTTTGGGTTGTAAAGATATCGATATCGTTGCCGTCAATTCACGGGCAAAGCCGGAGACTCTCGTTCATCTCCTCAAATATGATTCGGTTCACGGCAAGTTCAAGGCCGATGTCTCCTTAGACGGCGACGCAATGCTGATAGATGGAAGGCGAGTCGCCATAACTACTGTCACTTCGAATCTGGCAGACCTGCCTTGGGCGAAGCTGGGCGTCGAGATTGTCCTAGAATCAACCGGGAAATTCCGCAAGAGGGATGAAATGACGGGTCATCTCACTGCCGGAGCGAAAAAAGTGATCCTTGCAGCCCCCGGGAAGGGTGTTGACGGCACTTTTGTCATGGGAGTTAATGAAGCGCAATATAATCCCGGTAAACATCATATAGTATCCAATGCATCATGCACTACTAACTGTCTTGCGCCTGTTGCCAAGGTGATGAACGACGAGTTCAAGATCGTCAGGGGATTCATAACAACAGCGCATGCCTACACGATGGATCAGAGGCTTCTCGACGGATCCCATCAAGACTTGCGCAGGGCCAGGGCTGCCGCTGTTTCAATTGTTCCCACGTCAACGGGAGCTGCCCAGGCCGTGGGTCAGGTGATTCCGGACCTGAAGGGTAAGCTCGATGGCGTGGCGCTGCGGGTTCCTGTGCACAATGTATCAATCGTCGACTTCGTTGTGGAAGTGTCGCGGCCCGTTACGGTAAACGAAGTGAACGGGGCGATGAAGACAGCATCGGAAGGCAAGCTTAAGGACATAATGCTCTATTGCGAGGAAGAACTCGTTTCTGTAGATTTTACGAGCAGCCCTTATTCGGCAATCTTTGATGCACCGCTCACGAATGTAATTAGTGGGACTCTTGTCAAGGTGTTTGCCTGGTATGACAACGAGATCGGTTACGCGTGCAGGATGAGAGACCTTGCCATCCACATGGCGCGAAAAGGTATGGGAGCATAAAATGAGACGGCCCATCATTGCCGGCAACTGGAAGATGCACAAAACCGTCCGGGAGTCTGTTGATTTCGCTCGTCAACTGATGGTTGCCTACGCCGAATCGCCGGACAGACGCGTTATCGTCGCCCCGCCTTTCACATCCATTTACGCCGTTGCGGGGGTGCTCATGGGATCGGGGATTCATATTGCCGCCCAGAATGTCCATGATAAACAGGCAGGCGCATTTACGGGGGAGATATCTGCCTCCATGCTCGTAGACGCTGGGTGTGAGTATGTCATCGTGGGTCATTCAGAGCGCCGGACCATATTTGGCGAAAAGGATGATGTCATCAACAGAAAACTCAAGGCAGCCATTGCCTTCGATTTGAGGCCCATATTTTGTATCGGCGAGACCCTCGAGGAGCGAGAGGCCGGTCGGACGTTTCCCGTTATCGAAAGGCAGATAAAAGAGGGATTGAATAATTTCACCGCTGATGATATAAAACCCATTGTTATTGCTTATGAACCGGTTTGGGCAATCGGTACCGGCAGGACCGCGACGCCTGAGCAGGCCCAGGAGGTGCATGCAAACATTCGTGCTGTCGTGGGGAAAATATATGGAGATAGTCTCGCAGGATTGCTCCATGTAATTTACGGGGGCAGCGTTAGTCATGGTACGGTAGGCGGCCTTATGGCCCAACCAGACATCGATGGCGCTTTGGTAGGCGGTGCAAGCCTCGATGTTGAAAGCTTTGTGAAGATTATACAATATTAAACAGTAGATCCTTCTGTCATTACGAAGGGGTCGCTCGTGGCAATCATCTCGCTCGGTTATTCCGAACGAATGTGAGAAATCTTTTTATAGGAGATCTTTAACGTGCAAATATTGATTACGATTCTGCATATTGCAGTATGCGTCATCTTGATTCTTGTCGTTCTTCTTCAGGCGGGCAAGGGGGCAAATATGGGGGCGGTCTTTGGCGGCTCAAGCCAGACTATCTTCGGAAGCAGCGGCCCGGGAACCTTCTTGGGAAAGATGACATCAATTGTCGCTGCCGTCTTCATGATTACGTCTCTTGCCCTTTCCTACTCGGCAACTCATAAGGCGTCGTCAGTGATGGAAAAAGCGCCGCAGGCACAGCAGCAGACGATGCCAGCGCCGGCAGAAAAAACACCGCTGCCGTCAGAGCAGAATGCGCCTGCAGGGCAGCAGAAATAGAGACACAACGCCTATAGTGCGAACAACCGCCGAGGTGGTGGAACATGGTAGACACGCTATCTTGAGGGGGTAGTGGATTACATCCGTCCGGGTTCAAGTCCCGGCCTCGGCACCACTAATGATATCGGGGGGTTAGTTCAGAAATTGAATTAGCCCCTTTTCCATTTTCGGGGGCTTGGTCAACGTTTTGGTCAACACTTTTCAGAAAGCCTTCAAACTGGTCAACGGCCTTCCGAGTATCACCGTCATCTACCGTATCATACCTGAGAAACATTTCTCTCGTAGAATGTCCCGTGATCTTCATTATAACGGATTCAGGAACGCCAGATTTTCTCATGTTAGTATTGAAGCAATGACGGGTGTCGTGGAAGACAAAACCATTCTTTGTTTTCCTACCATAGGGAATTCCAGCATCACGACAGGCTCTCCTTAAAGCTGACCGAATATCCTTTAAGAGATTGTACAAGGCATCACATATAGGGATAGTCCTCTTTTCCCTGTCTTTGGTCTCGGATGCTTCCAGTTTTATGACCCTGTTTTTTAAATCAACTTTATCCCATGTCAGGTTTAAAACTTCTCCCCTTCTCATACCAGCAAAATAACCAGTAGCAACAATGGCCCTTGTGCGAGGAGATAGAGCCGTACTCAGCTTGTTAAATTCTTCAGAGGAAAGAACCCTATCTCTTGCATTGGCATCACCCTTCAGCAATTTCTCTACTCGTTTAAAAACCTTCACAATGTCCCCGCACACAATGTCATTATCGAAGGCCTTGTTAATCATGGCCCGTGCCATTGCTATTTGTTGGTCTATGTATGAATCAGCTTAGCCTTGATTCTTCCTCTTTGCCTGATAGTTTTCAAGATCAACAGGTTTTAACTGGTTAACGATGGTATTCCCGAAAACGGAATTATGGAAGGTGGGGAAAAGGGGTGCTGGTGTATGTGTAATCGACTACTCAAAAAATAATACAAAAAAAGGGTAACACCTTTGAAGATGCTATCCCCTTTCTTGATGTGACAAAATGTTTCTGAATATATTAATTTTTTGCTTATCAGCCTTTAGCAGATATTTGCCGATTTTTGCTCATTTTGGAAAAGCCATGCTTGCACCTGGAGTGCTTTTACGCTCCCAGATGTCTTCGGAAATGATCTTGCCATCATTAACAACTACCTTGTCGCCAACCTTCCATGTCCACGCCCCAGGTGTACCGCTCACGGTGATGTTCTCTATTTTGCCTGTCGCGTCTTTTACAGTCACTTTATTACCGCTGATCGCGGTAATCGTCCCATGATAAGCCATCATAGCTGCCAAAGAGAAACCCACTACGCTTAGAACAAAGGCTACCGCAAAAATCAACACAAGAAACTTCTTCATCTGATTTTACCTCCTCTCCTTCGTAATCTAAATTATTCTCGGATTTATGTCTATGTCCATTAACTAATGACAGGCCAGCTTAATCGTCGAATTGATGGAAACCCAAATATGCTTGTGAGGAACATATTTAAAAGCCTCGTCTCATGTCAAGATATTTTTGACTCCGTGATGTGCTTTTACCGGAAGTGAAGGACAGCGCACCATCTTTTATGAGTCAAGGTATACGACTCCGCTTCTTTCCGCAATTTTTTCTTATCAGTAATTAAATTTGCTATTTTTAGCATTAATTTCGACTCTGAAGTAAACCTAAAGCAGACTGGATGAGATAGGGGTAACACCCTGGAAGATGTTACCCTCTGCCTTTGATTCTTTCTAACCGTTTTCTAACGGAACAACACAGACTTTCTTGGTCAACACTTTGTCAACACATTGCGAAAAATAACCCCTTGTTTCCCTGTTTTTCCTTGGATTGTTCTACAAAACAGAAAAGGGATAACTACTTGAAATGTCACTTTCTTTCGTTATCCCTTGCTGTCCCTCGTTTTCCCGTTTTGTATCTTGAGGGGGTAGTGGATTACATCCGTCCGGGTTCAAGTCCCGGCCTCGGCACCAAAATTAAAATTTATTTCTTAGTGATGATGGGAAGTTAGAGAGCTGGTCTAACTCCCCATTTCTTTTTGGGGTAATTTTGGGGGACTTTTTCCAAATGCACCGCTTATCACAACCTGGTCCGGAACCGTGTCAACCGGGGGATTAAATACCTTCTCCATGAACGCTGTACCCTCAGTTCTATCGTAATTCTTGATGTAAGAGTAATACTTTTCATAGATCATCTGCATGGTCTCGTAACGGTGGTCAGTCGGTCACGGCTCTTATCGGATGACGGCCCTTGCTATATCTCAAAAGCTCTGAGTGACTATCTTGAAGAAGAAGGGATCGGCCACACCCGGGGCAAGCCTTATCATCCGATGGCTCAAGGGAAGATAGAGAGGTATCACCGTTCCATGAAAAAGCTCATTCTTCTGGAGCATTATTACAGTCCATCAGAGCTTGAGGATCAGGTCAGAGTATTTGTGGATTATTACAACCGCGATCGGTATCACGAGGCATTGAACAATGTTACGCCAGCTGATGTGTATTATGGACGTGACCTTGAAGTCCTTGAACGACGTGAGCAGATCAAACAAAAGACGACGCTTTTACGAAGGAAGCAGAAACGCTTTTTGAGACTTGCCTGAAAGGCAGGAATGGATTATATGAGTGCTGAAACCCTCTCTTAGTTTTTGATCCAATTTGTCCTAAACCATTTGAAGACGTACAGTTCTCAGCCTCTATCACTTACTGACGGTTTAAACCACTTGTAAAAATGACAAAATGCATTATATTTGTATAAAGTGAGCTGAATCAAAGGAGGTTAGTTATGCAATACTCGGAAGTGGTAATGGATCATTTTAAAAAGCCTCGGAATGTCGGCACGATTGCAAACCCTGATGGCACGGGTGAAGTAGGGAACCCGATATGCGGCGATATGATGACGATTACTATTAAAGTCAAGGATGACCGCATTGACGACATAAAATTCAACACATTCGGCTGTGGAGCGGCTATTGCTGTCTCAAGTATGGTGACTGAAATGGCAAAAGGAAAGACTTTGGAAGAAGCCATGAAGATTACTAAAGAGTCTGTAGCAAAGAACCTTGGCGGCCTTCCGAAGAATAAACTCCACTGCTCAAACCTGGGGGCGGATGCTTTGCATAAAGCCATTATGGATTATTATGAGCACAAAGACGGCAAAGTCAGGGAAACAAAAGAAGGCGAAAAAGTCGAGCACATAGGTGAAAGGGAAGGAAAATGTTACTGCCCGTACTGCGACAAAGAATTGCCGGAACCTGCTCCAATCTGCAGGCGTTGTGGAAAGCCCACGTTGCAGCATTCTGATTTCACTATCGTGAAAGGAGCAAAGGAAGAATGAAGGTAATCTATTTGGACCATATTTCCGGTAATCCGCTCCATCCTCAGGTAAAAGAAGCTATCATCGATTATATACAAAAGGACGGTTTTGGGAACCCCGTGAGCCAGCACAGCATCGGAGATGCGGCCATGGAGACCATGGAAAACGCACGCGCCAAGGTAGCCCAACTCATCAATGCAGATCCGCAGGAGATCGTATTTACTTCATGCGGAACAGAAGCAAACAACCACGCCATAAAAGGTGTGGCCTTTGCAAAGGCCAAGAAGGGGAAGCACATCATCACGTCGAATATTGAACATCAGTCAGTGGCAAGACCTCTCCGGATGCTCTCTCAGATGGGCTACAACGTGACATCAGTTTCAGTAGACAAGTTTGGCATGGTCAACCCAGCAGATGTAGAAAAGGCGATCAGAGAGGATACGATCCTTATCTCAATCATGCACGCCAACAATGAAATAGGTACGATTGAGCCTATCGCCGAAATAGGGAGGATCGCGAGGGCAAGAAAAGTGATCTTTCACACGGATGCAGTGGTGTCCTGCGGCAACATACCGATAGATGTTAACGAGATGGGTGTTAACCTGATGAGCATCGCTGCAAATCAGTTCTACGGACCCCCGGGTATCGGGGCCCTCTATATAAGTGAGAAAACAAAAATACTGCCACTTATCGATGGTGGCGTGCAGGAGAATAACCAGAGGGCGGGAACCCCTAATATGATGGGTATCGTCGGTATGGGCAAGGCGGCGGAACTTGCCCGGCTTGAAATGCCCCAGCGGACTGAGCACCTGTTGAAATTGAAGAAGGCAGTCATGGATCGTTTGGTTACCATTGATAAAATAGTTATCAACGGGCACCCTGAAAAGAGTTTACCGGGTCTGGTGTCTTTCTCCGTGGAATACATCGAAGGTGAGTCTATGATGATGATGCTTGATGAGGAAGGAGTGAGCATCTCCACCCGTTCCGCATGTGCCTCGGGCTCTCTCAGGACATCCCATGTCTTAATCGCAACCGGTATCGATCATGCTACGGCCCAGGGGACCCTTGTATTTTCCTATGGTATTGACATCACGGTGGAAGATATCGACAAGGCGTTTGAGACCCTCAGGAAAAGCGTTGCCTTCTTGAGGAATATGTCTCCACTTTACAAGAAGGGATGATTATTCTAAGATGATTCATTGCCGCTTTTTTCTGTCGAGAGTTACCCTGTGTTGACAAGGCTGGCGGTGATCATTACCTGATGAAATGTTTTATAGATGGGGTAAATAAGAAAATCAACAGTACAGGAAGCTATACGTACTATAATCTGATTTTCTTATTGATGTTAATGTGTTAGACGTTGCTTAAGTTTTCATATTTTTGTTCTTTCGTCAAGGATTATCTGGGTTGCAAGTCGTTCGTT
>Ga0326727_10000315_pt1 | contig 204417 bp, 190 predicted proteins | sample MB2enrmetagenome_FD_207643 | JGI IMG/M metagenome (GOLD analysis project Ga0326727, IMG submission 207643) | Lab enriched peat soil microbial communities from McLean, Ithaca, NY, United States - MB29MY | ecosystem: Environmental > Terrestrial > Soil > Wetlands > Peat | place: USA: New York... | reverse complement strand
GGAGACCGAAGGCCCGTTCGGCGACCTCGGAGGCCCTTTCATCGAGGACGAAGGCCCTCTCTTCGAGCTCGGAGGCTCGTTCGTCGAACACGACGGGCCTCTCGGGTACCGAGGCGTCCCGTTCTGCTGTCATCGCGGCCCTGCTCGCGCGTTCGCACGCACGGACCGCTTCCGTCCACGTCGCGGCGGCGGTCGGCGCGGCTTCCTTCGCGCCTCTCAGGGGGTAAGACGACGAAGTCCGAGTTTGGGGCCTCACTATTTTCGACATGTCGATCTTTTGATCCGCAGGCGTTCATGCGGCCTCCCGCAACCTGCCGATCGCCTCGGGCACCGGCTCCGTCGACCTTCGAGTGCCTCTCCCGAACGCGCGCATGGCAGAGGTCACAGACGACCTGCATGTCCGCCGGGTCGGACGAGCGGCCGTGCGGCCAGGATGGCATCGAGCCCGGAATCGGCGTCGTGCTGCAGGGCCTCGAGCGCCCTCGCGACCGCGTCGCGATCCGCCGCGGACAGGGCCGTGAAGCCGAGCCTCGCCCTCACGCCGTCGAGCCGTTCCACCACACCCGGCGCCGTCGCGTAGCCGGCGACCCACGGCCCGCGCGTGATGGCGTCGAGGATCCGGTCGACGCGCCCCTCGAACCCGGCTCGATCGGCGGGCGGGAGAGCGGTGTGCAACACAGCCGCGCGACGGTGGGGATCGGGGCACACCGCGGCGACGGAGGCCCGGACGGCGCGCAGAACGGGCTCCGTTCCGAGGCGCCGGATCAGGGCGCCGTCGAGGCAAAGCTCCCAGGCGACGTGCGCGAAGAGCCCCATCTTCGGGGCACCCCGCGCCCGGCGGAGGGCGTCGCGCGTCCTGGTCTCGCCGCTCCTGAACACCGCCGCGTCGTGAAACCACGCGTCGATGGCCACGTGATGCGCAACGCCGTCGCACACCGAGCCGAGCACGCCCTCGTGCCGTGTCGCCTCCAGCCTGCGCGTGCGTGCGCGACGGTCGGCCATCCGCCACACGTCCGGCAACATCGCGCCGGCCGCGGCCTCCGGTCTTCCGAGGTCGAGGGACGCGAGGTGATGGTGCAGGAGAAAGTTCACGCGCGTCGATCAACATAGCGCGGCAGGATGACCCGACCGATCGGGCCAGATGGCTTCACGCTGGCGCCCACGTCACCGCAGACCTGTCCAGGGACACCGCGCCATCTGTCCCGGACAGGAGCGGCCCCTGCGTTCTCCCGGGGAAAGCAGGGCTGTCCGTGCCCGGCACGAAGCTCGCTGAGTGGGCCTGCATCGCATGCTCGCCACAGCCCTCAGCGCCACCCTCGCCGGATTGCAGGCCCACCTCGTTCGCGTGGAGGTCGAGGGCCGTCGCGGTCCTCCCATCTTCGAGCTCGTCGGCCTGGCCGAGGCCGCGGTGCGGGAGAGCCGAGTGCGCGTGAAGAGCGCGCTGGCGCAGTGTGGACTGTTCCTCTGGGAGTGCCAGGTGGTCGTCAACCTCGCCCCCGCCGACGTGAAGAAGACAGGCAGCGGCTTCGATCTCGCCATCGCGGTCGCGGCCGCCGGGGCGCTCGGCTTCGTCCCGGCAGAGGCGTTGCAGGGCGTGCTCTTCATCGGCGAGCTGTCGCTGGAGGGAACGGTACAGCCGCTGCGCGGGGTCCTTCCGCAGCTGCTCGGCGCCCGCGCGCGGGGGGTGAAGCGCGCCATCGTGCCGCGCGCCAACGCGGCGGAGGCCGCGCTGGTCGAGGGGGTCGACGTGCGCACGGTAGGGTCACTCGACGAGCTGCTGGCCGCGCTGCGCGGTGGGTCGGAGCTCCCCGTCGCCGTGGGCCCTGCCGAGGTCACGACGAGGCACGGCTCCCTGGACGATCTGGCGGAGGTGCGCGGTCAGGTCGGCGCACGCCGGGCGCTCGAGATCGCCGCTGCAGGGGGGCACAACCTGCTCATGATCGGCCCGCCCGGCGCGGGCAAGACCATGCTCGCGCGACGCCTCCCGGGTCTGCTCCCCCCGCTCGCGACCGAGGAGGCGCTCGAGGTGACGGCCATCCATAGCGTCGCGGGGCTCCTGTCCTCGACGCGCCTCTCGCGGCAGCGACCGTTTCGCGCCCCGCACCACACGGTGAGCGAGGTGGGGCTCGTCGGCGGCGGCGACGGGCCGCGACCCGGAGAGGTGAGCCTCGCCCACCATGGCGTCCTCTTTCTCGACGAGCTGGCCGAGTTCAGGCGCCCGGCGCTGGAGGCCCTCCGCCAGCCGCTGGAGGACGGCGTGGTCAGCATCTCGCGCGCACACGCCAAGGCCACCTTCCCGGCGCGGTTCGTCCTGGTCTGCGCCATGAACCCGTGCCCGTGCGGGTGGATGGGCGACGGGTCGCGCCGCTGCGCCTGCACGATGGAGCGCGTCCGCGCCTACCGCGCCAAGGTGAGCGGTCCGCTCCTCGACCGGATCGACGTGCACGTCGTGCTGCCCCCGGTGGAGGTGGCGGCGCTGCAGGGCTCCGCACGCGGGGAGGCGAGCGACGTGGTGCGCGCGCGCGTCGAAGGGGCGAGGGCGGTGCAGCGGCGCCGCATGGAGAAGAGCGAGGCCAGCGCTCCGGTGAACGCGTCGCTCCCGCCGCGCGATCTCGAGCGGGTCGCCGTCCCCTGCGCCGACGGCGCGCGTCTGCTGGCCGCCGCGGTCGAGCGTCTGGCGCTCTCGGCGCGCGCCTACGGCAAGGTGCTGCGCGTGGCCCGCACCATCGCAGACCTCGACGGCTCGGCCGACGTACGCCCGGCTCACGTGGCAGAGGCCATCGGTCTGCGCGTGCTCGACCGCGGCTCGCTGGCCGTGGCGGCTTGACGTTGCGCCCCCGGGCTCGTCCGGGGGGCGGCGATTGCAGGAACGAACAACACCAACCGAGAAGGAGTGAGGACCATGCTGGAACAGATCGCGGACAAGATGCGCGCCCTCAAGGGCGTGATGGTGGCGGTGGAGAAGCAGTTCGGAAAGGGGGCGGTCATGACGCTGGGTGACGACGAGGACCCGGAGCCGGTCGCGACCATCTCCACGGGGTCGCTGGCGCTCGATCTCGCGACGGGTATCGGGGGTTACCCGCGCGGACGCGTCGTGGAGATCTACGGCCCGGAGTCGAGCGGCAAGACCACGCTCGCCCTCCACGCCATCGCCGAGGCGCAGAGATCCGGCGGCGTCGCCGCCTTCATCGACGCCGAGCACGCGCTCGACGTGGCCTACGCTCGCGGCATCGGCGTGGCGACCGACAAGCTGCTCGTGTCGCAGCCCGACACGGGCGAGCAGGCGCTCGACATCACCGAGATGCTCGTGCGAAGCGGGGCGGTCGACCTCGTGGTCATCGACTCGGTGGCGGCGCTGACGCCCAAGGCGGAGCTGGAGGGGGACATGGGCGACGCGCACATGGGCCTGCAGGCGAGGCTCATGAGCCAGGCGCTGCGCAAGCTCACGGCGGCGGCCTACCGCGGGCAGACGACGCTGATGTTCCTCAACCAGCTGCGCCAGAAGATCGGCGTCACCTTCGGCTCACCGGAGACGACGACCGGCGGCAACGCGCTGAAGTTCTACGCGTCGATGCGGTTCGACGTCCGCCGCATCGGTCAGGTGAAGGTGGGCGACGAGCCGGTGGGGGGCCGGACGCGCGTGAAGCTCGCGAAGAACAAGTGCGCGCCCCCGTTCACCGAGGCCGAGTTCGAGATCCGCTGGGGCACCGGCGTGGACCGGGTGACCGAGCTGCTCGACCTCGGCATCGCGCGGGGCCTCATCGACAAGGCGGGCAACCACCTCTCGTTCGCCGGCGCCCCGCTGGGCAACGGGCGCGAGCGCTCGCGCGACTCGCTGGCGGCGAGCGCGGACCTCCAGAGCACCCTGCGCCAGGCCATCGTAGCGTCGGGGCCCGTGCGTCCCGGAAGGCGGGTGGAAGCGGAGGCGTGAGGGCCCTCCGGGCGCGGGCTCGAGGCGGGCAGGTCCTGCCTCGTGGCCCTCGCCTACTCTCCGCAGTATCCGCCCGCGTCGAGCAGGTTCACCGTGATGCAGAGGCCGGGGCACTCGGCCTTCTCTGCGAAGACGCCCGCGTCGTCGCAGTCGTAGAGGGAGCCGTACTTCACGCCCCCCTCGGGGACCTGCGGCGTGCACCCGTACCACCACTGATGGTCGACGATGGCGAGCCCGCAGTAGTCGACGTCTCCCGCGAAGCAGCCGCACGGGGGACCCCCTGGAGGCTCGGCGGGCGGGGCGCTCTCGGCGTGCACCCAGCACTCCGCGTCCGCGGCCACGAAGAACGCGCCGGCCGGGTCCCAGCCGACGCTGGCCACGGAGGGGCCCGCGTTCTGCTGGAGGATGGCGATGTCGGTGACGTCGCTGAAGCCAACGATGACGGCGACGTGGCCGGGCGTCCCGCTGTACACGATGAGATCGCCGCTGACCGGCGCGCGTCCTGCGGTCGCGCCGGAGCCAGGCCCCCAGACGCTGTACGCGGGCATCGTGGCGGCGTGCTGGCATATGGATGACGCGAAATCGGTGACGACGTTGTCGAGATCCGGGTGCTGGAGGGCGTCGCGCATGAAGCGGTTCGCGAGCTCGTCGCACTGGTAGTAGCCATCGTCGCTGGTGGGCTGGCAGTACGCGGGGATACCCCGGAACGTCGCGCCGATCTCGCCCACGCCGCACGGCGCCGGGTTGACCCACAGCCCACCATCTTCGCCCGTACCTGTGTCCTGCACTCCCGCGTCGGGGACCCCTGTCTCCGGGGTCGCGTCTCGCGAGCTGGCCTCCATCGCCCCGGCCTCGCCGGTCGGACCACGAGTCTCCACCACGTCGCTGCCGCTCGTGCACCCCAGTACGAGCACCCCGAGCGGAAGGACGAGGACCGCCTGGCGAGCGAGTCGCACACGTTACGGTACCGCTGCGCTGGAATGGACGCCACGCTGGGGACGTAGCGCGACGCACGAGGCGCACTCAGACGAAATGCTTGCGTGGAACTGCTTCGACCTCCTGGGAGAAGGCGATGAACTCGAATTTCTCTGCCTCGACGGCGAGATGAGCGAGGATGGCCTCGGCTTTCCCGTGTCCGACGATGGTCTCGATGCGTACGTTGCCGATGTCGAACATGCCTCGCTTGCGCTCTCCTGCGTGGCCCCGGCCGTCGACCTTGGAGACCGTGTAGCCATCCGCCCCGAGGCGCTTCAGGTCGCCCAGGAGGCGGTCCTGCAGTTCGGCGGTGGCGATGATGGTGATGAGCCTGGCGCGCGCGGTGTCGACCATGCGCCCGGTACAAGCGAGAGCCGTGCCGGCGCTCAACCTCTATCGATGAACTCGATCAGGACCTTGCAGACGTCGACGGTCGTGAAGATGCCGACGACCTTGTCGTTCCGCATCACGACCGCGGAGCCGTACTTGTGCTGGGCCATGTTCTCCACGACCTCGCGCAGAGACGTGTCGGGCGAGACGGAGTAGACCGTGCTGGTCATTGCGTCCGAAACCGTCAAGAGCTTGGGGTTCACGTCGGCCAGCGACTCCAGGAGCCGCAGATCGCGGTCGGAGATGATCCCCACGAGCTTGCCCCCATGAAGGACGGGCAAGTGGCGGATGCCGTGCTTCTGCATGACGGCAGCCGCATGAGCGAGCGTCTGTTCGGCGCCGACGGAGTGCGGCCCGGCCGTCATGTGCTTCTCGATGGGGATGGCCTTCGTCATGCGTGACGTTTTAGCAAAGATCAGACCGGTTGGGTCGGCAGCTACCAGGGCCGGACTAGGTCGAGTCTCGCCCCGGGCCGGCCGGAGAGGATCAGCCGTTCATCGCCGCCGTCGCGCACGCGCGGCCAGCGCCGCGAGGACCGCCAGGAGCCCCAGGGTCGAGGCGTCCCGTGCTCCCGCCGTCGCGCACCCGCATCCAGCGCCCTTACCTGCGTACGGCTGCGCCCCGGCGTCGCCACCAGTCCCGCCGTCGCCAGCGTTCGCGCTGCCCCCGCTGCTGCTGCCGCTGGAGCCCCCGCCGGACGAGCCGCCGCCGTCCCCGGACGGCTTCCCCCCATCCATGCTGGTACCGTACTCGAACGCGCCGAGATCCTGATCCGCGGGGCGGGCGACGCTGCCGAGGGGTTGCACGTACTCGAACACCGGCGTCAGCGAGAACGTACCGGCCGAGCCGGCGGGCACGGCCTTGCCGATCGCGGGAGAGCCTGGCTGCAGGTGGTAGTCGTAGTCGGTCGGGTCCACGAACATCGGAGTCGCGGTGGCGAGGTTGTCCGGCGAGAGCGCCCCGGTGTTCGAGAGAGTGCCCGTTCCGACGAAGAGGTTGTTGTGAGCCGCCGCCAGCGCGCCCCCGCTCGCGACGTCGATGAACGTGGCCCCCGAGGCCGTGTCGTCGTTCACGAAGGTGTTGTTCACCACGTAGAGGGTGTTGGTCCCCGTGCCGTAGCCCTCCTCACCGTAGTCGAGGAGGATCTTGTTGTCGGGGTCGGGCCCCTTCTCGATGACGTTGCCGACGACGATCCCCAGCCCTCCATTGGGCAGGTCGATCTCGTAGCTGTCGTGGCCCGTCTCCCCCGTGATGCGGTTGTAGAGGACGTCGCTCTCGAGCGCGCGCGACTTGAGCAGGTGGCCCTTGTCGGCTGTGTCCGTGGCCAGGGCGTGGTCCCAGTTGAACTGGAAGACGAGCTTGCCGTAGTCGCCCCCGGCGCCGGTGCCGACGTAGACGTTGTGGACGCACGAGACCGCGTCGCAGGCGTCGCCGAGCCCGTTGTTCGCGAACTCGGTGTACTCGATGGTGAGCGTCCCGCCGCCGGTCGTGGCCGTGGCGAGGATGCCGTCCTGGTTGTCGTGGATGAAGCAGTGCGTGACCGTCACCCCGTTGCTCTGGATACGCAGCCCGGCCCCGTTGCCGCCCTCGCCGTCGGAGATGGCCGCGCCCGTGAGCTCGAGGTTCTCGATGGTCACGTCGTCGCCGTTGACGACGTAGATGCCCTTGTAGTCGGCGGGCTCGGGGTTGCCCGTGAGGTCGATCTTCGGCTGGCCGCCGACTCCCTTGAGGTGCAACCCCGCCGGGTTGATCTCGCAGGTGTCGGTGTACGTACCGGCCGCGATGTCGATCTCGTCGCCCGGGCTCGCCGCGGCGATGGCGGCGCACGGGGTCGCATACGTCTGACCCGGGCCGACCTGGAGGGTCGCCGCGACTGCACCACCGGTCGCGACGAGGGTGGCGGTGCCGGTGGCGAGTCCAGTGAACAGGAGGTCGAAGCGTAGTGTCCGCAAGGCGCGCCCCGTCGCCTCAGGGTACGCGTCTCGGGGGGCTCCTGCCTCCCTGATGGATGCTAGGAGTCAACCCGTGCAACCTCCTCCGGCGCTCGTCCCTCCTGCGCGCCGCTCGATGTGGGTCTGGCTGGGACCCCTCGTCGGCGTCCTCGCGATCGGCTGCGTCTTCGCCATGGTGTCCTTCGTGCGCTTCTGCGGGCGAGCTACGGACGCGGGGGGCGTGCGCGTGTCCAACGACATCCCTGCCTCCGCCCTCGACCACCTCGACAAGCGGAAGGTGCTCGTCCCGGGCGAGAAGGTCCTCGCCTACTACGACGCGACCATCGGCGGCGACGGCAGCGAGGTGGCGATGGTCACGAGCGAGCGCCTCGTCTACTTCAAGGAGGGCAGGACGACGGCGTTCGTCCTGGTCGACATCGCCGATGTGCGGCACCACACGGAGCCCCTCATCGGGGACGTGATCGAGGTCACCAGCGACTCGGGCGAGGCCATGAAGGTCGAGATCGCGCCGCTCAACGACGGTCCGCTCTTCCTTTCCACGCTGGAGGCGGCATGGAAGAAGAAGCGTCCAGCGACGGGCAAAGCCGCGCCCTAGCGCGAGGGCTCAGCTGAACGCGCCACGGCTGAAGCATGGCGGCCACGTGAACTCTGGGTGACGGCAGCTTGCGCTTCGTGCATCCGTGACGAGGCTGTGGGGAAGGTGTTGCCGTGGAAACCCCCGATGTCGTCATTCGCCAGGCCACGCCCGGCGACGTTCCGCGTCTCGTGCAGATGAATCACGCTGCATACCCCGAGCTCGTGGAGGAGAACGTGGTGTGGAGCGAGGCGCAGATCCACGCGCACCTCGAGCGTTTCCCGGAGGGTCAGCTCGTCGCGTCGCTCGACGGCACGCCGATGGGGGCGATCTCGACCTTCGTGGTTCCCCCGTCCCGGGATCCGATGGCGCAGCACACCTGGCTCGACATCACCGACGACGGCACCTTCGCCAGCCACGATCGCCGCGGCGACACCCTCTATCTGGCTGACGTGTACGTCGATCCAGCGGCCTGGGGAAAGCATGTCGGCGAGGCCCTCTACGGCGCCCTTCGCGACACTTGCGTCGCGCTGGGGTTGCGGCGGGTCGTCGCGGGGGGGCGTCTCTGGGGCTTCCACGAGTACGCGGGACAGCTGACCGCGGAGGAGTACGTGGAGGGGTGCCTTCGCGGGGACATCCGCGACCGTGTCCTCGGCTCGCAGCTCAAGGCAGGGTTCAGCGTGCGCGGGATCCTCGTCGGATACCTGCGCGATCCGCGGAGCCGGGACTACGCGACCCTGCTCGAGTGGGTCCGGCCTCCGGCCTAGCTGCGAACGCGGCCCCAGCCTCGCACGTTGAGCCCGGGGTGAGTCTCGACGAAGGAGAGGACGCTGGCGGGGGGCGAGGCCCAGGGGCGCAGCGTGACCGGGATCTCGGTCACCGCCTCGACGACCGACGTGGTGTAACTCGACCATGCGCCGTCGGAGCACGCGTAACAGGTGTCGGTCGTGAACTGCAGGCCCACCTCGAGCGCGGCGCTGCGGTCGTACGTCGGGACGATGGCGGTGAGCTCCACGGGCAGCTCGCCACCCGTCACGGGGGCCGCCAGGAAGTCGTCCTTCCGGAGGAGGTCGACGCGGGCGCGGTTGCTGGCCGCTGCGATTGTCGAGGAGTCGACGAGGCCGCCGTCATCGCCCGGCATGACGACGTCCGTGCCGTGCTCGACGTCGTAGATGCGCGCGCTCGCGCCGACGTTGCCGTGGGCGCCGCAGGTGTACGCATACGTCGACTCGCGGATGAACAGGAACGGACCCACCGAGGCGACGAGGTCGGCGCTCTGCTGGATGTCCTGCGCCCCCGCGCCGTCCTCCGGCTCGATGAGCGCGATCCGCTCGCTCCTGCCCTCGCGTTCGAGTGTCACGCGCACGCCTGCGCCCGGGTCGGACGGGCCGCCGGCCGGTAGCTCGGTACCGTTCGCATCGTAGGAGGGGCAAGGCCGGGTGGGCACCGGCTCGGCGACCTGCCTCCAGAGCCAGACGCCGCCCCGCGCCGCCACGCGTGCGCCGTCGGTGTGGCTCGCCACATCACCCGCGCCGTCCAGGGTCCAGGTCTCGCGCGCGCCCGCCGGGTCCAGGGTCCAGAGCAGGATGCTCTCGTGTACGTCGCGAAGGACCACGGGCGCGGGTGCAGACCCCAGCGGGGCTGTGACCGCCGCGGGAGGTGTGGTGAGGCAAGAGCCCAGCCCGATGGCGAGGGCGAACCGCAGCGCGAAGCGACTCATGCCTCCCGCCACCGCAAGGTCCGTACTGGAGTTTTCCCAGGGACAAACAGGCCGTTGCGCACGCTGTCCGTGGCTGCCGCGACGCACGGGCGGGTTCGGACGACCACCGGGTGTGGTCCCCCTGACGTCTCGCTCCGTACACCGCCTTGATAATATTGCATTGATACCGCAAGAATGCCCCGTCTACTTCGGGTGAGGTCGTCATGAGAAGAGGGATCGTCAGCGTCGCCGTTGTTCTCTGCGTATCTGCGGGCTGCGGCAACGGCGGGAGCACGTCCGCCGTCGCGACGGACGCCGGCACGGACGGGAGCGCCCAGCTGTGCCCCGTGGGCACGACGCAGACCTGCTTCTGCCAGAGCGGCCAGACCGGTACGCAGACCTGCGTCGCCAGCGGCTGGGGGGCCTGCGACTGCGGTCTGCCGGACGCTGGCTACGACGGGCCCACCGTCTGCGGCGACGGCATCTGCAGCGGCAACGAGAACTGCGAGACCTGCCCGGTCGACTGCGGCCAGTGCGCCTCCTGTTCGCTCGCCCCCACGTGCACCAACGGCGCGTCGCTCCCCGCTACGTTCACCCCGCTCGACTCCTTCGACTGCGAGGACACGGACGGGGGCTCTCCCCGCTGCGGCGTCGGCGTCGACGGCGGGCCGCCGCTTGAGGACACCAACTGCCTCGCCCCGCAGCTCAAGATCGGCCTGGCCGACATCCGCGTCATCCTCAACGGTGTCGGCGGCTCGCTGACGATGTTCTGCATGGTCAGCTCGGACGACGGGCACACGGGGGAGCTCATCATCACCCCGCAGGAGACGGGCATCGGCGACCACGCCGCGCCCATCCTGCTGCCCGCCGCCCAGGCGACGTTCTGGGGGCAGGACACCGGTTCGCCGAAGCTCTCGCAGTTCCCGCTGACCATCAACTACCAGTGCTTCGAGGTCGACTCCAACAGCACGTGGGAGTCGGTGCTCGGCGCCATCTCCAGCGCCGCCGGCTCCGTGGCCCAGGTGCCCGGCAACCCGTTCGGCTGGGCCTTCGGCATCGCCTCGGCCGGGGCGGCGGCTGCGCAGGCCGGTCTCCAGGCGAGCGACGGCTCGTCCATGCGCCTGAATTACCAGCAGACCATCGACCCGTCGTCTTTCCTCGAGATGACCAACGGAAAGACGTGGACGGTGGAGCAGTCGGGAAACGCCAACGGACACAACTGGGACTGGGCGCTCGACGTCCAGTCCTGGGGCTGCAGCGCGGCGCGCGGCTCCTCGAACTGACGGTCCTCACTCACCCGCGCTGGGGCGGAGTGTGCGCCTGCGCAGCCCGAGCGCGGCGAGGCCGAGCAGGACCCCGCTCCAGCCCGCGAGGGCCCCGCCGCCGTCCCCGGCGGCGACGCACCCGCAGCCACCCTTGGTCGCGGCCGGAGTTTCGCCGCCATCGCCTGAGGCATCCCCCGCGGCGGTGGCATCGGCGGTCGCGTCGAGGGATGCGTCCGCGCCGGCGTCCGGCACGCACGAGACGGTCGGCAGCGGAGTCCCCGCGTCGGCGTTTCCAGCGACCGTCACCGTCGCCGTGACGTAGGCCTCGTACTGATCGAGGGCGACCACGGTCGCCGTGCCTGCCGTCGGGCCGGCGGTGAAAACGCCGCCGTCGAAGCTCGAGCACACCTCCTGGTGGTTGACGCGAGCGCAGGTGTTGTCGTTGGTGACGCTGAAGTTGATGGGCGGCACGCCGCCGGTGGTCTGGAACACGAAGCCGGTCTGGCTCGGGAGCAGCGTCACCGCGGTGGGACAGATGGCGAGGTTCGACGTGGCCGACACCGCGTCCAGCGCGGACCAGGAGGCGAGGTAGTGCACGTCGCCGCCGTAGAATGCGCCGATCTTCGCGGAGCCCTTCAGGCCCGCCGGGGCCTGCGTCTTCAGCGAGGCGGTGCCCCCCTCGTTGCCCGACGTCGTCGGCGTGATGGGAACCGTACCCAGCGTCCCGCCCAGATCGATGTTGCCGTTCGCGTCGAAGGTCTCGAAGTAGAAGCTGACGGTGCCCGTCATGCCCGTGGTCTTGGCCGTGGACGCGACCGTCGCCTCCAGCTGCAGGGAGGATCCCTCGGTGGTCCCCGCCGCCGTGACGGTCAGCGCCGTCGAGGTGGGGGTCAGCGTCGTCCACGCGGCGACGAGCTTGGCCGCGTCCACCGAGCCGAGGCCGGTGACCTGGTCGTAGCCGGGGCCGCAGGAGTATCCGAACTGGAGCGGCGGGGTGGTGGGGCAGTCGAGCGACCCGCTCTGGCAGGGCACGATGTTGTTGCCGGTCGTGATGTCGTGGAACGCCGCCGCAGAGGCCGTGTTGTTCGCCAGCGCGTAGAGCACAGGGTTCGCGTTGCCCAGGCCGACGGGCGTGCCGGGGTTCGCCTTCGCGATGGCCTGGTTGACCAGGGCGAGGATGCCCGCGAAGGACGGAGCCGCTGCCGACGTACCGCCCACGGGGCTGAGCGCCTCGGGCTGGACGGTCGAGGCGTCACCGTCGGCGGTCGTCCACGAGCCGGACGTGATGTACGGAGTGACCAGGGCCGACGCCGACAGCGCGACGTCGGGCACGTCGCGGAACTTGTCGTTGGGGGTGTAGGGCACCTGCCAATACGGCTTCACGAAGGCGACGCTCACACCTCCGGTGCTGGCGCCGAGGCCCCCCGCGCCCGCCTCTTCGTCGGCCACGGTCTCGTTCCACCCCGACTCGGGGATGTAGCCGAGGGCGTTGAGGTTGCTGTCGAAGTAGGTCGAGACGTTGGCCTCCGTGAGCTGGAACTGCGTCCCGCCGACGGCCACGACGCTCGGAATGGAAGCGGGCAGGCCGACGAACTCGCCGTGGCGCGCCGCCTTCGAGAACTGGCCGTCGCACCCGGCCGCGCCCGTGTCGCCCGAGGCCGCGAGCACGGTGACGCCCATGAGCGCCGCCGAGTCCCCCATCGCCTCGTAGAACACGACGTCGCTCGGGGTGACGCCGTCCTCACACTGCCCGTAGCTGATGCTCACGATGGGAGCCGTGGCCTGCTCGATGGCGTAGGTGAGTGCGTCGAAGACGCTGCTGTTCGGGCTGTTGCCCACGAACACGTAGTCGATGGTCGCGTCCTGGGCGACGGCGCCCGCCCACTCCGTGTCGAGCTCGGCCTCGCCGAGGTCGCCGGGGTCCAGCACCTGTGCGGCGCCCGTGTTGGGCATGAGCACCCGCACCGGCGGGTTCACCGACAGCGAGAACGTGGAGCGGAACGTCGCGATGTCGGCGTCGTTGAAGTCGGTCTGCTCGGCGACGGCGATGCGCTGGCCCGCGCCCGTGAGGCCGGCCGCGTAGAGGGCAGCGACGTCGTAGATCTTGGCGAAGTCCGCGGGAGCGAGGGTGGGAATGGTCTGCGTCCCGCCGTCGGCGAGGGGGAAGGGGAAGGCGTACTCGGGCTGCAGGCCCGCGTGGACCGGCGGGGGGATCCGGAAGTCGTGCATCCCGTGGAGGCCGAGAATGACGCTCGCGAGGTCGGCCGGGACGCTGGGGGCCCGGCTCATGGCGAAGTGATCCGCGCCATCCACCGTGTAGCGGTGCATCTCGGTGGCGAAGGCCTGCTCGATCTGCGCGACGGTGCCGCTGAAGGCGAGGCGGGTGGACGTGCGCGACGGGCCGTCGACGGTGAGGCCGTGCGAGCTGAGCCAGGTGGAGGTCCGCGCGATGTCCGCGGGGCTCGCGCCAAAGCGCGCCGCGTAGTCTTCGGGGCTGAGCCAGCGGTGGTAGCTCGGCGAGGTCGGATCCTGGAGCGACCGGAGCGTCTTGTCGAGGAGGGCCTTCTGCGACGCCGACGGCGAGAAGAGGATCGACATGCCGGTCAGGTGCTGCGCCGGATCCATCGGGCCGAGATCCGTTCCGCGGCGGATCCACGGATGCACGCTGCCGGACAGGGCCACCATGCCGCTCGTCGAAGCCGTCGTGGCCGGCAACGACGCCGAGGCGCCCGAGGGGTCCCACAGAGCGGCGCCCGCGGCGATGAGGAAAGGGCTGAGCGGGAGCAGGCGTCGAGCGAGGCGCTTCCAGCGCGAGGGGGTCTTCATCGGAGTCTCCTGGGGGCGCGCTACACGAGGCCGGGCGCGATGCGGGCGCGAACATGCCGTGCAAGCAACGAAGTCGCAAGCGCTCTGTCGCACGTCACAGTGAGGCAATCTTCGTCCACCTCGGCTGGAGGGTGGGGCGACGCGTCATGAAGTGGAGCTAACCTCAGCGGCATCGTGCGAGGTCGCGACCGGAGAGCTGTGGTGGTCGGCGCGGGGGTGGGCGGGCTCGCCTGCGCGATCGAGCTCGCCGTCGCCGGGATGCGCGTGGAGGTGCTGGAGCGCGCGGCGACGCCGGGAGGAAAAGCCCGCAGGGTACGGCTCGGGGAGGTCGCGGTAGACGCCGGCCCCACGGTGCTGACCATGCCCTGGGTCTTCGATGAGCTCTTCGACGCCGCCGGTGCCTCGTTTCGCGCCGCCGTTCCACTCGAGCGCGCGAGCATCCTGGCCCGCCACGCGTGGAGCGACGGGACGACCCTCGACCTGCACGCCGACCGTCAGCACTCCGCCGAGGCGATCGGGGAGGTGTTCGGCGCCGGCGAGGCGCGTGCCTACCTCGCGTTCTGCGAGGATGGCCGGCGCATCTTCGAGGTCGCGGAGGGGCCGTTCCTTCGCTCGCAGCGACCCACGCCGGGGAGCATCGTCAAGCTCGGCGTCGCAGGCCTGGCGGCGTTGACGCAGATCGACAGCCACAGGTCGATGTGGCGCGCGCTGGAGCAGCGCTTCTCCACTCCCTCCTTGCGGCAACTCTTCGGCCGATACGCGACCTACTGCGGGTCGTCGCCCTTCGAGGCCCCGGCGACGCTCAATCTCGTCGCGCACGTCGAGGCCGAGGGCGTGTACCGGGTCGGCGGAGGGATGGGGGAGCTGGTCGCTGCGCTCGAACGGCTCGCGCGGTCGATCGGGGTGGACATCCGCTACGAAGAGGACGTGGAGCGTGTCGTGGTCGAGCACGGGCGAGCCACCGGCGTCATCGCCCGCGAGACTCTCCACGCGGCCGACGCGGTCGTCTTCAACGGCGACGCTTCGGCGCTGGGCGGCGCGCTCCTGGGCGAGGAGGCGGCCCGGGCCGCGACGGTGACGCCGCCCGGAGAGCGCTCTCTCTCCGCGGTGACGTGGGTCATGCGGGCGCGCCCCCGGGGCTTCCCGTTGCTGCATCACAACGTGTTCTTCTCCGGCGACTACCGCGCAGAGTTCGACGCCATCCTCCGTCGCGACACGGCGCCCCCGGAGCCGACGGTCTACGTGTGTGCGCAGGACCGCGGAGACGTCGACCTGCAGGTCCCGGAGGAGCGACTGTTCGTGCTGATGAACGCGCCCGCGACCGGCGACTACCCTCGAAGATGGAGCGATGGAGAGCGGGAGCGCTGCACGACCGCGACGCAGGCCGTGCTCGCCAGGGTCGGTCTGACGCTCGAGCCGTCCGCGACCGTGCAGACGACGCCGGTCGAGTTCCACGGCCTCTTCCCGGGCACCGGCGGCGCTCTCTACGGCCCGCGGTCGAGGGGAGCCTTCTCCGCCCTGTCGCGGCACGGGGCGGCCTCGAAGGTCCCGGGGCTCTACCTGGCGGGCGGCAGCGTGCACCCGGGGCCCGGCGTGCCGATGGCGGCGCTGAGCGGACACCTCGCCGCTGCGGCGATCCGCGCGGACCTGGGGTCCAGGGGCGCCTCGTGACCCACGCGCGCTCTGCGGGCGTCGTCGATTTCCTCCTGCGCCTGGCGTTCTTCGCGGCCGCGCCCTTCTTCCTCGTCTTCGCGGCGGCACTGTTCCCGCTCACCGGCGCGCTGGTGCAGGTAGGGCTGGGGCTGGCCGCGTTCTTCGCAGGCGAGGCCCTGCGGCGATGGTCGGCGCGTTCCAGGCTCGTGAGCCTCGTGCTCTCCCCCCAGCTCAAGTTCGAGGCGTACTACCGCGCGCACACGCCGCACCCGTTCCTCTACTACGTGTTCTACCCCCTGCTCGCGCCATACTGGCTCTCGGTGCGCGAGGCGCGGCGCGAGTTCCTCCTCTTCAAGGGGTACACGCTGGCGAGCTTCGCGCTGCTGCTGGGATCGCTGGCCGTGCAGTACCTGCGCTCGTTCCCCCCGGAGCTGTCGGTGCGGGACTTCCTGCCCATCGCGGCGGGCACCCTGGCCGTGGAGACCGCGGTGGTTCTGATGTTCCTCATGCCCATCGTGACGAGCGTGGTCCATTTTCACACGATGGGGGCGCCGCGCAGGCTCGCCACGCTCCTGCTCGTCGGCCTCGCGTCGGTGACCTTCGCGGTCGTGCGCCTGGAGCGGCGCCGCGATCCCGTGGTCTCCTTCGCGACGCGCATGCGCGTGCGACTGCGGACGTCGGCCCGCCCCAAGGGCGCCCAGTCCGCGCAGTCCGCCGCGCTGCGGGCCGCGTGGAAGACGCTCCCCAGGGACAAGGCCGACGTGGACTACGACGGCAAGGTGGAGGGGGCCGTCCTCGACGCCGCCCACCAGGCGCTCGGTACCTTCTACAAGCCCGACGAGGCGAGCGCGTTCGACCTCTGGTCCACGCGCAACTCGAAGAGCGCGCTGGTCATCCTCTACTTCGAGGCGCGCGGGAAGAACGACCCCATATGGCTGGCGATGTCGAGCGCCGGCACCGTGACCCACGACGTCAAGCAGCTCCCGAAGGGGGCCTTCAACGCCATGTACCGGCTCACCCAGTAGCCTCCGTCACCTGGACGATGAACTGGCGGATGGCATCGTACGCAGGGACGGGGTCGTCGCGGAAGGCGCCGTGCCCCGCGCCGGGGAAGAGCCGCAGCGTGGCCCGCGGCTGGCCGATGGCCTCCGCCATTTCCCTGGCCAGGTGAGGCGGGGTGATGGGGTCTTCCATCCCGCCCATCACCAGCGTGGGACAGGCGACGCGCGACAGCACCGGGCGAAAGTCGGTCGACAGGAGCTCCCGCCCGGGCAGCGAGAAGTGCCGGTAGAGCTCCGGGCGGACGATGGCGCGCTGGCGCGTGACCTGGCCGCCGCCGTCCACGGTCGTGTTGTAGAGCGGCATGCAGACGCGCATGTAGTCCGCGAAGTCTTGATCGTCGCCCGTGGTCCAGAACCGCTCGGCGATGGCGCGCGCCTCCCGGCCGCCCTTGGCCTCGAAGAGCGCGAAGCTCGACGGAAGATCGATGCGCGCGGCGGTGCTCGAGAGGATGAGCGCGAGCGGATGGGAAGGGTGCCGCGTCGCGTACGACTGGGCCACGAAGCCGCCGAACGACTGCCCGAGCACGATCGGCTTCTCGATGCCCAGCGCGTCGCACAGGGCGCAGACGTCGTCGCCCCACTGCGCGAGGGTCCACGTCGCCGCGTCGCTGGGCACGCTGCGCCCGTTGCCGCGATGGTCGAGGTAGAGCACCTGCGCGACGTCGGCGAAGCCGTCGAAGCCCGGGCGCATGACCGAGTGGTCGAACCCCGGGCCGCCGTGCATCACGATCAGCGTCGGCTTCTCGCGCATGCGCTGCTCCTCCAGCGCCAGCTTTTCGCCCACGACGTCGAAGAAGATGCGCTGCTGCCCGAGCGTGACGAACATGCCGCCAATATCGGGCTACCTGGGCGTGTAGATCCAGCCTGGCCGGTAGTGCACCCCGGTCACGGGGTAGAAGACGTCGGCCTCCCCGATCGAGTCGGCGCCCCGCTGGTAATTGGCCAGCACCTCAGTCGCGAAGAAGTCGTTGTCGGTGATGACCATCGCCCAGCGCTTCCTGGCGAAGGCGCCGCGGAGGTCGGCCACCAGCCGGGTACCCACCTCGCTCTCCGGCGCCCGGAGGATGTCGTCGACCGCCATCTGGTGGAGGTGCGGGCGCTTGCCGGCCAGGGATGCCAGGTAGCTGTCGGTCGGTGTGAAGGTATCCCCGCTGGCGCCGCGCAGCGCCGACACCACGCGCCACCCGGCCGCCTCGTCGCGGCGGGTGGGCACGAGGTGTGAGGGATCGTAGGCCATCATCGCGAGCTGCACGGTCGCGGCCAGTGGCAGGAACACCTCGAGCCTCGCGCGGACGTCGGGGGTCGCACGGCGCGCGAGCCCCAGGCCCTCGTGGAACGCGATGGCGAACAGCGCAGACAGCACGGCGTACGCGGGCATGAGCACGTTGCTCCAGCCGCCGTCGTGGAGCCTGCTCGACCACGAGCAGAGCAGGACCCCCGCCAGCGCCGCGCCCCACAGGGCTCGCTCACGCCGCGCCATGGCGCCAGGCCCGAACAGCACGAACAGGGCACCGAGGCAAGCGCAGCCCAGCGGTCCCATGAGGTCCACCGTCCAGAAGTCCGTCCACAGCGACGAGACCAGGCGGTGACTCCGCGGTAGCTCGAAGGCGAAGTACCGGTACCAGCCGTCGCTCGTCGCATCGAGCAGCCACGCGCTCGCACCGATGCCGCCCAGGACGGCAGCGGCGAACGGCACGCCCCGGAGCCGCCCCCCCCCCGGCGCCGTGGCGCGCTCCCAGAGGACGAAGCCCGCCAGCGGCGCGGCCACGAACATCCCCGACTGCTTGGCCAGGAAGCACAGGACGAGCAGCGCCGCCGCCGCGGCCTGGCCCGGCGCGGTCCGTCGCGTCCGCAGGGCCCAGAGCGAGGCGACCACGAGCAGGACGAAGAGCGCGTCCACCCGCGCCACGTCCATGAACTGCTGCGTCTGTTTGAACGTGGCCGCGTAGAGACCCGCCCCCACGACGCCGGCCACCTGGCTCTCCGTCTCCTCGAGTACCAGCTTGTAGAGGAGGGCGAGCGTCCCCACCGAGGACGCGAGCGACACCAGCCGCAGGGTGAAGAGCGACACCCCGAAGACCTTGGAGGCGCCGGCGCACACCCAGAAGTAGAGGGGGTTGTAGATGAAGGGGACGAAGTCGACGCTGGGGCGGACGTACAGGTTGTGGCCGGCGAGAAGCCAGCGCACCTCGTCGAGCAGCCCGCCCTCGATCCACTCCAGCGCGAACGGGTAGCGGATCCGTCGCACCGCCACGACCAGGAACAGGAGGATGAAGACGGCGCCGAGGAACGTCGGGGCCGAGCCGAGCCAGGACGCCGCGGTCTGCGTCCACGAGGGCGATGCGGGCGGCGGCGCGGAGGGGGCCGGCTCCTCCGCAGGGCGAGCCGCCTCCTCGGTCACCGTGACGGGTGCGTTCGCCTCCGTGTCTCGTCGCTTGCCCCGCGCTCTCGCCATGTCTCGCGCCCCGTTCGCCGTCGCTTGACGGGGCATCCTAGAGTGTCGTGACAATGGGCGCATGACCGATCGTGAGGAGCGCGTGGCCATCGTCACCGGCGGCGGACGTGGCCTCGGCCGGGCCATGGCGCGAGGGCTCGCCGGGGCGGGGTTTCGCGTGGTGATCACCGCTGCGCGGCAGACGGAGGAGCTCGCCGCGGTGGCCGCCGGCGAGCCCAGCGGACGTGTCGTCTCCCTTCAGGCCGACGTCACGCGCGAGGAGGACTGCGCCCGGGTCGTGGAGACGGCGCTGTCACGGTTCGGGCGCCTGGACGTCCTCGTGAACAACGCCGGGCGTGGGATGAAGTACGTGAGCGAGCGGTTCCTGACCGAGCCGCCGCGATTCTGGGAGATCCGGTCCGAGGTCTTTCGCATGGTCATCGACACCAACGTCAACGGCCCGTTCCTCATGGCGCGCGCAGCGACGCCTGCGATGCTGCGCGCGGGGTGGGGCCGCATCGTGAACATCTCGATGAACCGGGAGACGATGCGGCGCGCCGGCTTCTCGCCGTACGGGCCGTCGAAGGCGGCACTCGAGTCGGAGACGGCCATCTGGGCGCAGGACCTCGCCGGCACGGGGGTCACGGTCAACGCGCTCCTGCCGGGCGGCGCGACGGCGACGGGGATGATTCCCGGCGGGGTGCCGGAGAAGGTGCGCGCGTCGTTCCTGCAGCCGGAGGTGATGGTGCCGGCGCTGCTGTGGCTTGTCTCTGCCGGCTCGAACGGCGTCACCGGCAAGCGCATCACGGCCTGTCGCTGGCCGGTCGATGGGACGGGGCCGGGCGACGCCCTGGAGGACGCAGGATGGGGGCCGGCAGCGCCTGCGTGACGCTCACTCGCGCGATCGACACTCGGTTGCCCGTGTAGTCGGCCCCGAGCTGGGCGGGCGCGTCCTTCCAGTACGCGGTTACCGCCAGAACCGACGCACGGCGGCGAGCAGACCCTCACGGGCCACGACCTCGGTGACCTCGAGCACGCCGGGCTGCATGCGGAAGAGGAGCCGGTAGTGAATGCCGACGCGCGCCGAGTACATGACCGAGGAGATGCGCTCGAGCTGCTTGATCTCGCGCCAGACGCTGCCCTCTCCGCTGCACAGATCGGCCACGACGCGCAGGGTGTCGCGCACCACGCGCGCCGGCAGGTCGCGCAGCGACGCCTCGGCGGCCGCCTCGAAGCGCGGGACCATCACCCCGCGCACCCGCGGCGCCTCGTCGGGCGCGCGCTCCCCGTCCGATAGCCCCTCGGGCGCCTCGGCGGCCGGAGGCGCGGCGGCGGCCGCCGTCTCCTCCCGCGCGCGCTCGGAGACCTCCGCCAGCTGGCGCCGGAGCTGAGCGCGCTCGGCGTTGCCGTCGGCGATGAGCGACTTCAGCTCGGCGATGCGGTCGCGTAGCTCGTTGCGCTCGCCCTCCCAGGTTGCAGGGGGCGGCGACGGCGCAGCGCCGGGCTCGCGCTGCCGCTCCTTCAGGCGCGCCTCCAGCTCCTCGATGCGCGCCCGTGCTTCGCGCGCCGCGCCGCGCAGCGCTTTCGCCTCGGCCACGAGCTCGTCCGTGTCCCTGCGCTCCGCGGGCGCCGCGTCGCGCTCGCGATCCCACTTCACGAGCGCCTCGTAGACCTCCTGCGCGGGGTCCCCGGGGGGAAGTCCCAGCTTGTCGCGCGCCTCCTCCACCAGCTCCAGGAACACCGCCGCGTCCTCCGCGGGCGCGGTGGCGAGCGCGCCGCGCGCGGCCACGATGCCCAGCGCAGGGTGGTACGCGAGGAGCGCGTCGGCGATGTCGAGGAGCATCACCGTCTCCTCGCCGAGCCCGCGTCTGGCCAGCGTGTCGAGCCGCTTCAGGGACTCGCGGGTGGGCGACGCCACGGACAGCATCGCCTCGACCAGGGAGTCGACCACGCCGCCCTCGCGCAGCCGCTCAGCGTGCTTGCGCGCGACGTCCAGCGAACGCGAGCGGAAGGCCTCGTCGACCAGCTCGACGCGGAAGCCCTCGGCGTCTTCGCCCTTCGCCGCCATGGCGTCGAGCAACCGCTCGGCGGCGTCCCAACGCCGGTGCGCGAGGAGCTGGCGGTAGGCCGCCACGCGCGTCGCCGGCAGCAGCTTCTCGTAGGGCAGGGAGGCGAGATCGGCGAGGCGGAGGTCGGCGGCCTGCTGCGGCGTCATCGTCGGCACGTTGGCCTCGAGCTGCTGCCGCCACGCCACCTCCGGGTCCGCCGCGACCGCCGCGTCCTTGTCCTGGCAGCACTTCTTGTACTTCTTGCCGCTGCCGCACGGGCAGGGATCGTTGCGCCCCGGCTTGGCTGCGGCGCGACGCACGGGGATGGGGGCGGCGAGGCTCGGCGGCGCGTAGTCGGGCAGCGCGTCGAGGATGGGCGCGTCGAGCGCGCTCTTGAGGGTGGCGACCGCGTCGAGCGCCTGGCGGGGGGTGATCTCGGGGAAGGACTCGGCCACCACGGCGCGCACCTCCTCGTCCTCCAGCCCGGTCGCGGCGGCGACCAGCAGCTCGCCGCACGCCCGGCTGACGCCGCGGCGCGCATGCGTCCGCACGAGCGCGAGCAGGCGAGGGGGCGCAGGGCGACGCTTGCGCAGGGTGGCCGCGAGATAGAGCGCCAGGGCGTCGCGCTCGTCGGTCGTGTCGTCCCGCTCCACGGCGTCGAGGAGCGCCTTCACGCGGTCCCCCGTCACGTTGGCCGCCAGCGTCGCGCCGAGCAGCAGGTCGTCGAGCAGCACCACGGCGTCAAGGACCGACGCCGCGGGCAGAGGGTGCTGCGCGACCGCCGCTGCCAGCGCATACGTCGCCACCGACTCCGCGTCGTCCGCCGCCCAGGCCCGCTCCACCTCGGCCGCCGGATCGATCTTCCCCTCGCGGACCTCTGCCGCGAGCTTCTGGACGAGCGTGCGTGTGGGGGCGGGCATGCGCTTTTCGTCGTCGTGCGTAGCACGACTAGGCGAGACGCGACGCCGGGGAGAGCTACGGGCTGCCCGCGTCCGTCGGGTCCTCGATGTGCCCGAGGAAGAGGATGGCCTCGGTCGGCACGTCCACGATGGCCATGACGAACGGGCGGTCGAGGACCATGGGCGTGACCGCCGGTGCACCCGACGCGCCCGACATGATCACGGCCGTCGCCGCCGCAGCCTCGACGCCCGTCTCCTGCATCGCCACCATGGCCTTCTGCAGCACGTCGCCCACGTAGAGGTTGTCGCCGTCGGGCGTGACCGGGCACATGCCCTTGAAGTTCGCCGCGGTCGGGTCGAACGCCTGGACCATACCCAGGGCCTGGAGGGGCTTGGCGAGCGAGAACGTCGGCGACGTGAAGCTCACCTTCGGGAGCGAGAGCTGCACGTTGGCGGACGCCGTCGGCTGCGCCAGCGCGTTCGGCGACGCCGAGGTGAGGCCCGCCTCGTAGGTGGCGAGATCGCCGTGCGGCAGTGCGAAGACCACCGCGAGCTGCTGGCCGACGAGCGGCAGGGCGACGATCTGCGCGTTCCCGTCGTCGGTGTAGGGGAAGAACGCGGTCTGGTTCATGAAGCTCGCCGACACGGTGCTGCCGTCGGCGCGGGTGAAGCTCGCCGGCGCCGTGGCGGTGGTCTGGAAGGGCGTGTTCCAGGGGAGCTTGAGGTGGATGGCGTTGACCAGCACCATGCGGGTCGTGTCATCGAGCGAGCCGGGAGGCAGCAGATCGTTGATCTTGTCGGCGGTCTGGGTGCTCACCCAGGCGTTGATGGCCAGCCGCGCGGGATCCCACTGGTGGATGAAGTCCTCGAGGTACACGCCCGTCCCGTAGCTCCTGGCGAGCGTGGTGAGGAAGGGCTGGGCCCAGGGGTAGGTCTGCTCGCCCCACACGGAGTTCACGATCTGGAGGAGGTAGTCGTCCGGCGACGGCGCGGGCTGGTTCATCTCGCTGGCCTGCTGCTGGCCGGCCCTCAGCGCGCTCGCCGCGCGCGAGGCGAGCGCCTGGCTCAGCCCGTTCTGGCCGTCGAAGATGGTGCTCGTGGTAGACCCGTAGTGCAGCGCCGTCGCCATCTCCGTCGCGGTCTGTCCCTGGGCGCCCGCATAGCTCATCGTCAGCGCCAGCGACGCGCTGAGCGGCGAGGTCAGCAGGTTGCCCGGGGTCGTCTGCCCGGCGCGGACCTGCGAGTACAGGTCGAACGCGAACGCGTTGTTGGCGGTTGCGGCACCGGTGACGGCGTCCGCGCTGATGCTGCTGGCGGGGTCGCGGGCGACGTCGACCTGGTCTAGCGTCGGACCCGCGCCATCGACGCCCCCGTCGCCCGCCGGCCCCACGGGAGGAGGCTGCTCCTGCGTGCCCGGCGAGGGGGAGGCGCTGCTGCAGGCTGCCAGCACGACGAACAGGGCGGAGGCCAGCGGGACCATGGCGAAGGAGTGGCGCATGGTCGGGCCTGGAGCACCCTCCGTGCCGCGCTCGTATCCCGCGGGTTTCACTCGCTCCGGCTTGTCGCCCCCCGACGTCCGTGCCGCACCGGAGACCCGATGGCACACGTCGTGACATGCGGCCATTGCAGGTGGACGCAGGCGCTGCACCGGTGCTTCTTCGGCTCCTGCAGGTTTCTCGCGTGGTGCGTCCGGCACATCGAATGCAGCATACCGGACATCATGCGTGCCTCGATGTTTCTGCTCAGCTGCCTGGGTGTTCTCGCCACGTCGTGTGCCGCGAACGTGACCTCGCCGCGCGACGTCGGAAGCTTCGGAGGTCACCAGGACCAGCCCGGAGTCACCAGCCTCCAGGCGCCCGGGGACAGTCGCCTGTCGCCCGAGGCCCGCGCTCCGGCACCCATCGTCGACCGCCGCACGAGCGACGCGGTCGAGGCGCTCTGCGCGCGCGACTACCAGCGCGTCCTCGCTCTGAGCGAGTCCCCGTCGAGCGCTCCGACCGCCGCGTGGCTCGACTACGACCGCGCTGCCGCGTTCACCGGGCTGGCGCGGACGGACGAGGCGGTGGAGACGTTCCGGAGGGCGGAGCTGCGCTTCGGCGAAGAGAACGACCTCCTGGGGACGTCCGTCGCCATCTGGGGTCGGGCCCGGGCGCTCGACGAGGCAGGCCGCTGCGACGAGGCCCGCCGCGCTTACGCGCAGTACGAAGCGCTCGAGCGGATGCGCGATCCGCGGGCGGCGGAGATGGCGGCCGCTTATTCCGGCGCCTGCAAGCCCATCACGATCCTCCGCTGAGGCAAGCCTTCCCGAGCTCGACCAAGTCCTCCTCGAACGCGGTCGTGATCCACTCGGGGGAAGGCATGAGCGCGACGTCGCTCGTGACCGCCATCCGTACGGCGCCGGCGTAGCTCAGCAGGCTGACGCCGAGCGAGACGCGACCGGCGGTGGGCGGGAAGACAGCGATGGACTCCACGACGCGCCCGGCGAGCTCGATGGGCAGGGGGGGGCCGGCGACGTTTGTGACGAGGAGCGAACCCTTGCGCGTGTACCAGTCGGCGAGGAAGCGCTCGATGGTGACGCCGGCGAACCCCTCGGCGCCGACGATGCCGAACGAGACGCTGGCTTCGGCGGAGGCCTTGACCGCGTCCATCGTGCGCTTCATCGCGTGTACCCGGTCGATTGGAGACGTCGTGGTGACCGGGAGCGCCGGCAAGACGAAGCCGAAGTGGTTGCCCAGCGCGGGGTCGTCCGTCTTGCCGCGGAGCAGGACCGGTACGATGGCGTGTAGCTCCAGCCCTTCGTGCAGTCCCCCGTGGCGGAGGAGATAGGTCCGGACGGCCCCGGTCACCGAGGCCATCAGCACATCGTTGGTCTTGGCGCCGGCCGCGCGCGCGATGTCCTTCACGCGGGCGAGGGGTATCGCGCTCGACCAGGCGATGCGCTTGCCACGGGACTGCGGGCCCGTGAGCGGCGTGCTCTCATCGTACGGCGCGACGAGGAGCCTGCCGAGCGCCACCACGCCCTTCGCCGCGCGCACGGCGAGGTCACCCAGGTGCGCCGCGGGCGGGGGCGGGGGCAGCCCGACGTCCGGCAAGAGCGTGTCGAGCCCGACCAGCGACAGGAGCATGCGCACGAGCGCGAACCCGTCCCCAAGGGCATGATGCACGCGGGCGAGGAGCGCGACGCCGTGGCCCACGGGCGGCTCGACGCCCTCGATGACGTGGAGCTGCCACAGCGGGCGCGTGTGATCGAGCGGGGAGCTCATCACGTCGCTCACCAGCTCGGCCAGGGCCACCGCGCCGCCCGGGCTCGGCAGCGCCACGCGATGCACGTGGAGCAGCGGATCGAAGCGCGGGTCGTCCTCCCAGCTGGCACCCAGTCCCGAGGAGACGATGCGCTGGCGGAAGCGCGGGAACGCGGTGATGCGAGCGACGAGCTCGTCGAGCGCGGCCGGCTGGACGGGGCCGTCGAGGCCGAGCATCGCCGTGATGACCATGGGGTTCGTCTCGCTGTCCATGTGCAGCCAGGTGACGTCGACCGGGGAGACAGGATGGCGGTGTTGGTCCATGGACTGCGCCCGATAGCAATCCGTGCGCCATCACGGAAAAAGCGCGATTCGAGGGGCGAGCAAACGCATCAGTTGCGTCGGCTGGCGCGGATCGGGGGCATCCCGGGGTGTCACGAAAAGCGCACTGTGGCCTTGTCCAAGTGTCCGAGGCGTGCTCCGGTGCCCGCCACGATGACGATTCCCTCCCGCGCCCGTCGGGCCGCTTCCCTCTCCCTCACCCTCCTGGCCATTCTTGGCGCCTCTGCTTGCAAGAAAGGCGGCGGGAGTGGAGCTGACTCGGGCGCGGTTTCCGACGGCGGTGGGCCCGCGGCATCGGCTTCGGCCCAGGGCCTGCCTGCCCCTCCCGACGTGGCGGCGCCTCCGGCCGACGCGATGAAGACGGCGAGCGGCCTCGCGAGCAAGGTCCTCACCCCGGGGACCGGCACGGATCACCCGGGCCAGAACGACTCGGTGAAGGTCAACTACTCGGGCTGGACGACGGACGGGAAGATGTTCGACAGCTCGGTCGCGCCGCTCCAGCCGGGTCGGAAGGCCGAGCCCATGACACTGTCGCTCGGGAAGGTCATCCCGGGGTGGTCCGAAGGGATGCAGCTGATGGTCGTGGGGGAAAAGCGGCGCTTCTGGATCCCCGAGGAGCTCGCCTACAAGAACAAGCCCGGCGCCCCCCAGGGGATGCTCGTCTTCGACATCGAGCTGCTCGACATCACGCCCGGTCCCAAGCCGCCTCCGGACGTGGCGGCTGCCCCCGCTGACGCCGAGAAGACCAAGGACGGCCTGGCGAGCAAGGTCACGCAGAAGGGGACGGGGACCGTCCACCCGGGGCCGAACGACGGCGTGCGCGTGAACTACTCCATCTGGCAGACCGACGGGAAGCTCCTCGACGCGACGAAGGACAAGCCGGCGGTCCGGCCGGTGACGGGTCCCGGGGGCGCAGGCTGGTCCGAGGGGCTGCAGCTGATGGTGGTCGGCGAGAAGCGCACGCTCTGGATCCCGGCGGCGCTGGCGACGACGGGGCGACCGGGTCAGACGCCCAGCGACGTCACCATGCTGGTCGAGCTGGTCGACATCCTCCCGGGGCCGAAGACGCCCGCCGACGTGAAGGCTCCGCCCAAGGACGCCATTGTCGAGAAGGATGGCCTGGCGACGAAGGTGCTCACCAAGGGCACCGGCAAGACGCACCCCACCAAGACCAACCAGGTCACCGTCCAGTACGCAGGGTGGACGACGGACGGCAAGATGTTCGACTCCTCGTACACGCGAGGCGAGCCGGCGACGTTCGGCCTGAGCGCGGTCATCCCGGGCTGGACGGAGGCATTGCAGCTGATGGTCGAGGGCGAGAAGCGCCGCGTCTGGATCCCCGAGGCGCTCGCCTACAAGGGCCAGCAGGGCCGCCCGCAGGGAATGCTGGTGTTCGACGTCGAGCTGCTGAAGATCAGCGACGCGCCGCAGCCGCACGGTGGGATGGGGGGCATGGGCGGCATGGGCCACGGCATGGGTGGAATGGGCGGGATGGGCCACCCGCCCATGCCGCCCCATCCGTAGAGCGTTCGAGCCTCCGCTACTGTACGCAGTGCGGCGTCACCGGCGGGCTGGTGTCGTTGCTGGCGTTGCACTCATGGAACTTGGGGTTCGTGGGGTCGATGTAGATCTGCGCGGTGAACGAGCCATGGGACGTGGCCGGGGCCGCGAGCGCAGCGTCCAGCGTCTCCGTCTGGCCCGGCAGCAGCGCGTACGTCGTCGTCACCGAGCCCACCTTCGTGGTGTCGCCCTGCAGGTACACGTCGGCCTCGACGCCGGCCGGGAGGCCGGCCTGCCCGATGTTGCGGACCGACACGTGCGCCACGGGCGGATCCACGCAGTCGACCGCGAGTGCCACCACGGCGTCGGGGGCGTTGAAGATGCCCTGGTCCTGCACGTTCTGCCGGAAGTCGTTCAGCCACGGGAGAGTCCAGTTCTTGGGCTCGGGGGTGGGGATGGAGCCGTAGGTGTTGGGCGCCCCGCAGGCGTTGTCGGTGTCGTCGCAGACGTTGGTTACGTGGTAGGTGTGCTCGGTCCACAGGGTGCGCGTCCCCACCCAGGAGTCGGCACTGTCCGCCAGCGCGACCAGGCCACGGTAGGACCCGTTGGAGACGGGGCCGGGCTTCCAGAGCGCGCCGTTGATAGGCGTCGTCTCGTTGGGCACGCACTTCCATCCGCTGGAGCTGGGGTCGATGCCGTTGGACACGACGAGCATCTCGGCGTGCCCGTCGCCGTCGATGTCGGCCAGCATCGACGCCTCGGTCCCGGTGAAGGAAGAGTGCGGCCAGGCCATGCGCACGTTGCCGGTCGGCCCATCGAACACCCACAGCCAGCACTCGTCGGCGTAGACAACCTCGGGGACGCCGTCGCCTTCGAAGTCGAACACGGTCGAGCCGGTGACCGACGAGCTGTAGTCGTGGTTCGCCATCTTCCAGAGGACATCGATGGTCTTGGTCGTGTAGTTCGGCTTGAGCACCGAGTAGTACGTCGCGCCGGCGATGCCGATCTCCGGCTTGCCGTCGCCGTCGAAGTCCGCGACCGTCGGCGGTCCGCCGTGGTTCGAGTAGCCGGAGGTCGCCGGGAGCGTCACCGGGCCGAGCTCGATGGCCCCGGTCGCGCCGTCGAGGATCCACACCGCCCCGGTCGTGGTGTTCCCCGTGGGATAGCCGACCAGGACGACCTCGGGCTTGCCGTCCTGGTTGAAGTCGGCGACCGCCGGGAAGCCGTTGGGCAGCGTCGAGTCGTTCCAGAGGACGGTGCCGTCGCTCTTGTAGGCCGTGTTGCCGGCGACAAGCTCGAGGTTGCCGTCGGGCGCGAGGTCTACGTCGGAGATCGCGCTCGTCTCCTCGGACTCGCCGCCCCCAGTGCCGTCGCCGCCCGTGAAGACCAGGGTGATGGCGTTGTTCGTCGTCGTCCACACCGTGTCGCCGAACGCGATCTCGGCGTACCCGTCCAGGTTCATGTCGGCGATGGCGATGCCGCCTCCCCACCCCGTTCCCTGCCCCGCGCCGAGCCCGGTGACGTGAGGGTACGGCTTGTTGCTCGTGCGCTTCACTTTGCCGAGGTGATCGATGAGCACGATGTACCCCTCGCCGGTCATGGCGACGATGTCCATCACGCCGTCCTTGTCCACGTCGCCGAGCGCCGGCGCCGACCCGATGAATCCCACCGAGCTCGCGCTCGCCTTGGTCAGCGTCCAGATCTCCTGCCCGCTCGAGCCGTTGAGCATGCGCAGGATGCCGGTCTCGCAGGTGCTGACCGTCTCGCTGCCGCACCCGCAGCAGGTCGCGTCGACGTTGCCAGAGACGAAGACGATGACGGGCGAGTCGAGGTTGTCGATCGTGCCGTCGCAGTTCGTGTCGTACATGCGGCCCACCGTCGGGGTGGACCAGACGTCCGTGTCGTCGGGGTTGGTCTGCGCGGTCGGACCCCAGGTCCACTTCACGACGGGGTTCAGCGGACCGCCCGGCGGCGGGTGATACTCGCACTGCTCGAGGCAGAAGCCGCCGTCGGCGGAGGCGCCGGCGTCGCCCGGGCACGTGGGAGGAATCGGCAGACAGCGGCCGTTGACCGCGATCGAGGTGCAGCCCGCGTCACCCGCCGGTGCGCCTGTCTCGGCCGCCGCAGCGTCCCCCGAACCGCCCCCGCTCCCCAGCGCCGGCTCGCAGTACTGGCCGGGATCGCACTGGTCGCTGGTCTGGCAGGCGGCGCCCGGGGTGACGCACTCGTCGAAGAGACACACGGTGGACCCCGCGCAGCAGCCCCCGGCGCACACATGGGCCGCGTCCACGCAGCACACACCGCCGATGCAGGGGACGCCCTGGCAGTCGGCCGACGTCGTGCAGCTCGCAGCATCGCCACCGAAGGACGGGCTGTCCTTGAGTGTGACATCACCGCTCCCGCCCCCATCGCCGCTGGCGCCGGCGTCGGCTCCGCCGTGGTCGGTGCTCGAGCCGCACGCGGCGTAGACCGCCAGCGATACCAAGGCGACCAGCGCTGCGCCCGCCGTCGTCGTTCCCCGAGCCTTCATGGTGACCTCCCCGTGCTCCGAGAGCACCCACATCGCAACAATCGCACCAGGCTGGAAGTGGCTCCACCATGCGTCTTTCTCCGACAAACTTGCGAGCCGCGTGGATCCCCCACGATCCAAGTGAACCGAGAGTGTTCCTCAGGGATCGGGTGACCTCGACCAGCGGCTTGCCTCTCCTCGTCCGGAGGCGAGAGACTGGCCGTGTGAGACTCCCCTGGCCGGCACGCTACGCCGCAGCGTTCATCGTGTCGGGCCTCCTCGGGTGCAAAGGGAGCGGGGCGGGCGAATCCCCGGACGCGTCGAGCGCGGAGGATGGCGGTCCCGACGTGACGAGCACGGGCGACGACGCAGGCACCGGCAGCGGCGCGATCACGGTGGAGAGCCCCACCGACGCGACATTCCCGGGAGAGGCCAGTATCCCAACCGCCTGCGCGCAGGTCGACGCGGGTCTGCCTCCCTACGGGAGCCCCGCTGGCGCCACCATCACGGGACCCGACCTCGGCGCCACCGTCTGCACGGGCACGGACGTCTACCTGTCCACGTACATTTCGCCGGCCAACCGTCTCCTGCTCGAGCTGGGCACGGCAGGTGTCACCACCTTCCAGACTCCCGCGGGCGCGGTCGACGGGGCGCTCACCATGATGGTCTCCGTGGGCACCACGCCGGGCGTCTACACCAGCGGCGAACCGGCGGCCTGCGGCTTCGTGGCCTTCACCTACGCGCTGGGCGCGCCGCTCACCTACCGGGCCGCGGCCGCGTCCAACTGCCTGGAAGGGCAGAACGTGGAAGGCTCCTGGACGCTGAGCCTGACGTCCATCGTGCCGTACCCGACCACCCCGTCGGGGACGTACTACGTGGCTCATGGCGAGCTCCTCGCGACCTTGCCGAGCGAGGACGACGCGGGCCCGGGCCCGGTGACGGTCTCGCTGGTCTTCTGAGCGCGGACGCCGTCAGGCCGGGCGCGCGCTGCGGCGCGACGCCATGCGCTTCAGCCGCAGGTGCTCCTCGCGCTCCCGCTCCTCCAGCGTGCGGCGCATCGCCGCGAGATCGCGATCGAGCGAGACGGCGACCCGCTGCTCGAGCGTGTTGACCAGGCGTGTGGCGTGCCTCAGCGCCTGCCCCAGCCGGCGGATGAACAGCTCCTCCGGGGCGGCCTCGAGCAGGCGCTCGACCAGCCGCTCGAACTGCTCGGCCGCGGCTGTCGGCGCTGCGTCTCCGGGCCCGGCGGGGCTACCGCGCGCGGCCACGCTGCGCACGACCGACGGCTTCGACGCCAGCTCCACCCCGCGGATCCCCCAGGCCTCGCGCGGGACGAGCTCGACCCGGAGCTCGCGCGTCGGCCAGCCGAGCGCGGCCAGCTCGAGCCGCCCCGCCGCGGCCAGCGCCTCGAGCAGCGCGCGGTATGCCGCCCGCGCCTGCTCGTCGATGCCGCGCCGGAGGTCCACCGCGGGCCTCGCCAGCTCGAACAGCTCGGCCACGAGCGAGTCGCGCTTCCGGCGAAGGAGCGTGGCGCCCTTCTGCACCTGCTCCAGCCGCCGTCGCAGGTGCACCAGGTTCGAGCGCGTGGCCGCGGTCCGCGTGGTGGTGGTCACGGCTTGACCTCCACTTCTCGCGCACGAGCGGCTGCCTCGCGCTGCGCCTTGCGACCCTCGATCTGCGCGTCGTTCAGCTTGAGCAGGTCCTCCCGCGGCACGCCATCGAGCAGCTGCCACCCGCGCTCGATGGTCTCGGCCAGCGTGCGCCGCTCGGCCCCCTGGCCGACCAGCTCGCGCTCGAACGACTCGGCGAAGGCCAGGGCGCGTCGATCGGCCGGCGTCAGCCCCGCCTCTCCCACGATGGCCACCATCAGCCGCGCCTCGCGCCCGCGCGCGTAGATGGCGTAGAGCTGGTCGGCCCAGCGCCGGTGCTCCTTCACGGTGTGCCCGGCGCCGATGCCGGCGTTCATGAGGCGCGACAGCGACGGGAGCACGTCGACCGGCGGGAATATGCCGCGGCGGTGCAGCTCCCGGCTGAGCACGACCTGGCCCTCGGTGATGTAGCCGGTCAGATCGGGGATGGGGTGGGTGATGTCATCGTCGGGCATGGTCAGCACCGGCAACTGGGTGACCGAGCCGGCCTTGCCCTCGAGCACCCCGGCGCGCTCGAAGATCGACGCGAGGTCGGTGTACATGTACGCGGGGTAGCCCCGCCGGCCGGGCACCTCCTCGCGCGCCGCCGACACCTCGCGCAGCGCCTCGCAGTAGTGGGTGACGTCGGCCATCACCACCAGCACGTGCATGCCGTGGACGAACGCGAGGTGCTCGGCGCAGGTGAGGCCCGCCCGCGGGGCGAGCAGTCGCTCGATGGTCGGGTCCTGCGCCTGGTTGAGGAAGAGCACGGCGCGCTCGAGCGCCGCGCTCGAGGCGAAGCGATCGAGAAACGTGCGCGTCTCGCGCTCGGTGATGCCGACGGCGACGAAGACCACGGCGAAGGGCTCGCCGCGCGGAGCCCGCGCGCTCTCGACGATGGTCGCGGCCAGGTCGAGTGCCGGCAGTCCAGGCCCGGAGAAGACCGGGAGTTTCTGGCCGCGCACCAGCGTGTTCATGCCGTCGATGGCGGAGATGCCGGTCTCGATGAAGTCGCTCGGGGGTAGTCGCCGCACGGGGTTGATGGGCGCCCCCCAGAGGGGCATCAGGGCCTCGCCGATGGGCGGCGGCAGGCCGTCGCGCGGCTCACCCACGCCGCTGAGCGCGCGGCCGAGCAGGTCACGGCCCACGACGACCTGGGCGAGCTCGCCCGTCAGCGTCACCTCGACGGAGGCCGGGGACAGCCCGAGCGTCTCCTCGAGCACCTGGACCACGGTCACCTCGTCACCGACGTCGATGACCTGTCCGCGGAGCTCCAGCCCCGGCGCGCGCAGCGTGACCCACTCGCCGAGGGCCGCGGCCTTCGCGGCCTCGAGGTACACGAGCGGGCCGGCCGCGGCGCGCGCCCCGTGGTACGTGCGGGCCATGCGGCTCATGGCGGCGCCCCCTTCTTGGCGGCGCCTGCGGCTCGCAGAGCCTCGATGCGTACGGCCAGCTCGTCTGCCCGTGCGCTGGCCTCGCTGGCCGGAGCGTCGCGCAGCGCAGCCATCGCTCGGCGCACGGGCCCGAGCTCCAGCTCGGCGAACGTCGCCCCTGCGGCCAGGGCCTCCCGGCCGCACGCGAGCACGTCGAGCGCCGCGCGTGCCAGGCCGTGCGTCTTGGCGGGCGGTGAGTACGCGTCGTTGGGGTCGAACGCGCTCTGCCCCAGAACCATCTCCCGCACCATGCTCGACGCCGCCAGGAGCAGGCGATCACCATCCTCGAGAGACTCCGGACCGACCACGCCCGCGACCTCGCGCAGCTCGCCGTCGCGTTGCAGGAGCGCGAGCACCTCGGTGCGCGTGTGGCCCCAGCGCGCGTCGACCTCGGTGGAGAACCAGCGCTCCATGGCCTCGGCGTAGAGGCTGTAGCTCGTGCCCGTGTCCACCGCCGGGAACTGGCGCTGGTGCGCGAGCTCGGGGTCGAGCGCCCAGAACGCGCCAGCGACGCGGAGGCAGGCCTGCGTGACGGGCTCGGAGAAGTCGCCGCTGGGAGGCGAGACGGCGCTGATGAGCGTGACCGAGCCGTGCCGATCCGGCGCGCCGAGGCAACGCACACGCCCGGCGCGCTCGTGCAGCTTGGCCGTGCGGCTGGCCAGGTAGGTCGGATAGCCCTCCTCGCCCGGCATCTCCTGCAGGCGCGAGCCGATCTCGCGCAGCGCCTCTGCCCAGCGCGACAGCGAGTCGGCCATGACCGCGGCGCGGTAGCCCATGTCGCGGAAGTACTCGGCCACGGTGAGGCCGAGGTAGACGGAGGCCTCGCGCGCGGCGATGGGCATGTTGGAGGTGTTCACGACGAGCACGGTGCGATCCAGCACCGGGCGCCCGCTGCGCGGGTCTCGCAGCCCGGCGAACTCGTGGAGCACCTCGGCCATCTCGTTGCCGCGCTCGCCGCAGCCGATGTAGACGACGACGTCCGCCTCGGCGTACTTGGCCAGCGACTGCTCGATGACGGTCTTGCCGGTGCCGAAGCCCCCGGGAACGGCGACGGTGCCACCCTCTGCGACCGGGAACAGAAAGTCGAAGACACGCTGCCCAGTGAGGAACGGTCGCGACGCGGCCACGCGCGCCGCCACGGGGCGGGGCCGCCGCACGGACCAGCGCTGCACCAGCCCCAGCGACGACCCGTCCTCCAGCTCGCCGACGGGATCGCGGAGACCCACCTCCCCCTCGTGCACCGCTCGCAGCACGCCGCCGCGCTTGGGAGGTACCAGGATGCGGTGCTCGAACCCGCCGCGCTCCTCCACCGTCCCGATCACGTCGCCCTCGTGCACCACGTCCCCTCGCGCACGGGATGGCCGGAACACGAAGCGGCGCGTGGAATCGAGCGTGGGGGCCGTCGCGCCGGCCTGGATGAAATCTCCGCCCTCGGCCGCGAGCGTGGCCAGGGGCCGGCCGATGCCGTCGATGACCGAGCCCAGCAGCCCGGGACCGAGGTCCACCGCCAGAGGCAGCCCCAGGCGATGCACGGGCTGTCCCAGCGCGAGGCCGCTCGTCTCCTCGAAGACCTGGAGCGTCGCCTCGTCGCCCGACACCCGCAGCACCTCAGCCAGCAGGTTCGCTTCGCCCACGCCGACCAGCTCGTTGAGCAGCGCGTCGCGCATGCCCCGCGCGTGCGCGAGCGAGCCGACGATGCGGGTGAGCCTGGCGTCTGTCATCGCGGCCTCACGCGGTACCCCACCGCCTGCCGCAGGATCTCGAGGACGTACTCGTCCGCCACGCTCGGGCCGCCCCACGAGGGCGAAGGGAAGGGGACCACGATGGGGGTCGCCGCACGGTCGAGCCGCAGCATCAGGTCCTCGGGGAGCGCACGGCGCAGCTTCTCCTCGACCAGAACGATGCCCGTGCCCGGATCTGCGGCGACGCGGTGCATCGTCTCGCCGGCCGTCGTCTCGTCCGCCTCGTCGACGCGGATACCGGCGAGCTCGAAGCCCGCAGCGACCTCGGGGCGACACACCACTCGCACTCTCAGGTCCATGGTGTCACCAGCCCCGCCCGCAGCAGCGCCGGCGGCGCGCCGAGCGACGCTCCCCACGCCAGCCGCCGGAGATCGGCGCTCTGAGCCTGCAGCCGCAGGAGGAACGAGACGAGCGGTGCGCTGCCCAGCGGGTCGATGCGTGCCACCCTCCGCTGCCAGGTGAGCGCGTGGTCGAGCGCCGCGGCCTCGAGGCGTACCGGATCTGCGCCGGCCACGCGCGCCGGCGCCTCGAGCGCCGTCCCCGCGAGCAGGTGCACCAGCCGGTCGCTGGCGGCGGCGGCCGAGGTGGCCGAGCACGCGTCGAGGAAGGCGCGGCGCGGGAGGGCCTCGCCGCCCGCCGTGAACAGGGTCGCCGGCTCGACGTCGTGCGGACCTGCGGTGAAGGCCAGGGCCATCTGCATGTTGCACACGTCGATGCGGGCGCGCACGACCGCGCAGAGGTTGCGGTCGCCCGCCCGGGCAGCCGCGAGGGTGCGCTCGGCGAGTCCCTGAACCAGGGCCCGCTCCAGGTCCAGGAGGACGGGCTGCGCCTTCGCGGCGAGCGTCGACAGGCGAGCGGCCTCGGGGTGGTGGAGCAGGACGAGCTGGGCCGCCAGCCGCGCCGGCGTGGGCTGGCGCGCCAGCGTGGTGAGCGCGCGCTCGGGTAGCCACGGCGTGGGCAGCAGCCCGGCGAGCCGCGCCTCGGAGGGCGCGGCCTGCAGCGCGCCGCGGAAGAGGGCGCGCAGGCTGCGGCGGTCCTCCTCGGCGTAGAAGACCTCGAGCGCGCCGTGTGGACCAGTCCACACGGAGAGGATGCGCAGCAGGTGCGCGGCGCTGTGGCGCACCGCCGACTCGATGGCCGCGACCGTGGGCGGCGAGCTCACTGGCTCGAACAGCCGACCGCGCCGCTCCAGCTCGCGCGCGAGAGCCTCCGGGCTCCCCGCACCCGCCATCTCCTCCAGCTCCGCGCGCGGGAAGAGCTTCGAGGACAGGCCGCGAGCGCGGACCGCGAGCGTGGGGAGGTCCAGCGCGACCGTCATTGGTCGGCCTCGGCCAGGAGCTCGATGAGCAGGCGCGGGCGGAGTCGCTCGAGCCGGGCGGGCAGCGTGTCGCTCACCTCCACGGACCCGTCGCCCGCGACCACCGTGAACCCCACCGCCATCCCGGCCACCTCCTCCACGGTCACGTCGCGCGCCGCGACGGCGAGCCGCACCGCCGCAGCCAGGGACGGCCGGCATCGGACTCGCGCACCGCGCGGGTCGACGAAAGCGAGGGCCTCGACGAGACGCCCGGGCAGCGACGACACGTAGGCCTCGTCGCGCTCCATCGTCTCCAGCAGCTCCCCGGCGCGCGTCATCACGCGGTCCAGGAACGCGTGCTCCGCGCGCAGCTGGGCCGCGCGCGCGGCCTGCCTCGCCCCCACGACCTCGCGCTCGAGGCGGGTGCGGCGCTGCGCGCGAAGGCCCGCGAGCGTCCCGGCGCGCGCGCGCGCCGACGCCTGGTCTGCCGTGTCGGCGATGGCCGTCACCTCGGCCCGGGCGCGCGCCTGCAACTCCGCGATGCGCGCGTCCGCGTCGTGCTCCAGGCGGCTCACCAGCTCGTCGATACCCACGGCGGGTCACCCGTTGCTGCGAAGGATGAGCACGGCCACCACGAAGCCCAGGATGACCATGGTCTCGGGGATGGCGATGAGCATGATGGCCGTGGTCGAGAGCTCCGGCTTCTCCGACAGCGCGGCGGCGGCGGCCGGTCCGATCCGGCCTTGCGCCCACGCCGTGGCGATGGCGGGGATGCCGATCGCCAGGGCGGCCGCGAGTGCCAATGTCATCTGCATGTTCCTGTCCTTTCAGCTCGCCTGCGGCGAGGGGTGCGCAGAGGGTTGGGCGGAGGGGTGCCAGTGCGTGAGAGGCCGGTAGGCCGTGCCTCCCGGGCTGTAGAAGCGACCGAAGAACTCGACGTAGTGCAGGCGCAGCGCGTGAATGGTCGGGCTGAAGAGCGCGATGGCGAAGTTGACGACGTGGAAGAGCAGGGCGAAGAGCACACCCACCAGCACGCTGCCCATGGCCCCCACCATCCGGTTGGCGACGACGGCCAGCATGAGCGACGCCGTGCCCAGCGCCATGATGCGGGCGTACGAGAGGATCTGGCCGAAGTTGGAGACCAGCTCGATGATCGCGATCACCCCTTCGAGCAGGATCAGCGCGGGGAACGCCACCAGGAGGGCGATGACCAGCGGCGTGAAGAGCGCGTGCGGAAGGAGCCTGAGGGCCGCCAGGAGAGCCATCACCGTGAACGCGACCATCAGCGCGGCCACCCCGCGTCCCAGCGCCTCCCGGCGGTGGCCTTGCCGCCACGCGCCGATGACCGCGAGCACGAGCCCCAGCACCACGTGCACGACGCCGAGCGCCACCGCGAGCGCGAGGAAGGGCATGATGGCGTTCTGCCGGTCGAACCCGAGCGGCCGCATCCCGAAGTGCGCGCCGAGGTCGCCGAAGAACTCCCCGAAGACCAGGCCGAAGATCATCGAGAAGGCTGCGCAGGCGCCGGCGATCGCCGAGATCGACCGCGTCGTCGTGCGCGGGCGGGAGCGCAGCCGGAGCACGACGGCGAGCACGGCGATGAGCGCGCCGAAGCCCACGTCGCCGAGCATCAGCCCGAAGAACATGGGAAAGAACACCGCCACGAACGGCGTGGGATCGATCGTGCCGTAGCGCGGCAGGGGCAGCGTTCGCGTGATCACCTCGAACGGGCGGAAGAGCGGCGGGTTGGCCAGCGCGACGGGCGCGTCCTCGCGGCTCCACAGCTCCGTCGCGGCCGTCTCCACGAGCACGTCGGGGCCGAGCTCGCGCTGCAGGCGAGCAGTCAACCGCTCCACCTCGGGCCTGGGGAGCCAGCCCTCGATGACGAAGAGGTGCGTCCCTGCGTGCGCCTGGGCGCGCGCCTCGAGAACCAGGAGGCGATCGTGCAGCCAGATCCGCAGGAGCTCCAGCTCGGGCTGCGTTCGCTCGCGGAGCGCGCGGCGCTCCTCCTCGCAGGCCGCGATGGCCGCCGGGAGCGCGGCGAGGCGCGCCCGGATGGCGGGCATCGCGCGCAGCAAGCTGCTCTCCCCGATACCCTCGGGCGCCGGAAGCTCCTGCACGCGCGAGGTGGCCAGCAGCTGGCCCACCTTGGGAGCCACCTGCGCGGACGCGAGAATGAGCACCGCCGTCTCCCCGCTGGGCAGCGGCTGCGAGAACAGCTCCATCTCCCCGTCCACCGCGGCGTCGAGGCTCGACCGCAGCCGGTGTACGGCGTCGCCCACCCCGGCACGCAGGACCACGTAGAACGCGTGCCCGTCGGGCCAGGCGAGCTCCCGCTCGAGCAGGGGCTGGAATGCCGCGAAGAACTCCTGGTAGCGCAGCAAGACGGCCCGCTCGTCTTCCAGCGCCGAGAGCGCGTGCTTGATGCGCTCCGCTTTGCGTCGCGTGCGGCGCGCGAGGGCCGCACCACGGGGCAGCGGGACCGTCCCGGCCTGGACGGGGGCCGCCGGCGTCCGCACCTCCAGATATCGCAGCGCGGCCTCGGCGTCCTCCAGGATCCGCCGGAGCCGGCGCACCTCGCGATCGGGCGGCGTGGCGTGCGCACCGGGGACGGCCGGGCGCACGAGGTGCACTACCTCGAGGTCCTGCAGGACGCGCAGCGTCTGGTCCAGCAGCGTTCGCGGGCCGGCGATGCGCACGCGCGTCATGCGGAGCATCATGGTCGGCGCCCCTCCTCCCTCGCAGCGAGGGCGCTGACGGCGCGGACGGCGAGTCGTTCGACGACCTCTGCAGGGATGGCCGACAGGTGCGCAACCCGCGCTGCGCCCTCCTCTGCGATCCTCCGGAGCTGCTCGGCGTGCGCCTGGAGATCGGCGGTCTCCTCGGCGCGCGCCTGCGCTTCGAGGTCGGCATGTCCATCCAGCTCGATGCGACGCGCCCTCTCTTGTGCAGCCGCGATCTCCGCTCTGGCGGCCACCTCCGCCGCCTTCGCACGGGCTTCGAGGTCACGTTCGACCTGGAGCAGGCGCGCCAGCCGCTCGTCCGTGGGCTTGGCTTGCGGAGGGTGAATCATGAGGCCGGACTCGCTCGGATGGCCCGTACCATCGGACGCAAGAGATGGGCCGTGGCGGAGCGCGAGAACCGTGCGCGCGCGGGCGCGGATTCAGGCGGGATGCATGAGCCACCATCGACCTCGACGCGAATCCTGCGCAAGATTGCAATCACTGCGCGGCGGTCGCGGCCTGCAGTTAGATAATGGTCAACCCCATGCTTGCCGGTCGCCTGACGCTCATTGGGGCGCTGGTCGTCGTCTCTTCGCCGGCACGCGCCGACGACCCGCCCCCACCCGCACCGACGCCGCTGCGCTGGGATCCCGCTTGGACCCACGCAGGCCCTCTGGACTACACGCTCGCAGGCGTCGGCATCGGGGGCCTGCTCTTCGAAGCTGCGTTCCTCGAGCCACTACAGCCACCCCTACGCTGGACGGGGCCGATTCTCTTCGATCGAGCCGTGCGGGACGTGCTTCGCGGCTCGACTCCGGCCGTGCGCCAGGTGGCGACGACGACGAGCTGGGCGCTGCTCGGGGTGGACGCGGGCTACCCGGTCGTCATCGACCTGCCCTATGTCTGGCGCCGCTATGGATCCGACGTGGCGTGGGATCTGTTCTGGCAGGACGCGACGGCGCTCTCGCTGGTGAGCGCCGTGGACATGGCCTTGCGGGATCTCGTCGGCCGCGCCCGCCCCTTCGTCAGCGACTGCCTGGCCGCCGGCGGCAGCCAGACCCAGTGCCTTGGTGACAACAACGAGGCCACCCGGGCGTTTCCCGGCGGGCACGTCGCCATCGGCACGACGGGCACGGTGCTCGTGTGCATGCAACACCTCTCCATGCGCCTCTATGGCTCCCCCTGGGACGAGGGCATCTGCGCGGCGGCCATCACCGCCGACGCTGCGATGGGCACGCTGCGGATCGTCACCGACAACCACTGGGCCAGCGATGTCTTGGCAGGCGGCGCGCTCGGCGTCGCCATCGGCTACGGGGTTCCCGTGCTGATGCACCTCCATGGGCACGCCATGCCTGCTACCTCGGCCGTGGTGATGGCACCCGTCCCGCTCGCGCTGGGTCACGGGGCCGGGCTTGGAGTGGCGGGGGCGTTCTGATCGGCACCTTCCTCTGGCTAAAGGGCGCCGGGGAGCTATTCCCCCCCGCTGGATGCAGGCGGTGCTCGAAGCCATCAGGAAGGCCTGCCTCCCGGGCATCTGGTCGCAGGGGGTGAAGCTCGCGCGCGAGGGCGCCGTGTCGTCCATGGCCGCGACCGCGGACGAGCTCACGTTCCGCGTCCGTGCTCCCGGTCACGCGATCGCCCTCACGGTCACGCTCTACGTCGAGGGACCCGAGTGGACGTGCGACTGCGAGGGCAAGACCGACCCTTGCGCTCACGTCGCCGCCGCCGTCATCGCGTCCTCCCAGGCCGCCGAGCGCGGCGAACCAGTGGCCGCGGCGCCCGTCGCGAAGGTCGCGAGGCTGGTGTACCGGCTCGGGACCCGGGACCGGCTGCTCGCGGTGCTGCGCGTCCTCGTCCATGGTGACGGCCGCGAGGAGCGGCTCGTGGACACGCTCGCCTCCAGCATCGCGCGCGGGCGCGGCCCCACAGGCTTCACGCCCACGCACGAGGACCTGCACGTCGAGCGCATCCTGGGGACGCCGGTGCGCGACGTGGTGCAACCCGGACGGGTCCGCGACCTGTTCACGGCGTTCGCCAGCGACGCGGAGGTGACCCTCGATGGCGCCCCCGTCCGGGTCTCGGGCGAGCCCGTGCTCCCGCAGGCGCGCGTGGAGGACACCCCGGGCGGGGGATTTCTCCTGCGCCTCGACCGTGACCCGGCGGTCACCGCCGTGGTGGCGAAGGGGGTCGTCCGGTGCGGCGACGTGCTGCACCCGCTGGGGGAGGCGGCGACGACGGGGGAGATGCTCGAGCGGCTGCCCCTCGAGCGCACGTTCCGGCAGGCGGACGCCATCGAGCTGGTCACCACCGTCCTCCCGGAGCTCGGGCGGAAGATCGACGTGGTCCTGGCGACGACCCGGCTCCCGCGCCCGGCGATCGACGCGCGCCCGCGCATCGACATGGACCTCTCGCACCAGGGGCACACCCTCTCGGTGCTCCCCACGCTCGTGTACGGCGATCCACCCGTGGCGCGCGTCGACGGCGACGTGCTCGTGGCGCTCGGGGACCGGGTCCCGGCGCGTCGCCCGGGCGAGGAGCGCGAGGCGCTGCGGCGGCTGCGCGACGAGCTCAACCTCGTCCCGGGGCGCCGCGTCGACCTCGACGGGGCAGAGGCCATCCGCTTCGCCGCGAAGCTCCGGGAGTGGCAGAAGCGGACGGGTGGCGCGGCCTACGCGGACGGATTCTCGGACCGGCCGCTCCGGCCCCGGCTCGCCATCGAGGGCGACACCTACGACGTCGTATTCGAGTGCGACCTCGACGACGAGGCGAACGGCGAAGGGCAGCCGCCGAAGCGCGCGGAGGCGGCAGCGGTGGTCCGCGCGTGGCGCGATGGGCTGGATCTGGTGCCCCTCGAGGGTGGGGGGTGGGCTCCGCTGCCGGCGGACTGGCTCGCGCGGCACGGACACCTGGTCGCCGACCTGCTCGCGGCCCGCGGCCCCGACAAGAAGGTCGGCCCCATGGCAATGATGACGCTGGGGCCGCTGTGCGACGTCCTCGATGCGCCGCGCCCCCCCGAGCTCGCCCGCCTCGCGCCCCTCTTCGCGCAGTTCGAGGGGATCCCGCGGGCGGCGCTGCCGGAGGGGCTGAACGCGTCGCTCCGCCACTACCAGCAGCAGGGCGTCGACTGGCTCGCCTTCCTGCGTGACGCTGAGCTCGGCGCCGTGCTGGCTGACGACATGGGCCTGGGAAAGACGCTCCAGACGATCTGCGTCCTCCGAGGCCGGGCGCTCGTCGTGTGCCCCAAGAGCGTCGTCTACAACTGGGTCGACGAGATCAACCGCTTCCGCCCGGGCCTGCGCACGGCGATCTACGAGGGACCGAGGCGGCAGCTCGATCGCACTGCGGACGTGACGCTCATGACCTACGCCGTGCTCCGCCTCGACTCCGAGCTGCTCGCGCAGGAGTCGTGGGACATCGTCGTGCTCGACGAGGGCCAGGCCATCAAGAACCTGGGCAGCCAGACGGCGCGCGCCGCCTTCGAGCTCCAGGGCAAGTTCCGCGTTCTGCTGAGCGGCACCCCGGTCGAGAACCGGCTCGAGGAGCTATGGAGCGCGATGCACTTCGCGAACCCGGGCCTGCTCGGTGGGGTGAGTGATTTCCAGGAGCGGTACGCCAACCCCATCGCCAGCGGCAATCCGGAGGCGGCCGCGCGCCTGCGCGCGAAGATCCGCCCGTTCGTACTCCGGCGCACGAAGCGCGAGGTGCTGCCCGAGCTCCCGTCGCGCACCGACACGGTGCTCCACGTCGAGCTCGACGAGGCCGAGCGCAGCGTCTACGACGCGGTCCGCGTTGCGACCCGGAAGAGCGTCGCGGACAAGCTGGCAGAAGGAGGTGGCGTCCTGGCCGCGCTCGAGGCGCTCCTCCGACTGCGCCAGGCGGCGTGCCACACCGGTCTGGTGCCGGGGCAGAAGGCCGAGACCTCCTCGAAGATCGAGCGTCTCGTCGAGGCGCTCGAGGACGCCGTGTCCGAGGGGCACAAAGCGCTCGTCTTCTCCCAGTGGACTTCGCTGCTGGACCGCGTGGAGCCCCATCTGCGGGCGGCCCAGATCGGCTTCACGCGCCTCGACGGCTCCACGCGCGATCGCGGGGCGGTCGTGGGCGAGTTCCAGGACGAGGCAGGTCCGCCGGTGATGCTGGTGTCTCTCAAGGCCGGTGGCACGGGGCTCAACCTCACGGCAGCCGACCACGTCTTCCTGCTCGACCCCTGGTGGAACCCGGCCGTCGAGGAGCAGGCGGCCGACCGCGCGCATCGTTTCGGTCAGGAGCGTCCGGTCATGGTGTACCGGATGGTCACCAAGGACACCGTGGAGGAGCGCATCCTCGGACTCCAGGAGCGCAAGCGTCGCATCGCCGAGGTCGCGCTGGGCGAGGCGGGGCAGGCGGGTGGCATCACGCGCGAGGAGCTCCTGGCGCTCCTCGATTGATCACGCGCGGCGTGGCTACTGCTTCACGAAGTGGAAAGGGACCGTGACGGTCGCGCCGCCTGCGCCCGGCGACTCGAAGGTCAGACGCGACGCGGCGCCCTGGATGCACGCCGCGACCTGCGGCGACAGGCCGGTCCGGCTCGTCACTCCTGCCGAGCCGACCTCGCCGCTCGCACCCACCTGGATGGCGATGACGAGGCTCCCGTCCGGGAGCGAGGGATCCGCCGTGACGGCGTGCTGGTAGCACTGGCGTGCACGCGGCTGCAGCTGCGTCCGGATGACCGCCTCGGCGTTGGCGATCCGCGCGCTCGTCCGCGGTGGCTCGCCGTCCATGCGAAACGGGACGACGGGGCGCACCGTTCCTGCGGTCGATGCGATGGGTGCGGTCTGCGAAGGGTGTAGCGACGTCAGGTCGTCACCGGGTCGGGCCAAGATGGGACCGGTCTCGCGAGGCAGACCGAGGGCGTAGGGGCGATCGTCCACGCCGGTGCTCCGCCGGGCGAGGGCGTCCAGATCGACCGGAGGCTGGTCGTCGTCACGCCGCAGCACGCGCTGGGCGTTGGGGCCGACGTCGAGGGAGCCGATGGTCGAGATGCCCACGCGCTGCCACTCGTGGACGAGCGCGTCGACGTCGGAGACCGGTGCGGGGGCGGGGTGCACGTCCGGTCGCGGTGCGTGCGGCCTCCGGGGGTCACTGCTGGCGACCGCGGAGGCGGACGTCGCGGGCGAGGTGGAGGTGTCGTCCAGCGTCTCGACCGGAGGAGGCGTCGTGGGGGACGGGACGAGCGCCAGCTGCGCCGTGAACTCGGCGTCGACCGTCGGGTCCATCCAGTCGCTGTACATCCCGCCCACCAGCCCGAAGTGCAGCAGGAAGCTCAGCGCGACCAGGACGGTCAGGCTCCAGTCGATCTGCGCGCCGAGGCCCTGCTTGACGGAGAGCGGGAGCTGCGGCCGCGGCGGCCTGGGAAGCTGCGGAGCGAGCTGGAAGAGGAACGTCGCCTTGCCCAGCGAGACACGCCCGCGTGCGTCGTCCGTCAACGGCACCGAGGAGCCTCCACGCAGCGAACCCAGCTCCACGACGCCATCCTCGAGCGCGACGCGCCCGGTCATCCCTTCTGCGAGGCGTAGCTTCCACCCGCTGCCCGCGGGCTCGAAGAGGACGACGTGCCGTCCGGCATGGCCGGGCACGACGAAGGTGCAATCCTCGGTCGCGCCGACGGTCACGCGCTGGCGGCGCTCGAGGGTGCGCTCCTCGACGATGCGGCCTCCCGCGAGGGCCGCGACCCGGAGCACGCGAGGACCGGCGGGCAGGGACACGGCCCGCATGTGGGCCGTCATGCTGCCAGGCGAGCGGAGGAGGGGGCTGGTGGCGGGCGACGGGCGTTCGATGGTCGTCATGGTGGCGGTACCCTGTCGTCGAGTAGGACGTCCCGCGGGGCTCGAAGTTCCCGCCCGAGGTGGCCGCGGCGGCTCCGGTGCCTCCGTCCGTACCCCCGGCGCCCGCCGTGGACCGGCCGTCACGCCCAGGCAGCGCGCCACCGTGCTGCGCGCCGCCCGCTACTTCGACGGCCGCGGCGACGCCGTCGTCGACGGCGGCGTGGCCGTGCCGCGGCATCGCCCTGCCACCGAGGCGCACCGTCTGGGCAAGAAGGTCGCGGCGCACTGCCCTGGCGACGTGGCAGCGAAGGCGGCGATCGAGGCCGGCATCGACCCGATCGAGCACGGGTCTTTCCTCAGGCCAGACACGCTCGCGATGATGAAGAAGAGAGGAACTCAGGGAGGCCCTCAAGGTGGGGGTCGCCATCGGCTTCGGGACGGACTCGGCGGTCTCGCCGCACGGCATCAATGGCCGCGAGTTCTCGCTGATGACCGGACTCGGCATGACGCCCGCGGCGCGCCCCGCGCGCATCACGAAGACGACGCTCTACAAGCGCCCGGCCGCTCGCTAGCGCCGCTCGTGGGGACGTCCGCGAGGGCTACTTCTCCAGCTTCTTCCGGCTGCCGTCGCCGCTCAGCGTCGTCCTGGTGGCGCTGGCGAAGGCCTCGGCCTCCCCCATCACCCGCAGGAGGTTCTCGCCCAGGATCTTCTTCACGTCCTGGTCCGAGAAGCCGCGCTTCACGAGCTCCAGCGTGATGTGCGGCAGCCCGTCCATCCCCGACAGGCCCTCCGGCAGGGCCGGCACGCCGTCGAAGTCGCTGCCCAGCCCCACGTGATCCACCCCCGCCACCCTGGCGATGTGCTCGATGTGGTCGACCAGCACGGAGAGGGGCGTTCTGGGCAGGTCTCCCGCCCCCATCTTCGTCATCGCGTCGTGCATCTCGGAGAGCTTCAGGTGCTTCTTCTCGAGCGCCGCCAGCTCCGCCTTGTGCCTGGCGTTGAACTCCCGGTAGGCGGCGACGTACTTTGGGTCGAGGAAGCCCGGGAAGAAGTTCACCATCGCCACGCCGCCGTTCTTCGCCAGCGCGCGCAGCTGGTCGTCGGTCAGGTTACGCGGCACGTCGCACAGGGCGCGGGCGCTCGAGTGGGAGGCGATGACGGGCGCCCGCGCGACGCGCATGACGCCGTCGAACGTCTCGTCGCTCACGTGGGACACGTCGACCAGCATCCCGATGCGCTGCATCTCGCGTACGACCTCCTCGCCGAAGGCAGTGAGGCCGTGGTGTGCGGGCCTGGGAGGCACGAAGAAGCCCGAGGCGTCCGCCCAGTCGTTGTTGTTGGTGTGCGTCAGCGTCATGTAGCGGACGCCGAGGCGGTAGAAGTCGCGCAGGGCGTAGAGGGAGTTCTCGATGGCGTGGCCGCCCTCGATGCCCATCAGGACGGCGACCTTGCCGTCTCGCTTCGCGCGCCGGATGTCCTCGACGCTCCGCGCCAGCTCCAGCAGCTCCCCGTGCCGCTCGATCTGCTGGTAGGTGATGTCGATCATGTCGAGCGCCCGCCGGGCCGCGCCGCCCCCCATCGCCGTCGGGTGGTCGTAGAAGCTCCTGTCGACGTAGATCGCGAAGAACTCCGCGGTGATGCCGCCCGCGCGCATCTTCGCCAGGTCGGTGGCGGTCTCGTGGTCCGGCTTGCCGAGGTCGAAGCCGTCCTCGAGGATGGTGGACGTGACGTCGTCGTGGGTGTCGATGACGATGGCCTCGCGGTGAAGCTTCTCCGCGCGCTGCTCGAGCGAGAGCGGCGGCGCGGGCGGCGCTTCCGCGCTGGCCGTAGAGGGGGTCGCAGGAGCGGGCGCCACGACGGCGGGGGCCGCAGGGGCCGCCGGCGCCGCCGGCGGGGGAGGAGAGGGCGCCGCGCACGCGACGAGCCACGTGAAGACCAGAGCGCGCTTCATCGGACGCATGGTGCCACGGGCAGGCGCCGCCGTGGGCGGTGGAACCGCTCAGTCCACGCGCGGCGAGACGGCGGCGATCAGCAGGCCGATGGGGCCGAGGAACGAGCACAGCAGGAACCAGAAGCACCCGCCACGCCCCTTCGAGGTCGCGATCCACGCCCCGAGGACGCCGAAGAGGAACCAGATGGGAAGCCCAAGCCACTCTCTGTGCACGGCACTCTCCTCCCGGCCCTCTTCTAGCACGCGCCCGGGCCCGCAGCGCGCCGGGGCGGGAGGGAGGCTACTTCGACTCGATCGTGATGATGCCTGCCGCCACGTCCTGGTTCGCTCCTGCACCCTGGAACGCCGCGCCGACCGTCGCGTCGCCGAGGAGCTCGCGCGCGAAGAAGGCCGTGAGGTAGCGCACGGCGGTCGCGAGCACGAGGGTCTGCTTGGCCGTCCCCGCGGTGCACACCGTGCACAGCGTGCAGTTGGCGGCGTCCTCGAACATGGTGTGGTCGGCGTCGATGGCGGTCATGGCCACGGCGGGCGAGGAGGCGGCTGCGTAGAGCACTTCGTAGTTGTCCGCGGCAGGCGCGCACGAGCTCGCCGCCGAGTCCGTCGTCTCCCCGATGAAGGCGAGGGGGACCCCGACCGTCGCCAGCGTGGTGCGCGCCTCGGGATCGCTGCCCGTGGACTGGTCGACGGGATCGAGCCCGAAGATGCCCAGGATCTTCCCTTTCAGCCCCTCGCCGGCGAGCAGCGCGATCTGGCCACCGCGCGAGTGCCCCGCCAGGCCGACGCGGGTGAGATCCAGCTTCTTGTAGAGGGCGCTGCTGCTGTCGGAGTTCGTGGTCGAGAGCCACGTGTCGACGGTGTACTCGACGTCGGAGACGACGGCCGGCGTGCCCTCGGCCAGGTTGGGATCGTCGCGCAGGAAGGTGACGACTCCCCAGCTCGCGAGCCGCTCGGCGTAGGGGGCATAGCCCGCAGCGGTCTGGAAGAAACCGGACGAGAGGATGACGACCGGGAACGGACCCGCCCCGCTGGGAATGTAGGCATCGGTCGTGAAGGTGGTGTTCGGCGAGGTCACCGAGAAGCTCGTCGTCGTGACGGTGGCGGGGCCTGCGCTCCCGTACGGACCGATGCTGCCCGTGGCGGCGCCATCACCCGACGTGCCCTGGCCGCTGTCTCCGGCGCTCGCCGGCCCGTCGCTCGAGGAGGCGCTGTCGCCCGCCGAACCCGAGTCGTACTCGAAGCCGCTTCCCCCGTCCGCTTCGACGGTGCCGCCGTCGTGGTTCGAGCCGCTCGAGCTCGAGGCCGTTCCCCCATCCCCGAGGTTGACGTCGCCGCCGCCGCCTCCTCCGGACGAACCGCACGCGACGAGGAGCAGGCCGCCGGCGAGGGTCGACGCCACGATGAAGGAGACGCAGGGCTGCATGTCCCTGCCCTTAGCAGCTCTCGTGCCGATCGCCGACCGATCGGAAGACGGTGCTTTCGGGGGTTGGAACGCGGGGGCACGTCCGGACTGTGCGGGACGAGGACGGATTGTACCTTCCATGCGCAACTCGGTCCGCGACCGGCCGCCGAGGTCGCGACGGTATACTCCCGGGCATGCGCTGCACCCTCGGTCTCGCCGGCCTTTGCGGCTTCGGCGCGCTCCTCCTGGCGTGCAGCAACTTCAAGGACCAGTCCGTCACCGACGGGGGTGCAAGCGAGGCGGCGAGCGACGCCCCCGGCGACAGCAGCACCGGCGACAGCAGCACCGTGGCGGACGGCTCTCTTGGACAGGACGCGGGCTCGGGCGACGCGCCGGGCGGCGACACGGGCTCCTCCGATGGGGCGCCGGGTTGCGGGGATGGCGGGTGCCCCGTCGAGGTTCTCGTGAATGACCTGCGCCAGGCCACGATCGTCATGGTCGACGCGAACAACATCTACTTCGCGGACCCTGGAGTCACCGGCGGCGTCGTCTACCAGTGCCCCAAGACCGGGTGCGCCACACCGACGACCCTGGGGACGGGCTACGCCACGGGCCTCGGCATCGACGGCACGAACGTGTACTGGAACGACTTCACCGCCGGCAGCGTGGTCTCGTGCACCATCGGTGGGTGCGGTGGAGCACCCAAGGTCCTCGTCGGCTCGCAGACCAGCGTCGGGGGGGTCACCTGCGACGGGGCGAACCTCTACTGGTCCACGGAAGGCAACGTCGTGACGTGTGCCGCGCCCGGCTGCGGTTCCCCGTCGACGCTTGCCACCGGCCAGGGGACGGTCGCCGCCGTCGCCGCCGAGACGGGGATCGCCTACTGGACGTCCACCAACGCAGGTGGCTCCGTCGAGTCGTGCGCCGCCGCCGGCTGCAACCAGAAGCCGGCCGAGGTGGTCCCGGGGTTCGCGGAGACGCTCGTCGTGAAGGCCGGCACCGCCTACTTCACCATCGGCAACGCCGTGGACTCGTGCCCGGTGACCGGGTGCACGTCGCTGCACACCATCGGCTCCTCCTCCGAGCCGTATGGCATGGGCACCGACGGCGTGGACATCTACTGGCTCGACGGGGAGGACGACGTCGTCTACCGGTGCCCCGCCCTGGGATGCAGCGGCGGCCCGACGCACTTCGCCGACAATCAGCCGAGCGCGTCCGGTGCGACCGTCGCGCTCGACGCCGACTACGTCTACTGGACGGCCACCACCCAGGTGCTGCGCAAGCACAGGTGAGCACGACGACCGGGCGTCCGTGCGGGCTTCAAGGCACGCTGCGCGGACCGAGAGTCACTTGCCGACCGGGACATGGCTCGGTGTCCGGGCCATGAGGGCGGCGAGGTAGACCGCCAGCAACGGCGCGAGCTTGGACACGTGCCCGAGGACGACCCACCCGCGGGGCGCCCAGTCAGGCGGGATGAACGAGGCCTCGTGCTCCGTAAGGAGTCCGAGCGCCACCACGAGGAGCCACGTCCAGGGCCTGCGCAGCGCGCCCCGCGCGACCAGCAGGCACACGAGCGCGATCGCCAGCACGACGAAGGCGACGTGGTGCTCGAATCCGTAGGTGGGGGCGATGATCATCACCACGACCAGCGCTGCGGTCCTCCCCTCGGCCGTCGCGCCGCGCGCGGCGGCCATCGCGACCCCCGCGAGCAAGCCGACGATGGCCACGATCTGGAAGACGGCCGCCCCCTTCGACAGGTGCAGGTGATCGGCGCCCGGTGCGCGATCGAAGAGCCAGGAAGCCAGCGCGGCGATGGAGTGGTTCCCTGCGATGTCGACGGGGACGTCGTCGAGACCGTGGTAGCGGTGCCCGGGCAGGAACCCGAGCGCCACGTCGCCGAAGAAGCACATGCCGTGCGCACCCAGCAGCGCGCACGAGCCGAGGACGAGCCCGCCCGCCGCGCCCGCCACCACCAGCGCCTCGCGAAATCGCCGCTGCGAGAGCGGCACGAGTACGAGCAGCAGGGGGCTCATCTTGATGGCCGCGGCCAGCCCCAGGAACCCACCCGCCCAGTGCGACCGCTCACGGTGGACCCACCAGAGGACCATGAGCAGCAGCACCATGGCGTTGACCTGCGCCATCATCTGCGTCGAGCGGAGCGGCCACAGCGCGCACACGGCCACGAGGAACGAGGTCGTCGCCAGCCTGTGTCGGTGTCCGAGCCAGCGCTGCAGCAGAGCGATGGCGCCGATGAAGGAGGCGATGGTCAGCACCATCCAGACCAGCCGCGCCTCGAAGGCCTCCAGCCAGGTCGCCGGCAGGAGCAGCTCGGCCAGCAGCGGAGGATAGAAGTAGGGATGCACGCCTGGCAGGCGGGCGATCCGTGCGGCCTGCTGGAGGTCGTCGAGATTGTACGGATCGAGGCCCTCACGGATGGCGGTGGCCGCTGCGTGGAACGACGCGTAGTCGTTGATGCTGCGAGCGCGGAGGATCTCCAGCACGTCGAAATAGGCAAGGCGCAGGACCAGGATTGCCCAGGCGATGCGGCGCGCGAAGCTGTTCATCCGTGCGCGGCGACTCTAGGCGACCTCGCGGAGGCCGGCGCCGGTTTCGCCGTCCCGGCAGGAGCACGCGCTCACCGTGTCACGGAGAAGGCTCCGCACCCGGTGCTCGTGATGCTGCCGGCGTAGCTCTGCCCGCTGAGGTCCACGAAGCCGTCCATGCCGACGGGGTACCAGGTGGAGCCTGGGTCGGAGACCCAGGCACCCGGAGTGAAGGTCGCCTCGCGGGTGCTCGGGTCGAAGGTCCCGGTGAGCTCGTAGGAGCCCTGCGTGGCCTGCTCGACCCAGTCGAAGTCGAAGCGGGCGCGGACGGCGTTGCCGTCGACCGACTCGATGGCGAGGACCAGGTTGGTCAGTCCCTGCGGGCACACGTACGTCCCCATCCACGCGTCACCGGCGGAGAAGGGTCCAGGGGGCGGGCTCGCAGGAGCGCCGGCGTCCGGGTTCTGGGGCGGCAGGGCATCCGCGGACAGGCACGGCGTCGTGCCGGCGCCGACGATGGCCTGGTTGACCTGCCCCAGGGGGAAGAGCGCCTTCGTCGTGACGTCGTACCGGCTCACGCCGCCCGCCGGGCCGCTGACGAAGTAGAGCTGACCGTCGTAGGGCAGGAGCGCCCAGCCATTCTGGTCGCAGTCGAAGCCCGTGGAATCCTGTCCGAGGATGGCGCCGGTCGCCGGGTCGAGCTGCTGGAGCACCCCTCCGGCGCCGAGCGCGAAGAGTCGACCGTACGCGTCGCTCTTCAGGTCCGCCGGGAGCGCCGTCAGCCCCGAGCCGGTCGGCCCCAGCTCGAAGAGCTGGAAGCTCGTGAGGTCGGAGACCGCGAGCAACGGCGACGCGCCCTGCCCGTAGTAGTAGAGGCGGTCTGCGGCGGTCCCGGCCCCCACCGTGATGCCCACGTGCCAGTTCAGGTCGAGCTGGTTCTGCTGGTAGCGGGTTGGCTCACAGTCCAGCGTGGTGAGGTCGACGGCGTAGATGTTCCCGTCGTCGTAGAGCACATAGGCCGTGCCCGGCGCCGCGACGGTGAAGGCGTAAGGTCTGATGGTGGTCGAGGCCACGCAGGACACGACGCCCAGAGAGCGCGTCTCGAGGGAGCCCGGGTCGAACGCGAACAGCGTCCCGTCGTAAGCCAGGAGGTACGCGGTGGGGGAGCTGCCACCGGCGCACGCGACGGGTGCGTCGAGGGGGGCCGTGGTCGCGATGGGGGGGATGGGCGGCGCCGAAGCCTCGGCCTCGGACGGGCCGCCTTCGGGGACGCCGGCCTCGGGCACCACCGTGGCGCCGGCGTCGTACCCGTATCCGTAGCCACCGCCACTGCCAGAGCCGCTGGCATATCCATAGTTGCCTGGTTGCTCCGGGATGGTGTCGGGAGGAGCTCCACCGCAGGCCACCCCTGCCACGGCGGCGAGGGGGAAGAGGGATGCGAGAGCGCCAAGCGAGAAGAGGGTTCGCATGGCGGACGCGGTTGCAACAGACCTGCCATTCACGAATTGCCCAGATCACGGCAGATCACACGGGGGGACCGCGGCGCGGAGTCTCGCCGGCGCGTGTCACACGGCGCAGAAAGCCGCTCGCAGCGTGGCCGTCATCGCTAGAGTGGTGAGGTGCGCATCCTCCAATCGGCCGTCGTCATGGCCTTCGTCCTCGTCACCGGCTGTCGCGGAAAGGTCCTCGGCACCGCGGAGCTCCCGGGCCCGGGCACTGCCGACGCGCACTTCCAGTCCACCGGCGCGCCCGTCGTGCTCTGGGCCGACACCGAGGGCAAGTGGCACGGCGGCTCGAACTCCCGGTTCGCCGCCCACTACGAGATCGACATCCTCGCCGGGACCTCGAAGACCGGCCACATCGCGTGCGATACGAAGGACTCTCCGGAGCAGGTGTGCGGGGTGAAGGTGTCGGACGGCGACACGCATAGCGGGGACTGCGAGCTGAAGCTCGGCTGCCAGGTGCCCGCGATCCCTGCAGGGCCGGCCACGCTGCACGTGGTCGCCACGACCGGTGCGGGCACGTCCGACGTCAAGAAGATGTCGCTCAACGTGCGCGACAGGTAGCGCCGTCCAGCGCAGTGCACGAGCTCATGCGCGGCCCTTCAGCCCTTCGCCTTGCGTAGCTCGGCGCCCGGGATGCGCTCCACCGGCACGTTGCCGATGTTCTCCGTGTAGAGCTCGGTGTAACCGCAGCCGCGGCAGACATAGGCCTGGATCGTCCCGACCTCCACGTCCTTCCAGTCGAGGTTTCTCACGTGCAGGGTGAGGGGCCGGACGGTGTCGCGATCGTCGCGGTCGGCGATCTGCGGGACGAACATGACCTCACGGTGCTTGCACTTCGGGCAGATGTGCGTGTTTCGCATGCCCGCAAGCTAGTGGGACCGTCGCCTCCACTCAAGCCAGCCGGCCAGGGGCTCGTGATACGAACGGCTCATGCCCTGGAAGATCGTGAACCTCGACTACTCCTGCGACCGGCCACACCTTCACCTGAAGGACCCCGGTCAGCCCATCCACCTCCGCGCCTACCTCGCCGAGGAGCTGGTCGAGGTCGGGCTCGGTGCGGACGACCCGGAGGACTGTCCGATTCGCGCCACGGTCTCTCCCGACGCGGTGCAGGTCGTGGCGACCCGCTTCGAGCCCCTGCACGTGAAGATCCTGTCGTCGATCCTGGGGTCGCTCGACGTCGAGCCGGAGGAGCGGGACACGGCGCTCGCCTGGATGCACGAGCGCATCGCGGGCAGGGCGTTCGGTCCGGATGGATGGCTCGAGGGCAACGTCGCGTCCTTTCCCGTGCCCAGCGGGTGGCCGTACGACCTGACCGACGAGGCGCTGCTCGACTCCATCCGCGACCCGACGGAGATCCCGAGCGCACGTCGCCAGGCGCTCCATCGCGAGGCGCGCAGGCGAGGCATGCCCGTGGACACCAGAGGACCGGAGATCCTACGGAGGCGCGAGCGAGAGAGGTGATGCGCGGAGAAACACGACGACTTCATCGCCAGCGCGGACTTCGCCGCCCTGTCCGATCGAACCAGTGGGAGCCGAACAGAGTGCGCGGGGTGCTGTTTTTACGAATTCTTAAGGCCGAACGCACTACGTAGATCGCGCGCCGACTGCCGTGGCGCGGACAACCGCCTCCAATCGAAAGGACTCACGATGCATCGGCAAACCGAACCGCGCGAGGCGCCCCACTGGGTGGCAACGACGCTGTTGCACTGCGCTTTGCCAGCGCTTGCGGCCACTACGGTCGTCAGCTGTGCAGAGACGTCTCCCTCGCAGGCCAGGAGCCCGAATGAGGAGGCGGCGGCCGTGGAGCGGTCACGCTGCGGACCGGACCTCGACGAGACGACGCTCGAGCCCATCTTCAGCCACCGAGCCATCGAGTCGGCCGAGCCGCTCTACGCCCGGACGAGCACCGACAGGGCGGGCCCCTCGGCGCGGCTTCAGGGGGCCGTCATCCACGTCCGCGCGATTCAAGGAATGACCGTCGAGTGGCTCGACCGCGCCCTCGAGTGCCACAGCGCGCGTCGCGTGCTCGGGAAGATCCCGGAGGACGTCCTGCGCAATGACCCCTTCTGGCTCCCCGGCAGGATGGTCGACATCGACGCCCAGTCCGCGGGTCACGGATTTCGCGTCGCCGTCCGCGGGTTCACAGCCGACGACGCGCAGGAAATCCTCATTCGAGCGAATGCGTTCGCGGCCACCAGTCCGTCGCCGGTCTCTCCCGGGGCGCAACACGCGGACACGAAGGCGGAGCCCGGAAACTGCGACTACTACAACTACTACCACGACGAATCGAAGAACCCGAGCGGCCCCGGAACATGCGCGACGGATTGCGACTGCGATGGGATGCGCGCGTGCCGGAGCGGCGTGTGCGGGGGTGATGCCAGGCCCCCGATCGACTGCGACAACCCGAACCACCATTGGAACGAGGCATGGAACCCTCAGGGGCCCGGCCGATGCTCCAGCGACTGCGACTGCGATGGTCGGCGGACCTGCCAAGCGGGCGCGTGCACCGGCGTCGCGCGCTGAGCCGGGCGGCTAGGACTCACCACGAGGAACGCGGCTCGCGCTCGCCCGAGCGTCGCGCCACGCGAGGGCTCGCCAGTCGTCGCGGCCGTACACCTCCGGCCGCTGGCCGCCCAGCAGCTGCGCGTAGCGCACGCCGACCTCGGGCACGTCGGTCGAGACGAGACCCGACAGGACCAGCGTCGCGCCAGGGCCCAGGCGCGCCACCAGCCTGCCCGCGAACTCGAGCAGGACGGAGCGCAGGATGTTGGCCACCGCGAAGTCGAACGTGCGGGTCGTCTCCGCGACATTACCGGCGTGGCGGATCCGGTCGGCCACGCCGTTGACGCGCGCGTTGCGCTCGCCGTGTGCGCGCGCGAGCGGGTCGATCTCGACCGCTTCGACCATGGCTCCCATCCGCGCCGCGCCGATCGCCAGGATCCCCGAGCCGCTGCCGAAGTCGAGCATCCGCCAGGGCCTGGCGCGCGGGGCGAGCGCGGCCAGCGCCTGGAGACAGAGCCGCGTCGTCTCGTGGCTCCCGTCCCCGAAGCCCGGTCCAGGGTCGATGACGAGCTGGAGCCGATCGCCAGCGTCTGCATCCGGCGTCGCGACGATCCGCCAGCGGGGGGGGACCTCGATGGGCGCAGGATGCATGACGCCGACATGGTACGTCGGCCGTGTCCGCGTGAGCCGGGCAAACCTGGTGCTACAGTCACACACTCGCATGATCACCACGGCGCGACTGCTCGGTGTGCTCGTTGCCGCGGCGGCCGCCACGGTGGCGCTGGTCGTCCCCGGGTGCGGGGGCTCCGCGAAGGTCGGCGTAGCCGAGGACGCAAGCACCGATGACGGGGACGACGTCGAGGAGGCGGCGACCATCCTCGGCGCCGACAGCGCCCCTCAGAAGGGGTGCGCGGGCTACCCGGGCCAGAGTCCCTCGACGCTCCCGGGCTCAGGCTGCTGCTCGTACGGGCCTTCGCACTGCGTGCCCCGGAGCGCCCTCCCGGCCTCGCTGAGCACCGCGTTCGTCGGCTGCAGCGACGCCGCCAACTCGAGCCTCTGCGTCCCCGATCCCATCATCCAGGCCGGCAGCGAGTACGTCCCGTCGCTGTGCACGACCAAGCTCCTCACCTGGACGCTCCAGGGCGTGTGCCTCAGCGAGTGCATCACCATCGTCTCGGGCAACTCCGATGTGAACCTGCTCAAGCAGGAGACCTGCGGCCAGGGCGAGCTGTGCGTCCCGTGCATCGACCCGCTGACCAACCAGCCGACCGGTGCGTGCAACATCGACAACGTCATCTGCGGCGACGGCGGGAGCCTCACCTCGGGCGACGGCGGAGGCGGCGTGACGTGCCCCTACACGGGACCGCCGCTCATCGATCCGACCCAGTTCCCGCAGTGCAGCCCGGCCTGCAACGGCGCGCACTGCGTGCCCGCGTCGCTGGTTCCGGCGGCAGACCAGGCGCAGCTCGCCAGCTGCACGAGCAACGGGTCACCCGGCTTCTGCGCGCCGGACACGTTCATCCAGTCCGATGGCGAGGCGGTCTCGCCCACCTGCACGTCGGTCGCCGGCGCCGAGGGGCGCTGCCTCTCCACGTGCCTGCCGGAGATCGCAGCCGAGGCCGACGTGTTGCCCCAGGATGTATGCGCCGCAAACGAGAAGTGCGCCCCTTGCTACGACCCGGTCGCGGCGGACCCCACGACACCGACGGGAGCGTGCTCGCTCGCGTGCGACAAGCCCGCGAAGCCTCCGACCATCATCACCTGCCCCTACAGCGGCCCGCCCATCATCGATCCCACTGTCTTTCCGGCGTGCAGTCCGGCGTGCAGCGGCGCGCACTGTGTGCCGTCGTCGCTGGTGCCCGCAGCGGACCAGTCGCAGCTGGCGACGTGCCCCGGCGGCTTCTGCGCACCGGACTCGATCACCCAGACCGCCGGCGAGGGGGTGCCGCCCACGTGCGTGTCGGTGGCGGGGGCCGAGGGGCGATGTCTGTCGACGTGCCTGCCGGAGATCGCCTCCGAGGCCGCTGTCCTCCCGCAGAGCACCTGTGCGGCCGGGGAGAAGTGTGCCCCTTGCTTCAACCCGCTCGCCTCGGATCCGAGCACCCCCACCGGCGCGTGCACCCTCGGATGCGACAAGCCCGCGGATCCGCCGACCATCATCACGTGCCCCTGGACCGGTCCGCCGGTGCTCGACCCGACGACGTTGCCGGCTTGTGACAACGGCGGTTGCTCCGGCGCACACTGTCTGCCGGCCGCAGAGGTACCCACGTCCGTGCAATCGCAGCTCGCCCCGTGTGGCGGCGGCACGGGCTTCTGCACACCCGACACGATCATCTCTACCGGCGACAACTTCGTTCCGACGTCCTGCGATCCGTTCCCCGGCAGTGGCTTTCCCGGGCGCTGCCTGTCCGACTGCCTGCCGGAGGTGCAGAAGGAGCAGGCGTCGGGGACGCTCGTGCAGTCGACCTGCTCCACCGGCCAGTACTGTGTGCCCTGCAACGATCCCTTCACCGGGGCCTCGACTGGCGCGTGCACCCTCGGCTGCGACCGGCCGCCGACGACGCCCTCCACGTTCCCCAAGTGCTGCAACGACGGCAGCGGCACGCTCACCGGCACCTGCGTGCCCTCGGCCCAGGTCCCCTCGTCGGAGCAGAGCGAGGTGAACCAGAGCGGCAACGGGAACAGCTCCCCGTGCCCCGCCAGCGGGGCCAGCTACCTGTGCGTGCCCGACGAGTACCTGCCGCCGCCCTACAACACCATCGCGCTCCAGGGCTGTCCGGCCACGTTCCTCAACCTGTGCGGTGTGTGCGTGAGCGAGTGCGTCGTCAACAGCGAGCTCGGAATCCTCGGGTCGAGCGACTGCGCCGCCAACCACAAGTGCGCGCCCTGCGACCTGGCAGAGAGCACCCCCGGGTGCTCGCAGTTCTGCCCCTGAAGACGCGAAGAACCGCAGGGCGGCGGCACGCGTCGATCTCTGGAGACAAGCGGCCGCCTGGGCCGGCACACTCGTGGCTCCATGAGCCTGCCCAGCCAAGGAACTCCCCGCGACGCCCTCTTCGCCGAGCTGGACCAGCTGCGCACGGACGACGCGGACTGGCGGCACGCGCGCACCTGGAGCCTGGTGTACCAGGCACGGGAGGACGTCCTGGAGGTGGCCAAGGAGGCCTACCTCCGCTTCTTCTCCGAGAACGCGCTCAACCCCATGGCGTTCCCCAGCCTGCGCCGCCTGGAGAGCGAGGTCGTGGCCATGACCGCGAGCATGTTCCACGCGCCCGAGGGAGCGGCGGGCGCCATGACCAGCGGGGGCTCGGAGAGCCTGCTCATGGTCGTGAAGACCGCCCGCGACTGGGCACGGGCAGAACGGCCCGAGGTCGAGCGGCCGGAGATGCTCCTGCCCGTCACCGCGCATCCCGCCCTCGAGAAGGCCGCGCACTACTTCGACGTCGTGCCCGTCCACGTCCCGGTCGGCCCGGACCTTCGCGCGGATGTCCGGGCGGCGCGGGAGCTGGCGGGGCCGGACACCATTCTGGTCGTGGGTTCCGCGCCCGCCTACCCGCACGGAGTCATCGATCCCATCGAGGACCTGGCGCGCGTGGCGACCGACCGCGGCGCGCTGTTTCACGTGGACGCCTGCCTCGGGGGCTTTCTCCTGCCGTTCGTCGAGCGCACCGGGCGCCGCGTTCCGCCGTTCGACTTCCGCGTCCCCGCAGTGACGTCCATCTCTGCCGACGTCCACAAGTACGGCTATGCCGCGAAGGGCGCCTCCGTCGTCGTGTACCGGACGCGCGCGCTCCGCCGGCACCAGTGGTTCGCCTACGCAAACTGGCCCGGGGGGCTCTACGGCTCACCGAGCATGACCGGCACGCGACCAGGGGGCGCGATCGCGGCAGCGTGGGCGGTCATGCGCTATCTGGGCGAGGAGGGCTACACGGAGCTCGCGCGGATCACGATGGAGACGACCGAGCACCTGCGGCGCGGGGTCGCGTCGACGCCCGGGCTTCGCGTGCTGGGCGAGCCGGACATGAGCGTGTTCGCGTTCACCTCGGATGCCATCGACGTCTACGTGCTGGGTGACGCCCTGGAGCGACGCGGGTGGAAGGTCGACCGGCAGCAGTTGCCTCCGTGCCTGCACCTGATGGTCACGCCCGCTCACCGGTCGGTCGCGGACGAGTTTCTGGCCGATCTCCGGCAGTGCGCCCGGGAGATCGAGGAGACGAAGCCCGTCCCCGAGGGAGCCGCGGCGATGTACGGCATGCTGGGCGCCGCCCCCGACCGTGCTCCCGTCCCGGGTTTGATCCTGGACTTCATGGAGGGCCTGGAGCGCTGACCCTCGCGGGGGGCTTCGTCGGCATCGACTACCTCATGGCTGCTTCCCTGGCCTGTCGCGGTTGACCTCGCGCAAATTCAGGCACGTCCTCGCCCTCGAACCGAGGTGGGCGGGGCGGACAGTGCTATGGGAAGTGCTCGATGAAGACGCACCGCTGGATGTTCTTCGTGTCCCAGGTAGCGATCGTGGCCGCCTGCGGGAGCCGCACCGGCCTGCTCGTCCCCATCGAGCAGGACGCCAGCCCGGCGGATGCGAAGGAGGAGCGAGACGGGCGCGTCCCCGACGCCACCCAGGACGTGTTCGAGGAGCCCGACGCGACCGAGGAGCCCGATGCTCCGGAGGAGGACGCGCTGCCGCCGATCGACGTCATCGTCCCGCCCGCGCCCAACCCCTGCCCCGACGCGGGCTCCACGCTCATCTACGTCATCACGTCGCAGAACGTGCTGATGAGCTTCTACCCGCCGACCGCGGACTTCACCCAGATCGGCACCATCGCCTGCCCGGTCACGACGAGCGGCGACACCCCCTTCTCGATGGCGGTCAACCACACCGGCATCGCCTACGTCGCCTTCCAGAGCGGGAGCGTGTTCGAGGTCAGCACGGCCACGGCCGCGTGCCTCCCCACGAGCCGCGTGCCATCGGGGATCTTCGCGAACCAGTACGGCATGGGCTTCTCGGCGAACGTGGGCCCGGACGGGGGCCTGATCGACGACGGCGGCGACGCGGGCGACAACACCGAGACCCTCTACCTGGCGGGGAGCCCGGGGGGACTCAACCAGCCCAGCGGGTACCCTCCGGTCGTGCTCGGCTCGATGAGCACCACGACGTTCGACACGACCACCATCAACACCGTGGTGCCGAACATCTTCGCGTCGGAGCTGACGGGCACGGGCAGCGGCCAGCTCTTCGGCTTCTTCGAGGTCGCCGCCGGCAGCACGGGCGCGGCCATCGGGGAGCTCGACAAGACGACGGGGCAGCTCGTGGCGATGAACAACCTCCCGGGCGTCGACATCACCGGGGGCTGGGCCTTCGCGTTCTGGGGTGGCGACTTCTACACGTTCACGGCACCCGACGGCACCGACACCATCGTCCAGCGCTTCCGCCCGAGCGACGACACGATCGTGCAGGTAGCCCAGACCTCGGGGCTCACCGTCGTCGGCGCCGGGGTGTCGACCTGCGCGCCGCAGAAGTGAGGGGGCTCTTCCCCGTCTCGGGGCTGGCAAGATCCGGGCGCCTTCTCGCAGGCGTCCGTCTTGCCTATGCTCGATGAGACCGGGAGGTCACCGCCATGGGATGGACTGCGACGCCTCGACTCGCAGCTTGTGTCGCGCTGCTCACGGCGGCTGCCGGAGCCAGCTGCGGGGACCACGGTTCGTCCGGCAGCGGGCCCGGCGGTCCAGAGGCCGGGGACGACTCAGGGGGTAGCTCCAGGACGGATGGCGGCAGCACTCCGGTGACCGATGGGAGCAGCGGGCCGGGAGTGGACTCGGGTGTGAGCGAGGGCGCCGCGCCCTACGAGGCCGGGGCCGAGGCGGGCAATCCGGACGGCTCGTGCAGCACCGGGATCCCTGCGCAGGGGCAGCCGGTCGACACCTCCAGCCCGACGACCGTCGTGGGTACGGGGACCGCCGCGAGCTGCACGTTCGACAAGCTCGAGGCCGCCGTCACGGCGGGCGGCATCATCACCTTCGACTGCGGCAGCGCTCCCGTCACCATCCCGGTCACGGCCACGCTGAACGTCCCCATCGGCAAGAACACGGTCATCGACGGCGGGAACAAGATCACGCTCGACGGCGGGAACGCCGTGCAGATCCTCAGCTTCAACAGCCCGGGCTGGATGACCAACGACTACGGTTTGACGCTCCAGCACCTCACGCTGATCAACGCCAAGACGACACCCACGCAGGCCATCCCGACGGCTCCGCCACCCTGCTCCCAGGGGTGGGACGACGGACAGGGCGGCGCCGTCTACATGCGCGACGGCTACCTCACGGTCATCGATTGCATCTTCGCCAACAACCAGGCGGCGCTCCTCGGACCGGACACGGGCGGGGGGGCCATCTACGTCCAGGGGGCCAAGACCGGGATGCTGATCGTGAGCAGCACGTTCACTGGCAACACCGCGAGCAACGCCGGAGCGGTGGGTGGCCTCTATGCGGAGCTCGACGTCTACAACAGCCTCTTCACCGGGAACAAGGCGGTGGGGAACGGCGCCAACAACAATGATCCCTCCACGTGCTCGGCCATCAACAACGGGCAGAACGAGGTGGGCTCGGGCGGAAACGGCGGCGCGCTCTACAGCGACGGAAACTCCAAGAACGTGCTCCTCTGCGGCGACGCGATCGAGGACAACAGCGCGGGCGTCAACGCCTTCGGCGGAGGCCTCTTCTTCACGAGCGACAACATGGCGGGCACGCTCACCATCGTCGACACGACGATGACGGGTAACACCGGCGGCTCCTGGACCAACGTCTCGTCGGGCTCGGTCAAGAACGTGGGTACGGCGGTCGGCGTCAACGCGGCGAGCATCACGGTCACGAACTCGACGCTTCAGGGGTATCCGTAGAGCGTCACCGCGTCTTCAGAGAGCGATTGATCGAGTACAGGTTCACTTCGCGCTTCTGCACGGGGGTCGAGACGGCTTCGACGCGCGCCGTCTGGTCGAGCGAGAGCGTGCGAGCCGTGTGATCGGTGCCGAGCCCGTAGGCGACGACGGGGCGAGAGGGCAGCGGCGCCTGGAGCGCCGAGACCTCGGGCCGCGCGCATCCGGAGGCGGTGGCGAGCAGCGAGAGGAGAACGGAGGCGAGAACGGTGCGGGTGTTCATGACGACCTCTTTCGGTTTCTCGAGAGAACGTTTGTTTGACCCGGTGAGTGTGAAGGCCATGGGCCTTCGTCGGTAGTCGTCGTTTGGGGTAGTGCGTTTGGGGTACTGCTTGACACGAACGGGCGACAGGATGACGGGAGTGGCGCGCGTGTCGTCATGGCGGCTGCCATGCAAAGGGCCTTCACCAATTGAATGTTCCGATTCGACAGTTCAAATCAGCTCGTCGAGTCACATTCAGGCGACGATGGACAGACTGTCGTGACGCTCTCTCCGCGGTGGCAACCGGGTTGCGACGCCTGTCACCCGATCGGGCGACGGCGCGCGTGCTTCGAGGGGGCCAGAGGTAGGTAGCGGGACCGTGGCACCTCGGCCTGTCGCCCCTTTGGCGTACGCGAACTCGAGCGCGGCCTGACCGGAGGCCGTGAAGTGATCCTCAGGTCGTGTCGAAGCACCCTTCGAACGTGTAGAGGAGGTTGGTGATGGTCGCGCCCTCCCGGGTGGTGAGGGTCGGCCCGCCGATGTGCGCCTCCGCGCCGTCGGCCGTGGCCGTGTAGCAGCCGTCTGCGGTCACCGAGACGTCGTAGGTGTCCTGGAGAGGCGTCCTCTGGCCCGGAGTCACCCACGACACGGTGCACGTCCAGTCGCCCGCCCCGCCGGCGTTCCTCTCGGTGCCGACCTTGCGGCACTGCGCGGACGCCCGCAGGGCCGAGGCGTCTGCTGCCGGCAGCTTCAGGATCGACCGCTGCAGGTGGATCAGGTTCGCGAACGTGGGTGCCACCGCCTCCTCGAGCTTCCGCCCGGTGACGCCGCCCGGGCGGTGGCGGAGCACGACCGCGAGCAGCGCCGCGACCAGGACCGCAGGCAGGATCATCCTCGTCGGCACGCGGCGCACGTCAGCTCCCCATGTCCCGCTCGCGTACCATCCAGTACGCCGCGGCCAGGCAGGTCACGAAGTAGACGCCGCTGATCGCCGTGCCGTCGAGGAGCGGCCCGTAAAAAGGCCGCTCGGTGAACAGTCCGTGCCACGCCACGAACGGCGGCGTGAGCAGCAGTCGGCGCACGGTGTCCGGCCCGTTCAGGAACGAGGTGAGCTCCATCGCGAACCCGAGGAGCACCGGCAGGCCGATCCCGGCGGCGCTGCTGCGCGTGGCCACCGACGACAGGATCGCGAGCGCCGTGAAGGCGAACACCGGGGGCAGCACCGAGCTCCATGCGGCAACGACCAGCGCCAGCGACCGGCCCGACTCGAGCGCCGCGCCGGACAGCCCGAGGAGGGGTTGCCGTCCGATCACCAGGACCCCGGCCAGCACGCTGCCGAACGCCAGCACGACCACGGCCACCAGCGAGAACGTCAGCGCCGTCAGCACCTTGCCGGCGAAGACCTCCCCGCGGGTCCGGGAGCGCGTCAGCACGGTCGGCCAGGTGCCGTACCGATCCTCGGCGGAGAAGAGATCGCCGCCCACGATGCTGGTCAGCACGGGGAAGGCCCAGGACGCGGCGAACCCGAGCACCACCAGCGGTATGGCGAAGCCCGACGCCTTCACCGAGCGCCCGAAGAGCGTGTCCTCCGGGATGCTGCTCTGCACCTTCATGGCGGTGGCGAAGGCGAACGGCCCGGTCAGACAGGTCGCCAGCACGGCCCAGACCTTGAGCTGCGAGAGGAGCTTGGCGCACTCCGCCTGCATGGTCGCGAGGACCCCGCGAGCGCTCACCGGGCCGTCCGTCGTTCGCAGCCGCTGGCGAAGGGGTCGATCGCGGGGAAGGGCAAGGTCGGCAGGGGCGCCATCCGACGTGAGCCGCAGGAACAGCGACTCCAGCGAGCGGTCCTGGCTCTCCAGGCTGCGCACCGCGATTCCTGCCTTGCCGAGCGCGATGACGTACCGGTCTAGGGCGGTCTCGTGGGCGCACACATCGAGCCCGTCGCCGTCGGCGGCCACGGCGATCTCCACGCCGCCGATCGAGCGGGCGCGGTCGTCGTCGCTGGTGCGCAGCCGGTGGACGGCGCCGGGGGTCTGCCTGCGCAGCTGCTCGACGGTGCCCGAGAAGGCGACCCTGCCGTGGCGGAGGATGGTCAGGACGGCGCACAGGTCCTCGACCTCGGCCATGTCGTGGCTGCTGAGCAGGACGGCGACGCCGTCGGCGGCCAGGCGCCGGACGCGCGCGCGCAGGTCCCGGGCACCGGCGGGATCGAGCGAGTTGGTGGGCTCGTCGAGCAGCAGCAGCCGCGGGGAGCGCAGCAGCGCGGCCGCGAGACCGAGACGCTGCCGCATGCCGGCGGAGTAGGCGCCGACCCTCGTGTCCCCCTCGGCAGCGAGACCGACCTGCTCCAGCACGTCGCCGACCCTGTCCCTCCAGGTCGCCGGGGCGGCGCCATCCAGCCGGGCCATCAGGCAGAGGTTCTTGCGCCCCGAGAGGTAGGGGTAGAAGCGCGGGGTGTCGACGAAGCCGGCGACCCCTTCCGGCACCGGGCGCGCCATCGTCCCCGCGACCTGCCCGAGGAGGCGCACGGTGCCGGCGTCCGGCCGGACCAGCCCGAGCACCATGCGCATCAGGGTCGTCTTCCCTGCGCCGTTGGGCCCGAGCAGACCGTGCACCTCGCCGGGCCGCACGACCAGATCCACGCCCGTCACCGCGTGGTGATCGCGGTAGCTCTTGGACAGTCCGGTGACCTCGAGCGCCGCCTGATCCGCCATCCAGGTGCGGACTCTAGAGCGACCGCAACGCTGCGACGAGCGCTTAACGTGGAGCTGACCCGCGTCGGCTCACTGTCTCTTGCCGACCCCCAGCCGCGTGACGAACCACCCCGGTGCCCCATCCGCATCGGGAGCGAACGTGATCGTCTCCGTACCGGCCGGGAACACCGCGTTGAACGCCGTGGCCGACTGCTGCTGCAGCTGCACCGGGCCGGCGGTGGCAGTGCTCGCCGTGAGGCTCTGCCCGTCGAACGCCACGCTGATGGTCCCGAGCTGGTACGGGTCGACATACGTCCCTGCGTACGGCGCCCAGGTCGACGGCGGCGTCGACCAGTCCGGTGCGGGCACATCCTGCAGGCCCAGGAAGGTGGTGACGGCGAAGGCAGCGGTGTCTTCGGTGCTGCAGCCGGACCTCGGGCTGTCGCCATCGAAGAAGACGACCACGGCGAACTGCGCGTCGGGCACCATCCAGAACGACGACCGGAAGCCGTGCAGGCTCCCGGACGTGCGCAGGATGTGCTGTCCCCGGTAGCCGTCGTGCGCATACATACCGTACGTGTACTGGTCTCCGGGGTAGAGCTGGTCGACCGCCTGCCCGGTCTCGAGGGCCTTCACCGACGCCGGCTGGAGCATCGCGCCGCCGCCGGCGTAGAGCGTCACCGCGAGCTGGGCGAAGTCGTCCACGCCTGCGTAGACGCCGTCGGCCGCCCGGAAGGCCTCGCAGTCGAGCTGCCCCGGGGCGTAGGTCTGCGTCGTGTTGCCCTCTGAGTCGAGACGGTGGCCCAGGGCATGATCGCCCGCCTCGACGACCGACGCATCGTACGTCGCCGTCGTCATGCCGGCGGGCACGAAGACCAGCTGCGAGACCGCGTCCTCGAATCGCCCCGACGTCGCACCCTCGATGGCCCAGCCCGCGGCGATGTAGCCACGCTGGCTGTAGTCCCAGACCGCGCCCGGAGGGCTCCACAGCGGCTGCGCGGGCTGGCTCGCGAACCATGCGGCCAGCTGGCCGGGGCCCACGCCGCAGCTCATGTCGTCCGTGTCCGTGTCCGGTAGGCCCGAGGTGTGCGTGAGGAGGTGCTGGATGGTGATGGTCGACGGATCGAAGCCCGCCGCCAGCGTCAGGGGAGCGTAGCGCGTCACGGGCTGCGACAGATCGAGCTCGCCCCTCTCTACGAGGGACAGCGCGGTGGCGCCCAGCACCACCTTGCTCAGGCCCGCGGTCTGGAAGCGCGTCGTCGCGGAGACGGCGGCGCCATCGACGTCCTCCAGGCCGAAGCCCTCGGACTCGGTGAACTGCCCGTTCTCGACGATGGCGATGGCGCCACCGGGGATGGAGCAGCTCTTCATCTGTCCTGCGACATAAGAGAGCACCGCCTGGAGGCGGGGATCGGCGACGGTCGGCACGCTGGCCGCCTCCACCTTCCCGCTGCAAGACGGGAGACCCGCGAGCATCCCCGCGGCCAGGACGGGGGCTGTCAGGTGAAGCCAAGCTCGAGACATGTTTGCTCTCCTTCGTTTGCCTTGCGCCCGGTTGCGCGCAGGCTCGCTGAGCAACGCATGTACCGCGGGCCCATCCGCGAGCGTGGGGCACCCCGTCCCTCTCGCCGACTCGCTCGCGACCACGGGAGAGCGTGCGGAGAGAGGGGCCGCCGGAGCGGGTGGGGCGGCATGACGCGGCTACGCAGTCAGCACGGGGCGTGTGACCCTGGCGTCACCGGCGGCACCGAGAACGCGCGGCCACGATCGCGGTGGGTCGTCCTGGTGGCGATACGTCAAGCACCAGAGGTGCGGCGGGACCATTCAGAGATTCGCTGTCCGGATCGGAGGGCGCTCTCCGTCATGACCTGGGTACCTGTCACTCCCCCGGCGTCTGTCCCCTGTGACCTCCCGCGCCCTGCGCGCGCAGCGCGCGGTTGCGACCCCGCGCCAGGCCGCCGGCACGACCGATGGCCGCCATGTGGGCGCGATCGCGGCTCACGGTCTCTCCGCCCTTCCGGCCCGCGTTGCGCGCCTCGTCGGCCGTGAACTCGTGCGCGCGACCCTGGGCGTGGGCGGCCTTGCCGCCCTTGCTCGCGATCTCGCGCTGCCTGGAGAGGGCCATCGAAGCAAAGCCGCGGTTGCTCCTGGGTCGATCGGGGATCTGGGTCGTCATCTCGAGGTTCTCCTTTTTGGTTGGGTGTCGCGTGGTCGTGTTCATGGGCTGGACCGAGACAGGAGCGCCCGGCGTCAGCTGCCGAGCATCACGTCCACCCGTCGGTCGTGCGCCCAGCCCGACTCGTCGGTGCCGCTCGCGTCGATGGCTCCCCGCGAGGTCGTCGCGATCCGCGAGTGCCCGAGCCCGTGCCGGTCGAAGTAGCGCTCGACCGCGTCGGCGCGGCCCTGTCCGAGCGTCATGTTGTAGTCGGAGGAGCCACGCGGATCGGCGTGCCCGACCAGACGCATGGCGCGCCCCTTGAGCGGGCCGACGGTGAAGCACCGGGCGACCGCGTCGAGGGGGGTGATGTCGGCCGAGAGGATCGTGGTCGAGTCGAACGCGAAGTAGGCGTCCTGATCCGCGATGCCGCAGGCGCGCCGGATCTCCTCGGAGATGGATACCGTACCGCTCGTCGGCACCCCGTTCTGGGAGCTGAACGGCGAGGCGGACTGCGATCCCGTGACGGGTGAGATGGCACCTTGGGTCGCGGGCTTCGACCCCGCGCACGCGGTGACGAGGGCCATCGACGCGAAGGTCAGGACCGAGAGGAAGGGGAGGGGGCGTCGTGAGATCATGGCTTGTGGACTCCGCTGGATGCGTCGCTCTCAGCAAGAGCAGGGCCAGCGAAAAGCCATGGATTGTCGAGGGAGTTTCCGCTCTGTCCGGTAGCAGGCCGCCTCATGTGGCGGAATGCAACAGCTTGCCGAGACCTATGCTTTCGGATCCTGCGACCAGCGATCGAGCTTGCGATAGAGCGTCGTCCGGTCGAGCCCTAGGATCTGCGCCGCCTGGCGCTTGTTGCCGCCGACTGCCTGCATGACACGCTCGACGTATCGCCGCTCGACCTCGGCCAGCGACACGAGCTCGGACGGATCGTTGGACGCGACCAGGACGTGGGACGGCTTGTATTCGCGCACCTGCGCGGGCAGGTCCTCGACCACGAGATCCTCGAAGCGCGCCAGAGCCACCGCACGCTCGATGCAGTTGCGCAGCTCGCGGACGTTGCCTGGCCAGGCGTAGGCCAGCAGCCGCTCCGCGACGGGCGGCGAGATCCCCTTCACGGGCTTGCCATGCTGTCGGGCAAGCTGCTCCACGAAGACCTGGGCCAGCAACAGCACGTCTGCGCCGCGCGCGCGGAGCGGCGGCATCCTCAGCTCCACCACGTTGACGCGATAGAAGAGATCCTCGCGGAAAGTGCCCTCTTCGACGCGCGAGAGCAGATCGTTGTGTGTCGCGGCCACGAGCCGGACATCGAACGGGATCTCCTGCTGGCCGCCGACGGGGCGGACGGCGCGGACCTCGAGCGCGCGCAGGAGCTTGACCTGCATGTCGAGGGGCATCTCTCCAAGTTCGTCGAGGAACAGGGTGCCGCCGTGAGCCTGCACGAAGAGGCCCTTGCGGTCGGCCCTGGCGTCGGTGAACGCGCCGCGAACGTGTCCGAACAGCTCGCTCTCGAGCAGGTTCAGCGGGACGGCGGCGCAGTTGACGCTGACCAGCGGTGCCTCCCGCCGGCGGCTCCGCCTGTGGAGCGCCCGCGCAGCGAGCTCCTTGCCGGTCCCGGTCTCTCCTGTGATGAGCACCGTGGCGTCGGTCTCCGAGACGCGGTCGATCAGGCTGTAGACCTCCTTCATCCCGGAGCTCACGCCGACCAGCTCCTCGAACCTCCGCGCCTCCTCGGTCGCACGCCGCAGGCGCTTGACCTCCTCCCGCAGGCGGCGATGCTGGGCGGCGCGCTCGACGGCGATGGCGAGCTGGTCCATGTCGAAGGGTTTGGTGAGAAAGTCGAAGGCGCCGGCCCGCAGCGTGGCGACCGCGGTCTCCATCGAGCCGAACCCCGTGACCACCACCACCGGCACGTCGGGCCGGTTGCGAACCACACGGTCGCAGAGGTCCACGCCGCTCATCCCGCGCATGTTGAGGTCGGTCACCAGGACATCGAAGTCGTCGCCACTCGCGAGCATCGAGAACGCCTGGTCGGCGCTCGTCACGGCCGTCGCCTGGACGCCTCGTGAACCCAGGCCGTCCACCATCACGTCGCCCATGGCCTCGTCGTCGTCGACCACCAGCGCGCGCGTCACGCTCGACCTCGCTCCGGCAGCCATACCGTGAACACGCTCCCTGCACCCGGATTACTGACCACATCCATCCAGCCCCCGTGGTCCTTCACGATCCCGTATGCCACAGACAGGCCCAACCCGGTCCCTTCGCCCACGTCCTTGGTCGTGTAGAACGGCTCGAAGATGCGCGGCAAGGCGTCGGACGCGATGCCCATCCCGTCGTCGCGGACCTCGACGCGCGCGCATGTCTGCTCCGGGCGTCCGTCCTCCGGTGGAGGGACGGCGCGTCCCTGGCCGAGGGCAAGGGTGACGGTCTGTCCAGGTGCGCTGGCGTGCACGGCGTTCATCACCAGGTTGAGCACCACCTGCGTCATCTGCTCCGGATCGACGAAGCTCGGCACGGCGGTGGTGTCCCCGGTCACCGCGAGCGAGACCGAGCGCTTTCGCGCGACGGGCTCGAGCAAGGCGACCGCGCTCCTCACGAGCGGGCCGAGGTCGGTCTCTACCGGCTTCACTTCTCGTTTGCGTGCGAAGTCGAGCAGCTGTCGGATGAGCTTCGTCATGCGGTCCACCTGCTCGACGATGATGCGCGCCTTTTCGTGGACCTCGCCCGCGGCGTGGTCTCCGGCCGTCAGCTGCCTGGCGCGGGCATGCACGACGTTGAGCGGCGTACCCAGCTCGTGCGCCAGCCCCGCAGCGAGTCGACCGACCGTGGCGAGCCGGTCGGCGTGCCTCAACTGCGCAAGGGCCTGCGTCTTTGCATGGGCCTGGGCCCGCTCGCTCTCCTGCAGCTCGCGCAGACGGTCGCACATGCGGTTCATCTCCTGCGCGACCACAGCTATCTCGTCACGCCTGCGCGTGACGATGCGGTACGAGAGGTCGCCCTCGCCCACGCGGCGCGCCTGGGTCACCAGCGCTGCCAGGGGCCGCTCGATCACCGCCAGCCCGAGCAGCGTCGTGACGAACGCGGAGACGATGGCGACCGCGAGAGCGGTCAGGGCAGCGTTGCGGACGACGGTGCGGCGTACGTCCCCGTGCCCGGCGAGCGAACGCGACACCTCGATGGCCACGGGCGAGACCGGGCCTAGCCTGACCCGGACGTAGGTGAAGATCCGCCCGACGTTCTGGTACCCTCGGTCGACGACCACGACGTCGTCGCCCGCAGCGAGCGCGGTGAGCCCTGACGGCGCGACGCGAGGCCTCTTCTCGGGCGGAGCGGTGGGGTCGAGCGACACGCAGCGGATGTCCACGTTGCCCAGCCGCTGCTGCGCCTCCTGGATCAGCTCGAGGGCACGGTCCTCCCCGTCGTGCAGCCAAACGTCGCGGATGGCCGGACGGAGGGCGTGCGCGGTGAACGCCTCGTACTCCTCGATGTCCGACTCGCTGCGCGCGAGCTCGTCGCGAACTGCAACGCCGGCATACGCCGTCACCGCGACGGTGACGCAGGCCAGCAGGGCGAGGGTGAATTTCCGGGCGATCGTCATGTCTCCTCCGGTCGCCGCCATTCGGTGGAGCGAGGCACGGCTTCTGCACTAGCACCGTCCGTGGACAGAGACCCGAAGCTTGGGGGACCATTCGTTGTCGCGGCCGTGGACCGTGCCCATCCGGACCCCGCCGAAGCCCCCTGGCGAGCGAGCGCAGCCTGCCTCGTGGCACCCCGCTCCAGTCCTTTCCGGATTCTCCTCGCCGAGGACGACAGCGAGATGCGGAGCCTGGTGGCGGACGCGCTGAGGGCGGACGGTCACGAAGTGGTCGAGCTCGCCGACGGCGGGCGCCTGCTGGTCGACATCGCGGCGCGGCTCAAGAAGGGCGACGGCGACGACTCGCTCGATCTCATCGTGTCCGACATCCGCATGCCCATCTGCACCGGCCTGCAGATCCTCACCGCCTTGCGCGATGCCCACTGGCACACCCCGGTGATCCTCATGACCGCCTTCGGCGACGACGCGACGCGCAGGCACGCGGAGAGCCTCTCTGCGATCCTGTTCGACAAGCCGTTCGACCTGGACGACCTGCGAACCGCCGTGGCCAATCTCCTGCCCCGCGAGCGGCCAGCGCCCTGAGGTAGCTCTGCCGTTGCGCCGTCGGTCCCGGCTGTCGCGCACGGAGATCGCGGCTATGACTGATGCGGGGAGCCCTGGATGGAAGCCCGAGTGCCATACCGGCGACGCACCGCGCTCGCGCTCCGCATCGCGCTCGCGCTCCTCCTGGTCGTGCTCGTCACGCGCTCCGTGGCGCGGCGGTACGTCTTTCATTCCTCCCCGTCGAGCACGCCGGTGACTCCCGGGGATGTGCTCGTGGACGTGACGCTCGCTCGCGACGGCGTGCCCGTGCGCGCCCTCGAGCTGCGCTCCCCCTCCGCCACGCGCACCATCGTCCACTTCCACAACAACCGCGACACCGCGGACGGGCTCCTCGACGTCGCCAGGGCCTTGCGGGACCGGGGCTTCGACGTCGTCCTGGCCGAGTATCGCGGCTACGGGGCCTCGCCCGGGCGCAACCCGACCGAGGAGGGCCTGTACTGCGACGCCGAAGCCATCCTGGATCTGCTCGCCACCCGCGGCGTCGGCGCCGACCGGATCGTGCTGTGGGGTACGTCGCTCGGCACCGGGGTCGCGGCGGAGATGGCGCGCCGCGGCCGCGGGGCTCGTCTCGTCCTCGTGAGCCCCTACACCTCGATTCCCGACGTCATCACGGACGCGGTGCCGTTTCTACCGGCCGGGCTCCTGGTGCCGGACCACTTCGATACGCTGTCCAAGGCGAGCGCCATCCGGGTGCCCACGCTCGTCGTGCACGGCGACGCCGACGAGATCGTGCCCTTCTGGATGGGGGAGCGGCTCTCGCGGGACATCCCGCTCGCCTCCCTGCTCCGCGTGGCGGGCGGCCACCACGGCGATCTTCTCTCGCGCGAGGGGGCGCGGGTGCTGGCGGAGATCGCCTCGTTCGGCAGGTAGCCGGGGCGCGCGCAGCCGGTGAAGGGACCACAGCGCGCCGACGGCGGTCGCGACCACCAACACCTCCGAGAGGCGAGCCACCAGCCGGTGGGACGGTGCGAGGTGGAAGACTGCCTGCGCCATCCGCACCGTGAACCACTCCTGCGAGGCGGGGGCCGATGAGGGTACGCGCTCCCAGAAGTGGAGCGCGATCGCGGTCAGGAAGCACTCTCCGAGCAGCCACTGCGAGACCTGCGAGACGACGACGAATCCGATGGCATACGCGGCATAGACGCGCGCGGCCCGGGGCCAGCGATGCCAGAACAGCAGCGGCAGGCCGGCGACCCACGCGGCCATCAGCAGCGCGTGGATGAAGTCCGTGGCGACCGCCAGTGCCTGGACCATGGGCACTTGCGTTGCAAACTCGAGGCCGACTCCGATCCCCGCAAGACGTGCGCACGTGGCGGGGTGTCACCGTGAAAGTCCCGCAGTCCGTGCGGTCTGGCGAAGGCCTTGCACGCGTCGCTCGGGCACCCGATTTCTGTGCGAGGAATAGACTCCCCAGACGAGGTGTCCGAGTCGTGCACTTGAGAGTTCTTCTCTTCGCCGTGGTGACTGTAGCGCTCTTCTGCGCCTCGACGGCGGCGAACGCCGAGACGTGGCAGGCGCCTGTCGGGGGCAAGGCTCTGGTCCTCGGCGAAGGGCGCACCGCCTGCCCGGGGAGCTCTGGCGACTGGACGATCGAGCAGGACGGACATGCCGTCCGGCCGCCCACCGCGGACGACGCCGCAGGCAAGGCGGTCGAGCTCAAGGTCGCGGCGAATGGGGCCACCTGCGGGGCGACGTCGAGCTCACTGACTCTGGTCGCCACCGGTCGCTGGCCGGCAATCGATCAGGCGGCCACGACCCTGTTCGTCGACGATGCGCGTGTCGAGCTGCGCGGGCACGGGCTCCGCGGAGCGGTCGTGCGCTGGCAGACCGGTCAGCGCGGGGGGGAGGACCGGTGCGTCGCTCCCCAGGTCGACGCGACGGGGGAGAGGTGTACGGTCGCGGTGGGACGAGGCCTGCCCGCCGACGCAACCGCGCGCGACCTCGCCTGGATGGCGGCGGGCTCGCGCTCGGGTCCGGACGTCGTGACGTTCGACGCCTCCGGGCGCAGGGTCGCAGCGGAAGAGACGCTGCTCCGCCCGGGACGCGTCGTGGTCGCCTCCCTGGTCCCGCGCGACGTGAGCATCGACCTCGCCGGTGGCACGGCCTCCCGGATCGCGCTGTTGCATCCGGAGGCCGTGGTGGGGGCGGATTGCGGGGCGGCGAGCTGTGACATCTCCGGCGACGTCATCCTCGTGGGGGGAGTATCCGGCGTGTCATCGGGCCTGTCCGTTCACCTGAGGCTCGCGCCGCGGGTCGTGGTGCAGCGCGGAGATGGGTTCGACGCGTCGCCGGTCGTGCAGGTCCCCATCCTGCCTTGCGCGATGTCGGTGGTCTCCGGTGACGCGCTCCGGGGCGTGGACGCGAGCCGCCTGGTCGTCCGCGTGGACGCGCGCTGCGCCGGAGAAGCGATCGCCCTGCGCTGGTTCAGCGCAGGCAGGGCGCTCGACAACCTGGGCTCCGTCGACGCCGGCGGAGCCGCCTACGTGCTGCTCGGCGTGGGGCGCGTGGAGGGGGACGAGGTGATCATCACCGCGAGTCGAGGGGATGGGTCCATCGTGGGCCAGGCGCGTGTACACACGCGTCCGCTCCCTCCTCCCCACGCCACGCTTGCCCTCGACGGCGACGACGCGATCGACTTCGTCCCGACCAACCGCCCGGCGACCATGCGCTGGGCAAAGGCCCAGGGCTCAGGCGAGCTCGTGCCGCTCCCGCTCGAGGGCGTCTACGACGTGACCGTCCGCGAGTCCTCGACCGAGGTGCAGGGGCAGCGCGGGGCAGGGGGGTTCGTCGCGCTGCGGTTCGCCTGGCGCGTCCCCACCTTGCCCGGGGCGTTCTCCACCACCGACCTCGCCATCGTGACCGACCCCGTCGAGCGACCGATGCACGAGGCCAGCGTCGCGGTCCCCCTCACCACGGCGAAGAACGCCGGTGCGCAGCCCGTCGTCGAGCTGCTGTGTGGGGCCGGAGCCACGCTGCAGAGCATCGCCTCCGGCACGGACGCGCACATCCCGTTTCCCCAGCGGGACGCATGCCGGGTGGTGTTCCACCGCGAACGACTCTCGCCCGGGAGCGGCGCGCAGCATCTCCAGCTCGACGTCGACGTGACCCGCGTCGACGGCCAGACCCGCCCCGAGGCACACATCTCGCAGCCGGTGGTCTTGCGCACCGGGGACACCCCGCGCGAGGCGTGGATCAAGGGCGTCATCGATCAGTTCGATCGCGTCACCGTGCGCGTGTCGCATACCGAGTCTCAGGCCATCGACCGAGGCAAGGAAGAGCCGAGCGTGCAGTGGGCCCTGGTCTTCGGCACCGGGCACTTCCGCCTCTACGGGACCACCGCCATTCCCACCGGCATGTTCCGCTTCAGCGATCGGGCGGACAGCGGCATCCTCTCGCTCAGCCTCGGTGGCCTCCTGCGCGCGACCTGGCTCGACTCGCAGGGGCACGAAGGGTTCGTCGCCCTCGAGGCCGGCGTCATGGCGGTCGGGCTGCCGAACGACCAGTCGGTGTCGGGCGCCTCGCTCACGCAGGTATCCACCGTCGCCGGCCTCGCCCTGAGCGTCCCCATCGCCAACCGATCGCTCGCGACGGAGACCAGCATCAACTTGCACGCCTGGTTCGAGTACGAGGTCTCCCGGGGGGTGTCGGGGCAACCGGGCTCCCCCTTCGGGTTCGTGTTCGGCCCCAGCATCTCCATCGGCAACGTCGGAACGAACCTGTGAGCTCGTCGCGCCCGACAGGGACGCGGGGCTCTCCGCCCGGCCGGACCCGCAGTCGACCGGAGGAGAGCCCCTCGTTGCCGCGTCAACGGATCTACAGGGTGCAGCCGGTCAGGGTCACGCTGCCCGTCGCGGTCTCGCCCGTCTGTACGCCCGTCGCGGTCAGCGTCGCCGTGTACGAGCCGGGCACCGAGTAGGGCGAGCACGAGATGGTTCCGTCGCCGCCGAAGAGGCCGGGCTGGGTCACGCTCGGGCTCGACACCGAGAAGGTGCCGACCGTCTCGGACAGGGAGCCCGACGAGATCGTCACCCTGACCGACGAGTCGTTCACGAACTGATAGCCGCTCACGAAGATCGTCGACCCGCTGTAGTAGTAGCTCTCGATGAAGCTCGGGAGGAACGTCTGGATGTCCACGGCCGTGTCGCCACCCGTGGACGTCTCGTAGGCCAGGAAGTAGCTCTTCGCGGGCGTCCACCAGTAGGCGCCCTGGTAGTGCTGCGGAGCGAGGGACGTCGACCAGAGCGTCACCCACGCAGAGCCGTTCCACCGCTGGATGCCGAAGGTCGACGTGACGGACCCGTTGTTCATGGCGTACGCGCGGATGTTCTGCACGTACGAGTCCTCGCCGATGTTGCTCGTCGCATTCCACTGGGTGACCACCTGCTGGTTGTTGCCGACCACGCAGCTCGAGGAGTTGGCGCTCGCGCAGTAGGTGTTCTGGAACCAGGTGTCCAGGGTAGTGCCCGTCATCGGCTCGACGATCGTGTCCGTGATGCGCGCCGGAGCAGGCGCCGTGTCCGTCTCCGGGATCCCGCTCCCGAGGCGGATACGCGCGGCCTCCGCGGCAGCGAGAGCCTCCGGCGGCTCTGCGCCGCGGGAGAGGGTGCGATAGACGTCGAGGATCGAGCCGGTGGCCGCGGTGAGGACCGGCGACTGCCCGACCTTCCCGTCCTCGGCCACGACCAGCGTGCCCGGTACCACCTCGCGGAACGTGACCGTGCGTCCCTCGCCCACCTCGAGCGTGGCGAGGACCCTGTCCCGTGTCTCCGCGGATTGTGCAGCGGAGCTCTCCGTCGTCTCTGCGGCCGGGTCGACGGGGCCGCCGGTCGCGTCTGCGGCGCAGCCCGCTGCGCCGAGAGCGAGGAGTGCGGCGGTCGAGCAAACCACGAGCGTATTGTGTCGCTTCATGTCGTCAGCCTTCTCTCTTTCAAAATGAAGAGTGATTCAATGCACCATTATTTCTGGTGACGTGATGTCCCCAGAGCGAGTGCCGATTAATGCACGCGAAGCTAATGGTCATTGTCATCCGAAGGAATGACGGTGTGATCTTTTCGGGTCGCCGACGGCGGACGTCAGGGGGATCCGCAGGGATCATTGCCGCTGGCCACCGGATCCGTCGCGCAAACGGCGGCGTGACCGGAGATCGCCCACGGACGTAAATGTGCAAGATCGTCTGTCGTCCGTGCGTGGCCGCGACAGGGGACCTCGAACGTGGCTACGCGGCTGCCCATGCGCCGAGCTTCCCTGTCGGCATGTCATTGCCCCGCGCCGTCGCCGCCGTTGCCCGCGTCCGCCTGCCACGGCGGACACAGGGACTCGATGCCGAGCGTGCACGACTTGTCGAGACAGCACCCCGGCACGCAGGCGGACGGCTGGAGCGAGGCGCAGCCGAAGACCGTCGCGTTGCACTCCTCGAGGGTGGCGACCAGCGCTCCCCCGGGCTGTTCGACCACGTAGCCCCGGTCGCATCCGCCGTCGGTGCCGTACGTCATCATGAGGAGTGAGCCACACGTCCTCATCGTGACCTGGTGGCCCGCGGCCCCCGCCTGCACGGTCGCGCACCACGCCGCGAACCCGGGGCCGCTGTAGTCGGGCGGGCAGCCGAAGCTGTCGCAGGCGCCCGCCGCCGGGCACGCGCAGGAGCTGCCCCCGGAACCAGCGTCGCCGCCGTCGGTGGCGGTCGCGGCCCCATCGCCGGTCGCGCTGTCGCGCCCGGGCGCGGCCTCCACGGCCGACGCGTCCTCGGGGATCGCGCTCCCGCTCGATGGCGACGAGCACGCTGCCGTCAGCCAGCCGAGAGCGAGCAGCGAGGGCCTCGGATTCATGATACGAGGAGCGTGGCGCTGGTCGAGGTCGTTGTACAGGCCATTGTGGTCGCCGACCCTGGCAGAAACGTCCAGCGAGCTGCCCGCGCGTCGGATCGACGTCTCGGTCGCGCCCGGGATGATGTCCCCGTCGTACCTCGTCGATGCATCCCGTTCGAGAAACCTCGGTGATTTCGCGGCGAAGGAAGCTGCGCTGCTCTCCGGAAGTCGTCAAGAGACAGCTGAGAATCGTGAGGGAGCAATTCTTCATCGTGAGCGAGCAATTCTCGATGATGAGCAAGACATTTCAAACCGTTTGCTGCACTTCTGGAATCACGAAATATGAAATATGAGTCTTCATTCGTTCGCGAAGCATCGTCATCGAGACAATCTCGATCGTCAGCTGCTCGTGAAGTATGGTCAGCCGTTCTTTCTGTATCCAGAAAGAGAAGCCGGGGAGTCATCGCGAGCGGCTCTGGATCGTTCGCCGTTCTTTCACCCACCATCACGAGCCGCTGTGAATCCAGAAAGTGCAGCTGACGATCCAGAAAGTGCCGCGAGGAACACCCGGAGTCACTTTCTGGAGTCCGATTTGCTCGCGATGGAACGTGAGCGCGCGGCTGACGATTCACATCTGTCTTTTGTCGATTCATCGCGAGCGGCGATCGATCGTGTGCTGCCGGCCAGCGATCCGGCGCCGACGGCCGGCGAAGGTTCGCGGGCAGAGAAGGAGTCTCCGCCGGCGACGGAGCTCTCGTCGTGGCAGCGGCAGGGAACCGGAAATACAGTCCTAGGTGTGGGGCGGCTCGTCGCCGACTCCCGATGGTTCTTTCGGAGCGAGATCGACGATGACCGGCAGGTGATCGGACGCCGTCACCTCCGTGATCACGAGCTCCGGCATCTTCGCCGAGGGCTCTGCGTGATCCACGTAAAGATTGGCGGTCACTGCAGGATGCCGCCCTCCGACGGCGCCGTCGGGGTGTATCCGACGGGCGTGATGCACGAGGACAGGTCGAAGAGGATGAACTCGATCGCGTCCTCGTCCGGCGACAGGGCCGACGTGGCGTCGCAGCCGGTGGGGACCACCTGGGAGTTGCTGTAGTCGTTGGCCGAGCCCGACACGTGCATGTCGCTGTAGACCACGCGCCCGCAGTACTCGGGCACACCCGCGTCGCTGATGGGCGGATTGAAGGGCATGTCCCACGAGAAGTACTGCGTGCTGGCAGGCGTGACGGTCGAGTCGGTCTGCACCCACGGCGTCGCCACGTTGCTGGCGGTCACCAGCGCCGTGTCGCGCGCGTTCGCCGACGGCACCACGATCTCGCTGTTCGCGTTGAGGGCCCCCACGTTGCCGAGCCAGGACTTGAGCGCGGTTCCCTCGGGGAACGCCTTGCCGCTGGGCAGCGTGGTCTCGATGGTGCCGGTGATGTCGTTGTTGTAGGGCGAGTCGTTGCCCGAGATGCCGAGGTTGGCCCAGTTGGCGATGTTGGGGAACTGCGGGTAGGCCGGCCCCGTCCCCGTGCTGTACCCGGTGAAGAAGGCGTAGTGATAGTGCTCCGCGAATACGCGGCCCCCCGCGCTGATGTATGGCGCCATGTAGGTGGCGGTCGTCGCGTTGACCCCGAGCGTCGGCGAGCCTTCGCACGACAGCATCACGATGTCGTAGCGCATCAGGTCGGCCTGGCTGTCCCAGAGCGACGTGGGAGCGGCCGGCGACCCCGCCGCCGAGTTGCCACCGGAGCCGTGGAAGATGTGCACGCCAGGGCCGTTGGGGTCGCCCTGGAACATGCTCTCGTCGACGCCGACGCGCGTGAGCAGGCACTCGAGCGTGTCGGCGCCGCCCGTCGACACCGCGATGTTGGGCATGGCCGCGTACTTGCCGTCGGTGAGGTTCTTGGGGAGCGTGATCTTGCCCGCGGCGTTCGACGTGCACTGGCTGACCGACGGGAGGACGATCTCCTTGCGCCACTTGCCGATCTGCACGACGAGCGGGATGTTGGCCCCGTCAGGCACGTTGGTCAGGGTGAAGTTGCCCTTCGTGTCGGTCAGCGCGTACGTGATCGGATCGCCCGAGAAGAGCGCCCCGCACGAGCAGGACGTGGAGTTCACGCCGATGGGGATGGGGTTGAGCTGCCCGCCCGCGGAGTTGGGGACGTAGACGACGACGTTGTAGAGAGGGTTGCGGCCGGCGGGGTCGAGCACCGTTCCGGTGACGGTCGTACCGGACGTGCTGCCGCTGCACGAGTGCACCTGGCACTGCAGGTTGGTGCAGCCTCCATCGGGCATCTCCACGCCCCCGTCGTCGCCGCAGCCGGTGAGACCGCAACCGCTGCTCCCGCCGCTGCTCGCTCCGCTGCTGCTGCTCCCCTGGCCACCGTCGCCCGGGCCGCCGAAGCTGTCGTTCCCTTTCGTGCCGCCGCAGCCTGGCGCGAGCGCGACGCTGACGAGCGAGAGGCAACCGAGCACCGAGACGACGAACGGCCAGCGAGACATGGAAACCTCCGGGGCGGTTCCAGATCCTGACCTCTGGCTTCATGATCCACAAGGTCCTTCGAGGCATTCGCCGGTCCCGGACGCACGCGAGACGCCGGTCATTGCTTCCTGGCAGCCGTCAGGTAGTCGACGCACGCCTCGAGGGTCGTCAGCTTTCCGTAGTCCCGCTCGGGCACCTCGATGCCCAGGGCCTTGTGCAGCGCGATGACGAAGTTCAGGAAGTCCATGGAGTCCAGGTCGAGCTCGTCGCGCAGCACGGCCCTGGGATCCAGGCTGCCGAGGTCGGCTTCCGGCGCGACGGACGCGAGCGCGTCGAGGACGGCTTGCCGGACGGCGCCGGTCGAGGTCGGGCTCATAGCTTCTCCGGGGTTTGCAGGAGGCGGTTCAGGGCAGAGAGGAAGACCCCGCCGCGGTGACCGTCGCTGACGCGGTGGTCGGCCGACAGCGTGGCCGTGATGACGGGCCGGACCCCGAGCATGCCGCCCGAGGCCCAGGGACGCTCGAGCACGCGACCGAACCCGACGAGCGCGACCTGCGGCGGATAGATGACGCCGAAGACGCTCTCCACCCCCTGGTCGCCCAGGTTGGTCACCGTGATGGTGGGGTCGCTCATCTCGGAGCTACGCAGGCGTCCGGCCCGCGTCCGCGCGACGAGGTCACGCAGGGCGGCCTGCACCTCGACGACGCTCCTGGCCTGCACGTCGTGGATGGCCGGCGCGATCAGGCCGCCGTGCCGGAGGGAGATCGCGACGCCGAGGTGTGCCGCGCTCGAAGGGCGGAAGGAGCCGTCGACGAAGAACCCGTTGACCTCGGGCACCTCGCCGATGGCCGTGGCCGTGGCCTTCAGCAGGACCGCCGCGAGGAGGATGCGTTCGGTGACGGGCCGCGTCGCGTTGTCCGCTTCGAGCCAGGCGATGACGGTACTCGCGTCGATCTCGGTCGACAGGTAGTAGTGGGGGATCTCGCGCTTGGAGCGAGCCATGGCGGCGGCGATGGCTCGCCGCATGCCAGCGGCATCGATGCCCGCCGGCTTCTCCCTGGTCGCGACGGGCGCAGGAGCCTGCGCGGGCATGGGCGCAGGAGCGGGCGCGGCCTCGGTCGTGCCCGTCGCCGCGTGCTCCACGTCCGCGCGCGTGATCGAGTCGTGCGGACCGGTTCCGTGCAGGCCGGTGAGGTCGACGCCTCGCTCGCGGGCGAGCTGCTTGGCGGCGGGCGAGGCGCGCACGCCGGGCTGAGCCCGGAGAACAGGCGCAGGGGCCGCGGCCGGCGGAGGCGTGACGGGCGCAGGGCCCGGAGAGCCGTCGACGCGCGTCGTCGCCAGCACCGTGCCCACCGGGACCTTGGTCCCGGGAGCGACGATCAGCGCGTCGATGGTGCCGCTCTCCCAGATCTCGACCTCGACGATTCCCTTGTCCGTCTCCACCAGGGCCACGACGTCGCCGCGCTTCACGACGTCGCCCGGCCTGGCGCGCCACTCGACGAGCGTGCCCGCGTCCATGTCCGCGCCGAGCGACGGCATGCGGAACTCACCCATGGCCCGCTCCCAGGGTACCGAGCACGGCCTCGACGATCTTCTCGACCCTGGGAAGCGCGGCCTCCTCGAGGTGCTTCGCGTAGGGGATCGGGACCTCCGCCGTGCAGACGCGCGCGATCGGCGCGTCGAGCTCGTAGAACGCCTTCTCGACCAGCCGCGTGCACACCTCGGCGGCCAGGCTGCCCGTCCTCCAGCCTTCGTCGACGATGACCGCCCGCCTGGTCTTCGTGACGGAGGCCACCAGGGTGTCGTCGTCCAGGGGACGGAGCGTGCGCAGATCGATCACCTCGGCGTCGACCCCCCGGTCGGCGAGGGCCTGCGCCGCTGCGAGCGCCTTCCCCACGGTCCCGCCGTAAGCAATGATGGTCGCGTCCTTGCCCGCACGACGGATGGCCGCACGGTCGATGGGCACCGCCCCCGCGTCGGCGGCGAGCTCACCCTCCATCGGATAGAGCATCGCGTGCTCGAAGAGGATCACCGGATCCGGCTCCTTCAGCGCCGTCGCGAGCATGCCGCGCGCGTCCTGCAGCGTCGCGGGAGCCAGCACCTTGAGGCCCGGGATGTGGGCGTAGAAGTTCTCCAGGCTGTGCGAGTGCTGCGCGGCCACCTGCCTCCCGGCGCCGGTCGCCATCCGTATGACCAGCGGTACGCCCACCTGTCCGCCGGACATGTGCCTGAGCGTGGCCGCGTTGTTCATGATCTGGTCGAGCGCGAGCAGGCTGAAGTTGACCGTCATGATCTCGACGATGGGCCGCATCCCGGCGATCGCAGCGCCGATCCCCGCGCCGACGAAGCCCGCCTCCGAGAGCGGCGTGTCGCGCACCCGCTCGGGGCCGAACTCCTCGAGCAGCCCGAGGCTGCACGCGTAGCTACCTCCGTAGCGGCCCACGTCCTCGCCCATCAGGAAGACACGCTCGTCACTCCGGAGCGCCTCGCGGAGCGCGGCGCGGACCGCCTCGCGGTAGGTGGTCTTGCGGACCGCTGCGGGAGCCGCGCCGCTCATGGGGAACCCCGGGGCGCGCAGACGTCTCTCGTCAGGTCCTCCACCGGCTCGAGGGTGCCCGCCTCGGCGAACGCGACCGCGGCCGCGATCTCGGCGTCCGCTTCCTGCTCGAGCACCGCTGCGTCGTCGGGCCCGAGCAGCCCGCGCTCGGAGGCGAGGGCCTCGAAGAGGGCGATGGGGTCACGCTCGCGCCAGTGCTTCACCTCGTCCTTCGAGCGATAGAGCTCCGGATCGTAGGCGGAGTGTGCGCGGAACCGGTAGGTCACGAGCTCGATGAACCACGGCCCGCCCCCGCCGCGCACGAACTCCACCCCGCGGCGGGTCGCCGCCCGGACCGCGAGCACGTCCATGCCGTCGACCCGCTCGACCTCCATCCGGTAGCTCCGGGCCTTGAGCGCGAGGTTCTGCTCGGACTCGTAGCGATCGATCGCGGTCCCCATCGCGTACTGGTTGTTCTCGCAGAGAAAGAGCACCGGCAGCTTCCAGAGCGCGGCCAGGTTCATCGACTCGTGGAACTCCCCCTCGGCCACGGCGCCGTCGCCGAACAGACACGCCGTCACGCGCTTGCGCCCCTGCATCCTGTCCGCGAGGGCCAGGCCGACCGCGATGGGGATGCCGCCGGCGACGATGGCATTGCCTCCGTAGAAGCGCCGGGACACGTCGAACAGGTGCATCGAGCCGCCGCGCCCGCGGCTGCACCCCTCGACCCTGCCGAACATCTCGGCCATGATCGCGCCGGCCGGAACCCCGCGAAGCAGGGCGTGGCCGTGCTCGCGGTAGGTGGAGACGATCGCGTCCTCCGCGCCGAGCAGCGGGATCACCCCCGCGGCGACGGCCTCCTCGCCGATGTAGAGATGCAGGAAGCCACGGATCTTGCCGGCGCCGTACAGCTCGGCGCACTTCTCCTCGAAGCGCCGGACCCGGACCATGCTCCGCAGCAGCGCGAGCGCCTCGCTGCGGTCGAGGGCGAGGAAGTCGGGCGAGGGCTCGGGGCCGCTCGTGGCGTCGTTCACGGCGTCGTCCCTCCTTCCAGCGTCGAGAGATCGCCCTCGGGCAACCCGAGCTCGCGGGCCTTGAGCAGCCGGCGCATGATCTTGCCGCTGCGGGTGCGCGGGAGCGACGGCAAGAAGGCGATCTCCTTCGGGGCCACGGCGGCGCCGAGCCTCTTGCGCGCGTGGCCCAGCAGGTCGCGCAGCAGCGCGTCGGTCGGCTCGAACCCCGGCTTGAGCGCGATGAACGCCTTGACCACCTCGAGCGCGATCGGGTCCGGCTTGCCGATGACGCCTGCCTCGGCCACGGCCGGGTGTTCCATCATCACGCTCTCGACCTCGAACGGGCCGATGAGGTGTCCCGACGACTTGATGACGTCGTCGCTGCGGCCGACGAACCACAGGTAGCCATCGGCGTCCTGGCGCGCGAGGTCGCCCGACAGGTACCACCCGCCGGCGAAGCACTTGCGGTAGCGCTCCTCCTCGTGGAGGTACCCGCGGAACATCGAAGGCCATCCGGGCCGCAGCGCCAGCTCACCCTGCTCGCCGGCCCCGAGGACGTCGACGCCGCCGTCGTCGCGGCGGCGCACGATGGCGGCCTCCACGCCGGGCAGCGGTCGCCCCATCGAGCCGGGGCGGATGTCCATCGCGGCGTAGTTGGCGATCATGATCCCGCCGGTCTCGGTCTGCCACCAGTTGTCGTGGATGGGCAGGCCGAAGGCGTCGATGCCCCAGAAGACGGCCTCGGGGTTGAGCGGCTCGCCGACGCTGGCGATGAAGCGCAGGGCCGAGAGCGTGTAGCGGCGCGCGGCCTCGACCCCGCCGCGCATCATCATGCGGACCGCCGTCGGCGCGGTGTACCAGACGGTGACCCCCTGATCGCGCAGCAGGCCGTACCAGCGCTCGGCCTCGAAGTCCGCCTCGTCGATGATGCAGGTCACGCCGTGGGTGAGCGGCGAGACGATGCCGTACGACGTACCGGTGACCCAGCCCGGGTCGGCGGTGCACCAGAAGACGTCGTCCGGGTGCAGGTCGAGCGCGATGCGCCCCGTCGCGTGGTGGGCGACCACCGCGCCGTGCACGTGGATGGCGCCCTTGGGCTTGCCGGTCGTGCCGCTCGTGAAGTGCAGGAGCGCCATGTCGTCGGCGCTGGTGGGCGGGATCTCGAACGCGTCGGAGGCCGCCGCCATCAGCGCGTCCCAGTCGAGCGCGCCCGCGAGGTCGGCGCCGCCGACCACGATGACGTGCTCGAGCGAAGGGAGGCGCGCGCGGATGGGGGCGACCTTCTTCTCGTAGAGCGCGCGGGTGGTGACCAGCACCTTGCCCTCGCCGGGGCCGACGCGAGCCGCGATGGGCTCGGGGCCGAAGGCGGAGAACAGCGGCGAGAAGACGCTGCCGTTCTTGAGCGTCCCCAGGCACGCCACGTAGAGCTCCGGGATGCGGCCGGCCAGGACGAACACGCGATCGCCCTTGCCGACGCCGAGACCCCTCAGCACGTTGGCGAAGCGGCTGGTGAGCGCGCGGAGGTCGCGATACGTCACGTCCCGCTGCTCGCCCGACTTGCCGAGCCACCGCAGCGCGATCCGGTCGGCGCGGGGGCCGGCGGCGTGGCGGTCGACGGCTTCGTGGGCGATGTTCAGCCCCCGGCCGCCCGGCAGGCCATCCAGCGCGGAGCGAGCGGCCTCCCACCGGAAGGTCGTCCGCTCGCGCTCGTAGTCCAGCATGTTGGGCGTCTTCGCCCAGCCATCGCGAGGCTTGGCGACGATGGTCGGACGCATGGCCTCGCAGGGTGCGAGCATCGTGCCGGCGGACGGTGGTTGCGCCTCGCCGCGCGGTTATCTCGCCTGTTGCTCGAGCGAGGCGAACGTAGTGCGGGATGACGCAGGACGTGCGCGCACCGCCGCTCCTCGTGCTCTCGAAGGCCTACGAGCCGATGCGCTCCAGGACCACGACCGGGATCTCGCGCTCGGTCTTCTTCGCGTACTCGTCGTAGTGCGGCCACACCTCGTTCGCCTTGCGCCACAGGCGCGCGCGCTCCTCCCCGTGGGCGGTGCGGGCGCGGGCCCGGAAGACCGCGTCCTTCACCTGAAGCTCGACCTCCGGCGACTTCTCGAGGTTCTTGTACCAGCCCGGGTGGTCGGGGGCGCCGCCCTTCGAGGCGACGATCACGTAGCGCTCTCCGTCCTTCGCGTAGATGAGCGGCGACGTCCGCTTCTCGCCGGTCGTCCGACCGGTCGTCGTCAAGAGCAGGATGGTGGAGCCCTCGCGCCAGTCGTGGCCCACCTTGCCGCCGGTCTCGCGGTAGCGACGCACGTGCTCGTCGCCGAAGAGGTTGTCTGCTTCGCCCATGGGATCCTCCGCGGTCGGAGCGTAGAGCATCGGCGACCGTGCGTCTCCGCATGCGACGATCTAGCCTCTGCCGGCATGTCTCCGGTCGACCCGTCGCTCCTCGCCCGGGCCCGTGCTGCCGGCGAGACGATCACGCCTCTCGCGCAGCGCATCGAGGCCGAGCGCCGCCTCCCGCGCGAAGCGGTGCGCGCCCTGGTCGACGCGGGGGTGTTCAAGCTGCTCGTGCCGCGCGAGTACGGCGGCAGCGAGACCACCGTCCAGACCCTGCTCGAGGTGCTCGAGACGATCGCGCGGGCCGACGGGTCCGCGGGGTGGTGCGCGATGATCGGCGCGACCTCGGGGCTGATGAGCGCCTTTCTGCCCGCGGAGGTCGCCCGCGAGGTCTACGGTCCCGAGGACGCGATCACCGGCGGCGTGTTCGCCCCGATGGGGCGGGCGGCGTCCGTGGAGGGAGGCTACCGCGTGAGCGGTCGCTGGCCGTTCGCGAGCGGCTGCGAGCACTCGGCGTGGCGCCTCGGGGGAGCGTGCGTCCTCGGGGGGCCGCCCGGTACGGCCCCGGAGGTGCGCAGCATGCTCTTCCGCGCGGACGAGACGCGCGTGATCGACACCTGGGACACGAGCGGGCTCCGCGGGACGGGGAGCCACGACATCGAGGCCAGCGACGTCTTCGTCCCGTCGGCGCGGAGCTTCTCGTTCTTCGAGCCACCCCGCCACGCGGGCGGCCGCGCAGCTCGCGGTGGCCGGGGCCGAGGCGAAAATCCGCGGTGCGCGGGCCTTCCTTCACGAGGCGATGGCGCGGGTCGAGGCGGAGGCGACGGCCGGCGGCGAGGCGTCGCTCGAGGGGCGCGCGCTCACGCGCATCGCTGCGTCGCACGCCGCGGCCGAAGCGGCGGCTGCGGTCGATCTCGTCTACAACGCCGGCGGCGCGAGCGTGATCTACGCGAGGAGCCCCCTGCAGCGGCACTTCCGCGACATTCACGTGGCCACGCAGCACGCCATGGTGGGGACGATGGCCGCGACCCTCGCCGGTCGCGTGCTGCTCGGCGTCGAGTCGGACACGGCGACGCTGTGAGCGGCCCGGCAGGAGGCGCGCTAGGGGCTGCGCGACTCCGCGTCGACCGCGGCCGCGATGGTGCGCACCAGCTCCGCGCGCCCTTCGCGCTCCGCCTTGCCCGTGGCCACCGGCCACACGCTGTTCAGGGCGATGACGAGCCGCCGGGGCCTGTCGATCGAGACCATCTGCCCGTGAATGCCCACGGCGAAGAAGGTCCCGTCGTCGCGCGTCCACCACTGGTACCCGTAGCCCGTACCCGGCTCGTCGGTGTCCTCTTGCTTGCGGGTGGCCGTGGGTAGCCAGTCCGCCGGCAGGACCGGGCGCCCGTCCACCACCCCGCCCTCGAGGATGAACTGCCCGAAGCGCGCGAAGTCGCGCAGCGTCGCGGCCAGGCCCGACCCGCCGTGCTCGTGGCCAGAGCGATCGAGCTGCCACACGGCGTCGGTCTCCATGCCGTAGGCGGACCAGATCTTCTCGGACAGGTAGTCGGCCAGCGGCTTCTTCGTGGCCGCCGCCACCAGCACGCCCAGCAGGTTGGTCTCGCCCGTCTTGTAGACCCACTTCTGGCCCGGCGGCGCCTCGCGCGGCAGCTTGCGCAGGTAGCTCACCGTGGCGTCGACGCCCGGCTCGACCGGGGTCTGGTAGAAGCGCACGACGTCCGACGCCGGATCCGAGTAATCCTCGTTCCACTTCACGCCGGAGGTCATCGTCAGCACCTGCCGCACGGTGACGCCGTCGTAGGCGCTCCCGGCCAGCTCGGGGATGTACTGCGTGACCGGGTCATCGACGCTCCGGATGAAGCCGTCCTGGAGGGCGGCTCCGACCAGCGTGCTGGTGATGGACTTCACGACCGAGAACGACGGCCAGCGACCGCCTGCCGTCTGACCATGCGCGTAGCGCTCGAGGCGCACCTTGCCGTCGACCAGCACCAAGAGCCCCACGACCTGGTGCTCCGCCACGTCGCGGTCGAGCCGAGTGGCGAGGGGGCTGCCGGGCTGCAAGGCGGCGAGGGGAGCACCATCGGGCAGGGGGTGGGGCCGGGCGCCCCGCTTCACCACGTGGATCGCGTGGACGTAGGCGTCCCAGCGCGGGAAGACGTACTCGCGCTCGGCCTGGGTCCAGGCCGCGATCGGGAGCTTGCGGAGCACGGCGAACGGGCGCGTGGGGGGCGGCACCTCGGCCGCCGGGACGACAGGTGCAACGGGGACGGGGGGCGGCACGGCAGGCTGCGCGCAGGCCGCGGTCAGCAGCGCGGCGGAGAGCAGGGCGCGGGGCGAGCGGATCACGTCACTCCACCGTGGCCGGCGTTGGGCCGGAGCAGAGACCCCACGGTGCCCAGCAAGCCACCCGCGAACGCCAGGCCCGTCGCCCAAGCCCGGCCCGCTCCGCCGCCCCCTGCCTGCAGCCGCTCTCCTGCCGCCACCACCTCGTGCGGGGCCTCGAGCGCGGCCACGTCGTCGCGCACGCGACGGTCGACGACCAGCAGGTCCGCGCGCTTGCCTTCGGCCACGGCGCCCCGATCGTGGCACCCCAGCAGCGCGGCGGCCCCTCGCGTGGCGGCGCGCAGGCACGCGCGGGCGTCCATCCCCGAGCGCTGCATCGCGGTCAGCTCGTCGACCGGGCGGGCGACCAGCGAGAAGCCGTACGACGCGTCGTTGCCGAAGGCGATGGGGACGCCGGCGTCGCGCAGGAGGGTCAGGTTCGCCGAAGCGACTCGGATGGCCTCGACCACGCGGGCCTTCGGCAGCCCACCCGCGAGCCCCGGCGGCACCACGTCGGTCGCCTCCGTGTACGCCTCGGCGAAGCGTCGCCAGGAGCTCCGGATGTAACCGGCGACGTGCCGCGTGTAGCGCGGGTCCCGATCCAGTCGCATCTCGGAGCCGAGGCAGACCGACTCGAAGACCCAGAGGGTGGGACACACCGGGATCCCGGCGTCGCGTACGCGCGCGACGGTGTCGGCGTCGAGCGGCTCGAAGGACGAGTGCATCAGCGCATCCACGCCGGCCGCCAGCGCGACGCGGTAGTCGGCCACGCTGTGGGCGTGCGCCAGGACGCGTAGCCCGCCGCGGTGCGCCTCGGCGACCACGGCCCGCGCGACGGGCTCGGTGACGGCGGGGAGCGGCTTCTCGGAGTAGCTCTGGTGCATGACGGCGAGCTTGACGTGGTCCATGCCAAGCGCAGCCACCCGAGCCGCCGCCGCGCTCCCGGCGCGCTCGTCGGCGCAGGGGACCGCCAGCCCGAGCCGGACGAAGAGCGGCGGCATCCAGTCGAGGGGGTAGCCCCGGGGCGCCGTGAGGATCGGTCCGCTGCCGCGGAGCTGCGGGCCCGCGAGGGGTTGCCGGGCGACCCGGCGTCTGAGCGCGCTGATGACGCCGGGCGCGCAGCCCATGTCGCCGACCGTGGTCGTCCCTGCCGCCAGCGCTGCCTGGAGGTTGTGCACGGCCTGCGTCGCCGAGACGCGTTCGTTCGCCTCGAAGACGCCGCCGCGCGCGATGTGGACGTGCGCGTTGACCAGGCCGGGCATGAGCAGTCGACCGCGCGCATCGAGGGCGCCGGGGCCGAGGGGCCGGTCGTCCACGACGCGCTCGATGCGGTCGATGGTGCCGGCCCGGATGGCGATCTCCACCTCCCCGTCGACGAAGTCCTCGCCGTCGAAGAGGCAGTCCGAGCGGACGACGAGATCGCTGCTCACGGGCACAATCCCACCCGGCCCCTAGGCGACCGCGGGCCAGTGCAACCACGCGACGAACCGGTCGCCGGCGATGCGGGCGCCCACGAGCCCGAGGCGCGTCGAGTCATCGAGCCGTGGCAGCCCGTATGCCGCGGAGACGAACTCGGCGCAGATGTTGAGTCCGTCGCCGGATCCCGTCGTGCTGAAGTGCTCCAGGAAGAGCCGCGAGAGGTCACCGCCGAAGTGGCTGTCCAGCGTCCTCGCTTGCGCCTGCTCCACCATGTTCGCCACCACGATGCGGAGATCGCTCGGCGTCTGCCCATCGATCGGTGCCAGCCACACATCGACCGTGTCGGAGGCGGCGTGACGTACGGCGTTGTTGGCGACGTTCAGCGCAGCGCGATCCAGCGCGCCAAGCTCCATGCAGCTCGTGGTGACCCCGCCGCGGAACGAGCACTCGACGTGCACCTGCGCGCGGTCGCTGGCGACCCTCTCGAGCGTGGCGGCGAGCCGGTCGACGAGGTGAACGCGGTGCGCCCGGTCCGCTGCGCGCCGCTCGTCGTCGAGCTCGAGGAGCGCGTTTCGCATCACCTTGAGGTGGTCGGCGGCGAGGATGCGGAGGGCGCGCGCGCCGTTCGAGTCCGGGCGGGACAGCTGCCGGGAAGCCATCAGCGTCAGGCTCGAGAGCGCACCGCCGCGTACGTCGTGCAGCGCGTGTCGCACGGGCTCGGATGGCTCGCGCTCGGCGTGCCCGAGGCTGCGAGCGAGCTGGAGCACGCGCTCCACGTCGAACGCGACGAGCGCCTCCCGGACGTCGACGCCGGCACGCATGCGACGATCCAGCTCCGAGAGCGCTGCGTAGACCGCTCGCACGCGGTCGCGGTCGGCTTCGGGCAGCTCCGAGAGTGCAACGGCGCGATCTTCGCCCTGGAAACGCGAGGTCCGCTGGCTGCGCGGTGGAGACGGCAGGCCCTTGACGAGGTTTTTCACGGCCGTGGCCGGCTCGCCTTCAGGCGACATGCCATCACCATAGCGCAAGCGACCACTTCCCCGCAGTCCGCATCCTATCCCGCGAGATGCGCCGTGCCGGCTCCAGCTTGTTCGCGCTCCTCGCGGTCGCCGCCGGAGCCATCGCCGCGAACCTCTACTACGCGCAGCCGCTCCTGCCGACGATCGCCGCCGACCTTGCCGTCCCCGCACGGCGGGTGGGCGCCCTGCCGATGGCGACCCAGCTCGGCTACGGCGCCGGCATGCTCCTGCTGGTTCCCCTGGGCGACCGCCTGGAGCGGCGCGGGCTGATCGTGGCGATGACCGGCCTCTCCAGCGTCGTCCTCGTCGGTGTGGCACTGGCGCGGGAGCTGGACACGCTCGTCGCCGCGAGCTTCCTCCTTGGTTTCGCGTCGATGGTCCCGCAGGTGATCGTCCCGTACGCCGCGACCGCCGCGCCGCAGGACTCGCGCGGCCGCCGGGTGGGGACCGTGATGAGCGGCCTCCTCGTCGGGATCCTCCTCTCCCGGACCCTCAGCGGGTTCGTCGGCGCCGCCTGGGGCTGGCGCTCGGTCTACTTCCTCGCGGCTGGACTCATGCTCGCCCTCGCGGCCCTGCTCGCGCTCCGCCTCCCCGCGCAGCGCCCGGAGGTGCCTGTCGCCACCGGCGAGATCTACGCCTCGCTCGGCCGCATCTTCGCACGCCAGCCCATCCTTCGCCTCCACTCGCTCCTCGGCGCGATGACCTTCGGCGCCTTCAGCGTCTTCTGGTCGACCCTCGCGTTCCAGCTCGCCGCGCTCCCGCCCCACTACGGGAGCGTGGTCGTGGGCGCATACGGGCTCGTGGGGGTCAGCGGCGCTCTCGCCGCGCCGCTCGTCGGCCGCTTCGCGGACAGGAGGGACCCGCGGATCCTCAACGGGCTGGCCATCGTCGCCACGCTGGGCTCGTTCGGCATCTTCGCCGTCGGGGCGTCGTCGCTCGCCGCGCTCGCCGTGGGGGTCGTGCTCCTCGACGTCGGCGCCCAGGCCAATCACGTCTCGAACCAGACGCGCATCTTCGGGCTCGACGCCGCTCTCCGGAGCCGGCTCAACACGATCTACATGACGTCCTACTTCGCCGGAGGTGCGCTCGGCTCCTGGGTCGGCGCCTGGGCGTGGTCGCGGGCAGGGTGGCCGGGCGTGTGCGGGGCCGGCGCCGCGATGGCAGCCATCGCGCTGGTCGCGCTCGTGCGGGAGGTCGCGAGACGGGCGCCACGAGGCCGTCGGTACCCCGCCGCCTCTTGACGCGGAGGGAGGGGGGCGACCTACTGACACTCGATGCAACACGACGTTCAGACGGGAGGTGCGCGATGACGCCCAGCCTGGTGCGGGCAGAGCTCCTGGGCGAGCACTTCGAGCTGCGCCGGCTGATGGAGGAGGCGCGGGCGATCCTCGAGAAGGACAAGGGGAGCGAACCGGCCCGCGCCGAGCTCGGGGCGGCGGTCGACCGGCTCGCCGCCTCGCTGCTGCGGCACAGCCAGCACGAGGAGGCCGCGCTGCTCGTGATCCTGGCGTCCGTGCGGGGCAGGGCGCATCCCGACGCCATCATGGACGAGCATCACGTCGCGGAGCACGCCAAGCTGGTCGCGGTGCTGCGCGCCGCGGTGGGCGACTCCGACGTGGCGACCCTCCGCGCCCGGGTCACCGCCGTGCTCGACGAGCTCGAGGCGCACATGGCCTACGAAGAAGAGGTGCTCCTGGGAGAGGACCTGCTCGGGGACGAGGGTGACGTCACCGAGATCCGGAGCTGAGGCGAGCGCGGCTTCGCCGCTCAGGCCACGGCGGCGCCCGGAGCGAGCGAGTCCTGCGGCGGGCCGGGCGGCGTCTCCTCGTCCCTGATCAGCTTGCGCAGGAACGGGATGAGCAGCACCAGCGCCACGCCGACCACGAGGCTGCCGCAGCCCAGCTCCGCGAAGAGGGTCGAGTAGACGTGGTTGGTCGTCAGGGCGGTGCCCTCGCTCGGCTCGGGGACCATGCCCGAGAAGTCGCCCGCGAAGAGCGAGGCGAGGCCGGTGACGAGCATCCACGACCCCATCATCACGCCCTGGTACTGGCGCGGCGCGAGCTTGCCGATCATCGCGTAGCCGACGGGCGAGATGAGCAGCTCCCCGATGCTCTGGAGCACGTAGCTCGTGAACAGCCAGGAGAACGCCACCATCCCCCGGCCGTCGGCGAGCGCGATGCCCACCGGCAGCGCGAGGAAACCGAGCCCCATCAGGATGAGCGAGGCCGAGAACTGCCTGGGGATGTCGATGTTCCAGCCGCGCGCACGCAGCCGCGCGAACAGCGCGGACATCAGCGGTCCGCCCACCACGATGACCACCGTGTTGATGTTCTGGATCCACTGCGGCGCGATCTCGATCCCCCACACGTTGCGATCGACGTTGTTGACCGCGAACAGCTGCAGGCCGCTGGGGGCCATCTGGTACAGGGCCCAGAACACCAGCGACCCGAGGGTGAGGACCAGGTAGGCCCACATGTTGTTCTTCTCGCGCGAGTCCCGGTGCCGGAACGTGAGCCACACCAGCGCGAGCGCCACGACCGCGCAGATGGCCTTCACCAGCGTCTCGGTGCTGCCCGGGTACTGGAGCAGGATCCACACGACGGGCACGAGGCCGACGAGGATGGCCACGCCCGCCGTGAAGCGACCCCGGAACCGGCCCGGCTCGGTCACCTCGAGCAGCGGCGTGTTCCGGTCGGCCAGCGTCTTCCAGTAGATGGTGGCGAGGACGATCGCCACGAAGTTCCCGATGGTCGCGAAGATGAAGAGGCCCGAGTAGTTCTCGGTGAGCTGATACTGGCCGGCAGCCGTGAAGCCGACGAAGAACCCGATGTTCATGCCGGCGTAGTTCCAGAGGAAGGCGCCCTCCCTGCGGATGTCGTCCGGCTTGAAGCGCTGCGTGAGCATCATGTTGATGCAGGTGACGTTGAGCCCGCTGCCGGTCAGGAACAGCGCCAGCCCCCAGTACAGCAGGGCGACCGTGCCGCCTGCGATGCAGCCGCACCCCAGCACCTGGAGAACCATGCCGCCCACGAACAGGCTGCGGTTGCTGAGGAAGCGACCGCCCAGGTAGCCGCCGAACAGGTGCAGTCCGTAGTTGAACGCACCGAACACGCCCATGATCGCGGTCGCCTGCTTCGCCGGGAAGTGCAGGTGCTTGGTCGCGTACAGGACGAGCGTCGAGTACAGCACCGCGAACCCGAGGGTGGCGAAGATCTGGATGAAGAAGAGCACCCCCGTGCCCTCGGGCATCTGCGCTCGTCGGATGTGCGGTGCGGACAACGTTCCCTCCGGGGCGGCAGCTTATTGTCCTCCGAGGCCGCACTCGCAAGGGCAATCGCCGGCACGAGCAAGGGCCCGCGAAACATGCCTGCCACGCCGTGCTCTGGCACAGGGTCAAGGCACACCGCGGCGCCTGTCCCCAGCCGTTTCGTGTAGTTGGCGCTGGCCCGGCCTTTGCGAAAGGCTCGCGCATGCCTCGACTCGGCGCGTTGCTCCTCGTTGCCCTGGTCACCGGCTGCGCCGGCCAGGTCACCAGCTCCTCTGACCACGGTGACCCGGTCGCGCCCGTGGACGAGTGCACCGTGGGCGCCACCCAGAGCTGCACGCAGGACAACCAGAACGTCGGCTCGCGCGCCTGCGAGGCCGGGCAGGACGGCTATGTCTGGGGTGCGTGCAACCCCGCGAGCTGCACCGGCGCCACGATGACCTGCGCGACGCCGGACTCGGGCGAGGGCGTCGCCCAGTGTTCCAATGGCCAGAGCGCCAGCGCCTGCGGCCTTGCAGGGGCGTGTACGCCGGGAGCCGTGGAGAGCTACGGGTACTACAGCTGCGAGGAGACGTGCGCGCTGCTCGACGGCACCTGGCAGTGGCAGGCGCAGCCCTGCGACACGCCCCTGGTGCTCGCCTTCGACCGTGAGCCCGTCGAGTTCACCCGTGTGCCGGGCGAGTTCGACCTCGCGGGCCGCGCGGCCTCGGTCCCCACCGACTGGGTGAGCGCGCGCACGCCGTGGCTCGCGATGGACCTCGACGGCAACGGTCGCATCGACGATGGCCGGGAGCTCTTCGGATCCATGACGGAGCTGCCCGGGGGTGGGCGGGCGCGCAACGGGTTCGAGGCCCTCGCCGTGCTCGACGACGATCACGACGGACAGATCACCGCCCGGGACGCGGCGTTCGACCGGCTCGTCCTGTGGGGCGACTCGGACCAGGACCGGCGCTCCGGTCCCGGCGAGCTCGTCGCCGCGCGGGACGCGGGCCTCGTGGCCATCCGCCTGGACTACGGCGTCGTACCGCGCTGCGACGAAGGGGACTGCGAGATCGAGCGTGCGGTCTTCGTGTTCCGCGACGCGGCGGGCCGCGAGCGTGAGGGCGCGGTGATCGACGTGCACCTCGCGACCCGGTAGCGTCAGGCGGTGCCGACGCCGCGAGCGCCCACCTTCCTCGCTGCGCTCGGCATCGCTGCCTGCGCCGGCGCGCCCCCGGCCGCGCTCTCCCCCGTGGCTCCGTCCACGGCCTCGACCGCCACCGTCGCCCCCGCCCCGCAAGCCACTGCCTCGACCGCTCCTCTCCCTGCGCCTCCCGCCCCTTCCCCCGCGCTCACCGTCCTGCTGGGCGGGGACGTCGAGCTCGCGCGCGCCACGGGCCGCAAGCTGCTGGCGGACCCGTCGTACGATCCATTCGCCACGCTGCGCTCCTTCTTCGCGCGCGCCGACGTCCGCTTCGTCAACCTCGAGGGGCCGCTCTCCGACCAGCACGGCGTGACGATGAGCCCCACCAACCCGCTGATCTTCACCGGTCCGCCATCGGGCGCCGAGGCCCTCGCCCGGGCCGGCATCTCCGTCGTGTCGACGGCGAACAACCACGCCTGGGACTACGGGCGCGCCGCGCTGCTCGAGACGCTCGCGAACCTCGATCGCGCCGGAGTGGCGCACGCCGGTACCGGGGCTACCCTCGCCGCGGCCTGGGCCCCCGCGCTGGTGCAGGCCGGCGGGTGGCGCATCGGGTTCGTGGCCGTGACCGACGTGTTCAACTTCGGGCCCCTGGTCGAGCACGAGGCCCGGGATTACCTCGCCCGCGCCGAGCCCCAGGCCGTCGCCCGCGCCATCGCAGCGGCCAGGGCTGCCGGCGCGGATGTGGTGGTGGTGAGCCACCACGGGGGCGACGAGTACGCCGACCAGCCGCTCGCGCGCACGCGGTCCCTCTTTCATGCGTACGTCGACGCCGGGGCGGACCTCGTGGTGGGCCATCACCCTCACGTCGTCCAGGGGGTCGAGTGGTACGCCGGCAAGCCTGTCCTCTACTCGCTGGGGAACGTGCTGATGCAGATGCACTCGGCGCACCCGTGGACGGGCTTCGGCTTCTTCGCGCGCGTCACCTTCACGCGCGATGGCTCGACGAAGCTGGAGGCGTGTCCGCACCGCATCCTGGGCCTCGCGGCCATCCCGCTCGCCGAGGATCCGCACGCCGCCGCGCTCGAGGGCGTGTTCTTCGCGCACCTGCGCGAGGTGGACTCCTGGCTCGGCGGCGGCGCGGCGCGTGTCGGCGAGGCCGGCAGCGACGGGTGCGCCGAGCTGACGCCAGAGCCGGTCGTTCACCGTCGAAGCTGAGCCGTGCCCGCGAGGACGAGCCTGACCGTGCCAGTCCGCGGGAGTAGACTTGCCGCGCACATGAACGGGGCGGGAGACGCAGGGCCGGTGAAGGTCCACGACTGGCTGCAGGCGCTGTTCGACGAGTCGCCCGTCGCCATCGGGTTCTCGCGCGACGGCGTCATGCTGGACGCGAACCCGGCGTACGTGCGCCTCTTCGGGTACGAGAGCGCCGCGGAGCTGCGCGGCCGGTCGCTCCTCGAGCAGATCGCGCCCTCGCACCGGTCGCAGGTGCTGGAGATGATCACCCAGCGTGCTCGCGGCGATCGCCTTCCCGACCGGTACCACACGCGCGGACTGCGCAAGGACGGGACCGAGTTTCCCTTCGACGTGACGACGACGCGGGTGGTCGTGGCCGACGGCCCCCTCGCCATCGCGTTCATCAGCGACGTCTCGGAGCGCGAGGAAGCGCTCAGCGCGCTGAAGGCCAGCGAGGAGCGGTTCCGCACGCTCTCCGCGGCGGCCGTCGAGGGGGTCTTCATCCACGCAGAGGGCAAGATCCTGCTCGCGAACGAGGCGGGCGCTGCGATGTACGGCTTCGACCCGGCGTCGATGGTCGGCGCGTCCCTGATGGACCTGACCGCTCCCGAGTCGCGCGCGGCGGTCGCCGAGCACCTCCAGCGGGGAGACGCCGAGCCCTACGAGGGGATCGCCCGCCGCAGGGACGGCACCACCTTCTTCGCGGAGGTGCGCGGCAGGACGCTGTCTCACCAGGGCCGGCCCACGCGCGTCACGGTCATCCGCGACGTCACCGATCGCCGGCGCCTCGAGGCCGAGCAGCGCGCCCTGGCCGAGCGCGTCCAGCAGGCGCAGAAACTGGAGAGCCTCGGCGTGCTCGCGGGCGGCGTGTCGCACGACTTCAACAACATCCTGACGGTCATCTCGAACGAGGTCGCGCTGGCGAAGCGCGAGGCGGGGCTCGGCGTGGCCTCGGCCGCCCACCTCGACGCCATCGCGCTCGCGGCGGAGCGCGCCGCGGATCTGTGCCGCCAGATGCTGGCCTACGCGGGCAAGGCGCGGCTCGAGCGCCAGCCGGTGGGGCTGAGCGCGCTCGTCGCCGAGATGTCGAGCATGCTCGAGGCCTCCATCTCCAAGAAGGCGACGCTCGTGCGCGAGCTCGCGCCGGTGCTCCCGCCGCTCTTCGGGGACGCGACCCAGATCCGCCAGATCGTGATGAACCTCGTCCTCAACGCCTCGGAGGCCATCTCCGGGGCGCGCGGGACCATCCGTGTCTCCACGGGGGTGGGCACCTACGACGCGTCGGCGTTCGCCCGCTCCGTGGCCGGAGGGCACCCGAAGGCCGGCGTGTACGTGTGGCTGGAGGTCCGGGACGACGGCGTCGGCATGGACGCGGCGACGCTCGGGCAGATGTTCGACCCGTTCTTCACCACCAAGTTCGTGGGGCGGGGCCTGGGCATGGCGGCCGTCCTCGGCATCGTGCGCGGCCACGAGGGCGCCATCGAGGTCGAGAGCAACCCGGGGCGGGGCACGCGGGTGCGCGTCTTCTTTCCGGCCTCCGCGAGCGAGCCGGCACGCGTGGCCTCCGAGCCCACGCGGGAGGCGCAGGGAGAGGGGCTCATACTCCTCGTGGACGACGAGAAGAACGTGCGGATCTCGACGGACCTGCTGCTGCGGGGGTTCGGCTTCGAGGTGATCGTCGCGCGCGACGGCGCCGAGGCCGTGGAGGTGTTCCGGTCTCAGTCCGGGCGAATCGACGCGGTGCTCCTGGATCTGACCATGCCCCGCATGGACGGCATGGAGACGCTGAAGGAGCTCCGTCGCATCGACCCCGAGGTGCCGGTGGTCCTCGCCAGCGGGTACGGCTCCACTCAGCTCGACACCGAGCCGCAGCGAAGCGGGGGCCCCGACGCCGTGCTGCCCAAGCCGTACGCCGCGGAGGGCCTGCTCTCGACGCTCCGGCGCGTCATCCACCGCCCGTGAATCACAGGACCGCGTCGCTGGCGACGCTGTGACAGGACGTCCGGGATGCGTCACGGGTGACGCGATCTCCACGGGAACGCGAGAAATACGTGAGGTCCGGCCTGGTCCCGCCCTTGCTTCGGGGACGGTCATGCGATCGAGGTTTCTTCCTGCGCTCGTCGGCGGCGCGCTGATTGTCGCCTGCAGCGGCGATGCGCTCGCGTCACCGCTGCCGCTGAGTACTTGCTACGACGTGGGGCTCGCCTGCCTCAACGCGGGGCCCGCCGGCGATCAGTCCGGCATCTGCGTGGCGTCGACCTGCTACGACCTCCTGGACGCGTCCTACGCGTGCGGGGTCTGCGAGCTCGCCGACGCGGGCGGCGCCGATGGGGGTCTCGAGAGCAGCACACCGGACGCGAGCATGCCGGACAGCGACGTCGCCGACGCGCACGCGGGGTTCGACGGCTCGGTGTCCGACGCAGCTCCGCTGGACGGCGCCGCCGGGGAGGACGCCGAGTCGACGGGCGGCTCCTCGTCCGGAGGCAGCTCCTCGGGAGGCGGCTCGGGCTCGTCCTCCGGGAGCGCCGCAGGATCGTCCTCGGGCGTCGGGACCTCGGCGGCCTCCTCGAGCGGCGGGGCGGAGGACGCGGGCCCGGATCTCGAGCAGACGATGCCTGGCTGCTCGGCCTCGCCGCTCCCGCGCACCGGCCCGACCGGCCTCGCGGTGCTCGCGCTCGGCGTGGTGGCCGCAGCCTGCGCTCGCCGGCGTCGCGCTCACCAAGGCGGGCCCGGGGGGCCGTAACAAGGTGCCAGTGTCATCGAGGGGCCGTGCTGGCGATACCGAAGAAGGAGGGCGACACGCTGCAGGTCCGTGCGCAGCTCCGGTTCACCGACGGCGCCACCCTCGACCAGACGTTCGTGTCCCCTCCGCCCGTCGAGGCGGACACGCCCTGCGGCGGCCTCTCCGAAGTGCGATAACCTCGCGGCATGCCGCTTCGTGGATCTGACGGCGGGCGGCGGTGGAGCCGCCGACTCGCGGGCTGGACGACCGCACTCGGCGTGGTGTGCTCGCTCGGGGCGTGCAAGCCCAAGGGGCGGGACGTGCTGCCCGTGACGCTCCCGGTCGTCACGCTCCCGCCGGACGACCTCGCGGCTGCACGTGCGGTGGGCGTCGCCGCCGCGACCGAGAAGGATCCGGTGAAGCTCGCCGCGACGCTCGTCGCCTTCCTCGATCGCCTGCACGTGCCGGTCGTGTCCGAGAGGTGGGACAAGCTCCTGGCGACAGGCCCGAAACCCGGCCCGGCGTCGCCCTGGCTCTGGGAGCCGGTCGTCGTCGGCGTGGCGCGCGGGACGACGTCCGGGCACAGCATGCCGTTCCAGCAGGTCATGGCCGGCTACCTTCGCGCGGAGGACCCGAAGAAGATCGCGAAGCTCGACTTCGCCGACTTCGTCCGCCAGCTCGCGAAGGCGGCGGCGCACCAGCCGTTGCCGGTCGACGGCCCCCTGGCGACGGCCATCGTCGCCGACCTGGACCAGCGCAAGGACCTGCACGCCCGGCCCTCGCTCGACCCCACCGCCTCCATGCTGCTGGGCCTCCTCCTCATCGCCGAGCAGAACGCCATCAAGTCCATGCCGGCGCACCCTGCGCCGACGCCGCCCGCGAAGAGCGGCCCGCCGCACATCCCGGGCATGCCCTCCAGCCTGCCCTTCGCCATCCCCAACCTCCCGAACGTCCCCCGGACGCCCCCGCGCACCGTGCACGCGTTCGACAACCCGGGCAGCGGCGGCGGGTCGCCTGGCGGGTGCTCGATGATGTCGGCGGGCGTGCAGTTCGCCGGGAGCGCCTTCTCCGGGAGCACGTGGGTCGGCAAGCAGGTGACCTCCTACGGCGGGTACGGTGTGCCCCCCGCGCTCGACCAGTTCATGGCGGACATCGCGGACGTGCTCGACGGAATATCCATCGCGGGTGAGATCACCGACGGCATCGCGGGGATGGGCATCGCCGCGTTCGTCGTGAGCGATGGCCACGTGTCGCCCACGTCGGTCGCGTACGGCGACGGACCTGCGACGTTCACGGTCGAAGCCACGAGCGACACTCCCTTCTCGAAGGACCAGCTCAACCAGTTCGTCGACTGTCTGGAGGCCCTCTCGGGGACGTCTCTGGGGATCGACGGCCTGAGGAACCTCCCTCCTGCGGGCCCCGTATCGGGCTTGCCCGTGGCATGGGAGGGGGCGAGCGCGATCGACCCGAAGCACGGCACGTTCACGCCGACGGCGGGGGGAGGGGCGAGCGGCATCGTGGGGACGCTCGTTCAGATGGGGATGTCGGCGATCGGCGGCGGCACGACGGACGCGAGCGGAAAGGCCCAGGCCACCTTCCAGGTCAAGCCGAAGAAGGGTGACCAGCCGGCCAACTACACGCGCCGGTACCAGGTCATCGCGCAGGTCTACCCGTTCCCCGCGGGCACGAGCAAGGTCTTCGCGGGCGCGAACCTCCTCTTCCCGCAGAGCGTGCCCATCCCGCTCGAGATCAAGGTGCCCTTCGACTCGTACCAGCTGACGCTCACCTGGAGCGACCGCGTGCAGCCGCCCGTGAACATGTACTTCCAGGACGACGGGCAGGCGACGGTGAAGGTCACCGTCGACGGCGGGACCCTCTCGTTTCACGGGACCGGCCACGGAACGCACGCCTACACGATGCCCCCGCAAGATCCGGCCGGCAGCATGGTCACGTGCTCTGCGCCGGTGGGAGGGCAGCCGGTCGACGTGACGGTCGACGGAAAGATCACGGACGTCGACAGCATGAGCGCCGAGGTCCACATCAAGGTGACGCCGGCGTCGAACCGGGAGGCGATGACCATCCAGTGCACGGCGGCGGGCCACACGGCCACCCGGCACGCCAACGCCATCTACGGCAGCGTCTCCTCGGGCACCGAGCTCGAGAACTTCAACATGACGCTCGGCGACGGCGAGACGAAGAGCGTCTCGATGGACAAGTCGGCCGGCCCCATGGAGGTCACCGGGACGGGCAACATCGCGCTCGCGGTGGACGACAGCAGCGGTCCGTGACGCGGGCCTCGGTGTATTCTCGGAAGAATTGCCCGCTCTCGACGAAAGAACCTCGCGCATGAACGCCGTCCCTGCTGTCCCGACTCGCGCAGCCGCGCCCGCGCTCGCTGCCCTCCTCACCTCGTGCTTCCTGACGACGACGAGCCCGACGCCGACGAATCCGCGAGGGACCGTCATCGTCCCCAACGGCGCGTCCGGTGTCGCCATCGTGCACGTCGAGGACGCCTCCGGCGACCTGCTCGCCACGGCCTCGGTCAGGAACCTCGCGGCGGCGGGCAACGTCACCCTCGTCGCCGAGCCGGCCGACTTCTCGCAGGGCATCGTCGCGACCGATCAGGAGCTGCAGACGCTGAACGCCGCGACCACGCTGCCCGAGGTGACCGACGACGTCGCGCTGTCGTCGCTGCTGAGCAGCGGCTCGCCCGGCACGGTGCTGTCGGTGGCCGTCTTCGCCGACTCGACGTTCTCCGCAGTGCAGATGTCCGGCGTGTCGTCGTTCGCCACGACCTGCTTCACGGGCGGGCTTCACGTCGGCCAGAACCAGACGCTCGTCGCAGGAGCGCCCGCCGCGACGGCGATGCTGGCGTCGCCGGACGGCTCGCTCATGGCGGCGTGGGGCAGCGAAGGCCTCGTGTTCTGGAACATCACGGCGACCACCAGCCCGCACGCCGTCCAGTACTCCCCCACGCCGCCCTATCCCGCGTCTACCCCGGTCGTGACGGGACGCGGCGCGATGGCGTTCGACCCGACGTCGTCCGATACGCTCCTCGCCGGCGGCCCGGACGGGACGCTCCACGCCTTCACGAACCTCCACACGGCCCCCGCCCACCAGTCCATCGACCTGCCCGGCAAGCCCGCCGTGGCGTCCGTCGCCTACGCCCCGGGCGGCCAGTACGCCGTCGTCGCCACGACCAGCGGTCTGTTCACCGTGTCGGTCAGCGCGGGCGTGCCGGCGGCGGCGGCTGCGCCCTCGAACCCGACGTACACGGGCTCGGACGGCAGCACGTATCCACTGTCGGGCGCCCAGTCGCTCGCCATCACGGCAGACGGCAGCTACCTCGTGGCGCTCACCGACCAGCCGAGCGCGTCCGCCGGCACTCTGGTGGTGATGCCGATCGACGCATCGGGAACGGTGGGCCCGGTCGGTCTCACGCAAGGTGGACTGCTCGCCACCGCCGGCGCGGACGTCCTGCTCGTCCACTGACGCGGAGAAGGAACTCGCTCCCGGCGATGCGGCGGCGGTAAAGTCCGCTGCGCGCATGAGCGTCTGGCTGCCGCGTCGAGCCTTCCTGCGAGCCGCGGGCGCCGGCGTCGTCGGTGCGTGGGGGTGCGATCGAAGAGCGCCCCCCGCGCCGGTCCCGGGCGAGGGCGCGTGGCCGGGGAAGGCGAGCGATCTGATCGTCCTGACCGAGCGGCCGCCGAACCTGGAGATGCCGCAGCACTACCTGTCCCACGACCTGACGCCGAACGACGCGATGTTCGTCCGGTGGCACGTGTCGGGGCTGCCGGCGCAGGTCGACACGCGGACGTTTCGCCTCCAGGTGACCGGACACGTCGAACGGCCGCTCGAGCTTTCGCTCGACGAGCTGAAGCGGTCGTTTCGACCCGCGTCGATCGTCGCCGTGAACCAGTGCTCCGGCAACGGACGGAGCACCTTCGACCCGCGCGTACCGGGCGTGCAGTGGACGGGCGGGGCGGTGGGCAACGCGAGGTGGACGGGGGTCCGGCTCCGCGACGTCCTCGCGAAGGCGGGGGTGAAGGCCGGGGCGGTGTCCGTCGCCGTCAAGGGGCTCGACCGTCCACCGCTCGACACCACGCCCCACTTCGAGAAGGCGCTCGACGTGGCCCAGGCGCTCGAGCCCGACGTGCTGGTGGCGTGGGCCATGAACGACGCCGCGCTGCCCATGCTCAACGGGTTCCCGCTGCGCCTCGTCGTGCCCGGGTGGTACTCGACCTACTGGGTGAAGGCGCTCGCGACCGTCACGGTGCTGCCAGGCCCGTTCGACGGCTACTGGATGACCAAGGCGTACCGCATCCCGAGCAACGATGGCGCCGACGAGTCGCCGTCGGAGCTCGCGACGGACACGGCTCCGATCGCCCGCATGAACGTGCGGTCGCTCTTCGCGCGGCCGCTCGGCGGCGAGACGCTGCGGCGCGGGGAGGCCTTCGCCATCGAGGGGGTCGCCTTCGACTCCGGGAGCGGGATCGCGCGGGTCGAGGTGTCGACCGACGGCGGCGCGTCCTTCCGGGCGGCCGACCTGGGCACCGATCTCGGCGGCTACTCGTTCCGGCGCTGGCGCGCGACGTGGACACCCGTCACCGCGGGGCCGGCGACGCTCGTCGTCCGGGCGACGAGCGCCTCGGGCGAGACGCAGCGCACGGCCCGGAGGTGGAATCGCGCGGGCTACATGAAGAACGAGCCGGAGCGCGTCGAGGTGATGGTCTCGTGAGGCTCGCGGTTTTTTTCTCTGCCGCGGCGCTCCTCGCGGGCTGTTCGCATGCGTCGCCGTCGACGACCGGGGACGAGGCGCCCGTCCACACGCTGGCCCTCCCTCCCGATCTCCCGCCCACCCTGCCGGAAGGCCCCGGGCTGGCGGAGGTCTACGCAAGCTGCCTAACCTGCCACTCGTCGCGCTACATCGCCATGCAGCCCAGGTTTCCGCGCAAGACCTGGCAGGCGGAGGTCTCGAAGATGCAGAAGACTTACGGTGCGCCGTTTCCCCAAGAGCTCGCGCCGAAGATCGTCGACTACCTGGTCGCCACGCGCGGGGTGGAGTGAGCCCCAAAGGAACGGCCGCCCGGACGGTCGAAGCCGCGATGCGAACCGTCCTGGCGTGGGTGCTGTCCGGTCCCGTCCTTCTCCTGTCCTGTCACGACGCGGGGTACGCCCCGCGGCCACCCGTCGCCATCTCCCCCGTCTCCGCGACGGCGCAGGTCCGGTGCGAGGACCTGACGACGCTGCGTCTGCCCCACGTCGCCGTGACCGAGAGCCGCGTGGTGCCGGCAGGCTCGCCGGAGCCGGGCGCTCCCAGCCTCCCCGCCCATTGCCGCATCCTCGGCGTCTCGCGCCCGGTGCCGGACTCCGAGATCCGCTTCGAGGTCGTCATCCCGGTCGGCGACGCCTGGAACGGACGCTACCAGCAGGTCGGCAACGGCGCGTTCGGCGGCCGGATCCCCGAGGGGGACATCCGCGACGCGCTCGCGGACGGCTACGCCGTGGCCGGCACCGACGACGGTCACGATGCCAAACCCGCAGACGCGAGCTGGGCGCTGGGGCACCCGGAGAAGGTCGTGGACTACGGCTACCGAGCGGTGAAGGAGACGAGCGACGCCGCGCGCGCCATCCTTCGCGCGCACACGGGGCGGGCGCCCAAGTTCTCGTACTTCACGGGATGCTCCGCCGGCGGACGGGAAGGACTGATCCAGGCCCAGCGGTATCCGGACGATTTCGACGGCATCGTCTCCGGCGCGCCGACGATCGAGGTGACGCACGTCCTCTTCGGCTTTGCGTGGAACGTCCAGGCGCTCGAGGAGACGCCCGCCAGCCACATCCCGCGCTCGAAGCTCGACGCCATCGAGGCCGCCGCGCTCGCGGCCTGCGGGGACGAGGACGGCGTCATCGAGGACCCGCTCTCCTGCCGCTTCGATCCGTCGGTCCTCCGCTGCACGGGACCCGACACGCCACGCTGTCTGACCGACGCGCAGGTGAGCGCGCTCGAGAAGATTTACGCCGGGCCACGCAACCCGCGGACGGGCGCGCTCGTCGAGCCTGGCTTCGAGCCCGGCGCCGAGGCCGAGCCGCACGGCGCCGAGCCGGACGGCTGGTCCTTCTGGCTCACCGGGGCGGCGCCAGGCGAGGCCGGCAACACGGGACAGTTCCGCCTCAGCAGGAGCTTCTTCTCGTACATGGTCTACGACGACCCGGGCTACGACCTGCGGCGCCTCGACTTCGACGGCGCGGTCGCGATGGCCGACGCGAGGGTCGGCGCGATCCTGAACGCGACCGACCCGGACCTCTCCGCCTTCCGGCGGCACGGCGGGAAGCTGATTCACTACCACGGCTGGAACGACGGCGTGCTCCCGGCGCGCGACTCCGTCCACTACTACGAGCGCGTCGAGGCGAAGATGGGCGACCCGAGGAGCTTCTACCGGCTCTTCATGGCGCCCGGCATGCTCCACTGCCAGCTCGGCCGCGGTCCCAACGTCCTGTCCACGCAGAGCGCGATCACCGCGTGGGTCGAGCACGGGACGCCGCCGGACCGGGTGATGGCGACGAAGTTCGTCGACGACAGCCCGGCGAAGGGGGTCGCGAGGACGAGGCCCCTGTGTCCTTACCCCCAGAAGGCCGAGTGGAGCGGCAAGGGTGACCGCGCGCGCGCCGAGAGCTACACGTGCGCGGGGGACCGGTGAGGCGCCGAGTACGACGCCACCGGCAGTGCCAACGTCGTGTGGGGTCAGCCCTGTCTCTACGACTTCGGCAGCAGCTGTCCGTTCCCGATGGCGCAGGAGTGCGGAGATCATCAGGCCATCGCGGTGACGTTTCCCAGCGGCCCCCAGCTGCTCAACGCCACGCTGTTCAGCGGCCTCGATCGCAGCACCGACGCGCTGAGCGACAATCTGAACGACCAGCAGAGCACGATGGGCAGTGGAATCTGGATGTTCACGGACGACGCCGACGTAGCGGGAGTGTCTCCCTCGTCCACCCGCGGGAGCTCCCACGACTGGTTGCATCAACTACACGAGCGTGATGGCCATGTGCCAGTAGCGACGCACTCCGTACGGGGGTCGGTGACGTGGACGCGGTGATGCGATATCTCCTCGGGTCCATGAGGAGCTCGAGCAGGAGGATCGCACTTCTCGCCGCACTGCTGGCTCCAACCCTGACGACCGTGACTGCGTCCGCGGATGACAAGGCCATCTGCATCCAGGCCGCCCAGCAGGCCCAGAACCTGCGCGACGCTCACGAGCTCGTCGAAGCCCGCGAGCAGCTTCGCGTGTGCGCCCGGCAGGAGTGCCCCCCCGTCGTGCAGAGGGACTGCCTGATCTGGCTCGACAGCGTCGAGAAGAGCCTGCCCACCGTGGTGGTGACGGCCCGGGACGACGCCGGCGTGGATCGTGTGGACGTGAAGGTGATGGTCGACGGGAAGCCGACGCTCGACCGGCTCGATGGCAGCGCCGTGCCGATCAACCCCGGGATGCACGCCTTTCACTTCGTCGGGTCCGACGGCACGACGTCCGATCAACAGGTGCTGATCAAGGAGGGGCAGATCAACCAGGGAGTCGCGGTGGTCCTGAAGAGGGGACTGCCGGAACAGCCACCTCCGCCCGCACCCACGGCGCGCCTCGAGGTCGTACCGCCCGGACGGGCGACCCAGCTCGCGCCGTCTCCTGCGCGCGGCGGCCACTCGGTCGCCCCGTGGATCGTCATCGCCGTCGGTGGTGCCGCCGTGCTCGGCGGCGCGATCCTCTATCCGGTGGGCTCGGGGATGGTCTCCTCCGCTTCGGCCCAGTGTCCGACCCATTCGAGCTGCGACACGTCCTCGGCGAACCAGGGCAACTCGGGGCGAACGCTGGAGGCCGTGGGGCTCGTCGTCGGCGCCGTCGGGCTCGCGGCGGTCGTCGGTGGGGTCATCTGGCACATCGTCGATCTGACGGGCCCGTCGACGCAGGCGGGGCCCGTCACTCGCCTCTTTCCAGTCGTCACGCCGAACTGCGCCGGTATCGCGGTGGGTGGCGGCTTCTAGGACCGCGTCCTCGTCTGTGGTAACGCGTGGTCGATCCTGCCGAGGCCCCCACCGTGATCGACCGCACCCTCTTCTCCGACGACCACAAGCAGTTCCGCGACTCCTTCCGGAAGTTCCTCGAGAGGGAGGTCGTGCCCTTCCACGCCGAGTGGGAGGAGCAGGGCTTCGTCGACCGCCGCGTGTGGGCGAAGGCGGGCGAGGCGGGCTTCCTCTGCCCCTCGATGCCCGAGGAGTACGGCGGCGCTGGAGCCGACCGCCTCTACTCCGTGGTCATGATGGAGGAGGTCGCCCGCGCGAACACGAGCGGGATCGGCTTCAGCCTCCACTCGGAGATCGTCGCCCCCTACATCCTGCACTACGGCACCGACGAGCAGAAGAAGCGCCTCCTGCCCGCCATGGCGCGCGGCGAGCTGGTGGGCGCGATCGCGATGAGCGAGCCGGCCGCGGGCTCGGACCTGCAGGGCATCCAGACCACGGCGGTCCTCGACGGCGACGTCTACGTCGTCAACGGCAGCAAGACCTTCGTCACCAACGGGTGGCACGCGGACCTCGTCATCACGGTCGCCAAGACCAACCCGGCCGCCGGCGCCAAGGGCACGAGCCTGCTCCTGCTCGAGCGCGGGATGGCGGGCTTCGAGAAGGGGCAGCGCCTGAAGAAGGTCGGGATGAAGGCGCAGGACACCAGCGAGCTCTTCATGAACGACGTGCGCGTGCCCCGCGCGAACCTCCTCGGCGAGGAGAACAAGGGCTTCGTCTGCCTGATGACCGAGCTGCCGTGGGAGAGGCTCCAGATCGCGATCGCCGCGGTCGCGGGTGCGCAGGCGGCCATCGAGTGGACCGTCGAGTACGTGCGGTCGCGCAAGGTGTTCGGAACGACGGTGGCGAGCTTCCAGAACACGCGCTTCACGCTCGCCGAGCTGCAGACCGAGGTGCAGATCGCCCGGGTCTTCGTCGACAAGTGCACCGAGCTCCTGCTCGAGAACAAGCTCGACACGGCGACGGCGTCGATGGCGAAGTACTGGTGCACCGACCTGCAGGGCAAGGTGGTCGACGCCTGCGTCCAGCTCCACGGGGGCTACGGGTACATGTGGGAGTACCCGATCGCGCGCGCGTTCGCCGACGCTCGGGTGCAGCGAATCTACGGCGGGACCAACGAGATCATGAAGGAGCTCATCACGCGGTCGATGGGGCTCGGGGGAAAGTAGCCCGCTCACCAGGGCTTCACGCCGACCAGGTCCGCCGTCTTGCCGGGTGACCGAGCCGGCGGGGTGCTCGCGACGGGAGGCGCGGTGACGGGAGGAGGCGGCTGCGCCGGCGGCGGCACCTCATCCGCGCAGGCGCAGATGAATGCGAGGGCGCCGGCGGCAGCGCATGCGGGCGAACGTCACGCAGGCCGCCCACTTCGAGACAGAGCTGCCGGCGAGCGCAAGCACTGCGCCTCCGGGCGCGTCTCTCGTCGTGGTTTCGAGCGATGGCGCGTGTTTGCGAACATCGACGCTGGCCCGGCAATTGCTGCTCATCGGAGTCGAGGCTCGATCATGCGTATCCCGGCATCACTCCCCCTCGGCGCCATCGTGTCTTGCCTGGCCCTGGCCTGCGCTCCGGCCATCCCCGTCGCCGGCGACCGCAGCAGCTCGCGCGACGAGCGCGTCGCGGCGGCTCGCGAGGACCGAGAGCTCGGGGTGATGGAGCGCCAGAAGCCAGGCCCCGGCGACGAGCTGTGCGGGCTGACGGTCGACGGCGTCCCCGCCCCCATCTGCTGGACCTCGGCGACGAGTCCGGAGCGCACCTTCGACGTCGAGGTCGACGCGCGCTACCTCGCGGCCGCGGAGCGCCGTCGCACCTCGCAAGCCCTCCGCGACGCGGAGGCCACGGCGTGCGATGGGATCCCCGGCTCGGACCGCGTGGAGAGCCCGTTCGCACATCGCGAGGACATCATCGACGTCGAGGAGCTGCATCTGTCCGAGCCCGACGGTACGGTCCTGCTCGGAGCCAGGGTGCAGTTTCGCGACATCCCCGGCCTCACGGCGGCGTGGCTCCAGCACGTCGTGAACTGCCACCTCGCGAGAAACGCAGCCCTCGGACACGACGTCCCCGAGTCGAGCTACTGCCCGCTCGTCCCTCGCGGCGCGAGGGCGACGGTCCAGGCGGGCAGCTACGGATACTTCATCGAGGTGGTCTCGGACGACGAGCGCTCCGGCCGGGAGATCCAGCGACGCGCCATGGCCCTCTGGCCGTAGGTCTCGCCGCTGGCTTCGCTGGCACGGCGGGGCGACGCCCGATAGCGTTCCATCCTAGGGAACGATGCACTCCGGGTTCGCGGCGATCCTCCTCGGCGTCCTCGCCGCGACGGCATGCGGCTCGTCGGGGGCGAGCTCCGAGGCCGGCGCCGACGCCCAGGCCATCGATGCGAGCGCATCCGACGCGGAGGCCAACCCCGAGGGCTCCACCGACGCACACGTCTCCGACGCCGCGGCCACCGACACCTCCACCGGCGCCGACGGGAGCCTCGTCTCCTGCACCGGCCAGGCCGACGGAACGGCGATCGCCGGCGGCCAGATCTGCTGCGGGACCTTGCCCATCCCGGCGACCGCCAACGGCCGGTGCCCGGCCCTGTTCCACGGCTCCGCGACGGGCGTCAGCGCCGCGCCCATCGTGGGGGCGGCGGCGACTCCGTCCGGTCGCGGCTACTGGCTCGTCGCTCGCGACGGGGGCGTCTTCACCTACGGGGACGCGGCCTTCTTCGGCTCGCTCGGCGGCAAGGGCGTGACCGACATCGTCGGGATGGCCCCGGATCCTGCCGGCACGGGCTACTGGCTGGTCGGCTCCGACGGCGGCGTCTTCTCGTTCGGCTCCGCGGCCTTCGGCGGCTCGCTGCCCGGCAACGGCATCGCGGTGAGCGACGTCGTGGGCATCGCCGCCAACCCGAGCGGACCGGGCTACTGGCTCGCAGGCAAGGACGGCACCGTCTACGCGCTCGGCGGAGCGCCGGCGGCCACCTCCGCGGGCCCCGGCGTCAGCAACGTCGTCGGCATCGCCGCCAACCCGGCCGGCCCGGGCTACTGGCTGGTCGGCTCCGACGGCGGCGTCTTCGCCCTCGACGGCGCTCCGTTCGACGGCTCGCTCCCGTCGCAGGGCGTCTCGGTGAGCGACATCGTGGGCGTGGCGGCCAACCCGCAGGGGCACGGCTACTGGCTCATCGGCTCCGACGGCGGCGTCTTCACCTTCGGCAGCGCGAACTACTACGCGTCGAACGCGCTGCACGACTCGAGCGCGCCGCTGGTCGGCATGACGACCAGCGCCGAGGTCTTCGGCTACTGGATGGTCGCCAGCGACGGAGAGGTCTTCGTCGCGCCCGACGCACCACCCGAGTCGACCGCGCTCCCCGCCATCGGCCCGAGCGAGTCCTACCTCGGGCAGGACGGCTCGTTCGAGATCACGGTGTGGGACGCCAACGGCCAGCGAAACTGCAACGAGGGCCCCTTCGCCCAGATCCCGGGCGACCCGGCGCACGTCATCGGCCGCTACAACAACACCTGCCCGAACACCGCGAACTGGTCGCTCGCGCGCTGGTCGGTCGACTGGACGAACCATCGCCTGACCCTCGACGCCATGATCTTCGACACACGGGCGGGCAGCGTCGCCATCGCGGGCGGGGACAGCGTCAGCACCTACTACGACGCGACCATCATCTCCTGGGGCGGCGAGCTCTGGGTGGCGGGTGAGTGCGGGGGCACCATCGCCGGCGCGGGCACGGCGTCGGCGTGCATCGGTCCGCTCAGCGCGTCCACCTGGGTCATCGATCCCGCGCGCACGAACGTGGCCATCCTCGGCAACCAGTCGCTCGGCGACGGGTACCTCTACTCCGCGTCGGTGCCCAAGCTCCTCGCGTTCCAGGGCGGCGCGTACCTCTACTGGTCCGCGGTGAAGCTCGGCGCGACCAGCGGCACGTGGGCGGCCATCACCGAGCGCGGGACCCAGCTCGCCGAGTTCCCGTCGACCGGCGGGCTGCTCTGGGCCGCGCGCGCGGGCGTCGCCGTCGGCTCCGCGGACCCGACGTACACCGACGAGGTCTGGGGGCTCGGTAGCACCACCGCCGACGACGTCGTGGCCGACATCGGCGGCATCTTCACCGACGGGACCAGCGTCTTCGCCAACGGCAGCCTCGCGGGCTCGGCCTGCAGCGATCCGTTCTGGCCGCCGACCTGCTACTCGCTGGCCTTCGCGAAGAGCGCCAACCCGCTGGGGAACGACATCTTCAACGCGGGGACGGTCCTTCCGGCGACGGAGCTCACGACGAGCACCGGCGGCGAGCTCCGGCTGTTCACGGATCCGAGCCAGGTGAACTACCTGTGGGGCAGCTACTTCACCAACGTCACGGGCGCCCGCCCGATGCCGCTCACGGGCTCGCCGAACGTCGGGTACCTGCTGGGGTACGCCATTCCCACCGGAACGCCGTTCTTCGGGGCGCTGTAGGCGGCGTCGGACACCAGGAGAGGCACATGGAGAGAGCGCGGCGGCCGTACGTGATCTGCCACATGGTCCCTTCCGTCGACGGGCGCATCGTCACGGCGCGCTGGAAGCTGCCGTCGAGCGTCTACGCCGAGTACGAGCGCACGGCGCGGACCTTCGACGCGGATGCCTGGATGATCGGCCGCGTCTCGATGGAGCCGTACGCGGGGAAGGCGAGGGTCCCTGTCCGGACGGTGCGCGCGCCGATCCCGCGGACGGACTTCGTCGCGCGGCGCGACGCGGCCGGCTACGCGATCGCTCTCGATCCTTCCGGGAAGCTCACGTGGACGTCGGGCGCGATCGACGAGGAGCACGTCGTCACGGTCCTCACCGAGCAGGTCCCGGACGGTTACCTCGCGTTCCTTCGCTCGAAGGGCGTCTCGTACGTGTTCGGCGGCAGGACGGACGTGAACCTGAGGAGGGTGCTCGAGAAGCTCCGGAGGCTCTTCGGCATCGAGAAGCTGCTCCTCGAAGGGGGAGGGAAGATCAACGGCTCCTTCCTGGCGGCAGATCTCGTCGACGAGCTGAGCGTGCTGCTGGCGCCCGTCGCGGACGGCAGCGTCGGCACGCCCTCGCTCTTCGATGCCGGAGAGGGGAAGGGACCGGCGCGGCCCCTGAAGCTGCTCTCCGTCGAGGAGCGCCCCTCCGGCCTGCTCTGGCTTCGCTACGCGGTGAAACACCGGGCCGGAGGTCTCCGTTGACCCGCGACGACGACCGCCAGATCTCGCCCCACGCGCGGACGGTCCGCCGGGTCACCGCCGACGAGGCTCGCGCCCACGCGACGAAGCTCGCGTGCGGGTCCTGAGGCGGCCCGCGGCGTCTATGCCCGCGCCGCGCCAGCTGCTAGAACGCTCGCCATGAACCTCGCTGGCGTCCCCATCCTGCTCGCGGCCCTGGCATCCCTCCACTACGCCGGCGACGACGGCAGCACCAACGGCATGCGGACGGTCTACGGCGCGCTCGGCGTCCTGGTCATCCTCGCGGTGGTCATCGGGATCGGCGTGCTCATGTCCGGCAGCAGCCGCCCCGCTCGCTGAGCGCGGGGAAGACCGCGCAACGCCAGGCTGACTGGCGGCTCAGTTCACGCGCGGCGGCGCGATCCGGAAGTACACCGACCGCCGGGCTCCGCACGCGAGGCACACGAGCCTGGCCACGCGCAGGCGCTCTCCGTCGATGGTCTCGGCCAGGTGTTCGTCCACCCGGCAGGACCCGTCGCAGCGCACGCACCGGAGCGAGCGCGCGTGGACCTCGACCTGGGAGGCGGACTCGACGTCGAGGGGGTGATCCGGGGCGCCGCCCGTCTCCAGCCCGGCGAGCTTCTGGCGCTGGTTGGCGAGCTTCTCGAGGGCGCGCGTCTGCGCGCGGCGCGCTGCCCGTGGCGAGAGCTTCCTGGCGCCCATCGCCCTAGCGTACTTCGGGTCGCGCGCGTGTCCTCGAGTCGTCGACAGGCACACCTGGACGGATCGCCCGCCGTCGCCGGCACGGTGCTCGCGGCGGGGCGGTCGGCGCGGCGCTGTTCAGGCGTGAAGCCCTGGCGACGGGCCGGCCGGTGCCTCGCGGCGTCCGGCAGGCGGCTGCTCCATCCTTGCCAGGAGGCTCCGTCCGAAGTCCGTGGCACGCTCCAGCTCGGCTCGATCGGGCCTTCCGCGATTGAAGATCCGCGGGCCGAAATTGCCGACCAGGCGGCTCCATCCGAGCGCCGAGCACCCGCCGAGGAAGGCCATCCCCCTGGCCTCGAGCGACCGCTGCAGGACCTGGAGGGTGTTCCGGGCGCCGAACATGTGCATGGTGCAGAACGCAGCCGCCTTCTTCCCGGTCATCACCGGCATCCGCTCGATGAACTCGCGGACCTTCCGCGCGGGCGCCGCGTACTGCACCGGCGTCCCGATGCAGACGAGGTCGTAGTCGGCGAGGCTCCGTGGGTCGACCGCTTCGAGGCCGAGGGCCTGGGTGCCCAGCCCGGCGGCGATGGCCTCGGCCAGCTTCTGCGTGTTCTGGCTCTCCGAGTAGTAGACGACGAGCGCCTTCATGGCCGACTCCTGACGGAGCGCGAGAGCGTCGCGGCTCCGCCCCCCATGCGACGCAATGACCATGCCGTCGCGGTCGTGTAGGCACGACCGACGGATACGGGATGGCGGTCGCACGCGCATTGCGCGGACACGAACGGTTTGCGGCGGACCGGCTGCGCCGCGCGATGAGCTCCGGCCCGGGCTCCCTGGGCGCGAGGTCGACATCTCGTGTCACTCGAGCGTGCAGCAGAAGTCGACGTGGATTCCGTCGGCGTCGGGGATGCCGGCGGCACACGTCAGCGACGAGTCGAGCAACCTCGGATCGTCCGCTTTGCCGAGGCACTGGTACGCGAACGTGGTGGGCGCGTCGTCCCGTGCGGGGCAGACATCCGCGAGACTGTTGTCCGGTGTGCACGGGTCGAGCGGGAAGTTCCACAGGATGCAGCAATAGCCAGAGCCCGTCGTGGGCGTGCTGCACGACAGCCACGAGCCGACAAACTCCGGATTCGAGGTGCAGCTGAACCCCTGGGCGTTGCCAGGGCAGTCCAGCGCGGCGTCGCGCGAGCAGTAGGGCGGCACCTCACTGGAAACCGTGGCACCTGAGTTTCCGCCGACCGCGTTCGAGCCACCCTCGGACAGCAGCTTGCCGCCGCACCCAGCCGTGGCGATGGCAGCGCACGCCAGGAGGAGTGTGCCTCGCATGGGGGCCAGTATGGTGCGCAGCAAGCCCGTGGCAATGGTGGGGGCGACGAGGCGTGAGCGAGCACAGGACGACGTCCGGGCGCCGGGGCGCTCGCGTCGTCGATGAAGCGAAGTCACGGCAGACGGGAAGGGTGGGGCCAGCGTGTCACCCGATCGGCCGCCCGCACTGTCCGCAGATCCATCGCGTCGCGACGCTGTACCGGATACGCACCTCGGCGTCGTATGCGCTGATGTGCACGCCCGACGCCAGGTGGCATGCCTGGCAGACCGGGCGCGCCGTGGCTGCGTCCATCGACAGGGACTCGACGGCGTCGACGAGCAGCGGGGTCATGCCGAGGGACTCGAGCGTGCTGGCGACGCCGCGCGCCTCCGAGTGGCGGATGTCGTCGCGCAGGCTGCAGCTCTTGCAGATGGTGTTGCCGCCGAGGTCCATCGTCATCTCCGAGGGCTCGGTGGGCCCACCGCAGCGCGGGCAGGGCCGCATCGACCGCGCGATCGCCTGGAGTCGCTCGGCCTCCGGTCGCGCGTAGACCTCGTCGACCCCGAGGCTCGCGAAGTACGCGACGACGTCGGCGAGCGTCGCGCCGCGCACGAACATCCACTTGGCCTCCTGGCGAAGGCGCTTCGGATCCCGCGCGGCCGCCTGCGCCGTCGCCGCGTCGGCCTGCTGCTTGAGCGCGAGGAGCTCGTTCACCAGCGTCCCGGCTGCGTCGGGCGCGACGCCGCGCGCGACGAGCTGGGCGTGGACCTCCCCGGCCGGGCGCCCTTCCTTCAGGAGGGCGATCGCCTCGGCCTTCGGGTCCACGGCGCTCATGGCTGGCAGGGTACCGGGACGGCCTGCCAGGAGGGCGCCGCGTCGTACGCGGTGCACTGCCACTCGTCGCCCGCGCCGCCCTCGCTCTCGCAGGTCACGCAGGCCGTCGGGCCGCCGTCGACGACGAGCTGACACGAGCCCCCCGCGTCGAACTCGGCCGGGCAGGCGGGGAAGACGTCGGTGCCGCAATGCCACAGGCCGTCGTTGCAGAGGTTGCAGCCCTCCCGCAGGTCGCACGCGTTCGAGCCGACCGCCGGGAGCGAGGGCCCGGCGTCGGGGGACGCCGCGGTGGTGGTGCCGCATCCCATGGCCAGAGCGGCCAGCACGATCCACAGAATCCGCATTGCCCGCATCATAGCCAACAGCGCTCACCACGACACGCGTGTCGCGATCGCGCGCGTCCTCGGACACACCGGGTGCACGGGTCTCCGGCGTGCGCGGTCCGATCACCGCGGCACACCGGTTGCTCCCGTACGGCGCCGTGAAGCGGCTCCTCTTCGCTCTTGGCTTGATGCTCTCCTCCAGTCCGGCCCGCGCCGACCCGCCGCTCGGGCGCTCCGCGTGGGTGCACGTCGAGTCCCCGGCGCCGGTGCGCCTCGAGCGCATGGCGCCCGGCGACTTCGAGTGGCGAGCCGTCTGCAGCGCTCCGTGCGACGTCCCCGTCGACGCCGGCGGCGTGTTCCGCGTGGCGGGCGACGACGTGCGCTCGAGCCCTTCGTTCGTCGTCCACCCCCGACCCGGCGAGCGCGTCGACATCCGGGTGCAGCGGTCGTCGAAGACGGCGCACACGCTCGGCATCGCCGGCATCGTCGGGGGAAGCCTCGTGGCCAGCACGGCGCTCACCGTGGCGCTCGGGCAATGGCTGGGCGCCGCGCTCCAGGGCATCGGGGCCGCGCTCGGGGACGCGCCGTGCGCGCTGTCGTCCCGCTGCACCACGCCGGCGTCGTCGCCCCCGCGTCCCAACCTGACGCCCGCGCTCGTCACGGCGGCGCTCGCGGGCGTCGTCGCGGTCGCAGGGGCGGTGGACCTCGTGGTGGACGGCAGCACGCGGGTCGAGGGGGCGAGCCTCGAGCGGGTGCCCGAGCCGCCGACGCCGCCGTCCGAGTGGCTCCCGCCGGACGACATCGCCCCGCCCATCGTCGCAGCGGGCGTGGGGCTCGGGTTCCGGTTCTAGCGGCAGGGTGGGGCGCTCAGTCGGCGCCCATCACCGGCCCGGTCACGCGGGGTGGCTCCTCGACGACCGCCGGCCGCGTGGCCACTTCCCACCGCAGCTCCGGATCGGACACGAACGTCAGCCCGCCATCCTTCTTGTGCCTCACCAGCCACCCGCCGAAGACCTGCGCGCGGAGAAGCTGGCAGTCGAGGTTGTCGAGGATCCGGTACCACACGAGTTCCTGCATCGAGCGCCTTCCTTTCGGAGGGCTAGTCTATCTGAACTTCGCCGCGTGGACGGTCGTGTACCCCGCGGGGATCTCGAACGTCGCCGCGGAGACGGGCTTCTCGACGATCTGCACGACGACGCTGCTCGCCCGCTCGATGCCGTCCGCGTCCACGATCCTCACGCGGAGCGGGAAGCCCGGTGCGCGCGCCTCCCAGGCGGAGTGCTTGCCGATCCGGATGGACGGGATGCTCGTCGTGACGCACACGTCGACGACGTCGTCGGTCTCGGTGATCCTCCAGAGGTCGCACGCGCGTCCGGCGACGGTGTCGACGCCCGTCCTTTGCGCCTCCACGACCGGCGAGCCGCCGGTCCCCTCGACGGCGTCCTCGATGGTCGCCACGCGGGACTCGTCGGAGAGGATCGTGAGCTCGCCCGTCGTCGTGTCGCGGAACATGCTGCCCCCGTGCAGCTTCAGGAAGTCGACGCGCTGCTTCGAGCCGCTGAACGTGAAGACCCGGGTGCCCCGGTCGCCGACGGTGGTCGTCATCGTGATCTCGCCCTCGAACGCGCGGGGTGGCGGCGGCCCTGGCGCAGGAGCGGCGGGAGGGCCGGGGTTCGTCACCGGCCTGGTGGGCGCACACCCCGCGAGCGCCGACGCCATCACGAGAGCGTGCAGCGGGCGACCGTTCCGGGCGAGCGACGCGCGGCACATGCCGTCAGGGTATCCGGGGGACGGGCACCGCGCCTCGCGCGAACGGCAAGTGCATGCGGCAAGCGCTCGCGGCGCACCTCGTCGATCTGTCCCTGGTCGTCTCTGCGGGCAGCGTTCGCCACGACCGCGTCGTGGAGATGAACTGGTACGCCTCGATCGGCACGCCCGAGTACTGGCTGGTCGATCCCGAGGCGCGCACGTTCGAGCGCCTCGTGCTCGAGCACGGCCGCTACCTCATCGCCGACGCCCTCGAGGGCGACGCCGTGCTTCGCCCGGCGAGCTTCGAAGGACTGGAGCTCCCGCTGTCGAGGCTGTGGGCCGCCGTCGATGAGCTGCAGCTCGAGGGCGAGTAGGTCTGGGCGCGGGGACGACGGGCGCCTTCACGCGCGTCGACCGGACAGCGCCCCCCTGGCGGCCCGCACGCTCGCCTCGGGTCGCCTCGCCTCCGCTGCATCGAAGCGGTCCCGCGAGGCCTGGACCTTCGTCCGGTTCTGCTCGGCCCAGTCCGCCAGCGCCTGGATGGGCTCGAGCAGCGTGCGGCCGAGCTTCGTCAGCTCGTAGTCCACGCGCGGCGGGATGGTGGGAAACACCGTGCGCGTGACGAGCCCGTCACGCTCGAGGCCGCGAAGGGTGAGCGTCAGCATGCGCTGCGAGATCCCCTCGATCGAGCGGCGCAGCTCGCCGAAGCGCAGCGGCCCCTCGCCGAGCAGGCTGACCGTCATCACGCTCCACTTGTCGCCGACACGGTTGAGCACCTCGCGCGCGGCGAGGCAGCGCTCGTGAGAGACCGCCGTGTGCTTCGGTGACATGAATGTGCCTCCTTGCGCGGTCCGGGGACGGTGACGATCATAGCCCTGGTCACAATCAGTAACCAGGTCGCGGCCTCCGGCATCGGAGGAGGACGACCGGCACAGGCGCCGCGGCCCGCGTGCGTGGTGGCGGCGTGTGCCCTCGAACAAGGAGAACCATCCATGGCTGCGAATCCGACGCTTGGCCCGGCCCATTCCGGAGCGCTGTCCGTCCCGAAGTGGCAGCTCTGGACCGGCCGCGCGCTCAGCGCCCTTCCGGTCCTCGCGCTCGTCATGAGCGCCTCGATGAAGCTCTCGCAGAAGCCCGCCGTCCTGGAGATGTTCAACGGCAAGCTCGGCTATCCGGCCGGCCTGCTGACGGCGCTCGCCCTGGTCGAGCTGACCTGCACCGTCCTCTACGTCGTGCCGCGGACGGCCGTGCTCGGCGCCATCCTCCTCACGGGATACCTCGGCGGCGCGATCGCCACGCACGTCCGCGTGGCCGACCCCTTCGCCGTTCCGCTGCTGCTCGGCGTGGCGGTCTGGGCCGGACTGTTCCTCCGCGACGACCGCCTCCGCGCCCTGCTGCCGCTGCGCAGGCCGGCGGGCGCGAAGTGATGGCGCCGCGCTGAGGCCTCACCTGCGCCGGCACGCCGGATGCGAAGCCGTGCCCGCGGGAGGTATCCTCGCCATGATGCCGGCGCGCAAGCAGACGATGACCTACGCGGAGTACTTCGCGTTCGAGGAAAGAACCGCCGAGAAGCACGAGTTCTTGAACGGCGAAGTCTTCGCGATGGGGGGTGGCACGATCGAGCACGCCAGGCTCATCGCGGGCGTGAGCATCGCCCTCGGCAACGCCCTGCGGGGCCTTCCGTGCTGCGTCTACTCGTCGGAGCTGCGGATACGCATCCGCGCGACCGGGCTGACCACGTACCCCGACGTCTCCGTGGTCTGCGGCAAGGCGGAGGCCGACGCCGAGGATCCGCATGCCATCGTGAACCCCGCGCTCGTCGTCCGAGGTGCTGTCCGACTCGACGGAGGCGTACGACCGGGGCGAGAAGGCCGCCCACTACCGGCACTTGCCGAGCCTGCGCGAGTACGTGCTCGTCTCGCAGCACCGGCCACGCATCGAGGTCTATCGAAAGAACGACGCCGGTCGCTGGGAGCTCTACGAGTACGAGAGCGGCAGCACGGTGGAGCTCACGTCCGTCGGGTGCTCCATCGCCGTGGACGAGGTGTACCGCGGTCCGCTGGCGGCAGCGGGTGCGCCCGGACCTTGAAGGACGCCCCGCGAAGAAGACGCCCGAGCCTCGACGCATCGACCAGCTTCACCACGCAGTCGGCGTGAAGGTCGTAGCCCGCAGCCATCCGGAAGCCCGAGGTCGACGACAAACCCGCGCCATTGAGCAACGGTTGCAACGAGGCCCCTCTACCCTACTTCGGGGTGAGCGCCGCGACCCGACCGGCACCGCTCTCGGAGTCTTCGGTCCACACCACGGTCGTTGCGTTCACGGCGATGCCGAACGGGTGCGTGAGCCCAGACGCGAGGGTGGTGGGCAGGCCACCTGCGATGGGCACCTTCATGACGCTGCCCTGCCCGGAGCCGCCTCCCAAGCACGTCCAGTACACGCTGGTCGAGTCCACCGCGATGCCATGCGGAACGTCTTGTCCCGACGCGAGCGTGGTCGGCGGGCCTCCACCGATGGGTACCTTCGACACGATGCCCAGCATCGGGCTCGTCCAGTAGACGCTGGTGGAGTCCAGAGCGAGGAAGGCGACGTTCTCCGGGCCGCCGGGGCCGGTCCCGGACAGGGAGGCGACCGTCGTCACGGTGCCACCTCCGATGGGCACCTTGCTGACGGTGCCTCCGCCGCTGTCGACCCAATAGACGCTCGTAGAATCGACTGCGATGCCAAGGGCCCATCCCTGCCGTGATGCGAGCTGCGAAGGCGCCCCGCCGCCGACCGAGATCTTCGTGACGCCGCCCGTAGCGGCCTCTTGCGAGATCGTGCAGTACACGCTCGTCGAGTCCACGGCGACGCCTGCGATGTTGAACTGGTCGAGGTTCAGTTGGGCGATGGCGCCGCCGCCAATCGGCGCTCTCATCACGAAGCCTATGGGGCCGTCTGCCCAGTAGACGTAGGCGGCGTCCACCGCGATGCCCAGAGGACCGTTTTGCTCCGACGCCAGCGTGATCGCTGGACCGCCCCCCAGTGGCACCTGCATCACCACGCCGGTGTTCGAGGCGTTGGTCCAGTAAGCGTTCGCCGAGTCGATGGCGACGAACGCGGCACCGTTCAGCCCCGACGCAAGGGTCGTGCCGCACGTGTCGCCCGTGCATGACGCCCCACCGTTCCCGCTGTCCCTCCCCCCGGCGTCCATGCTGCCGTCCGCCGCGCCCTTGCCGATGGCGCCGCCATCTGCGTACTTACCGCCGCAGGCAGCGACGCCGACGCCGAGCGAGAGGAGGAGAAGCTCCGTCCGCCAACAATCGCACCGAGTCGCCCGCTCGGCGAGCCGATCTTGGGAACTCACAAAGGCACCCTTGGCCCCATGGTCATCCAGAACACGGGGCAGGCATTCACTGGAGCCACCGCGGACTTCGTCATGGAGACGCAGGCCGCTCTCCTCGTCGACTACGATTCTACGTCAATGACGGACGCCGGCTATGACATGAGCGAAAATGTGCACGACTTCATCACGGACACCTACTGGGAGGTCTGGACTGAGGATTCATCGGGCAACTACGTCCAGATCGCTGACCCCAGCGGGACTGAGACGACTAACTTCTACTGGGAGGCGTCGCAGTAATGCCCCACTCACTCCGCTCTTGCGCCCCGCGCTTGCGAGCCTGTTTGGCGGCCGCAACGGTCCTTCTGGCCATCTGCGCGTGTCATGGCTCGACGAGCAACAATTGCGGCTGTCCCGCGGGTGCCAACGGTGTGCAGATTCAACTGCTGTGCCCCCTCGTCGAGGTCCCCGTAATACAGACCACCGGCCCGTGCAGCGCGTTTCAGAGCGGCGCCGACACGATCAGTTTTCTGTTCAACGGCCCGAAGACTGTAGGCACTTGCCAGGTCACTCTGGCATTTGCGAATGGATCGATGGCGTCTGTAACAATTCAGTCTTCGCTGGAGTGGTTTGCTTGCGGTTCCGACCCGCATGGGTGCGGGCAGCTGTTGATAGTCACCCCAAGTGAGCCGACGGTCGACACTTGCTTCGATTCGGGAGTCGACGCGGCGGCCACGGAACAGTGAGCTCACGTCCGTCGGGTGCTCCATCGCCGTCGACGAGGTGTACCGCGATCCGCTGGCGGCAGCGGGTGCGCCCGGGCTCTGAAGGACGCGGGCGTGCTACTCGGCGTAGATCGCCTCGATCTCGACCTCGAGCTTCACCTTCTCGCCGATGGCGACGCCGCCGGTCTCGAGCAGCGCGTTGAAGTTCACGCCGAAGTCCTTGCGGTTGACCGTCCCGTGCGCGCTGAGACCCGCCACCGTCTTGCCGTACGGGTTCTTCGAGGTTCCGAGGAACTCGACGTCGAGGTCGATGGGCCGGGTGACCCCGCGGATCGTGATGTCGCCGTGGACCGCGTACTCGCCCTCGCCCTTCTTCTCGATGCCCGAGCTCTTGAAGGTGATCTTGGGATGGTTGGGCGCGTCGAAGAAGTCGTTGGTGCGCAGGTGGTTGTCGCGATCGACGACGCCGGTGTCGATGCTCGCCACCTCGATCTCGCCCTCGAAGGACGAGCGCGTGAAGTCCTTGGGATCGAGGCTCACGGTGCCGGAGTACTTGCGGAACTGCCCGCGCACGGTGGTGACCATCATGTGTCTGACGGAGAAGCCGACGTGGGAGTGAACGGTGTCGATGGTCCAGGGCATGGAGACTCCTTGCGCGAGCACCTTGCGCCGCGTCGCCCGGCCGCACAAGCCCATGACAGTGCAACGGACTGTTGCGCGGGCGCGTCGCTCGCCGGCATGAAGACCGTGGCCCCGTCGTCAGCTCGTCGCAGGCCGCAGCTCACGGCTCAGGCCTCTCCACATCTCTCCCTCTCGGCTCTGCGGCTCTCTCCAATCCGGAGAGTGAGAACCGCTGGAGCTGCCCCGTCGGGCGTCGATGCGAGCTCGGCGGCGCTGCCCTACGGATACGTGCAGCAGAAGTCGTTGTCGCCGTTGGAGTCGACGAAGTTCGTGCCGCAGGAGAGCTTCGGATCGATGGCCGGAGGCGTGGTGCCGGGGGTGCACTGGTACGCGTACGAGTTGCTGTCGCACGGGAAGCCCGCGTAGGGCGTGCACGCCCCGCCGTCGCCGGGCCACGGGAAGCAGCAGTAGTCGACCTCGTACCCCTCGATGGCGCCGCTCGTGCAGGAGAGGCCATGCTGGCCATCCGTGGGGTAGCCGGTGCTGCACGCATAACCTGTCGCGCCGCCCGAGCAGGAGAGGTCCTTGACCACGCAGCTGCCCGACGCCGCAGCGTCGCTCCCTCCTGCCGGACCCGCCTCGGAGCCGTTCACCACGACGCTGCTGCCGCCGTCCGGGCCCCCGTCCTCTCCGCCGAAGGAGTCGCCGTTCCCGCTGTTCCCGCAGGGAGCATTCCCCGAGCAGGACTCCGCGGGGGCCCCCTCGGCGTGGCCGCCGTCGCCGACGTTGCCGAGGCTGTAGACGCTGCCGCCGCAGCCGCCCAGCGCGAGGACGCCGGCGGCGAGCGCGGCGAACGAGAGAACGGAAGAGGACGCCTGTGCGCCGGTTCGAGACCGCTTCGCGAGCTTCATGTCCCCTTCTTGGCGCCCCTGGCCGTCCTTTCTTGAACCAAATTCGCCGGACGGCAAGCCCGGTGTATACCGGGCGCCGGTCTCGATGGGTGCGCGCTCCCTCCTGCCGTGGCTCGCAGCGGCGGCCTTCCTCGGCTTCGCGGCGCGTGCGGACGCAGCTCCGGCCGCGGCGCGGACGAGCTCCCTCGCCTGGGTCCGCTCCGACGGGGCCGACGCGTGCATCGGCGGCAAGGACCTCGCCGAGGCCGTCGAGCGCATCCTCGGGCGCCGCGTGTTCGTCTCGGCGTCGGCCGCGGACGTCGCCGTCGAGGGGCACGTCGATCGGGTCGGGCCCGGCTGGAAGGCGACGCTGCGCATCTCCGACGAGCACGGCGCGCTCCTCGGCAGCCGCGAGCTCGAGTCCGCGGCCCTCGACTGCCGCGAGATGGACGGCCCGCTCGCCTTCGTCATCGCGGTCATGATCGATCCGGACGCGGCCTCCCGTCCGCAGGCGCCGCTCGAGGCCTCGCGCCCGGCTGCGCCGCCACCGCCACCACCGCCCCCGCCCGTCGCGCGCCCCGCGTCTTCGTCGTGGACCATCGCCCCGCGGCTCGGCGTCTCGGCGGCGTTCGGGGAGGTGCCTTCCGTGGCGTGGGGGGCGAGCCTGGCGCTCCGGCTCGGGCCGCCCTCGGTCGGGGTGGAGCTCCTCGGCAGCTACTTTCTTCCCACGTCGGACGCGATCGCCGGGGCTCCCGGGGCCAGCGTCCAGTTCACCTGGGCCTACGCCGGGGCCGCCGTCTGTCCCACGGTGGCGCGCCTCGCGCCGGTGTCCCTCGTCGGGTGCGCCGGGGCGCTCGGCAGCGTGCGGACGGCCACGCCGAAGGGCCTCGGAGGCGAGCAGGAGAGCACGAGCTTCACGGTGCTGGCCGCGCTGCGCGCGCGCGTCGAGTGGCGCCTGGGCTCGGTCCTCTTCGCGGCGGCCGAGGGAGGGGCCGACGTTCCGTTCGAGCGACCGGAGTGGACGGTGACCTCCGCGGCCGGGGCCACGGTCCCCGTCTTCCGGCCCTCCGCCGTGGCCGGGGAGGCCGGCGTCGCCGTCGGGGTCACGATCGACTGAGGCCCCTGCGAAAAGATCAGAAAGGGCGACGCCGCCCGCCAATGGTAGTTCATGGAAGGCGTCCGCGCGCTCGAGCCTTCCATCGCCTGCACGGATCCGAACCCCGTGATGAACCTCCAGGCCATCGTCGCGGAGCACGGCGCCTTCGTGTGGCGGGCGCTGCGCCGGCAGGGCGTGGGCGCGGCCGACGTCGAGGACGTCGCGCAGGAGGTCTTCCTGGTCGTGCACCGGAGGCTGGCGGACTACGACGGCCGGTCGGGCATGCGGGCGTGGCTCTACGGGATCGCCGCGAAGAAGGCCTCCGAGCACAGGCGCCGGGCGTGGCTCCGGCGGGAGCGGCCGGTCGCGGCGCCCCCCGAGGAGAGCGCTCCGCCCGGGCAACCCGAGGCCGTGCGAAGGCGCGAGGCCCAGGCGCAGCTCGAGGCCATCCTCGGAGAGCTCGATCCCCGGAAGCGCGACGTGTTCGTCCTCTTCGAGCTCGAGGAGATGTCGCTCGCCGAGGTGGCGGCCGCCGTGGGGTGCCCCCTGCAGACGGCCTACTCGCGCCTCCAGTCGGCGCGCGCCCTCGTCCAGGCCTCGATCGCACGCCTTCATGCGCGGGAGGGACTGTCGTGAAGCGATTCGAAGAGCCCATCCGCTGGCTGGACCCGCGCTCCGATGCGCCGGGCGAGCTGCGAAGGTGGATCGCCGAGGGCCGCGACGCGCTCGGCCCCACGCCCGAGCAGCTCGCGCGGCTCGGGGAGTTCGCCACGGCGACGGCGGCGGGCGGAGCTGCGGCGGGAGGCGCGGCCGGCCCGGGGGCGGGAGCGGCCAAGGTCGCCGCGGTGAAGGGGGGGCAGGCGCTGGCGAAGGTGGGCATCCTGAAGGTCGTCGCGGCTCTCGCCGTGGCCGGCGCCGGCGCGGGCGTCGGCTGGTCCGTGCTCCACGGCACCGGAGCTCCTCCCGCCCCGCCTGCCGTCGAGCGCCCGGTCGACGAGGCGCCGAAAGCGGCGAGCGCCCTCCCCGGGCCGCAGGTGGCTCCACCGCCGGAGGACGCTGTTCCCGCGCCGTCGACGCTCGACGCGCCGCCCGCGGCGTCCGGGACGAGCACGCACCCGGCCGCCGTGCCCCTTTCGCCCGCACCGAGGACCGCGCCTCCCGCGCCGGCCACGGGCGTCGTGGCGAGCCCGTCCCCTTCGACCGCGCTCGCACCCGGCGGGGCTCCGCGCGCCGAGGGGCCGACCGGCCCATCGACGACGACCGCGGGCGAGTCCGAGCTCTCGCTCCTCGATCGAGCCCACGCGCGGATGGGGGCCGATCCGGCCGGAGCCCTGCGCGCGCTCGAGGAGCACCGCAGCCGCTACCCGCAGGGGACCTTCGCGCAGGAGCGAGAGGTCCTGGCGATCGAGGCGCTCGTCCACCTGGGAAGGCGCAAGGAGGCGGAGGCGCGGGCCGCGGCCTTCGCGACGCAGTTCCCCGGCTCGGCGCACCGGCGGCGCATCGCCGTCCTGCTCGCGCTGGACGGGGGTCCGTGAGCTGCAGCCTTCGACGCGCACCACGAGGGTGGGGGTCGCGGCGTTCATCGCGAGGCTCTCGCTCCTTGCCCCCTGCGCCTCAGAGGGAGAGATGGAGAGGTATGAGCCGCCAGGACCCGGGGGACGCCAGGAAGCCGAACGAGTCCACGAGCGACGAGGCCGTGGGGACGGGGAGATGAGGGAGAGGGCCGCTCCCGGGTAGGGGGGAGCGGGGATTTGTTCTTCGAGTGCGGCTCCCGGGTAGGCGGGAGCGGGGATTTGTTCTTGGAGTGCGGCTCCCGGGTAGGCGGGAGCGGGGTTTTGCTCTTCGAGTGCCGCTCCCGGGTAGGGGGGAGCGGGGATGTGCGAAGTGAACGCCCCTCGCGGCTGGACGGGACCGGGGCGGCCCGGGCATCGTGCGCCGCAGGACGAGGAGCACGCACCGGGTGCTGTTCTCGCCGGACCTTCCCGAGACCGTCGCGGCGCGCCTCACGGCCGTGCAGTGGAGCCTCGGCGACGAGGAGCTCGTGCCGCTCGAGCGCGCCTCCGACCGTCGCTAGAAGATGAAGAAGCCCGAGAGCTGCGCGCGATGGTTGATGGCGTGGGCGCCGTCGACGTACTGCGTGTTGAAGTTGGCGTACTCGAGGCCGACCCGCACCGCGGGCGTGGGATCCACGAAGAGGTTCACGTCGAACCAGTCGTAGACGGACGTCAGCTTCGTCGCCGTGCCGTACTGGGCGATGTTGTCCGAGAACATGTGCGAGTAGTTGCCCGAGATCCACATCCTGCCGTCCAGGCCGGGGAGGTAATACTGGGCGCCGATCATGTACGACTGCCAGTCGATGGAGTGAAGGACGCCGTTCGCGTCGTAGGTGACGATCCCGTTGTCGATGTCGGCGGTGAAGGGCGTCGCGGCGGTCCCGGCGGGCGAGCCTGCCGGCAGGGGGAGGGTGGGGAAGCTGACGCCGCCCGTCAGTCCCGTGTACATGTCCGCGAAGCCGCTGCCGCGCGCGAACTCCCCGGTCAGAGAGAGGCTGTTTCCCTTCTTCTCCTTCGAACCGGGGATGATCGGCACGAACCCATCCACGGCGAAGGCCCCCATCGTCAGGCTGTTGGTGTAGCTCGGCGCCGCGACGAAGTTGTCGACGGCGACGTGCCGCACGAGGCCCGTGACGGCGATCGACAGGGGGGCGATCTGCGTGCCCGTGGCCCCCACCGTCTGCATGCCCGTCCACGAGTCGAGCGCGAAGCGCAGCCCGCCCTCGCCGTCGGGAGCGCCCGAGTCGCGCTGGACGGGACGCATCGCGGCGATGGCGATCTCGACGGTGACCGGGTGCGCCTTGATGGTCTTGCTGACGCGGACCTGCGGCGTACGCGCATAGAGCTCGCCCGGCACGCCCTGGATCTCGACGGTGTTCGGCTGGTAGCCGCCCTGCCAGCCGAAGAGCTGCCAGTACTGGCCGGCCATGACGTCCACGATGGGGGTCTCGACCTTCAGCATGGCGTGGCGGACACGGAACGTCGGGTTGGTGAAGAACGCGCCCTCCGTCCCCTGGTATCCCTGGCCGCTGTTGCCGACGGGCAGCTGGGTCCCGAGGAAGTCCATCTCGAGCATCCCGCTCGTGCGGATGCCCCCGGTGAGCTCCGGCGCCTTCAGGCGGAAGCCGATCCGGGAGTTGCGGATGCTCTCCTGGAAGCGCGGATTCTGGCCGGCCTCGGTCTCCGCGCGGGCGACCTGGGCGTTGCCGGCCAGATCGTTGAAGCTCCGCGTGGTGTCGTAGATGTTGTCGGCCTCGGCGAAGCCGTAGAGAGTCGTCGCCCACTTGCCCACGACGACCGTGGTCTGATCCCCGGTGTTCTTGCCGGTCGACTCCGTCATGTCGTGCAGCGCGCTGTCGTACTCGGCCTGACTGATGACGCCCTTGTCGCGCAGCAGTCTCAGCGAGGTCAGCTCGACGAAGCTGCGGGAAGGCTCGGCAGCCGGAGCGGGAGGCGCGGGAGGCAACGGAGCGGTGGGCGCCACCGGCGCCACCGGCGCCGCCGGTGGAGGCGGGGGAGGCTCGGCAGCTTGTGCCAGAGCGGTGGCAGGGGTGAAAAGCGCGACGCCTCCGGCGAGTACCGCCGCGGCAGGACCCATGAACGTCTTCATCGCGGAAAGCCTCCTGCTCGGCTCCACGGCGGCGCACTCGACGTGGACCGCTCGTGTGCCGGGCGCCGCCACCGTTATTCGGCGGCGGGCTCGTCTCCGCGAAGAGTCTGTGACGTCTGCGCTTCCATCGGGCGAGCGCCCTCACGTTTCAGACATGTCGGCACCCCTTGCGGATCCGGGGGGCGCGGGTCAACGAAACGGGCACATCCACGATCGAGAGGCGCTGCGACGGCAGACCCGGCGCAGGCGGCAACCTATGAGAGCAGACGGCCCCACCACGTGGTGCACCGTTGGTCGGCGCGCCGTGCCATCTCGTCGGAAACGGGGGTGCTTCCGCGCAGGTTCATCCACCTGGCTCGTCGGAAACGCCCGGCGCTCGGCTTCGTCTGCTGTCAGTGTTCCTGCCGAGCGCATCACACGCGAAGGCGCTCGGTCCTCGCGCCGCACGCCGGACACGCGACATGAGTCGGTAGCTCGCGCGCCGGCCCACGGTCGTCATGCTCGCACGTCACATCGCCCGGCAACCGATCCAGATCGTACAGCGTTGCCATCGGACCGACGACGACGCTGTGCAGCCGCCCGCATGGGCAATCGAAGGCCGCGACGTTCCGACCATGGCCGTGGCTCCCCGCGGCCAGCTCGGCGAGGACGGCGGCTTTCGACGAAAACTCACACCTGCTCACGTGTCCTTCACGCTCGTCATGGGCGCTCCGTGGTCCGGGGGACATCAACGACGCTTCGGACGGGAGCTGCTCGTGCTTTGCCCGCGCGGCTTGGGGCGGGCGGCCTTCTTCTTCGAGGCGGCATCCGCCTGCGCCTTGGCCTTCGCGAAAATTGGAGCGGTCGTCTTGTAGTAGTTGAAGATGTCCTCGACGAGGAAGTTGGAGAGTTTCATCTGCCCGCCGAGCCCCCCAAGCGGGACCTTGATGGAGAGGATCTCGTCGGGACCGAGTGCCTCGCCGCTCTCCTTTCGCCACTGCTGGTAGAGCGCGTGGTCGTGGAACGGCGGGTACAGATCCTGCTCAGGGAGCCAGCGCCCTAGCAGGTTCGTGAACATCGCCTGGTCGTGCTCGGCCCAGGTCACGGTGAGGGGGTCGAGGATGCACGTCTGCTCCCGCTCGGGTTCGCCGACGTCGTCGAGCACGAGGATCGCGCCATAGGCGTTGCGGCCGAGGATCATCCGCTCGCCCTTCGACGGTGGGACGATGAAGGACCACGCTTCGAGGCACGCGGACAGACGGTCCACCCCCTTGCCGAAGAGGCAGTAGAACCGATCCTTGTAGAAGCCGGCGCCGATCTCGCGATACAGCCCGTCCCAAGTCCCCTGCTTCCAGCGAGGGAACTTCAGGCCCGAAGGCTCCCGCGGATCCGGGCGGCCCAGGCCAGCCAGGAATGCTTTGCCGACCTCGCTCACGTCATGCCTCGTCTCCGAAAAACCAGCATGCACACACCCTTCGACATGAGACGGATGCTACGCCCCCGTCCCGATTCGTGTGAAGCTTCGGAGGACCCGTCGCAAGGGTGCGACGGACCCTGTCCGCCACGCTCGGTCGTTACGACGAATCAAGGGCGCCTTCTGTCACCCGGGAGGTCGTCATGGTTCGTGAAATCCGTGAAGTCAGTCGCTTGGGCGCGCCGCGAAGCTCGCGCGCGAGGCCCCTCGTCGCGCTCGAGCTCGTCCCCTCAGGTCACGTGCCGCCCGGGTGCAGCGCCGGGGGACATTCCAGCAGGCGGGTCGCCGCCTCGAACGCCTGGGTCGCCAGCTCTCTCTGCATCTCTGCCAGGAGCGACGCCGCGACCGCCGCGGCCGGCGCGCGTTCCCGCCTGGCCCCGAGCATCGCGAGCATCTCCGGGATGCTCGCGGGGGTCGGGGTCTCGCCCGGAGGCGCCCCTTCGAGCGCCGCGACGTGCAGGAACGCGGTCGCATACACCCCGAGCGCGCGCACCCGCGCCACGGTGGCGCGCGCGCGCTCGAGCTCCGTGGGCGGGTGGCCGAGGTAGGCCTCGAGCAGCGCGTCGCGCTGGCTCGCCATCGGGAACGTGAAGACGCCGAGCTGGCCGAGGTCGACGAACGGATCGCCCTGCGCGGCGGTGTCCCAGTCGACGAAGTAGAGCGCCTCGGGCGCCTCGAGGAGGTTGCCGGGGTTCAGGTCGTTGTGGCAGGGCGCGTCGCCGGCGAAGCGCCGGGTGAGCGCCGAGACGGCTTCGAGTGTGGACCGGAGCCCGGGGGGCAGGCCGTCGCCTCCGCGCTCGCGCAGGAAGTCGTCGGTGTGCCGCACGAGCGGCAGGGCGCCCGGGCCGGGTGGGAACGCCGGGCCGTCGTGCAACCGCCGCAAGGTGCTCGCGACCCGGGCGATGCGCTCGGGACCCCGGGACGGCGAGCTCCAGAACGGGGCGACGTCGATCCAGTCCATGATGACGACGCCCGTGTCGGCGTCGGCGTGGTGGAGCGGAGGTGCCACGCCTCGCGCCGAGGCGATCCTCAGGCACGCGATCTCGCGGGCGACGTGGGGCGAGTGCGCCGTGCGCGTCGGGTCGCCGCGGCGCACGACGTAGCCCTTGCCGGCGACGGTGAGCGACAGGATCATCGCTCCCGAGCGGCCGCCCTTGAGCAATGCCATGCGCTCGATGGGGGCGTCGCCGAAGGTCTCGCGCAGCGCGCGCGCGATCTCCGGCGGTAGCTCGGTCTGTTCCAGTCTCTGGACGGGGTCGACCATGGAGCGACCGGCGTCAGTCCTTCGCGACGCTGACCGCGTGTCGGATCAGGTGTCGCAGCAGCTCCGACGACCGGTCGACCGAGCTCTGTACGCTGTCGAGGAGGCCAGGCATGCGGCCGATGTCGACGCCGTCGGTGATCTCGAGGGCGGCCAGCTGGGCGTTCTCGAGGATCGACGACAGCAGGTTCTTGTGGACCAGATCGACCTTCGATTCGAGGCGGGCAGGGGCCATCCGGCTCCTTGCCACGACCTTCTCCTGGAAGCGTCTCCGTGCGGCATCCGCCGCCTTGCGTTCGACCATGTCGGTGAGGACCACGACGAAGCCCAGCACGCGGTTGGGCTCCGAGAACACCGGGTCCGCCCGTATCAGCACGGGGCACGTCCCGCCGCGGGCGTCGGTCAGCGCGGCTTCACCGCGCCAGGTGTGGCGGCGGCTCACGAGCTCACGCAACCGGCGCCGCACCTTCTGCGGGCTCTCGAACAGCTGCGGCAGGTCCTCGAGGTTGCCGAGCGGGGGATGCCCGGGCGGCAACAGCGCCTCGAACGCGCGGTTGGCCATCAGGATGCGCCCGTCCGCGCTCGCCACGATGACCGCCTGCGCCGAGCTCTCGACCTGGCGTCGCACGAGGTCGAGCTGGTGCTGGGCGATCAGCATCCCGACCGAACGGAACTGGACGACGACGTCGGTGACGGTGTCTCCGATCAGGCGAGCGGTGGTGAGCGCGGCCGTCGTCCACGGCTCCGACGTGCCCTCGACGACCTGGTGCCACTGGGCGAAGGAGCGTCGGGGCGAGAGATCGGATGGGTCGTTGCCGACCAGCACCGGCTTGAAGGGGTTGCCACCCCAGGTCACGGTCCGGACCTGCTCGGGTCGAAACCAGACCAGATAGTCGCCGGGCATGCTAGAGATAGGGGTGGCCACGAGGCCGCTGGCCACGGCGACGAGACCGGCGAACGCCGGTTCATCGAGGGCGAGCGAGCAGGTGGACAGCAAGCCCGGCGAGCCGGCGGCCTGCAGGCCTTTGCTGTCGAGCCAGTGGCCGATCTCGCGGAGCTGCTGGGTCCCGGGCACCTCCCCGACGGTCATCACCTGACCGTCCAGCAGCAGGGCAGCCCCGGTCGCACCCACGGGCTTGAGGATCGACTGCGACGGGTCGAAGAGGGCGCTGCGCCAGTCGCCATCGCGGGAGATCGTCTCGATCATCCGCTGCTCGAGCCGGCGGACCGAGAGCTCCGCCTGCGACTGCGCGAAGCTCTCCAGCGCGGCGATGCGGGTCCCCACGACCTCGGCCAGCAGCTCGCAGACCGCGCGCATCGCGAACTGCACGAAGCGCGGCTCGTAGTGGTGACACGAGACCATGCCCCACAGGCGCCCGCCCACCATGAGCGACACGACCAGGGTCGCCGAGACCCCCATGTTCTTGAGGTACTGGATGTGGATGGGCGACATGCTGCGCGTGAAGCAGAGCGACATGTCCAGGTCCTTCCCCGTCAGAGGGGACAGGCGCGGAAGAACGGGAACCGGCTCGTACCCCACGTCCACGAGCACGCGGACGCGGTTGCGCTCGTACAGGCGCCGCGCGATCTGCGGGATGTCCGAGGCCGGGTAGCGGTTTCCGAGGAAGGCCTCGAGCGTCGCCCTCCTTTCTTCGGAGAAGACCTCGCCGTGGCCGTCGTCGTCGAAGCGATAGACCATGACCCGGTCGTAGCCGGTGAGCGCGCGGAAGATGCGCGCCGTCTCGTCGCACAGGGTGCGGATGGAGCCCGCGCCCATGATCGTGGGCAACGCGGTCTCGACGTGGCCCGCGAGATCCAGCGCCGGGCCGGCGTGCTCGAGCTCGATCACCAGCCCGCCGCCCGGGGGGCGGTGCACGAGGCCATCGAACGCCGTCCCCTCGGAGCCGGCGTGGCAGTGCACGGGAACCGGAACCACGTCCAGCGGCTCGCCGAGAAGGGGAGCGATGCGCTGGGCGAGGTCGGGAGAGATGGCACTCACGCTCTGGCCGAGCGGCTCCCCGGCGAGTCCGAGGAAGCGAGCCGCGTTCACGCTCGCCTGGACCACGACCAGATCGGGCTCTCGCACGGCGAGCAGCGCTCCATGCGGCTGGACGGAGCCCGCGAGGTGGATCTGCTCCCGCTCGCAATTGGACAGGTCGGCCTGCCCGAAGGCCGGTGTTTCGAGAGCGCTCTGGGACAAGGCAACCCCCCCGGACCGGGTACGCTACTTCGAACCCGCGGGTGTGTCGCCGTGGCTCGAAGAGCCGTCTGCGTCCGGCACCTGCGCCGTCGCCTCTCGCCCTCTTGCCAGCTCGAGCGCCGCCAGGATGCACGTGCGTTCGACCGAGGCGACGCTTTGCTCGATGAGCTTGCGCATGGCGGCGCGGTCGAGCTCGGCGCCGGGCGGCGACGGAGCGGGCGGAGGGGCATCTGCCTTGCCCTCGGGGACGCGGTGAAGGAGCACGTAGGCTTCGTTCACGCCCCCGACGAAGGTGACCTCGACGTCGACCTCGGTCGCCAGCTCGCCGCGGACCCTCGCGGTGAACTCGCGCACGGTCTGCTGGTGCCGGAGGTGGCCTTCCAGCCCCTCGGCCTCCGAGCCCTGGCGGCACAGCCACCGGTCCAGGCGTTGCCCGACCACCGAGCCTTCCTCCGTGTGCTGGACGAGCTCGAGGAAGGTGCGGTTCGCAGCCAGGATGGTGCCTCCGGAGTCCAGCACGACCAGCCCTTCCGGCAGGCGCGCCATCATCTCCTCCAGGTCCTGGTTGGGCCTGTGGCCCGGGGACGCGGCGACGGCGGTCGGCGACAGCTGCAGCAGGAAGACGGCGGTCTGCTCGGCCGCGACGAGTGAGGCACGGACCAGCCACGGTTGCCGCTCCGCGCCCAGATGGAGGACGATTCCCGGCGCTTTCTGCTGCTCGCGGGCGCGGGCGAGCATTCCGCGGAAGAGGTCCTGCTGCCCCGACACGATCTCCTCGAGCAGCACGCCGCCGGTCGCCACGCCGAGCGCACGGACCGCCGCGGGGTTGGCCTCCAGGATCCGCAGATCGTCGGCGTCGATCAGCAGCACGGGCTGGCTCGAGGCGTCGAAGAACAGGCGGTACCGCATCTCGACGTCGCGCAGCTTCCAGTAGTCGCGCTCCATCGACATGCGGGCCGCGACGAGGCGCGAGCGGAGCTCCGCGACGGCCTCCAGGTTGCGTCCGATGGCGATGAGCCCGGCGTCCCCGCCGAGTCGCACCGTCGTGTACTCGATCGACAGCTCGAGCCCGCTCGGGAAGCGCTGACGAACCCGGTGGAACGGCGAGACACCCGTCGTCCGGGCGTCGTCGATCATCTGCTGCACCTGCGCGTTGCCACCCGCGACCGTGTCGGCCCAGCGTCGCCCCACCCACCCGCTGATCCCTTCGCTCGCGATCGCGTTCGAAAGGACCGCCCGCCGGATCACTCCCGACAGATCGAGCCCCAGCGTGATGTCCGGGTGGACGAAGTTGACGCTGCTTGTCAAGAGACCTTCCTCCGATCAATCTAGTGCGCCCGAGGCCGCAAGTGCCACGGATTTTGGGAGCGTCTCGAAAATGCCACACGATGTAGGGACCGGGCCCGTCATGTCGGCCTCCGCCATCCCTCCGCGAGCGTTCACGGACCTCCTGCGAGAGCGCACCACGAGCCTCCACAGGCAGGCCGAGCGATCGGGGATCGTTCGCCAGATCCTCGCGGGGGAGAGCACCCGTGCGGGGTACGCCGTGTTTGTCCGCAACCTCCTCCCGGCGTATCGCGAGCTGGAGTCGGCCCTCGAGCGTCACCAGGAGCAGGGGTTCTTCAGGTCGCTCTTCCGTAGCGAAGTCCTCCGCGCCCCCGCCCTGCAGAACGATCTCGTGCACCTCGCAGGCGGCGAGTGGGCGGAGCGCTTGCCGCTGCTCCCCGAGGGCGCGCGCTACGCAGCGCGGATCGCCTCGGCCGCCGAGGCCGAGCCTTCCCTGCTCGTGGCACATGCCTACACCCGCTACCTCGGGGACCTCGGGGGGGGGCCCATCCTCCGGCGTCGCCTCGCGACCATGGTCGAAGCCGCGTGTCTATCGTTCTACGAGTTTCCCGGGGTGACCGACCTGCCGGCACTGGCGCGGGAGTACCGGGCGGCGCTCGACGCGGCCCTGGCAACGCTCGATGACCTCGACCGTGTGGTCGAGGAGGCGAGGGTGGCCTTTCAGCTCAACATCGACCTGTCCGAGGCCGTCCAGACCCTCGTCCCGTCACCCCGGTAGCGTCTGGCACCGGCTGCCCGGCGAGCACACCCAGCTCATGGGTCTTCTGGATTGACAGACAAGCTGCTGGACGGGCTAACTCTTTCCGAGGGCAGGCGATGGCGAATCGCATGAAGCGCATGGACTGGGGCGGAAGGCCAAGCCCGCTCCACCTGCTCGCGCGCTCCTCGCGGCCCCTGGCGCCCGAGCTCAGCGCCGACCTCCTGGCGACCATCCACGAGCAGATCATTCCGCAGCTGGTGCTCGCCCATGCCGCCCAGTCCAGCAACCCGGCGGATGCCCGGCTGCCTCCGACCCAGGACGAGGTGCGCGAGCTCGCCAGGATCGCGGTCGAGGGAGACCTGGCCTGCGCGCTGGAGTTCGTGGGATCGATCGCCGACCAGGGAGTCTCCGAGGAGGCGGTCCTCCTGCTCCTCGTTGCGCCGGCGGCCAGGTTGCTGGGCGATCAGTGGCTGGCCGAGGTGTGCACGTTCACGCAGGTGACGGCAGGCCTCGACGTCATTCACCAGGTCATCCGCCTGTTGAGGAGCTCGTCCGGCGAAGACGGGCACTCGACGTAGGTCGTCGCGTCTCCCATGCCTGACCGGCGCAGCGAGGACTTCGAGGCATGCCGAGCGCTGATGAGGGCAGGCTCCAGGTCCTTCACCGTTGCCTCCCTCCTCTTGCCCCGACGGCTACGCGTGCCGGCGACGGTGATCTATGCGTACTGCCGCGTCGTCGACGACTGCATCGACTCCGATCCCGACGCGACGGAACGCACGGTCGATGCCCTCCGCAACCGGCTCGAACGACTCTTCCTCGGACGCCCCGAGGACGCTCCGGTGGACCGTGCGCTCGCCGCCGTCGTCGAGGCCGAGCGCCTGCCGCGCCAGCCGTTCGAGGCCTTGCTCGAGGGTCTGGCGTGGGACGCGGCGGGGCGCCGCTACGAGACGCTGGACGATCTGCACGAGTACGCCGCCCGGGTCGCGGGAACGGTCGGCGCCATGATGGCGCTCCTCATGGGAGCGCGCACGGCGAACGTGCTGGCCCGGGCCTGCGACCTCGGCGTGGCGATGCAGCTCACGAACATCGCCCGGGACGTGGGGGAGGATGCGGCGCGGGGACGCATCTACCTACCGCTGCGGTGGCTGGAGGACGCCGGCATCGAGCCGGACCGGTGGCTCGCGCAGCCGGTGGCGGACGAAGCGACCCGGTCGACCGTCGAGCGGCTCCTGCGGGCGGCGGACGAGCTCTACGCGAGGGCGGACACGGGTATCTGCGCGCTTCCTGCGGACTGTCGCGTGGCGATCCGCGCGGCGAAGCTCATCTACTCCGACATCGGGCGAGGCATACGGCGCTCGGGGTTCGATTCGGTCAGTCGCCGCGCCGTCGTCGGTCGTGCACGCAAGGCGTGGCTCGTCCTGCGCGCGCTGGGGGCCCGGTTCGAGCGGCGACGCCCGCTCGACGCGCCCCCTCTCCGGTCTACGCGGTTTCTCGTGGCAGCGTGCTCGGAGGCTCCACCTCTCTGACCTTGCCCTCGAGGATGGCGATCGCCCGCCTCGCGCCGTCGACGGTGATGTCCCGGGCCTCGAAGATGAGGGCTGCCACCGTGTCGACGAGGTCTCCGGTGGCCCCGGCTGCGACGGCGACCGAACGTGCGTGCAGGGCCATGTGGCCACGCTGGATGCCGACGGTCGCAAGCGCGCGCAGCGCGGCGAGGTTCGACGCGAGGCCGACCGCGGCGGCGATCATCGCGACTTCCCCGGCCGACTGAACGCCGAGCATCTCGAGCGAGAGGCGGGCGCCGGGGTGGACCCGGAGCGTGCCGCCGACCGTCCCGAGCGCCAGCGGGAGATCCAGCGTCCCGACGAGCTGATCTTCCTGCCGCCGCCAGATCGAGAGCGGCTGGTACCTGCCGTCTCTGGCGGCGTAGGCGTGCGCGCCTGCCTCGACCGACCGCCAGTCATTGCCCGTGGCCATGATCACGGCGTCGATCCCGTTCATGATGCCCTTGTTGTGGGTCGCCGCCCGGTAGGGGTCGAGCTCGGCGAAGCGCGAGGCGTTCTCGATGCCCTCCACCACGCGCTCGCCGTGGATGTCGCTCGTCGCCAGGGCTGCAGCCGGGATGCGGCAGGTGACCTTGACCCGACGGCGGTCGCAGAGGTTCGACAGGATACGAAGTCCGACCCTGCCACGCGCCAGGCTCGCCAGTCGATCCGCCGCGGCCTCGGCGACCGTGTTGACGAGGTTGGCGCCCATCGCGTCACGACAGTCGACGAGGATGTGCACCACGAGCATCCGGTCCGCCGGTGTGCCGAGTCTGCGTATCTCGAGAGCCCTCGCCCCCCCGCCACGCGCGACGAGCTGGGGGACGGCGGCGTCCGCGAGATGCAGGATCTCGCTCCGGGCCGCCAGGAGCGTGCGGCTCGCGGTCTCCGCATCTTCGACGTCGACGAGCTGCACCTGCCCGATCATCAGGGGCGGCTCGGCCTCGGCCCGGAACCCGCCGCCGGCGCGGACCATGCGGGCCGCGTTCGACGCGGCTGCGACGACGCTCGGCTCCTCGACCACCATCGGTACGACGTGGTCGCGCCCGTTCACGCGGACGTTGAGCGCAACGCCGTAGGGCAGGGCATACGTCCCGAGCACGTTCTCCACGAACTTGTCCGCCGTCTCGACGTCGAGCCCGCCGCCCGCCAGGGCTTCGTCGATGCTCTCGTCGGAGAGGCCCGTCGCCTCGCGCACGAGCGTCCTGCGCTCGGCCACCGTCACCTTGTGAAACCCCGGAAGGCGCGACGTTCGATCCATCAGCTCGACCTCCGGGAACGCAGATCCTGCCGGACGAGGACCGGGTCCAGGGCGAGGCCTTCGCCGTCGATGGTCCTCTCGACGGGGCTGCTGAAGCGGGTGTTGAGCGCCAGCCAGTGCGCCGTGAAGAACCCGATCGCCTCCAGCCCGAAGACCAGGGCGTAGGCCTTGCCCGACGATCCCAGGACCGGCCGGGCCAGGTCCACCAGGGCCGCACCGAGAAAACCACCCGCCCCGAACGCGATGGCCTGGGCCGCCCCCCACAGGCCCATGCGGGTGCCTTCCCTGGAGCCGCGACCTCGACTCGCCAGCGTCATCATCGCGCCGATGGCGGCGATGGAGAACACGCCGTTCGAGAGCCCCAGGAAGAACACGTTCTCCTTCAGCGGCCAGGGCATTCCCCGGATGCCTGCCAGCAAGAGGCCCGCCATGGCGAAGCCCGAGGCCACGCAACCACCCACCACCCAGCCCTTCAGGGATGCCACACGCCTTCCCCTGAAGACCGTGGTGACCACCGCCACGAGCAGCATTCCGCTGAAGACCCCGCCGTGCTGGGTCCCCGAGAGAGTGGTCGAAGCGCCGGGCGTGAACGCGAAGATCGCCCCCGCGAACGGCTCCAGGATCAGATCCTGAGCGCTGTACGACAGCATCGAGACGAAGACGAACAGCGTGAACCGCCGCGAGTCGGGCTCGGACCAGACCTGCCTCAGCGCGTTCAGGAACCCCGGGTGCCCGGCATCGGCGCTCGGGAGGCGCCCCTCGGCGCGGGCCTGTCCACCCTCCACCCCCCACATCGCGACGAATGTGGAAACGAGGGCGACCGCGGAGACGCCCGTGGTGACCGAGAGCAGACGGGCCGGGGAGTACGGTTCGAGCTGCCTGCCGGCGACGGTCGCCGTGATCGCGAACCCCGCGATCATCATCATCCACACGATCGTCGCGGCGGCTGCCCGGCGCTCGGCGGCGACCCGCTTGGCCATCAGCGCCAGGAGGGACGTGCCGCAGGCACTCGCGCCACAACCGATCGACGCGAACGAGGCCACCGCCAGCGCCAGCCCGAGCGCGAAGTGAGTTGCCATCCACGTCGTCGCCAGCGCTGCGCCGGCGCCGCCGAAGGCCAGGGCGGACATGCCGCCGACGATCCACGGTGTGCATCTCCGGCCGACGTCGGACCCGTACCCCATGCGTGGGCGGAGCATCTGCATCGCGTGGTGCAACGTCACCAGGGCCCCCGGGAGCATCGCCGGAAGCGCGAGCTCGACCACCATGATGCGGTTCAACGTCGACGTGGTCAGGACCACGACCGCGCCGAGCGCCGCCTGGACGAGCCCCAGGCGGAAGATGCTGAACCAGCCGAGCGTGTTCCCGTCCATCGCCCTCACTGCTTCTTACAGTAGACTGTGATATGTGTAAATCCAGATAGTCACACGCGGGCTTGCCCCGTACCTTCCCGGCGTTCCCCATGGCCCATGACAAGACAGTCCTCGCGCTCCCCCCCGCTCTGTCCGGCGAATGCTTCGTGCTCGACGATCCCCGCGCGGGGCGGCTGGCGGTCTACGCAGGTCCCCGCGCCACCCGGGAGGGTGTACCGCTGCTGCTCGTTCACAGCGTGAACGCGGCGGCGTGCGCCTTCGAGGTCCGCCCGCTGTTCGAGCACTACGGCGCGTCGCGCCCGACGTACGCGCTGGATCTGCCTGGTTTCGGCCTGTCGGACCGCCGCGCTCGCGAGTACACCCCGCGGCTCATGACCGACGCCCTGCACGCCGTGGTCGGCGAGATCAGGCGCCGTCACGGGGACGGTCCCATCGATGCTCTCGCGCTGTCGCTCTCGAGCGAGTACCTCGCCCGGGCAGCGACGGAAGACCGCCCTGCGTTCCGGACGCTCGCCCTCGTGAGCCCGACGGGCTTCAGCGGTACGAGGGTCCGCAGGGGGCCGCCGGGCGGCACCCGGGCGTTGCCTGGCCTGCATGGCCTGCTCGCTTTCGGGCTGTGGGACGACGCTCTCTACGGGCTGCTCACCCGCCCGCGGGTCATCCGCTACTTTCTGGAGCGTACCTGGGGGAGCAAGAAGATCGACGAGGCCCTGTGGGCCTACGATGTCCTCACGGTCCGGCAGCCCGGGGCCAAGAACGCACCTCTCTACTTCCTCTCGGGCGCTCTCTTCAGCGCCGACGTGAACGCGCTCTACGACGCGCTCACCATGCCAGTGTGGATGTCGCACGGCGTGCGCGGCGATTTCGTCGACTACCGTGGCGCCAAGGCCATGCGGGCCTACGCCAACTGGCACTTCACCACCTTCCGGACCGGAGCTCTCCCTCAGTTCGAGGTGCCAGGCGAGTTCATCGAGGCTTACGACGCTTTCCTCCGCGCATGCGAAACGACGTGAGAGAAGCGCACGAGCCCACGAGGCTACTTCTTGCCGCCGGCGAGAAGCGGGATGTGTAGCAGCGAGGACAGCGGCGTGGGCGAGCTCGAGAGCAAGGGCAGCATCCCCTCGGTGCTCGGCTTTCCCGACTCGGTGATCTCGGGGAGGTTCAGCGCCGAGGACGTGGTCTTGTTGCCGACGATCGTTCGGGAGGAAGCCTTCGAGAGGACGGGCCACGAGAGCATCGAGGAGAAGGGCGCGGCCTCGTCCCAGAGCTGCGCGGGCTCCTCGTCGGGACGGACGCCGGAGTCGACGGGCTGGTACCGGTCCAGGACCTGCCCCACCGACAGCGCCGTGCCGAAGGGTGCCTGGACGACGACCAGCCAGCGGCCCTGGGCCACGCCTTCGGCGTAGACCAGGGCGTCGGCCCTCAGAACGTAGGCCGCCATGATGGCCGAGGCGATGTCCTCCACCGTGTCTCCGGGGCCGACCACGGTGATCCGGTCTTCTGGCACACCGCAGTACTTCAGCTGGCCGACGGCGTCGTTTGCGTTCTGCTCGCTGTCGTACATCCGGACGATGGGGTGAATCACGGTGGCTCTCCTTCCGATTCGATTGTGGCCAGAGTCAGACGGTGGTGTGAGGGGCAACGTGTCGGTCGCGACGGTACTGCCTGCGGATGCGGAGGCGCTTGAAGAACGAGAGGCGATCGACGAAGAGCTTGCCCTGGAGATGGTCGAGCTCGTGCTGCAAGCACACGGCCAGCATGCCCTCGAGGTCGCGCTCCGCCGATTGACCCGCTCGGTCCTGCGTGCGCACACGAACCTGGATGGCCCGCGCGACGTCGGCCTTGACGCCCGGCAGCGAGAGGCAGCTCTCCTCGACCATCCCCTCGACCTCACACGAGAGGATCTCCGGGTTGATGAAGACCTCGGGCCGGTTCTTCTCGCTCGAGACGTCGATCGTGACGACCTGCCGGTGGACGTCCACCTGCGTCGCCGCCAGCCCGATTCCCCTCGCCTCGTACATGGTCTCGAACATGTCGTCGACCAGCCGCTCGAGCGCCTGGTCGAACACGCGCACGGGCCGAGCCCGCGTGCGGAGCCGGGGATCCGGATACTCCAGGATGGCCAGGCGGGTCATGATCAGGTCGCCTTGCCTTCCAGCTCGACCGGCTCGAAGCTCTCGAGCACTTGCGGCTGCAGGTTGCCTCGGCGGATGAGTGGCGCCATGGAGGCAATGGTGAGGACCATCAGCACGACCTCGATCGAGTAGACGGTCGCGTACCCGGTCGCGGCCTCCCTCGCGTGTTGAGACACGACGTCGCGGATGATGCCACCCAGCGCGACGGCGATGCCCGCGGCGGAAGCCTGCACCGCACCCCAGGCGCCCAGCGCCAGACCCCGCTGGCTCGCGGGCGCGCTGTTCATCGTGGCGGTGAGCGTCCCGTGACCGAACAGCCCCGCGCCGAAGCCGATGAGCAGCGTCCCGACGCCGAAGAGAAGGGGAGAGGACCGCGGCGCTGCCACGATCACGCAGAGGAACGCGGGGATGCCGACCAGCGCGCCGCGGCTCGCCATGCGGAACGGGTCCGCACCACGGCTCAGCACGCGTGAGGCCAGCGCGAAGCCGAAGAGCCCACCCAGCGCCAGCGTGGCCGTGAGCTTCGTCGTCGCGCCCACGCTCAGGTGAAGGACCTGGCCGCCGTAGGGCTCGAGCAGCACGTCTTCCATGCTGAAGGCCATCGTCCCGAGGGCGACCGCGACCAGACGCCGGAGCGCACGACCCCCGTGCGTGAAGCTCGCCCAGGACTCCTGGAAGGTGACCTCGGCGCCCGGCTCGGGAGCTCCCCTCGGACGGCGTGGCTCCTGCTTCCAGAGCGCGACGACGTTCAGCGCCATCGTGGCCACCGCCGCGCCTTGAATCACCTGGACCAGGCGTCCCGGCGTGAAGTCGGCGAGGGCGGCCCCGAAGAACAACGCGCTGCCGATCATCCCGAACAGGAGCATCACGTACATCAGCCCGACGACCCGCGGCTGGGACTCGGCAGGAGCCAGATCCGTCGCGAGCGCCAGGCCGATGGTCTGCGTCGTGTGCATGCCCGCGCCGACGAGCAAGAAGGCCAGCCCCGCGCCGAGTCGACCGACCCAGACCGAGTGGTGCGTCGCGCTTCCGGCGCCGGCCAGCACCAGCAGCGCGAAGGGCATGATGGAGAGCCCACCAAACTGGATGAGGGTCCCCTTCCAGATGTACGGCACGCGCTTCCAGCCGAGCTTCGAGCTGTGGGTGTCCGAGCGGAAGCCGATCAGTGTCCGGAAGGGCGCAAAGACGATGGGGAGCGAGATCATCACCCCCACGAGCCAGGCCGGAACGTCGAGCTCCACGATCATGACCCGGTTCAGGGTCCCGATGAGGAGCACCAGGGCCATGCCGACCGACACCTGGAACAGCGACAGGCGCAGCAGGCGGCCCAGCGGCAGGTCGGGCGTGGCCGCGTCGGCGAAGGGCAAGAAGCGTGCGCCGTAACCCACCCAGACTTGCATCACCTTCCGGCTGAAGCGATTCATGGCGGCAGAGGAGATCTCCTTAAAAGAGAGTGTCGAGATCAGAGATCCCGACACTCCGTTGGATCCAGCGGACCGCGACCTATCGGTTCGGTGCTGGCGCAGCCGTCTTGCCCTTCGCGCCACCCTCCCAGTAGGCCGAGAACCACGTGGTGTGGGTCAGGACCGAGTAGTGAACGGCCAGCGCAATGAAGAGGACCGTGCCCAGGAACAGCGGCAGGCCCACGGTCGGCTTAACGACGAGCCAAATCCTCGATTGGTTCATGTGCCTTCCCCGTCAGTGAAGCCACGGCGTGTAAACGTACGCGAGGATGTGCGCGACCACTGCGATCGCGAAGAAGACGCGTGCGCCGTCGATGACGTGTTTGTGTAATTCCTCCGATTCCCCAATCGTCAGGCCCGTCGGCCAGACCCTGTTCGGATCGTCTGCCATGGCAATTGCTCCTGTTGGTTAGATGAACAACGGTGGCTGCCGTCCGAAGCCCTCTCTCGTGCGCACGAAGGCATCCTGAGCAGCCTCTTGGGTCACATACGCTTGTCTACCAGACGTGTCAAGCGACGGTGACACTTGGGCAGGGCCTTGGGTGTCCGTGGCCGACGGCAAGGCGGAGCTCGACTGGCCGAGCGGAGCCGTGCGCTCGTCGATGTCGACCACGAGTCGGTCTCCCTCCCAGTGCATCGAGCTCGACCCCAGGCAGACTCCTGTCGCCGTGCGATCGTCCTCGCACGCCCGGCGTTCGGTGAACGAACCCGGCGTACACGGCGACGTTCAGCGAGCCGAAGGCGATGGCGCTCGCCGCGCCCCGCCTCCGCGCCCTGGCGTAGGCCGGTGAAGAAGGGTTGCCCAGAAGCGCGATCACGACGATCGCGGCGGCTCCGTCGTCACTCACCCCGTCGACGTAGTGCCACTGGTAGCCGCCAGCCGGGATCGGACGGTCGAAGCGAGGTCCTCGCGGACCCTCTCGGCCGCCAGCCGTCCACTCAGCGCAGCCATGGGCAGGCCCGGGCCCGGATGTACGCTGCCACCCGCCAGGTAGAGCCCTGCCGTTCTCGACGTCGACGAGTGTCGGGTGAGGGCCGAGAGCAGGCCCCTCGACCGCGGGCCGTACAGGGCGCCTCCCGTCGCCGGGAAGAGGCGATGAAAGTCCTCCGGAGTCGTCTGCAGGCAAGCGGAGACCTCGAGGGTCAGGCCCGCCCTGCCAAGGAGCTCCAGAGTCGCCGTCGTACATCGTGCCTTCTCCCGTTCGCTCCAGCTCGTCGTGTCGTCACCCGTGGCTGGCGCGTTCACCAGCACGAAGAGTCGTTCTGCAGCGCGGTCGAGATCGCTGTCCCCGCGATCCTGCGCGCAGACGTAGACGGTCGGCCGGTCGGGCACCCGGCCTGCGCGCAGGATGGCCTCGAACTCTGCCTCGTAGTCGTCCGAGAAGAAGACGTTGTGATGAACGAGCGGGATGCCTGCCGATCGCGCCACCATCGCCCAGGTCACGGCCGAGAGCGAGCGCGCCTCGCGAGGCGTGGCGCTCACCTTGTGCCCCGCGTCCCTGCCGAGCAAGCCGTCGGCGAGTGCCGAGACGTCTCCGTTGAAGACGATGGCGTCGGCCGGGTAAGCCGTACCACGAACGATCGCAGCCTTGGCCCGTCCGCCCTCGACCAGCACGCGTTCGACCTCGTGGCCGTGACGGATCTCGACGCCCAGCGAGCCGGCGAGTCGTTCGAGCGCCGAGACGAGCGTTGCCATGCCCCCGCGCGCGCGAAACACGCCTTCCGCCTCGACGTGAGCAACCAGGTTCAGCGTCGCCGGAGCCTCGAAGGGCGACGAGCCGCAGTACGTCGCGTACCGCCCGAAGAGCTGTTGCAGGCGTGGCGCCCGGAAGCGCTGTCCGAGGGCCCTCCACATCGAACGGTGACCGTCGAGGCGGGCGAACGCAGCAAGCCCGGCCGCGCCGTACCGCTTCACGATCGAGCCCATGGTCGGGCGCTGCGCGCGGAGGAAGTGGCTCTCGGCGATCTCGTAGATGCGCCGGCCATCCTCGCAGAAGGCGAGGTATGCCCGAGCCTCGCGCGCACCGAAGACCCGGCCGATCGCCTCGGCGGAATCGCCACGCCGGGCGTGGAGATCGAGGCGCACACCGTCGCTCCACACGTGCCGCCCGAGGATGCTCGCCCGTTCGAGCTCGACCTCGGCCCGGAAAGACCGGCCCGCCGCGTCGAAGAGCTCGTCGAAGACCCAGAGCATCGTGAGCACGGTGGGCCCGGCGCCGATCGCCGCGTCCCCCACCTCGACCGTGCGCGCTTTCCCCCCGGAGCTCTCCGCTCGCTCGAGGACGAGCACCTGAAACCCGGCGATGGCGAGGTCGATCGCGCAGGCAAGGCCGCCTACGCCCGCTCCTACGATGACAACCCTGGGCTGGCGCAACACACGAGAAGGCTAGAGGGAGGGACCGGGGGTGTAAAGAAGGATTGACACAAGTGTCTGTCGCGGTCATTGTGGTCGAGTCCTGCCAAGAGGAGAACCGATGACCGGGTCTGCCTTCGTCCGAACTGTGCTCACCAGCACGTTCGTCCTGCTGATGCTGGCCTCTGCGCACCTCTTCATGGTCGTCGTCAACACGGCGGAGATGGCCGTGGAGCCACCCCATCCCGTCATGGGACTGGCAGCGCGCATGTTCAGCGACCGACCCATGACCGAGGAACTGCAGGCCGCCATCGACAAGGCGAAGTCGCCGGAGCAACGCGCGGTGCTTCAAGCCGCGCTGGTGTCTGCCCGGGCAGGTCACCCGTTGGAGCTCCACACGCTTCCCGTCACGCGCTTCCTCGTCTTCGCGACCCTTTCCCTGACGCTGGTGGGCGGGATCCTCCTCTGGCTGACCTCGCGCCTCAAAGGAGATGCGGCACAGTCGATTCTCGGGATCTTCGGCGGGAACCTGATCTGGACCGGTGGCATCGAGTATGGACTGACCATCGCGGCCCGCTCTCTCGGTGTCGGCAAGGCCGTGGGGGTCGTCGACGGTCAGGTGGTCGCGATCTACGGCGAGTACGTGCTGCTCAAACACACGTGGGGCATCCTCGCCTTGGTCATGGTGTACCTGCTGTTCCTGGAGTCGTCCCGGTGCCCCGTCTTCCTGTGGTGGCGCAAGCACGTCCCCACGATGCGGGGCGCGGTGGTGACCGGCCGCATCGACAACTACGGACCGCGCAGCGCCTTTCAGTACGCCACGACCGTGTGGGGGTTCTACCTGCTTTTGCTCTGGGCATACGACGAGCAGGTGCTCGGCGTGTATTCCCTGGTGACGAAGGGCATCCTCTTCCTGTCCATCGCTGGGTCCATCTACTGCGTGTGGCGGCTCCACCAGCAGAACAGCTGGGGTTCAGCGGTGCGCTATGCCGTGGGCGCGATGATCACGGTCTGGACGCCCGTCGAGATCGCCGGGAAGTGGGGGGTGTTTCGCCAGCCATGGCTCCTCGTGAGACCCGAGGCGCTCGTGGTCTTCTTTGGCGGGCTCGCGCTCGGCACGTGGGCTCTCTGGCGTGCCCAGCGCAAGCGCACCATCTCGCTCCGCGTTTCCGGCGAGCTTGCCGCGGCGTACGGCGCTCACGACAGCGACACATCCAGCATGGGGCCGACCCTGGTGGCCTGAGTCGCGAACTCTCGAGGAGAAGTTCACTTGGTTCCGTTCCCCTTCACCGCCCTCGTCGCCCAGGACGAGCTGAAGCTCGCGCTGCAGGTCGTGGTGGTCGACCCGAGCATCGGTGGCGTCCTGGTCTTCGGGGATCGAGGCACCGGCAAGTCCACGGCGGTCCGCGGCCTGGCGACCTTGCTGCCGAAGATGCGCGCGGTCGCCGGGTGCCCTTACCAGTGCGACCCGGCCGGTGATGTCGCCGGGTGCGGCGCAGGCTGCACTGCGCGGGAGGGCCGCAATGTCGTGGAGGTGCCGGTGCCCGTGGTCGATCTCCCGCTGGGGGCGACCGAGGACCGCGTCGTGGGGGCGTTGGACCTGGAGGCGGCGCTGACGCGCGGGGAGCGCTCGTTTGCACCGGGCCTCCTCGCGCGTGCCCACCGCGGCTTCCTCTACATCGACGAGGTGAACCTGCTGCCCGATCACCTCGTCGATCTTCTGCTCGACGTCGCGGCATCGGGGGAGAACGTGGTCGAGCGAGAGGGGGTGAGCATCCGCCATCCGGCTCGTTTCGTGCTCATCGGAAGCGGCAACCCCGAGGAGGGCGAGCTCCGACCCCAGCTGCTCGACCGCTTCGGTCTCTCGCTCGAGGTGAAGACCCCCGAAGACATCACGACGCGCGTCGAGGTGGTGAAGCGGCGTGTCGCGTTCGAGCGCGATCCGCGAGCGTTCGTCGAGTCCCACGCGCCCCATGAAGCCGCGCTCACGCGTCGTCTCCAGGATGCGCGAACGAGGCTGCACGACGTGGTCGTCTCCGATGCCGTGGTGGAGCGCGCTGCGACGCTCTGCCAATCGCTGGGCACGGACGGTCTGCGCGGCGAGCTCACGCTCATCCGCGCTGCACGCGCTGCCGCGAGCCTCGACGGCGAGACGGAGGTGGGCGATGTGCACCTCAAGCGGGTCGCCCCGCTGGCACTGCGTCACCGGCTCCGCCGCAACCCCCTCGACGAGGTCGGCTCGACCTTGCGGGTCGAGAAGGCCATGGCCGAGGTCTTCGGAGCCCGATCGTGAGCGCTCTCGCAGACCCAAACTTCCCCGGCGACGCGGCGCTCGCCACGGCGCTCTTCTCGGTGGACCCCGTGGGGCTCGGTGGAGTGGTCCTGCGTGCTGGACCCGGACCACATCGTGACCGGCTCATCGCGTGGCTGCGATCGCTCCTGCCAGAGACGGCACCTCTGCTGCGCGTGCCGCTTCACGTCACCGACGACCGGTTGCTCGGCGGCCTCTCTCTCTCGGCGACGCTGCGCGCCGGCAGGGTGGTGGCAGAAGAGGGACTCCTCGCGCAGGCCAGCGGCGGGGTGGTCGTCCTGGCGATGGCGGAGAGGATCGCCGCAAGTGTGGTCGCGCACGTGTCTGCGGCCATCGACCGCGGCGAGCTCGTCCTCGAGCGGGCAGGGCTCACCGGCATCGTCCCTTGCCGCATCGGCGTGGTCGCCCTCGACGAGGGGTTGGATGACGAGCGAGCGCCGGCAGCCCTGTCCGATCGTCTCGCGTTCAAGATAGACCTCACCGCGGTCAGTCCACGAGCGGACATGGGCAGCCCGCCCGACCATGTGCTGGCACGTCAGGCCCGAGGGCTTCTTCCGGTCGTCGAGCTCGGAGACGAGGTGGTGGAGGCGTTCTGCCAGGCCTCGGTGGCGCTCGGGGTTCCCTCCTTGCGTGTGCCCCTGCTCGCGGCCGCGGCCGCGCGAGCGCATGCGGCGTGGCAGGGCAGGACGCGGGTCGAGGGGGCGGATGCCGTTGTTGCTGCGCGCCTCGTGCTGGGTCCGCGCGCCACCCGCCTCGATCAGCCAGCGCCAGACGAGGAGGAGACCCTGGCCGAGCCGGCCGACGCGCACCCGGACCGCGAGGATCACGTGGCCGAGCCGGACGACAGCCCGCCGAAGGCCGCTCCGACGCGCTCCAGCTCACCGAGCTCTCTCGAGGAAATCGTGCTGAAGGCTGCGAAGAGCGGCGTCCCCGCCGGGCTCCTCGATACGCTGGTCCTCGGTCCGCAGCCGCGCGCGGCTGCTCCAGGTGCCGGAAAGGCGGGATTGGCGCGCACATCCAGCGATGGTGGGAGGCCCGCAGGGACACGAGCTGCCGTACCCAGGAGCGGCGAGCGGCTGAACGTGGTCGAGACCTTGAGAGCTGCGGCGCCATGGCAGAGGCTCCGGCGACGTGTGGGAGAGTCCGGCAGCGCCCGGCGAGTCGAGGTTCGAAAGGAAGACCTCCGCATCACCCGCTTCCAGCAGCGGACGGAGACCTGCGTCATCTTCGCCGTCGATGCGTCCGGTTCGGCAGCGCTGCAGCGGCTGGCCGAAGCGAAGGGAGCCGTCGAGCAGGTGCTGTCGGATTGCTATGTGCGTCGCGACCATGTGGCGCTCGTCGCCTTCCGCCGCGACTCCGCGACCCTTCTCCTGCCCCCCACCCGTTCCCTCGCGCGTGTGCGCCGTACCCTCGCCGACCTCGCCGGGGGTGGCACCACGCCGCTCGCGGCAGGCATCGACGCCGCGCTCGCCCTTGCCCTCGAGGAGCGGCGGCGGGGGAGGACCCCTCTCCTCGTGCTCATGACGGATGGCCGCGGCAATGTGGCGAGGAACGGCAGCGAGGGGGGCACCGCGCCGGCCGCCGATGCGCTCGCCGGGGCGCGAGCCCTGCGGGCGGCCGGTGTGCGCGCGCTGTTCCTCGACACGGCGCCGCGGCCGCGGGCGCATGCCCGTGCCCTCGCGTCCGAGATGGGCGCGCGCTACCTGCCGCTGCCCTATCTCGACCCCGTTGGCATCTCGCGCCACGTCCAGTCCCTCGCCGTGGGGGCAACGTGACCGGGGGGCACGTGGCGGACTGGCCGCTGCGCGAGCACACGCGCACCGTCGATGCCGGGGGCATCGGCTGGCACGTCCAGATCATGGGCGCGGGCCCGCCCATCTTGCTCGTCCATGGCACGGGCGCTTCGAGCCATTCGTTCCGCAGCCTGATGCCTCTGCTGGCTCGACACTTCATGGTGGTGACCCCGGACCTTCCAGGTCACGCTTTCTCCCGTGCGCCTGAGTGGTTCGAGCCTTCCCTTCCAGCCACGGCCCGGGCCATCTCGGCGCTCCTCACTGCGCTCCGGGTCGAGCCGATCGTGGCGATCGGGCACTCGGCGGGAGCAGCTCTCGTGACTCGGATGGCGCTCGACGGGGCCATCCAGCCGCAGCTCCTGGTCGGGCTCGGCGCCGCGTTCGTGCCCTTCGATGGGATCGCCCGGGCGGTGTTCCCGCGAACAGCAAGGGTCCTGGCGACCGCGTCCCGCTTCTTTCCGCTGCGCGTGCGCGAAACCCGTAGCGTGGAGCGGCTCCTCCGAGCCACGGGCTCTTCACTGGATCGACAGGGCGTCGAGCTGTACCGACGTCTGTCGGAGCGACCCAACCACGTCGCCGCCGTGCTCGCCATGATGGCCAGCTGGGATCTCGCGCCGCTCTTCGCAGAGCTCCCGGACCTGCGGGTACCGTTGGTCCTCATCGCAGGCAAGCGCGACCGAGCCGTTCCTCTGGCGCAGCAGCGGGCGGTGGCCGCGCGATTGCCCCGCGCACGCGTGAGGGTGGTCCACGGAGCAGGGCACGTGGTCCACGAGGAGCAGCCCGAGACGGTCGCTCGCCTGATCCTCGAGGAGTTTCGAAGAAACGGGACCATGACGCGACTCGATGGTGGTCCGACGCATGTGACACCCTGAGTGTTAAGGTCGAGAGAGGCGAGGAAGCGATGAGGACGAGGATCGAAGCTGCACTGACGTTGGCGGTCCGACGTGCCGAGGACGGTGCTCCCGAGGGCCTTGCGGGTGCGGTTCGCTACGCCGTTTTCCCCGGAGGCGCGAGGATCCGGCCACATTTGTGCCTGGCGGTCGCAGAGGCCTGCGGCGACGAAGGGTCGCCGCTCGCAGACGCCGTGGCGTGCAGCCTCGAGCTCCTCCACTGTGCCTCCCTCGTCCACGACGACCTGCCGTGCTTCGACGACGCGGACATTCGGCGCGGAAGACCCTCGGTGCACCGAGCCTATGGCGAGCCTCTCGCCGTGCTGGTGGGCGACGCGCTCATTGTGATGGCCTTCGAGGCCGTCGCACGCGCCGGCGCCTCGGCACCGGACCGGGTCGTGCCGCTGATCACGACCCTGGCACGCGCCGTCGGCACCCCCCATGGTCTCGTCGCGGGGCAAGCCTGGGAGAGCGAGCCGTCCGTGCCTCTCGAACAGTACCACCGCGCAAAGACGGGGTCGTTGTTCATGGCAGCCACGATGTGCGGCGCCATCGTCGCCGGCGAGGATCCCGAACCCTGGCGGGTGGTGGGGGAGAGATTGGGCGAGGCTTATCAGGTCGCCGACGATTTGCTCGATGCTCTGGCCATGTCGAGCGAGGCTGGCAAGCCGCTCGGCCAGGATGCTGCGCTGGCCCGACCCAACGCGGTGCTCGCCCTGGGAGTGGATGGGGCGATCGCGAGGCTACACGCCCTCGTCGGGCAGGCGGCCGAGTCCGTGCCCGAGTGTCGCGGCGCGCTTGGACTTCGCCAGCTCGTGTTGCAGATGGCCAAGCGCCTGGTCCCCGAAGGGCTCAAGCGCTCCGCAGCGTGAGCAGAGTGCTCGGCCGACCTGAGCCATCGATCCTGCACTCCCTGGTCGCGACGTACCTTCGCGTTCGCAATCGGGTCCTCTCAGACCCGAAGTTCCAGCGCTGGGCAGCCCACTTCCCGCCGACGCGTCTCGTCGCGCGTCACCGCGCCAACGCACTATTCGACCTCTGCGCCGGCTTCGTCTATTCGCAGGTGCTTCAGGCCGTGGTGCGCCTCAACGTCCTCGAGGCGCTCGCGGAACCGAAGACCGTCGCGACGCTGGCCCCGCAGCTTGCGCTCTCGTTCGAGGCCACGCAGCGCCTCCTGGACGCGGCTTGCTCGCTGCGCCTGGTCCAGCGCGTTGGTCCCAGCGCGTATGGGGTGGGCATCCACGGCGCCTCCCTGCTGGGCAATCCAGGTGTCGCTCGCATGGTGAGGCACCATGCCCTCCTCTATCAGGACCTGTCCGACCCCGTGGCGCTCCTGCGTGGTGAGGGGAGCAGCGAGCTACGCCGCTTCTGGAGCTACTCGCGTGCCGCCTCGCAACCGACGACCGACACCGAGGTCGCGCCGTACTCGGAGCTGATGGCCGACACGCTCTCCATGTTGGCCGAGGACATCCTCGACGCCTACCCGCTCGACGGGCATGGCCTCCTCCTCGACGTGGGCGGCGGCGAGGGTGTCTTCGTGGAGGCTGCTGGCACCCGCTCGCCCGGTCTCGCGCTTGCGCTCTTCGACCTGCCTCCCGTCGCTGCTCGCGCCCGGGCCAGGCTCGGGCGACGAGGACTCTTGCCGCGGGTGACGGTCACGGGGGGCGACGTCTTCCGCGACCCGCTACCGACGGGTGCCGATATCGTGTCGCTGGTCCGGGTCATCCACGACCACGACGACGCAGAGGCTCTCGAGATCCTGCGCAGCGTCCGGGCCACCCTACCTCGGGGTGGGGTGCTCCTGCTGGCCGAGCCCATGGCCGGCACGCGTCAGGCCGAGCCGATGGGTGACGCCTACTTCGGTCTCTACCTTCTCGCTATGGGCCAGGGCCGACCTCGCACGGAAGAGCGGCTCCGCGCCCTGCTGCTAGACGCAGGATTCGGCCGAGTACGGAGCCGGCGCACCCGTCGTCCGATGTTCGTGCGCGTGCTCACCGCGATGGTCTGACGAAGAGGTCGGTGCCGTCCAACGCCCGACGTGTCACTTGCACTTGACACTGTGGACGGTCTCGGTAGAGTTACGCGCATGCTGACAACCGCCGTTGTCATGAAGGCTCCGCGTGAGCTCGAGCTTCGGCGTCTGGCCCTTTCGGCCCCCACCTCGGATCAGGTGGTCGTCGACGTCGAGTGGAGCGCGATCAGCACAGGGACAGAGCGACTCCTCTGGACCGGTCAGATGCCGGCGTTTCCCGGCATGGGCTACCCGCTCGTCCCCGGTTACGAGTCCGTGGGGCGCGTCTCGGGGGTGGGCGGCGACACCAGCATTCGTGTCGGCGATCGTGTGTTCGTTCCGGGGGCCAACTGCTTCGGCGAGGTTCGTGGCCTGTTCGGGGGAGCCGCCTCACGAGTCGTCGTGCAGGCGTCGAGGGTCACACGCCTCGACGACACGATCACGGAGGAGGGAGTCCTACTGGCGCTCGCAGCCACGGCACAGCACGCGCTGGTCGGTGGAGATCGCCGGCCGGCCGACCTCATCGTGGGCCATGGAGTGCTGGGGCGGCTCCTCGCACGCCTCGCCCTCTGCGCCGGTGGTTCTCCCGTGGTGTGGGAGAAGAACCCGACCCGTGCTGCGGGCGCCGTCGGGTACGAGGTCATCGCACCCGAGGACGACGCGAGGAAGGACTATCGCGCCATCTACGACGCTAGCGGGGATGCGTCACTGCTCGCATCCCTCATTGGGCGTCTCGCTCGTGGAGGCGAGGTGGTGCTCGCCGGCTTCTACGACCGCATCGAGTTCCCCTTTCCACCCGCCTTCATGAAGGAAGCGCGGCTGCGTATTGCAGCCGAGTTCCTGCCGGCGGACCTCCAGGCCGTCGTCGCCCTCGTCACGTCGGGTCGCCTGAAGCTGGGCGGCCTCATTACGCACCGTCGCGAGTTCCATCAGGCACCTGAAGCCTACACCACGGCCTTCACCGATCCCGATTGCCTGAAGATGCTGATCGACTGGAGGACCTGCCAATGACGTCCGCTGCGCCTGATGCCATCACCGAGATGCAGGACCGCCTCCGCGCCGAGGCGGCGATCGAACCGGAAACACCGAGGTTCACGACCCCCACCAAGAAGACTCAGATCATCGCCATCTACGGGAAGGGCGGCATCGGCAAGAGCTTCACCCTCGCCAACCTGTCGTACATGATGGCGCAGCAGGGCAAGAAGGTCCTGCTCATCGGCTGCGACCCCAAGAGTGACACCACCTCACTGCTCTTCGGAGGTCGCGCGTGCCCGACCATCATCAACACCTCGGCGCGCAAGAAGCAGGCGGGCGAAGAGGTGGCTATCGGCGACGTCTGTTTCAAGCGTGACGGGGTCTTCGCCATGGAGCTCGGCGGACCCGAGGTGGGACGTGGCTGCGGGGGCCGCGGCATCATCCACGGTTTCGAGACGCTGGAGAAGCTTGGGTTCAACGACTGGGGCTTCGACTACGTGCTGCTCGACTTCCTGGGCGACGTGGTGTGCGGGGGCTTCGGTTTGCCCATCGCGCGGGACATGTGTCAGAAGGTAATCGTCGTCGGCGCCAACGATCTCCAGTCCCTATACGTCGCCAACAACGTCTGCTCCGCGACGCAGTATTTTCGAAAGCTCGGCGGTCACGTCGGCGTCGCGGGGATCGTCATCAACAAGGACGATCATACAGGCGAGGCCCGCGCTTTCGCGGAGAAAGTGGGCATTCCAGTCCTCGCCGCCATTCCCGCCGACGATGACATCCGCCGCAAGAGCGCCAAGTACGAGATCATCGGCCGTCCCGGAAGCAGCTGGGCGCCGCTTTTCGAGGAACTGGCCACCAACGTCGCGAGCGCGCCCCCCCTGCTTCCCCGGCCGCTCGACCAGGACTCTCTGCTGGGTCTCTTCAAGGGAGACACGGTCGGACGCGACGTCGTGCTCGAGTCGGCGACGCTCGAGGACATGTGCGGCCCGCAGGCTCTGAAGAAGCGCTCCCTCGAAGTCATCTACGACGCGGCGGTCTGAGGTGGAGCCGATGAACCCATCCGTCTCCACTGGTGCCGGGTGCCATGGCGGCAAGGAGACCCTGCGCGCGGCGGCCGCTGCTGCGGGCAAGGGGGAGACGCTGGATCGATACGCTGCGGACTACCCCGTCGGTCCGCACGACCAGCCGCAGAGCATGTGCCCTGCCTTCGGCTCGCTCCGCGTTGGCCTGCGCATGCGGCGAACCGCCACCATCCTCTCGGGTTCGGCGTGCTGCGTCTACGGTCTCACGTTCACCTCTCACTTCTACGGGGCGCGCCGGACGGTGGGCTACGTGCCTTTCAACTCGGAGACGCTCGTCACGGGCAAGCTCTTCGAGGATCTCAGAGAGGCCGTGCACCAGCTGGCCAAACCAGATCAGTACGACGCGGTCGTCGTCATCAATCTTTGTGTCCCCACCGCTTCGGGCGTGCCTCTCCGCCTGCTCCCGCGGAACATCGACGGAGTGCGCATCATCGGAATCGATGTGCCGGGCTTCGGCGTGCCCACCCACGCGGAGGCCAAGGACGTGCTCGCCGGGGCAATGCTCAACTACGCGCGCCTCGAGGCCGAACAGGGTCCCGTGCAGGCTCCGCGCGCTGGCAAGGCGACCAGTCCCACGGTCACCCTGCTGGGCGAGATGTTCCCCGTCGACCCCGTGTCCATCGGCCGCATGCTCGAGCCAATGGGTCTGGCTGCGGGCCCCGTCGTTCCTACTCGCGAGTGGCGCGAGCTGTACGCGGCGCTGGATTGCGCCGTCGTGGCAGCGATCCACCCCTTCTACACTGCCTCGATGCGCGAGCTCGAGGCGGCGGGACGAGCGATCGTCGGCTCGGCACCCGTCGGCCGCGATGGAACCGCCGCCTGGCTCGAGTCCGTCGGGGTCGCGTGCGGTGTGGCGCGAGCCAAGATCGACGCGGCGAAGAACGCCGCGCTCCCCGCCATTCAGGGGGCCCTCGCGGCCAGACCCATCCAGGGGCGTATCACCCTCTCGGGATACGAGGGGTCGGAGCTGCTCGTCGCACGGCTGCTGGCCGAGAGTGGCGCCGACGTGCGCTACGTTGGCACCGCCTGCCCTCGCACCCCGTACTCCGACGCGGACCGCGACTGGCTCGAGGCGAGGGGGGTCCACGTCCAGTACCGCGCCTCGCTGGAGCAGGACCTGGCTGCCCTCGAAGAGTTCCAGCCCGACCTAGCCATCGGCACGACCCCGGTGGTGCAGGCGGCAAAGGAGCGGGCCACTCCAGCCCTGTACTTCACCAACCTCATCTCGGCGCGACCCCTCATGGGCCCCGCTGGGGCAGGGTCGCTGGCGCAGGTGGTCAACGCGGCGCTGGGCAACAAGGGCCGCTTCGAGGAGATGCGCAAGTTCTTCGAGGGCGTCGGCACGGGTCACGCGGCGGGCGTCTGGCAGGAGGTTCCCCGCGATCGTCCGGACTTCCGGGCGCAGCGGCTGGTGCAGCTCTCGAAGAAGCCGAAGTCCGAGGAGGCCATCGGATGCTGATCCTCGATCACGACCGCGCAGGCGGATACTGGGGCGCGGTCTACGTCTTCACGGCCATCAAGGGACTGCAGGTCATCATCGACGGCCCGGTGGGTTGCGAGAACCTGCCCGTGACGTCGGTCCTCCACTACACCGACGGACTTCCGCCGCACGAGCTGCCGATCGTGGTGACCGGTCTGGCCGAAGAGGAGCTCGGACAGAAGGGGACCGAGGGGGCGATGCGGCGCGCCCACAGGACCCTCGACCCCGTCCTTCCCAGCGTGGTCGTGACCGGATCCATCGCCGAGATGATTGGGGGCGGCGTCACCCCCGAGGAGACCGGCATCCAGCGCTTCCTTCCGCGCACCATCGACGAGGACCAGTGGCAGAGCGCCAACCGCGCGATGCTATGGCTCTGGACCCAGTACGGTCCGAAGAACGGCCGTATGCCGCGTCCCCGTCCCCGCAAGGAGGGAGAGCGGCCCCGCGTCAACATCATCGGCCCCAGCTACGGGTACTTCAACACGTGGTCCGACCTGGCCGAGATTCGCCGGCTCGTCGAGGGCATCGGCGCCGAGGTCAACCTGACGTTTCCGCTCGGCAGTCACCTCATGGACGTGCCCCGCCTGGTCGACGCGGACGTCAACGTGGTGATGTACCGCGAGCACGGTCGCCTGCTGTGCGAGGCGCTGGAGAAGCCCTACCTGCAGGCGCCGATTGGCCTGCACAGCACGACGCGCTTCCTGCGCTCGCTGGCCGAGCTGCTGCACCTCGACCCCGAGCCGTTCATCGAGCGCGAGAAGCACACCACGCTCAAGCCCATGTGGGACCTGTGGCGGTCGGTCACCCAGGACTTCTTGGGTACCGCAACGTTCGGGATCGTCGCCAACGAGACCTACGCGCGTGGAGTGCGCGCCTTCCTCGAAGGGGAGCTGGGGCTGCCCTGCAACTTCGCCATCGAGCGCAAGCCCGGGGTCAAGACCGACAACGTGGCGGTCCGGACCGCGGTGCAGAAGAACACTCCGCTGGTTCTCTTCGGTTCCTACAACGAACGCATGTACCTGGCCGAGGCCGGGGGTCGAGGTATCTACATCCCGGCGTCGTTTCCCGGAACGGCCATACGCCGCCACACGGGTACGCCCTTCATGGGGTACTCAGGCGCTTCGTACCTATTGCAGGAGATCTGCAATGCGATGTTCGATGCCCTCTTCAGCATCCTGCCGCTGGGCACCGAGCTCGACAAGGTCGACGCCACCCCCTCGCGCATCCACCAGGAGTTGCCCTGGGACGAGGAGGCGGAGCGCTCGCTCGCGCTCCTGCTGGAAGCCATGCCCGTCCTGACCCGCATCTCGGCCGCCAAGGAGCTGCGTGACACCATCGAGCGCTCGGCCAGGCGTGCCGGCGAGCAGCGCGTGACGGACCGCTACGTCGCCGCCGCCTCGCGCGGCGGACTCGGCGCGCCCCAGCCACGGGGGCAGGCGTGACCGCGGCAACAAGGGTGCGTGGGGACCTCATGGTCCCCACCTTCGCCGTGTCAACCACGGCAATCCTAGCCGCGCAGGATGGGCGCGGAGACAACCTGGAGGTCGACTGACATGGCACAGGCAGACGAGAAAGGCTCGCTCTCGGGTCTCTCCGAGAACGAGGCGAAAGAGTTCCACAAACTCTTCATGACTAGTTTCTTCATTTTCTTCGCGGTCGCCGTTGGCGCACACATCCTGGCGTGGATGTGGCGTCCGTGGCTCCCGGGCGTGAACGGTTACACGATGCTCGAATCCGCACAATCCGTCGTGCACTCGATGATGGGCTGAAAGGAGACTCGACATGTGGCGTCTATGGCAGCTCTTCGATCCCCGTCAGGCACTGGTGGGTCTGTTCACGTTCCTCTTCGCGTTGGCACTCGTCATTCACTTCGTCCTGCTCAGCACCAGTCGCTTCAACTGGCTGGAGGGGCCTCACAAGGGCGCAGCGGCGGCGGACCGATCCGCAATGCCTTCCAAGTAGAAACACCGGCAAGCACGCGGATGGGCGCGGGCGTCGAGCCTGAGTCCGTCCGCCGTGCGAGCCGCCACGCTGATCCGAGGATCTTTGGGAGGTTGGGATGGCCTGGCTGAGCTTTGAGAGGCGATATCGCGTTCGCGGTGGCACCATCGTGGGCGGGGACCTCTTCGACTTCTGGGTAGGTCCCTTCTACGTCGGCTTCTTCGGCGTCACGACGCTGTTCTTCACTGTCATCGGCGTCGCGATGCTGCTCTGGGGCGCCGTGCTCGGCCCCACGTGGAACCTGTGGCGGATCAACATCGCGCCACCGCCGATCGAGTACGGGCTGAGCTTCGCCCCGATGAAGGAGGGAGGCATCTGGCAAGTAGTCACGATCTGCGCCCTCGGTGCGTTCGGCTCATGGGCGATGCGTCAGGCCGAGATCAGCCGCAAGCTGGGCATGGGATATCATATTCCGATCGCCTACAGCGTCGCGATATTTGCCTACTTCTCGCTCGTCGTCATCCGTCCGGTGCTGCTTGGAGCCTGGGGATACGGTTTCCCGTACGGCATCTTCAGTCACCTCGACTGGGTGTCCAATACGGGGTACCAGTACCTGCATTTTCACTACAACCCAGCGCACATGATCGCGGTGAGCTTCTTCTTCACGACGACGCTCGCCCTCGCACTTCATGGGGGACTGATCCTCTCTGCAGTGAATCCACAGAAAGGACACGCGGTCAAGACGGCGGAGTTCGAGGACGGGTTCTTCCGCGATCACATAGGATACTCGATCGGCGCCCTCGGTATCCATCGTCTGGGGCTGTTCCTGGCGCTCAGTGCCGGGTTCTGGAGTGCGGTGTGCATCATCATCAGCGGCCCCTTCTGGACCCGCGGCTGGCCGGAGTGGTGGAGCTGGTGGTTGAGTCTCCCCGTCTGGAACTAGGTCGGAGAACGGCGAGGGAGATGACGATGGAGTACTTCAACATATTCACGCAGATTCAGGTCAGCGGTCCGCCCGACCTGGGCCCTCCGCTGAAGGGCAACCAGTTCCGCGTCCGTGCGACGCGCATGTCCACGTGGATTGGCTGGTTCGCGAGCGCGCAGCTCGGTCCCATCTACCTCGGCTATCTCGGGATCGCGTCGATCCTCTTCGGGTTCATCGCCATCGAGATCATCGGTCTCAACATGTGGGCGTCGGTCGGCTGGAGCCCGGTCCAGTTCATACGCCAGCTCCCGTGGCTTGCGCTGGAGCCTCCGCCCCCGTCGATGGGGCTGCACCTCCCGCCGCTGAACCAGGGCGGCTGGTGGCTGATGGCCGGGTTCTTTCTCACTACGTCAATCCTCCTCTGGTGGCTCCGCACCTATCGACGTGCCAAGGCGCTCGGAATGGGCACCCACGTGGCCTGGGCATTCGCCGGCGCGATCTGGCTCTATCTCGTGCTTGGGTTCATCCGCCCCGTCCTCATGGGGAGCTGGGGAGAAGCCGTGCCATTCGGCATCTTCCCGCACCTCGACTGGACCGCCGCGTTCTCCATCCGCTACGGGAACCTCTTCTACAACCCGTTCCATGCCCTCTCGATCGCGTTTCTCTACGGATCGACGCTCCTCTTCGCGATGCACGGTGCGACCGTGCTGGCCCTCAGTCACCTGGGCGGCGAGCGCGAGGTGGGGCAGGTCATCGACCGCGGGACGGCTGCCGAACGTGGCGCGCTCTTCTGGCGCTGGACGATGGGCTTCAACGCCACGTTCGAGTCCATCCACCGCTGGGCGTGGTGGTTCGCGGTGCTCTGCCCGCTGACCGGCGGCATCGGCATCCTGCTCACCGGGACCGCCGTTGACAACTGGTACCTCTGGGCGGTCAAGCACAACTTCGCACCGCAGTATGCGCAGGTCTACACCATCGACCCGGACCCCGCGCTGGACCCCAAGCTACCTGGGCCTCCACCCGCGTCCAACATTCACGTTTACACCGAGAGCCCTGGAAAGCCTGCGGCGCCCGCTCCCACCGAGGTGAAGCCGTGAACCTTCTCTTCAAGGCCGGTGGAGGGCTCTTCGCCCTCCTCCTGACCGCCGGAACGATATCGGCCTTCAAATCCACCGCGGTCGTGCAGAAGGGGAACGCTGGTCTGGCGATGGAGACCATCGAGGACAAGGCCAACCTCCCCCAGCGTATCAAGGACAACCAGCTTCCCCCGGTGATTCCCTACGAGTCGAAGGGCGATCTCGCCGTCGATGCGTACAAGAACGTTCAGGTCCTCGGTCACTTGACCACCGGGCAGATGACCGGGCTGATGAACGCCATGGCGCTCTGGGTCGCGCCCAACGACGGCGGCTGTGCCTACTGCCATGCACCGCTGCGTGACGCCACGGGCAAGGTCGTCAAGTCTGCGGATGGCACGACGCAGGTCGATCCGAACAACCTGCAGTCCGACGAGCTCTACGCCAAGCGCGTGGCTCGCCGCATGCTCGAGATGACGCTGCGCATCAACGGGGACTGGAAGCAGCACGTCCAGGGCACCGGCGTCACCTGCTACACGTGTCACCGCGGCAACCCCGTCCCGAAGTACATCTGGTTCGACCAGCCGGAGAGCGATCCGGAGGGGATGCTCGGGTACAACGCAAACCAAAACAGCCCCGCCGCTGTGGCGGGCGTGACTTCACTCCCGGGCGACGCCCTTCAGACGTTCCTCGAGACTGACGAGAACATCCGCATCCAGTCCACCCATGCGGTCGACGACGGGAACCGCGCGTCCATCAAGCAGGCAGAGTGGACGTATGCGCTGATGATCCACATGTCGAACGCGCTGGGCGTTAACTGCACGTACTGCCACAACACCCGCTCGATGGGTGAGTGGAGCACCAGCCCCGCCACCCGGGCGCAGGCCTGGTACGGCATCCGGATGGTCCGCGAGCTGAACGGCCAGTACCTCCTCCCCCTGGCCCGCAATGGGACCTTGCCTGCTAACCGTCTCGGATCGTTCGGCGACGGCCCGAAGGTCAACTGCGCGACGTGCCACCAGCGCGCCTACAAGCCTCTTTTGGGACAGAGCTTGCTCGGCGACTACCCCATGCTGGCGCAGGCAATGCCCCAGCCAGCGAAGACCGTCGTGGCCGCTGCCTCCGCAGCGGCATCGGCCACGAACGAGCCTCCAGCCTCCCCCGCAGAGCCGGTTGCGGTGCCGCCGCAGGCGTCCGCCGTACCCGCTCCGTCTGCCACACCCGCGTCCAGCCAGCCGACCCATCCAGCCCCATCAAGGTCCAACCCGCCCCGTCCGTGACGCTGGACGACAGCCTCGACCAACCCTGGACACGAAGGTTGCGGGTAGCTAATGATCGTCGAGGGACGATGATAGAACGGCTCGGTCGTACGGGCTTTCAAGCACAGTCAACCAAGGAGCGAGCAGTGGAACACGATAGCGGTGAATCGGGGCTTCTGGGACGTCGGCGCACCCTCCAGCTGTTCGGCGTGGGGCTCGGCGTCACGGGTGTTCTCGCCCTCGAGGCGTGCAGCAAGAGTGGCGGCGGGAACAACGTGACCCCCGTCGACAACGGCGGTGGAGGCTCGGCGAACGACTGCAATGCTGCGATCGACGACGCGTCGAAGACCATGCGAAAGACGCTGCAATACGCCGACAAGGCGGCCGTGCCCGAGAAGCACTGCAGCGCCTGCGCCCAGTTCACGGCCGGTGCCTACGGGGACTGTGGGTCCTGCAAGCTCTTCACGGGTCCGGTGAACCCGAACGGTGGGTGTCTCAGCTTTGCGCCCAAGTCGGCCGCGCCGGCGAAGTCAACCTGACGGTCGCACTTCGTCTTGAACCGAGATCTCGCGTGGCCGATGCTTCAGGCATCGTAGCCTTGTTGAGCGCACGTCTCGCCGATCGGCCTGAGCGCGACCACGCCTGAAGGGGGAGGGGAAAGAATCGATCGACGCCTCGCCCCGCCTCGAAGGGGGACGGGAAGTGGTCCGTCGACGTGTCGCTCTCCCTCGAGGAGGCCGGGAAGGGGCTCACCAATGTGTCGCTCCCCGTGAAAGGGGAGGGGAGGCGATCCATATCGATGTTGCTTCTTCTGAAGTGGGGTAGGAGAAATCAATCGGCGGTCGGCTTTCGCGCATCCGCGGTGCGCAGCCGGCTCGTCCCTGCTGTTCCCAACACAGTCTCAGTTCGACGTCAGCTGCCCAGATGGCGCCGACTACGCCGGATCAGGTCAAACACGTGCGCCGGAAATGACGCGGTCAGAAAGCCGAGGGTCCATCGGTAATCACCCCCCTTCAGAACGCACCGGAGAGCGAGAAGCAACAACGCCCCAGCGAGCAGCTGTCCGATGACGTTCACCGGCTGGAGACCGACGCCGGCACGGCCCCGCATCACGGCGAGCAGCAGAAGCTCGAGCGCCATCACGACCAGCGCCAGGTCGATCACCCTCCCGCTAGCAAGCAGCTCCTGCATCGCGTCAGGAGGGCGACGCGAACCCCAGCAGGTGGGCCACGTCCTTGAAGAAGATGCGCATGTGAGCAGCCGGCTTGGCGCGCACCAGCTCCTTGTTCATGTACGCCTGCCAGGTCAGCTCTTGCACATCCTTGTCACGGCAGATGTCGACGAACTTCTCGCGCCGCTTGTCGCTCGAATACCAGAAGTACTGCATCATCCCCAGGACCCAGAACACACGCCCGTGGGCCTTCATGAACGCCTTGCGGGCGTGCTTCAGCGAGCGCGCTTCACCGGTCTCGAGGAACTCGATGCCCGCCCTGGCCGCGACCTGACCCCCGACCATGGCGTAGTAGATCCCCTCCCCCGAGGCCGGGGCCACCACGCCGGCAGCGTCCCCTGCGAGCACGACGTCACGCCCGTTGTCCCACCGTCCCAGAGGCTTCATCGGGATGGGAGCCCCTTCACGGCGCAGGGTCTCCACCTGCTGCAGACCGGCCAGCCCCCGCAAGGCCGCCACGGACTTGCGCAGGTTGAACCCCTTCTTCGCGGTCCCCGAGCCAACGCTCGCGGTGTCGCCGTGAGGAAATACCCAGCCATAGAAGTCGGGCGAGATGGCCCCGTCGTAGATGACGTCGCAGCGCGTCGCGCTGTACTGGTGGTTGTTTGCCGCTTCGGGGACGCGGACGATCTCGTGGTAGGCGAATACGCAGGCTGGACCCTTCGGGGCCACCTCTTGACGGGCGACCTGGGAAAGCGCTCCGTCGGCGCCGATGACCAGGCGTGCGCGCACCGCGGTCTGCCCGCGGATCGTGCGGTAATGCACGACGGGAGCGCCGCCTGCTCCGTCCCTCGAGATACGCTCGAAGACTCCGTTGCGGCGTGTGGCGCCGTTCTTCTCCGCGCGCACGCGGAGAAACTCGTCGAACACCTCGCGGTTGACCATGCCGACGTAGCCGCCGTTGACCGGCATGTCGACGACCTTGTGGCTCGGGGCGACCATCCACGCGCTGCGGATCCGCGCGCAGACCAGCTCGTCGGGGATCTCGAAGTCTCGGAGGAGGCGGGGGGGGACGGCACCGCCGCAGGGCTTGACCCGCCCCGCCTTGTCGAGCAGAAGCACGGATTTTCCCGCCCGCGCGAGCTCATCGGCCGCCGTGGCTCCAGCGGGCCCGCCCCCCACGACGACCACATCGAACTGCTCGCTCGCTTCGCTCATCGTGTCCTCCTCCGTCGTTGTCAGTGGCCCAGCAGGGCACGCATGGCGAAGGCGCTCACCAGCATGCCGGCGACATAACAGCTGGTCCCCGTCGCGTTGTAGAGCGGCGCCCGCTTGCGCGGCTCTTGCACGAACAGGGGCATCATCGCGAGCTGCGCAGCGACCAGAGCCGTGACCACCGCAGTCTCGAAGGTGCGCCCCTGGCTCACGAGGAGTCCGAGGACCACGAACTGCGGGAGCGCCATGACCGCGCAGGCGAGGATCGCCGCCCTGCGGACGCCGAGCTGGACGGGCAGAGTGCGGATGCCAAGCGCCTGGTCACCCTCGATGGCCTTGAAGTCGTTGAGCACCATGATGCCGAAGGCTCCCACGCTGTAGAGCAGAGCCAGTATGGTGATGCGAGCATCTGGCAAACGGTGAGCGAGCGCCGCCGCGCCCGTGAACCAGGGCAGCCCCTCGTAGCAGAGACCCACCGCCGCATTGCCCCACCAGCCGTTCATCTTCAGGCGCAAAGGGGGCGCGCTGTAGATCCACGCGAGGACGAGCCCGATGGTGGAAGCGATGAGCACCCAGGTCCCAAGGGCTGCACCGACCACGAGCGACAGCGCCGTCCACCCGAGGGCGATGTAGAGCCCCGCGCGTCCGGGGACGCGCCCCGACGGAATCGGCCGCTTCGGCTCGTTGATGGCGTCGACGTGCCGGTCAAACCAGTCGTTGGCGGCCTGGCTCGTCCCGCAGACCAGCGGACCGGCGAGAAGGATGGCCCCCACGATGGTGGACCAGTTGCGGAGGATCGGCACCCCGGCAGAGACGACGCCGCATCCGAGCGCCCACATCGGCGCGAACCACGTCACCGGTTTCAGCAGCTCGAGGACGGCAGAAGAAGAGGGGAACCGCCTCGTCGCAAACGTCACGTCGGTTCCACCCTGATCGGTTCCACCCTGAACGGAAGAGGCAGTAGGCTGCGCCAGAGACGACATGAAACCTCGAGATCATCGCTACCACTGCCCCCCTTTCTTGTAAACCGAGTCTGACGTCAAACTGACTTGACACTCAGATGGGGCGTCGGTAGGGTCCCCACGATGCCCGGAAGGAGTGTGCGCAGTCCGCTGTACACGCCAGAGCAAAGGCGGCGTCGCGACAGCACGCGGTGGACCCTCGTTCAAGGCGTCCTCGCCCCCGCTCAGTTCCTCGTCTTCCTGGTCAGCCTGCTGCTGGTGTTGCGCGCCCTCGCGACCGGCGAGGGCTACTTCGCCGCTGCCGTCTCGGTCGTGGTCAAGACGCTGTTCCTCTACGCCATCATGGTCACCGGAGCGATCTGGGAGAAGCGGGTCTTCGGCCGCTACCTCTTCGCCGTGGCGTTCTTCTGGGAGGACGTCTTCAGCATGCTCGTGATTGCGCTGCACACGGCCTACCTGGGCGCGCTCTTGACGGGGTGGCTGGGCGTGCGGGGACAGCTGTTGCTCGCCCTGGCGGCCTTCGCCACCTACGTGGTCAACGCCACCCAGTTCATCCTGAAGCTCCGCGCAGCGCGGCTCGGCGAGTCGCCCGTCGGCACCTCGCTGGAGGCTGCGTCGTGAGCACCGCCGCAGTTCCGATGATGACCCGCGCCGCCCAGGCGTCGCTGCCGGTCCTGCGCGAGCGCGGTCAGAGGGAGGTCTTCTGCGGGCTGACCGGCATCGTCTGGTTGCACCGGAAGATCCAGGACGCGTTCTTCCTGGTGGTGGGTTCGCGGACGTGTGCGCACCTCATCCAGTCCGCCGCCGGCGTCATGATCTTCGCCGAGCCCCGCTTTGCCACCGCGATCCTCGACGAGAAGGACCTGGCAGGTCTGTCGGACGCCAACGAGGAGCTCGACCGTGTCGTCGCGCGCCTGCTGGCGCGACGACCGGACATCAAGCTGCTATTTCTTGTGGGCTCCTGCCCCTCCGAGGTCATCAAGCTCGACCTCTCCCGCGCCGCCGCACGGCTCTCGCGCGACCACGGGCCGGCCGTGCGCGTACTCAGCTACTCCGGCAGCGGCATCGAGACCACGTTCACCCAGGGTGAGGACGCGTGCCTCGCGTCCCTGGTGCCCGGGCTGCCGGTCGAGGGGTCCGGCGCGCGGCGGTCGCTGCTGGTGGTGGGCACCCTGCCCGACGTGGTGGAGGATCAGTTCCAGCGCCTCTTCACCGAGCTCGGGATCCCGGTCGCGTTCTTCCCGCCGCGCCGATCGGGCGCGATGCCTTCCGTGGGCCCCCAGACATCCTACTTGCTCGCGCAGCCATTCCTGGCGGCCACGGGTCAAGGGCTCGACGAGCGCGGCGCGCAGCGTCTCGCGGCGCCATTCCCGCTCGGCGCCGAGGGAACCCGGGGCTGGCTGGAGGCTGCCACACAGGCCTTCGGGATCGCCCCATCGCGGCTCCAGGCGGTGGTCGAGCCCGCCGAGAAGCGGGCCCGTGTGGCGCTGGACAAGGTGCGCGCGCGTCTCGCCGGCAAGCGCGTGTTCTTCTTCCCCGACTCGCAGCTGGAGGTGCCGCTGGCCCGCTTCCTCAGTCGCGAGCTCTCCATGGAGCTGGTGGAGGTGGGGACACCCTACCTGCACCAGGACCACCTCGCCCCCGAGCTGGCGCTGCTGCCCCGGGGCGTGATGCTCAGCGAGGGACAGGACGTCGAACATCAGCTCGATCGATGCCGCGCGGCCAGGCCCGATCTCGTCGTGTGCGGTCTGGGCCTGGCCAACCCTCTCGAGGTCGAGGGGCTGACCACCAAGTGGTCCATCGAGCTCGTCTTCACCCCCATCCAGGGCTACGACCAGGCCGGCGACCTCGCCGAGCTGTTCGCGCGTCCGCTCGACCGCCGAGCAAGGCTGGAGGTCTGACGGCGATGCAGCTCACCGTCTGGACGTACGAAGGCCCGCCCCACGTGGGAGCCATGCGGGTCGCCACGGCGATGAAGGGGGTTCACTACGTCCTCCACGCTCCCCAGGGCGATACCTACGCCGATCTGCTCTTCACCATGATCGAGCGACGGCAGGAGCGGCCTCCGGTCACGTACACCACGTTCCAGGCGCGTGACCTCGGCAAGGACACGGCGGAGCTGTTCAAGACCACGGCCCGCGAGGCGTACGAGCGGTTCCAGCCCCAGGTCATGCTGGTGGGTGCTTCTTGCACGGCGGAGCTGATCCAGGACGACCCGGCGGGCATCGGCAAGGCCCTCGGGCTCCCCATTCCCGTCGTGCCGCTGGAGCTGTCGGCCTACCAGCACAAGGAGAACTGGGGAGCGGCGGAGACCTTCTACCAGCTGGTGCGGGCCTGTACCCCTGTGACCGCTGCACCGCGGAGCGAGGGACGTACGACGTCCTGCAACCTGCTCGGCCCCACGGCGCTCGGGTTCCGACACCGCGACGACGTGACCGAGGTCACGCGCCTGCTCGCACGCCTGGGCGTGGACGTCAACGTCACTGCCCCGCTGGGGGCGAGCCCGGCCGATCTGGCCCGCCTGGGCGAGGCCGACTTCAACGTCGTGCTGTATCCCGAGATCGCAGGTCCGGCCGCGCGGTGGCTGGCCAAGACCTTCCGGCAGCCGACCGTGAATGCGGTCCCGCTGGGGGTTGGCGCCACCCGCGACTTCGTCCGCCAGGTCGCCGAGCTGGCAGGCGTCGATCCCAGGCCAGTACTGACAGACGAGCGGACGCGCTTGCCCTGGTACACGCGGTCGGTCGACTCGACCTACCTCACCAGCAAGCGAGTCTTCGTCTTCGGCGACGCCACGCACGCTATCGCCGCCGCCCGGATCGCCAAGGAAGAGCTGGGCTTCACGGTGGTCGGCCTCGGCTCATACAGCCGGGAACTGGCCCGTGAGGTGCGAGCGGCAGCGACCCAGCACGGCGTCGAAGCCCTGATCACCGACGACCACCTGCTGGTCGAGGAGCAGATCGCGGCGCAGCACCCCGAGCTGGTGCTGGGCACGCAGATGGAGCGTCACATCGCCAAGCGCCTGGGGCTGCCTTGTGCGGTCATCTCGGCGCCGGTGCACGTTCAGGACTTCCCGGCGCGTTATTCGCCGCAGATGGGGTTCGAAGGCGCGAACGTCCTGTTCGACACCTGGGTTCACCCGCTGATGATGGGCCTCGAGGAGCACCTGCTGTCGATGTTCCGCGACGACTTCGAGTTCACCGACGGCGCCGCACCGTCGCACCTCGGCGGGCGCGCGCACACCGCAAGGCCGGAGGCACCATCACCGCCAGTGCTGGTGGAGGTGGCGGGGGGGAAGTGGACCGCCGAGGCCGAGAAGGAGCTCAAGAAGATCCCGTTTTTCGTCCGCGGCAAGGCTCGCCGCAACACGGAGCTGTTCGCCCGGGACCGTGGCATCGCCAGCATCACCCTGGAGACCCTGTATGACGCAAAGGCCCACTTCCGGAGCTGATGCCACGACCGTCAAGGTCGTGATCATCACCATGAACAACCACATCGGTGGGGCGCTCGCGCGCGCTCACGCCGAGCTGGTGCCGGAGTTGCCCGGGCTCGAGGTACGTCTGCACGCCGCGGCGGGTTTCAGCGATCCCAAGGCTCTGGAGGCGTGTCGGGCCGACATTGCACAGGGCGACATCATCTTCGCCAACATGCTCTTCATGGAGGAGCACATCCGGGCCGTGCTCCCGGCGCTGGAAGCGCGTCGTGACGCGTGCGACGCGATGGTGTGCTGCATGTCCGCGGGCGAGGTGATGCGCCAGACGCGGATGGGCGCCTTCCGAATGGATGGTTCCCAGAAAGGCCCGCTGGCTCTGCTGAAGAAGCTGCGCGGCAAGAGCAACGGCGACAGCGCCAAGGACGGTGGCGCGGGACAGCTGGCCATGCTGCGCCGGCTGCCCAAGGTGCTCAAGTTCATCCCGGGCAAAGCCCAGGAGCTTGGCACCTACTTCCTCGCGCTGTCGTACTGGCTGTCGGGCTCGGCCGAGAACATCGCCGATCTGATCCGGCTGCTGGTCAACCGCTACGCGGATGGCCCGCGCAAGGTGTTGCGCGGCACGCTGGAGGCGAAGCCTCCTCGCGAGTATCCCGACAACGGCCTCTACCACCCGCGGCTGGCGGGGCGGATCACCGAGTCGGTCGACGAGCTGCCTACGCCTGCGATCGTGCGTGGGACCGTCGGGCTGCTGGTGCTGCGGTCCTACGTGCTCTCGGGCGACTCGGGGCACTACGACGCCGTCATCGCCCGGCTCGAGGCTCATGGCCTGCGGGTCATTCCTGCCTTCGCCTGCGGTCTCGACGCCAGGCCAGCCATCGAGAAGTTCTTCTGCGACAGGGGCCGCGTGGTGGTGGACGCCGTGGTCTCGCTCACCGGCTTTTCGCTGGTCGGCGGACCCGCGTTCACCAACGCCAAGGCCGCCGAGGAGATCCTGGCCAAGCTCGACGTGCCCTACGTGGCCGCTCAACCCCTCGAGTTCCAGACCATCGACCAGTGGAGGGTCTCGCCCACCGGCCTGCTGCCGCTTGAGTCGACCATCATGGTGGCCATCCCCGAGCTGGACGGGGCCACGGGCTCGATGGTCTTCGGCGGTCGCCCGGGTCCCTCGGCGGGGGACAAGGCCACGACGATGGCCGGCATCGACGACCGCGTCGAGGTTCTGGCGGCGCGTGTCGAGCGTCTCGTGCGCCTGCGCCACGCAGCAGTCTCCGAGCGCCGGATCGCCATCGTCCTCTTCAATTTCCCGCCCAACGGGGGCGCCACTGGCACGGCCGCCTACCTCTCGGTGTTCGCGTCACTGCATCGCACGCTCGGTGCCATGAAGGTCCAGGGCTACGACGTGGAGGTGCCCGCGACGGTCGACGAGATGACCGACCGGATCCTGGGCGGCAACTCCTCGCGTTACGGCACGGACGCCAACGTCCACGCCCGCATCGGCGTGGAGGACCACGTCCGGAGAGAAACATTCCTCTCCGAGATCGAGAAGACCTGGGGAGCGGCACCTGGCAAGCAGCAGACCGACGGGTCCTCCCTCTTCGTCCTCGGTGCGCGGTTCGGCAACGTGCTGGTCGGGATCCAGCCCTCCTTCGGCTACGAGGGCGACCCCATGCGCTTGCTCTTCGAGTCCGGATTCGCGCCGACCCACGCCTTCTCGGCCTTCTACCGGTACCTCCGGGAAGATTTCGCCGCGCACGCGGTGCTTCATTTCGGCACGCATGGCGCCCTCGAGTTCATGCCTGGCAAGCAGACGGGCCTTTCGGCCAGCTGCTGGCCCGACCGGCTCATCGGCGATCTTCCCAACATCTACCTGTACGCGTCGAACAATCCCTCCGAGGGCGCCCTCGCGCGGCGCCGGTCCGCGGCCACACTCGTCAGCTATCTGACCCCTCCGGTGACGCAGGCGGGCCTCTACCGCGGCCTTCTGTCGCTGCGAGAGTCCATCGATCGTCTGCGCTCGCTCCCGCCGGGGGACCCCGAAGCGGCACGCCTGATCCCGCTGATCCAGTCGCAGGCGGCCCAGCTCGAGCTGACCCCCGCCGAGCCGGCGTGGTGCGGCGACGTGCGGCCCCAGGTCGACGCCCTTCTCCACGACCTCCTCGAGCTCGAAGAGACGCTGATCCCCTGCGGCCTCCACGTCCTCGGAGAGCCCATGCCGCCAGCGGCCCGGGCCGAGTACCTCGCGGCCATCGCGCAGGGAACGTCGCTCGGGCAGCCACCGCCGCGCACTCTGGACGCGATCGTCGCCGGCCAGGACGTGAAGGTCGCTCTGAAGGCAGGCGGCCTGGCGCCCGATGACAGGACGGTCGAGGTTGTCACGGAGCTCGCCCGCACCAACCGCCTGCTCTCCGAAGACCACGAGCTCCCCGCGCTGATGCGTGCCCTCGATGGCAAGTTCATCCGCCCTGCACCGGGCGGCGACCTCCTTCGCAACCCGGCGGTGCTGCCGACGGGCCGCAACGTGCACGGCTTCGACCCCTTCGCCATTCCCAGCGCGTTCGCCATCGCAGACGGGGCCCAGCAGGCGTCGCTTCTCCTGGCGAGACACATCGCAGAGGGCAATCCATTGCCCGAGTCCGTGGCGCTGGTGCTCTGGGGAGCAGATAACATCAAGTCCGGCGGCGGCCCCATCGCCCAGGCGCTCGCGCTGCTCGGCGCACGTCCGCGCTTCGACAGCTACGGCCGACTCTGCGGGGCCGAGCTGGTGTCCCTGGAGGAGCTCGGCCGTCCCCGCATCGACGTGCTCATCACGCTCTCGGGCATCTTCCGCGACCTCCTGCCCCTGCAGACGCGTCTGCTGGCCGAGGCAGCGTACCTCGCGGCAGCCGCCGACGAGGCACTCGAACGGAACTTCGTGCGCCGACACGCGCTGGCCCACCAGCGGAAGCACGGCTGCGACCTCGAGACCGCAGCGCTCCGCGTCTTCAGCAACGCTGACGGGGCCTACGGCGCCAACGTCAATTCGCTCGTCGACAGCGGAGCCTGGGAGAGCGAGGACGAGCTCGCCGAAGTCTACTCCAAGCGGAAGTGCTTCGCCTACGGGCGGAGCGGCGCGCCGATGAAGCAGGAGGAGCTGCTCAAGAGCGTCCTGGCCGGGGTCCAGCTCGCGTACCAGAACCTCGAGTCGGTCGAGCTCGGAGTCACCACGCTGGACCACTACTTCGACACCCTGGGCGGCATCGGTCGGGCGGTGCAGAGGGAAAAGGGCAACGGCGAGTCACTTCCGGTCTACATCGGGGACCAGACGCGCGGCACGGGGCAGGTGCGCACGCTGAAGGAGCAGGTGTCGCTCGAGAGCCGCACCCGCTCGCTCAACCCGAAGTGGTCGGAGGAGATGCTCAGGCACGGCGCCGAGGGCGTGCGCCAGATCGAGGCCCAGGTCACCAACACGCTTGGCTGGTCGGCGACCACCAGTCAAGTCGAGCCCTGGATCTACCGCGAGCTGACCGAGACCTACGTGCTCGATCCGGTGATGCGCGAGCGACTGGCGAGGCTCAATCCCAAGGCCTCGCTCAAGCTCGCCAACCGCCTGATCGAGGCCACCGAGCGCAGCTACTGGCAACCGGACGCGGAGACGCTCGCGGCGCTGCGAGCAGCGGGTGAGGAGCTGGAGGACAGGCTCGAGGGACTGGGATCCCGCGCAGCCTGACGCCAACGCGACGTGGAGCACGCATGACCAACCTCATCCAGATATCCAGGCGAAACCGCGACGGCGACGGCGACGGGAGCGTGCAGTTTCACTCGGATCGCGAGCTCGCCGAGGCCGGCATCGAGGGCGCCAAGGTGTTCGCCGTCTACGGCAAGGGAGGCATCGGGAAGAGCACCACCTCGTCGAACCTCTCGGTCGCTTTCTCCAAGCTGGGCAAGCGCGTGCTGCAGATCGGCTGCGACCCCAAGCACGATTCCACCTTCACGCTGACCAAGAAGCTTCAGCCCACGGTCATCGACGTGCTGGAATCGGTCGAGTTCCACGCCGAGGAGCTGCGGACCGAGGACTTCGTCTTCCAGGGCTACAACGGCGTGATGTGCGTCGAGGCCGGCGGGCCGCCCGCGGGCACGGGCTGCGGCGGCTACGTCGTCGGGCAGACGGTCAAGCTCCTCAAGGAGCACCACCTGCTGGAGGACACGGACGTGGTGATCTTCGACGTTCTGGGGGACGTCGTCTGCGGCGGGTTCGCCGCGCCGCTGCAGCACGCGCAGCGGGCGCTCATCGTCACCGCGAACGACTTCGACTCCATCTTCGCGATGAATCGCATCATCGCGGCCATCCAGGCCAAGTCGAAGAACTACGCCGTGCGGCTGGGGGGCGTCATCGCGAACCGGAGCGCGGCCACCGACCAGATCGACCGCTTCAACCAGCGCACCGGGCTCGACAAGCTGGCCCATTTTCCCGATCTGGACGTCATCCGTCGCAGCCGGCTCAAGAAGTCGACGCTCTTCGAGATGGAGCCGTCACCCGAGCTCGAGGCGGTCCAGAACGAGTACTTGCAGCTGGCGGCCCGCCTCTGGGCGGGCACGGCGCCGCTCGACGCGAAATCGATGAAGGACCGCGAGATCTTCGATTTCCTGGGGTACGACTGATGGAAACCGCGACCTACCACCTGCGCCGCGTCGAGCTCGAGGAGTACTTCGATCGCACGGCGGCCGACGCCTGGGCCCGGCTGACCTCGGATGGGCCGGTGAGCCGCATCCGCGCCACGGTACGTGCGGGCCGCGAGCGCATGCGGGCCACTCTGCTGGGCTACCTCCCGGACGATCTCCGGGGCCAGCGAGTTCTCGACGCGGGGTGCGGTACCGGGGCGCTCGCCGTGGAGGCCGCGCGTCGCGGGGCGACGGTCGTGGCCATCGACCTCTCGCCCACCCTGATAGGGCTCGCCCACGAGCGGGTACCCTCGCAGCTGGGTGGAGGGAGCGTCCAGTTCCGGGTGAGCGACATGCTCGATCCGGAGCTCGGCTCGTTCGACTGGGTGGTCGCGATGGACTCGCTCATCCACTACCAGGCCGCTGACATGGCGGAGATGATCGCGCGCCTGGCGTCGCGCGTGAGTCGTGGCGTGGCGTTCACCTTCGCACCCTGGACGCCGCTGCTCGCGATCATGCACGCCGTGGGCAAGGCCTTCCCCCGCGCCGACCGCGCCCCGGCCATCGAGCCCATCAGCGAGCGCTCTCTCCGGAAACGGCTCGACAGCCATCCGGCGATGGCCGGTGTGCGGGTCGGTCGAAGCCAGCGCATCGACAGCGCCTTCTACATCTCCCACGCGATGGAGCTGGTCCGGGCATGAATCGTCCGACCGCAGCGCAGCTCTGGGCCCGGGTCGGTCCCAGGCTCCTACCGTTCGCGGACGCGGCGACGCCGGAGCTCCCGCTGTCCCGGCTGCTCAGGCTCTCCCTCTTCCAGGTCTCGGTGGGGCTCGAGCTGGTGCTGCTCAACGGCACGCTCAATCGCGTGATGATCATCGAGCTTGGCATACCCGCGTGGCTGGTCGCGACCATGGTCGCCTTGCCCATCCTGTTCGCGCCCTTCCGCGCGCTCATCGGGTACCGCTCCGACAACCATCGGTCGGTGCTCGGGTGGCGCCGCGTGCCGTACATCTGGATGGGGACACTGATCCAGTTCGGTGGACTGGCCATCCTGCCGTTCGCCTTGCTCGTCCTCTCCGGGCGCGGAACGTACTCGCCCCGGTTCGTCGGGGAGTTCGCGGCAGCGATCGCATTTCTCATGATCGGGGTGGGCCTCCACACGAGCCAGACGGCAGGAGTGGCCCTGGCCAACGACCTGGCTCCCCGAGACAGCAGGCCGCGCGTGGTCGCGCTCCTCTACGTGATGATCCTCGTCGGGATGGTCGCCGCCTCCCTTTCGTTCGGGGTCCTCCTCCGCTCGTTCGACTACGTCAAGCTGATCAAGATCATCCAGGGGGCGGCGATGGTCACCATCGTGCTCAACGTCGTGGCGCTCTGGAAGCAGGAGGGCCGCCGCGCTACTCCCTCCACGGAGGAACCGTCGCCGCAGTCCTTTGCGGCCTCTGTCCGCGCGTTCCTCTCCGGTGGCCCGGCCAGCCGCCTTCTGGTCGCGGTGGGGCTCGGGTGCGCGGGCTTCAACATGCAGGACATCTTGCTGGAGCCGTACGGCGGAGAGCTCCTCCACCTTCCGGTCTCGGCCACCACCTCGCTCACCGCGCTGATGGCGGGCGGCACGCTCCTCGGTCTGTTCCTGGCCGCGCGCTGGCTCTCTCGCGGTCGCGACGCAAACCAGCTCGCAGCTCACGGGGCCCTGGTCGGGATTGCAGGGTTCTCGGCGGTCATCTTCGCCGCTCCGCTCGCCTCGCTGCCGCTCTTCTGGATCGGCACGACTTTCATCGGCCTCGGTGGCGGGTGGTTCTCGGTCGGAACACTGACCGCCTCCATGGCGCTCTCGGAGCGCGGCCAGAGTGGCCTGGCCATCGGCGCCTGGGGCGCGGTCCAGGCCACCGTCGCAGGCGGGGGCATCGCGGCCGCCGGCGTTCTTCGCGACGTGGTGTCGAGCCTGGCCGTCCGCGGGGCGCTGGGCCGCGGGCTCACCTCGCCCGCCGTCGGCTACAGCTTCGTCTACCTCCTCGAGATCGCCTTGCTCTTCGGAACGCTCGCGGCTCTCGGGCCGCTCGTCCGGGTCGGAGCGCAGGACGACACCCCTTCGCGGTTCGGTCTCGCCGAGCTCCCCAACTGAACATCGCAGAGCGGAGTCACGCATGTCCCTCGCACTCACCGAACAGATCGACGTCGCCCAGGTCGTCCTCTACGGGTTCTGGGTCTTCTTCTTCGGCCTCATCCTCTGGCTCCGCCGGGAGGACCGGCGCGAGGGCTACCCGCTCGAGTCCGACGCCCCGAAGCGTCGCCTGAGCCCGAGAACGCAGACCCTCGTCCCGATCCCACCTCCCAAGACCTTCCTGCACCCTCACGGGGGCACGTCGCAGGCACCGAGCTTCGACCGCGACACGCGCGAGATCATGGCCCGGCGCGTGACCCAGGTGGCGGGGGCGCCCTTGCAGCCCATCGGGGATCCGATGCTTGCCGGCGTGGGCCCGGCGTCGTTCGCGCAGCGTGAGGATGTCCCGGAGCTGACGCGCGAGGGCCGTGACTGCATCGTCCCCCTGCGTGTCGAGAAGGACTTCAAGGTGAGCGCGGGCCCCGATCCGCGCGGCTGGGACGTCATCGCCGCCGACAACCTGTACGCCGGAACCGTCACGGACATCTGGGTGGACCGGGCCGACGCGATGGTCCGCTACCTGGAGGTCGAGCTGGAGGGCGAATCCAAGGAGACGCGCCTGCTGCCGATCACCGTGCTCAGGCTCAGCGGCGAGAAGAAGAAGGTCAAGGTCGGGGCCATTCGCGCACACCACTTCAAGAGCGTCCCGACGCTCAAGGAGCGCGACCGGGTCACGATCCTCGAGGAGGATCGCATCTGCGCGTTCTACGCGGGCGGTCGCCTCTATGCCGATGCCAAGCGCCTGGGGCCGGTCATATGAGCTCCGAGATCGACATGGAGCCCATCCCCGGGCTGCCTCGCGAGCTGCCCGCCGGCGAGCGCATCGTCTGGCAGGGACGCCCGCAGTGGAGGGCGCTGGCCAGGAACACCTTTCGCGTGCGCTGGCTCGCGGCCTACTTCGCGCTCTTCGGCGCCGTGAGGCTGGTCCTGGCGTGGAGAGACGAACAGGGGCTGGCGGGCCTGATGCAGCTGCTGTCGCTGACGGGCCTCGCCGCGGTCTGTCTCGGGATCTTGAGCCTGATGGCCTGGCTCAACGCGCGCGCCGCCGTCTACACCATCACCACCAGGCGCGTCGTCATGCGCATCGGCGTGGCGCTGCCGATGACCTGGAACCTGCCCTTCAAGCGCATCGCGGCCGCGGACCTGAAGGTGCGCGGGGAGGGTGACGGGGACATCCTTCTCAGGCTCGTGGCTCCCGATCGCATCGCGTGGCTGCAGCTGTGGCCCCACACCCAGCCGTGGCACGTCATGAACGCCCGACCCACGCTCCGCGCCATCGCGGACCCCGCGAAGGTCGCGGCTCTGCTGGCCGAGGCGGTGCGGAGCTGGGCCGAGGCGGAGGCTGCACCGGTGCTGCTGTCGGGCGGCGACGCGTTCGAACCTGCAGTCAAGGCGCCGTTGCTGGCGCCGATCGAGCTTCACCCCGAGGTGTTGACGGAGGCCGGTCGCCAGGCCGGGGCATGATTCATGGGCGAGCACATCCACGCGCAGACCGTCCCTCGCGGGGCCCTCATGGGCGCCGCGGCGCTGATCGTGCTGACCCTGGGGCTGGCGGCGAGCGCGCGCAGCTCGCGTCTGCATGCCGCAGCCTCTTCGCCTGCACGCGCGCCTGCACTCGAGTCCGTCGAGCTTCGCTTCGAGGATCGTCCGGGCGGCGTTCTGGAGGTCCTGGACGCGGACAGCGGACGCGAGGTGGCCACCATCGCGCCAGAGACCAACGGCTTCGTGCGGGGCGTGCTCCGCGGGATGTTCCGCACACGGAAGCTGGAGTCGCTGGGGCACGACGCCCGCTTCCGGCTCGCGCGCGAGGCCGATGGTCGGCTCACGCTCCAGGACCCCCAGACGGGCCGTCAGGTCGAGCTCGACTCGTTCGGTCCCACCAACTCGGCGGCGTTCGCCGACCTGCTGGTCGCCGGGAGGCGCGTGCGATGACCCGGCTCTCTCTCCTGGGAGGACGCTCGTTCGACGTGGCCTGCACCGTGCGGGTGTCGCACACGTTCGAGGACCTCTCGGCCCACGTCGAGCTCGAAGGCGATGTGCCCATCGAGCCCGGCGACCGCGTGCTGGTGCACGGTGCCGCCATCAATCCACCGTACGGCGAGATCCAGGTGGAGCGCCGCCAGGCGACGATCACCCGGGCCACATGGCTCGAGCGGACCTGGACCCGCCTGACCGGCGACCTCGACTGCCTCTCGCTCCTCGACGTCAGCTTCAGCGACCGGAGAGACCTATGACCACGACCGTCAACGAGACCACGCTGCTCGCCCAGAAGACGACGACGTTGAGCCCGCGTTTCTACACGACGGACTTCGACGCCATGAACCGCATCTCGGTCGAACCGGTCCGGGCCGAGTGGGACGCGCTCATCGCCGAGCTCGCGGCGGACACCAATCGTCGCCATTTCCAGCGCAACGACGAGTGGGACCTGGACACCTCGAAGATCCCGGAGCCGCTTCGCAAGGAGTTCATCGACTTCCTCGTGAGCTCTCTCACCGCGGAGTTCTCCGGGTGCGTCCTCTACGCCGAGATCCGCAAGCGTGGCAGCAACCCGGACCTCTGTTCCCTGTTCAAGTACATGAGCCGTGACGAGGGGCGCCACGCGGGGTTCATCAACGACAGCCTCAAGGACTTCGGTGTCCAGGTCGACATGGGCTTCCTGGTGAAGGCGAAGAAGTACACGTACTTCAGCCCCAAGTTCATTCTGTACGCCACATACCTGTCCGAGAAGATCGGCTACGCCCGCTACATCAAGATCTTCCGCCACCTCGAGCGAAACCCCGAGCACCGGTTCCACCCGATCTTCAAGTGGTTCAAGGAGTGGTGCAACGACGAGTTCCGGCACGGAGAGGCGCTCGCGCTGCTGATGCGCGCCAACCCGCGGCTGCTCTCGGGCCTCAACCGCCTCTGGATCCGCTTCTTCCAGCTGTCGGTGTTTGCCACCATGTTCGTGCGCGATCACAGCCGCGTCGAGTTCCACAAGGCGCTCGCCCTCGATCCCGAGGCCTACGGGATGGAAGTCTTCCGTCTGACCTGCGAGATCTCGCGGCAGGTGTTCCCGGTCCTGGTCGACGTCGAGAACCCTGCGTTCCTGCGCGGCCTGCGCCGCCTGCAGCAGCTCGCCAGCGGCATCGCCGCGGCGCGCAGCCGCGGCGGCCTCGTCGGCCGCGCCCGGGCCCTCGGCCTGCAATTCCGCGTCGTCGCGACCTTCCTCGCGCTCTACTTCCTGCCGACCAAGCGCAACACGCTCCCGGAGCAGGCGCGCCTCTCACCGGCCTGGTAGGCGAGCTCGATGAACGACCGCGCCTTCGCCGCCCTCTTCGTGCTGGCCACCTGGTGGCTCAGCACCATCGTCGTGCTGCGCGCGGTGTGGCTCGAGCGCTCGACTCACCGCTGGAGCGGTGCGGTCGCCAGCGTGGTGGGCGTGGCGGGGCTGTTCGGGGTGTTCTGGAGCGCTCGAGTGGAGTCCAAGCCCGCAGCGTACGTCTCCTTCGGCAGCGCCCTGGCGGTGTGGGGGTGGCACGAGCTCTCGTTCCTCCTCGGCCTGGTGACGGGTCCACGCAAGCTGCCATGCCCCCCCGACGCGACGGGATGGCGTCGCTTCGCCTACGCCACGTCGGCTGTCATCCACCACGAGGTGGCTCTGGCCCTGACGATGATGCTGGTCGCTACGCTCACCTGGGGGCAGCCGAACCAGCTGGGCACGCAGACGTTCCTGGTGCTCTGGGTGATGCGACTGTCGGCCAAGCTCAACGTGTTCCTGGGCGTCCGCAACCTCACCGAGCAGTTTGTCCCGGCGCACCTGCGCTACCTGAGGACCTACTTCCGGCGCGCGCGTCTGAACCCGCTGATGCCGGTGTCCCTGCTGGCCGGGACGATCGTCGTCGCCCGGCTCGGGCGGGATGCGCTGGCCTCCGGCGGGACCGAGCTATTCGTCGTGGAGCGCGTGCTCGTCACCAGCATCCTCGCCCTTGCAGTCCTGGAGCACGTGTTTCTGACGCTCCCCGTACCTGACGCCGTCCTGTGGAGCTGGGCTACCCGGACCAGACGAGGTCGGCAAGCATCGACAACCGAACCCTTGACGGATCTGACAGTGGAGGCGCCATGACCGCGCAGCAATCGCTGGACCACGGGACATCCCTTGCTGACGCAATGCGTAGGTCTTCGTCGACCGTGCGTGTCGGTGCATCGCGTCAATCTGAAAGGGAGATTTCGGAGACCGTGACGATTGACGCCCACGGCTGTGATCGCGCTATGACGGATGGGTCGGAGGCGCATCGAATGGGGAAGGTTCTGGAGAAGTCTTTCTGGGGGTCGGCGCCCGAAGCCTTCCCGAGCGAGCAGCGTCTCAAGCTCACGCCCGACCGGCCTCCGCTCGAATCTGACGGACGCGCTGACCTGCTGGCGACCATCCACGAGAAAATCATCCCCCAGCTCGTGCTCGCCCACCGCGCGGAGCTGGTGAGGGAAGCCTCGTGTCCAGACAGCAGGCCGCCACCGACCGTCCAGGAGGTGGCCGCGTTCGCCGTGATCGCCGTGCAGGACGACCTCCCGGCGGCCCTGGCCTTCATCGAGGTTCTGGCCAGTCAGGGCATCGCGCTCGAGGCCGTGCTGCTCCACCTGGTCGCGCCGGCGGCGCGGCTGCTCGGGGAGCAGTGGCTCGACGATCTCCGGAGCTTCACCGAGGTGACGATCGGGCTGGGCGTGCTCCAGCGCGTGGTTCACGTCCTCGGTCCCAGCTTCGCTCCGGAGGTGGGCCACCGCGGGGTCGTCGTCCTGGTGGCCGCGCCGAACGAGCAGCACACGCTGGGGATCTACCTGCTGGGTGAGTTCCTGCGCAGGGACGGGTGGGGTGTCCAGGTGCAGCCCAACATGGCGCCAGACGAGCTGATCACGCTGGTCGAGTCCCAGCCGCTCGAGATGGTGGGGATCTCGGTGAGCAACAGCCATCTCCTCGCGCCGGTCTCCGACCTCATCGCGTCCATCAAGCGGGCGCCGCTCAACGCCGACATGGCCGTGATGGTGGGGGGGAGCTGCCAGCTCCGCGACGACGCCGAACGGATGGGAGCCATGTTCTGCTCTGACCCGCGTGACGCCGTGCGTTGGCTCGATCAGCATGTTAGAAACCGCCAGCAGCACGCACGGAGCTGACGCTTGGAGTCGTGACGGAAGGCATGAACAAAGTACGGACCCCTCTGAAGTCCTTCGCGGACTCACCGCTCGCATCCCGAGTCGTGGCTGCAGCTGCCGACCTGGCTCTCGTCATCGACCGTCAGGGTGGCATTCAGGAGGTCTCGCTGGGTGAGGGGATGGACCCGGACCCCAACTGGTACAAGCTCGCCGGCGCGCGCTGGGTCGACACGCTCACCAAGGAGAGCCAGGCCAAGGTCGACGCGCTGCTCGGGGAAGCTCGCCAGGGGCGGACGGCCCGCTCGCGCGAGCTGAACCAGCTGGTCGAGGGGATCGGGGAGGTTCCGTTCCGGTTCAGCGCGGTCCTCCTGGAGGACCAGAAGCGCGTGCTGGTGATGGGCCGCGACCTGCGGACGATCGCGAGCCTGCAGCAGCGCATGGTGACCGCCCAGCAGACGATGGACCGGGAGTACGGGCGCCTGCGGCAGGCCGACACCCGCTACCGCGTCTTCTTTCACGTCGCCTCGGAGGGCGTCCTGGTAGCGGAGGCGCCCAGCCTGAGGATCCTCGAGGCCAACCCGGCGGCGGCGTCGATGCTGGGCGAGTCCGCAGAGGCTCTCCAGGGAACGGTACTGCCCGAGCTGTTCGAGTCGAGGAGTCGTCCCATCGTCCAGGGAATGCTCGCGGCGGTCGACGCGGGGGCACATCCGACCGAGGTCCAGGTGAATCTCCTGGGGCAGACCGAGCGGGAGGTGACCCTCGCCATCTCGCTGTTCCGCCAGTCGGGCTCGGCGCTGGTGCTGGTCCGCTTCTGGTCTTCGGGCGTCGGCGCGATGCCGTGGGCCGCCCGGGCCGCCCGCATGCTCTCCGTGCTCGAGGCCTTGCCCGACGCCTTCGTGGTCATCGGCGAGGATCGGCGCATCCTCAGCGCGAACGGTGCGTTCTGCGAGCTCGTCCAGCAGGCGAACGAGAAACAGGTCATCGGCCAGCCCCTCGATCGCTGGCTGGGCCGTCCCGGCGTGGACCTCAACATCATGCTCGCCAACGTGCGCGAGCACGGCTCCGTGAAGAACTTCGCGACCATCGTCCGCGGCGACTTCGGACCGCCGCAGGAGGGCGTCGTCACGGCTGTCTCCGCCCTCGACGGCAAGGTCCCCTGCATCGGGTTCACCATCCGCGCGGTCTCGTCGCGGCTGTCGCTGGTCCCCTCCACCTCGGTCATGCCACGGTCCGTCCAGCAGCTCCGCGAGCTGGTCGGGAGGGTGCCGCTCAAGGACCTCGTGCGGGAGTCTGCGGACCTCATCGAGAAGCTCTGCATCGAGGCGGCCCTCGACGTGAGCCACAACAACCGCGCGTCCGCGGCGCAGCTGCTGGGACTGAGCCGACAGGGGCTCTACTCCAAGCTTCGCCGCTACGGTCTGGCCGAGTTCGAGCCCGGATAGGCGCGACGTCGGCCAGCTGCCGCGGCCCCAGGCTCACGAGAGTCGTTCGGAACGCGCCCGGGCGCGCTGTCGCGCGAAGCCACGGGGATCGAAGAACTCATCGATCGGTGACTCGACGGCGGTCGCCGCGGCTGGCGTGCCCGTGCGCCTCAGCTGCACCAGCTGGTCCTCGCTCAGGACCTTCGAAGGGTCGAACCGGAAGTCGATCTCCTTCTGTCCGCGGTAGCCGATGCGACCCAGATCGTAGAAACGCCGCTCCATGCTCGACTTGAGGAAGGCCTTCAGGCACCCCAGCATGTACCGGCGCTTGAAGCCGTCGCGGATCCAGGGGTAGCTGAGGAAGCTCTTGCGCATGTAGAAGCGCTTGTAGTTGTTCATGACGCCGTGGAGGACGTCGCTGCGTGACATCCCGTCGGGCTTCATGATCGGCGTCACGAAGTTGAACTTCGCGTAGTCGCGCACCTCTACCTTGTCCCCCAGGTCGGAGAAGAGGTCGGAGAAGGGCCAGGGCGTGTACATGTTCCAGTTGACCATGTCCGCGTTCCAGTCGAGCGCCCAGCGGTAGGTGTCCTCGATGCTCTCCGGCGTCTCGTTCTCCAGCCCGATGATGAACTGCGCCTCGGCGACCATCCCGGCCTCGCGGATCAGGCGGATCGCCTTCTTGTTCTGGGCGATGGTCGTCTCCTTCCGGAAGCGCTCCAGCTGGAGCTGCGCCGACGCCTCGGTGCCCAGCGAGACGTGGACCAGGCCCGCCTTCCGGTAGAAGGGCAGCATGTCCTCGTCGCGCAGGATGTCGGTGACCCGCGTGTTGATGCCCCAGTGGACGTCGAGCTTCCGGTCGATGAGCTCCTGGCAGAGCGCGATGAACTTCCCGCGGTGGATCGTCGGCTCCTCGTCGGCCAGGATGAAGAAGCCGACCTGGTGCTCCTTCACGAGCGTCTCGATCTCGTCGACGAAGTTCTTCGGCGTGCGCGTCCGGTAGTTCCGCCAGAACTTCCACTGAGAGCAGAACGAGCAGGTGAACGGGCACCCGCGCGCGAAGTTCGGAATCGCCACGCGCACGCCCAGCGGGATGTACCGGTACTTCTTCCAGTCGAGCATGCCCCAGTCGGGCGTCAACGAGTCCAGGTCTGCGATGGGCTCGTGCGCGGGCGTCGCGACGATCTGGTCCCCATCGCGGAAGGCAATCCCGCGGATGTTCCGGCGGTCGCGCGGGTAGCTCCCGGACTCGATGGCGCGCACGAGGTTCACCAGGACCTCTTCGCCCTCGCCCCGCACGATGCAGTCGATCGCGGGCGCCTCGGCGAGGACCTGCCGGTACATGAAGGTGCCGTGGATGCCGCCGAGGACCGTCACCGCGCCGGGGTGGAGCTTCTTGGCGAGGGCGAGGGTGGCCTCGGCCTTGTAGATGCTGGGCGTGATGGAGGTGCAGCCGATGACGTCGGGCGCCGGCTGTTCGCCCAGCAGCTTCTCCAGCGTGGCGTCGTCGATGTTGTTGGTCATCGCGTCGATGAAGGCGATGTCGTCGTAACCGGCCTTCTTCAGCGCGCCGCACAGGTACGCGACCCAGGCAGGAGGCCAGTTGCCGGCGATCTCGGCGCCGCCGGAGTGGTAGTTCGGGTGGATCAGGAGGATTCGCATGGTGTTCCGGCGGTGGGGGCGGTGAGCGCGATTTCGAAACGACAGAGCGGAGCGTGCAGGGCCTGGCACGCCACCTCGCGGACGCGGACGTCCGGGGCGGCGATGCGGAGGAGGCCCTCGAAGGCGGCTTCGTAGTAGGCGCCCGCGTATCCCTCGAGGCCCGCCGCGGCGTCGGGCCGGCAGGTGGGGCAGCCGTCGAGGAGCAGGGTGCCGGGGAAGGGGCCTTCGATCCCGAACCGCCCACCACCCGCGAAGGTCCACGCATGCCGCCGGAAGGCCCGGAGGAGGAGGGGAATGGAGAGCCGTGCGGGCAGCAGCCGGAGCAGCCCGCGGAAGGCAGCGGGGATCCGGTGACGAGCGACGTAGTCCGCGGTGTGGTGTCCCGACCGTCGAAGGACGGCCTCGGAGCGGCTGGCTGGCAGGGCGGCCCGGAGCTCGCGCACGAGCGCCGCGAACCACCCCTCCGGGATCATCCCGGCGGGCCACTCGTCCGCGGGCGCGAGCCCGGGATCCACCTGGCGGGCGACCTCCGGGGCCTCGAGCTCGCGCAGGGCGCGAAACGTCTGGAGCACGGCGTTGGGGCCGATACGGGCCGGGGTCGGTGGGGTGGAGGCGAGGCCGGAAAACAAGACGGACGCTGCGAAGTGTAAAATGCAGAAGTCATTCCGGGAAGCCCTTCGCGAATCTCCACAGGAAAGTGGCAGGCCGTGCGCAAATCATGCGCGTCCGTGCATCGCACGCCAGGCAGGGCCTTCACCGTGGCGACGATTGGGGTCACTCCGTGGCGCTGTCGGTGGCTGCTTCTGCAGTCGCGTCGACCGCCGCTTCACCCGTCGCGTCCGCGGCGGCATCCACCCCGCCATCGGTGGCCGAGTCGGGTGCGCCGTCCGCCGGTCCATCCGCCGTCGTCGCGTCCACGACGCCCCCGTCCTCGCAGAGCCTGTAGCAGGACTCGGCGCCGCACGATGCGCCTCCCGTCGGTGCGCTCCCGGGGCACCAGCCCGCGGGGCCGAACAGGAGGAGCTGCTGCCCCGTGGGGCAGGTGCATGGCGTCGGCGGCGCGTAGGTCGCGTCGGTGGTCGGCACGTCTGCGCCGCTGTCGGGGGCTCCGCCGCCCGACGAAGACGAGCAGGCTGCGCCCACGAGGACCAGAAGTACCAGGGAGCCAGTGAGGCGCACGGCCGCCAGCCTATCACCTGCTGCACGAAGCCATGAACGGGCATCGGCGCTCTTCGGCGGGGTGGTACTCTCCGCGCACGATGCCCGAGCCCGAAGCGGCCACGATGCGCTGGTACCACGACGTCGCGTACCTCTTCGGGGGCGCCTTCCTCGCGAACGCCGTCCCGCACTTCGTGAACGGGATCTCGGGCCACCCCTTCCAGAGCCCGTTTGCCTCGCCGCCGGGCGAAGGGCTGTCGTCCTCGACGGTGAATGTGCTCTGGGGGTTCCTCAACCTCGTGGTGGGCTACGTGCTCGTGTGCCGTGTGGGGACCTTCGAGCTGCGACGAACCAGGCACGTGGTGGTCCTCGGGCTGGGCGTGCTGCTGATGGGGGTCATGGGCGCCCGCGTGTTCGGCAGGTTCTACGGGGGCCTGTGACGGGTCCGCGGTGCATGCCGGGTGAAAGCTCGCCTGGCTCGGCTGTTTTCGCGTCACACTCCACGCCATGACAGCCTTCACGCCGGGCGAGATCGCCTATCTCCAGAGTCAGCGACTCGGTCGCATCGCGACCGCAGCCAACGGCCAGCCTCACGTGGTCCCGGTGACCTTCCGGTACAACCCCGCCGAGGACGCGATCGAGATCGGCGGCCACGGCGGCTTCGCCAAGCGCAAGAAGTACCGCGACGTACAGCAGAACCCGCGCGTCGCCTTCGTCGTCGACGACATCGTGTCCTTCCAGCCGTGGAAGGTGCGGGGCATCGAGATCCGGGGCGAGGTCGAGATCCTGCTGACCGGCGGGAGCGCGATCTTGCCTCACATGGACCCGGAGATGTTCCGTCTCCGCCCCCGCCGGATCGTGAGCTGGGGGATCGACGGCGAGATGATGCAGCAGAACGCTCGCTCGGTGGGCTGACCTCCGAAGCTAATCTGCCAGCGGCAGTCGCACGCGTCGCGGCCCGGGGAGCACCACCGTGCCCCTCGCATCCGGGAGCGGCAGGCGCTGGTTCCTGGCGTACACCGGGTGCCGCCCCCTGGTCCGGTGCCACTCCGCGACCGACGCGTTGGCTTTCATCTTCTCGATGACGTTGCGCCAGCCCACGCCCGTGTTGTAGGCGCAGAAGCTGATCTCCCCCATCTGCGTCCCGTACGGGATGATGCACATCTCGGTGCGGCGGAAGTCGTAGTTGAAGAGGTCCTGGAACCACATGCCGGCGACGAACAGCGCGCGCCACTCGAATTCCGCTGCGTCGCCCTCCGACTCGCCGATGATCGTCCCCCGCCCGCCCGTCTGACTGAGGAACTGCTTCACCAGCTTCCGGAACGTGAAGCCAGGGGGCGCCTTCGCCGGGTCGAAGCGCTTGAGCAGCGCGAGCGCGACCTCCGCGAGGGTGACGGCGCGGCCCTGCGCGGAGTCGGTGATCTCCTGCACGTCCTCGAGGAGGCCCTCGAGATCGAGGAACTCCGTGAGGGGGACCATCTGCTTGGTCTTCTTGTGGACGAAGAGCACGGTGCCGAGGCCGCAGTTCGGGTGGCAGCCGCACTTGAGCGAGCCCCAGTCGGCGCGCTCGCCGAGGAGGGTGTCGGTGAGATCGCTGAACGGGCCCATGGCAGAGAGAGGAAACCAGTCGCGGAGGGGCTCGGTGATCCCGGTCTGCGCCTTGACGTCGTGAGCGAGGTGACTGAGCGTGTACCGCTGCTTTCTGCGCGTCTCGTCGTCGATGTCCTCGTCGCGGCCGGTGAAGCTGACGGGCTGGAAGCTCACGACGGTGACCTTGTCGGCGTTGGCGATGGCAAAGTCGAGGATCGGGCCCACCTGCTCGTTGTTCACGCCGTTGACCACCGTGACCACGAGCACCACGTCGATCCCCGCGGCGTGCAGGTTCTCGATGGCGCGCAGCTTCACGTCGAAGAGGTTGCCCACCCTGCGGTGCGAGTTCGCCTCGTTGGTCACGCCGTCGAACTGGAGGTACGCGAGGCGCATCCCGGCGTCCTTCGCCGCTCGCGCGAAGTCGGGCTCCTGGGCGAAGCGCACGCCGTTGGTCGCGGCCTGGACGCAGAAGTACCCGACGTCGCGCGCGTGGCGGACGGCGCGGAGAAAGTGCGGCGAGAGCGTCGGCTCGCCGCCGGAGAACTGCACGCTCATCTGGCGGCGCGGCTTGATGGTCAGCGAGTCGCCGAGGATCTTCTCGATCTCGTCCCACTCGAGCTCGTGCACGTAGCCGACCTGGTTGGCATCCATGAAGCACGGGTCGCACATCATGTTGCAGCGGTTCGTGAGGTCGACGGTGAGGACCGAGCCGCGCCCGTACTTGATGCTGGAGCTCCCGTGGTTGCGGAGCGGCGTGAGCGGGGCGAAGAAGTCCCGGCCCGGGTACAGGTTCTCGATGCGGCGGAGGAACCGTGGGTCCATCGACAGCACGTCCTCGAAGCGGCCGTGGACCTCGCACGTCTTGACCATCTTCACCTGCCCGTCCTCCTCGAGGATCGTGGCGCGGATCTCGCCCGGCTTTCCGCCGATGAGCGTCGACAGATCGCGCTCGCCGCTCAGGATGGCGGTGCGCACGTCCTTGACGCAGCGGGGGCACAAGGAGTCCGTCTCGCGCGGCCAGCCCAGCTGGGGCATGCTCCGCTCGCTTCGCTTGGGGAGCGGGCCGGGGGCCCACGCAGGGTGCGGAGAGGGACGCTGGAAGGCGTGGTTGTAGCGCCGGACGAGGGGCCAGGCGGCGCGCGCGCAGCGAGAGAGGAGCGTTTCGGCGACGCGCGTCAGCGAGACGATCATCGGGCGGAGACTACGACGTTCTCCCGCTCCGCCGCACGCTCTGCGGCCTCCAGGGTCACCGCCGACGGCGCGCGCAGGAGCGCGTCGCGGTCGAGACCGAAGGCGAGCAAGAGCGCGCTCGACGGCTTCAGCCCGAGATCGTGCTCCTCGAGGAACAGCCGCGCGAGCTCCGTGGCGTACGCGCGAGACAGCTCGGGCCGAGGGATGGCGTCGAAGCGTTCTGCGCGCCGCCGGCTGGGCAGCGTCGACGCGACGAGCCCGAGGAACGTGGCATGGTAGAGGGCGCGCAGCCGCGGTCGCGCCTCGGGTGCGCGGGCGAGCGCCTGCCGCAGGAAGTGTACGTTGAGCGGCACATGAAAGGACTCGTCGCGCGTCAGGATGGTGAGCATCTGGCGCACGGCGGGGTGCGTCGCGCGGCGCAGGGCGAGGCGGTAGGTCGTCGAGGCGATGGTCTCGAACATGAGGTTCACGAGCACGATGGACTCCATCCGCTCCGCGCGCTGGTAGAGCCGGTAGAACGTGCGGGTCGTCGGCCCCATCGGGCGCACCTCCCCGCCGATCCAGGCGAGAAACTCGGTCAGCAGCCGGCGATGCCATCCCTCCTCGTCGCCATAGAGCTTCAAGCACTCCGCGAGGTCCGGGTCCCAGCGCGCGGTCTCCTCCGAGAGTACGTGCGCCTGGCGCAGCCCCGACTCTTCGGCGCGGAAGGCGGCGTTGAAGAAGGCGATCGCAGCGAGCCGCTCCTCGTGCGACCCGAACGTGATGGGCTGCGACAGATCGAGCTTCTCCGCGGCCATCCGCGTGCTCCGCTTGCGCAGCATGCCGAGCCACCAGGCCGTGGGTCGTGTCCTCATGGGGGGTGGTCTCCAGAAGTAGATTGTCGTCGTGGTGCCATCATGAAAAACACGGTCGAGCTCGAACCTGGAGGCCTCACCGCCCGGCGAGGCGGAGTGCGCCAGGGACGACCACCAGCGCTGCGACGAGGCCCGCAAGCACGCCGATCGTCCCGACCGTTCCCAGATCGCGCAGAGGCTCGTAGCGGCACGCCACGAGGGCGACGAAGCCCGCGGCCGTGGTCAGCGCGGTGGCTGCGACGAGCGGCCCTTGCCTGGCGAGCGCCTCGTCCAGAGACTGCTCTCGAGCCGCGTACAGCAGGAACATCGACTCGTCGATGGTGACGCCGAAGAGCACCGGTACGACGAGCGCGTCGTAGACGTGCCATCGCACCGAGAGCAAGCGCATCGCCATGCCGACCGCCGCCATCTCGCATGCGAGCGTCGCGAGCGCGACCACCGTGCTCCTCCCGCTACGCAGCGCCAGGCGCATCCCGATGCCCACGACGACCAGGGCCACGACGCCGATGACCAGCAGATCGTGCGAGAGGACATCTCGCAAGACGCGCTCGATGGCGCCGAGCCCCGTGATCTCGGACGCCGGATCGGCCGCGGCGATGACCGATCGCAGCCGGGCGTCGGCTTCGGGCCCCCCCTTCGGTCGCACGTAGGTCGCGACCAGAGCGTCGTCGCCGTCGTGCGCGAGGTGGCGACCGAAGAGCCACGCGAGATCGCTCCCGGGCGCGGGCTCGGGAGCGGACGGGAGGGGCGCCGGATGTGCGAACGCATCGAGCGCGGGCGCACACGCGGCCAGTTCGAACCCGACGTCTCGCAAGGCGGCCTCGAGCAGCGCGCGTCGCGCGGGGAGATCGAGCGCGTCGCGGGCGGCGAGCCGCGCCTGGAGAGTGGTTCGCGAGGGAGCCAGGGTGGTCAGGGCGTCGAAGCCGTCGATGTCGCCGCTCCGCGCCAGGGACTCGAGCGCCTCGGCGACACGGTCGGCGCGGGTACGCGCACGGTCCTCGAGCCGATCTCGTGTGAGGACGATCCACTGCTCGGGACGTCCGCCGAAGACGTCCCGGATGTGCTGTTCCGCCACGAGAGGTGGGAGGCCAGCAGGCCTGATGGCGACCAGCGCATCCGCTGGACGTGGCCACCCGGCCAGCGCGACGAACGCGATGGGCGTCGCGCAGACGACCAGCGACACGAGAGCGCGCCGGCGCGTCGCCGTCACCCAGGCCACGAGGTCCATCCAGCGTGCGTGACCGGGGGCCGGGGCGGGTCTCCGCTCGAGCCACGAGCCGATCTCGGGGGTGACGAGGAGGATCGCCACGGCCGTCAGCAGCTCGCCGGCCCCGCAGAGGAGGCCGAGCTCGCGCAGCGCGCTCAGACGGCCGAGACCGAGCGAGCCGAAGGCCATCGCCGCGATGACCGCCGCGGTCATCGTAGGGCGCCAGGTGCGGCGTCGAGCGGCGTGGGCAGCGTCCGCCGGCGCCAGACCCTCCCGGCGGGCGTCGAGCAGCGCCGAATAGACGTGCACCCCGGTGTCGACGCCCACGCCGACGACGACGGCGGCGAAGGCGATCGCGAGCGCGTCGAGCCCTGACGGGAGCAGCGCGGCGAGCCCCGTCGTCCAGAGCGTCCCGAGGGCCAGAGGTGGCAGCACGGCGGCCAGCGCACGGACCCGCCGGAACGTGGCCACGAAGGCGAGCGACACCAGGAGGCTCGACAGTCCGGCGCTGACCTCGAGATCGCGGCGCAGCATCTGCTCGGTGGCGAAGGCGATGGCGTGACCACCCGCGAGCTCCATGGTCACGCCGGGTCGCGCCGCGGATCGCTCGGCCTGCTCGACATCTTCGACCAGTGCGCGGGCCTCGGCCGAATGGAACGCGCTGCCCCGGGGCTCGACGACGATCAGGCGAGCACGCCCCTCGTCGGCGACGAAGACACCGCCGCCGGACAGCAGCTCGGGCGGCCGCCCCTCCCACGGAACGGCCGCGAGTCTCAGCGGGTCGCGTGCCAGCCATGCTTCCAGGTCGCCGCCTGCAACGGGAGCAAGGAGCATGGTTCGGGTCTCCGAGAGGCGCGCGCGCATCCCTTCAGGCGTGACGATGGCGGCGAGCCGCGCCTGCGCCGCGGGCCCCGCGAATGCCCAGGCGAGCGTCGGATCGCCCGGCGTCGCGGGACGTGGCGTGCGGTCGATCACGCGCCCGACCGAGGGCGCGTGCCCGAGCGCCTCGACGACCGAGTCGGCCGCTTCGGTCACAGTTTCGGGACGGTCGCCGCGTACCAGGATGAGCGCCGCATCGCCCCCCCCGAACGCGCGCGTCCAGGCGGCGAGCGCTGCAGCGTCGCCCCCGGCAGGAAGAAGCGCCGAGATGTCCGTGGAGACGCGCAGGCGTGAGGCCGTCAGCCATGTGCAGAGGACCGTGGCGAGGACGACCGTGATGCGAAGCCACGCGCGCAGACTCATGAGCGCTTCAAGGGCGTGGACTATAGACTGACGGCGGATGCGTGACCGAGTGAAGACGCCCGGCCGCCTGGCATGAGCCAGCGAGGCGACGTGCTCGCCGATGCTGGGCCGCCACCTACATGTACCGCCGGCGCCTCTCCGCATTGCGCACCGGCCAAAACTGCGGTCGACTGACGAAAACGCCGCCCGGGGCGTAAGGAGAGACGGCGAGCCACGATGGGGGATTTCGACTGGCGCTTGCGCAGCCCTTTCGGCGACGTGGAGATCACCCTCCACCCTCGCTCGCCGCTGCGGGGGCAGGAGCAGATCGCGTCCGAGCGGGAGCTCGTGCGTCTGGTCCACGACTTCACGTACCGCGATCCGCAGGCCCGGCGCGTCGTGCTGGACATCTACGCACGGCTGCGCGGCCTCGGGGGCGGCGCGATGGGGAGCGAGGGGTCCGACCTCGACTCCGGGTCGCCCCGGGCCGCCGCCATCGGCGAGGAGCTCATGCTGGCGGCGCGAAGGGGGGTGCTCGCGCTGCGGCGTCGAGAGGTGCGCCCCGTGTGGGTCGCGCTGGAAGGGGACGCCGAGGTCGTGCTGGGGCCGGAGGAGCCTGCGGAGACCGACTGGGTGGGGTTCCAGTTCGTAGAGGACACCACGGGCGCCCCGGTGTCCGGCATCAAGCTGGCGGTCACGCTCCCCGACGGCACCAGCTCCACGTTGACCACCGCAGACGACGGCTCGGCCGAGATCAAGAAGACCGTGGGGGGGGTCTGCGCCGTGCAGGTCACCAGCAGCGACCTGCTCCTGTCGACGACCCTGAACTACCTCGGCGAGGGCGGCAGCCCGCCTCCTCCCGACACGCCGCCCGCCAAGGCCGGCAAGGACAAGCCGAAGGTCGCGCGTGTCGTCGCGCACCGGATGCTCGAGGGAGAGACGCTGGGCAAGGTCGCGCAGGACAACGGCCTCAGCCTTCAGGCGCTCACGAAGTTCAACTTCGAGACCGACGACCCGAAGAAGCTCGATCGCTGCGTGCGACTGCTCACCGGCTGCCGCGCGCGCGCCGGGGACGACTGGGCGTTCGCCGGCACGGAGGATCCCGGGATCGTGTACGTGCCGCAGGACCTGAAGCTCGCGGGCGTCAAGACCGGATCGACGCACGTGTTCCGGGTGGCGGCGGTGAAGCCACCGCTGCGACCCTTCCTGTTCTCGTACTGAGGGGAAGCCGACGATGGGCGTGGTCCGGAACATCCACTACGAAGACAAGGAGCGGCTGGAGTACTCGAACGGCGTCCTGACGCGCGTCCGGCCGGTCGATCAGTACGACGACCTGCTGACCGCCCTCGAGCACCGGGCGTCGGAGTACCACATCCTCAAGGTGCCGCTCCTCGGGCAGTACACGACCGGCGCCAAGATGGACTGGTGCGGGCGTACGTCCGCGTCGATGGCCTACAGCTACTACAAGCTGGTCGCCGGGGGCGATCCCGCGAAGGACTACGTCACGCACTGGAACAGCAACCCGTCTGGGGTGCGCGACCTGACGAAGCCCGACAAGTCCATCGCCTTCAAGGACTACTCCGTCATCTCGGGGCTCAAGGAGATGGGGTTCTACGTCGGCAACGAGGGCCGCTCGGATCCCAAGAGCAGCTTCCTGTTCGAGCCCACCCCGTCCCCGCAGCGCGCCGCGCTCGCGCGCGAGATCGCCCAGGACCCGGTGAAGCTCGAGGCGAAGTTCGCGCGCATCCTCGACGCCTTCCGCAACAACAACCCCGTCGTCTTCTACTCGGGCTTCTCGACGTCCGACAATCCGATCCACATCATCCTGCTCGTCGGGTACGCGAGGATCGCCGATCAATCCGGCGGCGTGCCGCAGCTGTGGATCGCCGTCGCCGACCCGTCCACGAACAACGGGAAGATCAGGACGCGGATGTTCACGCCCCCGGCGCCGGACAAGCTCGTCGACTCGCAGGACCTGCGGGATCTCTCGGGCAAGGATCTCATCCGGATCACCAAGGGCGAGGACCACGAGTGGCAGACCGGCGGCGGCCAGCTCATCTTCATCCGCGCTGCGCACTTCTTCGACGAGTCCACGCACGGTGGCTACCGGTTGTTCCTCGACTACTGCACGGGGAAGGAGCCGCCGTCGCCCGGGTTCTTCATGACGATGCCCGCCGGGAAGCGCACGGAAGCGCCGCCGGAGGTCGTCGACAGCTCGCTGGAGCAGGTCCAGCTGCCGTTCGGCCCGCCCGGCTCGCGCTTCCGCCCGGTGACATACCTGGCCGACAACGAGAGCTCCGCCGGCGGCTTCTTCCCGCTGGGGAGCTACCAGAACGTTCACACCGGCGTCCACCTCACGGGGGATGTCTCCGCCGGCCCCGCCCCGAAGAAGCCCATCGCGGTGCGCGCCCCGCTGGCGGGGTCGATCGTCGCGGCGCGCTTCAGCGTCCCGCCGGAGGCCGCTCCCGATTCGCAGGGCGACGGATCCCCGAAGGCGTCCGACGCCGCCCGCGATCTCGCGGACAAGATCGTCGGCAACGACGAGGAGCTCGTCCTCGTGCAGCACGTCGTCAAGATCCTCGACGCGCCGGGCTCGACGTCCGGGACGGACTACACGTTCTACAGCCTGCTGATGCACCTGACGCCGCCGCAGGCGGGGCTGTGGGAGGGCGCGGGCGGCGGGGCGGGGGACCCCAACGTCGAGGTGCCGTGGGTCAACACCGTCGGCAGGTGTCACGGTGCCGTCGTCGTCTTCGATCCGCGCCCGGCCCGGGCGTTCCTCACCGAGAAGGGCGCCGGCACTGTCGAGGAGGGCCTGGTCCCCCAGGCCGGCGCGGTGCTGGAGGTCTTCGCGGACACCAAGCTGACCTCGGCCAGCTTGACGATCGCGGCCGCGTCGGCGGACGTCGCCGGGCTGGCGGTCGTCCGGTCCGGCAAGGACACGGCCCTCAAGAGCGCCCTCAAGGACTCGAAGGTCGTCACCTTCGACCCCGGGGTGCTGCCCGTCGCTGCGGGCGAGGTCGTGGGGTTCTTCGACGACGTCAGCGACGCGGGGCGAGGGTTCGTCCACTGGGAGCTGCTGGCCCCCTCGGGCGCAGGCAAGGGCCTCTTCGACTTCCTGCAGGCGGCGGCCAAGAAGCTCCAGGTGAAGACTGACTTCCAGGTCTTCGAGGAGGGCGACGAGGGAAACCTGCTCCACCCGGCTGACTTCACGAAGCTCGCGAGCCTGCTACCGCCCGGCGATCAGCAAGCCGTGGGCGACGGCCCGCCCCCGAAGATCAACTACGGTGACAGGCCGGAGCAGATCGCCGCGATCATGCGGGGCGCCAGCCCGCTTTCCTTCGCCGACCTGCCGGCCGACCCACCGCCCCCGAGCTACCTGGCCTACCCGCTGACCGTGTCGCTGACCAAGGGAAAGGCCAAGCACGTGAAGTTCCCTGCCGCGTGCAAGGTGACGGTCACGTTCGACGCAGGGGACACGACACCGAAGGAGTTTTCGTGCTCGGACGGGGCCGCGGAGCTCAAGGTCGACGTGCCCGCTCTGGCGCAGACGATGACGATCGCCTGCGACGGCCTTCACACCCAGGTCGTCAAGCTCGACGGGCAGGTGCCGCTGCTCGACAGCCTGGCGTCGAGGCGCTGGCGAAATATGCGTCTCGAGCACCCCAACGAGTGGACGAAGAAGGGGATCAAGGCCAGCCTGCAGGCGATCGCCGACGGAAAGGCGCACGATCTCGGGCTGGCCGCGCCCGGTGCGCCGAAGCTCGACGACATCGCGGCGGCCATGGCCTGGTGGGGCAAGGACACGGAGGCCGCCACGGGCAAGGCCCTCTTCGGCGGCGCGCTGCCCGAGGACGGCAAGCTCGAGAACGCCCACCCGGTGATCGCGACCTGGCTCCTGCGGCTGCTCTGCGACCAGCGCCTGGCGCAGGTGGTGACCTCCCCGCGCAAGACGGCGGACGACGCGAAGGTCACCAAGTTCGTCGGGTGGGTGCCCGCGCCGGTCAAGGCGCGAGAGGTCCTGGTCGGCGAGCCGTTGACCGCGTTCGCCGCCGCGGCGGGCGATGCCTACGAGGACGTGACCCTGCAGCTCGTGCTCACCCCCACGGGGCCGGGCCCATCGGAGGTCGTCCTCGGCTCGGTGACCCATCACGGAAACGGCCTCGTCACGCTCCCTGTCGGTCTGCCCGTGTGGGGCACCTGGAAGCTGGGGGTCCACGGGGAGAGCCCCGAGAACGCCGGAGTCGTGGAGGTCACCGGGAAGAAGCCCGAGCTCGACGTGGACGACGGCTGCGTGCCGCCCCCCCGGAACAAGGGAACGAACTACACGTGGACGGTCACCTTCAAGGACAACTGCCCGAAGAAGATCCGGGGCTGCGTCGCGCTCGTGACCTGGACCAAGAAGGACGATACCTGCAAGCTCTCCAAGTACGTCTGCCCCGTCGAGCTCGACCAGGCCGCACCTGTGTCGACCCTCTACAAAGGCCTGACGATCCAGGGAGGGTTCATCACGGGCGCCCGCTCCCCCGGGACCCTCGTCAGCCCGAACTTCACGTACGCCGAGTACTCGGGCGCCGGGAGCGGCCGGATCGCGCTGGATCTCCGGGATGCCGTGCAGAACATACGGAACGCGTACAGATTCAGCATGCGCCTCTCGGCGCTCGACCCGAGCGGGCTGTCGGTGACGATCCAGGGCCACGACAAGGCCAAGCTCGCGGATGCCGCCGCGCAGGTGGCGACGTCGATGGCGGCGCGCAAGCCGAGCAAGACCCTGACGGTGGGGTCGCCGGACGACAAGGGCCGCATCACCGTCTCGGTGCCGGCGCCGCCGGAGGTCGAAGGGGCGCAGCCCGTCACTTTCGAGTTCGACCCCTCGCTGGCGATCGAGGCCACGTTCAAGGACCTGGCACTGGGCGCGGACGACGAGCTGTACCTGCAGTTCCGCCTCATACTGCCCAACGGGGGGCTCCGCGGCGCGCAGCTCATGGACGACGGGCGCCTCGCCGAGGTGAATCACGCGGTGCTTCGCGGGAGCACGGATCCCGACGCGGACCCGGGAGATGCGCTCGAGGCCACGGCGGCTGGAAAGCCCGCCGAGACCTGGGCCATGCCGCACTTCGGCACGGCCACGGTGAGCGCCGATGGCAAGGGCGGCGTCATCGTCAGCGTCCCGCTGCTGGGAGGCTCCCCGAAGCTCTGGAAGCAGGTGGCGCCCAAGATCACGCTCAACGGCAACGAGGTGAGCAGCCGGATCAAGGGCAGCGTGGTCACGGCCGCGCTCCCGCACCCTCAGGACCCGACGCTGGTCGTCGTGGCGAAGGCGACCTACAGCGACGTCGTCTTCTGTGGATTGCAGGCGAATGTGCCTCCGAGCGACCCTGTGTCGGTCTCGATCAAGCACCCGAAGGGCAAGGGCATCGTGGTCACCCCGTGACCCTGGAGGACGCACCCGTGGCATCGAACGACGACCATCGCTTCCCTTCGCACGACGTGGATCTGACGACCTATGGAAGCATCGTCCTCGAGACGTTCCCGCCGACGTCCGCGACCATGACCCTGCAGTCCTTTCAGCTGCACGACCACCAGGCCACCGTCACCCTCTCCCTGGCGGCGCCGGCCGAGAACCTGACGAAGGGCACGCCCTGCATCGCCCTCAAGTACGAGGTCACCGCCCCCGGGGGGGGCCTGCGCACCTTGACCAAGCGGGACGTCAAGCTCGACGACACGACGACGGACAAACTCGACCTGCTGGACGCCGGCGCCTTCGGTCCCTGCACGGTGGCCGTGTCCGTCGTGCCCGAGGTCCCGTTCGGTACCGAGCAACCTGCGGGCAGCCAGACCTTGAACGAGCCGCTCGACGTGCCGATCGACCTGGCGGCGAACACGGCGGTCGGGATGCTCGTGCAGCTCACGCCGGTGTCGTCCGATACGTGGGCGCAGTGCGCGCTGCGCCTCACGATCCGGCTGCAAGGAGGCAAGCAGGACCCGACGAAGATCCGCTTCGTCTGGAAGAAGCGCAACCGAGATGCGCTCCAATGGCGCGTGGGCTGCCTGCCGGGGGAGCAGGGGACCCACGGCTCCGTGCTCGCCTACGCGTCGAGGGTCGCGACGGCGATCCCGGAGTTTGCCGTCTCCGCCAAGCTGGAGATCACCGACGCCGACCCCGATGGCAAGAAGCCGAACTGGCGTGACGTCTGGGACAGGTCGCTCGCGACGGTGGCCCGCCCGCGCCTCGCCGAGCTCTCCCTCCGCGACAACGGGGCCTTGCTGGCGGCCATTGCCGACGGAGACTGGGTCGCGACGAAGATCCAGGAGATCGTCGGGGACAGCATCATCTGGGCGCGCATCCGCATCACCGGGCTCGCGGCCGACTTCGCACTGCCTCTCGAGGCGCAGCTCTGGGGCTACCGTCGCATCGGGGACGACCCCAACGCCGCGCACTACGCCATCGCTCCGCTGGCGGACCCGGTCCCGGCGCCCGTGAGCGGAGGCGGCGCCACCGAGATCCCCCTGCTGGACATCGCCAGCCTCACCGACGTGGAGCTCCAGCGCCTCGCTCTACGACAGCCCTTCGTGGTCCTGCGCGCGTCCCCGGCGGCGACCGGAACGACGCCGTACTACGCGCCGTTCTGCGAGGTGGTCGACTACAACGACGACGCCTTCCTCGCGCTGTACGAGGAGCTCGGAGCCAACATGCCGCCGCCCGCGCCGCCCGACGCAGCCAGCCGGGCAAGGAAGGGGCTGCCGACCAGGAAGTCGTTCTGCCCCGCCGTCTCGTCGCTGGACTTCTCCTTCGCCGGGAGTCTGGTGGCCGATCCGTCTCGTTGAACGCATGGGCTACGCAATCGGGGCGGATCTGGGGGGGACCAACCTCCGCGTCGCCGCGGTCGACGAGGCGGGCGCCCTGCTCGAGAAGCGGGTCATCCCGACCGACGCGGCGAACCGGACCGTGGACCGCGTGCTCGACGCGATGTGCGCGGCGATCGATGCCCTGGTCGATCGGCACGAGGGCTCGCGTCCGCTCCACGGAGTCGGCGTCGGCGTCCCCGGAATCCTCGACTTCGACGCGGGTGTCCTGCGGGCGTCTCCGTCCCTGCCCGGCTGGAGGGACGTGCCGGTCCGGGCCGCGCTCGAGACGCGGCTACGCCGACCCATCCTGCTCGACAACGACGCCAACCTGGCGGCCGTCGGAGAGCACTGGCGGGGGGCGGGACGCGGCGACCCGGAGATGTGCATGCTGACGCTCGGGACCGGCGTCGGCGGCGCGATCCTTCGAGGCGGACACCCGTGGCGCGGGGCGCATGGAATGGCCGGGGAGCTCGGCCACTGGCCGCTCCACCCGGACGGGCCACCGTGCACGTGTGGGGCTCGCGGCTGCCTCGAACGGTATGCGTCGGCGACCGCCGTGGCGAGGCTGGCCCGGGAGGCCGTCGAACGCGACGGCGCGCCGTCGCTGGCGGGGGTCCTCGATCGCGAAGAGCCCGCGGCCGTCGCGCGCCGCGTCCACGAGCTCGCGCTCGCGGGCGATGCGTTCGCGCGAGAGGTGTACCGGCAGGTCGGGGTCGCCCTGGGGATCGCCCTCGCCGGGCTCGTCAACGCGCTCGACCTGTCCACCTACGTCCTCGGCGGCGGCGTATCGTGCGCCTGGGGGATGTTCGCGCCGGCCCTCTTCGAGGAGGTCCGTCGCAGGAGCTTCGTCTACGCGACGGTCGGCGACGGGACGCGGATCGTGCGCGCAGAGATGCCGCACGATGCCGGCCTGTACGGCGCGTGCCGCGCCGTCTTCGCCCTGGCCGGTGTCCCGTGAGAATGGCGGTCCTTCACGATCGTCTGAACCCCACCGTGGCGGAGGCGATCGAGCGGATGCGGGCCCGAGGCCTCACGGTGGATCTCATCGGGCCCCCCCTCCCCACGACGGAGCTGACGACGCTTCGTCCGGCTCACGACCTCTACTACGTCAAGACGTCGACGGAGCCGGTGCTGTCCTACGCGGCAGCCCTTCACGCCGCCGGCGCCGCTACGATCAATCCCTATCCTCGCATCGAGCTCCTCGGAAACAAGCTCGCCGCGGCCGTCGAGCTCAGGAAGGCGGGCCTCCCGGTGCCCGAGACCTGGATCACCGACGATCGACGCGTCCTCGCGCAGCTGCTCGAGGGCGGCCCGCTGGTGCTCAAGCCCTGCCGGGGCTCCCGGGGGCGGGGCGTCGTCGCCGTTCACCAGGCGAGCGAGCTCCCGGAGCGACTCGACGCGGCGGTGGTCGTGCAGCGCTACCATCGTGGGGATGGGTTCGACCGGAAGCTCTACTGCATCGGCGACAGGGTGTTCGCGCTGAAGCGACCGTGGCCCTGCGCCACGTGGGCCATGAAGTCCGCGCGGAGCGAGCCCTTCTCCCCGGACGCGCGGTTGCGCGAGCTGGTCCTCCGCTGCCGCGAGGCGCTGGGGCTCTCCCTCTTCGGGCTGGACGTCGTGCTGAGCGAGGGAGAGCCGCACGTCGTCGACGTGAACAAGTGCGCGGGGTTCCTGGGCGTGCCCGGAGCGCCGGAGATCCTGTGCGATCACCTCGCGCAGGCGTGCGAGCGCGCCCGAAGAGCGAGAGGGCCGGCGTGACGTGAAGGCGGAAGGCGCGGTGCGGCCGAGCATGCTGATCGTCGCGGAGAACGACGAGACGTGGATGGTCGAGCCACTCTCGAGGCTCGTCGCGCGGAGCTTCCGGTGTACCGTCCGACGGGCGGGGTCCATACGATCCGGGGACCTGCGCTGGATCGCCGGCATGTCCGTGACCTTCCTCCGCTCCCGCAGCACCGCGCTGCTTCGCGCGCTCGACGGGATCGACGCCGGTGGGGGCCTCGTCGTCAACCGCCCGTGCGCCGTCCGGCGCGCCCGACACCGGACCACGGCGCTCGCGATCGCCGCCGCGGGGGGAGTCCCGACCGCGCGCGACTACGAGGGACCCCTCGCCTCGATTCCATTCCCCCGCGCCGTCGTGAAGCGGCGCTTCGACGACGGCCGTTCGAGGCCGGTCCTCTACGAGCGGGGCCGCACGGCGGGCCGGGCGGACCGCATCGTCCACGCGCAGGAGCTCATCGACAGCCCCTGGGAGCACAAGATCTACGTCGTGGGAGACGAACTGTTCGCCTTCGAGCAGCGCCCCACGCTGAATCACCCGGACAAGCTCGCCACGCGGCGGCGCGTGCCGGTCGACGCCGTCCTCGGCGCGCGCGCCCGCCGGGTCGCCGAGGCGGTCGGCCTGGAGGTCGCCGGCGTCGATTTCCTCTTCGACCGAGGGGAGCCGAAGGTGACGGACGTCAACTCGAACCAGGGGCTGCACACGTTCTCGGAGGGGTACCAGGCACTCGAGGCCTACCTGCTGGGCCGCGTCCGCAGGGCGAGGAGCTGCGGCGAGGACGTGGCGACGGCGGCCGGCTGACGGATCCTCGAGGGGTCGGCCGCCGTCCATCCGCTCCGAGATGTCATCCATCCTGATGACCCCGATCCACACCAGGAGCCCTGGCGTTTGCCTACAGCACGTGTCTCCCTCGAGGTCGACCTGCGGGCATGGCAGATCGTAGGTGCGCCACCCGGCCGCGCACGGGGCGCAGCACTGCGGCCGGTTCGCCTTGTTGTCGTCGCAGAGGCCGGGCAGCAAGGGATAGGAACAGGCCGCACCGGCTGCCGTGCACTGGCCACCGAGCAGCTCGCACGGGTCCGTGGGCCAGGGGACGCAGCGCCCACGGCCGCGTGCGCCGCGCAGGGCGGCCTGTGCATCTCGGGCTCGTGCACGACCGCCCTCGGCGCCGGGTACGTCGAGGACACCAGCGCGCCGAGCACGTGCGGCTGCCCTGGAGGCGCGGGGAACTGTTGCGTGAAGACGCTGAGCGAGTGCGCGCAGCACGGCGGGGTCTGCGCAGGGGCCGGATGGGATCCGACCCATCCGGTCGCGCCTTACGCGTGCCCGCAGCAACCAGTGGCCGCGTGCCCGCAGTGGCAGTGCCACACGGCGGACGGCGGGTAGGCGAGCTTCCCGCCCTGCAGTGGAGCGGCCGCGGCCCGGTCTGCCCCGCGGCGTCACCCGCCATGGGCTTGCAGTACACGGCGACGCTCGCGACGCTCTCCGCTACCCGCAGAACTCCTCGGCCGCGCACTGCCAGCGGCCCGTCGCCGTCGAGTACGCGCATACCGCCGGGCCCTGCGCCGTGGAGCAGTCGCTGTCATCGATGCACTGGTCGGTCGGCGTGTGGCAGTAGTACCCGGCGAGACTGGCGCCGCACACGGCAGTCGCGGACGAGGGCGAGCAGTACCCTCCCGCGCCGCAGTCGGCGTCGACCCGGCAGTTGCCCGCGACGCACGCGTTGCCCTCGTCGGCCGTGTAGGGCGACCCGTGGCAGGCGCACGTCTGGCCTGTCGGGCAGGCCGCGTCGTCCGCGCATGCGTCGTAGGTGCACTGGCAACCCTGGGCGATTCCGCCGCTCGGCTGGATGCAGCGACCATCACTGCCCGACGTGCACTGCTGGTCCGTGTCGCAAGCGCCGGGCAGGCTGCCGCCACCCGTACAGTTGCCGGGGGCCGCGGGCGCGGTGCACTCGCTGTCGCTGGGGCGGTGATTCGTGGGCACGCGCCCGGCGTCCACCCCCCCGCTCGACGAGCCGCTGCTCCCGCTCGAGGAGCTGGAGCCTCCACTCGACGACGAGCTGGAACCCCCGCTGGATCCGCTCGAGCTGCCGCCCGAGGAGCTGCCCGAGGAGCTGCCCGAGGAGCTGCCCGAGGAACTGCCCGAGGAACTGCCCGAGGAACTGCCCGAGGAACTGCCCGAAGAGCTGCCCGAGCTCGACGAGCTCCCGCCGTCACCTTTGGAGGGCACACCGAGGGTCTGTCCTCCGCACGCCCACAGTGCGGCCACCGTGATCATCGCTCCCAGCTCGCGACGCATGTCCGACCTCCCGATCCGAGGGCCGAAGGAGCAACTTGGGTGCCAGCCTGGACGCCGTCTTTTCGGGAGAAAGGTGCGGGTCAGGTTGTGCCGCGCGCGTCGGGCGATCATGGGTCGAGCGGCGAGACGAGGGTGTCCTCGCCTCCTGTCCCTTCGCGGCGCGCTCGAGGGCGCGATGTCGATCTGGAGCTTTCCGGTGGCATGACGCGTGCTGTTGGGCGCGCCCAATGATGCCGAGAGTCGTCCTTCGGTGGGGGGTCACCATGGCCGCCGTCTCGCTGCTCGCCTGCGGGGGTCGGAGCGAGCTCGAGGCCGTCGACGCGGGCCCGTCCGACGCAGCCGCCAAGATGCACGAAGACGCAGGGGTGAGGGGAGGAACGGGGATCCCGGACGCGTCCCCTTCGGACGACGACGGCGGTCCCGCGCGCCCGACCTTCCCGCTCGGCGTCTACGACGAATGCACGGTCACGACCATAGTATCCGAACCGATCACCGGGTCCCTGTCCGGCGGCGGCGACTATGCCCGGGACGCTGCGACCCTCACGCTCACCCAGGCTGGCTCGGTGATCACCGTGACGGAGGCGGCCACGGCGCCCGACGGGGCGCCCACGTTGCCGATCGCCGACGGCTTCGCCTTGGAGTTCGTCGCGACCACGAACACGTCGGCGAGCCTGACCCCCGCCGGCCAGAGCTTTCCGCAGTTCGCGGAGGTCGTGCAGGGTTGCTACGTGACAGCGCTCACGTCCGGTGCGCTCACGTTCGATGCCAATACGCTTTACCTCTCGATCGTCGGCCAGGTCACGAACGACGCCGGCGGCTGCCAGGTCACCGGGACGTTCGTCTGCAACAGGGAGTAGCGTCATGGTCTTTGCACGCGGCAGTCGATGGGCTCGCGCGGGTCGCAAGATCGCGCCAGGCGCGCTCACCTGGGGCGCGACCGTCGCCTTCCTGGCCTCCACCGCGTGCGGTGGAAGAGCCGTGACCGAGGCGCCTTCAGACGATGCTGCAGCCGACGGCGGGACCCAGATCCTGCCGGACACGGGCGCGGACGGCAGCTCACCGGACGCGGGCAGCGACGACGGGGGAATGGTGGTCTCGGAGTTTCCGCTCGGTGCTTACGACTGCAACTCCACGTTCGACTTCGGCCCCAACGTCCCTGCGTACCTCGGTATCGCCTTTGCCAACAGCACTCTGACGCTCACGCTGAATGGATCCGTCGTGACGGCCACGTATGCCAGCGTCCCGGCGCCGACCAGCCCGTCGGCGAGCGGAGCGCTCGAATTCGCGCTGTCGACGGGCAACACCGCCAGCCCGGCCATCGCCAATCAGACCTTCGACCTGCAATGCACCCCCGACCAGGGGGTGTCGCCGCCCTCCGAGACGGTGAGCGTGACATCCGGCTCTCTCACGCTCGATGCGAATGCCCTCTTTCTGGGGTTCGCCGGGACCTTCGTCGGTGGAGGCGGCAGCGGCGATCAGTGCGAGGGACAACCGTGCACGGTGTCGCTCGTCTGCACGAAGCAGTAGCAGTTCGCACGGTGCTGCCGGGATAAGGAGGCGAGCAGCGGGGCCGCGTGGCACAATGGGGCGGATGAGGCCCCCCAGGCTCCTCTTCGCAGCCGGACTCGTCCTCGCGGGAGCTTCGGCCTGCAGCAAGTCGAACGGCGCCAGCCCGCCAGCGGATGCGTCCACGAGCGACGGTCCCTCCGGCATCGTGGACGCCACGGCGGATGCGAGCCTCACGTTCGACTGGACCGCCCTCGACGCGGAGGAGTTCGGCGGGACATGGCAGACCGAGGGCCTCATCGTCATGGTGGGGGGCCAGGTCGTTCACGAGAAGTACGGGCCTGGGTGGACGGCGAGCATGCCGCACATCCTCTACTCGGCGACCAAGAGCATCGGGAGCGCGCTCGTCGGCATCGCCATCCACGACGGGCTCATGAAGCTGACCGACAGCGTGTGCACGTACATCGCCGAGCCCGAGGGCGGCGCCCCGGAGCTCTGCAACATCACCATCGCCGATCTGATGCACATGAGCTCCGGCATCCAGTGGGTCGAGGACTACTCGGGCAACGATCCGACGCAGTCGAACGTGCTGGAGATGCTCTACGGCAACCAGACGGACATGGGCGCCTACACCGCCTCTCTGCCCTTCGCGGCCGACGCCGGCACGGCGTTCAACTACTCGAGCGGCGACGCCAACCTGCTCGCGCTGGCCTTCAAGAACGCGCTGAAGGGACAGGACCTCCGCGCCTATGCGCAGGCCAAGCTGTTCGGCCCCACCGGCATCACCTCGGCCCTCTGCGAGGAGGACCGCTCCGGCACCATCATCTTCTCGACCGACTGTTTCCTCACCCCGCGCGACTTCGCGAAGTTCGGGCAGCTCTACCTGGACAACGGCATGAGCGGCACGACGCAGGTGCTGCCGCCCGGGTGGGTCACCTACAGCACCACGCCGGCGCCGACGGTCGCCACGCCGACGTCGCGCGTCGACGACGCCGGCCCGGGACCCGGTGGATCGTACGGCGCCAACTGGTGGCTGAACTCGGTGAGCCCCACGGCCCCCAGCGACACGTGGGAGTACCCCGACGAGCCGGTCGACGGCTACAACGCCGAGGGCCACTACGGGCAGAAGCTGATCGTCATCCCGTCGCGGCAGATGGTCATCGCGCGCACCGGGGCCGATCTGGTGACGACCTACGATCCCGACGCGATGATCGGCGCCGCGGTCGCGGCGGTGGACAAGGCCACGGGGAAGGGAGATTTCTGATGCGCTGGCTCGTTCGCTCCACCATCGCGCTGACGCTCCTCGTGCCCTGCGACGTGCTGGCCGACCCGCCGGCCAACGAGCTCCAGCTCCTGGTCGGGTACGTCGCCAAGGAGACCTGCTCGTGCGTCTTCGTCGAGGGCCAGACCGACGCCTACTGCACCAACTACGGCACGCTCCCCACCGGGCAATCCTCGGTGACCGTGGCCATCGATCACACTGCAAACACGGTCACGGCCGGCTTTGCCGGGACCTCGCGCGTGGCCAGCTTCACCAGCGGCCGGGGCTGCGTGCTGGCAGGCCTCTGAGGGGACCTACCTGACCTGGACCGGTACACCAAGATCGTGCCCGTCGAGGCCGCGGCGAAGAGAGCCGCCGGTTGACGAGGCACGAGGAACAGAAGACCTCCGGGGCGCCAGAGAGCTCCCTGGCGCGCGCCTCGAAACATGGCATCCGCACGGCGGAATCGAGTTCTGCTTGCGCGGCCACGGCGGTAGCTTGGGGCGCATGGCCGATGCCCAGTCGCTCTTCGAAGAGGCCGGCCGTACGCGCCCCGTCTTCCGCGATCCTGACCCCGAGACCGTTGCGGTGCGCCAGGCGCGTGCGCTCGCGCTCTACGAGCAGGCAGCGGAGCTGGGACACATCGAGGCCATGCGCGTGGTCGCCGAGTGGTTCGGAGGCATCGGCGACGAGCAGCGACAGTTCGACTGGTGCGTCCGCCTGGCCAAGCTCGGCGAGCCTCGCTCGATGCAGCGCGTCCTCGGACACCTACCGGACGAGTTCGGCCGCCAGCTGCGCGAGGCAGCGGATGCAGGCGAGGCGTGGGCCCAGGACGTCGTGGGCTATCTCTACGCAATGGCGCTCCCCCCGCCGGCGTCGACCGGTCTCCCGGCGGTCGAGAACTGGAAGGACGAAGCAGCGCGCTGGCAGACCCTCGCCGCCAATCAAGGCTGGGCACCCGCGCAGCTCGCCCTGGCCCGCTCCCTCAGCACGAAGGACCCTCGGGCTGGTCTTGCATTGGCGCAGAAGGGGCTCGCGGCGATCGAGAAGTATCCAGGCATCAGCCTCCGGGGCGCCTTCCGGGATCTCGTCGTGCTCCTCGGCTTGACGAAGGCCCCCATGTCCGAGCAGCTCCGCGCCCACGAGCGCGCGGCGGAGCTCGACGACGGGGAGGCCATGACGTGGCTCGGCGATCGATACCGGCTGGGTGAAGGGGTTGCCCGAGATCCGGTGAAGGCGCGGGCCTGGTACGAGAGGGCCACCAAGGGCAAAGGCGATCGGCAGGGAGACGCGTGGCGCGAGCTCGGGAAGATGTTCGAGGCGGGGGAAGGGGGGCCACCGGACGAGGAGAAGGCGCGGCAGTGCTACGAGAACGCCGCAGATCTCTCGTACGACGCGTTCGCCCGCAGGAAGCTCGCGACGAAGTACGGGCAGACGAAGTGGGCGAGCGGCAAGAGCGGCGCGAAGTCCGCGAAGAAGAAGGCGAACGCAAGCCGCGCTTCATCGAAGAAGGCGTCGAGCGCGAAGCGGAAGGGCAAGGTCACAGCCGGCAGGAAGGTGAAGACCTGACCGCGGTTCCAGAGCCGTCGGGTAGTTCGCATACCACGCGCTGGCCTTCGCGTGCCTGACGGACTCAAGGATGGACAGGGCAGACTTCGTCCAGACGAAGGGCTTTGCGGAGTCGGTATCGTGGGCCGCTATGCGCTCGCCTCGGGGGCAGCACCGTCCAGTGGATGGAGCGAGTGAGCGACGATCAATACCGTGCGGCCCGGTGACCCATGAGGACCAGGCTTCCCCACGTCATCTGTCACATGGCCCCGTCGGTCGACGGTCGGATCGTAACGAAGCGCTGGAGGCTCCCGTCGACCTTGTTTACCGAGTACGAGCGGACCGGCGGCACCTTCGACGCCGACGCCTGGATGATCGGCCGCGTCTCGATGGAGCCGTACGCGGGCAAGGCACGCATGCCGGAGCGCGCCGCGACGAAGCCGGTGCCCAGGACCGACTTCGTCGCCGATCCCGACGCGCGCTTCTTTGCCATCGCGCTGGACCCTTCGGGCAAGCTCGCGTGGAGGTCGAGCTCCATCGACGGGGACCACGTCGTCACGGTGCTCTCGGAACGCGTCTCCGACGTCTACCTCGCCTTCCTCAGGTCGAAGGGCGTCTCGTACCTCTTCGGAGGGAAGGCGGAGGTGAACCTGAAGCTCGTCCTCGGGAAGCTCCGGCGGCTGTTCGACATCCGTACCCTGCTCCTGGAGGGCGGCGGCAAGATCAACGGCTCCTTCCTGGACGCGAACCTCATCGACGAGCTGAGCGTGCTCGTGGCGCCGATCGCCGACGGCAGCGTCGGCACCCCGTCGCTCTTCGATTCGGGGTGGGAAGGGGGCCGGCGCGCCGGTTGAAGCTCATCTCCGTCCGCAAGCGGAAGGGGGACCTACATAGATACGACCGACAAATTCTCGCTGCGAGGTCGCCCCAGGGCGTTGCCGCCCCGGGGCTCCCACAGATCCGGACTTGCAGATTTCCCGCATCCGGCTCCTCGGAGCATGGGTTCGCTACGTGCCGAGGCGATGAACGATGGGGGGGCCGGAAGCGGCCAGCGCTTCAGCATCGCCTTCATGCGCTGCCCTCGCGCAGTCCTTTGCCTCCGGCGTCTTGGCCGCAATCCGCACGGCCTGTCTCGATGACCTTCTTGCCGAGAGCAGCGGCGGCGCCCCCGCTCGACGTGCCCCCGGCCGTCCTCGCGGATCGGCGACGAGCAAGAGCACGACCACGGCTGCCCCTGCATCGGCTCCGCCCCCCAAGAAGGTCAAGGTCGGCCCGATCAAGCGCCGCTCGCCCGAGGACATCGCGAAGACCCTCGCCCAGGTGATCTGAACTCGGGGAGCAGCGGCGCGTAGAGAGCCGGAAGGACGTCGCGAAGCGTGACGCTCATGTCAGATTCTCAAGGAGACGCGCGCGATCGGGTGGCTCCGGTGCAGCGACAGAAGGACGGTGCTGACGAGGCCGTGGACGTAAGGCTGATCACGCCGCTCGGAAAGTGATCCAAACGCCGGTCGGAAACTGATCCACCCAGCATCACGGTCGCGGGTACGCCCGCGAGGAGGATGCTGAGGATGGATCAGGTACATGTGGTGCGGCACAAG